>ENA-ORNG01000002-ORNG01000002.1-human-gut-metagenome-genome-assembly--contig:-NODE-2-length-396766-cov-47.631245_pt1 | contig 396766 bp, 353 predicted proteins | sample MGYA00242113_ERZ509018 | MGnify/ENA primary metagenome ERZ509018 (study PRJEB26280, sample SAMEA2338711) | human gut metagenome | biome: human gut; feature: human-associated habitat; material: faeces... | reverse complement strand
GTAGTGACAACTGGTGTAGCGACAAGCCTCTATCGGATTGGTATGGGGTAGAGACGGATGCATGGGGTCATGTTACCGCTTTGCGTTTGAGTCATAACAATCTTAGCGGAACAATTTCAGAAAAGATATCGAAGCTGACAGGCTTGCAGCATCTTGATCTTAGCTGGAACGATCTTGGTGGAGAAATCAGCCGAAAGGTTGGCACAGAAGTATGCAGTGATCTGGATAATTTGCTGGAGCTAGAAACCATTAATTTTGGTCACAACCGTCTTCGTGGAGATTTTATGCCGATCAATTGGTACAAACTGGAGCGTTTGCAACGGATAGACCTATCGTATAATCAGCTGAAATGTTTTGCTTTTCCACTTTTGTGGGAGAATATGTTTAAGAACGGTCGTACCGTTGATTTGATTTTGAACGGTAATTATTTATTCGATGACATTCCGAAAGCAATTCAGGATCATCCGGATTGGAATCGTTTGGCTTTGCAAATGATTCGTCAGAATTCCGAAGGTACCCGTTTAAACTACGATAAAGACATCTATCTTCCTGATTTTACATTTACCGACCTGTCGGACGGTTCAGAGCATAGTATCCGTGAAGTATATAGTGCCAACAAGCTGACGATGCTGCTTCACTGGGATCCTTTGCAGGAATCCTCTGGCGATTTTATTTCAACAATTGTGCGTCGCTTCCATACTCTTTTCCGTGGTCAGGGTTTTACTGTCATAGGTATTACTCCGGAAGGGGAGGGATACCGCGAGGCTGCTAAGCGTTATATCCGGGAACAGGGAATCAGTTGGACGGCTGTGACGGATTACCGTGACAGTGAGGGTCGCCGGATCATTTTGCCTGATTACCCTTATCCGAGCTATCAGTTAGTGGATGGCAGCGGTAAGTTACGTGTTGATATATTCAGTAGTGAATCCTTTCCTACTACGTTCAATCTGGAAAAATCCTCGCCTATGGATATGCTTAGTTTTGCTCATACGGATTATCTGAATCTTTTTTTCTGGAATATTTTTGGCGAGAGTACCTATGAGAGTACGGATTATCATATGGATAAGCAATACGAAACGCTACAACGGGCCAGTAAGGGGCGGGGCATTGATATTGTTTTGCTAGGGGATGCCTTTACCGATATAGATATTGCTACGGGTCATTACCGGGATATAATGGAGTATGCTATGGAATCGTTCTTTTCGATTGAACCGACGAAAACCTACCGTGATTACTTTAACGTCCATATGGTTTATGCCGTTTCGCGTAAAGCTTGTGTTGGGGATGACCCGACTCAGACGGCTCTTGGAACGGTATGGGATAAGGTTAATGGAGTTACTAACCGCTTAATTCAGTTACCCGACTATGTTTATATTCCCGTTTCTCGCGGGGTAATTCCTTATCCTTCCATAATAGTGAACGGTAAGAAGACAGGTTTTGCTCTTATGAAAGGAACAGGTATTATCGAGCCGAACTATGCTTTTTCCTGTTATCTTTGTGGAGGACTTGACTACCTAAAATATAGTATTCTTCATGAATCCGTAGGTCACGGTTTTGGTTTGTTAGCGGACGAATATGTCGATTATATAGATCAGGAATTACCCGAGAGTAATAAGAATAGATTAAAATTAGATCAGGCGAAAGGCTTGTATTTTAATGTATCACTAACGAATGATTCCCGGTTGGTTTATTGGTCTCATTTGATCGGTCATCCGCGCTACCCTTATGTAGGTGTCTATGAAGGAGGATGTAAATATAATAATGGTGTTTGGAGGTCAGAGCGGGTAAGCCTTATGAGTACATTGTTAGCAGATTTATATTTTAATGCAATCAGTCGTGAATTGTTGGTAAAACGAATCCTTGAGCTTTCAGGGGAAGGCTATAGTTTCGATAAATTTCTGCAAAAGGACAGTGACGAAGGACGTCCTACCGGAGGTTCCTTATCCTTGTCTCCCTTTCGTTCTACAAGCATAGATTGGGTTGATCGTCTGTCGGTAGGGCTTGATGAACTTTAAAGAAATAAGAATGCGTTTGTGCAGATATAAAATTTTAGTTATTAATCTAAAAAAATAGTTATGAAAAAATTATTATTTTTATCGGTGGTGTTGCTCGTACTTTGCAATTGTAGCCATGACGAGATGCTAAAACCGGATCAGCCGGATGAGGGAAATCCTGCCTTTGTGCCTCATTTTTATGGATTGGCTTCGTTGGAAAATCCGGCTCCTGAGACACGTGGTGTGGCGAATACACTGAAAATTTGGAGTAAACCGATGGCAGAGGAGAATCTTACGGTTAAGTTTCTGAATGGTACGGAACGTTACCGGGAGTTTATTGAGGAAGTCGTAAAAGAATGGGAAAAGGTTGCAGGAGTGCGGTTTTATTTTGTTAAAGATAATGAGAATGCCTTGATTCGTATCGGTTTCGATTATGTTCCCGGGATGATGTCGAGCTGGGCTTTGACGGGAACCGACCATTTGCAGGTATATAATCAACAGACGGAACCGACAGTTCATTTTGCACAGTGGCGCCGTGCTTCCGACGAACTAAAACGCAGCGACGTTTTGAGGGCTTTCGGTCAGGTTTTGGGCTTGGAACTGGAATTTCGTCATCCGAATTTCACTCCGGGCTGGATTACTGATGAAAACGGTAATATAGATGAAACAAGTATACGAGATTACTGGGAAAGTGAGTTAGGCGATTATATAAGTTGGGAAGAGCTAAAGAAAATAGTACTGAATCCGCTTCAGGATCAAACTTTTTTAATATCCAAAACTGACTCCTACGATCCAGAATCGGTAATGACGTGGCCTTTCTATGAAATGATTGCTCAGAATATTCCGCTTATCGAATTTGCAGAAGACTATAAAACTGAATTATCTATTCAAGATAAAGAATTTATTCAAAAATTATATGGGCCTACCTTGGGGGATATTGAAATTCCGGACAGGTATTTGAGATTAATTGAATTCGATTATACGGGGAATACACCAAAGTTTACTTTAACGACGACTAAAAATATAGCGGTTATCTGGGATAAAGAGGCTAAAGAAGCTACTTACTTCTATTTGCCTACAGATACGACGACGATATATGAATTCACGGCGACTCATACTTTTACAGAAAACAAAAAGCACAGAATCATTATCGCAGAATTTTTAGATCGGGGAGTGGAGCGTCCAATCGTTAGTACGGCCTTGACCAAATTCGACTTAACTAATGGGGAAGGAGCTGACAATTTTGATATCAAATTACTGAATAAAGCTTTGTGGTATATTCGGATAATCGGAGGTGAGAAGTTTACGAGTCAGGATTTTGACTTTACGGATTACGATAATCTGAAAGAGCTCTATCTTGTAGGTACACTCGATTCCCGAGTAACGGTAGAAAATTGTGATAACCTGGAAGTTTTGGCAACAAGCCGGTTTATTTATAAGCCAGAGGATGTGAGCGGTCCCTTGCAGACGACAGTTTTAGGTACTTCCGTCGACAATATATACCTGATAGAGGGTCCCATCGCCGAATGGCCTATAGAAGGTATTCCTCTTGCCCAATGGCCTGTTAGTGCCGAACCGGCTTATTCGTTAAGTGATTTAAACGGGCCGGGTGTTAGCATTCTTAATTGTGGTAATATCAAAGAGATCAGTTTGGAAAATACCCGGATCAATAATATTGACTTCAGCGACCTTTCCAATTTGGAATATGTATATTTATCGTCGACCAAAAACTATCTTGTAGGCGGTAGTTTTGGATATAATGCCGGAGAATACTTGAATATGGCATTCAGTACTTTAATGGACAGAACGGGTAAAAGTACCGGCATAATCGTATTACGTGGCGTTACGACTTCTACGTCTATCTATCCGCCGGATTATGTGGAAGTTCCCATAGTCATTGATGAACTTGAACAGATCAATGCTCAGCTGGAACTTAAAAACTGGACGGCAATCTGGGATTCGGGATTATGTCCTCAGGCCCCGGCTGTTCCTTGGCCAGGAGGTGAGGAGTAAAAAGAACGCAGTCTGATTAATTTAAGATACAGAATAGCTCGGAGGCGAGTCAAAAGTTTACTTTTGACGGAGGAGCAGTTTTTCCAGCCTAAAGGGCATATACGATCATTTTTATTTTCTACAAATGCCGGAATATTGACAAGTCCGGCATTTTTTTTCACTGGGAGCTTGTGTAAAGGGTTGTTCCGGAGAGAAAAGACGGCTTAGCAAATCAGACAGATGGAGGGAAAATTCCTCTTTGTAAGCGTTGAAATCAGTAATAGAAGTATTATTACATTTTAATTTGCAATCATAATCGTTTCCGAAAAGGAGTTTTATACTGTAAATTCCAGGTATAAGGACAGACGTTTCCGGATGAGAATGTTCAAACATAAGGCAGTAAAGCATCGTTTGGAAGGCTGCTTTATTGCGGAGGGGATTGGAGGAGTCGAATAGGGAACCGATGTTTTTACAATTGGTATTATCGGCTCCGGTTTTATAATCGATTACTCTTACGGTGTTGCCGATCTGGTCTACCCGGTCGATGATGCCGCCGATAAATAGGGAAAAAGTGCCCGAGGGAGTCCGGATAGGGACGGGGATACTGTATTTTTTTTCCATCGAGATGATGCGGAAAGGGCAAAGCGTTTTGTCGTATTGAAACATTCTGCGGATATATTTTTTGATAACTTCCAGAATCAGTTCATTGCTCCCGCTATCAATGAGTTTACTGGTTTGCTGAGTGTAAATACGGAGATAGGAGCGGTATACATGTTCCTCTATAAGCGCAGAGTTGGATAAAAGAGAATCGATAATAGGAGTATTGATTTCCTGTTCTCCTACCGTAGCATATAGGGATTGTACGGATTCGTGGAAAATATTTCCCAGCAGTCGGTGGTCCAGTTCTTCGGCGATCTCTTCTTTTTCTTTGATGCCGGCTACGTATTTGAAATAAAATTTCAGCGGACAATCAATATAGGCATTCAGTGCAGAAGGTGATAAAGTTGTTTCTTCCGAGAGGGTATACCCTTTCAGCATTTGCAGTATACTTTCATTTTTCGGAATACGAATTTCTTTCTCTTCTTCCAGGGAAATACGATTCTGGAAATTTTGTTCTTTTACAGCTAGTCCGGATTCGTATTTAATCTGATGGAGATATCGGCTCATCTCTCCTCCGTTCAGGTTTTGAATAACCGAGGTATAGAGAATTTTGACATTTTGTGCCCGTTGTAAAAGCCGATAAAAATTATAGGCAAAAAGAGCTTCCCGATGTTCGGGAGTGGGCAGACGAAAACCGACCCGCAGATTATACGGAATAAAAGAGGAGGGAATATTCGTTTTGGGAAGTGTCCCTTCATTGGCAGAAAAAATAATCAGATTTTTAAAATCGAGCATACGGGTTTCGAGTAACCCCATGATCTGTAAGCCCTCTAAAGGTTCCCCGGAAAAAGGAATGCTAACGGATCCCAGTAGTTTGTATAAGATCTGCAGATAGAGCTTATTTTCAGGTTCGATTTGTTCTTCCTCGAAAGTATTTTTCAGATTTTGAATACAGAGATAAAGCGTAAAAATAAATTCTTTTTCGATTGCCTGACTTTTTTCGTTTTCCGTATCGAAAGTATGGGCCAATAAGTTCAGGATACGGAGTAAATAATCCGGTATTTTTTCGTTTTGTTCTTGAAATATAGCTTGGGTAACGGCATTAAAATACAACGATTTGGCAGGGATATAAATAATATTCTTTTGGCGGAAGTCGTCGAGGATTGTATCTATATCTTCGGGACAACTGCTTCGGAGTAATTTGTGATTCAGCAGGGCGATAACCGGTTTATAATAATAATAGGTTTCTTCTCCTTCTGTTTTCGTATAGTTTTTCAGTTCTCCCAGCATATAAATAAGGGCGCCGACAGAGGTATTACGGGCGGGATAACCCATGGTAATATTTATTTTCCGGATGTCTTCCGGGATAGAGTGCATCACCGGTATGAGCAAGCGTTCGTCGCATAAAACCAGGGCAGTACGAATACTGTCTTTTTCGGGCAAATTTTCCAGTAATTGGGGAATCAATTTGGCTTGTCCGATAGCGGAAGGAACAGAAATATATTCAATTTGTTTATTGCTGTATTTAAAATTGTTGAAATGTTCTTTTCCCAGTTCATTGGGAAAAAGTTTCAGGTCTTCCCGGATATACCGGCCGGCTTCGTGGTATTCCTCGGTAGAATAATAGATATCGTAATCCCAGTAAAAACGGGCTTTTTGATTCAGGTGATAAAAAGTGAAAATCTGTTTTTCGCAAGGACTCAGTGCATTGAAACCGGCAAAAATAATCGGTTGTTCTTGGGAGTAATCTTCGATATGTTCGTAAAAATGACGTTCACCCATTCCTTCGTAGCATATTCCTTCTGCAGTAAGATGCTTTTTAAAATGGACATAAGTAGCGTACAGGTTATTCCATATTTTTAGGAATTCTTCCTGTTCTTTGCTGTATTTTTCGGGATTAAAATTATTCCAAAAACTTTGGATGACAGCGATTTGCTCGGATGTCAGGTAAGAGAATCCGGATTCCAGTTCTTTGAGGGAAACGATATTGGAAAAGAGTATTTTGGGGTCTACCAGATATTTGTCGATATCGTCGAAATCTTCCAACAACAAATTCCCCCAAAAATAGAAATCCTCAAATTTTTCGTTTGTTCCGGAAGCTTGGAGATAAGCTTTGTAAAGTTTGATCGTAAGGGTAATATTTTCTGCTTTTTTGATTCCGGTCTGGTATTCTATAAATTCATTAAGTGTAAAAATTTCGGGCATCCAGGTGGGCTTATCCACCAATTCCGACAAGGCTTCCGCCAGGAAGAGCCCTGCTCTTTTATTGGGAAAAATGACTGTCAGGTCTTTGAGGTTACACTGATATTTTGTAATAAGGTCCTTAGCAACCAGTTGAATAAATGATGTCATACGAGTTTATACCTGATAGATGATTTGAATTTATGCCTTCCGATCTGATCTTTTCGGATAAAAAACCGTTTCTTGTGAGTAAACTGTTTTTTTTGTTATTAATTTTGCTCAGCAAAGCTACGATTTAAAATTTATAATTGAAATTCATTTATGTTAAAGGATTTATTGCAAAAAAATAGAAGTTATCGCCGTTTTGATCACAGTGTAAGATTATCCCGGGCAGATTTGGCGGAATGGGTGGAACTGACCCGTTATTGTGCTTCTGCCCGGAATGCTCAGGGATTAAAGTACAGGTTGGTGACGGAAGAAGCCGAAGGAGCAAAGGTATTTGAAACGTTGGCCTGGGCTGGTTATTTGAAGGAATGGGCGGGACCGGCAGAGGAGGAAAGACCGGTTGCTTATCTGATTCAGTTGCTGGATACCCGTATCGAAGAGAATTGTCTGTGCGATGACGGTATTCAGGCACAAACCATTTTGCTAGGGGCTGTGGAAAAAGGATTTGGCGGGTGTATCATAAAGGCCTTTAAAAATGAAGTCCTACGTACCATTTTGGAATTACCCGATTATATGAAAATTATGTATGTGATTGCTTTGGGGAAACCGGTAGAGAAAATAGTACTGGAAGAGATTGGGGATGGGGATTACAAATACTGGCGGGATGCAACAGGAACGCATCATGTGCCCAAGCGTACCTTAGAAGAATTGATCTTTTAATTTTTAAGTCGGATTATGAAGCTTCTTTGTGCAGAATATAATTCTGAAAGGAGGATGACGGTAGGGGTCGTCGGAGACAATGCCTTGTTGAGAAATAACAATGATTTTTATTTCCCTGCTTTTACACAGGAACTCAGTTGTGTGCCTCAGCTTGTTTTCCGGGCTTGTAAATTGGGGAAAGGGATTTCGGAACGTTTCTCCCGTCGGTACTATGATGCGATAGGAGTGGGACTGAGATTTTATGCAGATACCCTAGAACAGGATTTACAAAAGTTAAAATTGCCTTCCGGCTTATCTGCTTCTTTTGACGATTCGGCTGCGATAAGTGAGTTATCTGAATATGCAGGTGAAACGACAAGGTATGCATTGCAAATCGATGAACAGGTGGTTTTTGAAGGAAATTCAACGGAATTGCCTGTTTCTGTAGACCGTTTTGTTGCAAAAGCTTCCGAGTATTACATGATCAAAATCGGAGATTTCTTTTTTTGCGGAAATCCGTTTCGTTATAGAGGATTGCAAATAAATACCCGGATCCGGATGTATATGAACGACGTTTGCCGGCTAGATTTTTATGTGAGATGAGGAAATAGGTGAGTGCTTCTTTCGGAAGCGATTAACATTTTGCTGATGAACGGCACTCTATACCTGATTAACCTTCCTCTGACGACTCGCTGATGGATGAATCTACGGTTCGGGTTCGGATCATAAGCGGGTGTACAGCGCCGTTCCTCCCTTTTACACCTGAATATTATTGTACAAAAACCGTTTAATTTTTTGAGTAGGCGTTTTTTCAAACGGTTCGCTTTGAATCATCACCAACTGTAATTTCGAGAAATTATTTACCCGGCTGTTTACGTATTCAAAGAGCTCTTTTTTCTGTTCTTCGATCATTTCGTTCAAATGAGCTTTGTAATTTCCGGCCTGGGTTTTTAGTTTTTGGTATTGTTTTTCCAGTTCTTCCATATTGAAATGAACCATAGCGACCAATTTTCCTTTACTTTCTACCACTAAAGACTCGTTTACGAAACGGAAATTATTGATGATCGATTCAATTTCTTCCGGATAAATATTTTCTCCCGAAGCTCCTAAAATCATCGTTTTAATCCTTCCCCGTATAGAAAGGCGGCCTTTGGTGTCGAAAAATCCTAAATCTCCTGTTTTAAACCATCCGTCTGGGGTCATCACTTCCTGGGTCAATTCCGGTTTCTTGTAATATCCCTTCATGACGTGCGGTCCTTTGATCCAGATTTCTCCTTCTCCTTTGTGGTCCGGTTCGTTAATTTTCATACTTACGCCTTCCATCACGGGCCCTACGCCCTGCAGAAAAGTAGCAGAAGGATTACTGCCGGCGCTCATGGGGGCTGTTTCCGTCAGTCCATAACCGATTGCGTAAGGAAATTTCGCTTCGTGCAAAAACCGTTCTACAATAGGGTCCAGTTTAGAGCCTCCGATTCCGAAAAATACCAGTTCTCCTCCGAAGGTTTTCATCAGTTTTTTCCCGGCTAAACGGTTCAGTATTTTCCGGGTCGGTGCGAACTTATGAAGAGTACGCATCATTGCCGAGGAGTTAAAGCGGGGAACGATCTGGGTTTTGTATATTTTTTCAATTACCAGCGGTACGGAAAGAATGACCGTCGGCCGGATTTTTTGCATAGCCGGCACCAGTAATTTGGGCGTCGGTACCCGGTCCAGATAAAAGATTTGTGCTCCGAACAAGAGAGGAAGCAATAAACCTAACGTATTTTCGTAAGTATGGGCCAATGGCAATATACTTAGAAAACGGTCTTTTTCTCCTACAGGCTGTATCGTACTGCATTGGCGTGCATTCCATACCAGATTTTTATGAGTAAGTTCTACCCCTTTTGAAAATCCCGTTGTTCCGGAAGTATAAATAATAGAAGCGGTATCTTCTTCTTCGATCGTTATTTCCGGAAGCGGTGTCTGGTTATTTAAAGCAATTGCGGGTTCCAGCTTTTCGATGGCTTCCGCTTCGTATCCTTCCGGAATAGAAGCGAAGTTATTCATCAGGATTTTATGTTCCAGAAAATCCGTTTTTATCGGAGCAACCAGTTTATAAAGCAGCTTCGAAACGAAAATAACTTTCACTTCTGCATGTTCCAATATATTCTGAATTTCTGTGCTGCTGAAACCGGGGAGTATGGGTACGGATATCGCTCCGATCTGAGCAATGGCGAACTGCGTGATTCCCCAGTTGGGCATATTCGCACTTAAAATAGCTACTTTATCGCCCTTTTGAATCCCTAATGTTAAAAGATGATTGGCTAAAGAAAGGACGTCCTTGTATAAATCCTGGTAAGTTCTGTTTCCTGACTGAACAAAGTTTAAAGATAAATTATTTTTAAACTGGGAACAACTATTCTTCAGCAGTTCCGGTAAAGTCAATTTTTTCAAGATCATTGTAAAATTATTCACTAATACACCACAAAGATACGATGATTTTTTAATATAGTGGTTAAAGAAGCCTAAAAAGAAAAGAGAAAATGGTTAAATCCTTGAGATAAAGTTAAAAAATTTTTGACATTTGTTTTTTTAACTGTATCCTCCTCAAAAGGCTGGATTCCTTTTCGGAAAGTGTAGATTCAAGCTGCTTTTTATTTTGCCGGGTTCTCCTCCGCCTTATTTTGGGAGAGAGCTGAGAACTCCGTTTGCTATTTTGTAAAGTCGGTCTTCCCTAAACCGCCGATACGGAGGGTTGACTGATTTAAATTTACAGGGTCTCTCTTTTGTAACGTCGCTTTGGCTGGCAAGGTACTGGCCCTATACTTATTGATGAGGGCATTTTGAAAGCAGTACAAAGGCTGATTATCCCTTACTGTTTTGTCGGGGGGGGTAGAGCAGATGACTCCTGAAAACGTATGGTTTTCAGGAGTCATTATTTGTTGTGAAGTTCTTTTATTTTACGGGGACTTCTTTCAGGACTTCTTTCAGATAATCCCAGAATTTCCCGACGGAAGCGATGTTTACTTTTTCGTCAGGAGAATGGGGATGGCAAATGGTCGGTCCAAAGGAGATCATATCCCAGTTGGGGTATTTAGCTCCCAGAATACCGCATTCCAAACCGGCATGTACCGCCATGATTTCCGGTGCTTTGTGATACATTTTCTGGTAAATTTCCTGCATCAATTTCAGAATTGCCGAATGGGGATTCGGTTTCCAGCCCGGATAAGCGCCGTCGAAAATAATCCGGTCGGCTTTTGCTAGCTCGAAAACGGCTTGCAGAGAATCAGCCAGATAATCCTTAGCTGTTTCTACAGAGGAACGCATCAGGGTATTGATGACAATTTTATCTTCTGTCGTTTTTACGATGGCCAGATTGTTGGAGGTTTCCACAGTTCCCGGCATAGAGTCGATCATACGCACTGTTCCGTTGGGGCAACCCATAATGGCGTCGATCAGGCGTTCCTGTAAATCTGCATCCATCACCCGAGCCGGAAGTTCTGCTTCTTCTACCAGCAGTTTTACGTCCGGATCTTTTTCTATTAATTCGGCTTTATAAATAGCAGAAGCTTCGGCTACTTTTGCTTGCAGCTGGCCGGCATTTCCGCTGGGAACTGTTACCAGTGCAAAGGATTCTCTCGGGATCGCGTTGCGCAAGCTACCTCCGTTTACAGCTGCCATTCTCAAGTCTAACGCTTTAGCATTGGCTTTTAAAAAGCGGAATAAGAGTTTGTTGGAATTTCCGCGTCCCAGATTGATATCCATACCGGAATGTCCGCCTTTGAGGCCTTTTAATGACAGTTTGAAAGCTTTGCTATCGGCAGGTACAGCGGCTTCTTTGTAATTGAATTCTATCGTAGAATCTAATCCACCGGCGCAACCTACATACAATTCTCCTTCTGTTTCAGAATCCAGGTTTAATAAAATATCTCCTTTCAGTACTCCGGGTTTTAAGCCGTTAGCACCGTCCATACCGGTTTCTTCCGTAGCGGTGATCAGAACTTCGATCGGTCCGTGGGGAATATCGGTAGCTGTTAATACAGCCATTCCTGCAGATACGCCCATTCCGTTATCGGCTCCCAGGGTTGTGCCTTTAGCCCGTACCCATTCTCCGTCTACATAGGCATCAATGGGATCTTTAGTAAAATCGTGAACCTTATCTTCATTTTTCTGCGGAACCATATCCAGATGTCCCTGAAGAATAATTCCTTTGCGGTTTTCCATACCCGGAGTAGCCGGCTTTCTCATGATGATATTGCCTACTTCATCTATAGTCGCGTCGATTTGGTTTTCTTTGGCCCAGTTCATCATAAATTCCCTGGCTTTTTCTTCGTGATTGGACGGTCTCGGTACTTGGGTCAATTTGTAAAAATTCTCCCAGATTGCTTTTGGTTGAAGGTCTCTAATTGTTTCGCTCATATTGTTTGATTTTAATTGAATGTTTAAATGTAAAAACGTGAAAAGGTAAAGACGTTTAAGCGTCTTTACATCATTTCAAATTTTTATTTAAAAAGTTTACGAATTTCGTATACAATTGCAGACTCGTATTGCCTCCGTAGATGCTGTGATTGCGATTGGTGTAAATGCCCATGTCGAATTGTTTGCCGGCTTGTACCAGGCGTTCGGCTAATTCATAGGTGTTTTGCACGTGTACATTGTCGTCGGCTGTCCCGTGGCAGAGCAGAAGGTTACCTTTTAATTGACCGGCCCAGTTGAGGGGGGCATTTTCATTATAACCTTTTTCGTTTTCCTGCGGAGTACGCATATATCTTTCCGTATAAATGGAATCGTAGAATTTGTAATGGGTGACGGGGGCTATTGCAATAGCTGTACTGAAAACGTCATTTCCTTTCATAATGCAGAGAGAAGACATGAATCCTCCGTAACTCCATCCCCAGATACCGACTTTTTTACTGTCAATGTAAGGTTTTTCTGCCAGCCACTTAGCGGCGGCAATCATGTCGTCACTTTCCAGTTTTCCCAATTGCATATACGTACATTTCCGGAATTCTTCCCCTCTGGCGGCTGTCCCCCGGGGATCAATACAGGCTACGATATAACCTTCCTGAGTAAGATAGTGCAACCAGTTGATACCCCCCCAGCTGTTCTTGACCTGTTGGGAATTCGGACCGCTATACTGGGTAATGAGCAAAGGGTAAGCTTTATTCGGATCAAAATTTACCGGTTTCATGATCCAGGCGTTTAACATCGTTTTGCCATCGGCAGCCGGGATTTGTATAAATTCTTTCGGAGAAATCGCATAATTTTGGATGACTTCCTGGAGTTGTTGATTGTCCTCCAATACCCTTACCGGTTTTACTTTGGCATTGTACAACCGAATGACGGGCGGATTTTCTGCATCAGAAACCGTATTGATGTAATAATTGTAATTTTTACTGAAGTTTACTTCATTCCATCCTTTTTCCGGAGTCAGTTTTTTCTTTTTACCTTTACTGTCTATAGCGTAGACGTACTTTTCCAGGGGAGACTCCTCGTAAGAAGAGTAATAGTAGGTTTTCCGGACCGGATCGTAGCCGTAAAAATCAGCAATGTCGTAAGGTCCGGAAGTAATCGCTTTTTTCTCGTGTCCCGTCATGTCGTACAAATACAGGTGCATATACCCGCTTTTTTCACTGGTGATAATAAAATGTTGCCCGTCCGCTGTAAAGAATAAATTGTCGAAATTACTTTCGTCTATATAGTATTTATTTTCTTCCCGGTATAGGACATTGGAAACGCCGGTACGGGCGTTGGCCAGCAGCACTTCCATCTTATTTTGCAACCGGTTGAGCCGGATAATCGCCAGCTTTTTCGGATCTTGGGTCCAACGGATACGGGGGATATAAAGGTCGGTTTCTTCACCGATATCCATTTTTAAGGTGGTCTTGTCCTGAATGTCGTATACATGAACCGATACGGTCGAATTGGCCTCTCCGGCTTTCGGGTATTTGTAACTGTAAACGGAGGGGTAGACTTCGTTTTCTTTTATAGCCGGTGCTTGTCCTTCGAACATATTCATCGGAAATTCTTTTACCTGACTTTCATCAAACCGGATAAAAGCGATGGCAGAACCGTCGGGAGCCCATTCAAAAGCCCGGTTAAAAGCAAATTCTTCTTCGTATACCCAGTCAGGAGCCCCATTAATGATATGATTGTATTTCCCGTCGAAAGTAATCTGACGTTCGGTTTTAAAACGGATATCGTAGATAAACAGATTATTGTCCCGCATAAAGGCAATTCTCAGTCCATCCGGAGAAAAAGTAGCTAAACGTTGTTTGCCGTTTTCAGAAAGCGGATTTAACTCTTTGTTTTTAAAATCGAATATATAATAATCGGCAGTAAAAGAACGGCGATAAATAGGAGTGATGTTCGTACTGATCAGGAGTCGACTTTCATTAGCATTGAATTGATAATCTGATATATACTTTACTTTGTCGTTTCCTTCAATCGTTTCCAGGTCCAACAAGGTGGCGACCGCTTGTCCGGTTTTGTAACTGTATTTGACTATTTTTTTACCTCTGTTTTCCAGCACGGTATAGTGTTCTCCGTCGTTCATGGAACGTATGCCATATACTCCTTTGCTTCGGAATGTACCGTCTTTAAAAAAATCGTTCAGACTTAATTGTTTGGTTTGGGCCATAGTTTGGTTCCCTGCACTCACCAGCATCAATAAAATTAAAATGTGATATATTCTTTTCATCGTTTAAAATTGTTTGGTAATTCAATCGTGCCTCAAAGGTTTAAAAAAAAACTTTGTTTTCAAAGGATTTTTCCTGTCAAAGTTAACATTCCTTTCTTTTCCTGCTTCTTTTATCTGCTTTTGTTAATCCTTCAAATAATCGGTAATCTCTAAAAAATATATATCTTTGCAGTTCATTAATTAGCAAAATTAAAGTTTGTTCGGTTGCCGGTCATGCAATATACCCTATTAGCAAAAGATAAAAACAGTGAGGCGCGTTGTGGCGTATTGACAACAGCCCATGGGGATATCCATACTCCTATTTTTATGCCGGTGGGGACGGTGGGAACGGTGAAAGCGGTACATGCGCGGGAATTGAAAGAGGATATCCGGGCAGAAATTATTCTGGGGAATACCTATCATTTGTATCTGAGACCCGGTACTGAGGTTTTGCAAGCTGCCGGCGGTTTACATCGGTTTAATGCCTGGGACAGACCGATTCTGACAGATAGCGGGGGATTTCAGGTATTTTCCCTTACAGAAAATCGGAAGATCACGGAAGAGGGAGTAATCTTCCGCTCCCATATCGACGGTTCGAAACATATATTTACTCCGGAGAAAGTGATGGATATTCAGCGGAAGATTGGGTCGGATATTATTATGGCTTTCGATGAATGTCCTCCCGGTACGAGTGAATATGGATATGCGAAAAAGTCTTTGGAATTGACCCAGAGATGGTTGGAACGTTGTGTAGCCCGTATCGATGCTACCGAGCCTTTGTATGGTTATGAACAAAATTTGTTCCCGATCGTACAGGGATGCGTATACAAAGATTTGAGGGAGAAATCGGCGGAACATGCCGTTGCTTTAAACCGGGCCGGTTATGCTATCGGCGGATTGGCCGTGGGAGAGCCTGCGGAGGATATGTATGCCATGATTGAGGTGGTCAACCGGATTTTGCCTCAGGATAAACCCCGTTATCTGATGGGAGTCGGGACGCCTGAGAATATCCTGGAAGCCATTGCTTTGGGCGTAGATATGTTCGATTGTGTGATGCCGACACGGAACGGGCGGAATGGAATGTTGTTTACCACGGAGGGGATTATCAATATAAAAAACCAGAAATGGGAAAGGGATTTTTCTCCGCTCGACCCGGCAGAAATATGTTATGTAGATGCGGATTATTCGAAAGCTTATCTGCGGCATCTCATTAAAGCGAATGAGATTTTAGGATTGCAGATCTGCTCTATCCATAATCTGGCTTTTTATTTGTGGCTCGTACGGGAAGCCCGTAAACATATAATGGAAGGCGATTTTCTGGAGTGGAAAAACCGGATGATCAGAAAAGTAACGACACGCTTGTAAAGAGATGGAAAGGGGGTTGGATGTTTGGAGGCGTATGGAGAATTAATGCTTCACTCGTTAACGGAACTTTTGTTCCGGATTAACCTTTAGTAGAATCCGAAGGTTTAGGAATGAGACATGAAAATCCTTCCGCTTTTGAACTCTTGAACTTAAACGAATAGTATTCTAGATAAGAACAGAAAGATAAAAGGCAGCAACCAGAGGGTTCGATATGGATAAACTGCTGTGAGAGGTATTATGAAAAGACTCGATTTATATATTATCCGGAAATTTTTAGGGACATTCTTTTTTTCCCTGGCGCTGATTCTGTGCATTGTGGTCGTGTTCGATGTGTCGGAACGTCTGGAAAAATTTATCGAATACGAAGCTCCTTTGCGGGCTATTATATTTGATTATTATATGAATTTCATTCCTTATTTTGCGAATGTTTTTTCTGCATTGTTCACTTTTATCTCTGTCATTTTCTTTACTTCCAAAATGGCTTATGACAGTGAAATTATTGCGATTTTAAGTACGGGCATCAGCTTCAATCGTTTTTTGGTACCCTATTTGATTTCAGCGACGATTATCGCTATTTTATCGTTTTTCCTGAGCGCTTTTGTCATTCCGAATGCCAACCAGACCCGTATCCAGTTTCAGAAAGAGTATATGGGTAAAAAATACGCTAACCGGGAAGCCAATATTCACCGGCAGATAGCTCCCGGAGTATATATTTATATGTCCAATTATTCTGTGGCTTCCAATATAGGATATGATTTTTCTTTGGAGAACTTTCAGGGGGATACCTTGGTGAGTAAACTGACCTCCACCCGCATCAACTGGGATGAAAAAAAGGGAAAATGGGTAATTAATAACTGGAAATTGAGAGAATTGGAAGGGGATAAAGAAATATATACTACGGGTCGCGAATTGGATACTTTATTGAATTTTATGCCTTCTGAATTTTCGGAAGATCCCAGTAAAATTAAGGAGCAATTGACCTTACCGGAGTTGAACGAGTATATCGAACGCATGCGGTTGAGGGGAAGTTCCAATGTTACGGAATTCCAGATCGAGAAATACAAGGTTTGGTCCAGTGCATTCGCTACCTTTATTCTGACCATTATAGGAGCCTGTATTTCTTCCCGTAAGATCAGAGGAGGAATGGGGCTGCATTTGGGGTTGGGGTTATTACTCAGTTTTTCCTATATCTTATTTATGCAATTTTCAACTGTTTTTGCAACAAATGGAAATATGAATCCGTTATTATCTGTGTGGCTGCCGAATATATTGTTTACGGTAATTGCTTTGTTTGTATACAGGACGGCTCCTAAATGATAGACAGAAAAATAAGTGAATTATTCGGAGATTTGGGAATAAAAATGTGTGATAAAAGGAGGAGTGAACAGATTTTTGTTCTTTATGCGTTTCCGGAGCTATACCTTCAAAATAAGAAATGACAAAAATATAAAGATAAAATACCGTGGGGATGGGAATGGTGCATATATCGGAGCGTGATTAAAATTGAACTATGGAAAGAAATTATAATAGAAAAGAAAACGGTGGAAGTCGAAAACCGGCTGGTCGTAATTTTCGTAAGGAAAGCTACGACAGAAACTTCAATAATGAAAGGAGAGAACGTCAGGACGGTGAAAGGAGGGAAAGGAGGAGTTTTGGAAAAGAACGTTTTAACAGTGAAAGGCGTGATTCTGCTGAAAATAGAGAGGCATTCCGGGAAACTGCTCCGAGATTCCGGAAAAGAGAGAGAATCGGGGAAAATACGCACCGTGAGAGCCGTGAGTATATAAGAAAGGATTATTATAATCCGGAGGCCCGGAGAGAGACGAACACAGGACCTGAAAAGCGCGACGATAGAAGGGAGAGGAAGGAATTCCGGAGAACAGAATCCCCGCGTCCTTTCCGGAAAAATACGTATAGACAGGAAAACCGGACGGATTTTTCTGAAAGGCGGCGTTCGGGTTCCTTTGACAATAATCCCCGCTTTGAACAGCGGGAAGAGATCAGCGCAGCTAAAAAAGAGGAGCTTCGGAAAAAGCATTATAGTAAAAAGAAACAACTGGCTCATTTACAAAAGAAAGCGGATGAAAATGTATTTATCCGCCTGAATCGTTATATTTCGATGGGAGGGATATGTTCTCGCCGGGATGCCGATGCCCTGATTGTGGCCGGGAGAGTGAAAGTGAATGGGGAAGTGGTGGAAGCAGTAGGAATAAAGGTGAAGAGAACGGATAAAGTGGAAGTGGATGATTCTATTATTACTCCGGAGAAAAAAGTATATTTGGTTTTAAATAAGCCGAAAGATTATGTGACTACAGTGGAGGATCCTCTGGAACGTAAAACGGTAATGGATTTGGTCGAGAACGCTTGTAAAGAACGGATATATCCGATTGGCCGGTTGGATAGGCAAACCACAGGAGTGCTTCTTTTTACAAACGACGGGGAGTTGGCTAAAAAGTTAACTCATCCTAAATATGAGCACAAAAAGATCTATCATGTATTTTTAGACCGGCCTCTGGAAGAGAAGGATTTGGAGAAAATTGCGGCGGGGATTGAATTGGAAGATGGCTTGATAAAAGCAGATGAAATTAATTATACCTCTCCCGACGGGACGCAGGTCGGGATAGAGATTCACTCGGGCCGGAACCGGATTGTAAGACGTATATTCGAGAATCTGAATTACCAGATTGTCAAGTTGGACCGGGTATATTTTGCCGGGATTACTAAGAAAAATTTACCTCGCGGAAAATGGAGATTCCTGACTCCTCAAGAAGTGAAAATTCTCAAAGTGTATAATGTATAAAAGTGTAGGTTTACTCGAAAAGAAAGCCGTGTAATCATTTGAGCTTGTATTTTTGCGTATTGAATCGTTATTTTCACCTGCTGTCGTGTCGGCAAACATTGGTCTGGAAAGAATGAAAGACAAGAAAATAAAATTATGAAGGGAATTGTTTTAGCCGGAGGATCCGGCACCCGTTTATATCCCATTACGAAGGGGGTATCGAAACAATTATTGCCGATTTACGATAAGCCCATGATTTATTACCCGATTTCGGTTTTAATGTTGGCGGGAATACGGGAAATATTGATTATTTCTACCCCCCAGGATTTGCCTGGTTTTCGTCGGTTATTAGGAGATGGGTCGGAGTATGGAGTCCGGTTTGACTATGCGGAGCAGGCTCGGCCGGAGGGATTGGCGCAGGCGTTTCTGATTGGAGAAAAATTTATCGGGAAAGATTCCGTATGCCTGGTATTGGGAGATAATATATTTTATGGACAATCGTTTACCCGAATGCTGAAGAGCGCAGTAGAAACTGCCGAAAAAGAGAAAAAAGCTACTGTATTCGGATATTATGTGAACGATCCGGAACGCTATGGAGTAGCTGAATTCGATTTGTCGGGAAATGTTTTGAGTATTGAAGAAAAACCGACGGTCCCGAAATCCAATTATGCCGTAGTCGGATTATATTTTTATCCCAATAAAGTTCTTTCTGTTGCCAAAAATGTTCGGCCTTCTGCTCGGGGAGAGTTGGAAATAACGACTGTCAATCAAACGTTTTTGAAAAGCGGAGAACTAAAGGTTCAGGTGTTGGGACGTGGATTTGCCTGGCTGGATACGGGTACTCACGATTCCTTATCGGAGGCTTCTACCTTTATTGAGGTAATTGAAAAGCGGCAGGGGTTGAAAATAGCTTGCCTGGAGGAAATTGCTTATAAGCAGGGGTGGATTGATGCCGATCAATTGAGAAAAGCGGCAGTTGCTATGACTAAAAACGAATATGGGCAGTATTTGTTGAAACTGTTAGGGTGCTAAGAAATATCGGGGAATGTCCGGATCTTGTCCGGGGAAACTGAAAAGAGTGGCTAATCGTCTGTAATACTAAAACATAAGGATTAGAGAGAATGAATGTAATTGAAACAGCTATAGAGGGGGTTGTCATTTTGGAACCTCATTTATTTGAAGATACAAGGGGATATTTCTTCGAGAGTTTTTCTCAGCGGGATTTTGAAGAAAAGGTAGGAAAGGTAAATTTTGTCCAGGACAACGAATCCAAATCTTTTTACGGGGTGCTTCGGGGATTGCATTATCAGTTGGCTCCTTATGAACAGGCTAAATTAGTACGGGTTGTAAAAGGATGTGTCTGGGATGTAAATGTGGATTTACGGAAAGATTCTCCGACCTTCGGGAAGCATGTTGCAGTGGAACTGAGTGAAAAAAATAAACGGCAATTATTTATTCCCAAGGGATTTGCCCATGGATTTGCCGTATTGAGCGAGGAAGTTATTTTCCAATATAAATGCGATAATTATTATACACCCGGTCAGGAAGGAGGAATCCGCTTTGATGATCCTGAGCTAGGGATTGATTGGCGTATTCCGCGGAAAGATATACTTTGTTCGGAAAAAGATAAGCAGCTGAAATCTTTTCGGGAGAGTTTCGTGTTTTAGATTTTGACGATCGGAAAGATATCCAACAGGGAGGAGGTTTAAGAGCATTTTGCTGTCGGTATAAAAAAAGCTTATGAAAACTATTTTAATAACAGGAGGGGCCGGTTTTATCGGTTCCCATTTGGTAAGGCATATGTTGGATAAATATCCGGCTTATCGGATTGTGAATGTAGATAAACTGACCTATGCGGGAAACCTGGAAAATTTGCGGGACATCGAAGAGCAACCAAATTATGAATTTGTACGAGCGGATATTTGCGATTACCCCCGTATGCAATCCCTGTTTGCACATTATCGGATAGAGGGAGTGATACATTTGGCTGCGGAAAGTCATGTGGACCGTTCCATCCGGGATCCTTTTGCTTTTGCCCAGACTAATATTATGGGAACACTGAGTTTGTTACAGGCGGCTAAAACTGCCTGGGAAGGAGCTTGGGAGGATAAATTATTTTATCACGTTTCGACCGACGAGGTGTACGGATCTTTGTCGGAAGGAAAAGGCTTGTTTACCGAGACGACCCGTTATGAGCCGCATTCCCCTTATTCGGCTTCTAAAGCTTCTTCCGATCATTTTGTCAGGGCTTATCACGATACTTACGGTTTGCCCGTAAAAATTTCGAATTGTTCGAACAATTACGGGGCTTATCAGTTTCCGGAAAAATTGATTCCTTTGTTTATCAACAATATCCGTTATAACAGACCTTTGCCGGTGTATGGAAAAGGTGAAAATGTACGGGATTGGTTGTTTGTGGAGGATCATGTACGCGCGATCGATTTGATTTTTCATCAAGGAAAACTGGGAGAGACATACAATATCGGAGGATTTAACGAATGGAAAAATATTGATTTGGTCCGGTTGTTGGTGAGCATTACGGATCGGTTGCTGGACCGCCCGAGGGGAGCTTCTGAGAAATTGATTACCTATGTGGAGGACCGGGCCGGACATGATGTACGTTATGCCATTGATTCTACTAAATTGAAGAAAGAATTGGGCTGGGAGCCTTCTTTGCAATTTGAAGAAGGACTGGAGAAAACCGTACGTTGGTATTTGGAAAACGAAGAATGGCTGGATCGTGTGACGAGCGGGGAGTATCAATTGTATTACGAAAAAATGTACGGTGCCCGGAAAGTAAGGTCATCTGGACTCTAAAAAAAGTAAGAAAGAGAATAAGATTATGGCAAATATATTAGTGACTGGTTCAAAAGGACAATTGGGGACAGAACTCCGGAAAACAGGATTTACTCTTTTAGACGAGGTTTTTTATACGGATCTGCCGGAACTGGATATTACAGACGAGCAAGCGGTATGGAATTTTGTAAGGGAAAAAGAAATCGATACGATTGTTAATTGTGCGGCTTATACGGCTGTAGAGCAAGCGGAAGAGGAAAAGGAGAGGGCGGCTTTTATCAATACCACGGCCGTGGCCAATTTAGCTAAAGTTGCGGCAGCCGAAGACTGTTTATTGATTCACATCTCTACCGATTATGTTTTTGACGGAACAGCAACAGTTCCTTATACGGAAAAAGATCGGCCTTGTCCCCAGAATGTGTACGGCATGACGAAATGGGAAGGAGAGCGGGCAATTCAAAAATCAGGCTGTTTGGCCGTTATCCTCCGGACAGCTTGGTTGTATTCTGCCAACGGGAATAATTTTGTAAAAACGATTCTTCGTCTGGCTTCTGAGAAGGGAGAGGTCAGTGTGGTGGCCGATCAGATCGGTACTCCTACTTATGCGGCAGATTTGGCAAAAGTAATTGTCGAAATAGTAGCTGAAAACGAGCTGGAGAATACGGTGGAAATTTATCATTATACCAATGAAGGAGCCTGCAGTTGGTATGAGTTTGCCCGGGAAATTATAGCTCAGAGTGGAATAGAATGTAAAGTACATCCTTTGACGACAGCTCAATATCCGACGAAAGCCAAGCGTCCTGCTTATGCTATCCTGGATAAAACGAAGATAAAACGAAGATATAGAATCGAAATCCCGCTGTGGCAGGAAGCTTTGGGAAGATGTCTTACGGCCCTGTCTGAAACAGATAAGGGATAATTTATTTTTCCCTTGTCGGGAAGCAGGGGAACGATTGCAGGAACCAAAATAATATTGTAAATTTGCGCTCGTTTTGAAGAAAGTAAAATATTGAATATCAGTAAAAAGTATATTGAGTAATGATTACAGTTTCGAATTTAGAGATTCAGTTTGGAAAACGTATTTTATTTCAAGATGTAAATTTAAAATTTACTCCGGGAAATTGTTATGGTGTAATTGGAGCGAATGGTGCCGGTAAATCCACTTTGTTGCGGATTTTAAGCGGTGAGTTGGAACCGACACGCGGAACTGTAATGTTTGGGCCGGGAGAACGTTTGTCGGTATTGAAACAGGACCACTTCGCTTATAATGAATGCACGGTACTGGATACGGTATTGCAGGGCCATATGGATTTATGGAACGTCATGAAGGAGAAGGATGCTTTATATGCAAAACCTGATTTTTCGGATGAAGACGGCGTTCGGGCAGCAGAGTTGGAGGAAAAATTTGCTGAAATGGACGGGTGGAATGCAGAAAGCGATGCTGCTTCTTTATTAAGCGGTTTGGGAATAAAGGAAGAACTGCATTATTCCTTGATGAAAGATTTGAGCGGAAAGCAAAAAGTACGCGTATTGCTGGCTCAGGCTTTGTTTGGAAAGCCGGACAATCTGCTGCTGGATGAGCCGACCAATGACTTGGATATAGAGACGGTTATGTGGTTGGAAAATTACCTGTCTAATTATGAGAATACGGTATTGGTTGTTTCGCACGACCGTCATTTTCTGGATGCTGTGAGTACGCATACGGTAGATATCGACTTCGGTAAAATCCAGCTGTTTGCAGGTAATTATAGTTTCTGGTATGAGTCCAGCCAATTAGCTTTGCGTCAGGCACAAGCCAAGAATAAGAAAGCGGAGGAGAAGAAAAAGGAATTGATGGAGTTCATTCAGCGGTTTAGTGCGAATGTGGCGAAATCGAAGCAGACCACCAGTCGTAAAAAGATGCTGGAAAAATTAAATGTAGAAGAGATTATGCCTTCTACCCGTAAGTATCCGGGGATTATTTTTACCCCGGAACGGGAAGTTGGAGATAAGATTTTGGAAGTAAGGGGTTTGTCTAAGCAAGTAGAAGGGAAATGGTTGTTCCGGGAAGTAGAGTTCACAGTGGAGAAAGGGGATAAAATTGTTTTCTGGTCGAAGGATCCGAGAGCCATGACGGCATTGCTGGAAATTATAACCGATAATTTGAAAGCCGATAGCGGAAGTTATAGCTGGGGAGTGACGGTGACAACAGCTTATTTACCGATTGATAATTCGGCTTATTTCGATACGGATATGAAACTGATCGATTGGCTGGGACAATTTTCGGATGATACGAGCGAAACATTTCTCCGGGGATTTTTGGGAAAGATGTTGTTTTCAGGAGAAGACATTTATAAAAATGTGAAAGTGCTGTCGGGAGGAGAAAAAATGCGTTGTATGATTGCCCGTATGATGCTGAAGAATGCCAATGTTTTGGTTTTGGACTCTCCCGCCAATCACCTGGACTTGGAATCGATACAAGCCTTTAATAATATGTTGGTGTCCTTTAAAGGGATTGTGTTGATGAATTCGCACGACCATGAATTTATTCAGACGGTTTGTAACCGGATTATCGAGTTGACCCCTGAGGGGACAATTGATAAACGGATGGATTTTGACGATTATATAACCAGTGAAACGATACGGGAGCAGTCGGCGAAAATGTATAAATGAGAGACGGAGATCGATAAACTTTCTGGAATAAGTTGGTAATTGCTGAAAAGAAGGCCCCTCTGGGGGAAGGTGAAATTTTGTTTGGGGAGGTTGCTTTTCCGGAGGAAGTGTTGATTTTATTCCGAGCACGGCTTCGCTGAGAGCCGTTTGTATATAAGCAGTTTAATTAAAACCTTATAGATATGAAAGGTGTGTTGTATTTATTTTGGATATTGTCGGTTTGGGGATGTACTCAAACGGAAAAGAAGTATGAACATGTATTTGAGGGAGCTCCCCGAATAAATGCTCCTTATGTGACGGGGAATTATCCTCATACGGAGTTTGTTTTTGCCGTACCGACGTCCGGGGAACGCCCGATGACCTGGAGAGCTGAAAATTTACCGGAAGGTTTGTTATTGGATTCGGGGACCGGTATTATTCGGGGAGTGGTAAATGAAGCGGGGGATTATAAAGTGAAAATTACAGCGGAAAATGCAAAGGGGAAAAGTGTGAGTGAGCTGAATATCCAGATAGGCGATGAGTTGGCGCTTACACCTGTTATGGGGTGGAATAGCTGGAATACCTTCGGACCTGAACTGACAGAGGCTTTGGTGCTGGAGACAGCAGATGCTATGATTGCTAATGGGATGCGGGATTTGGGTTACCAATATATCAATATTGACGACTACTGGCAGTTGAAAGACCGGGGAGCAGACGGACGGATACAGATCAATAAGGAAAAATTTCCCCGGGGTATAAAATATGTGGCAGATTATTTACACGAAAGAGGATTCCGTTTGGGCATTTATTCCGATGCTTCCCGTTATACTTGTGGAGGTGTATGTGGAAGTTATGGGTATGAAGATATCGATGCCCAGGATTTCGCTTCCTGGGGAGTGGATCTGTTAAAGTATGATTATTGCGGGGCTCCTGAAGAACGGGATACTGCAATAGTAAGGTATCGGAAAATGGGAGAAGCTTTACGGGCTACCGATCGTTCTATCGTATTTAGCGTATGCGAATGGGGAGGGCGTGAACCCTGGACCTGGGCTAAGGAGGTCGGAGGACATTATTGGCGTACTACCGGGGATATCCGGGATAAATGGAGTACAGACAATAAAAACTTTTTAGGAATAGTCAATATCCTGGATCGGAATAAAAATCTGGCTGATTATGCAGGTCCGGGGGCATGGAACGATCCGGATATGCTGACTGTGGGAATATTCGGGAAAAGTTTCAGTATTAACGACGGCCGGAAGGATTTTGGATGTACTTTGGAAGAATACAGGAGTCATATGAGTTTGTGGTGTATGATGGCAGCCCCTTTATTAAGCGGAAATGATGTCCGCTCGATGGCCGATTCGGTAAAAGATATTCTTTTAAATGAAGAAATAATAGCCATCAATCAGGATGCATTGGGAAAACAGGCTGTGGTCGTGAAAACGGAAGGAAATTGTGAAATATGGCAAAAAAACTTGGAGGATGGAGTCGCAGTGGCTGTGTTGAACCGGGGAGAACAACCGGAAACCGTCACCCTTCATTTTAAAGAAATGGGCATGAAGGGAAAAGTAAAGGTCAGGGATATCTGGAAACATGTAAATTTGGGGACGATGGAAACATTGACCGTGTCCCCTAAGGCCCACGGTACGGAAGTGTATAAGTTGACTTTAAAAAAGTAGGTGTAATGGGGGGATAGTCGGAAGCTCCCCTCGCTTTTCTGTCAACTCAAGCTCTGTTAAAACACCAAAACTTCCTCCTCTTAGCACACGACATGTGACTAACAGGAGGAAGTTTCTCTTCGGGTTCGACGGGCAGAATTTCGTTGTGGATACTACTTGAATCGTGAAAAACAACGGCAAATTTTGTCCGAACCGGAGTTTCGCCAATCCAGGAAGTGCTTACGAGGGGCGAAAGGAAAGCTTATCTTTTTCCAACAAGGTCGGAAAAACTGCGTAGAAATAGTATCGATAGAGAAAAAGGAGAATTTCTTTTTGTCGACAAAGAAAGTAAAGGATAGAGAAAGAATCGGAAGGCTTGGTCTCCGATCGTTATAAATGGAATATGGATCAATCAGCAGCGGAATATATTGTTGTAGAAGGGGCCAATGAAAATAACCTGAAACATCTCTCCCTGAGAATTCCTAAAAAACAGATTACTGTATTTACGGGAGTGTCGGGTTCCGGAAAATCTTCTTTGGTCTTGGATACGATTGCTGCAAAATCCCGACGGGAATTGAACGAAACTTTTCCGAGTTTCGTTCAGCAATATTTACCCAAATACGGTCGTCCTCATGTGGAGCGGATTGAAAATTTACCTGTAGCTATTGTTATCGATCAGCGTAAACCTGCTCCGAATGCCCGTTCGACTGTCGGTACCTATACGGATATTTATGCTTTATTGCGTTTATTATTTTCACGTGTCGGTAAACCCTTTGTCGGCTATTCCGATACGTTTTCTTTTAACCATCCTCAGGGACGTTGTACGCGTTGCGACGGACTGGGAGAGGTTACCGAATTGGATGTACACAAGTTAGTGGATTTTGACAAGTCTCTGAATGAGGAAGGAGTTATTCATTATGTGGCCTTTAGGCCGGGAGAATGGCGTTGGATTCGTTATGCTTGTAGCGGATTGTTCGATTTGGATAAAAAAATACGCAATTATTCCCCTGATGAGTTGGAATTGTTTTTGTATTCCCCTCAGATACGGTTGAAAAATCCCCCGGCAGAATGGCCAAAGACCGCTAAGTATGAAGGTCTGATGACGAGGATGTACCGGAGCATTATTCATTCCGAAGAAGGAAAGTTACACCGGAAATTGCTCGACCCTATGACGACCCGGGGAATATGTCCGGATTGTAAAGGGAGCCGTTTGAATCCGACTGTGTTGTCCTGTCGCATCGAAGGAAAGAATATTGCAGAGGTGACAGCTCTGGCTGTTCCGGAAATGATCAGATGGCTGGAACATATCACCGATCCTTTGGCAGAAGATCTGAAATCCGCCCTTCGGGGACGTTTGGAAGCCTTGGAGGAAATCGGACTGGGTTATCTGACACTCGACCGGGGAATGGGCACTCTTTCCGGAGGAGAAGCCCAACGATGCAAGATCGCTAAATATATCAATTCTGCCTTATCAGATATTTTATATGTACTGGATGAACCCAGCGTGGGCTTGCATAGTCTGGATATTCACCTGTTGAAAAATTCGGTCCGTAAACTGCGGGATCATGGGAATACGGTTTTATTGGTGGAACATCACAAAGAGATGATTAAGATTGCCGATCATGTGGTCGATATGGGACCCGGTTCCGGAATGGCGGGAGGATCGATTTTGTATGAAGGGGATTATGAAGGTTTGCTCCGAAGCGGAACGGAAACCGGGAACCGGATTACAGAAAAACTACCTTTAAAATCCAAGGTTCGTAATCCCCGGGAGTGGTTTTGCATAGAACATGCCTGCCTGCATAATTTAAAGGATGTCAGTGTAAATTTACCGATGGGGATCTTGGTGGTTATTGCAGGGGTAGCCGGTTCGGGTAAAAGCTCTCTGATGGAATGTTTCAGACAAAATTATTCAGAGCAGAGGCCTGGTAAGGAAATCCTCTATATCAGTCAGAAAAATATAGGGGTTAGTTTGCGTTCTACTCCGGCTACTTATTTAGGGGTAGCAGACGATATCCGTAAGATTTTCGGCCAACGGAGCGGGGTGGGGATGAGTATGTTCGCCTTTAATGGAAAAGGAGGATGCCCGGTATGCGGAGGCAAAGGTGTTGTTGTTTCGGATATGGCTTTTATGGAGGCTATCGAGACGGTCTGTGAGGCCTGCGGGGGACTGCGTTATTCGACGGAAGCTTTGCAATATAAGGTAGACGGATATACCATTGCTGAAGTGATGGATATGACTGTCAGGAGGGCTGCAAAGCAATTTGCCGGAACGAACATCGAAAAAAAACTGCAACCTTTGCTGGAAGTGGGATTGGGGTATTTACATTTAAATCAGGCTCTTTCTACTTTGTCGGGAGGAGAGTTGCAACGTATGAAGCTCGCTTCTTATCTGGGCTGTGAAGGAGAAGTGTTTGTTGTGGATGAACCAACCGACGGCTTGCATGTCAAGGATATTCACCAGTTGATAGCCTTGTTTGAGTCGATGGTTGAGCGGGGAAATTCCATATTTTTAGTGGAACATCAGCTGGAAGTACTGAAGGCAGCAGACTATGTGATTGAGCTAGGGCCTGGTGGAGGACAAATGGGAGGCCAAGTCCTTTTTGCCGGAACTCCCGCTGAAATGTTGTCCTGCCCTTCTTCCGTTACCGCTTCTTTTCTGGCGGCAGAATTGCCCGGCAATTGAAAAAGAAAATTTCTTTAAAGCAGAGCTCCAGAGGGATCAGCATTTTATTTTTGCCCGGATCCGGCTCAGGGATTGGGGGGTAATCCACAAATAGGAGGCGATATGCTTTTGGGGTACGTATTTCAGTAATTCCGGCGTATCCCGGATCAGGGTCAGGTAACGTTCTTGGGCCCGTGGACTTCCACTGCTAATTAACCAGTTTTCGGTAGAAAGCAATTGCTGTTCCATCAGTTTTCGCCCTAAGTTGGCTAATTCAATGGAGGAAGAGTAGAGCGTATTTAAGTCTTGTCCGGAAATACAGTAAGCGAGACTGTCACAACATACTTCTATGGAAATAGGCGAAGCGGAATTATCTGCATAACCCCAGACCGAAAAAGCGGCCTCCCCTGCGGAAGCAAACCAGATTGTAGTATCTACTCCGTCTTTCAGATAATGTCCCCGCCAAATACCCTGTTTGATAAGGTAGAGGTTTGTATTTTTTTCTCCTTCGCCGACAATGATTTCCTTCTTTTTAAAATGTATTTCCTGCATACAGTCGATTAACAGCTGTAGGTCGGTGGCAGGTATGCGATATTTTTTCCGGAATTTTTCTATAAATGCCTCCATAATGCCCATCTTTCAGATTGAAGATACAAATATATATCATCGGCGTGTTCGCCAATGCTCTTTGGCATAAATTCCTCCGATAAAAAGCAAGGTTAATAATTCGGCTGAGGGAACAGCCAGCCAAATGCCTTTTATACCCCATAACAGAGGAAGTAAAAAGAACCCGACCGACATAAATACAATGCCGCGTAACAAAGTCACTATCGTTGCCCGATGTGCTTTTTCGATGCTCTGGTAGTAGCCGATGCCAACCATATTCAGGGCGAAGAAGATAAATCCGAAGGCAAAATAGGGTAAACCTTTTACGGCAATGTGGTAGGCGGCATAACTTTCGTCAATGAATAAGGCGACGATTTGCCGGCTAAAAAGGGCGGTAAATATAAAAAAGCAGATTCCACAAGTTAAAGCCGTCTTTATCATAAGTCTTACGGTGCGGGAAATACGATCCTGATTTCGGATACCGAAATTGTAACTGATAATAGGCTGTCCTGATTGTGCAATAGCATTGTATATCATAAAGATAATAGGGAAAAAATAACAAGCGATGCTGAAAGCTGCTACTCCTTCTTCTCCCAGATACCGGATAAATACATAATTCCCCAAAAACATCATACAGGCAATGGAGGCTTCGCTGATGAAAGCCGAAGATCCCAGTTTTATCATGTGGCCGATATTTCGACAAGTGAGTTGCAGGCTTTTGCAACTGATTTTAATCCGGCGAAGCCGTAGATTATGAGAAAAATACATCAGATAAAGTAGTGTCATCACTCCTCCCACTGAAGTGCCTAGGCTCGTTGCGAAAGCTGCTCCCATTAATCCCCAGCCGAAACGAAATATGAAGATGTAATCCAGAATGACATTCGTGACTGCTGCTACGGCGTTACATAACATCGCATAATTGGGAGAACCATCCAAACGGATAAAAAACATACCGGCAGTGAGTAATAAATAAAAAACCAGGAAAGGTACGTACCATTTCATATACTCCATTACATCAGGAAGTAATCGTTCTGAGCTCCCTAATAACCTGCCGATAGGTTCCAGAGAGGTAAGACATACGGCCGACATAACCAATATCAGGAGTGTGGAAATTCCCAGTGCTTGCGTGATGTTGATATTGGCTGCCTTGATTTTACCTTGTGAGAGCAGAATAGAAGCCGTAACAGAAGCACCAACTCCGAACATTAAGCCTATACCCGTCGTAATCATAAACAAAGGCGCTGTAATGTTGACAGCAGCTAGTGCATCGCTCCCTATTCCTTTTCCGACAAAAATTCCGTCTGTAATGACAAAAACCGCAGAAAATACCATTCCTAATACTGTGGGAATTAATAATTTCCGGAATAATCTGGAAATATTCATATGCCCGAAATCAATACTCTCCCTCATTGCGCTTCGTTTTTATGGGTGCAAAAGTAAAGTATTCGCAAGGAATAAAAATTACCAATTGGTAATTTCTTTAAGTTTGGAAAGAGGATTTTCGCCTTTTAGTAAAGGTATCAAAAATAAAATCAAGGGGATTTATGCTTTATTATTCGGGTAATTTTGCCAAATTGCGAAAAAATTTAAAGATATCGTTTAAAAGGAGAGCGAAATTCAGAGTCTGTTTCCTTGGGATAAAGAGTGGTAACTCCTGCCTCTTAACCGAAAGAATACAGAAAAATGAAATGGAAAGGCTATGCGATCGGAATCTGTGTCGCTTGTCATCCATTCGTAGAGCCGGATTTTGATCGTCCGGGGAATTTTGAGTTAAAATGAATTTGATTGTTGGGAAAAAGAATGACACGTATTGAAAGGGAGAAGAATGTCGTAAGCATTATGGTTCGGCTGTATTGCCGTAAAAAGGAAGGGAACGAAGACTGTTGTGAAAATTGCAGGCGGTTGTTGGAGTATGCTTATGCAAGACTGGATCGTTGCCCCTTTGGAGAAAAGAAAACAGTTTGTAAACGTTGCGCTGTACATTGCTATAAGCCGGAATTAAGAGAACAAATGCGGAAGGTCATGCGTTTTGCCGGTCCGCGGATGCTCGTTTATCATCCCTTGATCGCTTTGAAGCATTTGCTGGATAGATAAAAGACAATATGCGGGTAGAGAAAAAACGTTCAAGTGTCCGAATAGAGAAGGATTCCTACACTTCAAAAGAGCCTAAGGCCCTAAAGCATGTCTGAATCTTCTGAAGTTTTCGAACACTGGAACGTTCTGGTATTTATTGTAAGGCTTTCACCAATTCAGGCATCAGGTTGGGGAGAGTATGTTCACACTGGGCCGTATAGAAATGATCGTCTATCATAACTACTTCATCTGTAGCTATACCTTTTTGAATAGCCGGTTTCGCTAAAGGATGAACGGCTAATTTTTTCCCTTCTGTAATCCCTGCCATCTCGAATATCAAACCGGCGGCACAGTGACCTGCCATTATTTTATGCTTTCCGGCGAATTCCTGAATCACTGTTAATAGGTCCAAGTTGAAAGATTTTGTGGCATTGTTTTGGAAAACGGGAACGGCATCGCCGCAGGAGAAGACCAAAGCATCGTAATGATCCGACTGACCTTTTAAAGAAGCGATTACATCATCTGCCTGTAAAACAATACCTGAATTGGTGGAAATCGTTTTACTGTCGGAAACTGCAAATACCCGATAAGAAATCCCCTTTTCAAAAAAGGTTTCCAGGTACTGGAATAAACCCAATCCGTTTACCGGATTTACTGCTAATACTGCTACTTGTTTTGCCATGATTGTAAATTTATAATTGAAACAATAGTTCTTTTTGGTAAGTTTATTACTTTTGTGATGTAAAAGTAGGGGCTATTTTCGGCATAAACAAGAACGGATCTGAAGATAAGCAACTTACATTTGTGTAACGAATGCTGAAAGACAATTGAATAGGAGATTGTTAAAAAATGCAAAATTTTCATCACAATGCGGTATGTCCCGTCCGGGATATTTTAAGCCATTTGAGTAGTAAATGGGCTATGTTGATTTTAATAACATTGGATGCTAACCAGACAATGCGTTTCAGCGATATTCAGAAAAGTATAGGGGATATTTCCCAACGCATGCTTACTGTTTCTTTGCGGGCGCTGGAGGCCGACGGGTTAGTCAATCGTAAGGTGTATCCGGAAGTACCTCCTCGGGTAGAATATTGTTTGACGGAAAGAGGAGATAGTTTGATTCCTTGTATTCAGGGATTGGTGAATTGGGCGTTGACTCATATGCCGCAAATTCTGGAGGAACGTAAAGGAAGGGAATTTTTATAAAAGAAGGCAGAAAATAATGGCAGGGGTAAAGGTTCTCCTGTGGGAAAAGGTTCGTATTAGAGAAGAAAAGAATGATTTCAGAGAAAGATATAATTCCGGTTGTTTCTGATCAGCAAGATGAATTAGTTGGCTTGTGGGAGTTGTCTGTAAGGGCTACTCATCATTTTTTGACAGATGCTGATATAAAAATGTTAAAACCCCTTGTGAAAGAATACTTGGGAAAAGTGGAAAAGCTTCTGTGTATTTGCAATGAGCAGGGGGGAGCAGAGGCTTTCATGGGGGTTCATGGAAATAAACTGGAGATGTTGTTTGTTCATCCCCGTAGCCGGGGAAAAGGACTGGGGAAGACATTGGTTAACTATGCTATACGGGTACTGGGGATAAATGAGGTGGATGTGAATGAGCAGAATCCCCTGGCAATTGGCTTTTACGAGCATTTGGGGTTTCAGGTATATGATCGTTCTGCTAGGGATGGGCAAGGAAATCCTTTTCCGCTTTTACATCTGAGACTGAAAAGAATGGACAACTGATGCGGGAAGATTGTTTTGTCGGTTAAGAGAAGACCAGTGAATCATAAAATGATTATCTTTATAGAATAAAAACGAGTATCGAGCAAACGGTATTGTCGTTTGCAAAGACAGGGGGGAATGGAGGGAAGAGGTAGGAGATAAACTTATTTACTAAAAAAATGGAATTGACTTTAGATATTAATCCGGAAAAATGTATCCGCTGTGGAGAATGTGTGAAAATATGTCCTTCAATGATATTGAGACAGGAAGAAAAAAAAGGGAAGGTGAAGGTCAGGGAATTACAGAATTGTATTGTCTGTGGGCATTGCGTGGCTGTATGCCCGACAGAAGCCGTCAGACATTCGGAGTTTCCGGCAGAGAAGGTACATGCTTTCCGTTATGAAGATTATCCTGCTCCGGACCAGATGATGTTGTTATTGAAAGCAAGACGGTCGAACCGGGCTTTTTCGGATAAACCAGTTCCCCCGGAAATGTTGATGCAAATAGTGGAAGCCGCTCACCGGGCACCCACAGCCAGCAATGCGCAGGAGTTGGGGTATACTATCGTGACTGATCCGGCCAAGTTGCGCCTCATCACAGCATTTACACTGGGCGTTTTCCGCTCAGCTTTGAAAAAAATGCAGAATCCCTTGCTGGCGCCCCTGGTTAAATGGCTGATGCCGGATGCTTTCCGTTATATACCGGTATTTGAGCGTTTGTTACAGGAGGATGCCGTAGGGAATGATCTTATTTTGCGTAAAGCTAAGGCTGTACTTTTTATCCATGCTCCTCGAGAAAGCCGGTTTGGATGTCAGGATGCTAATCTGGCTTATCAAAACGGTTCGCTGATGGCTGAATGTTTGGGGATCAGTCAGTTCTATACCGGATTTGTCTGTTCTGCTATTGAACAGGAGAAAAAAGGCGGTTTGGAAAAAGCTTTAGAAATAGAAGGAAAAATTTATGCCGGAATGGCCTTAGGTATGCCGGCCTTCCGGTACAGAAATTATATCGACCGCAAAGAGGTGGAGGTAAGGAGGTGGTAAAAAACCGTTTCGGTATAGAGAGAAACCGATACGGTCGTTTTACCTGAATCGGACATATTCCTATAAGTGTTTCTTTTCAATTCTTTCTGTGGTCAGCTTGGAACTGATTATTGTCATGGGTAAACCTGTACCCGGCACAGTAGAAGCTCCTACATAAAATACATTGGGAAAGACTTCGTCGTAATTGCGAGGGCGGAAGGCTCCTACCTGCAGCATATCGTGCGCCAGTCCGAGACCACTGCCCCGGTATAGATTGAAACGGCTTTCCCAATCGAGAGGGGTGTAAATAGTGCTACTGACAATATGCGGACGGATGTCTTGGCCGATACGGGTGGAAAAATCAGCAAGAATGTTATCGGCTATCCGGTCACGGTCGTCCCAACAAGGTTTAAACCGTAAATCAGGTACCGGAACGACGAAAAAAAGAGCTTCTGCATTTTCTGGAGCGCAGTTGGGATTATGCCGGGAGATGACGTTTACGTAGTAATAGGGCGTTTCTGAAGTCAGGGGCCGGCGGAATACTTTGCCAGCATATTCGCGGAAGTTATTACCGAGGTAGTAATTGTGAAGATGTACCTGCGGTAGTTTGCAATTGATACCAATATATAAGGTCATAACCCCCATGGTCCAGCCCATTCGGTCCAGATGCCGTTCATTGAAAGCCCGGCGTTTAAATATTTTACCCCTGAAAGCTGCAGCGTCTGCATTGATGACGAAGAGGTCGGCGCTATGCGAAACACCGTTTTGATCCGTTAAGGTCAGGAGCCGATTGTCTTTTTGGGTAGCGTGTATAATTTCCGTGTTGTAAGTAATTTTTACGCCAGCTTCCCGTAGTTCGTTTATGAAGCCTTCGACGATTTTGTACATGCCGCCTTCGACATTGAAATAGCCATCGTGTCGGAATTCTGTGTAGGAAAGCAGGGAATAAACGGCACTGGTATTAAAAGGAGTACGTCCGAGGAAAAAAGATACCAGAGAGATAATTTGCCGGGCTTCCTCCGACGAAAAATAACGGCTGATGTGATTCCAAAAGTTCGTGAATAATACGGGGAGTAAAGCCGGATTGACTTTCATCAGTTTGGAAAAATAGTCCCTCAGGGAATCAAAATTCTGCCGGACTACGATGTCGATTGTAGAATCGAAGATTTCGCGGCTTTTGTCGAGATAACGTTCCATTTTTGCAGCAAAGTCCGGTTCTATTCCTTCAAATTGTGCTGCTAGCTTGGTTATATCCCGGTAAAGCTGGTAGGTTTGGGGGTGATTGCGGAAATTTACGGTGTAAAGAGGGTCGACAGCATGATAACGGAAAGGTAGCTGAATGCCACAGTCGCGGGCAAATTTTTCGAATTCATAGGACATGCTGAAAAAACTGGGACCGGTATCAAATGTAAAGCCGTCTTTGCAGATCCGGTTTACACGTCCTCCGGCTTGGGAGTTCTTTTCTACGATTTCAACATTGTAATTTTTCTTAGCCAGTCGCAAGGCCGTGGCCAATCCTCCGATGCCTGCTCCGACAATCAGTACATTTTGTTTCATGTTTGTTTTTGATTTAAGATGTTTCTTCCTTTCCATATCTGATAGCCCTTTTTACGGTTGAGCCAGGCGCAAAGTAATATGCTGCCCAGGTTTGCTTGTTGGGGGATCGATCCTATCAGGTTTACATGGATCGATTGACAACAGGTCTGGGCAACGAGAATACGGATTATTCCCCGGATTCCAAAATAAAAGAACAGTCCCGGCCAGGAAAATGCCAAACCTACGAAAAGCCAGCCCCAACCCGTTAATAACCAAAATAATGTAGCTAAAATAAGACTACCACCGAAAAATCCGGCTATATTACGGGTAAATCCGGAGAGAGCTTCCTGTCGGGAAGTGTACATGCGGCAGGATATGTCCGGAATACCGGTCAGACAAGCAACACTCAGGGCAGCCTTTTTATAGAGACGGGAGATGGCAACGTCTTCTACAGCCTCACTGCGTACTTTCCAATGGGGCTGGAGGCGATGATAACTATCGGCTTCAAATAACATAAACTGACCGTTGGCAGCGGCTAAAGCACTTTGATCAGCAACTTTATAGACAAGGGATAGAGGTAGTAAAGTCAGTAAAATATACGTCATCAGAGGTACGGTCGCTTTTTCGCCGGCACTCAGCATAATCTGGCGCGGAAAGACGGATAACAATCCTGTTTGTAATTTATGAGCCAGAGTGATGACGCGACCTATTCCCACTTCTCCGATCCGTACGTCTGCATCCAAAAATAGCAGATAACGTCCCTGTGCTTGACGGGCCAACTGGTGACAGGCAAAGTTTTTCCCTAGCCAGCCAGCCGGTAAATCTTCGCTGCGAAATATACGGAGATACGGGCAGACGGCCGCCAGTTTATTGACGATAGCGTAAGTACGGTCGTCCGAATGGTCGTCGCAGACGATAATCTCCAAGGGAAGGTGAGATTGTCTGAGCAGATCATTCAGTAGCAGAGGCAGTGTTTTCTCTTCATTGCGTGCGGGTATCAGTATGGAAGTCTGACGGATGATTTGTTCGTCTGAAGGAGGTAAGGTGTATGGATGCCTTAAGTTGTACAGAGCTATTCCCATTTGTAGGAGCATAAATCCGATGACGATACCTGCAATTATTTCCATTATTAATTAGATATAGAGAATGACACTTATATAGAGAACAATTTGGAGCAATAACAGGGGTAAAGCCATATTATTCTGAGTAACGATCCGGTTACGACGAATAAGCCATTGAAAAAATAGAGCCAGTACAAACCAGGCGATGTAATTGCTGAAAGGAATATTTCCCTTTTCCCAATACCATAACTGCATCCGCGGAGCGGCTTGTTCCAACAGTAAGTCGTAGGCTAACATCCCCAAAGCTGCATATACAATCCGGTGTACGGGAGCAGAGGCGGTATTTTGCAGAACCGCTGCCCAGGCATAGCTGAGAAAAAGCCAGTTAATACCGATCAGAGGAGGAGTGCCCCACCAACGTACACCGAAATTTGAAGTGTAACGATAATGTCCGAAAATCCAACCCGTTTGGACACCTACTAACTCTACGAGAAAACCGATAAGAGCGATAGCTATAAAAACGAGTATCATCCGGCGGGTGTAAACCGTGCGTGCAAAAAATAAAAGCACAGCAGTGGTGAGCAGCAGGGCTATAGGAGTCATCGGCAAAGCAGCTTCCCGGGTGGCAGGAGTCAATATACTGACTATACCCATCCCATATACAAAAAAAGCGATGAGTATCCAGGTGATGAACAGAATTGCTTTGCGGGAGATAAATTCTAATCGTTGCATTAGTCAGGAAAATTATTGACGTTTGAGAATTTCGGGAAAGATTTTTCGAAACCATACGGTGTAATATTCCGGATGGGCTTTTACATCTTGGATAAGAAGGGCAGGACTGAAATACCCCCATTCCTGGACTTCGGTCAGGTTAATTTCTGGAAGATCGGTGGCATATCCTGTAAATATATGGTCGTATTCATATTCTGTTAACCCGTGATCCAAGGCTGTTTTATAGAGAAAACAAAATTGTTTTTCGAGCGGACACGATAGTCCCAGTTCTTCTTTTATTCGTCTTTGGGCTGCTCTTTCGGGCGATTCGCCGGGATAGGGATGAGTACAACAGGCATTTGACCATAAACCTGCAGAGTGATATTTGGTAAAAGACCGTCTTTGTAATAACCATTGTCCTTCCGTATTGAAAAGAAAAACGGATATGGCCCGGTGAAGTAGGCCTTGCCGATGAGCTTCCTGTTTTTCCATATATCCTGTGGGACGATCGTTAAGATCTACAAGTACAACTTGGGAGGTATCCACAATAGATTTTTCCATTTTAAATGAGATTTATTTTATTTAACAGGAGCGTATGTGAAAGCAATAGGGCTTTGCTTACGTCCGGTATACGAATACGGTGGGTAATCAGCTTGTGTGCGGGTGTCTTTTTGATTTTTTGCAACAATTTGGTATAATAGCGGTAAGCGATAAATACCCCCAGCCGTGAGTTTGAAGGGAGTTGCCGGATCCCTTGATAAGCCTCGGCAAATTCCGATTCGATTTCCGTTATGATTTGTTGTTTGTGTGTTTCGTTAAAATTCTGACGGTTGAGTTCGGGAAAATAAACGCGGTCCAGAACTTCCAGATCAGTACGTAAATCCCTTAAAAAATTTACTTTTTGAAAAGCTGATCCTAATTTCATGGCCGGTTGTTGCAGTTTTTCGTAAAGAACGTCATCCGTTCCTGTAAACACCCGAAGGCACATCAGGCCTACTGCTGAGGCCGAACCATAGATATATTCTTCTATATCGCTTTTCCGGGAATATCCCGGGTGGGACAAGTCTGCCCGCATACTTTTGAGGAAAGCTTCTATGAGGTGTCGGTCAATCCGGTATTTTCTGACGGTGAGCTCGAAAGCGTTGATTACGGGATTGGTACTGATTCCCTGCTGAATGGCTTCAGCATAATCTTGCTCAAAACGGTTTAACAAGTATTGGCGGTCGTAGTCCGTAAAACTATCTACAATTTCGTCAGCCAGTCGGACGAAACCGTAGATTCCGAAAATAGCTTCGCGTATATCTTTGGCTAATAGGTTAACGGCTGAAAAAAAAGACGTACTGTAGTTGCGGGTAATGGTACGCGATATGTCAAATCCGGTACGTGCGTATAAACTGTCCATAGAATGATTACTTTTCGTTAATTTACGTAAGCTAAGAGGGAAAGTTTTGGAAAATATTCAAATAGGAGGATATGATCCGGTTATTGCTTGTTGACGGTAAGAAATTGTTCCGGGAGGATACTGGAGAACGGGAAAAAGGAATTTTTTAATAGAGAAGAAGAAGGAATATCAGGAAATGTTATTTATATTAAACCCGCCGATACCGTGTTTTTTTCGGGCGGATAGTAAGGATAGCGATGGATAGGTGGGAGGCATAAATTTCAGGAATATTGTTGTAAATTGCTTAGGTCATTTTATTTTTTCGCTATGGCGAAACAGACTGTGAGTGAATCTATATAGCACGTTTATATTATTGGTTTGTGATTTGAAATGGCTAAAACCGGAAGAAATAGTGAATACAACCGTTTGTGAAGTCGAAATATTCCTTTAACGGGTCACGGACTTCCTGTTTTTAGATCGGAAGTTATGGGATAATATATAGCGGGTAGGGGAATCCTCTGTTGTGAGATAGGAAGACATTCGATAACAGATTTTATAACTCAAAGATATTCAAAATTATTCAATTGAAGTGTATGGAAAAACAGACAAAAAATACAGAAAAAGTAAAACAAACTTTGAATGGACATTTTGCTTGGATTGAAGCTGATTTTTTTATTCGGGAAGCCGTTCTGGAAGATGCATCGGTTATCTGGCAGACCATCTATGATAATCGTGATTACCTGCGTACGTGGTTACCTTTTGTGGACAATTTGAGGGAGGTAGCGGACGAAGAAGAATTTTTGAAAACGCAGCTTTCTGTCCCTTATAAGGAGCGGAATATTGTATTTGTCATTATGTGTGGAAACGAGTTGTGTGGGTTAGTCGGTTTTGTTACTACCGATAACATTAACCACCGTACAGAGATCGGGTATTGGCTTATTCCCAAATATCAGGGACGGGGGATAATGAGCCGTTGCGTTCGTCACCTATGTAAATGGGTGGTCAGTGAACGGGGCATAAATCGTATTCAAATCCGTTGTGCTACAGGCAACCGTCCTAGCAATGCTATACCTCAGCGTCTTGGCTTTACTTTAGAAGGTATAGAACGGGAAGGTGAATTACTGCTGGAAGGCAAATATACGGACCTAAACGTTTACAGTATTTTGAAAAATGAAGTCGAAAATTGGATAAACTAACTTTCCCTCCACGGGGACGGACCTTTTTGGTGGATGCTTTTTTTATTTGGTTATAAATCTATTGTATTGTATACTATTAAGATAAGAAAAGGATTTTCTATCAGGTAAGGGAAAAATTTTGTTTTATTTAGTGGATAAATATAAGTTCTTTATTCCTATGTTGTCAGTAAAATACCAAAAAGGTCCGTCCCCGTGGGGGGAGAAGAAAAAATTAAAGTTACTTTGATATTTTATATTTATTTACTTACGGATGTCTTTTGCCGGACTGTATTGGTAAAATCATTATCTTTGCTTGTATCGTAAAGGTTGTAAGGAAAATGGGTATAAGGTTAAGTACAATTGATCGCCGAAAATTTGAGCGTTTGGCAGAGATTATGGAGATGAATAATGAGGTTGTGGGATTGTTGAGTACTTATCTTACGGATTGTCCAAATTTTGTTACGGAGGAACTCATACATAATTTTTGTGAGGAGTGTGGTGTTCCGGAAGAGGAGGCATTTCGTCATCTGTTGATAGTAGCCTGTGGTTTAAATATTGAAAACAATGTCCGGGATCGCCAATTGGCAGTAAATTACCTTATGCCGGCGGTTCGTAAGCTCGACTCACGGGAGTACAAAACAAACCCTTATTATATGCACCTTCGTATTCCTCAGGTTCGTTTCGGTGATTGGGAGTTAAAATACGAAAAGTATATACCTTATGAGGCTTTTGTATGTAATGAAATTGTACTTGATGAGGATTTTAAAGAAATTCCACAAATTGGCTTTTTCGATACGGAATTTTCTTTCCCGGCAGTAATGCAAAATAATAATGAATGGATGGCTATTAAACCTAATGAAGTGGAAACGATGCAGCGAGCTATTGAATTGGCTACAGGATGTGTCGTTACATTTGGGTTAGGGCTTGGTTATTATGCTTATATGGTTTCCGAGAAATCAGCGGTTGAAAGTGTTACTATTATAGAGAAAGATAATGTCGTAATTTCTTTGTTTAAAACATATATTTTACCACAATTTCCTGGTAAGCAAAAAGTGACTATTATTCAGGCAGATGCTTTTGAGTATGCCATTCATCAAATGCCTGTTCGGAAATACAATTATGCATTTGTAGATCTGTGGCATGATGTTTTGGATGGCTATCCACTTTATTTGGAAATGAAAAAATTGGAATCTTTGAGTCCGGAAACTACTTTTTTGTATTGGATTGAGGACTCCTTGCTTTCACATATGCGTTGGCGTTTGTTTCATCAAATGCAGGAAGCCCTGTCAACCGATAATAAAAATATTCGAATTCCTGAAGCCTATTTACATTTTACTTATGATCAACTTATTCAAAAACTTAAAAATCCTTTTCTGCGAAAATTGGCTCAAAAAGGCAAATAAAATCTTCCAGAGGATGCCCCCACGGGGACGGACCTTTTGGATGTCTTGCTAATAGTATGTAAATAAATAACTTATATTTTGTCTCGTATTTATTAAATAAAAGAAAATTCTCTTCTTTTTTGATAAAAAATCCTTTTTTCTCTTGTCTTATTAGTATACAATAGTTTTTTAATCAGATAACAAAAAGAAGTATCAACCAAAAAGGTCCGTCCCCATGGGGGAAAAGTTTTTATATTTGTGTTTATTTTAGGAAATAAAATTTATTAAAAGATAATTCCATGAATGTACAAATCGAGGAGAGTTGGCGGCAACGTCTACAAGAGGAGTTTGATAAACCTTATTTTGAGCAATTGGTACAGTTTGTTAAGGAAGAGTATGCTCGGTATAGGGTATTTCCTCCAGGAAAACGGATTTTTCATGCTTACAATACCTGTCCTTTCGAGCAGGTTAAAGTGGTAATTCTGGGACAGGATCCTTATCACGAACCAGGACAATATTATGGGCTATGCTTTTCTGTGATGGATGGAGTGCCTTTTCCGCCTTCATTGGTCAATATTTTTAAAGAGATCGAGAATGATTTGGGAAAGCCAATACCGAGGTCGGGACGCTTGGAGAGATGGGCAGAACAGGGCGTGTTACTGATTAATGCAATCCTGACGGTAAGGGCGCATCAGGCCGGTTCACATAAAGGAAAAGGATGGGAAGAGTTTACAGATGCGGTGATCCGGCATTTGAATGAAGAACGGGAGAATATTGTATTTATGTTGTGGGGAGCTTATGCACAAAAGAAGGGAGCTTTAATCGACCGGAGCCGGCATTGTGTACTGACGGCTCCGCATCCTTCACCTTTGTCGGCTGACCGGGGATTTTTTGGATGTAAACACTTCAGTAGAGCAAATGCCTATTTTCGAAGTAAAGGACTTTGTGAGATAAAATGGTAGAGAGTTAAAGAGTAAAAAGTATAAAGTCTGGATTCAAATAGATTCGCCTCTAGGATCAGCGCACAACTGATTGGCAATTCTCCGGGTTTGATGAGCAGAACTTTATTCAGGATAAAGCTTTACGATCAGAAATCAACAGCAAATTTCGTCCGAACCGAATGTTCCTGTATCCGTCTCTTAGGTGAGCTAACCAACGAAGTGCTTATCAGGGAACGAAGGGAATGCATACCGTTTTCTGATAAAGCCGGAAAAATCTGGAAATAATGGGAAATATTCAGGTATTATTTCACATGGAGCAAGCCGGAAATAGATTTGAAATGAAGGAAAAACAGAAGCTCAATTTGATTTTGGAATAATGATCTGAAATTTCTGATTAATCCGTATTTTTGTAAAAAACAAAATCTATGGAAGTATTGTTAATAAATGGGAGTCCTCATTCCCAAGGAAATACGTTTATCGCACTTTCGGAAGTAGCGAAAACATTAGAAAGAGAGGGAATACAAACCCGGTTGATGTCTATTGGAATGAAAGCTGTTCAGGGATGTATAGCCTGTAACAAATGTAGCGAATTGGGACGTTGTGTGTTTAATGATATACTTTATAAAGAGGTGCGGGAGGCCCTGAAATCAGCGGATGCTTTGGTTGTGGGCTCACCGGTCTACTATGCCGGGCCGAATGGTTCCTTGTGTGCTTTGCTCGATCGGGTATTTTATTCTTGTTCGGAATTTTTGGCCTATAAACCGGCGGCTTCGGTAGCGGTTTGCCGTCGGGGAGGAAGCAGTGCAACTTTTGACCGCTTAAACAAGTATTTTACGATTTTAAATATGCCTGTTGTGTCTTCCCAATATTGGAATAGCGTTCATGGAATGCGGGAGGGAGAAGCTTTGCAGGATGCTGAAGGACTTCAGACAATGCGTACTTTAGGACGGAATATGGCTTGGATATTGAGAAGTCTTCACGAAAATAAATTCCCGGAATCAGAAAAACCGATTATGACTAATTTTATCCGGTGAAATTGTAAGTAGCCTAATTAAAAATAACAGGCAGAAAATACTATAGGGAATTGCGATGTGTCATTTTTTTCCGAAATTCGACGGGAGAAAGACCGGCATGTTTTTTAAAAAATTTTCCGAATGCGGATTGATCAGAAAATTGTAATAGTTCTGAAATTTCTTTGATAGATAAATTGGGATGACAGAGTAAGGTACGAGCTTCGCAATAGAGTCTTTCGAAAATAAACTGGCTCGGAGTACGTCCCGTAAGGCTTTTGACAATGAGAGAGAGGTATTGGGGCGTGATATTCAGTTGTCCGGCATAAAACGGCACCAAATGTTCTTTTCTGTAATTCTGCATCAATACTTCTATAAACCTTTTTAAAACGTATTCATACCTTACCTGGTGGTATTCTTCCCATAAATCCCAATGATTTTCAATCCAAATGTTGCTGATTTCCAATAAAAATGCCACTAATGAATTTTGTACGATCTCCCGGTACAAATGATGTTGGAGGAGTCTGAGCTTTTTCTGAATCTGTCGAATACTTTCAGATAAAACCAGTTGCTGCGATTTGTTTAACGGATTTACTTGTCGTTGTTGCAGCATAACTTTGGCAATATGCTTATACATACTGTCGGAAGCGGGTAATGTATCCAGAAAGGATTTCGTGACAATCAGCATTTCACTTCGGAAATCGGAACTGGCATAGAGAAGTTGCCCGGAATATTCGGGAGCGAAAATCACCAAATTAGCGGAGGTAACGGAATATTTATTTTCATTGATAGCGAAAAGGGCGGTACCGGATTCTACCAGCATATAGAAAAAAACCTTGGAATAAGATTTTCCCACTGTTTGGAGTTCGTTAGCTGAAAGGGAAAACGATTCGATACCTTTTTCCGGAAAATTTATAATTGTATTGTATTTCATGCTGTAAAGATACGATTAAAATAGTTTACACATTTAAAAAAGTGAGTATGCATAGAGAGAAAATTCAAATATTAAAAAATAGAAAGTCTTGAATATTTCTTTCTTCCCTTTTTGCGATTGCGAAAATAAGAAGAGGGAAAATTTGTGTGGACAGGTTTAGAAATTTATTTTCAAATAAAACCAATTGCATAGAAAATAAAACTTTTGGAAACGGAGAAATCGACGGAACTTTGCGGCGTGATTTATTTTAAAAGTCTATCTTTCATTTTTCGATCTGACATTAGGGACATTTTTTAGAAAATATGCAAAATTCAAAGACATTTTTACTTGTAGTGCTGGGTATTTTGGCCGCTTTCGGGCCTTTTGTTACGGATATGTATCTGCCTGGCCTTCCAGCGATGACTGCTTATTTTGGTACCACCGCTTCTATGGTGCAATTGGGAATTACGACAGCAATGTTGGGCTTGGCTTTCGGACAAATTATTGTTGGTCCGCTCAGTGATAAATATGGGCGCCGCAAACCTCTTCTCCTTTCGTTAGGGGTATTTTTCTTTTCGACGATTGGTTGTATTTTTTCCTGGAATGTAGAAGTTTTTATTTTTTTCCGGTTTTTGCAGGGAATGGCGGGAGCTGGTGGTATTGTCATATCCCGTTCGGTGGCAACGGATTGTTATTCCGGGAAAGAGTTGGCAAAAGCTTTTGCCATGATTTCGGCTGTCAATGGTTTAGCTCCTATTATAGCTCCTATTGTAGGAGGAGTTCTGTTGAAATTTACCAACTGGCAGGGGATCTTTTTCGCTTTATTGGTATTAGGAATTTTGTTGCTATTGCTGTGTGCGCAATTAAAGGAATCTTTACCCCGGGAAAAGAGAATTACTATTTCTGCTTTTTCCTCATTCCAGGCTTTTCTTCCGCTTTTAGTCAAACGTAAATTTATGAGTTATGTATGGGTACAGGCTTTGATCTTAGGGGTGATTTTTGCTTATATTTCTTCTTCTCCTTTTATTTTACAGCAGCATTATGAGTTATCTCCGCTGATGTACAGTTTTTGTTTTGCCGGGAATGCTATTGCTTTAATTATAGGAACAACCTGGGCGAGTTATTTCCGTTCTATGCGAAAAGGAGTGTTGTTAGGGGTAGGTGGTTCGTTTCTGCTTTCTATCCTGACAGCTTTGACCCTTTGGTTTGAGTTGCCGATCTTGTATTTTGAGGGAGCTCTTTTTTTTACTTTACTTTTCAGCGGACTTGTAATGCCTACTACTACCACTTTAGCTTTGGATGCGGAGCGTCAGAAAGCAGGTACGGCTTCTGCTATTTTAGGAGCTGTCGGATTTTTAATCGGAGGAATCGTTTCCCCTTTGGTTGGATTGGGAAACATTCTGCATGCTACTGCCATTGTTATGGTCGCTTGCTCCTTTATAGCCTTAGGACTGATGTGTAGAAATAAATAAGGAGAAAGATCGAATGTAAAATTATTCCTTCTTATTCTTCAGACTGACAGGAGGAGGAGAGGGGCTGACATTGCGGGCAATAATAGACAGTACCTCCCAGATAGGCTTCTCGCATAATTTTATGTCCGCAACGGGGACAGGGTTTTGTATAAGTATTTTTAGACAACACGACTCGATAACCGCCCCAATTTCCCCAGAAGTCTTTTTCGGTATCCCGTCCCCCTTGTTCGATCATGCGGGATAAAGTTCCTTTTATACTGTATAATAAATCTGATTTTTCCAGTTCATTGAGGGTAGAAATTTTACGTTTGGGATGAATACTGGCGTTGAAAAGAATATCCTGGACGACACCGTTTCCCAGGCCCGGAATACGTTGTTCGGTCGCCAATAAAGCTTTTGCGGAAAGTGTCTTTTTGGAATTTCTGATCATCTTTTCAAAATACACTTCATCGAAATGGAGGTCCAAAGGACTCAACTTGTGAATGCTGCCTTGGTAATAGGGATTATCGTATTCGCCTTGAAAAGCGAAAATTCCGCCGTACATAGCTACAGTAAAAACCAAAAAACTACCGTCATCCAGTACGAGTAGTTGCTGGTATTTGGCCGGGCGTTTTTCTTCGGGAGGATAATATCGCATAATAGTCCCGTCGCCGATCAGCAAATGAGTGTTTTGATCCGTAATCAAATCTACAAAAGCTCCGTATCCTTTTACCGTTTCAATCTTTCGTCCTGTCAAAAGAGAAGGGTAAGCAAGCGGATCTCCGTTGTAAAAAGTGAATTTATGCGGATGGGTGGCAGGAATTACTTCTGCGATTGTTCTACCGGTCAGCATACTGCTTGCCTGACGACTGATAGTGGTGGATTCTGGTAATTCGAGCATAGTATTCAAAAGATAATGAGAAATCCAAATGTAGCTATAATTTTTAAAGAAGGGAAAGTCTGAAAATTTTTTCTGTAAAATCCGGAAAATAATTTATCAGGTGAATACCTTAAAAGAGGGGGAGAAAAGTTAAATTTATCGGGCGTGAATTTTAAGCTTTTGTGTGGGAAATAGGGGTAAAATGATTATCTTTGTGTACTTAAATACATGAAATAAATTCATATAGAGCATGAGTATAGTTTTCTATCAGAAGGGCGTAACGGTGTTTGCCGTACACTATCATACGTCCGAAAATCCTCTTGACATTAGTAAGTTGGAATGGTTGTTCAGCGGTGCGAAACGGGTGAAGGACGATGCTTTAGAGGGCTATTATATCGGTCCTCGTCGGGAGATGATTACTCCCTGGAGTACAAATGCCGTTGAGATCACACAGAATATGGGAGTCAGCGGCATTTTGCGTATCGAAGAGTTTGTAAGGACAGAAAGTGAACAGACGCCTTTCGATCCGATGCTAAAGGCTTTTTATAAGGGATTAGACCAGCAGATTTTTACCATTGATAAAAAACCGGATCCGGTTGTATATATTGAGAACATAAGGGAATATAATAAGCAGGAAGGACTTGCTCTGAGTGAAGATGAAATTATTTACCTTGAACGTTTGGCAGAAAAGCTGGGACGTTCGCTGACCGATTCAGAAGTGTTTGGTTTTTCTCAGGTAAATTCGGAGCATTGCCGGCATAAAATTTTCAATGGGACTTTTATTATTGATGGAGAGGAAAAGGAGAGTTCTCTTTTTAAATTGATAAAGAAGACATCTCAGGAAAATCCGAATCAGATTGTTTCTGCCTATAAAGACAATTGTGCTTTTGTCGAAGGACCGAGTACGTTACAATTTGCGCCGTATACGCAGGACAAACCTGATTTTTATACAACAAGGGAAATCGACACGGTAATTTCTTTAAAGGCGGAAACTCATAATTTCCCTACTACAGTGGAACCTTTTAACGGGGCTGCAACGGGCACGGGGGGAGAAATCCGCGACCGGATTGCCGGAGGACAGGCTGCAATACCCTTAGCAGGGACGGCTGTCTATATGACTTCTTACCCGCGTTTGGATGCCGGACGGTTGTGGGAGGAAAATATCGACCCGCGGAAATGGTTGTATCAGACACCGGAAGATATTTTGATCAAAGCTTCGAATGGGGCCTCAGATTTCGGTAATAAGTTCGGACAACCTCTGATATGTGGTTCTTTGTTGACCTTTGAGCACGAAGAGGGGGGGCGGATCTACGGTTACGACAAAGTCATTATGCAGGCGGGAGGGATAGGTTTTGGTAATCGGGAACAAGCGATGAAACATACTCCTGAAGTGGGGGACAAGGTGGTATTGTTGGGCGGGGATAATTATCGGATTGGTATGGGAGGAGGAGCGGTGTCGTCGGTAGATACGGGAGTATATGCCGGAGCGATAGAGTTGAATGCTGTGCAGCGTTCCAATCCGGAAATGCAGAAGAGGGTAAACAATGCTATTCGGGCTATGGCTGAAAGTGAAGTGAATCCGATTATTTCCATTCATGATCACGGGGCCGGTGGACATTTGAATTGTTTGTCGGAATTGGTAGAAGAGACAGGTGGTAAGATTCATATGGAGAAGTTGCCGGTGGGAGATCCGACGTTGTCGGCTAAAGAAATTGTCGGAAATGAATCACAGGAACGTATGGGATTGGTGATGAAGGAAAAGGATGTGATGACCTTGCAGAAAATTGCCGATCGGGAGCGGGCCCCGATGTATATAATCGGAGAGACGACCGGGGATATGAAATTTACTTTTGAAAATGCCGAAACCGGAGAAAAGCCGATCGATTTGGAATTAAAAGATATGTTCGGGAATCCGCCCAAGACAATTATGGAAGATAAGACGCTGAAGGAGGTATATACGGACTTGGAGTATACGGCGGATAAGCTGGAGGAATATATTGAACAGGTATTGCAGATAGAAGCTGTGGCCTCAAAGGATTGGTTGACGAATAAGGTGGACCGTTCCGTTTCGGGGCGTGTTGCCCGTCAGCAATGTGTAGGGCCTCTACAACTGCCTTTGAGTGATGTAGCTGCGGTGATGATGGATTATGAGGGACATAAAGGAATTGCTACCTCGATTGGGCATGCTCCTGTAGCGGCAATGGCGGATGCTCCTGCCGGTTCTCGTCTGGCAATAGCCGAGGCTTTGACCAACTTGGTTTGGGCACCTATTGAAAAGGGGCTGAAAGGCGTGTCGTTGTCGGCAAACTGGATGTGGCCTTGCCGTAATCCCGGGGAAGATGCCCGTTTGTATCAGGCAGTACAGGCTGCCAGTGATTTTGCGATAGCCTTGGGAATAAATATCCCGACCGGAAAGGATTCCTTATCCATGACCCAAAAATACGGGGATAAAAAAGTGTATGCACCCGGTACCGTCATTATATCGACGGTAGGGGAAGTAAAGGATGTTCGTCAGATTATAACGCCTGTATTGAAGGCGGATCCGGCTACAGAGATTGTTTATGTAGATTTTTCTTTCGATAAGTTGAAATTGGGAGGATCCAGTTTTGCGCAGGTATTGAATAAAGTAGGAAAAGAAACTCCCGATGTAAAGGATAGCGGTTATTTTGTGAATGCATTTACTGCCATACAAAAATTGGTAGAAGCGGGTTTGGTTTTGGCCGGTCACGATATTTCTGCTGGGGGTATGATTACGGCATTGTTGGAAATGTGTTTTGCTGATAATCGTTTGGGACTGGATATAGATTTGTCATTTTTAGCAGAAAAAGATATTGTAAAGCTTTTGTTTGCGGAAAATCCCGGAGTATTGATGCAGATCCGGGACAGGGATGCCAAGAACGTGGCAGGTATACTGGATAAGGCAGGAGTAGCTTACGGATTTATCGGGAAACCGGCTTTAGCCGGGAAGCTGGCTCTCAAAAAGGATGTCGCTCGATGGACATTGGATATTCCCTCGCTGCGGGATCTTTGGTATAAGACGTCTTATTTGCTTGACCGGCGACAGAGCGGAGAAGAAAAGGCCTTAGAGCGTTATAAGAGCTATAAGCACAATGAACTGAAATTTAAATTTCCGAAAGGATTTACGGGAAAACTGGCGGATTTAGGGTTAGAATTACATCGTACGAAACCCTCTGGCCTGAGGGCGGCGATTATCCGGGAGAAAGGCTGTCAGTGTGAGCGGGAAACGGCTTGGTTTTTGCATTTGGCTGGTTTTGATGTAAAAGATGTACACATGACAGATCTGGTATCCGGACGGGAGACTTTGGAAGATGTAAATATGATTGCTTTTGTCGGGGGATTTTCCAATTCCGACGTATTGGGATCTGCGAAGGGTTGGGCCGGAGCTTTTAAATACAATGAAAAAGCCCGGCAAGCTTTGGAAAATTTCTACAAACGGGAGGATACCTTAAGCATTGGGATTTGTAATGGTTGCCAGTTAATGGTAGAATTGGGATTAATTTATCCGGAACAGGCAGAAATGCCGAAAATGCTGCATAACGATTCGCATAAGTTTGAGTCGGGCTTTATAAATGTAACCATACAGCCGAATGATTCGGTTATGCTGAAGTCGCTGGCTGGGGCTCGTTTGGGAGTATGGATTGCCCATGGAGAAGGAAAGTTCTATTTCCCTTATGCGGAAAGTGAATATGCTATTCCGGTTAAATACAGTTATGATGTTTATCCGGCTAATCCGAACGGTTCTCCTTTTGCAGCTGCTGCGATTTGTAGTAAGGACGGGCGGCATTTAGCCATAATGCCTCATACGGAGCGGGCTATATTCCCATGGAATTGGCCTTATTATGCAGAGGGACGGGAGACAGATGAAGTGAGTCCGTGGATAGAAGCTTTTGTAAACGCCCGCAAATGGGTGGAAGCGCATACAACAGGAAAAGACAGATAATTTTTCAATAAGGCTGAATTTGCAGGAAACTGAGAATTCAGCCTTATTTTTTGTTTAAATGTTTATGTTTCTCTTTTCAATCTGATTTTATATAAATTTAAATAAGATCCGTCCGGGGAAATAAAGGTTTGGCTATCGGTAGGTAACACGTGAGAAGATTTATTTAAACTTGATTGAAAGAAAATGGGTCCATTAAAAGTCGAAGAGAAAATTATTTTCCGGAAAGCTGTGAAAACGGATATCGGGGAAATATGGCAAATTATCCTTCAGGCGAAAGAACAGATGCGTTTGAGGAATAGCCGGCAATGGCAGAACGGGTATCCTGCTTATAAAGATATTCTCGGAGACGTTCAAGAAGAATATGGTTATGTGTTGTGTTATGAGGAGCGGGTAGTGGCCTATGCTGCGGTTATTTTCGGAGAAGAACCGGCTTACCGGGCGATTCGGGGAAAATGGAATACGGGAGAACCCTATATCGTTGTACATCGGTTGGCCGTGTCTGTGGACATGAAACAATGTGGTTTGGCGACCCGCTTTATGCAGGAGGTCGAAGGATTGAGTTACCGGAACGGGATTTACAACTTCAGGGTGGACACAAATTTTGATAATTCGTATATGCTTAAAATACTGGACAAATTGCAATTTGTTTATTGTGGGGAGATTGAGTATGAGGGAGATGCCCGAAAGGCGTATGATAAAAAACTGGGATAAGGAAAGGATTAAAACTGAAAATTCGTAAGGGAGTAGGCTGGCGCGGATAGAAGGTAAAGGCTGCTCTATCGTTTATGCCTCTGAACGTTTTTATGTATTTACATTTCTGTTTTTGAAAAAGTGTTCTGTTTTTCTTCAGGATTTACGGTTGTCTTTCACTATAGGAAAAAAAGATTATTTTTTATAGCTTGCCTCTCGTTAATAAAATTGGAAGAAATATGAAAATCGTATGTATTGTTTTGAGTTTGCTTCTGGGGAGTTTTGTGACTATGGCTCAGTCAGGAGAAAAAAATTTTATCGATCAGAATTATATTGAAGTAAGCGGTACGGCTGAAATGGAAATTGTGCCGGATCAGATTTATCTGAAAATTGTGATCAGTGAGAAAGACAAGGGCAAGAAAACGGTGGAACAACAGGAAAAAGCGATGATTGCGATATTACAAAAGTTGGGTATAGACGTCCGTAAGGATTTATTAATGAAAGATATGTCGAGTAATTTTAAATCTTATTTTCTGAAAAAAACGGTCGTCCAAACGGAGAAAGAATACCAGCTTTGTTTACACGGAGCAGATAAAATCGGACCTCTACTTTCTGCTTTGGAAGCGGCAGATATTTCAAATATTTCCATCGATCGGGTCGATCATTCGCAAATGGATAAGTTTCGGCAGGAAGTGAAGATTGAGGCCGTAAAAGTTGCGAAGACAAAAGCCGAAGCTTTTGCGGAAGCGATTGGACAGCAGGCTGGCCGGGCGCTTTATATAGGGGAATCGGGCAATACTTATTTGCCGCGCCAGAATCCCATGAGTTCAAACATCCGGGTAAGAGGTATGGGTATAACGGCGGATGCAGCGGCTCCCGTCATCGATTTTGAAAAAATTCCGTTAAAATATTCAGTAGTGGTGCGCTTTGAACTGAAATGAAAGGCTGAAAGAAAGGAAAAACAAGGGCAGATAAAAACGTAAATACGGTTATGGAATTGTTGAAAAGACGAATTCTTCAGGATGGAAGATGTTTTCCGGGAGGGATATTAAAAGTCGATAGTTTTATCAATCATCAGATGGACCCGATTTTGATGAAGTCGATAGCTGTTGAGTTTGTAAGACGATTTGCGGGACAGGATTTCAATAAAGTGATGACGATAGAGGCCAGTGGAATTGCTCCTGCCATCATGGTAGGGTATTTGTTGGAACTACCGGTTGTTTTTGCCAAGAAGAAACAACCGAAGACGATGGAAAATATGCTTTCGACGACTGTACATTCTTTTACAAAAGACCGGGAGTATTCGGTTTGTATCAGTCATGATTTCTTGAATCCGGGAGACCGCATCCTGTTTATTGACGATTTTCTGGCTAATGGGAATGCAGCTAAGGGGTGTATGGATTTAATCGTTCAGGCCGGGGCCGAATTGGTGGGGATGGGATTTATTATAGAAAAATCTTTCCAACCGGGGGGAAAAAGATTGAGGGAAAAGGGTGTAAAGGTAGAGTCGCTGGCCATTATTGAGAGCTTGGATAATTGTAAAATACAGATCAGGGACTGATTTGTTTGTCCGACTGATGGGTAGGTCTTCGGGAGGAGTTTCTTAAAAAATCCGGTACGAGACAGACAATGAGATGGGACTTCGGCCATTTGTAGCATTTAAGGAAAAGCAACATCGCTATTGTGATCAGAAGGGCAGCTCCGATACATACCTGCAGCGGGAATATCCAAAGATCATTTTGAGGAATAATCAAGGGAAGCAAAGCGATGGCGCTGGCAGGTGCGAATAATTTATTTATCCCTATAAACAAACAAAATAGACCGGAAACGATAGTGAGTGCTACCAGACTTTCCGGTAAACCGAGGTAATGATGTAAAATCCCTTGTAGTACGGTTCCCCAGAGGGCTGCTATTCCCAACACCAGGAATACCTGGACAGGCCGGTTCCGGAATCCCGCTTTCGAGTTTGCAAATTCTACGTAAGTGACGATAAGGGGCGGGGCAATAATATAGAGATGGGAACTATATACGAATCCGCTTAGAAAGAGAAGAAGACTTCCTCCGATCCTGCCCCATTGTTTTAATTCCTGTTTTCCTATCCTTGTTGTGGGGGTATACACTATTTTCTGGCGGAGATTCGTCTTTTCCATGAGAAATTGCCCGCTTAGGATGATAAACGACATCAGACAAACGGCCAGGGGGTATATCCAGCTTTCGGTTTTTAGTAAAACCGGTAACATACAAGCTGAAATAAGCGGAATTAAAGTTGTACGGGAAGTGACCAGACAGAAAGCAGCAAAAACAAAAGCCAGAAAGAGATTTATAACTAACGGAAAAGGGGAATAACGAACGAGGCAAATTCCGGCAATCGCTCCTAGGGTCATTAGAGGGACGAATTGAAACTTACTTATTTGCCATACCCGTTTATCGACTATCCACATCCCGGTCGTGAGAGCAGCCATTTCCGGAAAAATAATTTCTTTCTCTCCTGTTGCTTCCGAGAGGCCGACCATGGCCGAGATCATGAGTAAAGCGTATAAATACCTTTTCCCTTTGGCCGGGTCTACAGACCGTTTTATTTTTTTTAAGTTGTGCATGTGGAAAGCCGAGGATTTCGAATCCTTCTCATTGGGGGACAAAGATAGTTTTTTTACTTCAACCGGGAGAGGAAAAAATAAAAAAGGGAAAAATTGCCAACTTATCCGGAAAAATTGTCATTTTTTTTCTTTTAAAAGAAACGAACTTTGTACTATTCTAGTAAAACAAAAAAGACATGAGATTTTATTATTTTGTCATACTACTATTCGTTTTTACCGGTGAATTATTTGCACAGGAAAAGGAGGTAATAATGGAAAAAACGGGAAATAATTCTTCTGTTTGGGAAAAGGATACATTGCCTTTATCGCCGGACGAAAAAGAACGGTATAAAGAGTTTACCATTACTCTCAGTCGGTTTGATGTAGAAACCACTGTCAATCGGATAAAGCAAAATTTGAAGGAGATGGAAATTCCGGTTTTTGCATTATTTGACCACGGCAAAAATGCCCGGGAGGTTGATTTGGATTTACGGCCCACACAGGTCATTGTATTTGGTTCCCCTCGGGTAGGTACCCTGTTGATGCAGGAGAATCAGCTTATTTCTTTAGAGTTACCTTTGAAAATTGCTGTTTGGGAAGATGCGGAAGGGAAGATATGGGTAGGTTTCCTGCAAATAAAAAACAGGGTTCGGAACTACGGTCTTGAACAAAGTCCCATAATTGATAAAATGCAGCTTTTGTTGGAAGATATTGTCAAAAAATCCGTTTGATACGGTAGCAGGGAAAAACGAACAGCGGAGGGAATAGAAATGTAACAACATCCATTTTAGGTGTCTCTTCAAGTGGAAAGTGAGGTGTAAAATAGACTTTTAATTTTAAAACGCTTGGAAATCAGATCCAAAGCGGAATATAAACTTTTTTAAAATACAAATAAACATGAACGTATTGAAAATGATGGTATTGGGAGTAATGGTATTCCCTGTATTCGGAGTTTATGCTTCGGAGAAAGAAAATGAAAAGATAAACAAACAGGTGGAAGTGAAGGAATTGACGAAAGCGGAATTTCTGGAATTGGTTTACGATTACGAAGCTAATCCGCAAGAATGGAAATATAAAGGAGACAAACCTTGTATCGTCGACTTTTATGCTAGCTGGTGTGGTCCTTGCCGGATGCTTTCTCCGATACTGAAAGAAATCGCTAAGGAATACGAGGGGAAGATAAAGGTGTATAAAATAGATGTCGATAAAGAGAAGGCTTTGGCTGCGGATTTTCATATTCAAAGTATTCCAGCCTTATTGTGGTGTGCTCCGGATCGGAAACCGATGATGACCAATGGGGTATTATCCAAAGGAGAATTAAAAAAAATCGTAGAAGAAAAATTACTCACTGGGGAGAAAAAGAACTGAAAAGGAGATTCCGGATTTAATAATGTTTATATTTACAAAAATTTAAATCCCTTTTGTATGGAATATTATTTTAAGACGCGTTTAAAAGGGAGTATTGTACTGACTCCCTCTTTTCATCAAAATACGATGCTTCAGAAAGATAAGACCCTTTATAAGTTTATTTGGGTACAAAAGGGAAAACTTGCTTTAGAAGTGGATCATATTCCTTTGGTGCTGGAAGAAAACGAGATTTTACCGTTGACGCCTTTACACCATATTTCCATGCGTAAAATAGAAGGGAACTATTTGACTTTATTGTTTAACAGTAACTTTTACTGTATTTATGGGCATGACAATGAAGTGTCCTGCAACGGTTTTTTGTTTAACGGAACTTCGAATGTCATGCGATTGCAATTATCCGGACAGCAATCGGTGCTGTTACACGAAATTACTGATAAATTTGCCGGAGAATATAACATAAAAGACAATCTGCAGGAAGAAATGCTACGTATACTGCTGAAGCGTTTTATCATTACCTGTACCCGTATTGCCCGGGAGAAATTTTCTATCAATACGGAAAAAGAGAAGAGTTTCGATATGATCCGTCAATTTTATGTATTGGTGGACAACCATTTCCGGGAAAAAAAGAGGGTGCAGGATTATGCCGATATGTTACATCGGTCTCCGAAAACGCTTACCAATCTTTTTTCGGCATATCAATTACCTTCTCCTTTACGTATTATTCACCAGCGTTTGGAAGCAGAGGCGAAGCGACTCTTACTTTATACCTCCAAAAATGCTAAGGAAATAGCCGATATTTTGGGATTTGAAGACCTTTCGGCTTTCAGTCGTTTTTTCAAAAATATGACGGGGGAAAGTATATCAACATACCGGAAAAGAGAAAACGGGAGGAATTGACAACTTATCCGGTAAAATAGCCATTTATTTTCGTTTTAAAAGCTTCGATCTTTGTAGCATAAGTTTAACCATTAAAACGAAATAAAATGATGACCCGATTAAACACTTTATTCAACCGATTTTTGAACCTTGCAGCTTCTGCGCAAAAACTTGGAATCAATCTGATCCGTATAGCTATTTTAATTATTTTTATCTGGATAGGAGGCTTGAAGTTTTGGAATTACGAAGCAGAGGGAATTGTTCCTTTCGTTGCCAATAGCCCTTTCATGAGTTTTTTTTATACGAAAACTGCTCCAGAATATAAAGAGTACAAATTGAAAGAAGGGGAAAAAAATGACGTAAAACAGATGTGGCATAAGGAAAATAACACCTATGGATTTTCACGCGGGCTGGGAATACTTATAATGAGTATCGGTATGCTTGTATTTCTGGGGATTTTTTTCCCGAAAGTGGGATTGGTTGGAGCTCTGTTAGCGATTGTGATGACCTTGGGAACTCTTTCTTTTCTGGTGACGACTCCGGAGGTATGGGTACCTGATTTAGGAAGTGGGGAACATGGTTTTCCTTTGTTAACCGGAGCCGGTAGGCTGGTTATTAAGGATACTGCTATTTTGGCCGGAGCCCTTGTCTTGCTTTCTGAGTCCGCTCAACGGATTTTGAAAAAGTGATTTTAGCCTGTAAAACGTTCGCAGGATCTGCTGGAAAGAAGAATAAATATATTTGAATATAGAATTCGTGAATGAAAAGAGGGGAAAACAAACTGTAAAATTGAAAAACATGAAACGAGTAGATGCTATTATAATAGGATTTGGAAAAGGCGGAAAAATATTGGCTGCCGATTTGGCAAAAAGAAACTGGGAAGTGGCTATGGTGGAACGTTCCGATAAGATGTATGGAGGTAGCTGTATCAATATCGGATGTATACCGACCAAAACTTTAGTCCACGATGCTCAATTGGCAGCGAACCGGAGCAATTTGTCTTTCGAAGAAAAAAGGGAGTACTACCGTCAGGCTATTTTGCGGAAAGATGAGGTGACTTCTTTTTTGAGGGAAAAGAACTATAAAAATCTGGCGGATTTGGAAAATGTAACCGTGTATACGGGAGAAGGTTCTTTTATCGATTCTGATACAGTTCGGGTACATACGGAGGAAGAAGATATTTTATTGCAATCGGCTCACATCTTTATCAATACAGGGGCCGAAACGGTAATTCCTCCTTTGGAGGGAATTCAGGAAAATCCCTATGTATACACCAGTACTTCTTTGATGGAGCTGGCAGATTTACCCCGTCGTTTGGTGATTGTAGGGGGAGGATATGTGGGGTTGGAATTTGCGTCTATGTATGCTTCGTTCGGTTCGGAGGTATTTGTTTTGGAAGGTTATTCTGAGCTAATTCCCCGGGAGGACCGGGATATTGCTGCACAGGTAAAAGAGGTATTGGAGAAAAAAGGAATTTCTTTCCACCTGAATGCTAAGGTAACCCATGTAAAACAAAGGGAAAAAGGGGTGAAAGTAACATATGAGGATGTGCTGACAAAACAAAAGAAAGAGCTAGAAGCGGAAGCTGTATTATTGGCTACCGGCAGACGTCCGAATACAACGGAATTGCATTTGGATAAAGCGGGAGTGGAAGTGGATGAGAGGGGAGCTATTCGGGTAGATGAGCATTTAAAGACTACTAATTCCCACATTTGGGCTCTCGGTGATGTAAAAGGCGGATTACAGTTTACCTATATATCTCAGGACGATTACCGGATTATTCGGGAAAATTTATTTGGAAAAAAAGAGCGGAATCTGAACGACCGGGAACCTGTCAGTTATTCGGTATTTATAGATCCTCCTTTAGCCCGTATCGGGATGAGTGAAGAGGATGCCCGGAAGCAACAATTGGATATCAGGGTAAATAAATTGGCTGTGGCTGCTATACCCCGGGCCAGGACCTTAGGGCAGACAGAGGGGATCTTCAAGGCTATCATCGATAGACGTACGGATAAAATACTGGGATGTACATTATTTGGTCCGGAAGCCAGTGAAGTTATAAATATGGTTGCTTTAGCAATGAAGTCAGGGCAAAGTGCTGCTTTCCTTCGGGATTTTATATTTACGCATCCCAGTATGAGTGAGGCTTTAAATGAATTATTCGGATAGGGAAAAAGAAAATACGGAACTGTCAAAATGACCAATAAGTAAGCACTTTGACAGAAAAGACAATAAAAGAAAGGGGGGTGGAAGGCGGAGAGAAAGAAATTTGAGAATTATTGTTATTTTTGAAAATCTTTTTAAAGTTTTGGCCGTAAAATTGATAGTACAGAAGGAGAAGAAGCTTGGGAATGAACGAAATGTTCCTGGGGTGATATAAACGTAATAAAAATATGGCGTACATAGACTATTACAAAATTTTAGGTGTTAATAAGGATGCTTCTCAGGAGGCTATTAAAAAGGCTTATAAGAAATTGGCCCGTAAACATCATCCTGATTTGAATCCGAATGATCCGGATGCTCAGCGGAGGTTTCAGGAGATCAATGAAGCTAACGAGGTATTGAGTGATCCGGAAAAGCGTAAAAAGTATGACCAGTATGGAGAAAACTGGAAACATGCGGAAGAATTTGAAAAACAGCGGCAGCAATATGGCCAATATCAAGGACAGGCTGGAGCGGGAAGCGGAGGTGGATTTTGGTCGTCGGGCGGTGGATTTTCAGGAGATGGGGAATTCTCTGACTTTTTTGAGTCTCTTTTTGGGGCGCAAGGAAGGAGGCGTACGAGAAGTACCGGTTTACGAGGGCAAGATTATAATGCCGAGTTACAACTATCTTTACGGGATGCTGCGGAGACCCATAAACAAGTACTGACAGTAAACAATAAAAAAATCCGGATAACCATTCCGGCAGGGGTGGAGGATGGACAGACGATTAAATTAAGTGGTCAGGGGGGACCGGGTGCGAATGGCGGTCCCGCAGGTGATCTGTATATTACTTTTGTCATTCCGGAAGATCCGGTGTATAAACGGGAAGGGAATAATTTGTATAGGACGGCGCCTTTGGATTTATATACGGCCGTATTAGGTGGAGAACAGGTTGTAGAAACATTGGGTGGAAAGGTAAAATTAAAAGTAAAACCGGAAACGCAGAACAATACAAAAGTCCGTTTAAGAGGGAAAGGATTTCCGGTCTATAAACAAGAGGGGCAATATGGGGATTTGATCGTTACGTGGTCTGTGAAAATCCCTACAGACTTATCCGATAAGCAGAAAGAGTTGTTCCGGGAATTACAACGTTCACATTAAAAGGAAGGACCATGGAAACAGATTTAATTATTGTCAGTGATTATTGCCGGGAAAGTCATATCGAACAGTCGTTTGTCGTTTTATTGTGGCAGGAAGGATTGATAGACATCAAGCAAGAAGAAGGCCGGGAATATTTATTCGTTTCCCAACTGAGGGATTTGGAACGGTATTCGCGGATGTATTATGACTTATCCATTAATATTGAAGGTATCGATGCCATACGGCATTTGTTGAGTCGTATAGAAGATATGCAGCATGAACTCCATCGGCTCAGGGGAAGGTTGAGGAGATTCGAGGTGGGGGAAGAATATCCGGAATATTATGAATAATTTGCTCTGGGAAAAGAAAGAGACCGCTGAGGTTATTTTTTTGTAGAAATCGGGAGCGGTGTCGGCTTCATTTTTAAAAATATGAAGTAGAATAGGGTTATTATTTACTTACTTAATTTAAGCTTTATGGAAAAACTATTTTTATTTCTGGCTGACGGCTTTGAAGAAATCGAAGCTTTAGGTACGATAGATGTTTTGCGCCGGGGAGGTGCAGAAGTTAAGACCGTTTCTATCTATAACCGCAGAGAAGTAAAAGGAGCTCATGAGGTGACGGTTATAGCGGATTCTTTATTGAAAGAGATAAAGGGAGAGGAAGCAGAAGTTCTTATTTTTCCGGGTGGTATGCCGGGAGCTTTGAATCTATCCGAATGCGAACCCTTGATGGAAATGCTGAGAAGACATTTTGAGCGGCAAAAGCCGATTGCTGCTATTTGTGCGGCTCCGGCACTGGTATTGGGAAAATTACCTTTGAAAAAAGATATTCACATGACCTGTTATCCCGGTTTTGAAAAATATTTACCCGGAATTCAGGTTTCGGAAGAGGGAGTTGTTGTTGATGGAAATATAATTACCGGAAAGGGACCTGGTTTTGCTTTGGCTTTCGGACTGAAGATTTTGGCTTATCTGAAAGGATCTGAATGTGCAGCTGATGAGGTGGCTGAAGGGATGTTATTGTAAAAGATAAAAGAAAGAAAAAATAACAAGGGCTTGAAAATTTATTTCTAATCCTTGTATGTCGTACGAACCAATACTTTTTCCCTTACCCGCTGATTAATGAACATGGCAGAGGCTGAAGAATACATCCTCAGGAGTTTGCGTCTCATTAATCAGCGAATCTTTTCCCTAATTCATATACTTTTTTAATGTTTCCCTCAATAACTGGGGAGAAATGGGTTTTGTGAGGTAATCGCTGCAACCGGCTTGTAAAGAGTTTTGCCGGTCACTGTCAAAGGCAAAAGCTGTAATGGCAATAATAGGGATTTGAGGGTTGAGAGCCCGGATTTGCCGGGTAGCTTCTAAGCCGTCCATCAAGGGCATTTTGATATCCATGAGAATAAGGGCAGGAGAAAGAGTTTTATATTTTTCCACGGCTTCGATACCGTTGCAGGCCCGAACAATTTCATAATCTTTTTTCAATATAGTGGAAATCAGGAGAAAATTGCTGTCTGTATCTTCTGCTACTAAGATAAGGGAACGGCCTTGAGCGTTTTCTGGATTCATTTCAGAATTATTCATAAGATTAACTGAATTATTGTCGTTTTTATAATGAATATAGGGCAAACAGAACCAAAAACAGGAACCCTTGCCTTCTTCCGATTCAACACCGATTTGTCCCCCCATCTGTTCTACCAGATTTTTGCAGATAGAGAGTCCTAATCCCGTACCGGGTACAAAGGTATTAAGTTTTACAAATCGTTCAAAAATATTTTTTTGTTTTTCCGGAGGAATGCCTATACCGGTATCGGTGACGGAAAATTTTATAAAATTGTGAGAAACGGTATAACTCAGCGTAATACTACCGGAAGAAGTAAATTTTAAAGCATTATTGATAAAATTTGTAATAATCTGGGTTAAACGGTTCTTATCACTTTCTATAATACATACCGGTAGATGCGAACCAAATATTAATTCCACTTCCGTATTCGCTTTTACTGAAATCGTTTGGATAATTTCTGCACATAAATTGTTAACATCGATTTTTCCGTATGTAAATTCAAAGGTACCGGATTCTATTTTAGAAAGATCCAATATATCGGAAATGAGTTGTAACAGTAGATCGCTGTTTTTTTGTATAATAGAAAGGTATTCCTGTTGCTCTTGGGTGTCTTGGGTATCTACCAATAAGCTGGAAAATCCGACAATTGCATTGAGAGGAGTACGTATTTCGTGACTCATATTGGCTAAAAAAGCAGATTTGAGTTTATCTAAGGTTTCCGCTTTGTTTTTAGCTTCTATTAATTCTGTTTCGATTGCTTTTGTTTCGGTGATATCGAAGTTTACGCCTATCAATTCGATATTGTTTTTAGCGGGATCATACTCTTTGACTGTAATATTACAGCGTAGCCATTTCAGATTGCCGGGAGAAGTGATAACGCGGATTTGTTTTTTTAGACTGGTAATTTTTCCGGCTATCATATCTTTATATCCCTGTATCAGCATTTGAGCGTCTTCCGGATGAAGGTGGGCATAAATTCCTATAATATTTTCCATGGGAGTATCCTCGTTTTCGTTCAGATTTTTATACCATTGACTGATGGCAAATCCGTCTTTTGTCAGAGGATTCCACTTGAAATAGCCTATTTTAGCAAATCCGGCTATAAGGGAAAAAAAGTTTTCAAAATTCTGAATCCGGTTGTGTGCACTCAGCGTATCTGTATTGTCGATGATGATTAAAATATAATTTTCGAAATTTCCTTCTTCATCGTATAAAGGTTTTGCTCTAACCAACAGATTTTTGATCCCTTTTTGCACGGAAGTGTAATAGTGGTTTACTTTGGAAAAGTCGTATTTTAATTCAAAATTCATGTCTTCTTTATTCCTGAATTGTTGTTTCAATTCAGGAGAGAAGTTCGGATTTTCAAATAGCGTAACCCCTAAAGCTTCTTTTTTTTCTTTCAGCCCGAAGATACTCATATCTTTCTCGTTCAAATCCTTCAGGACTCCATTCCGATCGTAAATTTCAATCCCTACGGGTATATTTGCGAAGAGATTCCGAAGTGTTTTTTCGCTGTGGTCAAGAGCTTTATGGGCTTTAAATGTTTCGGTAATATCGGAAAAAAAGCAAATGACTTCGTCAGCGGAGGCAGCATAGAGAATGACCCGGAAATATACGGTTTCCGCTTTATTCTGGTAAGTCATTTGTGTATATCCACCTTCTTCGAAAATTTTTTTCAGACGGGAGAGCTGAGTATCAAAAGGTATCGTTGAAATGCATTCGCTTCCTTTCCGGTTTAAATATTCTTGAATCGGTTTGCCTGTCAGTTTTTCAAAGGCCGGATTCAAGTCAATAAACCGATAATCTACCAGTTGATGATTTTGATCGTAGAGAATTTTAAAGCGAATATAGGCAATCGGCATATGTATATAGAGATCCCGGAAATATTCCCTTTCTATCTGGGCTTCTTTTTCGGATTCCAATAGCTTCAGACAAAGGCTGATAATATTGGCTAGTGAGGCCAACCATTGATAGTCTTCATTTTGCCAGTTCCGGTATCGGTCTACAATGTCTATACCCAGGTATCCATGGGTTTTATTCCCGGAGGCCATCGGCACAATCATGAGGGATTTTATACCCTGGCGGACGAGGATTTCTTTTTCCTGTTGGGCCGCTGCCGGCATCTCATTCAAGGAATAAAGTATAATGGGGCGCTGAGCCTTTAAGGTTGCCGTAGCCCAGGGAGTATCCTTTAGTTTAAGATCCTGCAGCCACTCTTGTTGAGCGGAAACCTCAGGTGCAACGACTTCGTAAGTGCATTTCTGACTTGTCCCTTCCTTGTTGTATTGAAAAATATACACCCGGCTTCCTTGAAATTGTATCAAAATGTCCTCCAATATTTTCCGGATCACTTTTCCGATATCTTTTGTTTGCATAAAAGAAAGAAGAGAACGGGAAATACTGTGTTGCCTGTAGAGCAATTCATTTATTTGCTGGACGGTAGAATGTTGAGTTTCAGGGTTATCTATGCATTGAATAAAACCGTAAGCGATAATCTGTCCGTTTTCAGTTTTTTCTTTATGATACATTTTGGAATGTATCCATTTTTCCCCGTAACGGGAAAGGATAGGGAAAGTCTGTTCGTAAACTTCCTGGTTTTTGATGGTAGCGAATTCACTGCTAATTCGGTTTTTATAGTCATCTCTTATGAGATTATAAAAGTCCCAAAAAGGAAGGAGATCCGATTTTAATCCCAATAAGTCCTGTAAAAAATCGGAACATATATATACTTCCTGTTTAAAATCTGCTTTCCACCATCCGATATTTGCTGCTTTGAGGAGTTTTTGTATTTCGTTTTGCTCAAATTCGTTTTTCACTACCATTTTGGTGTTGTATTTTACTGATCAAGCCAGTGGCTTATTTATTTCCTGACGCTCAAGCCGTTCAACGTATTCGATTTATAATAGCAAAAGTAATAATTATTTTGAGAGAGAAGGCGAATTTCTGAAGTTTAGAGAGAATTTGCCTAAAAGCTGTGAGGAGCATTGAAAAATCCCCTTTTTCAAGCTTCTTAACTTGAAAAAGGGGATTTTTTCGGGTAAGCTAAAATTTTATTTTCTTTAGGAGAATTGGGTTTATGAGCGGGAAGAGATTGCTGGGAGTTTGTTTATTTCCGGAGGGCTTTGTTTATCTTTTCCAAAGGCAAAGGTTTGGTGCATAGAAACCACTCATAGCATTTTATACCTTCGCTTTCATCGTTCACTCTTTCTTCTGCTTTTTCCATAGAAGCGGGTATGGGAGCGATGACCTCATCTCCTGGCTGCCAATCGGCAGGAAGAGCTACTCCGAAATGATCGATCGTCTGTAAACCGATTAAAATCCGTTTCATTTCTTCAAAATTACGTCCTAATGTCATCGGATAATAGAGGATCGTCCGGATGGTACCTTCAGGGTCAATAAAAAATACGGCTCTTACCGCTTGGGTCTTGCTTTCACCGGGCTGTAACATACCATAAGCTTTTGCAACATTCATGCCTACATCGTCGATTAAGGGAAAACAAATCGTGATATTTTTCATGCCTTTATAATCGATTTTTTCCTGAATGGTTCTCAGCCAGGCGATATGGCTGTAGAGTCCGCCGATAGAAAGCCCTACCAGTTGACAGTTGAGCTTTTCAAATTCTTCTGCCATGCTGCCGAAAGTGATGAATTCGGTGGTGCAAACCGGAGTAAAATCGCCTGGATGACTAAATAGAATGATCCATTTTCCTTGGTAATCGTCCGGAAAGTTAATTTCCCCGCGGGTGGTCATTGCTTTAAAAACAGGGGCATCATCCCCGATACGGGGCATTACGTGTGTGTCATTTTCCATAATCTGCATGTTAAATAAGTTAAATAGTCAAGAATAAAAATCTTTCTTTGTGATCGAAAGGATATTTTCCTTTTTCGTTTTTATTGTTTACGCGGAAATAACAGAATGGTTTACTACTTCGCCGGGAAGATAAAAGAGTCGAACGATAAAAAGGGAGAAGAAGAAGCTAAATAAAAAGCCGTTTTTTTATACTTTTTTTCGGTTAAATCATTTACCTTTGTACATAAAGCGGGTAAGATGGGTGGGTAAATAAAGATCGAATCCAGATTAAAATGAATCTGAAAATTATTGTAGGATGTATCGTAGCTTTGTTAGCCTTGGTAAATCCCCTACAGAAAATATTAATTGTTACTTCTTTGCAAGAACGGTTTACACGCGAGGAATTGCGGTATATTTCAGTAAAGTCAACGATTACTGCCGCCCTTATTTTGATCTTTTTTTTATTTTTGGGAGAGTTGACTTTTTCTTATGTGTTTCGCGTAGAACTTTATTCTTTTCAGATAACCTGTGGGGCTGTATTGATTTATAACGGTTTATCCGGTTTGTTAAAAGGATTTTTCCTGAAAGTTGATGAGCATATTAAATTAGCTGATTTGACGACTGTGCCCATTGCCATTCCTATGATTGCGGGACCGGCAACCATTACGGCGGCTGTTACTTTCCCGGTTCAGTATGGACGGGAGATTACAATTATTGCTATATTAATTGCATTGGTTATCAATTTGTTTTGCATGTTACAGGCCCGGAGAATCGGAAATTTTCTGATAAAATACAATTTTATGAATCCTTTGATACGGATCATCGGATTGATTGTAGCTACTATCGGTTTACAAATGGTGTTTGACGGAATTACCTTGTTTATCCGCTCTTTGGCATAAATCGTTAAGTTTTTTCAGCAGTTTAAATGTGTTCCGCCTATTTGGGAAAAGAAAAAATATTGCATACGAAAATCAGTATAGTATTATGATTTTTCAGGTAGATAAAGAGGAGATTTATCAGTTAGCTGTAGAATTCCGGCGACATTTCCATCGTTGGCCTGAAGTTTCCGGACAGGAAGTTGCGACCCAGGCTTTTGTGACAGCTCAACTGGAGCGCTATGGGATTGGATATCGTAAGATTGGTACGGGGATTATAGCCGAAGTGGGAGCTGGAAATAGATGTGTGGCCATCCGGGGAGAGATGGACGCCTTACCGGTAAGGGAAGAAACCGGTCTGGCTTATGCCTCTGCTCGGGAAGGTGTCATGCATGCTTGTGGGCATGATATGCATTTAGCTATCGTATTAGCTGTAGCCATCGCTTTGAAAAAGCAGGAGGATCGATTGAATAAGATCGTAAAAATTTTATTCCAACCGAGTGAGGAGAAGCGGCCGGGAGGTGCCCGTTTACTATTACCCGAATTATTAAAAGATCCTGTGCCGGAAGCTATTTTTGCCCAGCATGTTTATCCGGAGCTTCCAACAGGAAGCGTAGGGATACGTCCAGGGGCTTTTTTTGCCTCTTCGGATAATATTATTTTTTCGGTAGAGGGTCAGGGCACGCATGCGGCTATGCCTCAAAATGGTTCTGATCCCATATTAGCAACTGCTTGTTTAATTCAGTTTTATCAGACTTTAATTACTAAATTCAGGAATCCTTTTATTCCGGCCGTGCTCTCCATTACTGCTATACAGGGAGGAGGTGCTAATAATGTTATTCCTGACCGGGTAGAGGTCAGGGGAACGATGCGAACTCACGATAATGCTTTGCGGGATCGTTTATTTGTTTATCTGGATGAAAAATCAGAAGACATCTGCAGTTTATATGCTTGTCAGTTTAAACGGGACAAAACAGCCAATGGCTTACCTGTACTTGTAAATCATAAAGATTTGACGGCGGATTTTGTCAAACGGGCTTCTGGTTTGCTTGGGGAAGAATGTGTGCGGTTTATGGACCCTCTTATGTTGGGGGAAGATTTTGCCATTTATTTGCAGCATATTCCCGGTATTATGTGGTTGCTTGGGGTACGTCCTCCGCAGGAAAAAACAATGTTTCCTTTGCATAGCCCGAAATTCGCCCCGGATGAAAATGCTATGCGTACGGGGATAGAGGTGTTGTGGGAAGTCGTTATACAGGCTTAATTGTTCAAAAGGTTAATTTTACGATTGCTTTTGTGCCCCTTGGTTGCGGATATAGTGTCCGAAAGGTCTATCCTCTGGCTGTAGACCTTTGTGTCTAGAGGTGTGTCCCCATAGGAAATATACCTGAATGATCGCAAAAATATAAGATCGGTTGAGAATTTGAGTAGAAATTTTGTTTCTGAGGGGAAAAATCATGCTTATTTTTATAACTTAAAATACTGTGGATATGAATATTGAAGAACTTCGGGAATATTGTCTTTCTTTGAAAAATGTAACAGAATCTTTTCCCTTCCGGAATTTTTCTCCTAATGATGTATTGGTATTTAAGGTAGAAAATAAGATGTTTTTGCTTACCGATCTGAATGCTGGAGAATTAGCTGTTACCTTAAAATGCGGAACGGAGTCCGTAGCAGATTTAGCAGAATATTGGAGGGCAGTTGAAAGGGCTCGTATGCCGGGGTGGATGGTCCTCTACCTGAATCGGGATATGTCCGGAAAGGAAATAAAACAATGGATATTTCGTTCGTATCAGGAAGTCATTCAGGCTTTACCGTTGAAAGTACGGATAAAGTATAAAGAGAATATAGATCGGAATTAAATAAATTTATTTTCAGTGCGTTAATGGGATGTTTAAAGTTTGCTATAACTTTATAGAAAAGACTTTTTTGTTGGATAATTCGATAGGGATTAGGTAAAATATGACTGTTTAATACTTATATTTGCGTTATTTCTGTAGGGAATTCGATAAAATTAATAATGATAATTAGTATGAATAAAAAATTGTATTTGTCAATGATGGCTTTTGCATTGGCTTTGGCTGCTTGTAGCGGAAAGAAAGAGGCTGTCCGCACTACAGGTATTAAAATCTCAAATCTGGATACGACGGCTTTGCCGGGTACGGATTTCTATCAGTATGCATGTGGGGGCTGGATGAAAGCCAATCCGCTGAGTCCGGAATATGCTCGTTTTGGAACCTTCGATCAGTTGGCTGAAAATAACAGGCAGCAATTAAAAGAATTAATTGAGGGACTGGCTGCTCAGAAGTCAGAACCGGGAACGATAGCCCAGAAAATAGGCGATATTTATAATATGGCTATGGATGCTGGGAAATTGAACGCGGAAGGGGCTGCTCCCATACGTGCGGAACTGGAAAAAATTGCGGCCTTGAAAAATACCGAAAATATGTCCGGTATGGTGGCCGAAATGCGCAGAAAGGGGTTTGATCCTTATTTTGCCGTCTATGTGGGGCCCGATGACAAGAACAGTAAGATGAATATTGCGATGACGATGCAGAGTGGATTGAGTTTGGGAGAACGGGAGTACTATCTGGAGGAAGATGAGCATATGAAAGAAATTCGGGATAAGTTTAAAATCCATATTGTGAAAATGTTTCAGTTGGCCGGAGCTTCGGAAGCAGAGGCACAGAAAGCTGCTGCGGATGTGATGGAAATCGAGACCCGTTTGGCTAAGGCTGCTTATGACAATGTAAAACTTCGGAATCCACAGCTGAATTATCATAAAATGACGTTGGTCGATGTAAAGAAAGAATTCCCGGGTATTGATTGGGAAACTTATTTTGATACGATGGGATTAAAGGGGTTGCAGGAGTTGAATGTCGGGCAACCGGAATCTTTAAAAGAAGTAGCTGATATTTGGAAAACAGTACCTTTGGATATACAGAAGTCTTATTTACAATGGAAGGTGCTGGACGCTGCTGCCCCTTATTTGAGTGATGATTTTGTAAACCAGAATTTTGATTTTTACGGAAAAACGTTGTCGGGTACACCGGAGTTAAAAGCTCGTTGGAAACGGGCCGTAGGTACGGTGAATGGCGTGTTGGGAGAAGCTGTAGGACAGCTGTATGTGGAGAAGTATTTTCCGGCTGCTGCCAAAGAGAGAATGGTAGCTCTTGTACATAATTTACAAACGGCTTTGGGAGAAAGAATTAAAAATTTGGATTGGATGAGCGAAGAAACCAAAACAAAAGCTTTGGAAAAACTCTCTACCATATATATAAAAGTGGGATATCCTGATAAATGGCGGGATTATTCCGGTTTGGAGATTCAAAACGATTCTTATTGGAATAATATCGTCCGCTCTAATGAATTCGATTTCGATTATATGATTGCCGATGCCGGCAAACCGGTGGACAGGGACAGATGGTATATGACTCCTCAAACGGTAAATGCTTATTACAATCCGACGACAAATGAAATTTGTTTCCCCGCAGGTATTCTGCAGTATCCTTTTTTCGATATGAATGCTGACGATGCATTTAATTACGGAGCTATCGGAGTTGTAATCGGACACGAGATGACTCACGGCTTTGATGATCAGGGGAGACAATACGATAAAGAAGGAAACTTGTCCGATTGGTGGACAGCAGAGGATGCAAAAATTTTCGTCGACCGGGCTCAGGTGATGGTGAATCATTTCGACAGTATTGAAGTATTACCGAGATTACACGGAAACGGCAGACTGACATTGGGTGAGAATATTGCAGATCATGGCGGATTGCAGGTGGCTTACACAGCTTTTCAGGAGGCTACAGCCGGACAACCTTTAGACAGGGTTGACGGGTTTACTCCCGAACAACGTTTTTTCCTGGCTTATGCCAATGTGTGGGCTGGCAATATCCGGGATGAACAAATTCGTTTGTTGACAAAATCGGATCCTCATTCTTTGGGACGCTGGCGGGTAAACGGAGCTTTACCCCATATCACTGCCTGGTATGAAGCTTTTAATATACAGGAAAACGATCCGTTGTATCTGGCTCCTGAGAAGAGAGTTGCGATTTGGTAAAACGGTTGAATGCTTAAGTATTTTTGAATTTTTCAAAGAATATCTCGTTCTGAAAAATTTACTAGTGAGTGGTTAAGGGATGTTCCACCACTCGTTAATATCGGCCGAACTAACTCGAAAGGAGTTAGTTCGGTTTTGAATGGATTTTAACATTCCGGTTTTATCTGTCACCAAGTTCCGCCAATCAGGCCTGAAGGAAGACGATCGGCAGGGCGCCCATCACAAAGGCTGATCTAGTTAAATTTTTCCGTTCCTCCCTTTAATTTTTTTAAGGCTTTTACCAAAAAGAGGGCAGAAATGATACCTGCTAGTAAATCGGAAATCGGATTGGCGAACCAAACTCCTTCCAGTTGGGTGAAAGGAGGAAGAATATAGAGCATGGGAATAAGGATAATCACCTGGCGCAATAGGGAGAGAAAGGCTGCAATACCGGCTTTGCCTATCGATTGGTAATAGTTACCGGTGATAATCTGAAAGCCTACGATGGGGAAAAATAAGGTAAAAATTCGTAATCCCTTTCGGCCGAGTTCAAATAATTCCGGATTGTCGTTATTAAAAATGCGTACGATAGCTCCCGGGAAAAGTTGTGTAAGGAGAAAACCGCCTATGGCAATAGAGGTCGCAGCCCAAATACACGTGATCAGGGTATCGCGCACGCGAGCGTATTGTTTTGCACCGAAGTTAAAACCGATAATGGGTTGAGAAGCCATATTTATGGCTATAATACTCATCACCAATAATTGGGCGACGCTATTGATAATCCCCATCGCTCCGACGGCCAATTCTCCTCCGTAACGAATCAATTGTGTATTCAATACTGCTTGTACGGCACTGGCTGCCAGTTGCATGGAAAAGGGAGCAAATCCGATGGTCAGGATATAATAAATAATTTGTCCGTTCAATTTTAAATTGGCCAAATGCAATTTCAGAACCGATCTTTTGCTGTAGAAATGAGCGACGACCCAAATGCAAAGTATAAATTGAGAGATAATCGTGGCAATAGCAGCTCCTTTTACGCCCATGTCGAATCCAAAAATGAAAATAGGGTCCAATATCGTATTGGTGCCGGCTGAAATAAAGAGCGAATACATTGCTATTTTAGGGTTTCCTTCAGCCCGGCAGGCATTATTCAAAATAAATCCGATAGTAGCAAATACATTGGCAAAAAGAATATATTCGAAATATTCCAGCGCATAGGGTAAAGCTCCCTGACCGGCTCCGAACATTTTCAGTAGAGGATATCGATAAATATAACCGAATAACGTCAGTAAAGCTGAAATGATGATTCCCAATGTGACAGCATTTCCCAAAACCCATTCGGCCCGTTTGTAGTCTTTTTTCCCCATGTTGATAGAAATCCGGACATTGGCACCGATAGCAACCAGCATTCCGAATGCAAAAATAATCAGCATAAGGGGAAATACGGCACTTAAACCCGACAGGGCAAGGGCATCTACCCCCCGCCCAATAAATATCCGGTCTACAATATTATATAATGCGTTCACGACTACGCCTGTAAAAGCCGGAAGAAAATACTTCCATAACAGGCGTTTAATATTCATATCCTCTAGTTCCTTTATATTTTGTATAGCCTTTTCCATGGTCTGTAAAAGTAAGGATAAATATCGAGAGATACGCAGGTATGCAAAGATAGTTATGAACAGCTGATTGCCTTTCGGCCGGAAGGAGATTCGAAACCGGTATCGGTGAATCTGTTCCACGAAGAGTTCCTTCGGGAAGAAAGGAAGGTTTATCGCTTTTTGCTAAAGCCAGAAAAACGGGATCATCCTTGGAGGATACATATATCTAAGTATTTTCCCTTTAAAATATTTTCCCTTTTAGACAAATTAAATGTTTTTCTCAAGTCGATAAACCAAACAAATCTTTTTTTCACTCGTACTATAACTGTAAAAAATATTCTTTGGAAGGAAACCATTGATTCGGAACTAACGTTATAATTGAAAACTAAATTAAAGAAGAGAGATGAAAAAAACATTCGTAATGCTGTTAATTATTGCGTCGACACCGTTATTGTCGTTCGCACAGGAAAGAACAGAAATAGTCGTACAGGAGAAAAACACCGGCTGGAGTGGATATGTGACCAATCGTTTTTGGGATAATTGGTTTATTTCCGTAGGAGCTGGTGCTCAAGTGTATTTTGGACAGAGTGACTCAAAAGGAAAATTTGGTAAGCGTATTGCACCTGCCTTTGACTTTTCTGTAGGTAAGTGGTTTATGCCCTCTTTAGGATTACGGGCACAAGCAAGTGGGTTCAGGTTAAAAGGTTTTACTTACGACCCGAATAATATGTACGTAAAAGGAGGACCGAACCACAAGGGGTTATACAAACAAAGCTGGCAACAGTTTAATGTTCATGGGGATATTTTGATCAATTTATCCAACTGGATAGGGGGTTATCGTGTAGATCGTTTTTACGAAGCCGTGCCTTATATCGGTTTTGGTATTATGCATGCCTGCCGGGCTGCCGACAATAACGTGTTTACAGCCAATGCCGGTTTGATCAACAAAATGCGTTTGTCTGATGCCTTTGACCTGAATATCGAAATCCGGGGATCTGTTTTTGAGAAAAAATTTGCAGGAGAACAAGGCGGTAAAAGAGCTAACGGTATCCTGACCGTGACGGCTGGTTTTACTTACAAATTCAACCAACGTCATTTCCAACGCAGCGTAGCTCCCGTGGTAATGGCTGAAGATATCGCTTTGGCTGCAACAGCTCAGCAGTTAGAAGATACCCGTGCTGCCTTAGCACAACAACAAGCTTACAACCGCGAATTGCAGACGGAGTTGAACCAGGTTAAAAATATGAAACAGGAAGTGAAGGTAGAAAAAGAGGTGTTGGTAGCACCCCGCGCCATTTTCTTCACCATTAACCGGGCAAATATTACGGCTAAAGATAAAATTAACCTGAAATATTTAGCTGATCAGATTAAGCAGAATCCGGATAAACAATATACCATTGTGGGTTATGCAGATAAAGCTACCGGCACTCCGGAATTCAATATGCAGTTGAGCCGGAAACGGGCAGAGAATGTATATAATGTTTTGACGAAAGATTTCGGAGTAAACCCGAGTCAGTTGAAAGTGGAAGCTAAAGGAGGTGTATCCGACCTGTTTGACAGCAACCCACTTAACCGTGTAACCATCATAGAATAATCTTTTCGGAATTTCTTGATCATTATTTTGCCGGAAATAAACTGTAAAAAGTCTGTTTCCGGCAAAGTATTTTTGGGAATATCGTACAATCTTTTTAGTATCTCTCCGGGTGTTCTGTGTGTACGATGGATGTCCTAATTTTCTTTTTCATATATTAATCCGACGTTATCAACCCAGAATTTACTGTCAATGCTACCGATATAGGCTCCTCCATTACTGGAAGAAATACGGAGGACAATGTGGGTTACTTCTTCCTGAGGAGCTGCCCAACCGATTTCCTGGATAGGAACCATTTTCCCCTGACTATTCCGTGTGTAATAAGCATCTTTTCCATTTATCAGTCCCATATAAGATTTGTAGAAAGACTCGTTGGAAATGTCACCGTAGTAAATCGGCAACCGATGTCCGTTTTGCCATTCCGTTACAGACTGGTCGAAACATTCCCAGGCTGTACCTACTCTTTTCGCGTATACATTTCCTTCCGCATCTTCCCAACGATGTTGTAATAACAGACAGGTTTCAGCCATATCGCGGTCTGTACGGGGTTCCGGTTTGCCGAAACCGGAAGCATAAGTACGCAATCCTCCTGTAACGACTTTATAATCGTATGTCAAGGCTTTCGGACGTTTGGTAAAAGGAATACCGCTGATGAGTTTGCTCTGGGGATTTTTGGTGTCTGTGATCGGTTCTACCATTTCTCCTAAAAAAATGGTTCCGCCGGCAACGACGCGAATATTGAATAATCCCAATACTTTACAATGTTCCATGCGGGTTTCCAAACGGGCACAATATCCTTCTCCCCGGGGTTCCGGAAAAACGGTAATACTGGTTTTTACGACACCACTTACCCGGGCCATTACGGAAGAAGTTCCCCAAGGAGAATCCGTATTTTTATAGGGCGTATTGTTTTTTAAAGTGTCACCTGTCGTCAGCTCGTATAAATATTTTGTATTTCCTCCGATGATAAAGGATTCCTTTACTTCCCTTACCATCCAACGATCCATATCTCCGTATTCTATCGGTTCTACGATTTCTGTTTGAGCGATTACCGGAAACATAAAACAAAGTCCGATACCTGAGGTCAGAATAAATTTCAAGTTAAAAGGAAATAAATTCATATCTTCAATATTTTAATTTTATTAAAAATACTTCAGATATGCAAAAATAATGCCAAACAAAGAATTGATGGAAAGAAAGTCACGGCAGGATTGCGGTTTCCTTTTTTTGTGTAGGACTTTCCAGTTTGCTTTCAATTTTTGTCAGCATAAGGGTTAAAGCTCCGTCGCCGGTGATATTACAAGCGGTCCCGAAACTATCCTGTAAAGCGAAAATTGTGAGTAATAAAGCTGTACCGGCTTCATTAAAGCCCAATATGGAAATAACGATTCCCAAAGAAGCGATGACCGTGCCTCCGGGTACTCCCGGGGCTCCTATGGCGAATATGCCCAACAATAAAATGAATAAAACCATTACCGACATGGTAGGTAAAGTTCCGTACAACAGAAGAGAAACCGTCATGACAAAGAAAACTTCGGTCAAGATGGAACCGCATAAATGTACATTAGAGAACAGGGGGATAGCGAAATCGACGACTTCGTCCTTTAATACCGGACTTTTTCGGGCACATCTAAGGGCTACCGCCAGTGTGGCAGCCGACGACATCGTACCTACGGCTGTAAGATAAGCAGGCCCGTAATATTTTAAAACCAACCAGGGATTTTTACGACTAAAGACTCCTGCTGTAAGATAGAGGAAAGTCAGCCAGATAAAATGGGCCACCAGTACGATTCCCATAACCCCTATAAATATAGGTAATTGCCGGGTAATGGCGCCTTCATAGCTCAATGCACAAAAATTGGCAGCAATAAAGAAAGGCAGAATGGGAATGAGTATACGGGTGATCAGTAATAATACCATTTTCTGAAAATGCTCCAATAAGGTTCCGAACAATCTGGATTTCGTCCACACCGTTGCTAGCCCCAGCATGACTGAAAGTACTAAAGCTGTCATTACGCTCATCACAGGCGGGATATCCAGCCGGAATACCAAGGGCGGGATCTCCTTTAAACCTTCCGTTGCCGGTTCAATGGAAAGCTGAGGAATGAGCCAGTAACCCAGGAACATAGCGAGAAAAGCAGCCCCTATGGAAGACAGATAAGCTAATCCCAGGGCACTTCCCAGCATACTCGAAGCATTTCCCTTCATCTTAGCAATGGAAGAAGAAACAAATCCCAGAATAATTAATGGAACCATAAAAAAGATGAGTTGTCCCAGAATGTATTTTACGGTCACTACTACATTCATAAAACCTTCTCCCACCACAAATCCCAAGAGAATACCGATCAGGACCGCCAGTAATAATTTGAAAATTGTACTTTTCAGAAAATGGATCATTTCGCTAAAATTCTTTGATTATTTTGTAATATACGTAGTAAAAATAAATTTAGGTCGGAAGTTCGGGAAAAAAATAAGGCAGCTCCTTATTCAGATCTGCCTTTCTCTTTTTACGGTTATATACTTTTTTCGATGCATGCACTTTCCTATGCGGAACGGGACGCCCGTGTTGTGCAATCTCTTCCTCCCGGCTTAATTTCCGGTTTATCCGGATAATGTCCTGAAGCGTAATTTTTTTTATTCCTTTTTTCTTTATAAGAACGTTTATTCGATCGAAAAGAAACAGAGCCAGATACAAATCGGTTCTACACTTGTTTTTTCGATACGATGTTTACAATTTTTGGGTAAAAACATATAATCGCCCGCTTTCATGTCGATAAATTTCCCTTCCACTTCCAGTGTAGCTTTTCCCTGCACTAACAGAATCCATTCGTCATCCTCCTGATCGTACCAGAATCCCTGAGGAGAACTGTGGCCGGAAGAAACGATACGGTCAATACGGTAGTGAGTACCTTTCATCAATAAATCAAATTGCTCTTCTTCCCCAACTGCTGTTATTCCGTCGAATATATTTTTCATTTTAGCTTTTGTTTAGTGTAAATCATAATGCAAAATTATAAAAAAACTTCCGGATTGAAAGAATAAATTCCTGATTACTTTAAGAATAGTATATAAAAGAAGGTTTTTATGTAAAATAAACAGATGATTTTAAACTTTTTGCCTAAAAAGAAAAGTTCGGCTGATAATTTAAATTTATTCGATAAAAATTTGAAAACTTTTTTTGGTTTTTAAAGTTTTCAGTCTATCTTTGTCGCGCTAAAAAAATAGGTATGTATACAGCGTTAGAACAAAGAATTATAGCAAAAGCTTCCGAATTGTTTCTTTTACATGGGATTAAGGCCGTGACTATGGATTTTCTGGCGACCGAAATGGGGATTTCCAAGCGTACTTTGTATGAAAGATTTAAAGATAAAGAGACGTTGTTACGAAAGACGCTGGAGTATCAGGATGAAAAGAGTCGGCAAGAACGTGAAAAGTTAGCGAAGGAATGTACAAATCCTCTGGAGTTGAATCTAATGGAATATAAAGTTATTTCCGATTCTTTGAGAAGAATAAACCGGAATTACATAAGGGATTTACAAAAATATCATCCCCAAATTGCCGATTATTTTACTAAAAAACGGGAAACTGATATGGAAAAAGTGGTGTCGGTGATGGAGAAGAGCATTCAGGAAGGATATATCCGTGCGGAATTGAATCCCCGGATTTTGGCTTTGTTATTGCGGGTACAGTTGGAAACCTTGATCTATTCGGAAGAGATTGAAAAGAATCATTTTTCTTATCCGGAAGTATTTGAAACCATTGTGTTGAATTATGCCCGTGGAATTGCCACCCCGAAAGGGTTGAAACTGATCGAAGATTTTATGGAGAAAATGAATCATTGAGGGTGTATTTATAATTAGAAAGAGTCGTATATAAATTTGAATTATGTGTGCTAAAATTTTGTTGGTGTTTATAGGTGTGGTTGGTATGATATCCTGTAAACAACCGGAAGTAAAGGAAACTGGTCCCCGTTCGGTAAAAGTAGTGAAGGCCGTTCCGTTAAATGTGGTGGAAAAGTCGTTTAGTGGAGTGGTATCTCCGGATCAGTTTAGTGACTTGGCTTTTAAAATGTCGGGTCCGTTGATTGTATTGAATGTGGAGGAAGGACAACGGGTAAAGAAGGGACAAGTAGTGGCTGAGATTGATCCTTTGGATTATCGTTTACAATACGAAGCGAAGAAGTCTTCCTATCTGACGGCAAAATCTCAGATGGAACGGTCTGAAAAGCTGATCCGGAAACAGGCGATTTCCCGTCAGGATTACGAGTCCACCCAAGCCAGTTACGCTAATGCGAAAGCGGCATACGAAAATGCTGTAAATACGCTTGAAGAGACAAAACTGCTGGCTCCTTTTGATGGGTTTATCCAAAAGAAGTATGTGGAAAATTATCAGAAAGTACAAGCCGGAGAAGGAATTGTTTGTCTGATTAATCCGGATAAGTTGTTGGTAAGGTTTACACTTCCCGAAAATAATATGCAATATTTGCTTTCTGAACCTCAGATTTATATCGAATTCGAGAATTACAAAGGGAAATTGTTCCGGGCCAGAATTAAGGAATACGTAGAGGCTTCTCAGGACGGTTCGGGTGTTCCGGTTTCTTTATACGTGGAGGATTCTGCTTTTAACCTGAATGATTATAAGGTGGCTACCGGTTTTTCTTGCCGGATTATTCTGAAGATTACCCGGGAAGGTTTTGAAAATTATGTGTTGGTTCCTTTAACAGCTCTGTTTCCCGATCCCCATACGGAGGAATTGAATGTCTTTGTATACGACGAAACTACCCAAAAACTGGAAAAACGTACGGTGAAAGAAGGAGGATTGATTGGCAGGGATCAGGTGGTGGTGCAGGAGGGACTCCGGGCAGGGGAAACGGTTGTAAGTGCCGGTACTACCCGTTTAGTAGACGGACAAACCGTGAATGTGTTAACAGAATAAAAGGAGCGTATGAATTTACCCAAGTATTCTTTAGAGCATACGAAAGTGATTTACTTCTTTTTGGCTATTATGCTGATAGGAGGTATCATTTCTTTTTTCAAATTGCCTAAAAAGGAGGATGCGCCGTTTGTCATCAAACAGGCTGTGCTGATTACCCAATATCCCGGAGCAACTTCCCGGGAAGTAGAAAAGTTGGTGACGGAACCGATAGAGCGGGAGATCCAATCCATGTCGGAAGTCAAGCAGATTAAATCGGAATCTTACTTCGGTCTGTCTAAAATTACCATAGAATTAAAGCCTACCATTAAAGGAGTCCGTATGCCCGTAAAATGGGATGAACTCCGGCGGAAAGTGTTGAATATACAATCTAAGTTACCCCAGGGAGCTTCTTCCATTACCGTAAATGACGATTTCGGAGACGTATACGGTATTTATTATGCCTTGACGATAGAGGAGGGTTTTTCTTATAAAGAATTACGGGATTGGGCTCAAAAAATAAAAACCGAGCTGACTCCCATTGAAGGTGTTCAGAAAGTACAGCTTTTCGGAGAACAGACGGAGGTCGTGAATGTATTGTTTTCCGTACCTAAATTGTCCGCCCTCGGGATTGATCCCAATACGATCGCCCAAGTATTGCAGACTCAGAATTTGCAGGTAAATACGGGTGAAATCAATGCCGGTAGTTATCAGTTGAAAGTGTTGGCCGACGGTACTTATAAAAGTCTGGACGATATCCGGAATCAGTTGATTATAACGAAAGGGGGGAATGAGGTGCGCTTGGGGGATATTGCTGCCGTAGAACGGGGTTATCTGGATCCGCCTTCCAATTTAATGCGGGTAGATGGAAAAAAAGCCATCGGTATAGGCGTCGCCTCTGGAGCAGAGGATGATGTGGTGGCCGTGGGAAATTTGGTAGCTGAACGTTTACAGGAGATTAAAAAACTGATCCCGGTAGGGATGGATCTGGTCTCTATTTATCCGGAAAATATAATTGCCCAGGAGGCCAATAACGGATTTATTCTGAATTTAATAGAATCTCTCCTTATTGTGATTGCTATTATTTTTATCGTCATGGGAGCTCGGGCAGGCATGTTGATCGGAAGTTCTCTGTTGTTTTCCGTAACCGGTACTTTACTGATTATGTTGTTTCTGGGAGTAGGATTGAACCGGACGTCCCTGGCGGCTTTTATCATTGCTATGGGGATGTTGGTAGACAATGCCATCGTGGTGACGGACAATGCTCAGATCGGAATTAAGAAAGGTATGCACCGCTTTCAGGCTCTGATTATGGGGGCTACTCTTCCACAATGGGGATTGCTGGGAGCTACTTTTATTGCAGTGTGTTCGTTTCTGCCTATGTTTCTGGCCCCCGATTCAATGGCGGAGATTGTAAAACCTTTGTTTATAGTCTTGGCTGTTTCTTTGGGATTGAGTTGGGTGTTGGCATTGACACAGACTACTACTTTCGGAAATTTTATCCTGAAAGAAAATACTTCTGCTGTGGCGACAGATCCTTATGATACGAAGTTATATCATAAGTTCGAACGGATGCTGACGAAATTAATTCATCACCGTTATATTACCTTGTTTTCGGTAATCGGCATTTTGATATTTTCTTTGGTGGTGATGGCCTTGATGCCCCAGAGTTTCTTTCCTTTGATGAATAAGCCTTATATGCGTGCCGATCTGATTTTTCCGAATGGATATGGGATTCGGGATGTGGAACAGAATGTATTTCAAATCGAGGAGTACCTGAAACAAAATCCCAAGGTAAAGTCTTTTTCGGTTACTATGGGGGGATCTCCTATACGTTATTATCTGGCCAGTTCCTCTTTCGGTCCGTTGCCTAATTTTGCCAATGTATTGGTGGAAACTCACGATCCGAAAGATTCTCCCGCTATGGAGGAGGAGTTTTATAATTATATGTTGAAAAATTATCCCAATGTGTTGACCCGTTCTTCTCTGTTTATGCTTTCGCCTGTGCCGGATGCTACTATCGAAATCGGATTTATCGGAGAGAATGCGGATACTCTAATCGCTCTAACCGAACGGGCAAAAGAGATTGCCCGGAAATGTGATCTGGTGATGGAAGTACGGAGCAGTTGGGGCACCCCTGTCCCGGTTTGGAAACCTATGTTTTCACAGGAAAAAGGCTTGAGACTGGGGATTACCCGACAACAGGTAGCTTATTCCTTAAAAGCGGCTACTAACGGAATTGCTTTGGGGGAATATCGGGAAGGGGATTTGTTTATGCCTATTCTGATGAAGGTAGCGGATGAAAATGCGATACATCCGCAGGATATCCGTACTTTGCCGGTATTTAGTTCGAAAGGGAAATCCGTAAAGGTCGAACAGGTAACCGACGATTTTAAATTGGAATACGATTACGATGTAATCAAGCGTTACAACCGGGAACGTTGTCTGATGATGCAATGTGAGCCCAAGCGGGGAGCGAATGCTATAGCTGCTTTTAAACAAGTGCTGTCCGCTGTAAAAGCGGAGGTGAAAGTACCGGAAGGCTATAAAATGAAATATTTCGGTGACCAGGATCAACATGACACTTCTATGGCTGCCTTGGGAAAAAATATTCCGTTGATGTTTTTGCTGATTTATTTGACTCTTTTGTTGTTATTCCCTCAGAATTATCGCAGTCCGGTGGTGATTATGTTGATGTTACCTTTGATTTTTATCGGTGTGGTATGGGGCTTGATCGGATTTGGAAAATCGATGGATTTTTTTGCGATGTTGGGAATGTTGGGCTTGATCGGTATGAATATTAAGAATGCTATTGTGCTGGTAGATCAGATCGGTATGGATATGAATAGCGGAATTACTCCTTTACAGGCTGTAATTCAGGCTACTAAAAGTAGGATTGTACCGGTGACAATGGCTTCCGGGACGACTATACTCGGTATGCTGCCTTTGTTGTGGGATGCTATGTTTGCCGGGATGGCGGCAACGATTATGGGAGGACTGTTTGTCGCGACGATGTTGACATTGTTTGTACTGCCGGTTACTTATTGTATTTTTTATAAAATCCGGTCGGACAGATAAGAAGAAACGGAATGTGCACAGAATTTTCTGTAGTGCCGGGAAGGAAGAGAGAAACGTATATAAAAAGGAAGGTATGAAAAAATTAATAGTATATGTGGGTTGGTTGCTGGTGGCTTTGCCGTTAGCAGCTCAGCCTGCTCCGCTGACAGTTACCGAATATAAGCAAAAAGTATTGGATTATAGTCGGCAGATTAAACAGAGCGCCGAACAGCGTATGGCCATGCAGGAAGCGATGAGGACGGCTAAGACAGGGTATTTCCCGAAGTTGGATTTTTCCGGGAGTGCCCAATATCGGATCAATGATTATAATATGGATTTCGGAGGGACTAAGATTCCGATGGAAAATGAAACGTATAGCCTGGAGGCCGGATTGACGCAGAATTTATATAGCGGGAGAGCAGTACATCATAGCTATAAGGCTGCTGAAATACAAAAAGATATTGCCGTTAAAGCAGAAGAGCTGACTGTCGATAATATTATCTATTCCGCCGATGTAAATTATTGGTCGACAGTGGCTAAAAAAGATCTTTATTTGGTGATGAGGCAGTATGTAAAAATTATTCGGGAATTGGAAAAAGTTTTGACCGATCGTTTTAGAGACGGTTATATCAGTAAAACGGATCTGTTACAGGTACAGGCCCGTTTAAAAGATGCTGAATTGCAGAAAAGTAATGCTTTTAAACAATATCAGATCGCCCTCCAGAATTTGAATGTATTGATGGGAATGCCTCCCGCCGCTCCTGTGGAGGTGACAGACTCCATCAATATGATGCAGGCTTTGCCTCCGGAGATCGGTATGGAAGCTGCTTTTGCAAGCCGTCCGGATTATGCAATGGCCGGTTTGAATGTCGAGTATCAGAAACGTCAGGTAAAGTTGACCCGGAGCAAATATTTACCCTCTTTGTCGGTAGGATTGAAGGAAAATTGGGGAACGCAGATGCTGAATTTGGATGGTTCCACCATGTGGAATACCATTGCCTTTGCTTCCCTCAATATCCCGGTTTTTCATTGGGGATCCCGGACTAAAGATGTAAACCGGCAAAAAGCTGTGTTGAGGAGTACCGAATACGATTTACAACTTACGAAGGATCAGATCGTCCAGGAAATTAGTAATGCCTGGACAAGCCTGACAGAGAATACCAAACAGATTACGGTGGCAGAGGAAGCTTGTAAAATTGCGGAGGAAAATCTGGATTTAAATACTTTTAGTTATACGGAGGGAAAATTACCGATTATTGATGTCCTGTCTGCTCAGGTGACCTGGATCCAGTCCTATAGTAGTTTGATTCAGACCTGGTTGCAGCAAAAGGTGTCTTTGGCTGATTATAATAAAGCTATCGGCAAACAATAGACCGGTTAAATCCGGAGGTTGTCTAAAAAAACGTTTTGGACAATTCGGTGTAGGATTTCAGACCTATCCCTCTCCTCGTATGTGAAATTTTTATTATTTTGTTCCCGGTTTTCGGAAAGAAATTGGCATAATTTTTGTCCATTTCTGAAATTAAAAGTGGATTTTATGCTATGAAAAGGTGTCTGGTTTGGCTGTTTTTATGTATATTTTTGTGTCCCTCCGGGATGGCAGAGCGGAGAAAGGTCGGATTGGTGTTGAGTGGCGGTGGTGCCAAGGGAATTGCTCACATCGGGGTGATCGAGGTGCTGGAAAAGGCGGGGATACCTGTGGATTATGTCGTCGGGACCAGCATGGGATCGATTGTGGGAGGATTGTATGCGATCGGGTATGATATACAGGTGTTGGATAGCATGGTGCGCAATCAGAACTGGTCTTTTCTATTGAGTGATAAAGTCTATCGGGACAATTTGTCTTTCCCCGAAAAAGAAATGACGGAAAAATATATTCTTTCATTCCCTTTCGGCCGGGGGAAGGAGAATCGTATGCCTGCGGGTTTTGTGAGCGGTCAGAATGTATATCATCTGTTTTCTGATTTGACAGTAGGATATCATGATTCTTTAAATTTTGAGGAGTTGCCTATTCCTTTTGCCTGTGTTGCTGCTAATATTATAGATGGGAAGGAAGTCGTTTTAAAACAAGGAGATTTGGTGCAAGCTATGCGGGCCAGTATGGCTATTCCTGGGGTTTTTACGCCGGTGCATCTGGATAGCCTGATCTTGGTAGACGGAGGGATTGTAAATAATTTCCCTGTGGATGTTGCCAAGGCAATGGGGGCGGATATTATCATCGGAGTGGATGTACAGTCCGATCTGAAAAAGGCCGAGCAGTTGAATTCGTTACCGGGAGTGATGGGACAGCTGATTCATTTGCTCTGTATGAATAAATTTGAGGAAAATCTGAAATTGACGGATTTGTATATTAAACCGGACCTCAATGAATATTCGGCAGCTAGTTTTAATCAGGAAGCTATCGATACGATGATTTACCGGGGAAAGCAAGCCGCTGAAGCCCAGTGGGAGCAATTGATCGCCTTAAAAGAGCGGATCGGTGTGGAGGAGGAACTCACAAAAACGAGGGAAAAAAAGGTTTTTGCGGATACTTTTTTTGTACGCCGGATTTATTTGAAGGGAGTTTCCAAAGATGAAGAGAAATGGTTGAGGCGTACAATCCGTTTGAAGGAGAATGGTCCCATCACGAAGGAAGAGATTCACCGGGCTATTGCTTCCCTATACGGAACAAAATCTTTTGCCAATGTCAGTTATCGGTTGCTGGGAGGACCGGAATACGATTTGGAATTGAATTTGAAGGAAAATGACAGAAGTATTATTAATCTGGGCTTCCGTTTTGATTCGGAGGAAATGGCAGCTATTCTGTTAAATCTGAAGTTGAATTACCGGCCTTTAAAGGGTTTCCGTTCCGGTTTTACAGCCCGTTTGAGCAAGAATCCGTTTGTCCGTTTGGACTATTCTCTGGAGAATCCTTTGATCCGGAAACTCAATTTGAGTTATATGTTCAAATATAACGATTTTAATATTTATGACAGGGGGGATAAAATCAACGCTGTTACTTATCGTTATCATTTGGGGGAACTGAGTTTAACGGACATTTATTTACGGAATTTTAAGTTCCAGGTCGGATTGCGCTACGAGTATTTTGATTATGATCCTTTTCTTTTTAAAGACGACAATCAGACGATACATGTAAAATCGGAAGGTTTTATCAGCTATTATGCCGTGGCAGAAGTGGAAACTTTCGACCGGCGCTATTATCCTTCCCGCGGTTTATCTTTTTCCGCCGCCTATTCGGTATATACGGATAATTTTACTCAATATAACGGGCAACTCCCTTTTTCTGCTTTAAGTGCTAATTTTACCGGAGTGATTCCGATAACAAACCGTTTTAAAATGTTGCCTTCCGTATATGGACGGGTACTGATCGGAAAGAATGTCCCTTACCCTTATCTGAATTATATGGGAGGTCAGGTTTTCGGTCGTTATATGCAACAGCAGTTGCCTTTTGAGGGGATTAGCCGGGTGGAAGTATTCGAGAATTCGCTGCTGGTGGCCCGCCTGCATTTACGGCAACGCATGGGTAGCCGGCATTATCTGTCTTTTATCGGAAATTATGCTTTGCAGGACGATAATTTTTTCGATATTTTGGGAAATCGGGGTATTTGGGGAGGAAGCGTTGGATATTCCTACGATACCGCCTTGGGACCTATTGATCTTATCTTTCATATGTCTGATTGGACTAAAAAACTAGGCTTCTACTTTAATCTGGGCTTCTATTTTTAAAATTTAGAAGATTCGAGAACAGTTAAAATCGAAAATGGGAAAAATGATGAATGGTACTTCATACCGCGTTCAGGCTCATCTCCGATGCGCTGATGAAGGGAATTAATATTCCCGGTTATTCTTTCGTTACAACCGAAAGTTCGTTCACCAGTTTTCCAAAGAAGCTTTCATCCTTTTCCCATTTAAATTTTTGCCCTTTTCCGCATTCAGTCCTTTCCCTTTTTGGAGAAAAATACGCTTTTTTTTACCCCTGAAATTTGGCAAAAAAAGGCCAAAAATGGCCTTGTTCAAATTTTTTTTTTAATGGGTATTGATTATCAATGTCTTGAAAATGGCTTGTTCAAATTTTTTTTTGGTCAAGTATTGGATTTTTCGAAATTTATGCTATAATTTTATTAACAGAAAACCTGAAAACATAAAATGGCGAATAAGAGTTTCATATACAAGAGAAAAAAGATGAATTTTTGAAGTCCGTTTTTTTGATCTGTTTATTTTTCCCATCCCGGGTAGGGAAAATAACAAAGTAGAATTCGGGGATATATAAATCTATTTAATTGATTATTAGTGTTTTATTGAACGATGAGGAATCGTATAGGGGGATTTGTGTGCCTATTGGTAAACTAAAAGGTTTGAAAATACACCTTATCATCATTAACCATTTGAATCGTTAAACATTTAACATAAATAGACAGCGTATGAAAAAAAGAGTAAAGACAAGCGTAAAAGCGTTTTCGTTGCCAGAATTATTGGTAGTATTGGTAATCATCGGAATTTTGGTATTGATTGCCTTACCGAACCTGATGCCTTTGATCTCGCGGGCCAAAAGTACAGAGGCCCAACAACAGTTAGTGTTTCTCCACACCCTGGAAAAAAGTCATTTTTATATGCATTCCCGGTATTCGGTTTCTTTGGAAGAATTGGGGTTTGAACAACAGAAACTGGTGACGGAAGGGGGAAATGCCAATTATCAGATTAGCATTACGGAAGCGAATGAAAAGGGATTTAGGGCAACGGCAACGGCTGTGGTTGATTTTGATGGGGATGGAATTTTCAATGTGTGGGAAATCAATCAGGATAAAGAATTGAGGGAAATAACCAAAGATTAGCCTATGGAATTTCTCCTTTTCATCCCTTTAGTCCGCCTGATTCGATCGGATTTTAGGAAAAGGCGGGTGAAAATAACAGATTTGTTGTTATTCGGGTGTTTACAGCTTTTTGTTTCCTGGTGGGGAGTGGGTTGGAAGGAATTGGTTTTTCGTTTGAAAGGGAATGGGTGGGTGTTTCTGTTTATGGTAACCGGAGTGGTTTTATATGTTTTTATACGCTATGGACAAGGAAGACGGGTGATGAGACGGCTGGGGGGAATCGGGGACGGCTGGTTTTGTCTGATGTTGGCTCCTGCTTTTACCTTAAGGACATATGTATATTTTCTGATACTGGCTTTTCTGCTGACGTTTTGTGGTTGGGAAATATATAGGCGGGTAAGCGGGCGGCGGGTAACCATTCCTTTAGTGAGTGGGATGGGTGTAATGTATATGGTATTTCTGACGATTCGTTTTTAGGATTATGGATGAACTAAGGATTCCTACCGAGATTATCGGTTTTTTCACTCCGGAAGAGGCCCGGAATTATGGATTGCTGCCTTTTGAGAAGCGGGAGAAAGAGCTTTGTTGTTATGGAGAAGAAGGGCGGGATTATGGGGATGCTTTGCAGGAAATTGAAATTATCCGAGGTATAAAGGTTCGGATAGACCGTCTCGAACAGGGAGAGTTCAGGCGATGGATGAGGCAGTATTATCGGGATGGGACCGGTGGTTTTGCAAGGAAGACACAAACGGCGGTATCTGCCGGAGAAGAACGGGATTTTTTGAGTCGTCTGATAGAGGAAGCTTACCGGACGTATGCGAGTGATATTCATTTTGAAGCCTATGAGGAGCGGTGTAGGGTACGTTTCCGGATAGACGGCCGTTTGCTGGAAAGGTATGTGATCGAGAAAGAAAATTATGCCGCTCTGGTCAATCAGATTAAGATTCTGGCGAATCTGGATATATCCGAGAAGCGTTTGCCTCAGGACGGTCGTATTTTTTTCCACCGAGGCGATTGTAAATTCGACGTACGGGTGTCCTGTTTGCCGGCCATACATGGAGAAAAAATCGTGTTGCGGCTGCTTACCCGGCATGCAGAATTACTGGAATTGGGAAATCTGGGGTTCAGTGAGCGACAGTTAAACGATTACCGTCAGGCGGTGGCTAAGCCGCACGGCTTAGTGTTGATCAGCGGTCCGACGGGTTCGGGGAAAAGTACAACCTTGTATGCTACTTTACGTTTGCTGAACCGGGAAGACAATAATATACTGACGATTGAGGACCCCGTCGAGTATACCTTGGAGGGAGTTAATCAGGTACAGTTGAAAGAAGAAATCGGTTTGACATTCGGAAGTGCTTTGCGGACTTTTTTGCGTCAGGATCCGGATATTATCATGTTGGGGGAAATTCGGGATACGGAGACGGCTCATATGGCTGTCAGGAGTTCGCTGACGGGGCATCTGATATTTTCCACTATACATACCAATAGTGCCTGGGGGTGTGTAGCCCGCCTGACAGATATGGGATTGCATCCTTACTTGATTGCCGATACCTTGTTGTTGTGTATGGCTCAACGTCTGGTAAGAGTTTTATGTCCGCATTGTAAGAGAGAAGTAGAAGGAGAGGAGAGTGGCAGTGTCCCTTGGGGAGAACCTGTTCGCTTTTTCCGGGCCGAGGGTTGTGAAGCCTGTTATTATACAGGGTATAGTGGACGGAAAGCGATTTATGAAGTGATCCCTATCGATGCGCGTTTGGCGGCGGCCGTCCGGAATCAAGAAGCGGATGTAAGTGCTTTGTTGAAAGAGAGAGGCATACAGACTTTGCGGGAGACAGCTTTGGAATTGTTGCGGGAAGGCCTTACTTCCCCGGAAGAGATATTGCCTTTATTAAATGAATCCTGAATAAGACGGAAAATTCTTCGGTATCTGTTTGCGCCTGCAGAAGTATAGAAAGTGTGTACGGAAAATAAAATAATAAAAATATGAAATTGGTCTATATCGTCCTGTGTGTATTCTTATTGCCCTATTGTTTAAAGGCTGAGTCTGCCGATTCTCTTCGTCTTATGCGGACGAAGGAATTGAAGGCTGTTTTTGACAGCCTGGGAGCAGCAGATCCTGTTTATCTTCAGAAGACCGATCTTTCGGTGGGGAACGTGCGGCTTTCGGAATTATTGCGGAGCATTGCTACTGTCAATCAGGTTAATTTGTGCGTTAAGACCACGCAGGATCCTTTGGTCGCCTGTAATTTTAATCGGGCTAGGATAACCGATTTATTATATTTCCTATGCCGGGAATACGGACTGGAAGCGGATATATGCGGGAATATCGTCACCTTGAGTTCCCCGCCACAGCCAGAGCCACTACTTCCGGAGCCTTTTGTCGGTTATGATTCGGTGCGTTCTGCCCTTTCTTTTGATTTTCGGGAGGTTCCTTTGGCAGATATTGCCCGTCGGATTACGCGTCTATCGGGAATCAATGTCATTGTGCCTCAGTCGATGTATACGTTTAAGGTTTCTGCCTACCTGGAGAAGTTGCCTTTTCCGGAAGCTCTGGAAGCTTTGGCTTCTGCTAACGGCTTGGTGGTAAACAGAGGAGAGGGGGAAGTATGGGGATTTGAAGTCTCAGGGGAACAGGGAACGGCTTCGGCTACTTTGGGAACTGGATTTCGCAGGCGGTCGTTTCCGGCCGATCATTTGTCTATAGATAGCTTAAAGCGGGTGAGTGCGCGAATTACATCCGGGAAATTGGAAGATATTCTGGTTGAAACCTGCGAATTATTGGGAGAGGACTATTTCTTTGCTACTCCGGTCAAAGGACAAACCTCTGTCTATGTAAAGAATATCGACAGCCGGACTTTTTTTGATGTCATTCTGGGAGGGACAGGGGTAAGTTGTGGAGAATACGAGGGCGTTTATGTATTTGGCAGCAGTGGGAAAGAGGGAGCAATGGTGACGACCCGGGTAGTGCCTTTGCGCTATCGAGCAGCGGCGGCTTTACCGGATTTGATTCCGGAAGCTTTGAAAAAAGAGGTGCAGGTACAGCTTTTCCCGGATTTGAATAGTTTGATTATCAGTGGCGAAAGCCGGAAAGTATCGGCCATCTGTCGTTTCTTGGAGACGATAGACAAACGGATTCCTTTGATTACCATCGATGTGATTATTGCCGACGTAACTAAAAGCACTATCCGGGAAGCCGGTATCGAAGCCGGATTGGGAAATGCTCCGGCCTCTACTAGCGGAACTCTTTCAGCGGGTATTGATATGAAACTGAATGCCGCTTCAATCAATAAATTGATCAATAGTTTCAACGGATTTGGTTCTGTCAATCTGGGAAGGGTAACACCGGACTTTTATATGAACCTGAAATTTTTGGAAGAATCCGGAGATATCGAATTGCGTTCTACTCCTAAGCTTTCCACTTTGAATGGACATGAAGCTACTTTAAAAAGTGGAGAAACGCGTTATTACAAAGAAGTGGCCAGCAACATTATCGGTACCCAAAATCCCATTCAGAGCGATTCCTATACCTGGAAAAGTATAGATGCGAATTTAAGTTTGCGGATCGTGCCTTATGTGGGGCAGGACAATCATATTACACTGGAAATAGAGATCGAGCAAAGTGAATTTACAGGCAAGGAGGAGAAAGATGCACCGCCTACGACGGCTACCCGGAGTTTTAAGTCGCTGATCCGGGTCAAAGACGGAGAAATGGTTCTGTTGGGAGGGATCGAACGAAACAGTCGCGATAGAAGTAGCCGGGGCTTGCCTTTTATCAGTCGGATTCCAGTTTTAAAGTGGCTGTTCGGGTCAACCAAAAACAACAAGGTCAGCCAGAAACTGAATATTTTTATTAAGCCTGCTGTACTTTGAGCAGTTTGAAAAAATAAAAGCAAAGAAATCCTTAAAGTGCAATAATTGTGATTCGAGATGAAATTACCTGAAATGTTGACTGGAAAGATACAGATCGTCTGGGTATGGACTGGACCGGGCGAGTGTTTCCGGACTATTTTATTTATCCGGAAGAAAGGATACTATACGCCTGTAGCAACGGAGCGAATCCGGGCAGATTTGCCGTTGTTTGTTTTGGTAAGCGGGGAAGGGATACTGACCAAGGAATACCGGACGGGTGAAGAAAGCATAGGACGTATTACCGAAAATCCGGATTTGTGGTATGAACGGGAAAAGTTGGAGGGGGACCGCCTCCTCCTGAGGTTTATGAGGAGGGAGAAACTGGATCGGTTTTTACAGGCACAAATAGGGGTGCAGGTAGACAGTCTCCGTTTTTTTGAAGGAAAGGAAGCTGATTTCCTTTCTTCGGCCCCTGTGTTTTCAGCTTTTGTGGAAGCTTTGTTGGAACAGGAATTCGGTCTGAAGCGGTTGTTGCAACCGGATGAAGGAGGAGTACGATTGGTGAACCGTATATTCCGGCGTTTGCGATTGCCTGTTTTGGGAATTTGGCTGGGAATCTTGTTGTTGAATTTTGGAGCTACTTCCTGGTTGGAGGAGCGCAGCCAAGAGCAGCAACGTTTATGGGCTGAACAGCAACGTTTACAAAAAGGGAGAAGCCGGGAAAATGAAAGGATCCGGGAGTTGACGGCAAAAATCAGGGAAAGGGAAATTGTAGGCTGTGCCTTGCTGCTCGACCGACTGGCTCATTGTGTACCAGAAGCTGTCAGTTTATCTGCTTTGACCTTGGCTCCTCTTACAGAAAAAGTGAAGAGCGGAAAACTGCCTCAGACGGATTCAGGCATTGTCTTACTGGAAGGAGAAACCCTTCAGCCGGTGCAAATCAATCGATTTTGTGAACGGCTGGCGGCGGAGTCTTTTTGTAAGGAAGTGAGGCTTACCGGGATGAAGCAGATAAAAGAAAGTAAAAATTATCGCTTTGAGATAGAAGTTGAATTGAAAAGAAGAGAAAATGGATAAAAAGTATACCGCTATAGGGAAACTAGGGGCATTAATTTTTGTCGTACCCGTGGTGGTGTGGGGCTTCAGTTTACGAAAGACGGTGGATTTATGGCATAATTATGTTTCTGTACGAGAGAGACTGGAACAGATGCAGGTAGAGGAGTTGGGGCAACGATCCCTGGACTTTTCCGATACCTGCCGCGAGTTGTTGTTACCGGACGGACGTTTGCTGGAAAAAATGGCCACTGATTTCCGGAAAGAGAAAGTTGTGGTCGTTGGATTTACACCTTTCCTTTCGCAGGAGGAAAGCGGATTTACTTTGCATACAGGGGAACTTTTGCTGTCGGGAGGATATATTTCTTTGGTCCGGTCGGTGTATGAGCTGGAAAAACGGTTTTCTGCCGTGAAAATTGTTTCGGCTGATTTTCGGTTGTACCGGGAAAATCGCAATGCTCCTTTGCAGCTGCGGGCGAATTTAACTGTCATGCAATGGGGTAAAAAGGATAAATAGAGAATAAGGTTTGAAAAAATAGAGAGATGAAAAAGAAATGCTTGTTGTTAATTTGCCTGGGGATTTGGGCCTGCGAAGATATTTTTGAAAAAGATATCCGTCACAAACAAGTGGACGTACTAGCGCCTCCTTCCGGTTTGGAGACTACTCGTACCACTCTCACCTTTGTATGGAATCCTCTGAAAGGCGCTTCGGATTATCGTTTGATCGTCGTATCGCCTGCTTTTAAATGGATAGAGAGTTATCTGCTCGATACAGTAGTAGAAACCTGTCGTTTTACGTTGGATTTACCGGAAGGCGAATATGAATGGACTGTCAGAGGACTTAATTCTGCCTATGAATCCCGGGATACGATTTCATTTTTCCGGGTTATCTCTCCGGAGGAAGGAGGGACAGAGCCGTGAAAAATAAGAAGTTTACTTTGTTTTTAATTGGAGTTGTGCTACTAGTCTGGGGAATAGTTATCTGGAGGTTATTACTTCCCATGCGGTCTGTACCGGACAAAAAGCTGCGGTCGCTTCCTGCTGTCTCTATGCCGTTTAACGCTACTGACAGCCTTTTGGTAAACTACCCCGATCCTTTTTTAGGAAAACAGCTTTTGGAACAAAAGGAAAAACCGGAAAAGCTTGTAAATCCGGCTACTTTTTTCAAGGATCCGAAGGCGTCAGCTTCTGTAGAGCCCCCCCCTTTTTTGTTTCGCGGGCGGCTTCGGCAGGGAAAAAAGGAATTTGTTCTGTTGGAAGTTGGCGGTTGTCAGAATATAGTGGCTGTTGGCTCTCAAATCGAAGGGTACCGGGTAAAAAAGAGTACCGACGATTCCGTGGTATTGTGGAAAAAACAGAAAAGCTATGTTTTGTATAAATAAAAAACTTTTTTGTCGGCGCATAAGGATGAGTTATTCTGAAAAGACGTGTAAGGCCTCTGTGCTGGCTTCCGTCATGATTGTAGCTGTCTTGATGTTGCTGGTTGTCAGTGGCTTGATATTGGTAAGGGAGCATTACGATTCAGCTTTTTATCGTTTGCAGGAACAAAAGCAGCAACAGATGTGGCTGGATTCCGGTTTTTTGTTTTACTGCCGGGATACGGCCGGACAACTGAGAGATACGGCTGGTTATGTGCTTTTTCCAGAAGATAAGCGTTCCCGGATACAGGTAGAAGCGAAACCTTGGGGTTTGTACGAAGCCGTTACGGTGACGGTGGGGCGGACTTCTTCGGTACGGCTGTTGGGAATGGCACAGTCTGCCCGTCTGCCGGTTCTGTTGTATGCTTGCGACCGGGGAGGAATTTTTTCTTTAGCCGGTCGTACTCAGATAGAAGGAAAGGCATGCCTTCCTGCTGCGGGCGTTAGCTATACGGCCGTACGTTCTGAATTTTTTGACGGGACGCCTTTGCCGGTTTCCCGGATCAGCCGGAGCGGAAAGGAACTGCCTGCTTTGCAGGAAGAGGTAAGACAAAGAGTTATGGATTGCTACCGTCTGGAAGGAGGAGTTGTCTGGACCGCCCCCTTACCGGAATACTGGAAGCAGCCTTTCGGAGAATCTACTCTTATTTTCCCGGTAGGAGGAAAAATAAAAGGGAAATATAGCGGTAACGTGATTCTATACAGTGAAACACCGGTATACCTGGGGGAGGAATGTCGTTTGGATGCTGTATTGATGGTTGCTCCTTCAGTGGTGATCGGTCCCGGTTTTCAAGGGTCTTTGCAGGTATTTGCCCGGGATACGGTGGTCGTGAGGGAAGGGGCGGAACTGGAATATCCTTCCGGGATTTATTTGTTGTCCGCCAATCCACAAAGACGGGTGGAAATAAAAGAGCATGCCTGGGTAAATGGGTATGTCATTGTGGACGGAGAGAGGAGAATAACGCAAAAAAGGGAAATAAATTACAGACAGGCTCTTACCGCCCGGGTGAGGGGATTGGTATATGTCGATGGGATAGCACAAGTACAAGGCATCATTGCCGGTGCTTTGTATGTAAAGGATAGCTATTATTTTTCTGAAAGCGGGTATTATTCCGGATTGTTGTACAATGCTGTTCTGTTAGAGAATCCGGAGATGATATGGCCTTTTTGGTTAGAAGGCTGCCCGGAAAGGAGGGTGATCCGATGGCTCGAATGAAAAATAGTGTCAAAGCTTCTTCTTTGACGGAAACGATAGTGGCTGCCCTCATCCTATTGATCACTTTTATGGTGACGATGGAGACATTGGGACGGTTGATGGTCAGGGCGGGGAGCGAAGGGCGGGAGATCGTTTGTATCTCTGCCTTACAGCAATGTTGCCGGATAAATCGGGACGATTTTCTTTCCGGGCAGCCGGAAATACAGGAATACGAATGGGGTGAATTGCAAATAAAGAGGGAACCTTATGCTTACGGTTTGTATCAGGTGACCTTAAGGGCAAAGATACGGGAAGGAGAAAGAGAGATTGTATTTACTTATCTCAGGGAAGAATGAAAAAGAAAGGAAACTTACAAAAAGAGCTGAAAGCGATGACATTACCGGAATTGTTAATTGTCCTGGTTGTAGGAGGGCTTCTGTTTATCGCTCTTTTTGAAGGTTGGAACACGGTAAGGCGATGTAGTATTGATTTACTGAAAAGAGGAGAGAGAGGCTATACCACTTTTTCCGGTATAGAAAAACTGGACGCTTTGTTTTTCGTTTCCGATAGTATTGTTCCGACAGACCGGACGATTGTTTTTTTTCGAAGAGATTCGGTGGCGGGTGTATTGGACTATTCCCGTTCATCGATGATTTTCGAATGGCACAGAGGAGGAGAAGCGGTAAAAGATACATTGTTGCGGAATGTACAGGCTGTGGTTCCGGTCGTCTCCGGATACGGTAAATTTCGGAAAGACAGCCTGTATGTAACTTTGAAAGAAGGGAATAAATCCTGGTGTTTGGGGTTTGGAAGGCGACCCTTGGAAGAGGAAGAACGGGTACGGAAATTTGAACTTTTGGAAAAAGAAAAGGAACCCGTCGGTAAAATGCGTTTTCAGGTGGATTAAAATAAGTAACTCATGAAAGATGTGAAATGGAAAGATGTTAAAAAGGAGACTTTTTTCTCAGAGCTGTCTTCTCTTTTGGCTTCTGGTTTGGATTTTAGTCGTTCTTTCCGGCTTTTAACGGAAGGAGAGACGAATAAACGGATTAAATCTATATTAGAGGAAATCCATCGTTCTGTCATCGGAGGAAATGCACTTTGGCAGAGTCTGGCTCAAAGCGGTCATTTTACACCTTTGGATTACGGCGTGGTGCGTATTGGGGAAGAAACCGGCCAATTAAGCCGTTCCCTTTCCTTCTTGTCGGAGTATTACCGGAAACGAATAGCCCGTCGTCGGATGATTTCCGGAGCAGTCAGTTATCCTTTGATTGTATTGGCAACGGCAGTTATTGTATTGGTGTTTATGATACTGGTGGTCGTGCCGATGTTTGAACAGGTTTACACCCGTATGGGTGGGGATTTACCGGCTATGACCCGTTATATGATTGCTTTTTCTCAGGATTTTCCTGCTTGGCTGGGAGGGATGGGGATTGGATTGTTTGCCGGTATTTTGTTTTTTCGTTATTATGGTAAACGTCCTTCCGTACAGCGTGTGACGGCGGCCCTCTTACTTCGGATTCCTCTTGTAGGCAATCTCATTCGCCGGAATTGCCAGGCCCGGTTTTGCAGTTTACTCTGGCTATTATACACTTCCGGAGTTCCCTTGTTGCGGAGTATCGGATTATTGGACGGAATTATTTCTTTTTATCCTTATCGGATGTCTTTTGCGGCTGTGTGTGAAGGCTTGAGGAGGGGGGATTTATTTGCAGCCTGCCTGGGACGTTTCCCTTCCCTTTATGACAGAAAATTAGTCACTCTTTTACAAGTCGGAGAAGAAACCAATCGTTTGGGGGAGATGCTTGCCCGCCAGGGCGAAGAACTGAGTTTGCGTCTTGAGCACGACCTGAAACAGACCGGAAATTTACTGGAGCCCCTGTTGGTTTTGGGGGTAGGAGCACTGGTAGCGGTGGTGTTGATATCGATGTATTTGCCGATGTTTAAGCTTGGTACGACAATTCACTGAGTTCTAACCTTAAATGTATTTGCCTATGAGAATGGAAAATTGAAATTCGGATCCGAACCTGCCGGAGAATGCAGGAAAACAGCTTTATAAAATTTTTAATTTAAAATTTTACACGATGAAAAAAATATCAATCTTCAGCTTTAGTCTAAAAACAATGGGAGTGCTCTGGGGATTTTTAGGAATGGGGATGTCTGGATATGCGCAACCGGAAGAGACCGCTGCTCGTCCTTCTGCGGACGTATGGGAATTTATCAAATATGGAAACGTACCGGTAAATTTATATTCCGGTATGTTAAACCTGACAATACCGCTTTACCAATACAAAGATAAAGATTTTAATGTGCCCGTCACTCTGGGCTATGCTTCCGGCGGATGGCTGCCTAACCGCTTGCAGGGAAGTTTGAGTCCGGGTTGGTATCTTACTGGAGGTGGATGTATCACCCGTCAAATCCGGGGTGTCCCGGATGAAGAAGACGGGGTGGAACGGCGGAGATATACGGAATATTTCCGGGAAAGTACGAACGAGAGTTTGCCGACTTATTTTCAGTATTTCCCAGGGAAGGGGTGTATCCGCACTTATTCCCTTTATCTTTCCCCTTCTTCTTATACCGGATACGATCCGCAGCCCGATATATTCTATTTTAATTTTCTGGGGTATAGCGGATCTTTTCAATTGGGACGAAACAATCAGATTCATGTCTACAATACCAATGTGCCTGCAGGAGAAATTAAAATAAATATCAGGCCCGGCGAACAGTACAGCGATATGAGTGCTTTTTCTATCACTACCGGAGAAGGTACGGTCTATTATTTCGGGGAGTTTCAGGATGAAAATGACGTTGCTACCCGGGAATATACCGAGATCTTAAAACGGTCGGATGCAAGTACCGAAAGGCAGACGACTTCCTGGATGCTTACCCGTATTGTGGCTCCTGACGGACGAGAAATAAAATTCAAATACCGGGAAGGAGGCATACAAATGGATCCGATTTTGACGGCTAATGTGGAGCGGAATAGAGTCAGTTCTCCGTTGACAAGTCTCAATTGGAACGCTTCTTATCAGACAACCTCGGGGAGTAATGAGTTCTTCTTTGAGACGGCCCGCGTATTTCCTTTGATTTTGGAGGAAATGGTGGTTGATAATCAGTTGCGGATAAAATATTTCCATTCGGACCATCCCGGCGATTATTGTCTGGATTCTTTAAAAGTAACAAATCTGAAAACCGGCCGGGAGTTGAAAAAATGCCGTTTTTTTTATCTCTGGAAAGGGAGTACATCCCGATTTCTTCAACAGGTGGAAATTTCCGGAGAGGGAAACTATCGAATGGAATATTACAATGAGGATCAGACACCTCCTTACCGCAGCTTTAGCGTAGACCATTGGGGTTTTTATAACGGCAAATCCGGAGCTTCTTTTAGTTTTTTACCGGAAGTTAGCGTAAATGCCGACTTTGAGGAAACAATCGTCGGAAGTAGCCGCAATCCGGATGCAACTTATGGAGGATTCGGAATGCTGAAAAAGATTACCTATCCAACAGGAGGCTGTTCTGAGTTCGACTACCAGGGGAACGATTATGCCCAGGCTGTCCGGCGGGATAAATCCTCTCGTTTTCTGCCCTATTTAAAGCCAGAGAATACGGCTCAGCCCGCCGGAGGAGTACGCGTCTGGAAAATCCGGGATATGACTCCCGAAGGACAGGTGATCAGCCGGGAGTTTACCTATAAAACGGCAAATAATTTGAGTAGTGGTATCCTTTTGAAATATCCCCGTTATTATACACATTACAAAGGAATGAGTACAGACGGGAATTATTATTATCTGCGGGAATGTTCCAGTTACTCCTCTTTACACAATAGTGTATATACGTTGGATGAAGGACATTTGGGATATAGCCGGGTTGTGGAAAAAAGAGAGGATAATTCTACTATTGAATACGAATACAGTGATTATGCGACCTGTCCGGATGATGAGGCCGGAATTGTAAATTATGGGAATGGAGGCGGTTATCAAATTGAACTTTCACTGCGTGATTATGTCAATAATTTGTACAGTAGTCTCAATTCCAGGCATAGGGACAGGGGGAAATTACTCCGGAAAAGAATGAGGGATAGTGCCGGAAAACTGGTTTATCAGGAGACTTATGTTTACGATACAACTCCGCTTCCTTACTTTGAAGATATCAATCTGTGCGGGGATACTTTCCGGAAAACCCGTATTTATACTGCCGATCATTTATTGAGGCAGGAAGTGAAAACCAGTTATTACGGAAATGATTCGGTGGTATCGGCTACTGCTTATGCTTATAATACTTTAGGGGAAAAAATTTCTACGGAGACCAAAGATAGTAGAGGTGTAGTTTACAAAGAGCAAATCCAGTACGTGGGCGATATCATCGCCGGGGACCGGACAAGTGTAGAAACTGCAATGGTCGACCGGAATATTTTGGCTCCTCCTTTGAAAACCGAGAAACGTTTTCGTCCTGAAAACGGCACGGAAAAACTTTTCGGAGGGGAACAAACGGAGTTTGGGTTATTCAATAACCTGATATTGCCGGCTGCTTTCCGCAAAGCTTGTCTCGATCAACCCACTAGCGCTCCTTTGTTTCAGTCCTCTCTTTATACGGATACTGAATTAACTTATGACTTGTACGATAAAAAGGGGAATATTTTACAAACTACGGCAAAGGATGGAAAAAAGACGATTTATATCTGGGGATATGGCGGTTTATACTTGATCGGAAAGGTGGAGAATACAACCTTGGCGAAAGTAAAGGGCATTTCAGGTTTGTCTTCCATAGAAAATGCACCTTTGACCGGAGCTCTTTCGGGTACTCAGGAAACAGAACTCCGGAAATTGTCGGGAGCTTTAGTGACCGCTTATGATTACCTTCCTTACGTCGGTGTGGTTTCCATTACGGATGCTGCTGGTATAAAAGTACAGTACGAATACGATAGCTACGGACGCTTGAAGAATGTAATGGATGGGGAAGGCTGTCTGAAAGAAAACTACGAATATCATGTCCAACAATAAACAGATGCGTCATGAAAAAATTAATTGTTCTTATCGTTTTATTTTGTTGCAGGATCGGTATAGTTTATTCCGATTCGGTCATTTTTTTAGGTGAATTTTACCTGTTTTTTCCGTCTGCACATACTTCTGCCATAGAGCCTAAGATTACGGTCGGATTTGACGATACGTATTGCTCTTTTCAGATTAAAGCCTTTTCGGACTATACGGTGGTGAAAGAAAAATATGAGATCGCCGATACGTGTGTAGCTGCGGAAGAAGATACCCTGTATGTATCTGCCGGAGAAACAGAGCCGGTAATAAATGCTTCAGCCAGATTGCTTTCGGATCCGATTCCGGTGGAACCGGTCGATCCCATAGAACCGGAAAAATTGATCCGTTTTGAATTTGTCAGTTTTGAGGATAGCGGGGGACAAATTAACTCTATTTCCTGTTATTACGAGCATAGTAGCATCAGCTTTAAACCTAATTCTACTGCTGCCGTTATCGAAGGGAATGTGGTCATTCATTATAATACGGTGTACCTGAATGAAAACGGGCAAATACACGCAGACGGAAGTTATACGGAGACCCGTTACGGCCGTACAATGAAATTCTCTTACGCACAGCAACCCCGGGTAGCCTTGGAGGCTGGAAATATACCTGCTGTCCGGTATTTTCCGGAGGGAGCTTCTTCCTGTCGACTGGAAGGTTGTGAAGCAAAAGGAGGAAAGGAAAGTTATTCTTATACCTGGCAGCAGTATACAGCTTCGGGTTGGCAGAATATATTGGGAGCTTATGCAAAAGATTATACCGTCAGTCAACCCGCCGAAAATATGTATTTCCGAAGAATGGTCAGAAGCGGGAGTCAGACAGCTTATAGCAATGTCTGTGTCTTGAAAAAAGACAGGTTGGGGAACCGGAATTATATTTTGAAGACGACTGCCTTAAAGAAAGGAAATGCCGATCCGGAGGATTATTATCGTTCTACAGTCACTTATTACGATGGCTTGGGACGGAAAACCCAGGTAATCGGGATAGAAGCCTCTCCGGAGGGCAGCGATTTGATTACGTCTTTTTATTACGATGCTGTGGGAAGGGAAGATGCCCGGACTTATTTACCCTATGCTCTTTCCGGTAATAAAGGAAAATACGATGCTCAGGCATTTAATCATCAGACTTCTTTTTATGACGTTCTGTATCCGGGCGAAGGGACGTATGCTTATGCGGAAAAAGTGTATGAGGCTTCTCCCTTGGATCGGGTGTTGAATGCTTATAATACGGGAAAAATTTTCCGGGAAAAAGATAAAAAGACCACCTATCAGTATACGACAAATACGGCGACAGAAGTTTTCCGTTTTCTCGTCAATAGTGACGGAAGTTTTAAAGTGGAGGGTTATTACCCGACTCATTCCTTGCACAAAACAGTAGTCACGGACGAAGACGGGCATACTTCGGAAAGCTTTACCGATATTTCGGGGAAGGCCATATTGCAGCGGCAAAGGGGAGAAGGGAATGAGAAAGCGGACACTTACTCGGTATACGATGACCGGGGCCGTATAGTGGCTGTTATTTCACCGGAGGGGGCTGCCCTGCTGAGCAGCGGATTGACGGTGAGCCGGACTCATACCGTGGCCAGCCGGTATAGTTATCTTTATACTTATGATAAATACGATCGTCTAATTGGCAGAAAATTGCCCGGGCTGGCAGAAGAATATTCTGTCTATGATAAAGGCGACCGGGTCGTCATGTGGCAGAACGGAAATTTACGGGCTTCTAATCAATGGAAGTTAAATCGATATGATGCTTTGGGACGATTGACGGAAGTGAAACTCATTTCTCATACTTCTACGCGTGCTGCTTTGCAATCTCTTTTTGATGCTGGGAATACTTCCTCCCTTTACCTGGCAAGCGGGGTTTTGTTACAAGAGTGTGCTTATGACAGTTATCATTCGTTATCTCCTTTTCTCTTCTCTTCAAATGATATTTCTCTACCTCTTGTTCCAGACGATGGCTCCGTTGTCAAAAAAGAAGATGCTCATCAGCTGGCTGCGCCGAAAGGTTTGTTAACCTGGGAAAAGTTGGCTATTATGGAGAACGATAATACCGTTTCTCATTATATTGAAAAAGCTTATACATATGATAAAGAGGGACGGATTTTAGAGGTAAAAGAAAAGAATCCGGAAGGGTTGATTCATGTGCTGTCTAAAGTATATGATTTCGTCGGTAATGAGATGCAGATTCAGGAACAATCTGCTGTGACTGCCAACGCTACTTCTACTTTATTGACTACAAATACTTACGATCTTCAGGGGAGATTGTTGCGTACGGAGGCTGTTTTAAATGGAGATGGAAAGGGAGAAATGGAGTATGAGTACGATCGCCTGGGGCAACTTTCAAAACGGATTTACGGTCAGGCCGCCTGTACGGAATCCCTTACGTATACTCTTCAAGGCTGGTTAAGCAGCCGGACGTCGGTTCCCTTCTCCATGCATCTGCGTTATCAACAACCGGTGCAGAACAGTACGACAGCTGCTTATACGGGAAATATCAGCGAATGGGAATGGACACAGGGAAGCGGGACCCCTTCTACTTACGCCATCGACTACGATGTTTACGGACGCTTTAAAGGAGCTCGTTCCTTTACTGGTAATACTTTGGATAACCGGAACACGGAACAAGGTATCAGCTATGATTTGAACGGAAATATTAAAACATTACAGCGGACCGGGACTACGGCAACTATCGTAGATAATCTGGTGTATACTTATACCGGGAATCAACTGACCGCATTGACCGAAAATGCGGCTCCGGTTTCCGGGGACATCTATATACGGGGGAACACTGCGGCAGGTTCCTATACCTACGATGCGGACGGAAATTTACTGACGGACAGTCGCCAGGGCTTGAATTATCAATATAATTACTTAAATTTGTTGAGACAAGTCACTTCCGGAAACACCTTAAAAGCTGCTTATCGCTATGCTTATAACGGCGTGAAGATTGGCGTAAAAGGGGCGGATAACCGGGGATATGATTACCGGGGGAGTTTTATTTATACCCGTAATGGAAGTTCTTTGACACTGGAAAGTGTTCTTTTCGGAGGAGGACGTATCGTCGCCGGCACGAATGGATATGAAGTCTATTACTACCTGACGGATCATTTAGGGAGCGTACGTGCTGTTGTCGATGCTGGGGGAAACGTCAAGGAACGCAATGATTACTACCTTTTCGGAGCCCGTCAGTTAAAAGGGGATTATCCTCAGCTTACCGTAAACCGTGAGAAATTCAATGGGAAAGAAAGTCAGACGGTCGGAGGACTGGGATTTTTGGATTATGGAGCGAGAATGTACGATGCTGCTTTGGGAAAATGGATGACTTTCGATCCGATGGCAGAGAAAAACTATGCGTTGACCCCCTATCAATATTGCGGCAACAATCCCATCATCCGGATCGATCCGGACGGTATGCTGGACGATTGGTATGCATCAGCTAGCGGAGCCTTGGTATGGCTGGATAGACAGGATAAACAAGTGGTGCTCGACGGAGAGACTTTTTCAAATATCGGGACTTCGGTTTCTGTAGGGCAGATAGATGGCTCTTACATAAACTACTACCAGAATGTGCCTATTTCCATATCTAACGTACCGGTAAGTGCCAGTTCCAGAGTACTGAACAACCCTGCTTTATCGGCTCAGTTGTTGAATAGGAGAAGTCCCCTTTCTCTCAATAGTCAGGTGGGGTTAATGCAATCCTTGGTCAATAAAGGCCGTGAAGATTTCATTCGACATCCCATGACTCAAGGGGTTATTAATGGAGCTGTCTTTCTAATGACGGGTGGCATAGAAGGAGTGGTTGCTCTGGGAAATATCGGAAAATTTTTTGTAAAACCTGCTGCTTCCCAGCTTACGCGTGTATTTTGGTCGGGAGGAGTATGCAAGGAAGCAATGAATTTTGCTAGGGCAAACGGTATGACTACTTTAGAGATGACCCGTGCCGGACAAAACCTTACTAAGCTGACCGAAAACATGCCGTGGGAACAGGCAAAACCTTTGTGGGAACGTTTATCAGCTGCTTATGCGAAAGGAGCGAAAGGACCGGTTCATGTATTTCACAATGCCAAAGCTGGAATAAGTATAGAAAGTGTTTGGAGCACGGTAGAATATCCTATTTTAAATGGGAAAAATACAATTATTTATCATAATGTTATACCTAAATGATTACACAGAAAAAATTAGAGATTTATAGTTCCTTTCATGGTGATATCGACGGTTGGTGTCGAATGACCCTGAATATTGATTCTTTTTCTGGGATGAAAAGAGAAGATTGGTATTTGATTGACAATTTACTTCAAGAACTTTCTATGATAAAGAAAGGAATTGTTTCGAAAGAATATGAGAAAAAAATTTGGGAGGAGTTGAGGAGTAATTGCGATTCGGAAGAAACGATCCATCAATTGGAGAAATTAGTTGATTAATTTCTTAGTAAGAGAGACTGTTAATTATTTGTTACTGAATTTTTGAATAAAGTTTTGTTTAAATGTTTGGAAAGATAAAATAATAACAGTCTCTCTATTTTTCTTATTGCTTTGATACTTTCCCTATTTAATAATTCCTTTTTTCTTTATTTTCAATTAATTAACAAAATATATGTATAAATTTTTTTAGTATCATTTATGTAGGTAAAAGTAAATTTAAATAAATTAAACGATTATTTTGAAATGTAAATGTAAAGTTTTGTATTTTCATATTATAATTTATGAAAATTAACTTACATAATATGAAAAAATGTTTAATGAATACTTTTAATTTGGGAATTTACCGAAAAAATGAAATTTCTAAATTATTTAAAAAGAGATGGAAGAAATACTATGATTCTCCTCCGTTTTCTTTAAAAGAGAAACGAATTGGAAAAGAGCTAAAAGAGGAAAATTCCAGAGTACTTTTAACTTTTTTCCGGAAACTATTGGATATTTTGATAATTTACAAAGGGGATAAAAAGGAATGTTTGTACAGGGTTTTTACTATTCTGGAGCAAAATCTGGTTTCAGAGATCGGTCGGAAATTATGGTGTGATTTAATTAACTACTGTTATTATGGAATTATAGAGGAATTGCAACGTTGTCATCCCGATTTAAAAGAGGAAGAGATTGAATTTGTTTGTTTGATGGGGATCGGTTTATCTATAGAGGAATTGGGATTTCTCTACAATATGTCGAATAAAGGTTCGGTTTATACCAAATCTTATCGTATTCGTAAGCAAATGGGTTTAACCTGTTCGATTGATATATACGTTCGAAAAAAAATAGAAAGTTTAAAGAACACAGCTGAAAATAAATCGGAGAGTATTTTTCCCTAAAAATCTGAGGAAAAGATGAGCTGATTTTAGGAAATTATATAAATGCTATCTATATAAAACTAGAATAAAATACTGTATTTATGCATAAGTATGAATATACTATCCAAAGTAAAGGATTAGAGCTTTTATATAGTAGTATGGGAATTTTGAGTTTAGTTAGTACTACATTTAGTTTGGGATCGGATCCTACTAAATGATAGTTAAAGTGTGGGTCAATAGTACTAAAAAAATAATATTTTTTATTTTTTGTAGGGTATGATATGGTTGTGAATTATTTCCTTCTCCTTTTGGAATCCGAGTTTTAAATAATTCAGAGGAAACAATTCTTGGTACTTGAGATATGAAAATCTTGGAGGCAGATATCGTTAGAAAACGACGACAGAATTTCCGGATGTATCTTTTCGTAATTGAATCCCTCCATCTGAAGCTTGGAGGATAGATTCGCCCGTGTAGGAACGGAATAGGAAATATTCACCCCAAGATTCTTTTGCCGTTTTTATTCTTCATTCGGATACAGTGAAAATTTAATTTGTCTGTTTTGGGAGGAAATTGATATGAACGGAAGGAAACATAAATCGGAATTTTTAGTGAAGAATTCGCTGATTCTTTTTATATTCTTCAAGTAGAAAGAATATTCTTTTTATTGTAATATTTTTTCCCGGTTGATAACAATTTATTACTTTAGCGCAATTATGGCTGTTATAAGCTGGATGTGAAGTTATGAAAAAGGATATTGTATTCTTATTTTTAGGTGTATTCCTCTTGATTTGCTGTAAATCTCCTGGCGATAGTGCTTTTATCGGGTATGCTCATGAACTGGCGAATGGGAAGTGGGGATTTATGGATGAACACGGTGAAGATATAATCGCTTATAGATTTGATTATGCCCGGGATTTTAGCGAGGGACTGGCGGTGATCCGGATACAAAATAAATACGGGTATCTTAATCCAAAAGGTAAAATAGTGATTCCGCTCCTATACGATCAAGCTTATAGCTTTAAAAACGGTTTAGCCAAAGTGGTACAAAACGGTTTGGAAGGAGTTATTACCGCGGAAGGAAAGATGATCGTTCCCTGTCAGTATCAGGATTTGGAAATTTGCTACGAGGAAGCCAAAATAAAGGCCCGTCGCGGAAATAAATATGGATATATAGATTTTTCCGGTCGGCCGTTGGTTCCTTTTGATTATGAATTTATCGGCCGATACGATGCAACCGGAGCAGCACAAGTTTGTAAAAATGGCAAATACGGATTTATTGATTTCTCTGGCAAAGAAATTCTGGCTTGTCTGTATACGCATATTCAGCCTTTCGGACCACAATTTTATAAAGTTTCTCAGGATAGTCTGTACGGGTTGATTTATAAAAATGATAAACAATTCGCTCTTCCTTGCGAATATCAATCCTTCGTTTTTTGTGACGAACAAAAAGATGCATATTCGCCGGATATCATTAAGGCCCGGCTCCATGAAAAGTCAGGTCTTTTAGACGACAAAGCGATTCCCTTGACTGAATTCGTTTACGATCAAATTGGTGATTTTGATACGGCCGGGTTGGCTTTAGTTGAAAGAAATGGAAAATACGGTTATATTAATCGTTCGGGAAAAGAAATTATGCCCGTTGCTTATGAAAATATTTGCAATTTTGGGAGTAAACTTTTTCGTATTGAAAAAAATAAAAAATACGGTCTTTTTAACGAATCCATGCAGGAAATTGTGCCCTGTATGTATGAGGCTATTGGAGCTGTCGATTCCGGACTGTTCCGGATTACTAAAGAAGGTTTGTACGGATTACTAAACGATAAAGGAGAAGTGGTTCTTCCTTGTAGGTATAAAGATATATATCTGTTTTCGCCCGGACTTTTTATCGTCATGCAACAGGATTTTAAAGTAGGACTCGTCAATTCCCGGGGACAAGCCGTTACTTCTGATAGCTATACTCAAATAGAACCTTTTGATATCCGGGGAAATGCCATTGTACATATCGGTCACAAAAAAGGATATATTAACCGCCAGGGCATCGAAATTGTTCCTTGTCAATATTTAGAAGTATCTCCTATTGGCGAGGACGGTACTCTAAATGTAAAGACTGATAAAGGACCTGTCATCCGTATTTTGATAAAAAGATGACTGGAAAGATGGCGATTGGGCCTTCACTTCATAATGATTTAGATTCAGGATATTATTTCATAATATTTAGAAAATCGCTTTGTTATATCTTTATTTTTAGTGGAGGAAAAATCAAAAAATTCTCCTAATGGTCGATGAATTTTAAAAACGAGCCGAAAGTGTTTCAACAGAGTGAATGGATAAATTTATCTGGTTGTGAGGAGAGATGAAAAGATACTTGTTTATCGGAGAGGGAGTAGCCGAAGGGTAGAGCATGGGGAAATGGAGATGTATTTGGAAAACAGAAGGAGAAACATTTAGTAAATAAATCGCTGATTAATGAATTTTCATTTCTGAGAACAATATTTCCTCGAAAAGACGGTTCATTAGTCAGCGAAGCGTTGATCTGCTCCTCGACAGAAGCAGGGGAGCGCTAGTCGTTTTAGTGTTTAGCGCGGGCGGCTATGATAAGGGAGAAATCTTCGGCTTTCAGAGAAGCTCCGCCGATAAGACCTCCGTCTACATCCGGGTTGGAGAACAATTCGTCGGCATTTTTAGCATTACAGCTTCCTCCGTAAAGGATGGAAGTGTTTTCCGCTATTTCTTTGCCGTATTTTTCAGTCAGGACTTTGCGGATAAAAGCATGCATTTCCTGGGCTTGGGCCGATGTTGCCGTTTTTCCGGTCCCGATGGCCCATACCGGTTCGTATGCCAGGATGATGTGGGAAAATTCTTCCGGAGAAAGTTGGAAGAGTCCGTTTTCCAATTGGGATTTTACTACTTCGAAGTGTTTTCCAGCTTCCCGTTCGGCTAACACTTCTCCGATGCAGAAGATAATCTCCAACTGGTTGGCCAGGGCCTGAGCCACTTTTTTCACCAGTATGGCATCGGTCTCCCCATAATAACTTCTCCTTTCGGAATGTCCCAGAATAACGTGAGTGCTACCCGTAGAAGCTACCATAGCGGCAGATATTTCTCCCGTATAAGCTCCGGAAGCTTCTGTGGCACAGTTTTGAGCAGAAATGGATATAATGGCGGGATCGACGATTTTACTTACTTCAGCCAGATGGATAAAAGGAGTTCCGAGGATAACTTTTACTTCCGGAACCTGTAATGCTTTTACTTTTTCGTTTACTTCTTCAGCCAGCTGAATACCCTCAGGAAGCGTTTTATTCATTTTCCAGTTACCTGCTACAATTTTTTTTCTCATGTCAGTAATTTATTAAATAATTGTTCAAAGTTAATTATACATTCAATATTTTAATTATCTGTAGACAAGGAGTCTATCAAAATGTTCAATAAATCCGTGGACTTATGGTGGTTTAAAAATTCGTTTTTTATTTCCCTCCTCTTTTATACTTCTTCAGGGTATAGAAAGTTAGAAGAAGCAGAAATAATAAACCGAGGGAATAGAGTATATAACGGTTTGTAATATTTTGTTGTTCCGTCAGGCAATAAGCAAGAGGATCTTTTCCTGCCAGATCCTCTACGGCTGGAATGTCGCGATGTCCCCATTTATCGATAATCGTCCCTTTCTTCAGTAAGAGTAGCCCCGGATTCGAACGGATCATGGTTTTTAGTTGTATTTCATCCGTTGTACAAAAATCAAAATGCAGGGGATGAATAGACTGAAGCTGCCGGATTTCCTCCGCACTGGAGGCGGTCAATCCGTAAAACCGATAACCTTTGGCCTGAGCGTAATCAGCCAGTTGATTCAGTTGTTCCAGGGCTTCGGGAACAAGTTTGTCTATTCGGTAAGAAACGACTAAAAAAGTATAGTTGTCGTCCTGTAAAACTTCTTCCGTGATGTCTCCCCACTGGGGATGTTCGATTACAAAATCATGTATGGGGGCTTGATAACCTTTTTGGAGCAGTTGCTGCTCGGAACTATGGAATTCCCAGTTCACTGTATCCTGCCAGGGATAATTTTGCTCGTTAAATTCCCGGATCTCTCCCGTATTTTTATTCTTATAATTCAGTAGAATCCGGTATTCGTCCTGAGGGGCGTCTGCCGGAATTTCCATCCCTGCAGAGATGTTGGAACCAATGGCATAGGGACGGAAATCGATGATGGGGAGGTGGCGGTAGCTATAGCCTTCCACACAACCGATAAAAATGATGGAACCGAATAGCAAGACGGTTTGTTCCAAAAAATTGTAAATCGATTTAAACTGTTTTCTCCGGTAAAAGACCAGATAAGCCATGAAGAAGAGAAAGACATTTTTCCAAAAAGTCTGCCAGTTCGTCAAAGTGAAAGCATCTCCGAAACAGCCGCAATCGGTGACCGGATTCCGGATAGCCAGAATCAGGGTGAGAGGAGTGAAAACCAACATAAACAACCAGGCTCCCCAAGCGGCTCCTTTTATCTTGATATTCAAAAAGAGGCATATACCGATCAAAAATTCCAGGCCGGATAGGAGGAAGGAAAAGAAGAGGGCGGAGGCATTCAGACCTCCCAATCCGAAAGCGTTGAAATACTCGATAAATTTATATTCGGATCCCAGCGGATCGATTCCTTTCACAAAGCCTGAGCCAATAAATACCAGGCCTAAGAGTATCCGGAAAAGGTTGGCAATAAATTTCATAAGTGTATCGTTTTATAGGATGTAGTGTGTCGTTTGAAGTAAGGGTACACTTGCTTCTTTGGATTTCCGTACAGGCTTGCTGTTTCTGTCGGAATATACAGCTCATTTGCCTTTCTTTTCAGGTACAGCTGTTCCCGGATTTTCCTTTTCTATGAGGAGCCGTATCAAAGCAAAGACGGCATAATTGATCATATCGTAATAATTTGCGTCAATTCCTTCGGAAATCCAAGTGTCACCCTGATGGTCTTCAATTTGTTTGGTCCGTTTTATTTTCATCAGAATCAGGTCGGTATAAGAACTGATCCGCATATATCGCCAGGCTTCGTCGTAATCGTGATTTTTATCCAACATCAATTGTTTCGCTTTTTGAAAATAAGAATCGTATAATTCTGTGATTTTCTCCGGAGGTAATTCAACTTCGCTTTTTTGTTCCAATTGAATCAATCCCATAAGGGCGTAATTGACGATGCCGATAAATTCAGAACTAATCCCTTCGTGTATTTTAGAAATGCCTTTTTCTTCTATACAACGAATGCGGTTGGCTTTGATGAATATCTGATCCGTCAGGGAAGTTGGTCGTAAAATCCGCCAGGCCGTCCCGTAATCGTGCATTTTTTTTATAAAAATATCGCGGCATGTATGAATCACGCTATCATATTCTTGTGCTGTGTTCGCCATAAATTTGTCCGATTACATTATGAAATGTAAAAAACTCGTTGTTACTTTGAAAGTGTAAAATTAATAAATAGAATTGATAATCTTTCATTTTCAATTCTCAAATTTAACAGTACTATGTTGAAATTTCCTTTGTTAGGAGGGTGTTCCCTCGATATGACCCGTCCTCACGTGATGGGTATCTTAAATGTAACGCCGGATTCTTTTTACGATGGAGGAAAATATGTCAGTGAGTTAAAAGTAATCGAACGTATTCATCAAATTGTGGAAGAGGGAGCGGATATTATTGATGTAGGAGCTTATTCGACCCGTCCCGGAGCTGCTTTTGTCGATGAAAAGGAAGAGACGGCCCGCTTGATGCCTGCGGTGGAATTGATCCGGAAATATTATCCGGAAGCTGTTATTTCCATCGATACCTTCCGGGCTGGTGTGGCGGAGGAGGTGAATACCTGTATGGGGCCAGTGATCGTGAACGATATTTCCGGAGGAACGATGGATGAAGAGATGTTCGATTTTGTAGCAGAGGCAGGCATTCCTTATATCTTGATGCATATTCAGGGAACTCCCCAGACGATGCAGAAAAATCCGGTATACCGGGATGTAGTGGAAGAGGTGGGAGCATTTTTTGCCGAACGTATCGATCAGTTAAATCGCAAAGGATTTGACAATCTGATACTGGATCCGGGTTTCGGTTTTGGCAAAACTGTACAGCATAATTTCCAGCTTCTGAACGGAATGGAACGCTATAAGGAGTTCGGATATCCGCTGTTGGTGGGAATTTCCCGGAAAACGACAATATGGAAAACGTTGGGAATTACGCCGGCTGAAGCTTTAAATGGAACGACGGTATTGAATACTATTTCCTTGCTGAAAGGAGCGGATATTTTACGGGTACACGATGTCAAAGAAGCTGTAGAAGCCGTAAAATTAGTCGGTCGGCTGAAAGAAGCTTCAGTTTAAAATTTAGTTATCCAACAACGTAACGTTTTGCCTGGAGCCTGAAAGCCGTCAATCTGTTCCGGGACGTCCCCCGTTTATTCCTCGGGCAGCCTGCAGATTCCTTTTATGTGGGGGTGGAGCAATTCCCAAAGCACGATACCGGCGCTGACAGAAATGTTGAACGAATGTTTGGTCCCGTATTGGGGGATTTCGATGCATCCTTCGGTTTCCTCTATTACTTCCTGTTGAACTCCTTTTACTTCGTTGCCGAATATCAGGGCGTATTTTTCTCCCGGAAGGAGGGAAAAGTTTTCCAAGGATACGCTGTTTTCCGCCTGTTCCACTGCGTAAATTTTATAGCCTTGTGCTTTTAAGGCGTTGACCACGGGAAGGGTTTCTTTGCTGTATTCCCAGGCCACGCTGTCTTCGGCTCCCAAGGCCGTTTTATGGATTTCCCGGTTGGGCGGAGTGGCGGTGATACCGCATAAGTAGATTTTTTCTATCCGGAAAGCGTCGGATGTGCGGAAGACTGAACCTACATTGTTCAGGCTGCGAACATTGTCCAGGAGGAGAATAACAGGCATTTTAGACGCTTTCTTAAAAGCTTCCGGACTTATCCGGTGGAGTTCTTCATTCTGAAGTTTTTTGTTTTTCATAAAAAATTTTTAAACGAGTTCTCCGATTAAAGTGGCCGAGGTGCAATCTTTGACTTTCACCTGTACAAATTCGCCTATCCGGGTACTGGTGGAAGGGAATACGATCACTTTGTTCTGGCTACTGCGTCCGAACATCTCGTCCGGACTTTTTTTGGAAACTCCTTCTACCAGAACTTCGAATGTCTTTCCGATGTCTTTGCGGTTGCTTTCGAGCGACCAGCCAATTTGCAAATCGATCAGTTCCTGAAGCCGACGTCCTTTGGTCTCTTCGTCGATATTATCCGGTAGCCGTTTGGAAGCCACTGTTCCGGGACGTTCGGAATATTTGAACATATAGGCCAGATCGAATTTCACTTCTTCCATTAGGGAAAGAGTCTCCCGGAAGTCGGTTTCATTTTCGTTATGGAATCCGACGAATACGTCGGTAGAAATACCGCAGTCCGGAACAATTCTCCGGATCGCTGCAATCCGGTCGAGATACCATTCCCGGGTATATTTCCGGTTCATATTTTTTAATACCGAATTACTTCCCGATTGTACGGGTAAGTGAATGGCTTTACAGATATTGGAATAACGGGCTATTGTTTCCAGTGTTTGATCGCTCATGTCTTTGGGGTGGGAAGTGGCGAAACGGATACGCATAGAAGGTACGGTACGGGCAACCAGCGCCAGTAAGGCCGGAAAATCTACGGTCGTACTTTCGTCTTTATAGCAATAAGAATTGACATTTTGTCCCAGAAGGGTCACTTCTTTATATCCCCGTTTCTGCAAATCCATGACTTCACTCACGATACTGTGAGGACTGCGACTGCGTTCTCTTCCCCGGGTATAGGGGACGATGCAATAAGTACAAAAATTATTGCATCCGCGCATGATAGAAACAAAGCCGGAAATCGACGTTTCGTCTATGCGAGAAGGGCAGATGTCTTTGTAAGTTTCGGTTTCGGAAAGTTGAATATTGATGGCTTTTTCCCCCCGGCTTGCTTTTTCGATTAATAGCGGTAAGTCCATATAAGCATCCGGTCCTACGATGATATTGACATTTTTCTCCTGTTCGAACAGTTTTTCTCCCAATCGTTCTGCCATACATCCCATTACGCCGATTAACAGATGGGGATTTTGTTTTCGGACTTCAGAAAATCCTTGTACCCGTCCCCTCACTCTTTGTTCTGCATTTTCACGCACGGAACAGGTGTTTACCAGGATAATGTCTGCTTCGTTTCTGTCTTTTATATGTTCGTATCCCTTGGCGGTCAGAATGGCGGCTACCACTTCACTATCCGCTACATTCATCTGGCAACCGTATGTCTCGATATAGAATTTTTTCCCCATAAAAAATATTACTTTTGAAAGAACAAAAGTAATATTTTCAAAAGGATATATTTTTAAAAACGGTAAACTTTAGCTGCTTTTTTGCAAAATATTCATTTTAAATGTTTAGAAAACCCGTTTTTAGCGGTAAATTTGTAAAGAGTCGTCCCTATGCTTAAAATTTCATACCGACGGATACTTTTGCGATGTGATTGTTGTATTTGTTGTCGATGGGTTCTGCAAGGACGTCGTATTCCGGATCCACATCGTAATAACTGTAAAAACGGGTGATGTCTTTGGAAAATTTATAAACATAAGCTGCATCACAGTAGAATTGACCGAAATTTAAGCCAAAGCCGCAGGATAGCGTCTGTATTTTGTTCAAATCTTTATTATCTTTGTAAGGACTGGCATAGAAAGAGTACCCGCCCCTTACGCTGACCATACTATTTATCCGGTATTCCGCCCCTAATCTGAAATTGTGGGTAGAACGCAGATATTCTTTAATCAGGTTGTTTACACCACTGCCATCGGGTTCATAATAATCATATCCGTCTATTCCGTTTTTTAAGCGGGCAGAGCTGTAATTCACATATTCGTAGTCGAAGCTGAGAATCGCTTTTTGCTGAATTACGCCGGCAACACTCAAAATGGCTTTCCAGGGTGTTTTAAGATCGTAATCGTATTTATAGGAGGTTGAACTGGGATATTCTGTCACTCCATTTACGGGGAATTTGTATTTGGTAAGCATTCCGCTATCATACGTATCGGTCATGGAATAGTAGGTTGGGGTGTGTATCGTTGCCCCCAGACGTAATTCGGGAATCGGACGGTAAATAACTCCGAATTTAAAGTTTGTTCCTACTCCGGTTGTTTTCAGGCGTTCCTCAAAATTGAAATATTCCAGTTCATAAGGATTATCTTGGTCCGGGGTTTCAGTATACAAAGATCTCATTTTGTAATAAATATTCTGCAGCCCGATAGTGATTCCCAGGTACAGTTTATCTTTATAGTTCGTACCAAAAGAAAAAGCGTATTCTCCTTGATAACCGTCTTCTTTTATGATTTTTGTCTGATTTGCTCCGATGATGGCGGGTTCGTAATAAGGATTGTCCTTATTTTCATTATCGGAAAGGATATAATTACTTTGGATTCCCATCCATTGCAGGTCGTTGAAGTAATCTTCCAGATTTGCTGTCGGGTTTTGGTTGAGGACGTAGGCTATCAATCCGTTTATATCCTGTGCCAGATACTGGGAAAAAGAGTTCGGAGCATTGGGAATAGCTTGTGTCGTATGCCGGTTAAAATTGTTCATATTGGTGTAGTTGATCCCAAAGTTGATACCTTTCCAATCGAAATTGGGATTGTATAAAGAAATAACGAATCCGATATCCCCCAATTGGAAGGAATTATCATGTGCCATTTGTCCGCCGGATTTGGTATTTCCGAAATCCGGGGAAAGGGTCATACTGACTTCCGATTTCCGGAACACACCTATGCCCGCCGGGTTTACGTTTAAAGTCGATATATCGCCTCCCAGAGCTCCGAACGCTCCGCTCATGGCTGCCGAACGGGCTGTGCCAAGGGGAAGGGTTCTGGAAAATCTCAATACGTCGGCATCGCTCTGTGCGAATGCAATGCCGGAAGTTAAAAATAAAGCAATAAAGATATATAACTTTTTCATGGCATTAGGACTGTTTCATTATACTTATTATCTTCTTCCTCCCGAACGTTGGGTCGATCTGGACGGACTAACCGATCTGTTGGTTCCGGTAGAACGGGAAGGAGAAACGGATGTACTTCGTGTCGGCGTTCTTTGGTAACTGCCACTGCTTCTGGAAGGTGAAGTGGAGCGGTTACTGTTGTAACTCGGCCGGTAGTTGTTATACGAACGGTTATAAGTCCGGGTTGTACTGCGATTGATGCTGTTATTCGTATTCGGTCTTACATTTGGCCGGGTGTAACGGTTCGTTCCGGTAGAACTGTTACTTGGGCGTGTATACCGGTTGGTACCTGTGGAAGAATTCCCCGGACGGGTATATTTGTTTGTCGGCCGGCTGATGTTATTTGTCGGTCGGGTAGTACCGGGCCTTGTCGTGACAGACGGTCGCGTTGACGTACCTGTCGAAGGCCGTACATTTACTCCTGTGGAAGGTCTGGACGTACTGTAGTTCGGCCGGTTTTGTATTCCTTCGGGACGGGTAGTCACATTGGGTCGGTTTATGGAAGTATTGGGACGTCCTGTCACATTTGGCCGGGTACTCGTTCCCGGCCCGTGGTTCGGCCGTAAACCAATGGAACCGCCTCCGTAATTGGGCCGTAAATTGCCGGGTCGTTGTGCAGGAGGATTCCAGCCCGGATGATTTCCGCCTCCCCAGTGTGGCGGGTGATGCCAATGCGGATGTCCCCAACCCGGGTAGTATCCCCACCATGGATCGTACCAGCCGCTCCAATAAGGATTGTACCAGCCATTGTACCAAGGACGGTAAAAACCAGAATTCCAGCCTAAACCAAAGCTCCAACCCGGACTTCCCCAGCCGATATTCAATCCGAAATTAAACTGACTGTCGAACGCGATGACGTCGTAGCTCGGATTATCCCATACAACTGTCCAGATGTATTGGGGATAAGTCCCGAATAAAAGAGAGGAGTAGAGTTTAACATTTGTATAGGATGGGAACCACCAGTAACGGCCGTTATCCGTGTACACATTCCAGTCCGGACTAAAGGATAAGTTCAGAGCAATTTCTTCTCCGTTCGCGATATAACCGAATCCATCCGGGTAACGGGCGATAATCCGGGCTGCTTCCCTTAAATCGCTGTCGCTTCCTTTGAAACCTCCAATCCAATAACCGGTATTTTCATAGAGCACTTCATTGACTTCTTCCGATTCGGCTAACCGTTGTTGAGCCCGGGAGGTCAGGGATCCCGTCGTGATTTCTTCTGTTGTGCCTTGCTGACGATTGATGATAACTGCACTATTCTCCGTGGTAGGATTACCCGAAGCAGGAGCATGTTGACGATTGCCCGAAGATAAGGGAATATTCTGTCCGGTAATATTTTCTACTTCTTGCATCATAAGCGGTTTACTGCCGGGAACAAAATATATATCGTCTTCTATCGTGTTGTTCAAGCTACGGGTTGAAGAACACGATGAAAATAGGATAGTCGAAACTAAAATGATATAGAAAATGATTTTCATGTCACATTTGTTTAGTTGTTTTTATAAATCTATCAAAAAGCGTACCAAATTCCCGAGAATTGGTCTTTCTTCTTTTAGAATTAGACTGTCTCTAGCCTAAAAGGTTTAGCAGGAACTGAGGTAAAACATGACAATGCTGTCTGCCGGAATTTATAAAATCTGCCGAAAGTGATCTGGGCATTTATTGCGTACAGACTGTTTTTATAATGTGTTTTATCCTCTCCTTTTTTTACGGAAGAGGAAGAATATATAGGGAACGTTGTTTTCCGTGTTTTATAAACTCCTCAGCTGAATATTTTATTCTCAGCTCTGTAAAAATAGTCATTTCCGATCACATATCTTAGTTTTTTGCTTAAATTTGCAGCTGTTTTATCAAAAAATAAGAAGATGGCCAAGTTTTTAACATCAAGAAATGAAGATTATTCTCAATGGTATAACGAATTAGTGACCAAGGCAGGTTTGGCGGAGCCGGCTGCTGTAAGAGGATGTATGGTAATTAAACCATACGGATATGCAATTTGGGAAAAGATGCAGCATCAATTGGATCAAATGTTTAAGGATACCGGGCATGTAAATGCTTATTTCCCCTTGCTGATACCGAAATCATTCTTTTCGAAAGAAGCTGACCATGTCGAAGGATTTGCTAAGGAATGTGCTGTGGTGACCCATTATCGGTTGAAAAACGATCCCAATGGAAAAGGAATCGTGGTGGATCCAGAAGCAAAATTGGAAGAAGAATACATTATCCGGCCGACGTCGGAGACTATTATATGGAATACCTATCGCAATTGGATTCAGTCATACCGGGATCTGCCGATCCTTTGTAATCAATGGGCTAATGTCATGCGTTGGGAAATGAGGACCCGGATGTTTTTGCGTACGGCGGAATTTTTATGGCAGGAAGGCCATACGGCCCATGCTACGAAAGAGGAAGCGATTGCAGAAGCCAATAAAATGGTAAGGGTATATGCTGAGTTTGCAGAGAAATGGATGGCTGTGCCGGTAATTATGGGCTCTAAAAGTGAAAGCGAACGTTTTGCGGGAGCCTTGGATACCTATACCATTGAAGCTCTGATGCAGGATGGAAAGGCTTTACAAGCTGGAACGTCTCATTTCCTGGGACAAAATTTTGCAAAAGCCTTTGACGTATTGTTTACCAATCCAGCCGGAGAACGGGAGTATGTGTGGGCTACCTCTTGGGGCGTTTCTACCCGTTTGATGGGGGCTTTGATTATGGCTCATTCGGATGATAACGGTTTGGTGTTGCCGCCGAAGTTAGCTCCTTTACAGGTGGTGATTGTACCGATTTATAAGAGTGCTGAAGGATTGGAACAAATCACTAAACAGGTAAGCGGTATTGTCGAAGCTTTGAAAGCCAAAGGTATTACAGTTAAATACGATGACCGGGATACACAGAAGCCGGGCTGGAAGTTTGCCGACTACGAATTGAAAGGTGTTCCTGTACGTTTGGCGATGGGAGAACGGGATTTAGCCAATTGTACCATAGAAGTGGCCCGGCGGGATACCCTCACCAAAGAAACTTTACCTCTGGAAGGAATTGTGGAATATGTAGAGAAATTACTGAATGATATTCAAGAAAATATTTATCGGAAGGCATTGAGTTTCCGCGATAATATGATCACGAAGGTCGATACCTACGAAGAGTTTAAAGAATTGTTGGAAACGAAAGGGGGATTTTTCCTTTGCCATTGGGATGGAACGCCTGAGACAGAGGAGAAGATCAAGGCCGAGACGAAGGCGACGATCCGCTGTATTCCTTTTGACAGTCCCGAGGAAGAGGGAAAATGCATGGTGACAGGAAAACCTTCTCACCGCAGAGTTTTAATCGCAAAAGCGTATTAATTGATAAAAATCCGGCTATCGTTTTCCGGCTAAATATTTTTTCGGCTGGAAAGCAGGCCGGAATACTTGTCCTTTTCAATGCCTCTGGCATCATCAGCAGAAATAGAATCATTCTTTTTATGTCGGTTACTGAACGTTTTTTGAAATATGTCCGATACGACACTCAGTCGGATCCGGCTTCGGAGACATTTCCTAGTACTCCGGGACAATTGTCATTTGCGCGTGTACTGGCTACGGAGATGAAGGAGCTGGGACTACAGGAAGTTCGGATTGACGAATACGGTTATCTGAGCGCTTATCTGCCGTCGAATGCCGATCGGGAGGCTCCCGCTATCGGATTTATTGCACACTTGGATACAAGTCCGGATCTGAGCGGAAAAAATGTAAATGCTCAGTTGATCAGGGAATATACGGGAAATAATATTGTTTTGGATAAAAAGGACGATATTGTTTTAACACTGGAGGATTCCCCGGAATTATCCAATTATGTGGGGCAGGACCTGATTGTAACGGACGGACATACGCTGCTGGGAGCGGACGATAAAGCGGGAATTGCCGAAATACTGACGGCCGTTGAATATTTGCAGGATCATCCGGAAATAAAGCACGGAAAAGTTTGTATTTGCTTTACGCCGGATGAAGAAATCGGAAGGGGTACCGATCATTTCGATGTCCGAGGCTTCGGAGCACGCTTTGCTTATACTTTGGATGGAGGAGAAATAGGAGGATTGGAATACGAAAATTTCAATGCTGCCCAAGTCCAATTGGTTTTTAAAGGGAGGAATACTCATCCGGGCTATGCTAAAAATAAAATGGTAAATTCTATTGCCATTGCCAATGATTTTTTAAACAGTCTTCCTAAAAAAGAAATTCCGGAACTTACTTCCGGATACGACGGTTTTTTCCATGTGGTTTCGATAAAGGGGAATGTGGAAGAAACGATAATGGAGATATTGATCCGGGATTTTGACCGGGAACGTTTTGAATGGAGAAAAAGTACTGTAGAAAACGGAGTAAGAGATTTTTCTAAAAAATATGGCTTGAATATTGAGTTGGAAATAACCGATCAGTATTACAATATGAGGGAAAGAATTGAGCCTGTCCGGTTCATTGTAGATATTGCCCGGCAGGCCATGGAGGAAGTAAAAGTGAAACCGCGTATTTCTCCTATCCGGGGAGGAACAGACGGGGCTAATTTGTCGTATATGGGATTGCCGACCCCTAATTTGTTTACGGGAGGCCATAATTCCCATAGCCGATATGAATATATTCCGGTTCCTTCTATGGAACGGGCTGTGGACGTGATCGTGAAAATTATAGAACTTTGTGTAAAAATATAGAGCGTAATAAGGGAGAAGGTAGGGGCATGAAACCGGATGGGGAAGGAGAAATCCAATGGAGAGAAATGCTGGAGGACTGGTATCAAAAACATGGCCGGGAATTACCGTGGAGAGAGACCAAAGATCCTTATTTAATCTGGATTTCTGAAGTTATTTTACAACAGACCCGGGTAGCTCAGGGATTGGATTATTTCCGGCGGTTTGTAGAGCGTTTCCCGGACGTTTTATCGCTGGCTGAAGCAAAAGAAGATGAAGTTTTAAAATATTGGCAGGGATTGGGTTATTATAGCCGGGCCCGGAATTTGCATGCAGCAGCCCGGGATATTCGGGATCGTTTCGGGGGAAAATTTCCGGAAACGTATGAAGCCGTCCGGTCCCTGAAAGGAATTGGAGAATATACGGCAGCAGCTATTTGTTCTTTTGCCTGGGATCAGCCTTATGCGGTGGTCGACGGGAATGTCTACCGGGTTTTGTCGCGGGTGTTCGGGATTGATATCCCTATCGACAGCCCGAAAGGAAAAAAGTTTTTTGCCGACTTTGCCGGACAATTATTGGATAAAAATCAACCGGCTTTATACAATCAGGCCATTATGGATTTCGGAGCTGTGCAATGTGTCCCCAAATCTCCGGCTTGTTTATTTTGTCCCTTGCGTGACCGCTGTGTGGCTTTGGCAACCGGACAAATTGACCGCTTACCTGTCAAAGAGGGAAAAACAGTCGTAAAACCCCGTTATTTTAATTATTTTCATATCCGTTACGGAGAAAACTGCCTTTTGGTTCAACGTACAGCAAAGGATATCTGGCAGAATTTGTACGAATTTCCTTTACTGGAGACGGATGAGGACAAAGGATTGGAAGCGCTTGTTTTACTACCGGAATTTAAACATTTGTTTGAAAATGTTGGGGAAATAGAGATTGTTGCCCCGGGAGTATCTTTTAAACATATCCTTTCCCACCGGATTATCTATGCCCGTTTTTATGAGATAAAAGTAGAAAAATTATCAACTGTTTTACAACGATATTTGTTGGTCCCGGAAGTTTCTTTTGAAAAATATGCCGTTTCCCGTTTGATGAGTCTTTATTGGGAACAACGGGAAAATAAAATTTGAATATTCAGAAGAGAGGAAGAGTTGACATTTTATGTCTGATTAACATTTCGCTGATGATAAACCAAAAGTTCTGATGAAAGGGTAATAAAATTCCGGGGACCTTATTCGTTTTTCCCTTTTAAACATTCGAACTTCGTTCCCGTATACAGAGAGGAATAGCGTAAAATAAGATGGAGGAGAAAAGGGATGAGGCTTTTTATAATTTCGAACAGATTACCGCTAAAGGCTCAAAGAGTGGGGAAGGAATTCCGATTTTCACGCAGTGAGGGGGGCTTGGCCACAGGTTTGGATTCTTTGGAGATGTCTGTAGAGAAATATTGGATTGGCTGGCCGGGCCTGTATACAGAAAATGAAGGGGAAAAGGAGAACATACGTCTTTATTTGGAAAAATTTCATTTTTTCCCGGTATTCCTTTCTTCCAGACAGATACACGATTATTATGAGGGATATAGCAATAGCACCGTATGGCCGCTCTGTCATTACTTTTTTTCCTATGTGCAATACGATCGTAGTTTCTGGCAGGCTTACCGGGAAGTAAATCAGTTGTTTTGTGAAGTCGCCGTTTCCCTGATTCGAGCCGACGATATGGTGTGGGTGCAGGACTATCAGTTGATGTTACTACCCGCTATGTTGAGAACGTATTTTCCTGCCGTCAGCATCGGATATTTTCATCATATTCCTTTTCCTTCTTATGAATTGTTCCGGGTTTTGCCTGAAAAAGCAGAGGTTTTAAAGGGATTGCTGGGAGCAGATCTGATTGCTTTCCATACGCACGATTATATGCGACATTTCAGTATTGCCGTCCAGCGGGTTTGTCACCTGAATTTCCGTTTTGGAGAAGTACGGTTGCTCAACCGTATCGTGCATGCTGATGCTTTTCCGATGGGGATTAATTATCGATTGTATTACGACAGTATATTGAGACCTGAAGTGGAACGTGCCTTATACCAGCTTAGTCAGAATCTGGGAAGGTATAAATTGATCCTGACTGTGGACCGTTTGGATTATAGCAAAGGAATTTTACACCGGTTAAAGGGGTTCGAACTTTTTTTGGAAAAGCATCCGGAATACCGGGAAAAGGTATCTTTGGTAATGATTATTGTGCCTTCCCGGGATCAGGTTAAGAAATATGCCGATTTGAAGATGAAAATGGAAGAAATGATCGGAACGATTAATGGAGAATATGCTACTCTAAACTGGACTCCGATTCATTATTTTTATCACGGGTTTCCCTTTGAAGAATTGGTGGCTTTGTATCATCTGGCTGATATTGCTTTGGTGACCCCTTTACGGGATGGGATGAATTTGGTTGCCAAAGAATATGTGGCGGCTAAACGGGAACGACCGGGTATATTAATATTAAGTGAAATGGCCGGAGCGGCTATCGAATTGCCGGAAGCACTTCTGATCAATCCGAATGATATCAATGAAATTGAAAGGGCTATTTGTAAGGCACTTCAGATGCCGAAACAGGAACAGCTGAAAAAATTACGTAGGATGCAGCAGGTTATTTCCCGGCAAACTGTGAATAAGTGGGCTGCCGATTTTGTTGCCGGGCTGCAGAATATTCGCCGGAGAAACGATGTTTTGGGTCGGAAATTGATCGGGGCTGATTTAAAAGCCTACTTTCGGACTGTTTATGCGAAAGCGTTGCACCGATTGATTATGTTGGATTACGACGGTACGTTGGTGGGTTTTGCAGAGGAACCTCAAGAAGCCCTGCCCCATACAGAAGTCTATGAAGTGCTGGAGGCTTTGGTCGGCGACTCCAGGAATAAAGTTGTGATTTGCAGCGGAAGAGATCTGGATACCTTGGAGCGATGGTTCGGGCATTTGTCTTTGGAAATCGCTGCGGAACACGGAGCGTTTTATAAAACACAGGGAAAATGGTTGCAAAATGTACACGGAGAATTGTGGAATGAGGAAATTCTCAATCTGTTGCAACAGATAATTGATAAAACTCCCGGTTCTATGCTGGAAATTAAACGGACTTCAGTCGTATGGCATTACCGGAATGTGAATAATTGGTTGGCGGGTGTACGGGAAAAGCAATTAATCGATTCCTTAAGGAGACCCTGCGAGCAGTTGGGCTTACATATTATGCGCGGAAATAAAATTGTCGAGATTAAATCCCCGGCTTGTACAAAAGGGGCGGTCGTTCGGAAATTATTGGAAAAGGAACACTACGATTTTATGATGGCTATAGGAGATGATACGACGGATGAGGATATGTTTGAGGCTATGCCTGTTGATGCGGTGACGATAAAAATAGGAGAATTGTCGGACAATGCCCGTTATAATCTTGCAGAACAATCGCAGACCTTGCCTTTTCTGAGGGCCTTGCTGTAGAGAGGGGCAAATTGCTGAACCCTTAAGGCATTAAAAATTTGGAAGCAGGTATTTCCTGGGAAAATAAAAGGGCGGAATTGATGAGGGACAGGTGGGAATAGGCTTGGGGAATATTGCCGAGCAATGTTTTGGTGTCGAAATTTAAATCTTCACTGAATAAACCCACAGAATTGGAATAGGTGATTACCCTGTTAAAAATTTTCTGGGCTTCTTCTTTTTCTCCGATGACGTATAAAGCCCGGATCAACCAGAAAGTGCAGATGGTAAAAGCAGAGGAGGGTTTCCCAAAATCATCGTGGGCGGTATAACGATACATTAAGCCTTTATGATAAAGAGCCCTTTGCACAGCTTTTACTGTTTTTTGATAATGAATATCCTGGGCCGAGATAAAACCGTATTTTTCCATAAGTAATAAAGAAGAGTCGAATTCCAGATTATCGTAAGCCTGAGAAAAACTTTGCAATTCTTCTTTCCACCCCTTTTCCATGACATCCTGATGGATTAAGGCAGCTTCTTTTTCCCAACGTTCGGCATATTTTTTCTCGTTGAGGATTTTGGCAATTTCATAAGCCCGATTCAGGGCTACCCAGCACATCACTTTGGAGAAGACGAAATGTTCTTTTCGGTTGCGGATTTCCCAGATCCCTTCATCCGGTTTTCGCCAATCCTGCATAACGGTGTAGGCGATAATTTTTACAATCGCCCATACTTCTTCCACTTCATCCTGCGTGCCGGGACAAAAACGATAATACTTATAAATGACATCCATCAGATAACCATAAGAATCGTTTTGTTTTTGATTGTACGCTCCGTTCCCAATACGGACAGGACGGGAATTTTCAAAACCGGTAAGATCAGGCAATATCACTTCAGTCAGTACTTTTTCACCCCGGATGCCGTACATAATCTGAAAGTCTCCGTATTCGGACTTGATAATCCGGCGAATGAAGCCGATAAATCGTTTGGCTCCTTCTTTGTGGCCTGTCTCCAATAAGGTTTCAATTGACATGGAAGCATCCCGCAACCAACAGAAGCGGTAGTCCCAGTTGCGGACTTCTCCTATCGTTTCCGGAATACTGGTGGTGACGGCTGCCAGGACTGCTCCGGTATATTGAAAAGACAGGAGCTTCAAGGTAAGCATACTGCGTGTGATCAGATCGTTGTAAAGGGTGTAGTTTTTGGAACGGTTGTTCCAGTTCAGCCAATAGACTTTTGTCCTCTCAAATTCCAGGTAAGTGAGTTCAAAATTTACCGGAATGAGTTTTTGGTGGGCAGAAAGTAAGATGTATTCGTTTTGAGTAAGCGTAAATTCTTCTCCTTGCTGTATGGCTGTCAGGGGAAATCGGGAATAAAGATAGATGGCTTTGTTTTCGTCTGTTTTAGCATAAGATTTGATATATTTTCCCGTGTTGTCGTGTATTACCGGATCCCGGGCGTAATTGGGAGCCGGCTGGTAAAGAATACGAAATTTCGGAGCTCCGTGAATATAGCGGATATAACGGTAAATTTCAGGTGCCATGTAATAGTCGTGATCGGACGTTTTATAACGGGGCATAAAATCCAAAACTTCGAAACAATCTCCTTCTCGCTTGTAAAGAGTGGAGAGGATATTGGTATTGTCCAGGTATTGCTGAGAGATACTGTAATCGTCTGATACAATCAGCTTACAACAACCTCCCTTTTCTTCATCCAGAATCCGGGCGAAAACCGAAGGCGAGTCAAAATCAGGAAAACAACACCAATCGATGCTTCCTTTAGCTGATATCAATGCTGCTGTACGGCAATTCCCGATGATTCCATAGTCTAACGTTTTCATCTCCTTGTATTCATCTGTCCTTGTACTACTGTTTTAGCTGTCTTTTTGTTTCATTTCTGCTTTTTTAGCTTTTAAAAGGGGAGAAATTTCAAATCTTAAGACCGAGATGTAAACTATTTTAAGTAATTTTTTTAATTTTGGAAGCTGTCTTTTGTAAAAATCTAAATGCGAAATCATGGTAACTACTTACTCTTATCTTTTACCTTTAGCGGGCTTGGTTACTTTACAAAGCTGTCATTCCGGTGCCCGGAAAAGTAATAAGGACGCTAAACCTTTGAATATAGTGTATATTATGACCGACGATCATGCACAACAGACAATGAGCTGTTATGATAAGCGGTATATTCATACGCCGAACTTAGACCGGATAGCCGCAGAAGGGGTAAGGTTTACAAATAGTTTTGTCTGTAATTCCCTGTCTGGCCCGAGCCGGGCCGTATTATTGACCGGTAAACACAGTCATAAGAACGGTTATACCGATAATACGGAAGGAGCCTTGTTTAATGGAGAACAACAGACTGTCCAGCAATTGTTACAAGCGGGAGGATATCAGACCGCTATGATTGGAAAATGGCATCTGGGAAGTACTCCGACTCATTTTGACTATTGGACGATTTTGCCGGGACAAGGAGATTATTATAATCCCGATTTTATCACTCCGGAGGGGAAAATCCGTCGGGAAGGGTATGTGACGGATATTATTACGGATATGGGAATTGATTGGCTGCGGACCAAACGGGATAAGACAAAACCCTTTTGTCTGTTTGTACACCATAAAGCGATACACCGGAATTGGATGGCTGATACGTCGGATCTGGCTTTGTTTGAAGACAAGACTTTTGATCTGCCTGCCAATTTCTGGGACGATTATGAGGGCAGAATAGCGGCTGGAAAACAAGAGATGAGTATCGATAAAGATATGACATTGATATACGATCTGAAAATGCTGGACAATCAGGTGGAAGATCATTACCGGACGTTGTATGTACGAAAAAACGATACGCTGGGGACTTACGGACGAATGAATACAGCGCAAAAAGCAGCCTGGAATCGTCATTATCAGCCGATTATTGAGCAATTTAAAAAAGCGAAATTGAAAGGAAAAAAGTTGGCGGCATGGAAATACCAGCGCTATATGCGGGATTATCTGAAGGTCGTGAAATCTTTGGACGATAATGTGGGAAAGTTGCTGGATGAATTGGAAAAAGAAGGATTATTGGAAAATACGCTGGTGGTATATGCTTCGGATCAGGGATTTTATATGGGAGAACACGGTTGGTTTGACAAACGTTTTATGTACGAGGAATCTATGAGAACCCCCTTGATTATGCGGCTTCCGGAAGGATTTAATCGCAGAGGGGATATTCCGCAATTGGTACAAAATATCGATTATGCTCCGACTTTTCTGGATTTGGCGGGTTTGCCTATTCCCGACGATATGCAAGGGGTGTCCTTGTTACCTTTATTAAGAGGAGAAAATCCGGCTGACTGGCGAAAATCTTTGTATTATCATTATTATGAATACCCGGCTGAGCATGCAGTACGCCGGCATTATGGTGTACGTACAGAACGTTATAAGTTGATCCATTTTTATCAGGATATCGATAGTTGGGAACTTTTTGATTTGCAGGAAGATCCAATGGAAATGCACAATTTATACGGGCGGCCGGGTACGGAGGACCTTACCCGGGAATTGAAGACGGAATTGGGACGTCTGCAGCTGCAATACGATGATCCTATCCGGAGTTTGAATAATTAAAGGAGAGGTGTCGAATGGTTCAGAAGGTTTGAAGGATTTAGATGGATAAAGTCGGTATTATTCCGTAGCAAGGGCGGATGCCTTTGTGAATAGGAGTGTAAATATAAAGAATATGGATAAAAGATTGTGGCTATCTTTGGCGGTAGCTTCCTGGACTGGCTTGGAAAGTGTACAGGCGGCTCAACCGGAACAGCGTCCGAATATTATTCTGTTTTTGGTCGACGATATGGGCTGGCAGGATACCTCGGTTCCGTTTTGGAAACAACGCACTTCTTCGAATGAGAAGTTTGAGACACCTAATATGGAACGTTTGGCTGCACAAGGAATGAAGTTTACTCAGGCTTATGCCTGCAGTGTTAGTTCGCCCAGTCGTTGCAGTTTGTTTTCAGGGATGAATGCAGCCCGGCATCGGGTGACGAATTGGACTTATCCGAAAAATAAAACGACCGATCAGAAAAGCGACGTTTTACTGTTGCCCGAATGGAATATGAACGGGATTTGTCAGGTAGCAGGGATCGAGCATACCTGCCAGGTGACTTCTTTGGCGCAGGTTTTGAAAGATAACGGTTATCATACGATTCATTGTGGGAAAGCCCATTTCGGAGCCTTGAATACCCCCGGAGAAAGTCCTTATCACATGGGATTTGAAGTGAATATAGCCGGTCATGCGGGGGGTGCACCTACCTCTTATTTGAGCGAAGAAAATTATGGGAACCGAACGGACGGTAAACCCAATCCCTGGTTTGCCGTACCCGGTCTGGAGCACTATTGGGGAAAGGATGTATTTTTGTCCGAAGCACTGACCCTTGAAGCAAAAAAAGCGTTGGATAAAGCCCGTCAGTATCATCAGCCTTTTTTCTTATATATGGCTCATTATGCCGTACATGTGCCGATTGATAAAGACCGGCGTTTTTATCAGAAATACCTGGATAAAGGACTCAGTCCCAAAGAAGCAGCTTATGCCTCTTTGGTGGAAGGCATGGATAAAAGTCTGGGGGATTTGATGGATTATCTGGAGAAATACCAACTGGCGGATAATACTATTATCTTGTTTATGTCGGATAACGGAGGTTTGTCTGCCGAACCGGCATGGAGGGATGGAGAATTGCATACTCAGAATGCTCCTTTGAATAGTGGGAAAGGATCCGCTTATGAAGGAGGAATCCGGGAGCCCATGATTGTAAAATGGCCCGGAGTGACAGCAGCCGGAACGATTTGTGAGAAACCCTTAATTATTGAAGATTTCTATCCGACGATTCTGGAGATGGCCGGCATAAAACAATATAAAACAGTTCAAAAAATTGATGGCGTAAGCTTTATGCCGTTGCTGAACCATACCGGAGACCCCTCGGAAGGACGTGAGTTTTATTGGAATTTTCCAAATTTATGGGGAAATACGGGACCCGGAATCGGTGCTACAGCTACCATACGCAAAGGAGATTGGAAGCTGATTTATTATTATGAGAGCGGGAGGAAAGAATTGTTCAATATCCGGGAGGATATAGGGGAAACCCGCAATTGTGAGGAGCAGTATCCTAAATTAGTGAAAAAGCTATCGAAGCGGCTGGGAAATTATTTGCGAAAAGTGAAAGCTCAGCGCCCTGCTTATAAAGCAACGGCTAGCCCCGTACCTTGGCCGGATGAAGTGCGATGAGGAGAAAAGAATGCGATTGAAATTTCGGATGATTAAGGGGGAAAGAATTTGAAGAAAACCGGAAGTTGAGTAAGAGAAAGCATTTTCCCGGTACAACTTCCGGTTTTATTTTACTTTTTAATAAAACGAATGATCATTTCTCCAAGTTGTGTGTTCAAAGGAAGAGCTGGATTATTATAAACTTGGTCTATTTGAGCGAATTTATCCAGAGTGTTGCAGTCTTTCATAACGTGACTCATACCTTGGATAATGTGTTTCTCTGCCCGGGGATAAGCTTTTGCCAGAGCTTCGGCATCCTCTACAGAACATTGAATGTCGTGATCTCCCTGCAAAATCAAAACCGGAATGTGTAAACGGCTGATTTCTTCACAGGGATTGTATTTAAAACAGGAAATCAGATACGGTTGTACGGACGGACGGAAAAGCGAATATAACAGGGGAGAGGGATTGGCTACGGTATCACCCTTTTCTAATTTGTCGATAATCGGCATACAAAGATCGATGACGGGTTGGGGCTGAGAGGCTAATTGCCTTCGGAGCAGATCCGACATCCTTTCTCCGCTTCCAGCTATGGAGATAAATTGAGAGATTGTAGGATTATCGATAGCAGCTAACATACCTATCAGAGAACCTTCGCTATGCCCGGCCAGGATAATTTTGGTAAATCCCTTATCCTTTTTTAAAAAATCACTCCAGGCTTTGACATCTTTTACATAGTCTTCTAAACGGAGGACTGATTCTTCTTTACCGGCAGCTGCGCTGGCAGAGATTCCGCGTTTGTCGTACCGTAAAGAGGCGATTCCGTTTTTTGCCAGTAATTCGGCCAGCATCTTTAATGAATTATTGGTCATCAGAGGATTATTCCCGTTCCGGTCGGTTGGGCCAGAACCGGCAATGAGAAGGACAACCGGAAGATTGTTATTTCGCTCGGGAGTGAGCAGGGTACCGTAGATGTCTCCGGTCGGCGTTTGTAACACAACTGCTTCTTCCTGTGCCATTAGATTAGAAAGCCCCAGATACAGTAAGAGAGAAAAAAGAATGATTTTCATAAGTTCCGGATTTAAACGTAAAGATGGAAATTGTTTTAAGAATGTTTATGTATATAACAAATGAATGAGGTATACGGCGGCAATATCTCCCAGAATGACCGATAGGGTATAAGCGATACCGAGACGTGTACTTTTAAGGTTACAGGAAATTTTCAGCGCTTTGAACATCCAGATTAAAGTCCAGATCAGAAATAGAAGAGAGATGAGAAGGAGAAGTAGACCGCTGATGGTTGCTGACTGAGAAAACCATTCCGGGGTAAGGTCGGAAGGTTGAATGTGCATTATATGCTGTACGGCAGGAAAAAATCCGAAAATACCGATACCCAGGAGCGGAAGCTGAGCAAAGGCAGTTGTCCCCCAGACATCAATTATTCTTATTTTTGAACGGGAAAGCAGTCGTCCCCAAAGGTAAAAAAGGAAAGCCGGTATAAGCCAGATAATCAGATGCTCTGCAAAAATGACCCCGAAAGCATCTGTGGGAGCCGGACCGATGTGAAGTAAACCTTGAAAATGCAGATCTGTCAGCCAGCAGAAAAGAGAATTCAGACAAATTCCTGCCAATCCAATTCCAAGAGCTGCAGCTCCTGCAATCCGTAAAAAAGGATTTTGTAATTTTTTCCAAAAAGTAAGTTGTTTTTCCATAAGAGAGAATTTAGGCTAGTTTTTCAATCAGGTCGTCTAGTAAATTGCGTACTGTAGGATAACTTAGGTTTAGGGTCTTAGCCATTTCTTTAAGACTTCCGCCTGCCTTTATGAAATCAATCACGAAATTTTGTTCTTTCTCCGATAAACGGCTTAAGGGGGGAAGCAGGAAAGAGCCGCATACTTCTGTATTACATTGTTCACAATAGAGCTTACTTACTTTTAAAGGGGCATTACATCCCGGACAATGTACAGGCAATTTAGGCATATTCATCGTATCTTTTTTATTATATGTACAAATATAGATAAATAATTTATAATATTCAACTTTAATTGAATATTATTTATTTGTAATTGAATAATATTTATTTTTTACTTATTTAAATGAAGATAATGCACCTATAATTTCTCCTCTTACACATTAGGGACGTGCCCTAATGTGTAATTTATAGGAAAGCTAAGAAAAGTTTTTCTATTTTCTTTATCCTCTTAGGGGAAAATCGAGGTGTATAAATTCTTTTCGATTCATGGGGGGTGGCGATGGTCTTCTTCGGTAAGATAATTTCTAAAAATTACACGTTAGGGCACGTCCCTAATGTGTAATTAGGAGGAGGGGGAAAGGGGTTTGATGACTGTGGGGTCGTAGGGAGATTTTTGGAGAAAATGATTGTCGATAACATAAGCTTCCATGCGATCGGAATCAAAAGGTTGCAAAAATTCTTCGATGGCAGGGCGGTTGAGTTCGGGGTAAAGCCATTTTTCTTCTTCTTCCTTATAGAGGAGGACAGGCATACGGAAATTAGTATTGTGGATACAACGCATCAATTCATTGGCTGCCGTGGTGATGATGGAAAATGTGTAAAGGGTTTGGCGGGTTTGCGGATGTTGCCATTCGGAATAAATACCGGCCATAGAGAATATTTCCTCATCTTTTACGTAAATAAAATATGGAATCTTTTTACCTTTTTCATGCCTCCAGTCAAACCAGCCAGTAGAGGGAATCAAGCAGCGTTTGCTTGTGACGGAGCTGCGGAAAGAAGGTTTGTCGAAAATACTTTCTGCCCGGGCATTATAAGTTTTGGTGCGAATAGAGGCGGCATCTTCTTCTGTTTTTATCCAGAAAGGGATGAGTCCCCACCGATACAATTGGATTTCGGACGAAGCTGTAATCACCGGATAGAGGGGATTATTAAAAGCGGAAATGTGGTATAAGTTCTCAGCACATTCTGTTTCTGATTCGGAAAAATTGAGCTTGCGTTGATAACGGTTTGCCAATTGTTTCGCTTTTTTAGTCATCGAATTGTGAAAACACATGGGCATAAAATTTAGTGATCATTGGGCATCTTAAATCCTTCTTTATTATTACGATCGTTGCCGGAAAAGAGTTATTTCGGTTTAATAAATTTTTGATCACTGTGTTTTTGGCCTGTTTGAATGCATTAAATTATAAAAAGAAAGCTGCCGTTTCCGGCAACTTTCTTATGATTAATCCAGTTCTTTCAGAATTTTTTCGACATCCCCGGGAACGATACGGCCGTACACTTTTTCTCCGATCAGGACTACGGGGGCTAATCCGCAGGCTCCCACACAACGTAGGCTGGAGAGGGAATACTTCCCGTCGGAGGTAGTTTCTCCGACATTGATTCCCAGAACCCGTTTAAATTCGTCCAATACTTTTTCGGCACCTCTGACATAACAAGCCGTACCCATGCATACGGAGATGGGATGTTCTCCTTTGGGAGTCATAGTAAAAAAGGAGTAAAAGGTAACGACTCCGTATACTTTGGAAACCGGAATACTCAGTTGGCGAGCGATGATTTCCTGTACTTCCCGCGGCAGATAGCCGAAAGTATCCTGTGCCTTATGAAGTATATTGATCAATTCTCCGGGCTGATTTCCGTATGCTTCGCATAATTTTATCAGCTCATTGACTTTGTTTTCAGATAATTTGATTTCTGACATAGTATAATGTATTTAACAAAGAGCAGGTTCCGGCTTTAACCGGACCCTTTTCTTCTTTCTTTTTAATTGCTTTTATTGAAATAATGGGTATGGAGCAAATGATGGGCTTTTTCACTCATCGGTTTACCCAGATATTCTTCGTAAAGTTTTAGTATATATGGATTTTCATGGGATTTCCGCAGTGGTTTATTCCGATCTTCTTCGTACAATGCATGCGTACGGGCTTTCAATAACTCGGAATTCCCATGATGGAGTGGCTGACCGCCACCACCGATGCATCCGCCGGGGCAAGCCATAATTTCAATGGCATGGAATTCGGATTTTCCCTCTTTAATTTCATTCAGTAGTTTTCGGGCATTTCCTAAACCGTGAGCGATGCCTACGTGCAATTCCACTCCGTTTAAGCGTACAGTGGCCTTTTTAATGTTATCCAATCCCCGTACGGCTTCAAAATCTACTTTTTCCAGTTTTTGTCCGGTATACAGTTCATATGCTGTTCTCAAGGCAGCTTCCATAACGCCCCCTGAAGCTCCGAAGATGACGCCTGCACCGGTAGATTCACCTAAAGGTTGGTCGAAATCCTCTTCCGGCAGACTGTTAAAATCGATATTGGCCCGTTTAATCAAGGAAGCCAGTTCCCGGGTAGAAATGGAGTAATTCACATCCGGGTCGTCGTTTACCTTGAATTCATCCCGTCCGCATTCGTACTTTTTAGCCAGACAAGGCATGATGGAAACGACGATGAGGTCTTCCCGGGGGATACCCATTTTTTCTGCCCAGTATGTTTTGGCAATAGAGCCGAACATTTGTTGAGGGGAACGGGCTGTGGAAGGGATATCCAGCATATCCGGGAATTGGTGTTCAAAGAAATTTACCCAAGCCGGGCAGCAGGATGTCAGTATCGGCAGCCGTACATTCTTATCTCCATTCAGGTATGCTGTGAGGCGGTTCAGTAATTCCGTTCCTTCTTCCATGATCGTCAGGTCGGCTGCGAAATCAGTATCGAATACTTTGGCAAAACCTAATTGGCGAAGGGCTGCGGCCATTTTTCCGGTAACGGAAGTACCGGCAGGAAGGCCGAATTCTTCTCCTAAAGCGGCCCGGACGGCGGGAGCGGTTTGTACGATAACAGTTTTCCGTGGGTTGTTCAAGTCGTTGATCAGCCGGTTGGTATGGTCCATTTCCGTCAAAGCTCCTACGGGACAAACGGCAACACACTGACCGCAGAAAGTACATTCCGAGGTGGTGAGTGGTTGTTCGAAGGCCGGAGAAATGATAGCGGAAAATCCTCGGTTTATCGCTCCGAGTGCTCCGACCGTTTGTACTTCGTTGCACATCATCTCACACCGACGGCAGAAGATACATTTATTCATATCCCGGATCAGAGAGGGAGAGGTTTCTATTTTGTAAGTACTTTGTTCGCCAGCAAACGGAATCTCTCTGATTTTCAATTTTACAGCCAGGCTTTGCAAATCACAATTTCCGGATTTCGGACAGATCAGGCAGTCGTTCGGATGGTCGGACAAGATCAGTTCCAATACAGTTTTTCGTGCATTTAGTACCCGCAGTGTACTGGTATGTACCTTCATCCCATTTTCGCAGCGGGTGGCACAGGCCGGGGCCAGATTTCTCCGGCCTTCAATTTCGACTACACACATACGGCAGGATGCCGGAAGATTCGTAATACACATATCCTTCAGGTTCATGTAGCACAGTGAAGGAATATTTATGCCCACGCCTCTTGCAGCCTCGAGTACAGTGGTGCCCCGGGGTACTTCTACGGTGTGGTGATCTATTTGTAATGTTATATTTGGTTCCATAATTTTTTATCTCCTAGTCAATGAGTATATCCCTCTAAATCGGTTAGCTTCACTCTACTTTTATACAATGCTTATTGCTTTGAATTTACATTTTTCCATACAGGTACCGCATTTGATACATTTCGAGGAATCGATGAAATGGGTTTCTTTGCGTTCCCCGATAATGGCATCTACCGGACAATTCCGTGAGCATAGCGTACAGCCGACGCATAATTGCGGATCGATGCGGAAAGAAAGTAAAGCTTTACATCTGCCTGCCGGACATTTATGGTCTTGGATATGGGCGACATATTCATCGTAAAAATTTTCAAGCGTGGAAAGTACCGGGTTAGGAGAAGTCTGTCCCAGTCCGCAGAGAGCGGTGTCTTTAATGACTTTACTCAGATTGCGAAGCATTTCCAGATCTTCCAGGGTGCCTTTACCTTCCGTAATCCGGGTCAGTATTTCCAGCAAGCGTTTGTTGCCGATCCGGCAGGGAGAACATTTTCCGCAGGATTCTTCTACGATAAATTCCATATAGAATTTGGCTACGGCCACCATACAATCGTCTTCATCCATTACAATCATACCTCCGGAGCCCATCATAGAGCCGGCGGCGATCAGGTTGTCGAAATCGATGGGTGTATCGAGGTGTTTTTCTGTCAGGCAGCCCCCGGAAGGTCCTCCGGTTTGGACGGCTTTAAACTTCTTTTCGTTTTTAATGCCGCCGCCGATTTCATAAATCACTTCCCGGAGGGTGGTGCCCATAGGTACTTCGATCAAACCGACGTTATTAATTTTACCGGCCAGAGCAAATACTTTGGTTCCTTTGGATTTTTCCGTTCCGATTTTATTAAACCAGTTAGCGCCTCGGGTAAGAATTACCGGTACATTAGCTAGTGTTTCCACATTATTGACATTGGTCGGTTTGTGCAGATAGCCAGATTCGGCCGGGAAGGGAGGTTTCATGGTGGGTTCGCCTCTTTGGCCTTCCATCGAATGAATAAGAGCTGTTTCTTCTCCGCACACGAAAGCACCTGCTCCGTAGCGGATTTCTATGGTAAAATTAAAACCGGTATTCAGGATATTTTCTCCCAACAGTCCGTATTCTTCAGCTTGCCGGATCGCGATCCGAAGCCGCTCGATAGCCAGGGGATATTCTGCCCGGATATATACCAGTCCTTTGCTGGCACCGATACTATAACCGCAAATGGCCATGGCTTCAATGACGGAATGGGGATCACCTTCCATTATGGAACGGTCCATAAAAGCACCCGGGTCTCCTTCATCTGCATTACATACGACATACTTTTGGTCGGCTTGGTATTTCCGGGCAAATTCCCATTTCAGGCCGGTAGGAAAACCGCCCCCCCCTCTTCCTCTCAGGCCGGAAAGTTTTATTTCCTGTATCACTTCTTCCGGGCTCATCTCAGAGAGACATTTAGCCAGGGCTGCATAGCCATCCCGTCCGATATATTCTTCAATATTTTCAGGATTGATAAATCCGCAATTCCGTAAAGCGATACGTAATTGTTTTTTATAAAATCCCATGTGTTTGGAATCGCTGACAGCTGCTTTTTTCTCGGGATCTTTATACAGTAATCTTTCTACCTTGCGTCCTTTTATAATATGTTCATTGATAATTTCTTCTGCATCTTCGGGTTTTACCTGTACGTAAAAAGTATTGTCCGGCATAATCTTTACAATCGGCCCTTTCTCGCAAAAGCCGAAGCAGCCGGTTGCAATGACCTGCACTTCATCTTCCAGATTACGTTCTTTGAGGCATTCCTCCATTCTATTGATGATGCTCTTGCTCGATGAAGCGCGGCAACCCGTACCCCCGCACACAAGAATATGCATTTTATAATTCATAAGTAACGGTATTATTAGTTCTCAATTTCAATACGTGTTCAATATTTTAGTCTCCTATGGTTTCATAATTAACGGGGATGATGCCTTCCACCAATTCGTCGTGCTTCAAATATTTTTGAATAATTTCTTCTGCTTTTTCACAGTTTACATGCCCGAACACCAGGGGATCTTTTCCCGGCTTGGTAATTTCCACTGTAGGTTCTGCGAAGCAATATCCCATGCAGCCGGTTTGAGTAACCACTGCTGAAATTCCGTTTTCTTCCAGATGATTCAAAAAATAATTCATGGTTTCTTTGCTGCCGGCTGCGATACCACAAGTAGCCATAGCTACCTTTATTTGAATCATACTTTCAGGGTGTTCGCTTTTTTCTCGTAAATCTATTTTAGCTTGTACATTGTCCCTGATTTTTTTCAGGTCAGCTAACGTTTTTATTTTTTCCATAATTTGTCATTTAAGCCTCCAGGGCAATATAAGAAGTGGTTTTGTTGATAAATTCTATTTTAGAATACATATTTCTTTCCTCGGATTTTCGGACGTTTTTTATTTGCTTCTTTTTTATTCCGAAAACGTTTTCAGCTTTCTGTGGAAAAACAATTTATATTTTCTTTATTTCTTTTTCATTTTCCCGTATCATTTCTTCTATACCCCGTATGATTTCGGGGGTATTGATCGGCAGTCCCTCCAATATCGCTTTTACTTCTTCCGTATCGAAATGAAATTCTCCTTTAGGGGAGGAATGGCTGTATCGGAATACAGTTTCCGGGTTGGCCATTACGAGTAATCCGATCGTCCCGGCGACATCTCCCAAAGGGGGACGGTCCAAATGAGTATATCCGAAAATAGCTTCGATCATTGTCCCTTCTCCTTTTTCAGAAGTAATATTCACTTTTCCTCCTGTACGCTCTGCATTCTGTTGCAGGAGAGGAATACCTAATCCGACTTTGCGGACGGTTCTACTTGTGAAAAACGGATCCCGCACTCGTTTTAGGGTTTCTTCGTCCATACCGCAACCATTGTCCCGAATGGTGATAGACAAACGATCCTCTGCGAGATTTTCATCTATAACGATTTCAATCTCACTCGCCTTTGCCCGTACGGAGTTCTGGGCGATGTCCATGATATGTGAAGCCAGATCTTTCACCCGTACCCACTTTCGATTTCACTTATTTAGCACTATTTTACATTAAAAATGTTAGAAAACGCTTCAAATTTAATTTAAATTTGAATAATTACAACGTTTGCATCTCAAAGAATCTAAAAAAAATGAATTTTCATTATTTTTAGATTCTATCTCTTTTGAGATGTTGTATAGCATGTCGGACAGCTGAAAAAGAGGTTACGTCCAGATCGAGTAGAGTAAAACTTTTTCCGATGTCTGGTATGTAATGGGCATCCGAGGATTGGGTGAAGGCATAAGAAGTCAGTTCCGGGTGAGTCTGGAAAAAAGTTGCCGGGTCGCAGTGCGGGCTGAGTTCCAGAGCTTCGCAGGAAAGATCCGGGGGGACAAATCCCAATTGGGAAAGAATACTGAACCGACTTTTATCAATATGGGCGGGAATAAAAATACCTTCCAGAGAATGTACATATTTTTCCACTTCCTCCAGGCTTTGGTCCAAGGCAGAAATCAACAGTTTTTTTTCTTCATAGAGGATTTGGTCCTGAGTATCCACCACCACTTGATAGCCAAATTTTTCGGGATTATTCGGAAAATCGGGTAAATGTTTGTCCAGGTATTTTTGAAAAACATCCAGACGGGCATCGTCGGCGAAAAAAGCGAGGCAATGGGCTTCTTCCTGGGTAGTGACTTCGGCTCCTGTCAATACAAAGATACCGAAAGCTTTAGCTGCATCCCGGATGATTTTGGATTGGCGGGTAGAATTGTGGTCGGTGATACCGATAATATCCAGCTTTTGTTTACGGGCGGCTTCCAGAATGGATAGGGGACTCATTTCCAGATCTCCGCAGGGAGACAATACGGTGTGGATATGTAAATCTGCCCGTAGCATAGACTTATTTTTCTTCCCGTAAAAGTTCAAATATTTCCCCTGTAATTTCGAATGTCTGCAGAGGCGTACTTAAAATGGGAATGCCTTCGGTTTCACTTTCTGCGGCTGTATCTTCCTCTGGCTTATAACCTTTTACTAATACGATAGCCGATAATTCTTTCAGGGAAGCGATAGCCATAATATTTTTGTGGGTTTGGAGAGTTATCCAAATGTTCCCTTCCTGGGCATTTCCCATGACATCACTCAGCAGGTCGGAAGTATATCCTCCTTTAATTTCCCGGTTTAAACCAGCGGTGCCGCTACATACTTTCAGATTGAGTTTTTCGAGAATGTCCCTTACTTTCATATAGTGGTTGATTTAGGTTTTAATATATTTTTATTAGCTATATACTATGCTATTTATTGAATTTTTCTGCACCCCATATTTTTGCAGAGAGTTCCATTGATTCTTCGGGAGTGATCAATCCTTCTTTCGTCAGAATTTTCTGCATGAACACACATTGATTCAGTTTTGCTTTTCCCTGTACGACATCCTGGGCTAGAGTACGGCAGGAAGGAGTACCGCAGGCTCCGCAATCGATTTGTGGCAGCACTTTCATGATACGGTTGATTTTCTCCATTTTTTCCATAGCTATCAGCATATTCTCATCCAGTTTTTCGATAGACCGGGGGAGTATTTTGCCCGTTAGACGGATTTGTTCGTTTAGAAAATCCCGGTATTGCGGCATTTTATTGACAGTATGGTAATGATTTTTGACGTAATTTTCCATTCTTTTTTGCAGGCGTTCTATCGTCAGGAAACGATTGTTAATCGTCAAGGCGCCTCCGGCACAGGAGTGGTCGCAAGCCCTCAGTTCCAGAAAATCGATATCTGTGATTTCATCGTTTTCCAGTTTTTCCAGAATTTCTATGACATTGTGAATCTCATCTATGGCCAGGCAACGTCCTGCATAATGGGAAGCTTCTCCGTCGGTAAGAGTCCACCGGATGGATTCGGGGGTCAGATGATACTGTTCCGGCACTTTGTCAATGGGTTTGTCTTTATTTTTATTGATCGCTAACAAAATTTTATTGTATATAAAATCCATGTTAATAACCCCGTCGACCGAAGATTTTTCTTCTCCTACCGGACATTTAATGGCAGCTATTTTGGCGGCGCATTGGGTGACGAAAAAAACGCCGATTTCTTCTGCCGGGATACCTTTATCTATAAACTTTTTCCGTACATATATAGCCGCAATATCCATGACTTGCTTCAAGCGGATGATGTGGTCGATCAAAGAGGGGAAACGGACTTGTATCAGGCGGATAACTGCCGGACAGGAATTGGAAATAAAAGGACGGAGATGAGAATTTTTCTCCATGTATTTTCGGGTTTCCTCTGAAAGTATTTCGGTTGCCTTATCCACTTCCATGACGTAGTGGAATCCCATATTGTGTAGTTCAGAAAAAATCTGTTCTTCTGAAATATCTTCCGGAAATTGACCGATCAGTACCGTGGGAAGCAGGATAATGCGGTAGGAAAACTTAAATATCTGGCTAAAATCGTCCTGCTCCACGATAATTGCTTGTTGGGGACAGGTTTTCAGGCACATTCCGCAATCCGTACAAGCGGCCTCGTTCAGCGAAGCTTTGCCGTTTTTGATGCGGATAGCGGAGGTTGGGCACAGGTGCATACAATGTGTGCATCCTGTACAGACAGAATCCATAATTTTTAAGGCATGATAAAAAGCTTCTCCCTTCATTTCGTTCTCTATCTTTTCCCGTTTTGCCGGTTGTATCCTTTTTATTGTGGTTTCAGATAAGTCAGCATCGTTACTTTTGTACCGATGTTGATTTCCGATTCGATTTGGAGTTTATCACAGTTTTTTTGCATATTAGGCAATCCCATGCCTGCTCCGAATCCCATTTCCCGTACTTCCGGAGAAGCTGTGGAATATCCTTCCTGCATGGCCAGATTGATATCCGGAATTCCCGGTCCTTTATCTGCTACTGTCACTTCAATGGCATCCGGCCGGATATATACGTAAATATTCCCTTCCCAGGCATGTGCCACTACATTTACTTCTGCTTCGTAAAGGGCGACAACAATGCGTTTAATCAGGTTACTGTCGACGTTCAGCTGTTTGAGTATTTTTTTGATTTCACTGGAGGCAGTACCCGCCCGTGAAAAATTACCCCCTTCTATATTGAAATTGAATTCCATCATATTAAAATACTGGTTCTAATCCGGCTTTATACAATTCTCCGCAGACCTTGAACATACTTTGTTTACATTGCATGACAGCAATCCCGTTTTCTTCCGCCAGCGCCAGCATTTCAGGAGTAACTTTCTTATTCCTCACAAAGAGGATATAACTTACATCAGACATTTCAGCCGTGCGGAGAACCTGAAGATTGGCCATACCGGTGATGAGAATCATGTCTTCTGTATTCAGACGCAGGACGTCGCTCATCAGGTCGGCAGCAAAAGCCTTCTTAATCTCTTTGTTCAGGTATTGTTCCCCGTATACCAACGAAGCTTCCAATAGGCAAATAATTTCTTTTAAGAGCATTTTCCGAATTTTAATCGTTACGAATATAATAAATGCAATCGTTTTAAAAAAGTGTAAGGGTGAAAAGTTTAAACTGCCTTTGTATTTTAAATCGTAAATCCGATGTTGAATAAGAGATTGGCAAAGAGTGAGTGATGTTGGGTTTCGTAACCGAACCGGCCTCCCAGGGTAATGGGAAAAGGCAAGCGGAAGAGATGAAGTCCGGCATTGAGCTCGATTCCGTAGGAATAATAATTCCGCGTTCCTCTCTGTGTTTTATCATGTCCCATATCGAAAAATATTCCGCCGTCGATACGCTTTACATAGAGAACGGAAGTAATGTGCTGATCCGGGAAAAGAAGCGGTAGTTTATAATTGGTACGCAGGGTTGTCAGTTCGTAGCCGTACATATCGATACCCCGCGGGCGTAATATTTTTTTGTCGTAATAGCCGGCTTTCGGTCGGTTTTGATATCCGCTGTAGATACTGATGGAATGATTGGTAGCGAAGCCGGGGAAATAAAACTGTCCGGATATCCACCATTCGTGTCCCAGATCCATTTTTTTCCAGGGAGTATGTGCGTAACCGCCTTGGAGGATTTGTCCCCAGCGCGGATCGATCTCTTGTACCGTCATATAGGTTTGATTGCCCAGCAACAGGCCGTATTCCATCATTTGGTAATAATTGGGAGAAGAGGAAATCCGGTAAAGGTCCGGTGAGACGGGAGCATAATAGAGGGTGTCGTTTCTTTGGGTATAAAAAAAGCGGGCTTTGGAGGTGATGTTGGAGATCGCCTCTATTTTATAGCGTACATAAGGGGTGATGTAACGGCTGTAATTCTTCCTGGAGATGTTGAAGGGTAGTTGCATCGTCAATTCTCCTTTCGTACGGCGAAATCGGTTACGAGTCCCCACGGTATCCAGTCTTCCTGTTTTCAGATTGTGTGCTGTTAACCTGGAAACGCTTTTATCCTGACCGGATTTCAAGTCGATGCTGAAAATAGGCCATATCCCTTTGTATGCAGCGTTGATCATCCAGGCGCCCTTAGGATAGTCTGCATTAATAATATAACCGGCCGCTAAAGAAAGTGTGCTCAGGTTATTTTGTGAATAAACGACGATACCTCCGTCTATTTTACCTTCGTATTGATCAATATAAACAGGTCCCCAGCTGTGAAAATTCAGAAGATGAGTAAATTTCCGGTATCTGCGGGAGTCAAATACGGAATCATACTGAAATTGCAATTGCCAGTTTTCTCTTTTTTTTAACGAATCGGCGAGTCGGAAATACGTTTTTTCCAGGGGCAGATTTGTAAAACGATCGGTTTTTATCCGGCCAGGTTTATAACCATCTGCGGTATAAAATGAAAAATATAACATATTTTCTGTGGGCTGCAGATGAGGGAAGCGGACTCCATAACGTGCATTGAGAATATTCCGTACAGAATCTTCTCCTTGTTTTTTCAAATAGAATGCGTTGTTTCCATTGAAAGAAGCCCTGAATAATAAAGTGCTGTCGTATTGGACCGGGTTATCCATTTCATACCACATCCGGGGCAAAATCATTTCTCTTTTTCCGGTTTGCGGATCGATGGATTCCAGATGAATTCCGTTTGTATTTTGGACAACTGTAGTGATTTTTCCTTTTGCATACGAAGGATGGATAAAGAGTTCGTCCCGGTCGGCTTCGATGCGTTGCAGTTCGGTTTTCATACCGGTATCGAGGATAACGAGGGCGGCTTGATTTTTTTCATTTACTTCCACCACTCCCCAATTTTTTCCCACGGCAAAAGGAGAGAATCGGTTGTGTCGTCCTCTGTGGTAGCGATACTTTCCTTTTCGGAGGTCATAGCTGGTGAGGCGTTGTTTCCCTCCGTGTTCCCAGCGGAAATTAGGTTTATATTCCACCCATACCAGTTGATTGTCGTGGTAAATAAACTTCGGATCGTCCAAGACTCCGCTTCGGGTCAGAACTTTTTCTTTTTTCCCGTCCAGTAAAACGAATGCTCCGGTTTCCTGAAGCCCTTTCTTGTAAGCAATTACTTTCCCATCCGGCAGAGGAGTGGGGTAAAAATAATTCGTATAACTTTTATTATAAGTGGGGAGAGTATCGAAATTATTGTGAATATCTTTTACTTCCCGGGACCAGATTTGTTTCAGTTCGGAAAAATTATCGTGATAAAGGGTGCGTTTGGCATCTGCGTAAGTATTTGCTTTTTTCACACTGTCGGCGTTAATAAAAAGGGAGCGGAAGGTAGAATCGTTCCAGACGCTGTCGCGTTTTGCCCGCAGGGTCCGTTTCAGACTGGTTGCAAAGGGAGCGAAGCTGAGGGGTTTGCGTCCGATCCGGTTTAAAGCATCCGTCCAGATTGCGTTTCCATAATTGACCCTTGCATTGGCAACCATAAAATAACCCATCGTATAACGATTGGGTACAAAATCCTTGTCCGAGCCGATGGCTGCTTTAAAATAAGAATAGATTCCTTTATCGAGTACCTGGGCTTTCATTTCATTGATGAATTCTGGGGATCTGCCCCGGCCCAAATGACCTATGGCTGTTTCGAAAGTAACGGCATCTCCTTCCATAAACCACATTGGCAGATAGAGACCGGTGATGGCGATGGTGATTTGTTCTCCGAAGAGGTAATATAAAATCTTTGTCAGGCCTTGGTTGACTTTGTCAATTTGTACGACATGCCGGAATTCGTGGACACACAGATGCTCCAGCCAGGTGTCGGAGGGATCCTGAGAAGGCATAGTATACAGATCGGCTTTCCGGGGAGCCCAGGCTACGCTCCCGTTGGCTACGCCTCCGTTGGCATGAATGATCAGGGAAATTTTTATCGGTTTATGCGCCAGTGAATTGGTATGTTGGTATAAGGCTGTGAAAATATTGGCAATTTTCTGTGCATTTTCTTCGAAATAGTCCGGATAGATAAGCTGAAAATCCCGGGTATTTATTTGCTTCCAGCGTAGACCGGCGGGATCCTGACCTAAATCCACAAATTGGGCCTTCCCAAAAAGAGGAAGAAAAAACAAAAAGAATACGAATAAGCTTTTTCTTTTCATACGTTTATCATTTTCTTTTCAGTGTAACTGTAGAATCTTCTCGTTTCCCCGGGCTTATTGCTTGACAGGAAGAGTATATTTTGTTTTCCAAAGATTTAAACGACTAAAATATAGTTTAGATTTTAAATTTTATCAAAAAATACGAATAAATTTCTACAGAGAGATGTATCGTTCTTTCGGAAATAGAAATATTAGATTCGAAAAACTTTCCCTAACTTTGCGTGAAAGTAAAGATCAACTTATGGAAAATGTAGCAGAAAAAATAGTATCGTTAAGAAAGTTGCTTGAATATCATAATGACAAATATTATATCGATAATGCTCCGGAGATTTCTGATCAGGAATTTGATCGGTTGATGCATGAATTGGAAGAACTGGAAGCGGCCCATCCGGAGTGGTATGATCCGAATTCTCCCACCCAACGGGTAGGGCAGGATATAAACCGGGAATTTACCCAGGTGATACATAAATATCCGATGTTGTCTTTGGGAAATACATACAGCGAAGAGGAGTTGAGGGAATTTGATGCCCGGGTGAGAAAGACGGCCGGAGAAGTGCAATATGTATGTGAGCTGAAATACGACGGTTCCTCCATCAGTCTGACTTATGAAAACGGAGAATTGATCCGGGCCGTGACCCGGGGAGATGGGATAAGGGGAGACGATGTAACGGCTAACGTGAGGACAATTCGGACTATTCCCTTGAGGTTACATGGAGATTATCCTCCTGAGTTTGAAATAAGGGGTGAAATTCTGATGCCTTTTACGGTATTTAATCGGTTGAACCAAGAAAAGGCCGAAGCCGGGGAAGCCTTGTTTGCCAATCCTCGGAATGCTGCGGCCGGTACCCTTAAACTACAGAATTCGGCTTTGGTGGCCCGCAGGGGATTGGATTGTTTCCTGTATTATCTTCCGGGGGAGGTTACGCCTGCGGATACGCATTACGGAAACCTGTTAAAGGCTAAAGAATGGGGATTCCGTATGCCTCCTTATGTGGAGTTGTGTGATAATATGGAGGAGGTTTGGAATTTTGTAAAAAAATGGGATAAAGAACGGGTTAATTTACCGGTTCCCATCGATGGGATTGTCGTAAAAGTGAATGAGCTGGAAAAACAGAAATTGTTGGGATATACGGCTAAATCTCCGCGTTGGGCGATTGCCTATAAATTTAAGGCAGAGCAGGAGGAAACTCCGCTGATCAGTGTTTCTTATCAGGTAGGACGGACGGGAAGTATCACTCCGGTAGCCAATCTGGAGCCGGTTCATCTGGCCGGGACAGTTGTAAAGCGGGCTTCTTTGCATAATGCGGATATTATTGCAGAGTTGGATTTACATGAACAGGATACGGTATATGTTGAAAAAGGAGGAGAGATCATTCCGAAGATTGTAGGAGTAGACCGGAATCGGCGGAAACCGGGTAGTAAGCCTGTGGAATTTATTACCCACTGTCCTGAATGTGGAACGGAGTTGGTGAGGATAGAAGGGGAAGCCAATCATTATTGTCCGAACGAAGCGCATTGTCCTCCTCAAATTGCCGGAAAAATAGAGCATTTTGTCAGTCGGAAGGCTATGGACATCGAAGGAATGGGAGGAGAAACCATTGATTTATTGCTGACCCGGAAATATATCCGGAATGTGGCAGATATCTATGAGTTGCCTGCCCGGCGGGAGGAGTTAATCGGACTAGAGAAGATTATTTATCCCCGGAGTTTTGAAGTGAGTAGTATTCCTTTGGCGAAAATTATATATGGATTTGAAATCGGGTTGAAAAACATTTCTGCCCGGCATGCTTTGCTTTTAGCGGAACATTTTCCTTCTTTAAAGGCTTTGTCAGAAAGCAGTAAAGCTGAATTGGCCGCTTTGCCCTGGGCTACTGCCGAGGAGAGGGAAAAGTCGGTCAACCGGATTCAAGATTATTTCCGGATGCCTTTCAATGAAACGCTCCAGCGTCTGAAAGAAGCTGGGGAGGTGGCGGACATCCCGTTGGATTACGTGATATATGCGTTGAATATTCCGGGTATCGGATTTCACCAAGCGGAGTTGTTGACTTCAGCTTTCGATTATATTTATGAGTTGGCTGTTGCAAATCCCGGAGAGATCGCTGCCATAGAAGGTATTACGGAAGAAGAGGCCGTTCGCATCCGGCAGTTCTTCGCCGGGAATGAGAAATTGGTGAGGAAGTTGAATACCTTAAATGTTTATCGTATTCAGGAGAAAACGGCGGATAATCTGATTGCAGGTATCGAAAGATCCAAATCGGCCGGTTTTCCGGCTTTTCTGTATGGCTTGGGAATACGCTATATCGGAGAGACGGCTTCCCGGAATTTGGCGAAGAGCTTCAGAAACATTCACAACCTGATGGGGGCGACCTACGAGCAGTTGATTGAAGTAGCAGATATCGGGGAACAAATGGCGACGAGTCTGTTAAAATATTTCAGTAAAGAAGAAAACCGGGAGTTAGTAGAGAGGATGCTGGCTTATGGAGTGAAGGGAGAGATAGGGGAAGAAGAAGGGGAAAGTGATATCTTTCAGGGGATGACTTTCGTAATAACGGGGACTTTAAGTCGGCCGCGGGAGTACTTCAAAGATTTGATTTTGAAGGCTGGCGGTAAGGTAAGTGATTCTGTTTCTGCTAAAACAGCTTTTCTTTTAGCCGGTGAAAATGCCGGTAGTAAACGGAAAAAGGCAGAGAAATTAGGCCTTCACATTATAAATGAGGAGGAATTTCGGGAGATGATTAACGATAAGTAATAATAATTTTTATTTTTCAATATCATTTCTCATTGGAATATATTACCTTTAACATGTCGAATACGGCTTATGAATTTTAGTGTAAGTCGTTTATTATCATGTGAAATGGGGAAAAGTGATACGAAAAGATTAAAACAGATTATGACTTCTGCCGGAGAAGAAGCCCGGCGGTTGGGGAATTCGAAAATTTACCCGGAGCATTTATTTTTAGGTTTGCTTCGGTTAAATCAGGGAAGAGCGATCGATGTGCTTGTGGCATTAGGATTAGATTTTTATGAAGTAAAAGAAAGAATAGAAAAAAAGTTAGAGAAAAAAAGGGATAAAATGGATGACTCGGAGCTCGATTTTACGTTAGCTTCCAACAGTATTTTGAAAAAGGTAATGGAGGAAGCTTTGAAGTTGGGAGACGAGCAAATAGAATCGGAGCACGTGATGTTAGCCATATTGCGTGTGGAATCTGGATTTGTTTCCAAGCTTTTTAAGACTATGGGAATAGATTATGATGTATTTAAAGAGCAGTTGTTAAAGGAACGGGCCCGGATGCAATCGGATTACAAGGAAGATTCAGATGAGGACGAGGATATGGGGGAAAACGATCCGCTTTATAATCCTTATCGTCAGCAGGGAACGAGCAGATCGGATACGCCCGTATTGGATAATTTCGGGATCGATATCACCCGGGCTGCAGAAGAGGGAACGTTGGATCCGATTGTCGGTCGTGAACGGGAAATTGAACGTTTGGCTCAGATATTGAGTCGGCGCAAGAAGAATAATCCGGTGTTAATCGGAGAACCGGGAGTCGGGAAATCTGCTATAGCGGAAGGATTGGCTATCCGGATTATGCAGAAGAAAGTGTCGAGGGTTTTGTTTGATAAGCGGGTAGTTGCTTTGGATATCGCTTCTATTGTAGCCGGTACAAAATACAGGGGACAATTCGAGGAACGTATGAAAGCCATTCTCAACGAACTGGCTAAAAATAAAAATATCATTCTGTTTATCGACGAGATACATACTATTGTAGGGGCAGGTGGGTCCGGAGGAAGTCTGGATGCGGCTAATATGTTGAAGCCAGCTTTGTCGAGAGGTGAGATTCAGTGTATCGGGGCAACGACTTTGGATGAATACCGTCAAAACATAGAGAAAGATGGGGCTTTGGAACGTCGTTTCCAAAAAGTATTGGTAGAGGCTACGACCCTGGAAGAAACGATCGAAATTCTGAATAACATCAAGTCCCGTTATGAGGATCATCACAATGTGAGGTATACTCCTGCAGCCATAAAGGCTTGTGTGAAGTTGACTACGCGTTATATTTCCGACCGCTCTCTGCCGGATAAAGCGATCGATGCTTTGGACGAGGCCGGTTCCAGGGTACATATTACCAATATCAACGTACCTCCTGTGATTGAAGAGCTGGAAAAGGCAATAGAGGAGATTAAGGAAAAGAAAAAGGAAGCGGTAAAACAACAGAATTTTGAGGTGGCGGCTGCTTTCCGGGACAAGGAGCGGCAGATGTCTGTTTCTTTGGAACAAGAGAAGGAGCGTTGGCAAAAAGAGCTGAGTGAAAACCGGATCACGGTGGATGAGGAGCAGGTAGCTGAGGTAGTGGCTATGATGACGGGAGTACCCGTAAAGCGAATTGCGAAGACGGAAGGAATGAAGTTGTTGCAGATGCACGACGAGTTGGCCGGCAGTGTGATCGGACAAAATGAAGCAATTGAAAAGATCGTGAAAGCCATTCACCGGAACCGGGCTGGCTTGAAAGACCCTAACCGTCCGATCGGTTCCTTTATTTTCCTGGGTCCTACGGGTGTCGGAAAAACACAATTGGCCAAAGTGCTGGCAAAATACCTGTTCGATACGGACGACGCTTTGATCCGGATCGATATGAGTGAATATATGGAGAAATTTGCTGTATCGCGTTTGGTCGGAGCCCCTCCCGGATATGTCGGATATGAAGAAGGAGGACAATTGACGGAAAAAGTGAGGAGGAAACCTTATTCTGTGATTTTATTGGATGAGATCGAAAAAGCACATCCCGATGTGTTCAATATATTGTTACAGTTACTCGATGACGGACAATTGACGGACAGTTTGGGGAGAAGAGTGGACTTTAAAAATACGATCGTAATTATGACCTCCAATATCGGAAGCCGGCAATTGAAAGATTTCGGTCGGGGAATCGGTTTTGGACGGGAGGACCGGAGTACCGACAGCGACTATGCGAAAGGCGTGGTACAGAAGGCCTTGAAAACTGCTTTCGCTCCGGAATTCCTGAATCGTATCGACGACGTAATTATTTTCAATGCTTTGACCAAAGAGAATATACACCAAATTATTGATATTGAGCTGAAAGGCTTGATGAAACGAGTGAAAGATTTGGGCTATTCCGTAAAAGTTTCCGATGCAGCCAAGGAATTTCTGACGGAAAAAGGATATGATCCTCAGTATGGAGCACGCCCCTTAAAGCGAGCCATACAAAAATACCTGGAAGATGAATTGGCAGAGGTGATTATCAAAGGAAATGTACCGGAGGGCGAAGTGCTTGAAGTCGATTGCGATAAAGAGCACGATAAAGTAGTTGTACGCTAAGAATTAGTTTCCTATAGTGTTTATAAAAAACGACTGCCCCTTACGAGCAGTCGCTTTTTTATTTCGTTTCGTCCTGAATCAGATCGATTTGCTTTTCGATAATTTGATCCAGCGAAATAAAAGATTCTGTTTTGGCGATTCCGGGGATATTTTGTAAGGTATTAATCAATACATCCATAAGATGTTGATGATTATTACACCTGAGTTTCAACAAAAAGGCGTAATGTCCGGTGATAAAATGACATTCGATAATTTCCGGGATTTTTTCCAATTCTTTGACAACCGATTTATATTGGTGTGCATTATCGAGGGTTACGCCGATAAAAGCACATATTTTTAATCCCAGGGCTCTGGGTTTTACGATAAAACGGGAGCCCTCGATAATCCCGGCGTCTTCCATTTTCTTTACCCGTTGATGGATGGCTGCTCCCGAAATCCCGCATTCCCGCGCAATTTCTAAAAACGGTACTCTGGCATTTTTGACAAGATAAGAAAGAATCTTTTTGTCAATGTCGTCAATTTGATATTTCATGAATTTATAATTTAAGCGAATAATTTTCTATATTTATTTACCGGAAATTCAGGACGCTGTAAAGTTGTTTCCGTTGTTTATAATATCTTTTCCCTTCGTCGTTTGTAATCGATTTGATGACATTGTCGATCAGATTATTGAAAATCGTCGTAAAAGTAAAACCTTCCGGCGGGTAAATTTCCGGGTTATGAATATCGTTGAGTTTGGCAATGAACATCCGGGCAATCATCTCACTGGATACGTCGTTTTTATACATTCCCTGTTCCATCCCTTTTTCAATGTTGATTTTTATTTTTTCATATATAAAATCCGCCCGTTGGTTCATATGGGTTTTATAGAGATCCGGGAAGGTCTTTGCCAAGGCCATGGTAACGGAAGGAGTGACGTTGAAAAAGCGATTGTTGATTTCGTTGCTTACAATAAGCATAATATCAATGGCATTCCAGCCGTCAAAATTGTATTCATTGAATATTTTTTCAAAACATTTCCTTTCATGACATAGAATAGCATCTACCATATCTTCCCGGCTGCTGAAATTTTCTTTCAGTTCGGCTATGGTCAACCCTACTTTTTTCAGATGCTCTTCGTTAAAATCATTTATTCCGTAGCGGTAGATATAATTTCTCAGCTTTTCTGCCAATTGAAGCTTTCTGTCTTCCATGTTTTTTACCCAATTTAGTTTAATGGTGTAAATATAGTAAACAAATGTCAATCCGGGTGCGTTCTGGTTATAAATTATAATATTTATTGCTTCTATTCTTTAAAAAAATCATTTTTAGACCCTGAAATAGAGAGAAATTTTAATCTGCAGAAAAGACAAACGGGATAAAAAAGGGAAGGAGTAGAGGAGTAATACTACTTCACAACGTCCATTCTCTGATCGTTTCGTTTTTTATAAACCGGAAAAAATTTGTCTCCTGTAAGGGGAATAAACGGTATAACTTTCTCTTTTTTACAAGCTATTAATAGTTTTGTTTTTTTACCTTTGTCGGAAATACGAGAAGTGCAGATTATGAAAAAGTGGATAGTACTATTTTTACTCTTGGAGGGTGTTGTCGGTTATGCTGTGGAGTATAAGACCCGTTTGGTGGTGGGAATTACGATCGATCAGTTTTACCCGGAATGGTTGACCATGTATCGGAATGATTTAAGAGAAGGGGGATTGAGGCGTCTTATGCAGCAGGGAAAAAAAGTGATGGCCGATTACGATTATCTTTACACCCAGACGGGAGTAGACCAGGCAAGTATTTATACCGGAGTGTTACCGGTAGAACACGGTATTATCTCTCATGATTGGTATGATCGTTTGCGGAAGAGGAGGGAAAATAATGTTAAGACAAGAGATTTCTCCGAGATCGGAGGAAGTTTTGCTGCTGGGTATGCTCCCGTTCAGCTTCAGGCGATGACTTTAGGATGCGCTATGAAGAAAGAAAATATTTTTTCCAAAGTGTATAGTATCGCTATGAATCCGGAAGATGCTGTGTTGAGCGGAGGAACATGTGCTGATATGGCTTTTTGGTTCAATGAGAATAGTGGGACGTGGGTATCTTCTGACTTTTATGCCGATTCGCTTCCTGCCTGGTTGAAAAATTATAATGCCGTCGTTGAGAGCGATTTCTTTATCCGGAGAGGATGGATGCCTTTGGCAGAAGAAGAAAACAGTACAACATCCTTGAAATTTAAAAATAAACTGGGGGGAAGAAATAGCTTTTTCTATGATATTATGCAGGCCAAACGGAAGTTCGATACCTATCGGGTGTTAAAAGCGACTCCTTATGCCAATACGTTGGTGGAGCAACTGGCTGAAAAATTGATTGCGGAGACAAGTTTGGGGAGAGATAATGATGCGGATTTATTGGCCTTGACTTTTTCTGCTTTGGATTACATGAACCGGGATTTCGGGGTATATGCCCGGGAATTTCGGGATATGGTGCTTCGTTTGGACCGGGATCTGGAGAAATTATTCGACTTATTGGATACGAAAGTCGGAAAAGAAAATTATACTGTATTTCTCACTTTCTCGGAAGCCCGGGAGTTGTTTCCGGAGGAGTTGAGTGAAATGCGGATACAGGGAGGATATTTCAGTATTTTTAAATCTGTGGCTTTATTAAAGTCTTATATGAGTCTTGTGTATGGAGAGGGCGACTGGATTGCCGATTATGATGCGGGACAGATTTATTTGGACCGGGAATTGGTGGAAAGGAATCATATTTCATTGAAAGAGATGCAGGATAAAGTGGCCGATTTTATGATTGAATTCGAAGGGGTCTCTAAAGTGTTGACGGCTTATTCTTTAACCCGGAATGCTTTTTCTCACGGTTCGGAAATGCTGATGCAGAATGCCTATTCCCAAAAGCGGAGCGGAGATGTGCTGTTTTGTTTGCAGCCGGCTTGGGTCCCCGATCTGAAAGACAGGGAGGATAATTATTTCCGCTATAGCAAACGGAATAAAGTGCCGCTGTATTTTTATGGGGCAGGCATAAATGCACCCTTGTCAGGGGAGTGTCGTATCGCAGATATATTACCTACTTTGTGTCAGATTATGGGTATTACGCCTCCTTATACGGCTAAGGGAAAAGCACTCTTTCAGTAAAGAGTGCTATGCCGGTTTTTCCGGTAGAGAAGGAGTACTGTTTTCGTATTTGATTTTCTTAATCCGTCGGTTGTCGACATCCAGAATGGTAAACTTGTGTTCTTTGTAGGTAATGATGTCGTTCTTCTTGGGAAGTTCTCCTTTGATTTCCAAAATAAGGCCTGCTAAGGTATCGGCTTCACCTTCGATATCTTCAAAGCTGTTATCCTCTAAGCCCGTTATCTTTTCGAAATCGTTCAATAGCGTATGTCCTTCAAAAATAAAGGCATTGTTTTTGATTTTGATATACATCCTTTCTTTTTCGTCTGTTTCGTCGTTGATTTCTCCGACGATTTCCTCCAAAATATCCTCCATGGTGACAATGCCCGAAGTACCGCCGTATTCGTCGACGACGATAGCCAAATGAACTTTTTTGGATTGGAATTCTTCCAGTAAGTCGTTGATCTTTTTGGTTTCCGGTACAAAGTAGGCCGGACGGATAAGGCTTTGCCATTTAAATTCCTCCGTTTCACCCAAATAAGGCAGTAAATCTTTAATATAGAGAATTCCTACGATATTATCCAGATTTTCGTCATAAACGGGCATACGGGAATAGCCGTGTTCAACAATCATTTCTTTAATGTGGTTGAAACGGTCTTCCTGATCGATTGCAATGACGTTAATACGGGGTTGAATGATGTCGATCGCATAAATATTGCTAAAACGGACGATGCCTTCCAGAATATCCTTTTCTTCATTGATTTCCGAGTCCTTTGTCAGCTCCAGCGCCTTGGAAAGCTGATCGATAGAAATACTGTCTTTTTTGGCAATTCTTTTGCTGATGATAGAAGTGGAACCGATTAACAATGCCGATATAGGCCGGAACAAAAATCCTAAAAAAGTCAGAGGAGCCGCCATATGAATAGCCATGGACATAGCCGAACGATTGGCATACAATTTGGGAATGATCTCTCCGAAAAGAAGGATAACAAACGTCACGACAACGACTTGTATAAAAAAGCCCAGCAATGGATTGAAAGAGAAATCAAACAGGGAATCCACCAGATAGGAAGAGAGGATAACGATACCTACGTTTACAAAATTGTTTGAGATCAGTATTGTAGCCAGTAGTTTTTCCGGCTTTTTGTATAGATTACAAACTTTTTCATATCCTTTTTGCCGGAGTTCCTCCAATTGTCCGGGGGTAAGAGAAAAATAAGCTACTTCCGAGCCGGATATTGCTGCCGAGGAGAAAAGCAGCAGTAAGAGAATAATAATGTAAATTAAATCGATAAAATTAAACGGGCCGATTGTGTTGTCCGCGACGGCACAGATAAGTTCAGTTTCCAAAATTTATATTATTAGTTAAACATCAAGCATCTGCAAAATTTGTATCGACAAATTTTAAATTTTTAGAGGAGGTTCAAAAGGACTTTTGAGCAGATTCGCGACTTTTCACATCTGATCTGCGATATCTCCCCCAAGGGAAAACTTTCCCTTGAAGGAGTACCTCTATAAATTTAGTTCGTTTTAGAACGGCAGATCGTCACTGTCGTCGGGCGCTGCAGCATTCATGGGTGCAGAGGGAGCTGTACTGGCGCCGGGAGCCCGGTTGGGCATATCGGCACCTTCCTGACGGCCGAAAGACAACATCTGCATATTGTCGGCGTAAATTTCAGTAGTATATCTTTTTACTCCATTTTGATCATCCCAGGAACGAGTACGGATTCGGCCTTCAATATACAGGCGCATTCCTTTTTTGACATATTTTTCTACGATTTCGGCCAAGCCTCGCCACAACACAATATTGTGCCATTCCGTCTGGTCTACTTTTTCCCCATTCTTATTTTTGTAGCTTTCTGTGGTTGCCAGCCGTAAATTCGCAACAGCCACACCACCGTCCAGATACCGAACCTCAGGATCGGCTCCGACATTTCCTATTAAAATTACTTTATTCACCATAATCAGCCGGTTTAAATTTTACACAAGTTACGAAAAAAACAGCTATTTTATAAGCGATTTCAATCAAAAAATTATTGAAAGGCGAATTTAATAATAAATTATGGGATTCGGAAAGTTCGGGAAAAATTTTTATACGAAACAGAAAAATAGATGAATTGTAAAATAGAATACATACATAAAGCTCCAATGAAAAGTAAACATTTATAAAAAGAAAGGAAAACGATAAATGGAAAAATTTCCACCGATAGATACCACTTACTTTTATACCTATGAGTGTGTAGAGCCTTATAACAAATTTTTTTATCGGACGATAGAGGAGATTAAAATGACTTCAACATCCATTTATTGTTTGTTGCGTTATGGTTTGAAGAGTGACCCGGATGTCGTAAAGGATGAGTACACTTTTGTCACGATTAATCGGAAGAGCGGGACTGTAGAAGAATTCTGCATTCCGTGTGAATCGGGAATGACCCCTATTGGGTATGGGCTTAAGGATGATATGCAGGAGAAAATCCAACCCTTCCTCTTTTTTAAGAAAAAAGCTCATTACGGTGTAAGGGTATTTGGTTTATAGGGGGGGATGAAATTTAAATGTTTGGACATGTAAGCGAACGGGTCTGTTTTGTTATGCTGCTTGAAGAATCTCTGTTTCATTTTGTGCTATTCGGGAGGTTTATTCATTCTAACTTAGGGGAATCTGCATTTTTTAATGAAAAAATTCAAAGGTTTGTTTCTTTGTTTGAGGAAAAGGCTTATATTTGCAGACTGAAAACAAATGAAAAGAAATAAATTATTGAATATTAAATATTTATAGAAAATGACTAAAGCGGATATTGTTAACGAAATTTCGAAAACAACCGGGATTGAGAAAGTAGCGGTGCAGGCTACAGTAGAGGCTTTCATGGAGTCAATAAAGAATTCCGTAGTTGGTGGTAAAAATGTGTATTTGAGAGGATTCGGTAGTTTTGTCGTAAAGAAAAGAGCAGAGAAAACAGCCCGGAATATTTCAAAGAACGTAACCATTAAAATTCCAGAACACTTCATTCCTTCATTTAAACCTTCTAAGAGTTTTGTGACAGAAGTTAAGGGTAAAGTAAAAAAATAAGAAAGGAGTAGATTATGCCAAGCGGTAAAAAAAGGAAAAGACATAAGATGGCTACTCACAAACGCAAAAAAAGATTGAGAAAGAATCGTCATAAGAAGAGATAGTCAGCGTTTGTGAGGTGCGAAGATAAACCTAAAGAACCGGAGTTCTTTAGGTTTATTTAATTATAAAAATGAAACCGGAAAAATAGTTCCGGCGTTTCCGTAAGACTTCTAACCGACATGGACTTATAAGGAGTGTTTATCGATGAACAGTGAGTTAGTTATTGATGTCAGGGCAGATGAAATTATCATCGCTTTGTTGAGAGAGAAAAAACTGGTTGAACTGACGAAGGAGAAAACGAGTGTTCAGTTTGCAGTGGGAGATATTTATCTCGGGAAGGTTAAGAAAATTATGCCCGGGTTAAATGCAGCTTTTGTAAATGTCGGGTATGAGAAAGATGCTTTCCTGCATTATTTGGATTTAAGTCCGCAGTTCCATTCGCTGGATAGCTATATTAAACAGTGCATCGCCCGGAAAGGTTTGCCTGTTGCTAAACTGAAGCTGGAACCGGAGATTAGTAAAGTCGGAAAAATTTCCGATATTTTGACAGTCGGTCAATGGGTGGCCGTGCAGGTGGCAAAAGAACCCATTTCTACAAAAGGACCGCGGCTTACTTCGGAATTGAGTATTGCCGGACGGAACTTAGTGCTCATGCCTTTTTCTGAAAAGGTATCCGTTTCTCAAAAGATCAAGTCGCCTGAGGAACGGAAAAGGTTAAAACGACTTATCGAAAGTATCAGGCCTAAAAACTATGGGGTGATTGTCCGGACGGTGGCTGAAGGGAAAAAAGTGGCACAGTTTGATAGTGAACTCAAGGAATTGGTGGAAAGGTTTGAAACAGCTTTTAAACATATACGGGATATAGAACCCCCGAAATTGATTTTAGGCGAGATTGATCGTACCAGTGCTTTTCTGCGGGATATATTGAATCCTTCTTTTGAGAATATTTATGTAAATGATATTACCTTGAGTAAAGAAATCAGACATTTTCTGAGTACGATTGCCCCGGAAAAAGAGGATATCGTCAAATATGTCTCTCCGGAAATCCCTATTCTCGATCATTTCGGCGTGGATAAGCAAATCAAATCTTCTTTGGGAAAGACCGTTTCGTTTAAAAACGGGGCTTATTTGATTATTGAGCATACAGAAGCTTTCCATGTGATCGACGTGAATAGCGGAAACCGGGCCAAACTGGGAGATGACCAGGAATCAAACGCCCTGGAGGTAAATCTGGCTGCCGCCGAAGAAGTGGCCCGTCAACTGCAGTTGAGGGATATGGGGGGAATTATTGTCATTGATTTTATCGATATGCAGCAGGCGGAAAACCGGCAGAAATTGTTCGATAAGATGAAGGCCTGTATGGAAATCGACCGCGCCAAACATACGATCCTGCCCTTGAGTAAGTTCGGTTTGATGCAGATTACCCGCCAGCGGGTCAGACCGGAAATGACGGTAGATACCATGGAAGTATGCCCCGTATGCCACGGTACCGGAAAAGCTGAAGCGGCGATATTGATAATCGACAAAATAGAAGACCAGCTGGAATATATCGCACGCGAGAAAAAATGTAAAAATATCGTATTAAAAGTACATCCTTTTGTGGGCGCCTATTTGAAGAAAGGATTTTTTTCTTTGCGGTTGAAATGGGCTTTTCGTTACCGGATTTCGTTGAAGGTAATAGACGTTCCTTCTTATTATATTTATGAATACCACTTTTATAATCAGTATAAGCGGGAAATTACAGATTGAAAAGGTTGGAAAAGTTTGAATGTAAAAAGCCGGATGTATAAATGGCTGAGAGTACATTAGACTAGATGGGGACTTCCGCATGAAACTGCTCAGCGGGATTTTGCTTTCCTGACCTATTTTTCTTCCGGCAGAACCGGAGGCCATTTCCCGGGGTATTCCCGGGCAGGTATTTATCCTTCGTCAACTACTGCCTTACTGAAAGGGGGTTTTAATGTTTTCTGTTGTGGAAGTGAAATCTTATTTCCTGCGAATCGTTTTCATTAATTAAATGTTAAATAGGGAATAGACTTTCGTGTAAGGGAAAAATTAGTTCTATTTTTGTTTTCGTATAGAAAACGATTGTCAGAAAATTATACATTTAATTATATATTCATTTATGAAAAAAGGATTATTTACTTTTTTGCTGACTTGTATTTTAGCTGTGATGTCCTTGAGTGCTCAGATAGAGAATCCGGCCACATGGACTTTTTCCCGGACGGATTTAGGGAAAGGGGAATACGAGCTGACAATGAAAGCAATTTTAGAACCGGGATGGAAAGTGTATTCCATGTTTACGCCGGAAGGAGGACCTTTGGCCACTACTTTGACGTTGAATGAGGAAGGAAAAGGGGTTGAATTTATCGGGAAAGCTGTCGAAAATGAACCCCAGAAACATTTTGACGAATTGTTCGGAGTAGATGTATGGTATTTTGAAAGCGAATATATCATTCGGCAGAAGGTGAAAGTAACAGACCCTGCCTTAGCTGTTGTAAAAGGAACCCTGGAATACCAGGTATGCCAGAACGGGCAGTGTATCTTGTTTGATACGGATTTTGATATACCCCTTGGCGGACAACAACAGAATGTCAATGAGAAAACGGCGACAGAGCAAATTCAAACAATGCCTGGGGAGAGCAGTAAGGATGAATCTCTGTGGACATTTTTCTGGTTGGCATTTATAGCTGGTTTAGCTGCTGTCGTTATGCCTTGTGTATTTCCCATGATTCCGATGACGGTTTCTTTCTTTATGCATGGGGATGCAAATAAAGCGAAAGCGAAAGTGAAAGCTTTGTTTTTCTCTTTTTCGATCATTGCTATTTATACGATATTGGGAGTGGTCGTTTCGATATTCTTAGGACCTGATTTTATTAATTGGCTGAGTACAAACTGGGTGCCTAATCTGTTCTTTTTTATTGTTTTTATGATTTTCGCTGCTTCCTTTTTCGGAGCATTCGAGATTGTGCTTCCTTCCTGGCTTGTCAACAAGTCCGATAAGCAAGCGGATAAAGGAGGATATATAGGAGCATTTTTTATGGCTTTTACTTTGGTATTGGTTTCTTTTTCCTGTACGGCTCCCATTGTCGGAACGGTTTTGGTAGAAGCAGCCCGGGGATCCGTATTACGGCCTATTATCGGAATGCTTGGATTTTCCTTCGCTGTAGCCTTGCCGTTTGGATTCTTTGCTTTTTTCCCTTCTAAATTGAGTAATTTACCCAAATCGGGAGGATGGCTGAATGCTGTGAAAGTGGTATTGGGATTTATTGAAGTGGCTTTGGGTCTGAAATTTTTGATGGTAGCTGATCAGACTTATCATTGGGGATTACTGGACCGGGAAGTATATATTGCTATTTGGGTGGCTGTATTTACTTTGCAGGGATTGTATTTGATGGGTAAGCTGAAATTTAAAAATGATAGCGATCTGTCGTATATCGGGGTTCCCCGTCTCGCTTTTATTATTGTTACCTTCGCTTTTGTCGTTTATCTTATTCCCGGGATGTTCGGTGCTCCGTTAAAAGCATTGGCTGGTTATCTGCCTCCTCAGGAGACGATAGATTTCGATGTCAACCGGATTGTCAGGGACAATACAAAAGAAATTATAAAAAGCGGGCTGTCTGCCGGAGATCGGAACGGAACCGTGCAGTCGGAGGCCTGCGAAGAACCCAAATATGCTGATTTTTTGCATTTGCCGCACGGATTAGAAGGGTATTATGATTTCCAGCAAGCACTGAAGTGTGCACGGGCTCAGAATAAACCTTTGTTTATTGATTTTACCGGCCACGGTTGCGTGAATTGCCGGGAAATGGAACAGTCTGTCTGGTCGGATCCCCGCATTCTGGATATGTTGAAGCACGATTATGTAGTGGTAGCTTTGTATGTGGATGATAAAAAGACTTTACCGGAAAACGAATGGTACATTTCGGATTACGACGGAAAACAAAAGAAAACGTTAGGAAAGAAAAATGCAGATTTTCAAATAAAATATTTTCATTCCAATGCCCAGCCGAATTACATCTTGTTGGATAGCCGGGCAGAAGGAGAAGATTTGGAAAAATATATGCTGATGCCTGCCAGAGGATATGATCTGAACCGGGATGCTTTCTATAACTATCTGAAAGAAGGATTGAAAAAGTTCAAAAGTTTAAATGGTCCGAAAGTTTGACTATTCAGCTATTGAAATGATTTGAAAGGGGAAGGAGAGAGGAGAATAGAATGTTATGCCTGATGAATATTCAGGAGGCGGTATGCTGGGAAATGAACTTCCGGTTTTTGATAAAAAATGATCAGAAACTGGAAGTTCTGTTTATTTGTGGTGCATTACCCCTGCTGTAAAGGAGAGAAGGGCAAAGTCAATTTAACTATTTCTTTTAAAAAAGTTTTCAATTTTGGTTATCTTTGTTCCCCAAAACGAGTGGGATGCAATATTTAAAATTATTTCTGGTTTTTATTCTTCTGTTTTCGGCGGGATGTGAAGGGCGTCAAAAAGCGGGACGTTTTGTCTATTTCCGCAATTATTCCCGTACGTTTAATGACCTCAACGACCGGCATCTCAAAGCTGCCCGCCAATGGGGAATCGAACCGGTAGGTGCAGCAGAGGTGCTGAAACGTCAACCCGGGAAAGTGGAGGAGATTAAATCTTGCCGTTTGTATGCTGTCGATCCTCTGACTCATTCCCAGCCTTATCTGGTACCGCGGGCTGCAACTCTTTTACGGACCATTGCTGCTAATTTTAAGGATTCTCTTTCCAGTAAAGGACTGCCTTCGTATTCCATTATTGTCACCAGCGTATTGCGTACAAACGAGTCTCTAAAAAAATTGCGGCGGCGCAATTTGAATGCCAGCGCTAATTCAGCTCATTTGTTCGGTACGACTTTCGATATTGCTTATGCCCGTTTTAAAAAGTCTGCTTTTCGGGAAACCGAAACCGATAAATTGAAGTCCGTATTGGCCGAAGTTTTACGGGACTTGCGGAATGAAAAGCGTTGTTATGTCCGCTATGAATATAAGCAAGGATGTTTCCATATTACGGTACGTTAAGAATTTGCTCTGGGAATACCCTCTTTCCCGTCTCCGGTGTTCATCCGGACTTATTTTCGCATTCCTACCGTTGAATGCCAGTGCCGCGGAATAAAAGGTGTAAGGGGGCGGATAAAAGAAGTTAAAAGTTGGCAGCCGGCTGAGGAGAAAACAAAAAAGGATTTCGAAAGGGGTTTGGGTTTTTGCTTTTATAGTATTACCTTTGTGGGCTGATAATTTTAAGCTTCTGGCTTTTAACTTTAACTAAAATTCATGGGATTACAATGTGGAATTGTCGGGCTTCCGAATGTCGGGAAGTCGACCTTATTTAATTGTTTGAGCAATGCAAAGGCGCAATCGGCGAATTTTCCTTTTTGCACGATAGAACCAAATGTAGGAGTAATTACGGTACCGGACGAACGGCTGAACCGTTTGGTCGAAATCGACAAACCTGCGAGTGTCGTGCCTGCAGTGGTTGAAATTGTCGATATTGCCGGTTTAGTGAAAGGAGCTAGTAAAGGAGAAGGCTTGGGCAATAAATTTTTGTCCAATATACGGGAAACAGATGCGATTATCCATGTGTTGCGCTGTTTTGATGACGATAATATTGTGCACGTAGATGGGCGTGTCGATCCGGTACGGGATAAAGAGATCATCGATACCGAATTGCAGTTAAAGGATTTGGAAACGGTGGAAAACCGTCTTCAGAAAGAAGAAAAACGAGCAATGACGGGAGGGGATGCAACGGCCAAACGATTGGTAGAAGTACTTCATCTCTACAAGGCTGCTTTGGAAAAAGGATTTTCAGCCCGGACGGTAGAACTGAACGAATTGCAGCAGGAGGTGGCCCGGGATTTACAATTGCTGACTAATAAGCCTGTATTGTATGTATGTAATGTAGATGAGGCTTCGGTGGTGAATGGGAATAAGTATGTGGAGGCTGTACGGGAAGCGGTAAAGAACGAAAAAGCCGAAGTGCTGGTTATCGGTGCGGGAATCGAATCAGATATTGCAGAACTGGATACTTATGAGGAAAAACAAATGTTTCTGGAAGATCTGGGGCTGAAAGAAGCGGGCGTGAATAAATTAATCCGCACTGCTTACCGTTTGCTGAATTTGCAGACTTTTTTCACTGCCGGGGCTAAGGAAGTGCGGGCCTGGACTTTCCGTAAAGGAATGAAAGCCCCTCAGACTGCCGGGATTATCCATACCGACTTTGAAAAGGGGTTTATCCGGGCAGAGGTTATTAAATACGAGGATTATGTCACTTTGGGATCCGAGGCAAAATGCAAAGAAGCCGGAAAAATGTCGGTGGAAGGAAAAGATTATGTTGTACTGGACGGAGATATTATGCATTTCCGGTTTAACGTTTAAAGGGTATAGATAGTTTGAATGGAGGAGGAGGAAGGGGATAAGGATCCCTGTTTGGTTGGGTTTGAACCGAACCAGCATTTGCCTGTCGAAAACGGACAGACTTGCTGATCGGATGTAAGCTTTGGCAGAAAGTACGGTTCCTTACCGCATATCGATTACTTCTACCTCTGGGTGGGCGGCAGTGTCGAATTTGAAAAAGGAATCGGCAGGAACAGGGGTAGGTTGTTTGATATTCTTTATTTTGATAATTAAATTGTTGCCGTCTTTTCCGAAAGATTTCACTTCTTCGATAGACGAATCGGCAGTTTTCACCTGTATACCGATTTTGGTGAAATTTTTATCTTCATCAAGCGGATAAAGCTCTATATAGGCAATTCCCTTTTCTTGGGAAACTAGTTTTTGTGTAAATCCGGTGTTGTGAATATCGAATATTTTTGTCGGGCTCAACATCTCTTCTTCCTCATCCGAAGGATTTTTAAGATTCACTTCCTTTACTTCAGGCATATAGGTATAGATGTTTTTTCCATCGTAATAATTCTCCACGTCCATGACATGGAGTTTGTATAGATTACCTTTCATCCAGGCTTTCCCTTCGTGTACTTCCTGAATACCTTCGGCTTTATTTTCCATCGTTAAGGTAAAGTCAATTTCAACAGCCGGTAATGCTTTGATTTTAGCAGTCGACTTGTCCAATAAGGTTTTCGCTTCATTTTGAGCATAAGTTGTCAGATATACTGCTATCAAGATAAAAATTGTAATCCAATATCGCATAACTTTTCATTTAGTTAACAGTCGCAAAGGTAATGATTTTAAAAACCTCTTTTTATTTTTTTTCGTTGAAAAAAACAAATGGAACCTAAAAACTTTTCCGGAGAAGAAAATATATTTTAGAAGGCAGGGCATTTACCAGGATGAATTCTTTAATTTTGCGGGGTTAAAAATCGGGGCATGGAGAAAATAAAAGGAATAATTTATGCTTGTATTTCGGCCGGGACGTTCGGAATGATTCCCTTATTTGCCAACACAGCTATGCGGGAGGGGATAAATAACGATACGATATTGGTATACCGTTATGTAATTGCGGCTCTTGTTTACGGAGTTTACCTGGCCTTCCGGAATATTTCACTGAAAATAAACCGTGAGACTTTGATTGAATTATTGTGGGCAGGTGTCGGCGGGTATGGGATAACAGCTTACTTTTTGTTCCTGTCCTATCGCTATATGCCTACGGGTATTGCTACCTCCATTCATTATCTTTATCCGGTAGTTGTCGCTGTCTTTATGTCTTTGTTTTACAAACAGCATTTGTCTATACGAGTGAAAGGAGCCATTGTTCTGGCTATTTTAGGGGTATATTTTATGTCCTGGAGCGATGGGGAAATCAAATGGGCCGGTTTAATATTCGCTTTACTGACGACTTTTACTTACGGTACTTATATTGTGGCCCTTAACCGGCCTCATTTGAAAGCTTTGAATGCGGATGCACTGACTTTTTATGTGTTGGCTTTTACAGCTTTGTTTTATTTACTGACAGCCGGCTTGAGGAGAAATTTGGTATTGAATTTTACGCCTCATTTTTTATTCGATATGTCGATGCTGGGCATTTTGAGTACGGTTATCTCTGCCCGGCTTTTGGTGGCGGCTGTGGAGCGTATCGGATCGGTAGCGACTTCTGTACTGGGCACCTTGGAACCGATTACAGCTATCATTATCGGTGTTTTTGCTTTTCAAGAGGAATTAGGAATTAAAAATTTTGTCGGTTTATTATTGGTGTTGATAGCTGTATTGATTGTTATTTTGAGTATGAACGAACGGCATAAAAAGAAACAACGGCAGATATTCAACAGACAATTTGATGCAAGAAGAAAATAATCCCTTCTTTACATTCCGCGGTTCTTATTGGTAGATTGGTATATTTTATTTAGTTTTGTATATTATTTAAAGAAACCTGTAAATGATACCTCTGTTTATCAAGTTCGGTATATTCGATGTCCTGGATATCTTAATTGTAGCTTTTATCTTTTATCAGATTTATCGCTTGGTAAAAGGTACAGCTGCAATTAATATTTTTGCAGGTATATTTATTTTTTATCTGGCTTGGCTGTTGGTGAGGGCTTTTAATATGGAGTTGATTTCTTCCATTCTGGGTCAGTTTATCGGGATGGGAGTTATTGCTTTATTGATTGTATTCCAGCAGGAAGTGAGGCGTTTTTTGTTGTTGATTGGAAGTAAATATAATTTGCAGAATATCTTTAATCTGGAAAGTTTGTTCGCTAAACCTGCCATTAAGGAGGATGTTTCGGAGGCCATTGTCCAATCGTGTGAATATTTTTCCATGACGAAGACCGGTGCTTTAATTGTATTTGCCCAAAATACCGAATTGTTTAATTATGCTCAGACGGGAGTGATTTTAAGGGCTAAAGTAACGGCTGATCTGATAGAGAATATATTTTTCAAAAATACCCCTTTACACGATGGGGCTGTCATCATTGCTGAAAATAAGATATTGGCTGCCCGTTGTATCTTGCCGGTATCGGATAAGACGGATCTGCCCGGTAGTATGGGCTTGCGGCACCGGGCCGCCTTGGGATTGAGTGCTGTCAGTGATGCTCTTATCGTAGTTGTCAGCGAGGAAACCGGAAATATTACTTTTGTAAAAGATGGGAGTTATAAGGTCAGAGTCAGTCCGGAAGAGTTACGTACGTTTCTGCACAAAGATTTTAAAGGATTTATTGTGAATTAATCGCTTCTACATTTTTTCTTATTCCGAAACTTTTCTTTTCTCTCGTCGTTAATAAGCTTTACAAACTTTAAAGCTTATGAATGTATTGGTTACCGGCTTGGGAGGATTTATCGGCCAGCATGTGAAGAGCGTGTTCGAAGGAGAAGGGCATCGGATTTATACGGTGCCAAGGGAGGTTTTATTGCCCGGAGGAAAGACATTACAGGAAGCTACGGAAGGAGCCGATGTGATTGTGAATCTGGCTGGTGAAAATTTGATGGGACGCTGGACCAATGAGAAAATGATTGAAATCGTGGAATCCCGCCGGGTAATTACCCGGAATCTGGTAAAAGCCGTCAATGCCTCGGAGAAGAAGCCTTTTTTGTGGATTAATGCTTCGGCTGTGGGAATTTATAAACCCGACGTATTTTGTGACGAAGAATCGGTTGATTTGGGGGATAATTTTCTGGCTGCTGTGGTAAAAGCTTGGGAAAAAGAACTGAATACTTTGTATCAGATCCGTCAAGTCGTCCTAAGATTCGGAATTGTAATTGGCAGAGACGGAGGTGTTGTGCGCAAGTTAATGCCTTTGGTGAAATCGCGTATCGCTGTCGTCTTGGGGAACGGACGGCAGGAATTTCCCCTTATACACGTAGAGGACGTTGCAAGATTCATGCTTTATAGTCTGAGACACGGAGAAATAAGGGGAATCTACAATATGGTCATTCCGAATGCGGTGAATTACCGACAGTTTGTGCACACCCTTTCGATAGGCCGCCCTCCTTTTGTCACTTTTTCTGTTCCGCGTTGGTTGCTGTGGATGGTGATGGGAGAAGCCGAAGGGGTATTAACTAGTTCTGCCCATGTACTGCCCATGCGGATGATGAGATCAGGTTATGAGTTAAAGTACAGAACTTTGAATGAAATGGTAGAAGGGGGAAAAGTCCATTGAGAGCTTACTCCTTGACTTTGACAAGTTGTTCGTTTATACAAAATTTGGGGTAGAGGCAAAAAGAAAATCGTAATAAAGGTCTTTTATCACGATTTCCATTAATAAGAATTTTGTAAGAATCTCAAAATCCGGTTTCTTTCTTTAGTTGGAATAACTACAGTAACGTCTTCAAGCAAGCGTTTACGTTATTTTCGATCCGTTTTAATACGTCCATACTTTCGTCTTTTACGAATTTTTGTCCGGTAATATTTTCGTACAACTCAATATAGCGTTCTGTAATACCGTTGATGATGGCTGGTGTCATTTCCGGAATTTGTTGTCCGGATTGTCCCTGGAAACCGTTTTCCATCAACCATTCCCGTACGAATTCTTTCGAAAGTTGTTTTTGTTTTTCTCCTTTTTGGAAACGTTCCTCGTAACCTTGGGCATAGAAATAACGGGAGGAATCCGGAGTATGTATTTCGTCGATCAGGTAGATTTTCCCGTCTTTTTTTCCGAATTCGTATTTCGTATCCACTAGGATAAGACCTTTTTCAGCTGCCATTTCGCTGCCTCTTTGGAATAAGGCGAACGTATATTTTTCCAGTAATTCGTAATCTTCGCGGCTCACTAATCCTTGGGCGATGATCTCTTCTTTGGAAATATTTTCGTCATGTCCTTCGTCTGCTTTTGTCGTAGGAGTAATGATCGGACTAGGGAACTTTTGGTTTTCTTTCATCCCTTCTGCCAACGGATTACCGCAAAGCATCCGTTCGCCGGCTTGATAAGCCCGCCAGGAGCTGCCTGTAAGATAGCCCCGAATGACCATTTCTACTTTGAAAGGCTGGCACATATGGCCGACAGTAACCATAGGATCGGGCGTAGCGATTTTCCAATTGGGAACGATGTCAGCAGTGGCATCCAGAAATTTCGAAGCAATTTGATTTAAGACTTGTCCTTTATAGGGAATTCCCTTCGGAAGAACCACATCGAATGCTGAAATCCGGTCGGATACCAGCATTACCAAGTATTCGTCGTTGATGTTGTACACGTCGCGTACTTTCCCTTTGTAGACACTTTTCTGCTTTGGAAAATGGAAATCGGTTTTTACAATAGCTTCCATGCTTATTTTGCAATTAATGTTCATTTATATGAGTGAGGCAAAAGTAATAAAAAACTTCTGTTGTTTATCGATCCTCTTGTTTTTCGTGGTGATTTTCCCCTTTTTTTTCCTCTTTTTCTTCGTAAGCCTTGACGATATCTTTTACGAGGCGATGACGGATGATATCCCCGGAATCGAATTCAACAAAAGCAATACCTTTGATGCTGTGAAGGATTTTAAAAGCGTGTATTAAGCCCGATTCGGTTCGTTTGGGTAAATCAATCTGGCTCATGTCCCCGGTAATCACAAATTTAGCACTTACGCCCATCCGGGTGAGAAACATTTTCAACTGGTTGCGAGTGGTGTTTTGGGCTTCGTCCAATATGACGAATGCATCGTTCAGCGTTCTGCCGCGCATATAAGCTAGGGGTGCGATCTGTATGACATCGGTTTCGAGATAATCTTCCAGTTTTTTAGGTGGGATCATATCCGACAGCGCATCGTATAAGGGCTGTAGGTAAGGATCTACTTTCTCTTTCATATCCCCCGGAAGAAAGCCCAAACTTTCGCCGGCTTCTACGGCGGGACGACTGAGGATAATTCGGCGGACTTCCCGGTTGCGGAGAGCTTTTACTGCGAGTGCAATGGCGGTGTACGTCTTGCCGGAGCCTGCCGGACCAGTTGCAAAAAGCAGGTCGTTGGTACGGGCCAATTCGACCAATTTACGTTGGTTGGGCGTACGGGCCCGTATGGCTTTCCCGGAATTTCCGAAAAGAATTACAGATTCCATATCTTCCGGATTTTCGATAGCATTGTCTTCTATTAGAATCCGTTTTAAATTGGCTACAGTGAGCATATTATAACGGTGGTAATGTTCCAGTAAGGCTGTAATTTTAGAGTAGAGGATTTCAATATCATTTTCTTCTCCTTGTATAATAATTTCATCTCCCCGGGCCGTGATCTTTAGTTTAGGAAAATAGTCTTTTAGCAGATTGAATTTAGTGTTATTAACGCCATAGAAATCAATGGGATCTATATTTCCGATACTTATTCTTTTCTCTATCATGAAACTTCAAATAAAACCTTTATTTTTGCAGGTGCAAATTAATAAAAAACGATTAAGGTTAGTTCATTGGGGGACTAAAGTTTTTAATCCTTTTTGCTTAAACGTCAATTTTTGGAGAATGTTGAGAGAAAGGGAATTTTATGTGTGTTATAGGGCTGAAAATAATCAGAACATGTAGCATGACGTTTTGTTTCCGTTGCCCATTGAAAAAGTTAGAAATATATGAATCATTTGAAGGAGAAAAAAGAAGCTTTTGCCGAACTTTTGGAAGTTATAGAAACCTTGAGGAAACAATGTCCCTGGGATAAGAAACAGACATTCGAATCTTTGAGAAGCCTCACCATTGAAGAAGTGTATGAATTGGGAGATGCTATTCTGGAGAAAGATTTGCCGGAAGTGAAGAAAGAGCTGGGAGATTTGATGATGCATATGGTATTTTATGCCAGCCTGGCAGAAGAACAGGGAGATTTCGATATGGCAGACGTCTTGAGGGGTATTTGTGAGAAATTGCGCTACCGCCATCCGCATATTTATGGAGATGTACGGGTGAAGGATGAAAAAGATGTTTTGCAGAATTGGGAACAACTGAAGTTAAAAGAGAAAGGTCGGAAACACAAGGTATTGGAAGGTGTGCCGGTTTCTTTGCCGGCTTTGGTGAAAGCCTATCGTATTCAGGATAAGGTGAGGGGAGCCGGGTTTGACTGGAAAAAGAAGGAGGATGTATGGGAGAAGGTGAAAGAGGAATTGGAGGAATTTGAAGCAGAACTGCGAAAAGGTGATACCGAAAAAATGGAAACGGAATTGGGCGATTTTTTGTTTGCCGTGATCAATGCGGCCCGCTTGTATGGTATCAATCCGGAAAATGCCTTAGAGAAGACAAATCATAAATTTATCAATCGTTTTGCTTATGTGGAGGAAAAAGCCGGTATTGCAGGGAAAAAGTTAAATGAGATGGAATTGGAGGAAATGGAAGCTTATTGGGAGGAAGCAAAGCGTTTAGAGGAAAAGGAGCAGGAATTGTAATTGCAATATAATGGGATTTAGAATGAAGCTTACGGGAAAGTGGAAATATCGGGAAAATTATGGATATGGAGTGGCAGAAGGAGAAGTTGTATTGCAACAAGAGAAGAATAAACTTTCCGGCAGAATTATTTTTACGGATAAAACCGAAGGGGACGGTACTTCTATGATTCAGGAATTTTTAAGCGGAGAAATAGAGGGACTTAAAGTCCGTATACAAGCCCGTGAATTCGATGTGATCTACTCTGAACATAAGATTGAATATAAATTGGATAACTGGTTTGGCATATTGGTAGACAAGGTGACTATCAAAGGAATAAGTGTGGATGAACAAGGGATAGAAGGTTATTTTGTGTTTGAGAAATGTGAAGAGGAGCCTTCGGAAATAACAGAAATTGCAAAGAAGGTTTCCTGACTTTCGGGTTTTATTTTTCAAGGGTGGACTATAGGGAAAAAGCTTGTAACAGAAATTTTCGGGTTGGATGTTTTAAATCGGATAGAAAAGTTGACGAAAGTCAGCTTTTTTTTTATTTTTTTAGATTAGGTTTACCCTGCTAAATAATCAAAATCATTGAGAAACCATGTCTAAAATTGAAAATCACCCTATATTGGATGTCCCGGTCAGGGATAAAGTCGTTTTTTTATATAACGGGAAAAAAATTGAAGCGGAGAGTGGGTATACCATTGCTGCAGCTTTGCATCGGGCAGGTTATCCTGTACACAGCCACAGTTTGGACGGACGGGAACGGTCGCTGGAATGTGGCATCGGAAAATGCGGTGCTTGTGAGATGTTGGTAGACGGGAAAATCCGGCGTATATGTATCACCAAAGTGGATGGCATAAAAGAAGTGGAGGAGATTTCAGAGAAGTGTATGCCGAAGGAAAAATCCAGTGTCGTTCCGGAAAAGAAACAGATCTTGCGGACGAGGGTGGTGATCATCGGAGCGGGTCCGGCAGGTTTAGCCGTTCGGGAAGAATTCAATAAGCATGGCGTAGATAATATTGTGATCGACAGCAACGATAAAATCGGCGGTCAATTTACGATGCAAACCCATCAATTCTTTTTCTTTGAGAAAGAGAAGCGGTTTGGAGGAATGCGGGGATTTGACATTGCTAAAACATTGGCCGGAGAAAATGCAGACGGGATTTATCTGAATTGCGTGGTATGGGATTTGCTGGAAGGGAAGAGGGTTGCCGTAAAGAATATTTCTACAGAAGAGGTATTCTTTGTCGATGCCGATTATCTGGTGGTGGCTACCGGGGCTGTACCTTTTATGCCGGCTTTTGAAAATGACGATTTGCCGGGAGTTTATACAGCGGCCGTGGTACAGAAAATGATGAATAATGAGATGACATTGCTGGGGAAAAATGTGCTGACTGTGGGGGCTGGGAATATAGGTTACCTGACTTCTTACCAGCTGATGCAGGCAGGCGCCAAGGTGAAAGCTATCATTGAAGCAATGCCCCGGGAAGGCGGTTTCCCGGTGCAAGCAAACCGGGTGCGTCGTTTGGCTATTCCGGTGATGACGTCTTATATTTTGCTGAAAGCTATTCCCAATAAAACCCGCGATGGCATTGTAGGAGCCGTGATTGCCCGTTGTGAGAATTTTAAACCGGTGCCGGGGACTGAAAAAATTATTGAAGGGATAGATGTCATTAATATATGTACGGGACTTATACCGGATAACCAATTGCTTACGAAAGGAAAAGAAGTATTTGGAGGAAAATGTTTTGCAGCGGGGGATGCTATCCGTATCGGAGAAGGGACGAGCGCCGTGTTGAAAGGAAGGCATACCGCTATGCAAATTATGATGGAACTGGGAGTAAATATAAATTATGATGATTATCTTTTATTGTCCAAAGAATATATCGATTCTCAACAACATCCGGAGAAAATTTTAGATGAGCCGAATTTGCCCGATTCGGAACGGATGTTGGCCCGGGGCTTTGTACAAGCCGACTGTTTATATGGATTTGCTTGTAATCCCTGTTCTTTTGCCTGTCCTCACGGAGCAATCACAAAGTCTTCTACTTCTGCCGTACCGACGGTGCATTATGATAAATGTATCGGTTGTATGGAATGTGTTTACCAATGCCCGGGTCTGGCTATTTTTGGTTATCACATTAAAAAAGATATGCTGTTTTTGCCTGTAGAATATGAAGCGCAGGAAGGACAGGAAGTATACTTGGTCAATAACAACGGAGAAAAGTTGGGAGAGGGTGTATTGGAAAAAATATTACGGAAGCCGAATAAAACCAATGTAGCCCGTGTAAGAGCTTTGACGATACACGGGGAAGAGCTGACCTTGGTAAGAGGATTTATCGTAAAATCTAATTATCCGGAACCTTTGGATTTAAAACCGTTGCTCCGGGACGAAAAGGGAGAGACGTATATTTGTCATTGCGATGATGTGAAATTGGAGGAAGTATTGCAGGTGATAGGAGATCGTTCCTTTATTTCTATAGATGAAATTAAGCATACGACGCATTTGGGCATGGGACCTTGCCGGGGGAAACGCTGTATTCCCCGTTTGCGCCAGGCGTTGAGGAGTAGGGGAATTGAGCTGACGGGAGATGCGACTCCCCGGGCTCCCCTTTCCAATCAGCTCAGTCTGGGAGAATTGCATCCGGCTAAGAAAGGTGATGTCTATAGGGTTGCCAACCGGGATGGGTTTAAGAAAATTGAAGTAGGAGCCCTTATTGCCGGTGGAGGTATGGCCGGGAGTTCATTGTTCCGTTACATGGCAGAGGCCGGTATGAATCCTGTTCTGGTAAATGCGGATAGAGGTTCTTCCTGGCGCAATATCGGCGGGGGACGTACGGCTTTTTCCTTACCCGAATTAGCGGAGATAGCGGCCCGTAATCATTCGATATTTAAAGAGTTACAATATTTGTCCAATATCGATTACCGACCCATCAAATATGTGAATTTCGCTCACGATGAAGAAACTTATAAAGCCTTGGAGGCAAGTAAGGCTTGGTCGAAAGCGGAGATGGTTGCTCCCAAGCAGTTCCGGGAAGAAATTTCTCCTTATTTTAATTCGAAATCTAAAAAATATCTGGCTGCTTTGATTTCTGATGAATGCTGGCAGGCTACTCCGGGAAAAGTCGTGGACCTGATCCGGAACATCGGAATTGCCGCCGGTGGGACCGTTATGGAGGATTGTCGGGTGATTGAGGCTGTAAGAGATGGAAAATATACCAGTGTACTGGTATCGACCCACGATAAGCAGTATATAGAATACCGGACAGAACATTTTGTGAATGCCTTGGGAAGCGGAGCCGGGAAACTTTGCGATAGTATGGGAATAGACGCAGGTCTTTATCCTGTAAGGCATCAGGCTTTTATTACCCGCCGTTTGCCTATGCTCGGGAAAAACGGGGCCAATCTGGATATGCTGATTGACCGTCAGGACTACAAAGGTTTTTCTGCTGTCTATGGACAACAGATTGCTTATACCGGGCAGATTATCGGATGCGCTTCTCCGAAACTGGACGCTATGCGTATCGATAAGAACCTCAAGTTGAATACCAAGGCTTTTCTGGAAATTGTCAGCGAAATGTTTGTGGAATGGATACCGGATTTGGCCGGAGTGGGGATACAAGCTGTCTGGGCCGGTTATTATACGGAACCGCGTTACATAGTCGATCCGGAATTAGGATTATTTGTAGGAATGCGCGGACACGGGTTTATGCTTTCACAGTATATTGCCAAAATGTACGTCGATAAACTGATGGGACGTCCTGTACCGGAATATTTTGATAAGTTGAAATTGAACGGACCGGGATTATCGGAGAAAGCTTTTAAATAATTTGTCGGTTTGCAGAATTTGAGGTGGCAGGAGAAGGGTTTTCTTGTCACCTTTTTATTTCCTTTGGCTTCTGATGATTTTCCCTCTCATTTTTTCTGATCTTTACTATTTTACATTCGGACATTTAAATTTGTCTTTACTCTCTGTTTGCACTATCTTTGACCCAAAATAGAATTATGATAGAAATAGGAAAATACAATACTTTGACTGTTGTGAAGGCCGTAGATTTCGGTGTGTATCTGGATGGGGAAGAGAGAGGAGAAATCCTTTTACCGAAAGAGTATGTACCTGAAAATTGTTTTCCGGAGGATGAATTGAAGGTGTTTATTTATTTCGATTCGGAGGATCGGATCATTGCTACGACTGAGACCCCCTTGGTTACGGTTGGAGAGTTTGCCTATATGAAAGTAGTGGCTAGTAGTAGTGTCGGGGCTTTTTTGGACTGGGGGTTGCGTAAAGATTTATTAGTGCCTTTCCGGGAACAAAGGACAAAGATGGTGGAAGGAAATTCTTATCTGGTGTATGCTTATGTGGATGAAGAGACAGATCGGATTGTGGCTACTTCCAAAATAGAGAAATATCTGGATAAAACGCCCGTTACTTATGAGATCGGCGAAGAAGTGGATTTATTGATAGCTCGCCCTTCAGATCTGGGGTTCAGTGTGATTATTAATCAGGCTCATTGGGGATTGATATACCGGAATGAAATCTTTCAACCTATACGGATCGGACAGAAATTGAAGGGGTATATTAAGGAAGTCCGGCCGGATGGAAAGATCGATGTGCGCTTGCAGCCTGACGGGTATGTGGGAATAGACGCTCTTGGCCGGAAGATAATAGAGAAAATGGAAGATAACGGAGGGATTTTGGACGTATCCGATAAAACAGCTCCGGAAATTATTTATAAGTTGTTTGGATGCAGTAAAAAGAATTATAAAAAAGCGATCGGAGCTCTTTACCGCCAAGGTATTATTGATATCGGAGAAGAGGAAATCCGTTTGAAAGCAGAGGAATAAGATGAATATGGTTGTTTAAATATTAAATGTTCAAAGGACTAATGGCATTTTTTCACAAAGACATTAATCCTTTTAAACATTTGAACCGTCTGTCAGAAAGGGAGGTCGTCAGCTTCCGGCATAGGGGGAATGTCTTCTACGCGGTATTCCGGAATAGGCATATTTTCCGGAGTTTGAGGTTGGATTTTTTCGATCCGCCAACCTTCCAGATTCGTAAAATAGGAAATTTGACCTTTATTTTCCCATTTCCGTCCCCTTACGTTAAAATATACTTTTATACTTTCGTTCAGTTCTATGTTTTCTAAAAGATCGCAACGGTCTTGGATCAATTGGATTTTTACAAAATCGTTCCATTGGGGATTTTTTTCGTTTTCTACCTCAATAACGAATTCTCTTTTCTGAAATCTTTCGCTGATGTGCTGGGTTTCTTCTTTAAAAATGAGTTTCCCGCTAATTTCGTAATTCATAAAATTGTAAATGATGCATGTTTAATAAAACAGAGCCTGGAGTGATTGCCCCAAGCTCTGTATATCCGTTTAGTTGTCAATTATTTTTTGTTCTGGTTAGGAGTTCCTTCCGGTACTTCCGGAGTAACAATATCCAATAATTCAACTTCAAAAGTCAATGCCTGATTCGGGCCGATACCCCGGTTTCCTCTAGAACCATAGGCTTCATCGGCAGGTAAATAGATGATCCATTTGGAACCTACAGGCATATTTTGTAACGCTTTTGACCAGCCCGGGATGACGTGGTTTAATGCAAATTCTGCCGGTTCTTTTCTTTCCAATGAAGAATCAAAAACAGTTCCATCGGGTAAGGTACCTTTGTAATGTACTTTTACCATATCCGTAGCAGTCGGTTTCGGTCCGTTTCCTTCTTTTTCCACTTTGTAAAGAATACCATTACCCAAGGTGTCAACACCGGATTCTTTTGCTTTTTTAGCCAGATATTCTTCACTTTCTTTCTTATTATCTTCTGCTAGTTTCATTTGTAAGTTCTGGAAATAATTGTTCAGGAACATTTGCATTTCCATATTGCTGGCTTTTATCTCTTTTTTCTCGATACCGGTATTCATACCTGCTACGAAAGACTGCATATTGAAGTCCTTCATCTTGAATTGGCTTACACCTGAACCTTGAAGGTATCCTAAATAATAAGAAGCCGTATCACTGGCCGTTTTTAAAACAGGAGTAGTGGTGTTGAGAGATCCGCTGTTACAACCGGTCATCATCAAGGCACCGGCACAAAGGAACAAGAATAAATTTTTTGTTTTCATTGTTTAGAATTTATAATTATACGATATCCAATAGTTCTACATCAAAAATAAGCGTTTCATTCGGTCCGATACTCTGGCCTGCACCATGGCTGCCATAAGCTAATTCCGAAGGAATATACAGTTGCCATTTCGAACCGGTATTCATCAGCTGTAAAGCTTCTACCCATCCCGCAATTACCCCGCTTACCGGGAATTCTGCCGGTTCCCCTCTCCGAATGGAAGAATCGAAAATAGCACCGTTGATTAAGCGGCCTTCATAATGGCATTTTACGGTATCCGAAGCTTTGGGTTTCGGTCCGTTCCCGTTTTTCAATATCTTATACTGGAGTCCACTGGGAAGAGTAATTACTCCTTCTTGTTTTTTGTTCTCTTCTAAAAACTTATTTCCAGCTTCCTTAGCAGCATTTCCTTGCTCTTTCTGGAGGCCTTCGAAAAAATTCTGTAAAATTTTATTGGCTTCGTCCGGATTTATTTCTGGCATACGCCCTTCGAAAACAGTCGCCAAACCATCGTTGAAGGCTTCTGCATTCAGTGTTTTTACTCCTGATGAAATCAGATTGCTGGCAATACTTAAGCCCAAGCTGTAACTTACTTTATCAAAATCGTTTGAATACTTCATTAAATTGTATTTTAAAAGTTTACATCCCGCCTTTCAATCTGACTTTATGGATGTTTGTATGTGTATTTCTTAAATTAAATCATGCAAAGATAAGAGGAAAACTAAAATTTAAAAGCTAAAATTTAATAAAATTATAGTTATTGCCGGGTTTTATGTATTCTTTTTCCTAGGCTATAATTTTTCCGTCTTTTAAATGTATTTGCCGGTCAGACATTTCTGCCAGTCCCGTATCATGCGTGACAATGACAAAGGTCTGCCCCAGTTCCTCCCTCAAGGTGAAAAAGAGCCGGTGCAATTCGTTTTTGGTAAGGGTATCCAAATTTCCGGAAGGCTCGTCGGCTAAAATTATTTTCGGATCGTTGACAAGGGCTCTGGCGACGGATACCCTTTGCTGTTCACCTCCCGACAATTCGTTCGGTTTGTGACTGATCCGTTCTTTTAATCCCATTAATTCCAGCAAAGTGATGGCTTTCTTTTCCGCTTCTTTTCCACTTTTCCCTTTGATCCAAGCCGGCATACAAACATTTTCAAGAGCGGTAAATTCAGGTAATAAATGGTGAAATTGAAAGACAAAACCGATGTTGTTGTTGCGGAAAGCTGCCAGTTTGTTAGGTGAGAAAGTAGCTATGTTGGTGTTCTCAAACCACAATTCACCGCTATCGGGAGAGTCGAGCGTACCGATAATGTGCAAAAGAGTCCTCTTTCCCGCCCCACTGGCTCCGACAATAGTGACAATTTCTTTTTCCCCTATAGTTAAATCCACCCCTTTGAGTACTTGCAAAGGACCGTAACTTTTCTTTATTTTTTTTACTTGAATCATGTAAATTTCACTTGCCTTTTTAAATATCGGACTGTAAAGATAGTCATTAAATGCCAGAACTTGTATATTTGTTTTCGATTTTGAAGGGATATTTGTTTTGGGAAGGAAATCCCGGCATTTGAACGGAGAAAATGAAACAAGGGGCTGCGGTTTTGTTTTGACAAATGAACGGATAGCTTTTAAAGGAAGACTTATTTTATAACAAGGGAAAAATAATGGGCATGGCAGAGTATTGTAAAAAATCGGCAGATTTTATTGCCGGGCGGGTGAACGGGGACATCCGTTTTATTCGGAATTTGCTTCAGTTGTTGGAAAATGGAGCTACCGTTCCGTTTATTGCACGTTACCGGAAGGAAATGACCGGAAATATGGACGAGGTCCGGATTGCAGAAATTAAAACCTTATATACCCAGTTTCAGGAATTGGAAAAACGAAAAACTTCTGTATTGGAGAGTATTCGGGAACAGGGAAAACTCACGGCTGAATTGGAGAGACAGATTCTGGAATGTGAAGAATCACGTCTACTGGAAGATCTTTATCTTCCTTTTAAACCGAAAAAACAAACCCGGGCAGCTAAAGCCCGGTTAAAAGGTTTGGAGCCGTTGGCTGTCATTTTGATGCGGCAGGAGGCAGGGGATGTTGGGGATAAGGCCGCCCGTTTTGTCAAAGGGGAAGTGGAGAGCGAAGAGGAAGCTTTACAAGGAGCCCGGGATATTATAGCCGAGTGGATCAATGAAAATGAAGTGGTCCGCAACCGGATCCGCCGGTTGATCGAAAGAGAAGCATTCGTGCGCGCTAAGGGAATAAAGGGGAAAGAAAAAGATGGAGAGAAATATACCGATTATTTTGATTATCGGGAATCCCTGAAACAATGTCCTTCTCATCGGATGTTGGCTATCCGCCGCGGGGAAGCAGAAGGATTTTTAAAGGTAAATCTGGAGATAGAAGAGGAAAAAGCTTTGGAGGGGATAGAAAAAATAGTTGTAAAAGGGAATAATGAATGCACTTCTCAGGTTCGTATGGCGGTAAAGGATGCTTATAAACGGTTGTTATTTCCTTCGATTGAAGCTGAATATATGTCTCTTGCCAAACAAAAAGCGGACACAGAAGCGATCCGGGTATTTGCGGAAAATCTACGCCAGTTATTACTGGCCTCTCCGCTTGGCAATAAGCGGGTGTTGGCGATAGATCCGGGGTTTAGAACCGGTTGTAAGGTGGTTTGCCTGGATGAAACCGGCAAGCTGGTTCACAACGAAAATATTTATCCTCATCCACCCCAGAACGAATACAAACAAGCCGCGGCTAAAGTGGCGAATATGGTGGCTACTTACGAGATTGAAGCAATTGCGATTGGGAATGGGACGGCCGGACGAGAGACGGAACGATTTATACAGAATTTACGTTACGACCGGAAAGTACAGATATTTGTGGTGAGTGAAAGCGGGGCTTCTATTTATTCTGCTTCTAAAATTGCCCGGGAAGAATTTCCGAACTATGACGTTACCGTACGTGGAGCTGTCTCTATCGGAAGGCGTCTCATGGATCCTTTGGCAGAGCTGGTAAAAATTGATCCTAAGTCGATCGGAGTGGGGCAATATCAGCACGATGTGGATCAGGGGAAATTGAAAGAAGCTTTGGATCAAGTGGTCGAATCTTGTGTAAATAAGGTAGGGGTTAATGTGAATACGGCGGGGAAATATCTGTTGACTTATGTTTCAGGCTTGGGACCTACATTGGCAGAGAATGTGGTGGAATATATCCGGGAAAATGGAGCAATGAAAAGTCGGGAAGAATTGAAAAAGGTAAAGCGGATGGGATCGAAAGCATTTGAGCAATGTGCCGGTTTTCTACGCATAGAGAATGCCCGGAATCCGCTCGATAATTCGGCTGTACATCCAGAATCTTATTATATCGTGGAAAAGATGGCCCGGGATATGGGGGTACAGGTGCAGCAACTGATCGGGAATGAACAGTTGTGCAGCCGGATTGTTGCGGAACGTTATGTGGATGAAAAGACCGGAATTTTGACATTAAAAGATATTGTAGAAGAGTTAAAAAAGCCGGGAAGGGATCCCCGCACCTTGGCAAAAGTATTTAGTTTTGCAGAAGGTATTTCGAAAATTGAAGATTTAAAAGAAGGCATGGTCTTGCCGGGCATCGTGACCAATCTAACCAGTTTCGGGGCTTTCGTCGATGTGGGTGTCAAGCAGGACGGTTTGGTACATATTTCCGAAATAGCCGATCGGTACGTGGCTAATCCTGCCGATGTGCTCAGCTTGCATCAACAACTCCGGGTAAAAGTTGTTCAGGTGGATTCGGAACGGAAGCGAATCGGATTATCCATTCGTCAGGCCGGGGAATAAAGAAAAGGAGAAAAGACATATATTCATTTATCGGAACAGAAAGTTGTAAATTATTTATTACCGGGGAATAAAGCGGGAAAAGTACTTCCAATTTTGGGAGTTTTTGGAAAAGAATTGCATTCTTGTTGGTTAATTTCTTCGTATAGACTATCTTTGTATCGAATTTCTATACAGACAAAGGTTGGAAATATGTGTGTGTATTTACTTACAAATCGGTAGTTTCCAGGAAAAATAATTATTGTGTCAAAACAGGAATCAGATAATTTATTGAATGCCGGCTTTATTCCGGGAATTTACAATTTTTGTGACCATTGGTGCGAAAAATGTCGTTTAAAATCCAGGTGTTTGAGTTTTGTTATGGAAAAGAAGGTGGAGGAGAAGAAAAATGGGAATTTTGAGGAAGGAGTGTTTGATAAAAATGAGAATGTCTGGGAGTTTTTAAAACTGTTTTTCGATTCCACATACGAGTTTCTGGAGGAATTAGCCAAAGAGAGGGGAATGGAAGTGGAAGATTTATATACTCTGGAAAATGAGGAGACTGATTTCTTGGAAGAGGGGGATATTTTATCCGAAGAAGGAGATCAGGCGGAATCTTTTGTAGAATATTCCGATATGATCAAGATATGTATGATCTACGAAGCTCTGGCAGAAGAATGTCTGGATGCGATATTCGGAATATTGGACGAAAAAGAATGGTTGGAAAAGGGGAAAGAAGTCCGGACCACCGATCGGCTACTGGATGTGATAAACTGGTATCTGGATATTATACAGCCTAAGGTTCGGCGGGCTTTGTATGGGTATGTCCGCCGTGACAGTTTCCTCACTCCGGAAGCCTGGGAAATGGAGTGTAATGGCTCGGCCAAAGTTGCCTTGATCAGTATTGCGCGTTCTGAAAGAGCTTGGAAAGGCATGAGGGATTATTGTCCTTCCCTGAAAAAAGACATTGCTCATTTGTTGGTCGTATTGAATCAGTTAAAAGGCGAGATAAAACTTTGTTTTCCCCAAGCTGCTTCTTTTCGGCGTCCCGGCTTTGATAAATAAATCTTTTTTGTTTGGAAATTTTTCTCGCTGAAAAATGACTTTTTGCATTGCGGAAAAATATGTCTCTAGCTCCCTGAATTCTCTATTTAGTAATCAGAAGTTTCTCTTTATCACTAAAAACCTTCCTTCCTTTCCGGAAGAAAACTGTTTTTCTCCCGGAAAGAATCTGAAAGACACTTTTGACTTGACGTATAAGGCTTACTTGAACAATTTTTCGAACCCTTTTAATGCTTTACTTTTCAGGTCTTTTTCTGCAGCCTTTCTTACGGCGTTGATGGCTTTGGTCAAATCGGGTTTTACTTCCGGTTTTTCCAGAGTACCTGTGATTTTGGCATCGATATCCAGACTTTTAATGTTCCCGCTTCCGGGGATGGCTTGTAATAGATTTTCAATATCTTTCCCAAAATATTTCCGGTCGACATTCATCGACAAGGTATAATCAATATTTCCGTTTACAGATTGAGTTCCGGAGATAGTGACCGGATTTCCGGCCAGTGTGGTTTTAAAAGGCTCTATGGTAATATTTCCGTTATTTATTTTAAAGAAGATATGGAGAGAACTGATGCTGAGCCGACTTAGCTCTTCATTTTTCAATATGGAAGCCAGGTTTTTCATGCCCGGATTATCGGTGACTAAAATACCTTTTGAAAGAATATCTCCCTCTCCGTTGACGGTATTCATCAACAAGGACATATCCCGATAGTTCAATCCTCCGGACAGTTGCAAATTGGAGGATATTTTTCCGCTACAATTCATGGCGATAGGAATACTCTTTTTAATAAAAGAGAAAGAATTATAGGCTTCCTGTATATCGAAATCCGTCACTTTCAGCTGAAGATCGAAACGGGGCAAAGCCTGGTGTCGGGTATTGTATTCTCCGCTCATCGCCAGCTGGCCTTTTAAAAGATCCATACTCAGATTATTTAGCATCGCAGCCGACTGGGCCAACCGGATTTTACCTTTCAGATTTTGAACCGTCAGCCGGTCGATGAGTAGCGTTTTTATGTTGGTATTTAATTGTATGTCCAGATTATGAGGAATCTGGGGAGCTTGTCCGATAGTTTCTTCTTTTTCCTGTTCAGAAGTTGTCGTATCGGAAACCTGATGGATCGGACGGACGAATTTATTTAAATTTACCCGGTCGGAAGTAAGAAGGAAATTTCCTTTTAAGGTTTCATTTTTGAGAAGATAAGGAATATAATTTGACAAATTTCCTTTCAGGGAAAAATCGGAAGAATAAATTTTAGCCCGGAAATTATTTAATTCCAAACTGGCTGGTGTAATAACAATCGTACCGTTTGGAATAGAAATTCCTTCCGGAAATTCCGAATTGATAAAAAGAATATTATTTAACAGAATACTGCCTTTTGTCGTAAATTTCTCGTATTTTTTTTGTTCAATAAAACTGTATTTACCATTAAAAGCCAGGTCGGTTGTCACGATTCCCTGAAGACTGATGTCTCCCAGAGGTAAAGCTTGTTTTAACCGGCTGAAGTCAATTACTCCTTTCGCCCCTCCCTGTAAACGGGGATCTTCCAGGCCGGCGATTGATAAATGCATAGTAAACGGATTGCCTCCTATAGAGAAAGAAAGCTGATTCAAATCGAATAGGGTAGAATCTGCAGGTCCTCCCGGATTGGTAATATGCAATTGCATATTGATCTGATGGAGGGATTGGGAAAGTTGTGGGTATTTGATTTCTCCGTTATTGACGGCAAACTGAATATCCAATAAAGGGAGATGATCGGTGTAATATTCTCCTTTTGCACGGGCTTTTAAGGTAAAATCTCCGGCAGTTTTTATCCCTTTCAGGTATTCCTGGTATTGTTTGGGCAGAAGTGCCAACAGATTCTCGAAGCGGGTGTCCGGAGCATTCAGTTGAATGTCCATTCCGATGCGGTCACCGGATTTACTGATTTTCCCGGTAAGGTCCAGTTGGAGGTCGTTGACAGACAAATTATTTTTTTGTATGTCAAATTCCATTTCTTTTAAATTGGCTGCGATGCTGGCTTCCCAATTTAAATCGGTATGCTGGATCCATACATTATTTCCTTGGCGGAAGGAAATATCCTCTAAATGAAGTATAATATCCAGTAAAGTACGTGTTTCGGATAAATTTCCGGAAAAGTTCAGTTGCATGCTTCCGATCTCTGCAAAGGTGGTTGTTTGAAGATCTGCATAGGAAAGAGAAAGATTTTCGACGGTGAGGTCATTCATTTGAAGGGCTTTATGAGTCCCTTCTTTTGTCTTTTCAACCTCTTCCAGGGGAACTGCTTCAGCCGGTTCTTTCCGAATCAGGATGTCCCAATTGGGCAGTCCTTTTGCGGAAACCAAAGGTTTGAATTGAGCGTCTTTCAATAAAATCCGCTGAATGATAATTTCGTCTCCTTTGATCAGGGACATCAGATTTACGGAAGCTCTTAAAAGCGGTGCGTGCACCAGAGTATCGCCTGCAAATTCTCCTTTTCCGATTACAGCTACTTGTTTGACGTCTACATTTAAGGCTGGAAAACTTTTAAACATACTCAGGTCGATTTTTTCGATCCGTACGTCAGCATTCAAATATTTAGCCGATTGTTTTTCTATAATTTCTGTAATATTGCCTTTTAAGAAAAGGGGAATCGTGATAAATAGAACGAGTAATATACCGATGATAACAGCCAGAGTAATGAGAATTTTTTTCATAGAGACCTTTTTATCTTTTTCATACGTATGGACAAAGTTATAAAATTAACGGAAATACGGTTTTATTTTTTTAAGTTTATATGCCGGTAAAATTTTTCTTTGCTGCAATGTATCGAAAGAAATCTTTTTGTACTTATTTTTTGCATTAAAAATCAACTTTACTTCTTCATAATCGAGATAAGGATGCCGGAGGACTTCTTTAAAAGACATCGAATTCAGATCTTTTTTCTGGATCAGTTGGGGATTGACGGTAAACAGATGGGCAGCAGAATCGACGTTGAAATAGGTCATTTTTATCTCTTTTAATTGGCGTACGGCATAAAAGCCGCCCAAGCGTTCCCGATAGCGGAGGATACGGGAAGCATAATAAGGACCAATACCCCGTATGGCTATTAACGCACTGCTATCGGCCGTATTTAGTTCCAGGGGGTCCGCTTTTAGGACCGGGCGATCCTGGTAAAGACTGTCCGGTATTTCAGTGGGAGGGACCAGTACAAATACCTTTTGTTTCTTTAGTCTCAACTGCCGGGGGAGAATAATCAGGCAACTGATCAGGATAAGCAATATCAGTAAACCTTTTCTTTCGTAATAATAGAGTAACATAACGCACACTTTTTAAGATTCGCTTCCATAAGTTACGACATTTTCAGGACAATCCCAAGTCATCAGTTCTTTTAAATCTCCTTAGTTGGAAATTGGCACGGATTATTTCGAACACTTTTTAGAGAAAAAACGTAAAAAACAGATATCCTTTTTTTGCATAAAACAGAAATCTCTCTATCTTTGCAACCTCATTCCGAAAGTAAGGACGATTCGCTAGCTCAGTAGGTAGAGCACAACACTTTTAATGTTGGGGTCCTGGGTTCGAATCCCAGGCGGATCACGGAAAACAAAAGAAAAATCAAACAAATCCCTGATAATTAAATATTATCAGGGATTTCTTTTTTCTGGCAGGTAGCAGAAAATAGCCGTTTCAAGCATATTATCGGTGGATAAATTGTGGGACTAAAATTTAGCCGGAAAAAGTCCCACGAATTTGCACCTTTCTCAGTGATTCATAGTATTTTGCATAGACTTACTTTGGAAGAGAATACATAGTTTTGTAACTTTAAAAACGATGTAAAAATGGCTCGAAAATCATTTTCTGTATTGTTCTTCATCAAGAAAGGCAAATTATTAAAGAACAGAGAAACACCCGTATGCATGAGAATCACTGTAAACGGCTGTATGGTAGACATTTATATCAAAAGAAACTGTCCTGTAAACCTATGGAATCGGGCAAAAGAGAATTCAAAAGCAAAGACCGTATGTCAGTGGAACTGAACCACTACTTAAAAATCACACGTTCGCACGTACACCAAATTTATAGGGAACTTGAATCTTCCGACAAGGTTATTACTGTCGATCTTGTGAGAAAATTGTATTATGGTGTGGACGAGGATAGCAAAACGCTATTGCAGGTATTCAGGGAACATAACGAACAAAGAGTCGTAAACTGATCGACAAAGACTTCGTTAGTAAGACCGTTTAACGGTATGAAATTACTACCCGATATTTAGAGGAATTCATTAAGAAAGAATCTTAGCTATCGGATATTGCCTTAAATAACTTGGAAGCCAACTTCATTTGAAAGAAATTGCCGATGTGTGAAATACATAAAAACCTCTCCACACACACCGCTAGGCACTCGTATGCCACCTCTATACGCCCACAAATAAACTTAACAAAAAAGGAAGGGAATATCTCCTTTTTTTATTTCTCAAACGGCAACTTAAGTCGGTTATTTATGAGAAGTAAATTAGTGAAAAGATATGCTGAAAACAAGGGTAACTCTTTTTTTCTTTCGTTATATATGGATAGAAACGAAAAAAATGCATAATCAAAAGATAGCCATTTATGGTAACCTTTTACGTAATCTATTGAATATCTTTGCACTCAAATAATAGAAAGTTTATGAAAATCAATAGCGAAACAAAATATTGCCAAACCTGTGGTATACCTTTAGATATAGATTATACTAATCTAAAAGAAGGCCAAAATGAAGAATATTGCGACTATTGTCTGAAAAATGGCGTTAAGTTATATGATTTTTCAATGGACTATCTTCTCTACCTTTGGGGACTTTTCCCTGAAGAATATAATAAAGAGGTAGGCACAAACTATACTTCAACAGAATTGAGAGAGGTTTTAACTAAGCGACTTCCAGAGATTAAAAGATGGAAACAAAAAATCAACACTGCTCACCTGCAATACGAATTAATTATAAAAGTGCAGGAATACATTAACCGGCACTTGTTTGATGACCTTGATTCTGAGAAGTTGGCCCAAGTGGCAGGTATTTCTAAATTTCATTTTCGTAGACTTTTTAAAGCTGTCAGCGGAGAAAGTCTTGGAAAATACATCCTGCGACTAAGATTGGAGTACATTGCATTTAAGTTAATATCGACAGATACAAGTGTTCCTGAACTTCTCGGCCAAATCAATTATCAAAATAAACATACGCTTTCCAGAGCATTCAAAAGCTATTTCAATTGTTCTATATCTGAATTTCGTAAAAAACATTCGCATGCTTGCCCTGAAGGAAAGAATCCTGTACGGATTGAGTGGAGTATCGAAAAAGTACCCCATATGCGCATTGCATATTTAAAATTAGAAAGAACAAGTAATATCAACCATAGTTTTTCTGTTTTATGGAAACAGATCTTACAATTCTCTGAAAGATATGGATTGTCATCAAAAGGATGCAAATATGTAAGTTTAACCCTTGATTATTCTTTGATTACGCTTGAAGAACACAGTCGTTTTATGGTTGGAGTAACATTACCGCCATCCTTTAAAACTCCTAAAGGCTTTGGTATTTATGAAATTCCTTCGGGAGAATATGCTATTTTTCGTTTTAAAGGATTATACCATGAGCTAAATAGGGTATATCGCCATATTTACCTTGACTGGTTACCGACAAGTGATTATACTTTGCGGGAGCCTTTTACCTTTGAAACGTATGTGAATACTCCTGAAAAAACTCCTGCTTCGGAATTACTAACAGATATTTATATTCCTATTATAAAGAAAAAAAATGAAATACTTGAATCAAAAAATAGAAAACGAATCAAAAAAAGAGAATAAAATGAATTATAAAGACAAGGCGATACGTTGTGTCAAGGATACGATATTGCCCATGCAAAGAAAGCAATTTGAAGAATGTGGCTACTGTTTAGATAAACAGTACAAACGATATGGGAATACAGAATGGCTTTTCGCAAAGACAATCGAAAAAGGACGTATTTATGAAATTGGTTACCCTAAGTGTGTCTGTCCGGACGTGATAAGTGGGAAAGTAACAGACGTCTCACATTGCGAATGTTCACGGCAGAGCATATTGTATATTATCGGAAATTTGTTGCCCGATAAAAATATCAGTGTGGAAATAATTGAAACTGTTTTAGGGGGCGCTGAAAAATGTCGTTTCAAAGTAACTGTGGAGTGAGACAAAAATAATACTTGTCTGACAAAAAATAAGTAAGCAATGAAAACGGCGATCATATATTATTCAAAACATGGAACTACCGAGCAGGTAGCACACCTTCTCGGAGAAAAGTTGGACAATGGAGTCGACTATATTTCATTAAGGGAGAGCCCGAAACCGGATATCTGGATTTACGACCGAATAATTATCGGAACTTCCATTTATGCAGGCACTCCCAGTAGAAAGGTCAGTCTATTCTGTAAGAAGAATCGGTCTCTACTAGAGGAAAAGGTAAGAGGACTCTTTATCTGTTGTATGAATGAAAAACAAGAATTGGAAGAGATGAACAATGCTTTCCCGGAATACTTACAGAAATTAGCAATTCCCACTGCCATTTTAGGTGGGGAGTTTCATTTTGACAAAATGAATTTCATCGAAAGGTTTTTGGTGAAAAAGATAGCGAAGGTAAACTCTTCTGTTTCGAGGTTGAGATACGATGCCATAAGAGAATTTGCCGATAGAATCAATAATTCAAGGCAGAACTGAGGAGGGTGATGTCTGTCTCCGGGTTACAGGAGGGTTCTTCTCCGGATTTCACTCGTGTATAAAAGAACTTATTTGACTTTCAGAAAAGTATCCTCCGTGTACATTCCCCAAAAGGAATATAGAGAGAAAACACCTTTGTCCCCTCGTTAAAAATTCAGTAGAATTTAAATATTAATAAATTAAAAACTAACAATGAAAACAATTTCATCTATTTTGATATTCGTATTTGTTTGTAACATTGTATTTGCTCAAACCGATGGAAACAAGAAATCATCCTTTCAGCTAAGTTTTATTTCGCCCATGGGCACTAACGGAAGATATGCGAGAGAATATACGAATGATTATTCACTCAATTTGTTAGTGGGGGTATCCAAAAACGAAAGGCGATTTACGCTTGGAGGTCTTTCGAACATTATTCTTAGTGATGCAAAAGGTGTTCAGGTTGCAGGGTTATCCAACTATGTCGGTAACAGCGGAGAGGGTATGCAATGGGCAGGTTTAGCGAACGTAAATAAGGGACGGTTCAATGGTCTTCAGATAGCCGGATTGTTTAATACGGCCACATGTGTACGCGGTGTTCAAATTGCGGGATTAGTCAACGTGGCCAATGAGGTAAAAGGAGTTCAATGGGCCGGACTGCTCAATATCGCCAGAAACAGTGATGTCCCCATCGGGCTAATCAACATCATCAAAAACGGAGAGATGGGAATGGCCGTTACTTACGACGGGATAGGAAACGCTGTGGCATCGTTCCGTTCCGGAGGAAAATATACCTACGGTATCTTGGGTATAGGATATAACCACAAGATGAAGAAAAACGGATTGGTTGCCGAAGCCGGATTGGGAGCACATATACCTGTTCTGAAGTGGCTTAGAATCAATAATGAACTTAAAGTATCCAGTATCGGGTGTGACTTAAGCAATCCTGTTTATAATGCCGGATATTTGCTTCTACCTGCCTTTAGAATCGGACGACATTTTGAATTGTTTGGTGGAGGAAGTATCAACTATATGGAGACAAAAAACAGGAATGCCGAAAACGTATTCCCGAATCATTCGCTGTGGAAAGGAAACAACTCTGAGAAGTTACAACAAGCATATGTTGGGTATCAGGTGGGTGCACAATTCATATTCTAATCCCCCTGCAGTAGATTGTGTGTTACTGTAAGGAGGGTGTGTCAAACGTGTGGCACATCCTCTTCATGGTTTACATGTTTCAGGATACTACCATCTTTTTGTATCTCATACGTAGCAGGAGAAGCCTGTTTGGTAGTTTCCGATACATATATAATAGAAAGAAGGTACTCTTTATCGTTCCGGTAGATGATAAGCGTAGGATTCAGATTAATACTTTCCCATGTACCGACAACGGAAAACAGGTTGAAAGACGGATAATCTTCTTTAGTCCTTTTCATAAGGCGTGATTGGTTGGGGTGATTGATTCTGTGTTTCACTGTCTGAAATAATTCTTTCAAACTTTCATTTTTTAATGGTTTATAAAACGTGTTGATTCTCTTTTCGTCGGCAAATGAAAGAAGAATGAAGAGTCGTTTTCAAAACTGTCCGAAAGTGGGATATCCCGTCTACTTTGGGTGCAATACATTGAGCATATTCCGATGAATTATTGAAAGTCTACGAGCATTCATTATAGAAAGTCAAATAGAAAGATAATGAAGAAGAGATTTATCCATTATCTTTGCAGTATGACTACCAAAAAGATAACTCCCAAAGAATTATGGGCGAGGCAACAGATTAGCTCGTTCGATGTAGACTATGATTTGTGGAATGAACGCAGGGCTTCTATACAGGTATTCTCACAAATGAGCCAAAGTTGTATTTTTACGGTAGATGTATTTAAAGAACGATATGATTTTGCATCCGATAACTTTGCGCATATCTTCGGATATAACCCTACCTGGATCAAGACTATTCGAAAGCAAGGCGATTTATTGGAAGAACGGATTCATCCGGACGACCGGGCGCAACTCATTGAACACCAAATTGAACACGGGCAGTTTATCTATTCACTTCCGCAGGAACAGAGAAATGATTATCAGCAGATATTCCAAATTCGTATGCTGAATGCCCGGCAGGAATATGTGAATGTGATCAGTCGCCACCAAGTCATTCAGAAAGACAAGAACGGAAAGGCATGGATGATTATGGGAGTGATGGATCTCTCACCTGACCAAACGCCTACGGGAAGAATCAAGCGAACGGTTATCAATCGGAAAACAGGCGAAATACTTGCATCGGCAGTCGTTTCAGCAGACCAGCGATTAACCAAGCGGGAAAAGGAAATACTCTTACTAATCCGGCAAGGCTTTTTGAGTAAGGAGATTGCCTATAAACTGAACCTTAGTATTTACACAGTCAACAACCACCGCAAGAATATATTGGTAAAACTAAATGTCGATAATGTAATCGAAGCCATCAACCGGGCAGAAAGTTTGGGTATTCTCTATTGATTATGGCAGCCAATCCAAACTGTTTGTCAGAGGATTGTTTTTTCGCCATTGTTCAAGTTGTTCGTAATGGCGAACACCACCTACGAAGACAGCCTGATAGATTTCTATGCCCGGTATCATTACGCTATCAGGCACATCAAATTTACTTTGAAGAATGGTTTGCTTAATTTCAGGGGTAAGGCGGTTCACAATGGCAGCAGTTACTTTTTCCACCACACCATCATATTTTGAACCTTTACGGATGTGGGTCATATCGAACTTCCATGCGTTCCTGTCCTCGTCTTCGTATAGGGCGTGCCATTCGATGCACTCTTCCTCTGTCTGAATCAGATTTTTATAATGAACTTCCTTCAAAGATAGCCGTTCGGCAAGGTTTTGCATTACGGAAAAACTTTCTGCAATATCCAGTCTATTCGTATAAATATGCAAATCTATGTCCCTACTTTTAGCTAGCAGACCAGATTTTAGCGAACCTACCAGATGAACAGTTGCCCCAATGCGCTTCCATGCCGGAATAATGCCGGTATGTTCCAGTATTTTCCAAGCAGTTTGTTGATTATGTCGGGCAAGTTCAAGGATATCCATATCGTTCATTTTGAACATGCAGAGATATAAAACTTATGGATATATAGCTATAAATAGCCATTTTCTATCCTATGGGATTACCGTAATTTTGCGCACGTTTTGGCTCTATTTTCATCTTTTAGCAACGAATTACTATGGTGTTCAATCAAACAGAGAAGCAAGAAAGAAGCTATCTACAGCAAATAATCAGTCGGCTGAAGAAGATAATCAGCCATACTGATGCATCCGTGAAAGACCATGTTGATACATTGGCCGCGTATAAAGACTACCTTTGGAACAATAAAGATATTGATCCGCACGAAATACGTTCCATGCGTGAAAGCATCCTGAATCATTTTGCCATAGGTGAAAGCGTAATCGACAAGCGCAAACGACTTGCCAAAATAGTGGATATTCCCTATTTCGGTCGGATCGATTTTCAGGAGAAAAACGAGAACTGTTCCATAATCCCCGTCTACATTGGAATCCACACCTTTCACGATTCTGAAAGCCGGACGACCTTAATTTACGATTGGCGAGCACCTATTTCGAGTATGTTCTATGATCACGAGTTGGGAGAAGCCTTTTATCAATCTCCATCGGGAGAGGTAAAAGGGGATATTTCGTTGAAACGCCAATATAGAATTCGGGATGGCAAAATGGAGTTTATGATCGAAAGTGCCCTGACCGTTCACGATGATATTTTGCAAAAAGAATTGAGTTCTAATGCAGATGATAAAATGAAGAATATTGTCGCCACCATCCAACGAGAACAAAACCTAATAATCCGCAATGAAGAATCCCGTACGCTAATCATTCAAGGTGTGGCAGGTTCGGGCAAAACTTCTATTGCTCTGCACCGCATCGCATACTTGCTGTATACTTTTAAGGACAGTATCTCTTCAAAAGACATTTTGATTATTTCCCCGAACAAGGTTTTTGCCGATTATATATCCAACGTCCTGCCCGAATTGGGAGAGGAAACCGTACCCGAAACCAGTATGGAACAGGTACTTTCCGAAGTGCTGGATCACAAATACAAATACCTGAGTTTCTTTGAGCAGGTGAACGAATTGCTGACAAAACCAGTCCCGGACTTTATTGAACGAATACAATATAAATCCTCTTTTGATTTTATTTCAAGTCTGGATCGCTTCATTCTGCATATCGAAAATCACTACTTTAGGGCGGAAGATGTGAAACTGACCAAGTATATCACCGTTCCGGCTGAATTTATCGAAGAGCAATTTCATCGTTTCAATCGCTATCCCATGCGCCAACGGTTTGAGGCTATGACAGAATATATGCTTGATATGATGAAAGTACAATATGCTTTTACTGGGACGACTGCCGAAAGAAACTTCCTAAAAAAAGAGATAAAACGAATGTTTGCCGGAAATAATGACCTGCAAGTCTATAAAGATTTCTTTGAATGGATGGGTAAGCCTGAGATGTTTAAGATGCGGAAGAACCGCACGCTTGAATATGCTGATTTAGCACCAATAGCCTATCTGCATATTGCTTTGGAAGGAGGTACGAAAAACAGTGTCAAACATTTGTTGATAGATGAAATGCAGGATTATTCACCTATACAGTATAAGGTGATACAAAAATTATTCCCCTGCCGGAAAACCATACTGGGCGATGCAAGTCAGTCTGTCAATCCTTATGGTTCGTCTACTGCGGATATGATTCGGAAAGCTCTTGTTACGGGCGAGGTGATGAAGTTGTGTAAGAGTTACCGTTCCACCTGCGAGATCACTGATTTTGCACAGAAGATACGGATAAATACCGAACTTGAACCCGTTGCACGACATGGGGAGAAGCCGCATGTGCTACAATTTAATAATGAGAAAGAAGAGTTATCGGCTATTAAAGATTTAATTCTCACTTATCAGGCATCCTTCTATAAATCATTGGGGATCATCTGCAAAACCGAATCGCAAGCCCGTGGAATGGCAGACAAATTACAAATTACTGATATTCATTTCCTGTCAAGCCAAAGTTCAGCTTTCGTGCAGGGTATTGTTATCACCTCTGCACACATGGCAAAGGGTTTGGAATTTGATGAGGTAATTATCCCACAAATAGATGATAAGAATTATCATTCGGAGATCGATCGGAGTATGCTGTATGTGGCAACAACGAGGGCAATGCACCGTTTAACGCTGACATATAGCGGAGTAAAGCGCACGCCATTCATCTAATTTTTTTGCTTACTTTATTGCTAGAGATTCACTCCTATATTTACCGCCATGCGAAGCGGATGATTAACGAATTCAAGATGAAAGAGAGTAAAATTCTATATCTGTCACCTTTACTTTCCCCATACATTAAAATGTATAAGACTTCATTATCACTTCCCTATATAGCTACATTTGGCTATTTCAGGATTCACACATTTATCTGTCAATATCTCGTTTCGGTAATTTATATTTATTAGATCTTTAGCTTGATGAGAAAAATAAAAATATATAATTTAGCAAAAAAAATGATAGACGATTAATGAAGACGTTTTTTGTATAGATTATAAAGATATCAAGAAGTATCACAATTTGAAAAAGTGTGAAAATGTGCTTGTGATTAGGAGGCTAAAATTTATTCATTTTTAATGGAATACTCTTTAAGAGTAGCTGAAGGACAGCCGAAAGAAGAGCATAAAAGCCAAGTTATCAACAATTAAAATACTTTGAAGTATTTAAAAATCATTTGAATAACAGTAGGTAATAAACTCTGTCGTTCAGTTATTTGTGATTACTTCGAATGAGGAAGAGAGGGATTCATGCATAAAAATGGCATAAATCCAGGCTAATATTCCGGAGGGGATTATGTAAATTATTTCAGTCTGTATTTTATGAGAAAGAAAAACAACAATAACTGGAGAGGATTAGGTTTGGTCCCTTATATAAGGGAATTATCTATTGTAATTATTGGGGTATTAATAACGCTTTTGATTACCAATATTCTATCTGATAGAGCCAAGCAGGCAGAGGTAAAAAGGGCGTTGACGCTTGTTAAAATAGAATTGGAAGAAAATCTGCATCAGATCGAGTGGGCACAGCAGAAATGGGAAACCGAACAGAGGATATATGGTCTTATACGACAAAATATGGATCATATAGAGAATATTGCGGTTGATACCCTCTGGAAATATAGAAAAGTCATTGGGGATAAACACTCTTTGGCTATAGTTACCGATTCGTATGAAGTGCTTAAATCGTCCCTTTTGATGCAGTATATAAAAGATAAAGATTTTTTGAGTGAATTATCGAAGACGTACGGAATCATCGGATTGATCAGTCGTAAACTGAATAATTATTCCAATATTAAAGGAAATGGAATAGATCATATGATAAACAGTATAGATAAAAATAACCTTGAAAAATGGACAAACGGTACTGTTTATGATTTTTACAATATACCTCTCCGTGATAATGCTTTCAGGTTGTTCGTTTATACCGGAAATTCGTTGATTTCTATAGAAGAGTTTGAAGAATGTAAAAGCAAAACGGCATCTCTGATTAACGAGATAAAAAAGCAGGGGTATTGAATTATTACTTCGTCTCCAAGGTCTATTTTTACACATTAGGGACGTGCCCTAATGTGTAATTTTTCATATTTTAGATGTGCCTTCCGTTTATCTTCTTATTTGAGATAAGTTTTACTTTAAAAGAATTCTTTCGTTTTATTGTCTTTACAAATATTTTATATTTTCCTGGATAAAAATACTACTCCTTATATTATTCATTAAGATTGATATTTTTGCATATTCTTACCTAAAGAAATCGAGGTATCGTCAAGGGGAGCTTCCTGCCAATACGAAATTTCGGGTGACCAAAGAAACGTCCTCGGGACGCATTTTATTTTAGCAAAGGCAATTGATGTAACATGTTTTTAATCCGGATTGCTGTACGAGGCATTGGCTCTGCGACAGTTAAACCGACCAATTCTTTTTCCGCTGCAATATCGTTTATTACTCGGATGACTTCTTCCATTTTCATTCCATCAGGATCCGTACCCACAGCAGCGATAATTTCAGCAGGATCGAGTACGTCCATATCGAGATGAATAACCACTTTCGATGCTCTGCATGCTTTTAACCAAACCTTGATGGCATCACTGTTTTGGGAGACATCTTTAGGCGAAAGATACTTTATTCCATATTGCTCCTGCCGGATTTTGATTTCTTCCCGTTCCCAATTCCGTAATCCTACAAACAATATCTTTGACGCGTCGATTTTTGCCGGTAATTCGGCCAGAATCTTTTTATCACCCAGACCCATACAGGCTGTTACAGCCATTGCATGATAGCCGGAATAAACATCACCGGGCAAGGTGATATCAGGATGGGCATCGAGCCAAATCACGGCTACATCATGAGGGTACTTTGCAGCAAGATAAGTAAACGGTACTACACTGACTGAACATTCTCCACCAAATGTTACTATTTTATCGGGTTTGCTAATCTGCAACATACCCAGTGCAACCTTTGTTTGCTTGACAATCACCTCCCGGTCCAGTATACCGTCTGTTTCTTTGCGTTCAACCGTATCAGTAGAGATAGGAACTGTCAGCGTTTCCTGTCCATTGGCCGGAGCCAGGAAATTTAATAATTGAGCTCCCAGGGTATACCCTCTCGATGCATTTTCCGGATTTTTTACTTCTGTAATCCAATGGGCAATGTCACCGCCTTGCCATTGCGGGTAAATCAAACGAATTGTTGTTACTTCTTTTTTCATATGGGGGGATTACTTATATTCCTCTATTGATTGTATGGTGGCATCTATCTCATCTAATAAAGAATCAAAGGCTTCGGGTGTTACAATGTTGGGAATCTGGACCAATAAATTATACCCTTCGTTTGTTGTCAACAAATAGTTCCACAACAAGTCGTAAGAAAGCTTTTGAGTAAAGAGCTGTGCGATTTTGGGATTTTTATCCAATTGTTCGTTTTTTTCTTTTTTTAAATTTTGATAATTGGTGTACAATATATCGGCTACCTTTATAGAAGCATAAGCCTGAATAATACTTAATCCTAATTTCTTGTCTTTTATTTGTGGAAAGAGTAGTGAATTCTTCATCAGTTCCAACGCATCTGTAGTAAAAGTGATAAAAGAGGTTTGGAAAGGCAGATTGGAATAATAATTCAATGAATCTTTCGATACAGAAGAGAGATGATCCTTATTTTTCAATAGAAACTGCGAAGCATGTATTTCCGCTTCTATTCTTTGTTTCCCGTATAAAATTGTGTTTCTGTTCGTCTGTAACTCTGATTTTACTAACTGAAGGGTGTTTTGTACATCGCGTTGTGTATTCCGTTCTTTAATCCAGGCGTTTCCCATAAAAGTGAGCATAATACCTAGTATTACGGCCGTAAAATTGCATGCGAAATCCCCCCATCTTCGATTGGTAAAGAGAAATTTTATTTTTTTCTGCCACATTGTTTTCATGGTATTATTTGTTTAGGTATAATCAGTCACTCGAAAATTACGGCCCCATCCTATGATTCTTATGTAAAAAGCCAGCTGATTATTTCAACCTGAATTTATACGTTTTTTTCCACCTGTTTTTAACGATAAATCCTCACTAAGCCTTTCTGTCTAATTACAGAGTTTCGATAAAAAACTTTCTATTACTACGCTATAAGCAGTGACCTTTAAAACTTCTGTTTAAAATTAATATTTTTCTTCTAGAATACAAATCTGTTGATTTAAGTTTTGATCCAGTTTTTCCAATTCCTGCCAATTTAAAAAACTGGGAACGATTACCACGTAATTGAGGAAAGAAGGTTGATTCATCAGGTAGGATACATTATCAAAAAAATTATCTTTTTTATTTAAAGTTTGAATAAGATCTTCTTTTTTTCTGGAAAAGAAGAGATCCTGAAGGGTTTTTTCTTTTAACGAATAATAATTATTAATATTTTTTTGCATGTTTTCTAGTCGGTAATATACTTGTAATATATTCTGCAACAACTGTTTATCGGAAATGTATTGCATTAGCGAAGAACCTTTCAATACTTCTAATGCATCGTTTCTATAATGGAAATTAGTTAAATTAGAGAAGAATTTTTTATAGGTATATAAAGTATCTGCCGGAATACCTGAAAGAACCAGGTTATTCTCTATCAGCAATAAACTCATATGTATATCCTGATTTGTCAGCATTTTTATCCCTTGCAGGGCTTCACGGTTATACTGCAATTCTTTTGTTACCAATTGCATGGTTGAGCGCACTTCTTGTTGACGGGCGTGTTGTGTAATTAAAGCACTTCCCCAGAAGGTAACGATCACCCCTCCGGCCACAATACTGAACTGGCGAAGATAATCTCCTACTCTGTATTTTTTAATGAAGGGTCTGACTGTGTTCCAATTTAACTTTTTCATGCTTAATTTAATAAACGAAAGAAATGACATTCTGCTTTTTCTAGGTTGTAAAATTACTCTTTTCCTGAAATATAGAACATTTACCGGACCAAAATAGAAGGGGAGTTTTGATAATGAATAAATTTGAGGCTTTAAATTCCTACAAACATTTGGGTAAATGGCGAGATTTAGTGCTTGATGGATGTTTATCCGAAGCTTCAGAAGGAAACGGGAATTCCATAATGAAAGAGAGGACTGATTTAGGTAGAAAATAAATTTCTATCCTTTAAATCCGGTTTTACACTTGCTGTACTTTTTATGTGGGTTTCCGGCCAATATGTTTATCCGGCATGCCCTCGGACTGTAAAACCAATAAAGGCATAACAAATACCTGAGGATTATTTATAGGGTGACAGGCAGAATCCTCATAATAATTGGAGAATTATAATAATACGATAAATATTTTATCTAATGCTCTTTGGTGAATTTCACTAAACCGTTCTTACTGAAGTCGTACGAGGCTTCTATTCGTTCCGGAGTATCCGCTTGTAATAATAACAACAGTTCCCGGGTAAATTCCAAATAGCCCGTTCCGTTGGCTGTCACAATATTTTTATCACTGACGGCTTGTTCTTCCTGGTATCCGGCTTCATTCGTGTAGCGTTCCCCTCCCCACAATTTCAATTGCGGAAGCGTATTTCCCGTATGGTTTACCTGATTCAGGAAACCATGGGCTGCCAGAAAGGAAGCAGCATTACAAATAGCTCCTACAATCTTCCCGCGCTGGAGAGCATCTTGTACGAGAGGTACTACCTGTTCCGCTTCAGGGGATTGCCATTGCATTCCGCCAATCAATATCAATGCGGCATAATCCTTGGGCATGGTTTGAAAACTGTAATCAGGCAATGTCTGAAATCCGCCCAACGAACGTACCTTATTTAAAGTGGGAGCAAGGGTATAAGCGGTAAATTTTACCTCACTACCCGGCATCACTCCGGCATTTAGCGAAGAGGCCAGAAAGGCTCCTTCCCAGTCCGCATAATCATTTAACAAAAGAAATAATACTTTTTGTTTCATCGTTTTTTTTTGATAGCACAAATTTATAATATTCCGGCTGAAATCAATGATATTGACAATTTATTCTGATCAGGATTTTATTATTTACAAATTTCGTCTCCTCCTACAAGGGCTGTGATTTTTCCTGGTTCAACAGCGAGGTTTACCCCGTTCTGGCGGTTGAATACCTCGCTGCGGGCATTGGTAATGTTCAGTTTTATATCTTTCAGCTGCAGTATCATATTATTTCATTACAAATTCACCCCACAATCCTTTCGGACTGAAGTACATAACTAAAACCAAGGTCAGACCATATATAATTTGGCGCATGTTGGCTGCTATGGCATCGGGCATACCGATAAAACGCAGTATTTCAGGTAATAGTACTACAAAGGCAGCTCCCACGATAGGACCTTTGATATTGCCGACGCCACCGATAAATAAAGCACTTATAATAAAAATACTTTCGTCCAGGGTAAAGCTCGTCGAGTCGATGTAGCTTACATAGGAAGTATATATCAGACCGGTTAAACATGATAATGCAGCTGAGAGGAAGAAGTCCCATGATTTGAATTTTACGGTATTTCTTCCCAATGCTTTGACTGATAATTCATCGGAGCGCATGGCTTTCAGGACACGTCCGTAGGGAAAGTTTTTAATCCGGCGGAAAAACCAAATTACGTCCGCCGACAGTAAGATAGTCAGGACAAAATAGCCCCAGACACCTGAGATATCCCATAGTCTCAGAATTTTGATTCTCGGTATTCCATAGGGACTGAATGTTACGTCCGTCCAGTTGTAAAGAATGGTGTAGGCGATCATCAGAAAGCCGAGAGAACCGAGAATGAAGTAATTGTCGTTTAGTTTCACTGCTGCAAACGAAACAATCAGACTGAATATGCCTGTCATACCCATCACAATGGCGGCAATGACCATGAACGGTAAATCGAACTGCATCAGAAAGAAGGTACTGACATAAGCACCGATTCCGTAAAATGCAGCCTAACACATGGTCAGCAGATTTGCCATGCCGATGGGTAGGTTTGCACTCAATACCAGCAATATATAGATGTTGAGCATGATAATGATATGTAGGACGTATCCCATTATATCGTACACTGTTTATATCCTGCAATACTCTGGGGGTGCAGGAATAATAATGGTACAATGAATGTTATAGCATTCTGCCAGTTAGAGGCAAATTGATAAACTATGAGTGATTGCAAGCCCTCGAGGAATAGTTCTCTGAGAATTCAGGTACTGAAACGTCCGACACCGCCGATAATCAGGGCAACTATTGCATTGATCAGTACGTTCATGCCCATGTGCGGGTCGAGTCCTACGTCATAGACAGTGAAGCAATTGCCTATAGCGATAAAGAGTCCGCTAAGCAGAAAGATAAAGGTACGTCTCTGCTTTAACCGATAACCCAGCGCTACAAACAGTACATCATCATCACTCAAAGCCCTGAATTGCACTCCCCAGCGGGTGAGATGAATGAGGAGGATAAAAGCGATAGGCTTACGGCACCAAAAACTGCCTGGTACATTTGTAGCGTAGTAACGATGATGGAACCGAAGGTGTAGGTTTTTTGTATTGCGTTGTCGATCACTTTGGTCTCGTTGCCAAAAAACAGGGCTATCAGATTGACTAGAATGGTCATCATACCGATGGAAGCAATCATGATCACGTTTAGTGATGCTTTTTTGTTTTTAATGGCAGATAAACTGTTTTCTCCATAAGAAGACTCAAAAGTATGGTTATGATAAATGTTGCACCCAAAGCTAATCCGGATGGAAGCGTCCATGTGTTGGTAAAAAATAGAATGCGTAAGCTGCTAAAACATAAAGAGCTACTGCAATTTATATTCCAGAAGCTTAGGTTCAATTCTATTATTCTGTTTGCCTGTGATTTATGACATTTACTCCTTAATGGACGTCCCTGACAATTTTATACTTTATAAACGGAAACTTCCGATTTATATCCAAGCTTCGATTTATTCTTTTTCCTGTAAGTAAAATCCAGATGCTGTCTCATCGGACAAACAATAAAGTCCTGCTGAGGATTATAAAATGAATTTTGGGGAAGGAAGAGGTTACTTGTGAACTTCTTCTTGTGCTCCATATGAAAGTAATTGTATTTCATATATCCTGTAATTTTTTCCTGTCCCAGATATTCATAATTTTGTTCACTACTGTATCCCGCATCAGCTACCACCACGTGTGTATTAAGATTTTCCAGTCCGTAACGTTCTCTAAATGTTTCAAAGTAAGGGATCAGCAGTGCGGTATCTCCCGGGCGTTGATAAATACCGAAGTGAGTGATGAGCTGATTTTCTGTGGTTGTACATTATAAGCTGCTTTGAGCTGACCATTTTTCATATAGTCTTCCTTCATTCTCATAAAGGTTGCATCAGTATCGGTTTTAGAATAACTGTTACGTTCTCCCAGGATGGCGAGTTCCTCTTTATACTCCTGCAGTTTTGGTAAGAGTTTGGTTTACAGTTCACTGCAAGCTTTTATACCGGTTTTCGAAGGAGCATTTAAACGGGAGGTCAGACGGGACAGATGTTGCTTTTTTTGGGGGGAAAAGAAAAACGAGGCTCTGAAAAGAAATCTCGTTTTGGCTATTTAGAAGCTGTCTAAAACTTGTTAGATGGCCTCATCCCCGTGAGTTAAGTGGTTCCTTGCTGGGATTTAGGAAAAAAATTGGAATGGTAACTATCGGATACGTTATGGATATGTTATTATGTATTATATTCCTCCGGATGTCGGATCGTTTTTTTATATTTTTATAGATTTTGATTACCTTTATCCCCAATCTGAAAAAGCTAATTTTTTTTGAATGTCACCGAGAATTACGAGTATTATAGAGGATATAATGGACCAATATCTGGAAGAGGATGGTAATAGGCCGTGGATCATTGGTTATAGTGGGGGAAAAGATTCTACTGTTGTGGTTACGTTGGTTTGGGAGGCTTTGCTGGAAATCAGGAAGCGGGATCCCCAATTCAATTTTAGCAGGAAAGTGTACGTGGTATGTAACGATACCATGGTGGAAAATCCGATTATTGCAGAATATGTCACTGAAGCCCTGAATAAAATGAAGTTGGCGGCGATCGAACAGAGGTTACCGATTCAAGTCAGAAGGACTGTTCCGGCCATCGAGGAAACTTTTTGGTGTTGTGTGATTGGAAAAGGCTATCCGGTTCCCAATAATTCTTTTCGGTTCTGTACGGATAAGTTGAAGATTAAACCAACCTCTCAGTTTATTATGGAACAAGTGCATGAAATGGGGGAGGTGATTATTTTGATCGGTACGCGTTTGGGAGAGAGTGCCCAGCGGGCGAGATCGATAGAAAAGCATGAAATCAAAGGGCATCGTTTGTCGAAGCATCCGTTGAATCCGAATACGTATGTGTATGCTCCAATTAAAGAATTGATGCTGGAAGAAGTGTGGTATGTGATTCATTCACTTGCTTCTCCCTGGGGATTTGATAATCAGATTATTTATAAGATTTATCTGAATGCAAATGCTGATGATTATGAATGTCCCACGATGGTAACCAGCGACACACACCACGCTTGTGGACAAAGTCGGTTCGGATGCTGGATGTGTACGGTGGTGAAAAAAGATAAATCGATGGAGGCATTGGTGCAGAATGTGGGAAAGTGGATGCAACCTTTGCTGGATTTTAGAAATGAATTGGAAGAGAACAGGAATCTTTCAGTCAATAGAACAGGGTATATGCGGAATGGAAGGGAGGCGGTGACTGAAGATGGGCATAATCAAGGCTGTTATGAGCCGGTCTATCGCGAACAGATGCTGAAAAAATTGCTTGCCATCCAGCAGGAGATCCAAAAAGAGCGTCCTCATGTTGAGTTGATTTCTACTCAGGAACTGATCGCTATCAGTAAGATTTGGAAAAGGGATGGACTGAAAGAGGTGTCTATGGAAAAGGTTTACCGGGATATTTACGGGAAAGATCTTCAGGAAAATTATATGAAACGCCACGAGAAAATCATGTTGGAAAAAATATGCGGGGATAATAAGGAGGATTATGGTTTGATTTATGATTTGTTGGCTTTACAAAATAGTAAGAGTCTGATGATGAGAAATTATGGCTTGCAAAATGATTTGGAAGTAAGGCTGGAAAAATTTGTAAAGGGGAGATAGGCATGTATATCAGTTCAATAGTTTTAGAAAATTTTCGATTATATAAAGGTTTTAATCAGATAGATTTCCCCTTGGATTCGGCAAAGAATGTATTTGTGATTGCCGGGGATAATGGATTTGGAAAAACCACTTTCCTGACTTCTTTAGTGTGGTGTTTGTATGGACGGCAGATGGCAGATGTGGACGATAAGTTTAAAAGAGAGATTGCAGAAGCCGGAGGATATAAAAATTATGCCCGGAGTAATTTGAACAAATCATTGCTGATGGCTCCGGAATTGAAGATGGGGGAGACTTTTTATGCGGTGACAATTGTTTTTTCGGGTGTGGTCGTAAATGCTGTGCTTTGTAATAGCATATCTGTCCGGAGGACTTATGATATTTCGACGAATGAGGAGAAGGTGGAAGTACTGATCGATGGCAAAGCAAATGAGCTGACCAAAGAAATGGGACCCGATTTTTTTATTAATGATTATATCCTGAATAAGGAAATTGCCAGGTTCTTCTTTTTTGATTCCGAAAAAATAGTTTCATTGGCTGAGATCAAGTCCCTTGCAGATAAGCGGCAATTGAGCATGGCCTATAGTGAGGTATTGGGAATAAAGAAATACGAGGATTTAAAATCTAATCTGGAAAATGTACGTCTCCGGTTGCGGAGAAAATCCGATGATATTAAGGAAAGAGATAAACTGAATGTTTTGCTGAAGAAGAAAGAGGAGGGTGAAAAACGGCTTCAGGAGCAGGAGGATTCGACAAAGATGCTGGAGAGTGAGATTGCAGCATTAAAATCGCAATCGGATGATATTCAGATCGCACTGATCAAGGAGGGAAACGCCAATAAATTGGAAGAACTGAAAAAGCAGCAACTTTTATTGGATACATTGAAGGGGAAAGATGAGGCTTATCGGAATGATTTGATCGGGATGCTGGATATTGCTCCTTTTGCTATCGGAGGGAATAGATTCAGAGAGGTGGTGGAACAGGCTAAAAAGGAGATGCAATTTACACATGATAAGTCGTTCATCGAGGTTCAGAATCAGTTGTTGGATACTGTCAAAGCCGGTTTAATGCAAAACCTTCAGCAAACGGATGTGGGCGTTTCTGCTAAGGAAGTGTTTGCCCGTATGTTGGAGGATTCTTTTAAAAGCCATTATAAGAGTACGCAGGAGGTGGATGAGGTTGAAATTTTATTGGGATTAACGGAGGAGCAGACGAATGAATTAGCAGAGATTTACGAGCATTTGAAGACATCTTATAGGCTGATATTTAAACGTTTGGTGGAGGATTACCGGAGAAACCGGTATTTAATGGATAAGACTGGCAGACGGATTGCGACGGCTGTGGCGAAGGAGGAGGATTCAGTGGTGAAGAAACATCGGAGAGAGAAAGAGGGGATAGACCGGAAGATAGAAGAGAAGACAAGGTTGTATACTAAAAATCTGGAGGAGAAGGGACGTATATTGCAGGAATTGGCCGTACTGCAAAAACAAGTCAATGAACTGGCTAAAAAAGTCAGTTTGGATGATATCGACCGGGAGAAAGACCGGGTGGCGGAACGTTTGATCCGTGAATTGACCGCATTTTTGGTTCAGTTTAAGTCGGAGAAGAAGTTGTCGCTGGAGCAGCATATAAAAGCCAATATGAATATGCTGATGCATAAAGATGATTTTGTACACCGGGTGGAGGTGACCATTGCTGAAGATTTGATTGATATACGGCTTTACAATCGGAATGAGACAGAAATTCCGACTGAACTTTTGTCGAAAGGGGAGCAACAGTTGTATGCCACTTCGATTTTGAAAGCACTTGTTGATGAGTCGGAAATGCAGTTCCCGATTTTTATTGACAGTCCTCTGCAGAAGTTTGATAAACGTCACGCTACTAAGATTATAACGGAATTTTATCCCCGGATTTCGAAGCAGGTGGTTATCTTCCCTCTGCTGGAAAAAGAATTAACTTTGGATGAATATGAGGATTTGTTTCCTTTTGTAAATTCTGTTTACTATATTCGTAACTTAAACGGTGCATCTTGTTTTGAACAGGTAACACCTGAAAAATTATTTGCTAAATAGTAAGGATATGTTTACTCAAATCAAGACATCGTCGGCTAATAAAAGAGTTGTTTCTGAATTAAGCCGGAAGTTTAATTTGGCTACTGAAAATGTCATTGCCCGGATTGCATATACGTATTCTTTATCGAAAAACCGGAAGCTGGATCTGTTGGAAATTAAGGATTCGTCCGGCAAGGAATACAGTAAGAATGTGTTGTTTGGAAACAATTATCCTTATTATGTGGCTATGTTGTGTGTGCATTATCAGATCAGCGAAAATAATAAAGATATTCCGAGATATATCAAAATGCACATCGACGACGGCTTGGAATTAATCGATGCCGAGGTTAAAGACAATCCGAATTTGTCCGGGTTCGATTATCTGATTGATAAAATAGAAGAGGGTTTGAACGGCCTATGTTAAGGAAGGATTTAGCCAAAATCTCTAAGGAAGACTTATGGAAAGCCGGTCGACTTTCAACGAGGGCTTACAATGTATGTTGCCGGTCCCGTTTGAATACACTTGCTGACATATTGCTTTATTTTGAGAGTGGTCAATCCTTTAAACATATAAAACAAGCAGGGACGAAGACGCAGGAGGAGTTGTTCCTGTTGTCTAAAGAAGTAGTTTCAAATCTGGAAGATGATGATGTAAGATTTGGAGGAGACTATTTCCCGGTGAACGGCCTGGAGATCAGGAAAAGTTTTGAAGCTTTGGGCGAGGAACAAAAGGCTGTTTTGGAATTATGGTACGATAAAAAGAAGCGGGAACTGAAAGCCAGAGAATTTCATGCTGTTGAACATTGGACTCTGGAAGATTTTTATCGGGAGGTTTGGTGTTGTCCGGACTTTTCTTTTCATCGGTTACCTCACATAGGAAAGTTTTCGATTGAGGGATTAGAAAAATTCAGACTTTTTCTGGAAAAAAAAGTGGAGGAATTATCGGGGTGTGAGGAGAGGCAGATTGTATTGGAGAAGGCTATTCTGAGATATGGGAATTTTTGTGCCGATCCTTTTGTTCTTGCTTATTGGGAAGAAAGGAAACATTTACCGATGTTTTGGTTGCTTGGGAAAAAGTTAGAGAGCCAGATGGGCCGGGATTATGCTATTTTTAGAGAAACCTTTCCTCTGTATGAAAATCAGACTGTACGGTCTTTAGAAGAAGTTGCCGCTGAGAAGGAGTTATCCAAAGAAAGGGTGAGGCAAATCCGTAATCAGGTGTTGCATGATTTGTTCAATGACCAAAATGTTTTTTTTCAGACCCAAGAGGATTGGACAGGTTATTTGCCTGAAATAGCGGGAGAGGTCGCGTCTTCTTCATCGTATAACGGACGTGAAATGAATGTACGTGAAAGGACTCATTTCAGTTCTTTGTTTATATTCCGGATTTTTGCTTTTGTCTTTGATTCGCAGGTAAAACTGATAGGAGAGCCGGGTACGTTAAAGCGGGGCAGTATCAGTTGGAACAATACTTTTCTGGTGCGTAGCCGAATTTTCGAAATATTTGATTTTGATCGCTTTAGGGAGGATGTTGAAAGTCGGTTATCCAATGAGAGAAGTGAAGATTGGATTTGTCACATAAACGATTACCTGGATGATTCTTTATGCTGGAAGGAATATGATCTGGAAGAGTACGACGCTGTGAAAACAGTTGTATTAGAAATTTTTTTACAGGAATTCAGATTATACCTGGATGATGAAGATCGTATTGTGATTCCGGCCAACAAAGAAAAACCGACAGAGGAGATTGTGAAGATCCTGGAAGAAAATGGAAGACCGATGTATTTACAGGAGATTTTTAAAAGATATGGTGAAAAATTTCCTTATCGGTTCAGTTATCCGAAGCAGTTGCGTTCTTCTATGACTTTTGAGGACCGGATTGTTGCGATTGGCCGTTCCGGTCGTTATGCTTTGAAAGAATGGAATGTTAATACGGGAACGATCCGGGAGGTTATAGTAGAATTTTTGAGTAAGAAAGGAATTCCCCAGACAGACCAGGCTATAACAGATTATGTCTTGAAATATTATCCGGACACGAATTGTGCAAGTATACGTTCAACTATATACGAGGGGGTAGAAGCATACGGATTCGTTTTTTATGAAAAAGGGCTGTTCGGATTGAAGAATAAGGATTATCCTTCCTCTTATATTGTTTGTGAGAAACCCGAATTAGTCAAAAAATCATTCGAAGCCCGTCTGGCTGATTTTGAGAATTTTATTCAGGAAAAAGAACATTTTCCCTTTTCGGTTTCAACGGATAAGGAAGAACTGACGTTGTACAGATGGTGGAAGTCTGTTCTTGACAAGAAAAAGTCGTTGACAGCTTTACAGGAGAAAAAAGTAGAAGAAATTCAAGTGAAATATGCCCGGATTAAGAAAGATAAATGGGAATTGCAATGGGAGGAGAACTTAAAAGAAATTCGCCATTTTTTTCTTACTTTTAAACGTTTGCCCAAGGATTTGGGTGACGAGAAAAATTGTTTGAAGTTATGGAAACGATTGAAAAAAGATTATACTGAAAATAAGCTGACCGAAGCACAACGAAGGGCTTATCTGGAATTATGTAAATTATTGAATTAATGCTAAAAGAGCAAGATTTTAAATACAGATATTCAACAGGCCGTCAGGATTTACCCTGGGACTTTTTTCATTTGGCGTTGACGAACAGTACGACGCTGGATTTTGGGTTGGGGTATTTTAGTTCGGCTTGTTTTCAGGTCCTTTCTATTGCTTTTGCTCAATTCATTAGCAGGGGGGGGAAAATGAGGTTGTATATCAACCAGGCGTTGACGGAAGAGGATTATCGTTTATTAAAGGGAGAATTATCGTCTTTGCGGGGGGAAGATTTTTTGATTTCTTCTTTTTATCAGATGAAAAAAACATTTTCGGTTCGGGATGAGCATTTTTTTCGTTGTCTTTCTTATTTGATCCGGCAAGATAGGATTGAAATAAAAATTGTGATACTAGGCGAAGGAAGTCTGGCATACGAAAAATTCGGTATTTTCCGGGATGCGGAAGAGAGTCGGATTCTTTTTACAGGAACGATGAATCTGACAGCTTGCGGGCTTTTGAAGGATAGGGAGACCTTAGACTGTGTATGTTCGTGGAAGAGTGGGGATAATGCGGAGAGGATCATGGAAAGTGAAAAGGAGTTTCAGGAAATCTGGGACGGAAAGGATGCTTCTGTTGAATTATGCCGGGCGGATCGTTTTTGCCAGGAGATTCTGACAGCTTATCCGGAAGTGGTGATGGATGAGCTTTTAGTGGAGGAAAAAAGAATTGTAGAAGAGATAGCCTGTTCATTAAATCGGTCCATTGCCGGTGTGAACAGCGTGGTGGAAAAAAAATTTCCTCATTTCCCATTAAAGTATCCCGATGGGCCCCGGGAATATCAAAAAGAGGCTTATCGCCGGTGGGTGGAAAACGAAAGGAATGGTCTGTTTGCTATGGCTACAGGTACTGGTAAAACGCTAACCGCATTGAATTGTGCTTATGAGGAATATAAGTTGACGATATCGAAAGAAGATCCGGAAGGATATTATCAGATTTTGATTTTAGTGCCGACCATTACTTTGGTGGAACAATGGAGAGAAGAAGTCCGGCAATTCGATTTTAGGAATATCATTACAGTTTATTCTCAAAATCTCAATTGGAAAAAAGAATTTGTTTCCTTGAAAAATAAGATTCAAAGAGGAAGAAGGGAAAGTTTTGTGATTATATCTACTTATCAGTCGTTTACTAATGAAGATTTTCAACGAATTTTGTTACAATTTCCGTCCGAAGAGTTATTGTTAATTGCCGATGAGGCTCACAATATCGGTTCGGAAACAGTAAAAAAGGTTTTCAGAACTCTTCCGATTTGTAAAAGAATAGGGTTGTCGGCAACACCTAATCGTATTTACGATGAAGAAGGAACTCTGGAAATAGAAAGTTTTTTCCGGGATCAAGCTCCTTATGTCTATCAATTTCCGATGGAGAAAGCGATCCGGGAACAGTTTTTGATGGAATATTGTTATTATCCGTTTCTGGTCTTTTTGAATGAGGAAGAGATGGTGAAATATGTGGAATATACCCGGTTGTTGATGAATTATTATGATAGCACGAGCGGAAAATTCAGGAATGAGATTCAGGCAAAGAAGTACCTGATGCTGCGCAAGCAAGTGTTGCATAAGGCTGAAAATAAGATTGAAGTGTTGGAAGAAATTGTAAAAGAAATCACCCAACACCAACATCGTGAATTGAAGTATTGTTTTGTCTATGTGCCGGAAGGTCAAGAAAATTCAGTGGATAAAGAGTTTTTTTCCCGGGATGAAGCGGAGGAAAAGATCATTCAGAAGATGTTAAAAAAAATTCGGGAATTATCTCCGTCAACTAAGTGTAATATCTATACCGGAGATATGGATAAGCAAAACCGGAAAGTAGTTTTGGAGGGATTTGCAAAAGGCGATATAGATGTCCTTCTGGCAATGAAATGTCTGGATGAAGGAGTGGATGTTCCCAGGGCAGAAATTGGCATATTTGCTTCCAGTAGCGGCAATCCCCGTCAGTTTATCCAGAGAAGAGGCCGTTTGCTGCGCCGCCATCCCGATAAAAGATATGCCTACCTCTATGATATGGTGGTGGTGCCTGATTTTCGGTCGCGTCATTATAGTAAGGAGTTTTACCAGATGGAATATTCCCTGGTGAGAGGAGAATTATCAAGAGTGGCTTATTTTGCTTCTTTAGCAATAAATATGAATTTTGCATTGCAGAACTTACGAGAGTTAACTCGTTTTTATCAGCTTAGTTTGAGTGAATTAATATTGGATGTCAATCAATAATCGATCCTATGACCGCAGAAGAAATTTTTAAAGAGGTATTAAAATCTCCTGTTCTTCAGGAAGTTTTGAAGGTTCCCCGGGAAGAGCTGGAACAGATGAAGTATGAAGAAAGTTCTGCTTACAAGGAAGTGGAAATCGTGAAAGCAATTATTCGCGGTGAATCTAATAATACAGAACCTACTACACTTTTCCGCTTGATTCAAAACCAAATTATGCAATTGTGATATGGCAACGATTATTAGGTCTATAGCTTTAAAGAATTTCTATAATTATTATGGGGATTTCGGGCAAAACTGTTATGAGTTTACGGAAGGCTTGAATATTATCAATGCGGATAATAATTTGGGTAAGTCCAAGTTTTATAATGGTGTGTTGTGGATTTTGAAAGATGAAGTCTATGATTCGGATTCCAATCTATCCCTGCCTGCCGGGGAGTCTTTGCTGAAAATGGCTTCGGATAAAGCAAAAGCAGAAAAAGACATTTTTGAAACGGCTGTAAGGATTGTGGTTCTGCAGGACTCTAAGGAATATACGATTATAAAATCGGTGACTTATCGGAAGAATAAGGAGGTTTGGGAATATGGAAAGGTGGAAATGACTGTTTCTGAAACGGAGGGGGACCGGACCAAACCTATTTATGATTATTCCCGGCAAAAAGACATCATCCGAAAAATTATTCCTACTGAATTATTGAATTATGTACTTTTACAGGGGGAGTCTTTGGAAAGATTGGTGGATTCTTCCTCTCCGGGAGGTTTGTCGAATACAATTGAAACGCTGGCAGAAATGTCAGAGTTGCTGAATGCTTGTAAAATCAGTAAAGACCTGGCTGGTAAAGCGCGGAGTCTGCTAAATTCCAAGGAGCGGGAGTTTGCAAATAATCTGAATCAAATTGATAGAAAAGTTCGGGAAAAAGAACAAATTGAAAAATATATTGAGGATACTCAAATTAAATTAGTTGATTATCAGCGTGAATGGTATACTTTTAAGGATGTAAAGGAAAGATTGGAGGCTCTTCAGGTAAATGCAACGAAAAGGGAAAAATTCAGAGGGAAACAAGAGCGACTGGATTTTGAGTTGAAGGAGTTGAGGAGGTTGAAAAACGAAGGAGAAAAACAAATTACGTCCCGATTGTTTGCAGAAACAAGCCCCTGGTTATTGATGGGATTAAAGAGTGAGATTGACCGGTTTTCAGCGTTGAGGGATAAGTGGGTGGAAGAGAAGACTACTTTGCGGATCGCGAAAGGGAAAACGATGATTTTGCTTCCCAACGATTCTCCGGACGTTCTTTCGTTGAAGAGAATGCTGGACAGAGAATGGTGTGAGGTTTGTAACCGGGAAGCCAGAAGAAATACAGATCCCTGGAAGCATATAAAAGAGGTGATGGAGAGACCTAAAAAAGAGGAGAAGTCCACTCGTAATGATTTTTCCCAGTTTTACAGCAGTCTTCAGAATTCTGTAGGTACTTTATATAATTCAATTGATAGTATTGACTATAGTATAGAAGAGTATCAGGATTATTTAAAAGATCTGAATACAAAAATAGAAGAGAAAAAAGAAGAATGGGAACAGGTAAAGATAGAGTTTATCAATGCCGGTGGTGATGAGGAACGTTCCGATAGGGATGTGATAAGTGAATATTCTTTGGCTGAACGAAATGTGGCAAAGTATGAAAAACTGATAAAAGACGCTGAAGAAAAAATGGAACATTGGGGACAGCGTTTAAAACAGATAGATCAGGAGCTCGCAGATAATAATTCAAATAAAAGAATCAATGATTATCGTACATTCCGGGATTTGATGTTGAATATTGAGCGTATTTTTCAGGATACCAAAGATCAGGTATATGACAATATTATTAAAGAACTGTCTGAACATGCCAATGAGAAATACCAGAAATTGACAGAAGGGAATTTTACATCTGGTGGGTTTTTGACTTTTAGCCGGCAAGAAGCGAACCGGGTGCAAGTGTCTATTAAGAATAGAGCTGACGGAGAAATTACGGGTTTGGGAAAAGGTTTCCAACGCATGAAACAATTGGCTATTGTAATGGCTGTTATCTCTTCAAAGATCGGTTCTAAACATTTGCAATATCCTTTTATTGCCGATGCGCCGTTTTCTGAGTTTGGAAGTAACTTTGTAAATAATTTTTTCAACGTAGCTCCGAAAGTTTTTACTCAGAGTATTATCTTAGTAAAAGAGTTCTACGATCCTACGAAACATCCTTATATAAATTCGTTGGGACAAGAAATTTTAGCCAGAATGAAGGAAGGAAACCTAAAAGGAACCTTTTACACCAATATAATGGAAGGGAAGCCGGATACGGTGGATATGGTCACGAAACATGAACGTAATTATTAAATGATATGGACGGGAATACATTAAAAGATAGTATTGGACTCAAGCGGCCTAAATATCGGGAAATTTACCGGCCTTTGATCGATAGCATATCCATTAAGGGGGATGCTACCCGAAAAGGGAGTTATTCAACTTTCGGTCCTTTTTATCAGACTTTTATGTATGCTTTTATTATCGGGTTCCGATTAAAGAAAAGAGTTCCGATTGAAAAAGGGGAAGGTGACGATAAGTTCTTTCCGATAGGAGACTGGAAGCCGGCTTCCATGCGTGATTTTGTTATCATGTTGCTTTTAAATGAATCGGAAGAGTGGGGATTTAAATGGATTGATCTGGAAGAAGCTAACGAAGAAGTGGTGAATGTTTTTGTTACAGAATTGGTTCGTCGGATGGAAGAATATGCCAATGCCGGTTTTGAATATCTGCAAGAGAAATTTGATAAAGAAAATTTTGAATTTCAGGACCCTTTTGTATATGTGAATCTGCTTCAACAATTGCCGGATTCAAAAGATTGAATTTCAGGATACTCGATAGATGAATTTATAAATTTTAGAAATCATGGAGACTGCTGTTCGAATGCAAGATGTTTATAAAACGACTGAAATTTGGAAATGTTTTCTAAATAAAGCAGACGACAGGAAGCGGATACTAATCGGGGAGTTAGTGGATAATGCTCACTCACTTATGGATAGGTGTTATGAGACTTTTCCAACTTATACCTTGCATAACGGACAGCATCCATTAAATATTTTAAATCTTTATGCCAGGTTATTGGGTGAAAAGGTTCAGGATCTGACTGATTTAGAGGCGGCTATTCTGATCCTGAGTGCTTTTTATCATGATATAGGCATGGTGGTTCAGCCTTCTGAGAAAGAAGATATCGGGAAAGAGGAAAATTTTGAGAGGTTTCTGGAAAATAATCCTTCGGCTAAACTAAAAATCATAAAGTCCGGAGAGATAAGTGTCGATATTATCGAATGGTATTGCCGGTGGTGTCATGCAGAAAGAGTGTGGAAATTTCTGGATCCTCTGAACGATAAATTGGTGTGGGAAGGGAACCATTTCCGAAAGGCTTTGGCAGAAGTGTGCTTGAGTCATAATCAAAGTTGTGAGTACATTAAAGGGGATCCGCTGCAAACGGATTATTGGGGAAATACGGATTTGAAGTTTTGTGCTATTTTACTCCGGCTTGCAGATATTCTGGATTTTGACGAGACTCGGGCTCCCGAAAGTTTATATCGTTATTTAAAACTGGATCAGTCTGTAACAGAAGGCGAGCGAATGAGTCGACAGGAATGGCAAAAACATGCAGATTCTAAGGGATTTGATTTTTGCCATCGGTCGCAGGAACATCATTATGTGCTGAAATACCGGGCTACCCCTTCCAGTCCTTCAGTGGAATATGATATTCGTTCTTTTCTGGATCAGATCGAACAGGAATTGAGAGAATGTATTTCCATACTCCGGTTTTGTTCCGACCGATGGAAAGATTTTAAACTACCGGAAAAGATCGATCGTAAACAGATTGTTAGTCAGGGATATACTTTCGGCAACTTTAAATTTACTCTGGATCAAAAACAAATCCTGAATTTGTTGATGGGAGAGAATTTGTATTCTTATGAATATGTATTTATCCGGGAATTGTTACAAAATGCGATTGATACGAGTCGTCACCGTAAATTTTATGAAGTCAGTAAAGGGGAGAAGGATTTCAGACCCCAGCCCATTCAGGTTACCACCTGGCATGATCCGGAAGGTTTTCGTTGGGTGAGAGTGGATGATTTCGGGATGGGAATGACGATTGCGCAGATTTCGGATTTTTTTCTGAAAGTGGGAAAGTCGTATTATAATTCTGCAGAATTTGAAATCGAAAAACTGACTTACCAAAATGGCGGAAGTGATTTTACTCCTGTAAGCCGTTTTGGTATTGGCATCCTCTCCTCCTTTATTTGTGGCGACATCGTCGAGGTAAATACAAAATCGGTTTATACCAATCAAAACAATATTTTTCCGGTTCGCTTATCTTTAAGAGGGATCGACGATTATTATATACTTCAAACCGAAAAGGAACTCCCGAATGCGATGCCATCGGTCAAGGGAGAAGAAAAAAACTATCGGGATGAATACGGTACGTCTGTTGCTGTCCGGATCCGGCCTAATTATGATCTTCCTGATTTCGATTTGAAGCAGCTTTTAAATAAAGTGTTATTTAATCCGGAAGTAGAAGTTCGGTTGGGTAATGGAGAAGAACAAGGAAGGTATTTGAAAGGAATGAAAGTGAACGAACTCAGCGAGGAATGTTTTAGCCTTCCTGAAGCGGAGTTAGCTAAAATCCGCAGCTTTGTTGGCAAGCCGGAGTTAAAACTTAAAATTCATAAGTATCCTTTGAGTTTGACCAAAGAATATGTCAATCCGAATATTAAGGGTTTATTGTATTTGTTTACGGTAGAATGTAGGCCTAAACGAATTAAAGATATTGTTTTTCATTTAAAGTATTCTTGGAAAGCAGTGGAAGGGGGGACTCTGAGATTGATAGTCTATAATGAAAAAAGAGATGATTCTATAGAAATTGTTTTGTCTGATTATTTAAAAAATATTGAGATATTTAATGGTAGGTCTTATTTAGGAAAATATGTGTCTCATATTTTGTTGGCTCATAACGGAATAATAATTGAGAATGATAAGCCCAATCGTAATATTCTTAAAAATATTTTGGAAGATGAGATGTCAGATTTGGTAGGATATATTGAATTATCTGACAAGTTGAGGCCTAATTTGAATATTGCCAGGAATGGAATTTCTTCATTTAATTGGACGATATGGTCTCATTTGAATTATACGGTAAGAAGGAATCTTCCTCCAAAGTCAGAGAATTTAAAAAAGATTGATTTTTTAGACGATGTAAGTTTTGATTTTAATATAGATCATTTGAACGGGGATTTGTTATTAACTGACAAGCAATATTGGTGTTCAGAAAAATTATTTGGGAACAATAGCTTGTCATTGTTGGATATACTGAATGAACCCAAACAATTCAATTTTGTATTTGATCGTTCTTTCAGTCCGGAAAATCTTTTGAAGGCTAAAATTATAGAGTTACATGCAAACTATCAGATCACTTTAGCTAAGAGAAGAAGAACAACGGGAGGGTATAAGTTAATAAAGACAGCCATATTACAGAAAAGGGATAAGATATATCAGGCAAATTATCGCCCTCTTACCTTTTGTGAATACGAAAATTTTCAAGGTTTAATGCCGGCAAATGAAGCGAGGAAATCAAATGTCAAACAATGCACAAATAAACCGCTAATAAAGTCAAATAAACATCTATTAATGAACGATTAACGCCTCCTATTAAGGGGCGTTTCTTTTTACATACGTTGTATTTGATTTGTCGATTTTTTGTTGTTAATTTGTTGCTCGAAATAATTTGAGCAACAAAAGCAACAAATATGGGAGCAGCAAAAGAACCTATCCGCCTCCGGAAGCGGACGACGCCGACAGGCAATGTGTCGTTATACCTGGACATATATTTGAACGGCAAGCGGTCGTATGAATACCTGAAAATGTATCTCGTCCCCGAAAAGACAAAAGCCGACAAAGAGAAGAACCGGCAGACTTTGCAGCTGGCCGAAGCCGTCAAAGCGAAACGGATTGTCGAATTACAGAACGGCGAATTTGGGTTCAATGCAGCGTACAAACTCGAAACCAATTTTCTCGATTATTACCGGGCAATGTGCGAAAAACGACACGGGAGCACAGACAGCAACGGGAATTGGGGAAATTGGCATAGCTGCCTGAAACACCTCGAACGATATTGCAAACCGAACACCACGTTCAAGGACATTACGCCGGAATGGATAGAGGGCTTTCGGGAGTATTTGGATAAAACCGCCCGTTGCAGGGATAAGCGCAAGAAGATAGTAACGGACGAGATTTCAAAGCCGTTGTCGCAAAATTCCAAAGTAAGTTATTTCAACAAACTGCGGGCATGTATAAATCAAGCGTTCGACGACCGCATTATGCCCCATAACCCCCTGCGGGGTATCGAGGGGTTCAAAGCGGGGGAATCGGAACGATGCTACCTCACCCTCGACGAAGTAAAGGCTATGGCTGCGGCGCATTGCAAATACCCTGCTTTGAAAAAGGCGTTTATGTTCAGTTGCCTGACAGGAATCCGTAAGAGCGACATCGAAAAAATGCGGTGGAAAGAAGTCCAACAGCACGGGGAGTTCACCCGTATTATTTTCAAGCAGAAGAAAACGGGCGGGCAAGAATATCTCGACATCAATCCACAGGCAGCCTCCTACTTGGGCGAGCGAGGTAAGCCCGACGACAGAGTGTTTGTCGGCTTCAAATATAGTTCCTATATGATAACGGAGTTAAGAATGTGGGCAGTTCGTGCTGGTATAACAAAGGATATAACCTTTCATTCAGGCCGGCACACTTTCGCCGTTTTGATGCTCGACCTCGGAGCAGAAATTTATACCCTGCAAAAATTACTCGGACACAAAGAGATTCAGACCACCCAAATATACGCCAAGATTCTCGACAAAAAGAAGCAAGAGGCCGTGTCGATGATACCGAACATATTGCCGGAAGAAACCGACAAAGAATAGCGGCTACGGCGTTTTCCTGAACATTTCTCCCTGCCCCGTTAGCAACCAATGGGCGGACACGCCGTAATCTCTGACAAGGTACACCAACCACGGTAATTGTGCGCTATTCTGCGTGGTATTGGGATTTTTCGCTTCGAGGGCATTCAGGTTCCACCGGTTGATATTATATCGGTCGGTAAACGTCTTTTTCCCTCGTATCACCCCCTTTGCTTTCAGGGCGTATAAAGCCTCGAAAAATCGGGCTGTTATTTTTTCGTTTTCGCTTTGATGCATATCTTTTCTGAATGGGCGTTTGCGGCCTTGAATTTTGCGTCTATTTTATTTTCTCGCTCCTGTAATAATCTTTGCCATTTTGCAACCAATTCGGGGCTGAAATCGGGCTTTTTGTGTCCGATAACTATCAACTCGTAGTCTCGCAACTCTTCGGGGGTCATTACAGGCATATATTTCTCAATGTCGAGCAATGCAAGCATATTTTCGAGCATTGTTTTCCGAATGTCCGCATACTTGGGTTCTTCAATCATATCCCCCTCGCCGGTCAAAAACCAACGGGCGTTGATGTCAGGCAACTTCGATACGATTGTCATTACCGGCGTGATACCGAAATTTTCCCCTTTTAGCAACTTGGCAAGATATTGAGGCGTCCAGCCCAACAAATCAGCAAACTCCCGTTGTCGCCCGCCTGTTTTATATTTGATTATTTCGAGTAACCTTGTGTTCATAAATTTCAATATAACGGTACTTTATATCGGATTTGTCCGAACTCTATTATCCTGCAACGGCAGAGGTGGCATTGCCTCCCTGCTGGGCAGGCATTTTTTTGCCTTCCGCAATTTGCTGTTTCAACAAGGCAACCAACTCGTCTATCTGCTTGTCCTTGCTTTTCAGGCTTTCGGCCTGCGTTTGTATCACCTCCCAAACATTTGCCGGAATAGTTACGACACTTGTTCCCGCCTCCACGGAGTTCAGCATATTGCCCTCGCCTGTCATTATCCAAACTTCGTTTATATTTCTATCGACAGACGCCAATTTCTGCACAAATCTTTCCGACAAAGGCACTTTTCCATTTACTATCTGTGAGAATGATGACTTTGTATAGCCTAACTTCTCGGCTAATTCTCGCTCGTTTTCGGCGTATTCCATAAAAACGAGCCAATTTATCACCTTTTTAACCCTTTGTGTTTCTGTCATTTGCAAACTAACTTAAAATTAAATCGCAACTTTGTGTCGAAAATTTTGTTTGAAATCGAAACAAAGTTTATATTTGCACACGGGTTTTAATAAAACCGCATTCAAAAATATGAAGAAAAATTTGAAATCGAAAATAAACCAAACAGTAAATGCAAAAATAATGGAACAAAAGGTTTTCAAAACGGCCTATCAAGAGGAACAGGAAGCCAAAGATATGGCTATCTACAACGAATGGAACGAGTTAATGTCCGTTCCCGGACAAAGTGCAACAGGCGTAACCCAACATTTGATGCAGAAGTACAACATCCATTCTTCATCAACTATTTGGGTTATGCGTAAAAGAGCCGAAAAACGGCTTAAAAGGGAGGGAAAATTATGAGTACAAAGTTAAGCCCCGAAGCTGCACGAGCCAAGTACGAGTACAACAAGAAATACCAGCAACGGTATTGGGAGAAAAAAGCTGCGTCAAAACGGGCTGCTGCCCAACAACAGATACAGACGGAACCGGTTTCGGTTTCCCGCAATGGTATGGACGACCAACGGTACATCACGGCTCTCGAAGCCTCGAACAAAACACTCAACAGCGAAAATCGACGGCTCGTGAGGCTTTTGCATAACTATCAGAAAATTATCGCTCAATCAACGGTTGCGGCTTTATGAAAAAGAACAAACAGACAATCGCAAAATATACCCGCCTGTATGCAATAGGCTTATGGGGAATCCTATCCATCATTTGGCTTTCCGGCGAACCAATAGACGATATGGCTTTGGGAAAATTCTGCTTGCTGAAAGGAATTGGGCTGGCATCGCTGGGGTTATGCTGCCTCGTAGGAAAAAGGCTCGATAAAGCAGGACTGCTGCCTGATATGGACGATGAAAATGATTGTGAGATATGAGTTGCCCGGTATGTAACGGATACCCCGGTTGCCCAAGTTGCACACCGGAACCTCGAATGATAACCTGCCCTGCCTGCAACGGAACGGGCGAAATCTACTACAACGAGAACGGAGACCGAATCTCCGAGGAAGAATACGCCCTGCTGCCCGCCGATGCAAGAGAGGTTGAAAGTTGCGAAGAATGCTACGGGGCAGGTAGCATAGAAGATATTTACGGACTTGATTATGACTAACGCAATGAATGATAAAGACAAACAACACCGCTCGGAGGAATTTCAAGAACTAACCTCCAAAATAGACCGGCTCGAAAAAATAGCCCTATTGGGGGCAAAAAACGTCCTGACGATAGATGATGTTGCCCTAATAACAGGGTTCACGAAAGGGCACATATATCGCCTGACAAGCGGGCAAAAAATCCCGCACTACAAGCCCAACGGACGTACTCTCTATTTCAAGAAAGAGGAAATCGAAGATTGGATGCTGCAAAACAAGATACAAACAAACACCGAGATTGAAAGTGCAGCCACCACCTACACAGCAATCAACAAAAAAAAGTGAGTTATGGACGATAGCCTCAATACAGCGAAAGCCCGCATCCGGGCAGCCTTTGAATCCGGAATCAGGATGACAACGGCACAGGGAAACCGCATCGGCAAAACCGTCGATTTCCGCAAAATTGTATCGCTCCTCAAAAGCGAGGGATTCGACATACAAAGCTATTGGAACGAAAAGGACGGGCGGCGTTGGAAAACCTACTACCACCAATACCCGCTGCCGCAGAAAGGGACACGCATGAATGAATTGGGGCAATCCAAACTGCAATTATAAACCGGCTGGGGAGGCGAGGCGGCATTACGCTAAGGTGGTGATTTAAGTGCGCTCACGGACTTCGCCACCTCTATTTCGCAGGTTCGAACCCTGCCCCCAGCGCAAGCAAAGCCCGAAGCTGTAAGAGGGCAAAAAAAATCAGCAATTATGAGTGACATCATCGAAATCAAACAGGCTGAGATGCTGCAAGCAATCAACCGGGCGGAGGTAGATACCCAAATCGCCACCGCAAAGCAGTACCCTCGTGATATTTACGGGGCATTGAACAACATCAAGACAATCGCCACGCTCGACAATTCGACGGCAGAAGATTGTTTCTATGCCCTGCGCCGACAGGGGACACTCATCGAGGGCGTATCGGTACGCCTCGCAGAGATTATCGCCGGAGCGTGGGGAAATATGCGGGTACAAACCCGTATCATCGGCAACGACGGCAAGACGATCACGGCACAGGGCGTATGCCATGACCTTGAAACCAATCTTGCCGTTTCGGTCGAAGTGAAACGCCGTATCACGGACAAAAGCGGCAAAACCTACTCGGAAGATATGCAGGTTACAACCGGCAACGCAGCATCGGCAATCGCTTTCCGAAATGCAGTTCTGAAAGTAGTTCCCAAAGCCGTAACAAAACGGGTCATCGACGAAATCAAACAGGTTGCGCTCGGCAAAGCCATAGACCTCGAAACCCGCAGGCAGAATATGATTGCCTACTTCGGCAAACTGGGTGTATCGCAGACGGACATCCTCACCTACTGCGGCGTGAAACGTATCGAGGAAATCACCAGCGAAATGGTGTTCGAGTTGAGCGGCTTGAAAAACGCCATAAAGGAGGGCACAACGACCGTAGCCGAAACATTCAAGCAGAACACCGCCGACGCAGAGAAGTTGGCCGAGGACGCCCGAAAACAAGCCGAGGCCAAACGCCGCAAGGTGGCAGAGGCTGCCGCCGCAGCTACGGCTGCAACACAAGGTGGCGGACAACCCTCCGAAACATCGGAGGCCGTGAATCCCGAAACAGGCGAAGTAACAAAAAAATAACCGCTCGAAAGAGCATAATTCAATATAACAATGGATAACGTAGAAATCAAAAAATCGAATCTCGAAGCAGCGTACAAACAAGCTGACGACAACACGAAAAAACTGCTCGCCACATTGTTCGGCGATGCGGTAACAACCAAAGACGACCGCCCAGTAACGGAGCGTATCAAGACGTTCGAGGACGCAATGGCTGCACTCGACAGCAACCACCCATTTGTATGCGATTCCCGAGCGTTTTGCGCCCAATCCGACAACATCAGCCCTGATATGCTGGCGTATCTCAAACTCCGCATCATCTGCGCTGCCTTAAACGAGGGCTGGGAACCACAGTTTACAGAGGATGAGTGGCGGTATTATCCTTGGTTTTACCTCTACACACAGGCGGAACTCGACGACATGGGCAACGGGGAAAAGCAGGAGCGGCGAATGATTGACACCGCTGACTATGTAACTGAATATGCGGGCTTCGGCTATGCGAATTCGAATTACGCCCCCTCGTATACGAATGCGTACTTCGGCTCTCGCCTTTGCTTGCGGAGCAGCGACCTCGCCATTTACTGCGGAAAGCAGTTCATCAAATTATGGGCTGATTTCAACTTAACCCGCAAATAAAAATATCAGGGAGGGATTTTCACCCTCCCTATTTTCAAAACCTCAAAATTAACAGAAATGGATATTCAAAACATCGTAAAAGACCTGCAAAAGTGGCAGGAGGAAAACAAAGAAAACCGGAGCGTAATCATTATTACCTCTGAATGTATCGCAAAATCCGAGGGGGGGGGTAAACGCACCAGCGCATCTCTCATAGGGGTTGTTGGTTCAGAAGGGATGCTCGTGCCCTCCCTTGCAAATGCCATTACCCAACACTCCGATTTCATCGACCTACTCCGTAAGGCCACAAAAGTTGCGGCAATAGATACAATTTCCCAAACCATTAAAGACGTAAATTAGTATGAGCAATACAGTAATACGACCCAAAGACCGAGCCGAATGGCTCGAATACCGCAAAGACGGTATCGGTAGTTCCGAAGTAGCGACAATCCTCGGCCTCAATCCGTGGGAAACTCCTTACCAGCTATGGAGACGCAAAAAAGGGCTGGACGCCCCCAAAGACGAAACCTTTGCGATGAAAGCCGGGCATTATCTCGAAGATGCCGTATCGCAGTTTTGGGCTGACGCAACAGGCCGAGAGGTCATCAAAAGTTCAGCCGGAGATTGGTTGTTCAAGAACAACGAAAAAGGGTTCTTGCAAGCCTCCCCCGACCGTACTTATTGGCTGGACGGCCACCGAAACCCGAACAACAAAGGGATATTGGAGTGTAAAACAACCCAAATGTCAATCGACCCCGACGACCTGCCGAAGCATTGGTTCTGCCAGGTTCAATACCTGCTCGGAGTTTCGGAATTTAAGCAAGGTTCGCTGGCTTGGCTCTGTTCCGGCCGAGAATTCGGGTACAAGGACATCGCATTTGTTCCGGACTTCTTCGGATGGATGATTGAGGAGGTTGAACGCTTTTGGGTTGATAACATCATCGGAAACGTGGAACCGGATGCGACTACCGTTACGGACGTTATCACGAAATACGCCCGCCATACGGAGGGAAAAATCATTGAGGTTAGCGATGACATCCTCTCGGCCTGCAATCAACTGAAAGTGGTAAAAGCAGAACTTGCCAAACTCGAAGCCACCAAAGAAGAACTCGAATCGAAAATCAAAATGGGCTTCGGGGATGCAGAAGCCATCAGTTACGGAGGCCAAACCCTCGCAACGTGGAAAACGTCCAAAGACAGCGCAAAATTCGATAGCAAGGCTTTCGGGAAAGTCCACCCCGACCTTGCACAAGAGTTCACGAAGATAGTACCGGGCACACGCCGATTTATCCTAAAATAGAGGGAATGTATGCAATATCAAACCAGCAGCGAGAGGAAATTATCAAACTTCTCGCTGCTTTACAAGACCTGCCCGACAAAGATACCAAGACTATCAATATCAAACGCCGAGCGGTCATACTGACAAGGAAGTTGAACAATAAAAAGCAGATAGACAATGACACCAAATGATTTTTTAGGGCAATTATGGGAGTATAAACTGAACAGTTAAATTTTCTTCGCTCAAAATATGATTGTATTATAATCATTTTATTATTTTCGCAAAACCAAAAGTAACAGAGTATGAATAAGAAAGAACATAGCACTGTATATGGGTGGGAGTGGCCGAAAGGCCTCCCTACGCTCCTGTTATGCGTGGTAGCCCTAAATACGGTGCTTTTTAACACTATACGGCTATGATTACGTTACGTTCCAATCAATCAGAGCCGATAAACAAGGCGATTGCATTCTTCAACGAAAAGAAGCCGAAACCGAGTTTGATAGTACTCCCCACAGCGTGGGGAAAATCAATCCTTACTGCTTTCGTTGCGAAGAACTGCACGGATAAATTGCTCGTTTTACAGCCCTCAAAGGAGCTGTTGGAGCAGAACTACAAAAAATACCTATCGCTATGCGGGTTCGTAACCAACGCCGGTATCTACTCCGCATCATTCGGTCGAAAGGACATCGCACAAATTACCTACGCCACTATCGGCAGCATAAAGTCGCTCGGAGCGACATTCAAACAAATGGGCTTTACCAAAATGCTCATTGACGAGGCGCATCTATATCCCCGTGAATCCGATAGTATGCTCGGCAAGTTCCTCGAAGAAAGCGGGATCACACACGTTCTCGGCATAACGGCCACGCCTGTCAAATTACAGACCAACCGAGACCTCGACGGCAACACCTTTTCCAAACTTGTGATGCTGACCTCCCGCAGCAAGAAAGGCAATTTTTTCAAGGACATTATCCACGTCGGGCAGGTTCGGGAAATGGTAGAACTCGGATTTTGGAGCAAACTCGTGTATCAGGCTGCCGATTTTGACGACAGTATGCTCGTGTTCAACTCCTCCAAATCCGAATACACGGAATACAGCGTTCAACAAGCATACAATGCCAACAACGGCGCAGGCGGCATAATCGACGCACTCAACAGCAACAAAGACCGCAAGCATATCCTCGTGTTTGTTCCAAGCGTACAGGACGCTATCGACCTATCGCAACGGTATGAAAATTCAGCCGTGATATACGGCGATATGGATAAGCGGCAACGGGATTTCGTCATATCGGAGTTCCGAGCCGGACGCATACGGGTAATTTTCAACGTGCGGGTGCTTTCAACGGGTTTCGACTACACGGGGATAGATTGTATTGTTCTCGGCATTTCAACGGCCTCAATCGCCCTGTATTACCAAATCATCGGGCGTGCTACACGTATCGACGAGGGCAAACAGGACGCCCTCATTATCGACCTCGGCGGCAATGTAGCCCGTTTCGGCAAGGTCGAGGACATCACATTTGAACGGGGGAAGATATGGAGAATGTTCGGCAGCGGCGGGAAGCTGTTGAGCGGCATACCTATCAGCGACATCGGACGGGTAACGAAACAGGACGTGGACGCAATGGATGCCGGGCGGAAAGCCGTTATCGAGGTCATGCCTTTCGGCAAGTATAAAGGCGAGCGCATCGCCGACATTCCGGCCAGCTATCGACAATGGTGTTTGGCAAATTTCGAGTGGAAAGCCCACAACGAAAACCTCCGGCAATCACTCTTAGCTACACTTAAAAATTAAGGATATGGCAAGACCCAAGAAAAATAATGCAGAGTATTTCACGCATGACGCTGATATGCGGAATGACGTGAAAATAAAGGCTCTCCGCCGTAAATTTTCCCACACAGGGTATGCCGTATGGAATTACCTGTTGGAAACACTCACCGACAGCGATTTTTTCGAGGTTGAGTGGGAGGAAATAAACATCGAACTCCTTGCGGCGGATTATGACGTATCGGTTAGCGAGCTGACCGAAATTGTTGAATACTGCGTAAAAATCGGGTTGTTGCAGCGGGCTGGGAATAAACTCATTTCCAAAGCCCACCAGCAACGGTTCTCCTCTTTGCTCGCAAACCGTGAACGGAAGCGCATTTCAGAGGGGCAAAACGCAAGTATGCCGAATAATGGCGGAGTTATGGCGAGCCAAAACCCCGTAAAAACTGATGAAACTGATGCAAGCGGCAACCCGAAACAACATAGTAAAGGAGAGGAGAGCAAAGGAGAGGAAAAGAAAGGAGAAATAAAATATCCTTATCAGGATATTGCCGACCTGTGGAATTCGATATGCAAGAGCCTACCGAAAATATCGAAGTTATCAGACCCTCGTCGGGCTAAGATAAAAGCCCGGCTCAACGAGTTCGGCAAGCCCGAAAGTTGGATGCCGACCTGCGAGGCTTTGTTTGAGGCAGTCGAGGCATCCAGTTTCTTGCGGGGCGAAAACAAATCGAATTGGCAAGCGACGTTCGATTGGCTGTTCAGCAACGGCACGAACTGGGTTAAGGTCATGGAGGGCAACTACACCAACAAAGGCCAGCAACACAAAACCGGTTCCACCACCCTCGGCTGTGATGAGCGCATCGAGAACGGACGCCGGACGTATGGGTCGGGAAAGGTTACAATCCCGATGAACGCTCCTCCCCGTCCGGGCGATAAATACGCTTGGGATAGTTCAACGCAAAAATGGGTGCTGTTATGATGCGGTGGAGAGAGTTGGGAATAGAAATCCCGTACAATCGCACGAGCGGCAACATCAAGACCTACTGCCCTCAATGTAGGGACAGCCGCCACAACAAACGGGATAAAAGCCTATCGGTGGACTTGGCGACAGGTGTATTCAACTGCCACTACTGCGGGTGGGCAGGCTGCGCCGTCGAAAAAGAGCAGCGGTGGGACAAACCGTTTTACAACCCTCGCCCGCTGGCTCGACAGAAGCCCGAATACAAAAAACCCAAACAGACAGGCAATACTGCTATGAGCAGCAAGGCCATTGCTTGGTTTGCAGGGCGGGGTATCAGCAAAAAGACGCTCGAACAAATGCGGGTTACGGAGGGTATGGAATGGATGCCACAGAAAAACGGTCAGGCCAACACAATCCAATTCAACTACTACCGCAGGGGCGAATTGGTAAACACGAAGTTCCGCACGGGCGACAAGTGTTTCAAAATGGTATCGGGGGCAGAATTGCTGCCATACAATATCGACGCTATCAAAGGGCAAAAAGAGTGTATCATAACGGAGGGCGAAATGGATGCCCTTTCGTTCATTGAGTGTGGCCGTACCGACGTTGTAAGCGTTCCGAACGGGGCAAATGCCAACCTCTCTTACCTGGACGATTATATCGAGGAGTATTTCGACGACAAAGATACGATTTTCATCGCATCGGACACCGACACCAAAGGCGTTATCTTACGGGACGAGTTGTTACGGCGTTTCGGAGCTGACCGCTGTCGCATTCTCGAATATGGGGAGGGATGCAAGGACGCCAACGAGCATTTGATGAAGTTCGGACGGGATAGCCTGCTGAAATGCCTCGACGATGCGCCGGAGGTAAAGGTAGAGGGTATTTTTACGGTTTCGGACTTTGAGCAATCGCTGGACGCCATTTTTGAACACGGCTTGCAAAAGGGCGTAACAATCGGGCACGACAATTTCGACCGGTTGTGTTCATTCGAGACCAAACGCCTCTGCATCGTAACAGGTATTCCGGGCAGCGGTAAATCGGAGTTCATCGACGAAATTGCCGAACGGCTCAATATGCGGTACGGGTGGAGATTCGCATATTTCAGCCCCGAAAACGCCCCGCTCGCCTATCACGCATCCAAGTTGATAGAGAAGTTTACCGGCAAGAAATTCAGCAAGGAAACGCTTAAATTCGGGGAATATCGGCTGGTAAAAGAACACCTCGAAGATAACTTTTACTTCATCAGCCCAGCAGATAATTTCCGAGTAGATACAATCCTCGAAAAAGCCAAATTCCTCGTCCGGCGGCGGGGCATTAAAGCCCTCGTAATTGACCCATACAACCGATTGGAGAGCCAACAGGGAAACCGGAATGAAACGCAGTACATCAGCGAACTGCTCGACAAGCTGACGAATTTCGCTCAAATCAATGACATCCTCATAATTCTGATGGCGCACCCGACCAAGCAGCCGAAGAACAAAGACGGAGTAATTGAAGCCCCGACGCTGTATGACATCAGCGGCTCGGCCAACTTCTACAACAAAGCAGATTTCGGCATCGTGGTTCACCGGAACCGCCTTGAAAATACGGTCGAGGTTCACGTTCAGAAAGTCAAGTTCCGACACCTCGGAGAGTGCGGGACTTGCCTATTCAAGTACAACATCAACAACGGGCGGTACACACCGTTCGACGGCGCAAGTTTCGACGCTATTGCATGGGACAATACCAACCACCTGCAACAACACCAACAAGAGCTGTTGGAGGAGGCATACCGCAGCAGCGTGTTTGATTTCCGAGACGACGATATGCCGGACGACGATTGCCCATTCTAACAATATGGAAGCGAATATAATATATAACATTGACTGCCTTACGGGGTTACGCAATCTGCCCGACGATAGCATAGATTGTTGTGTTACCTCCCCGCCGTATTTCAACCTGCGGGATTATGGAGTGAGCGGTCAGATCGGGTTAGAGGATACGCCTGAACAATACATTCAAAAGCTGGTCGGCGTATTCCACGAGGTAAGGCGGGTATTAGCCCCTGCGGGAACATTATGGGTAAATATCGGGGATTGCTATGCTGGCAGCGGAAAAGGGGCAGCAAACTATCCCGACAATGCCATGAAATACAAACAGGGGACAAATCGAGGGACTGTCGGGCGTTCGGCCATAGTCAAGAAATTCGATGGCTACAAGAGCAAAGACCTCATCGGCATACCTTGGATGCTGGCCTTTGCGTTACGGGCGGACGGCTGGTTTCTGCGGCAGGATATTATTTGGGCAAAGCCTAACCCCATGCCGGAAAGTATGAAAGACCGGTGTACGAAATCCCATGAATATATCTTCTTGCTCACCAAATCCCCGAAATATTACTTCGACTGTGAGGCTATCCATGAAAAAGCCGTAACAAGCGGCACAATCCCGACAAATGCACCTCGCTACGGCGGTAACAAATACACGGCTACCCCCGAAAAGTTTTACCGGACAAAAAGCGGCAACGCATATATCGACAGGGAATTTCGGAACAAAAGAGACGTATGGACAATCCCGACACAACCCCTGCAAGAAGCGCATTTTGCGACGTTCCCCGAAAAATTGGTGGCTGACTGCATTTTGGCCGGATGCCCTGAAAATGGAATCGTCCTCGACCCATTTATGGGTTCCGGAACGACGGGCATAGTCGCCCGAAAATTCAACCGCAAATACATCGGGTTCGAGTTGAATCCCGAATACATACAAATCGCCGACAAACGACTGAAAAAAGAACTCGGATTATTCATTTAACCTCAATAACAGTATGAAAACGTATGTAATTACACTTTCAAAGCGGTTCCCAACCGGACATAATCGGGCTGGCGAGCCAACACATTTTTGGGAAAAATTCATTAAAGGCCGAGATAACTACTCGTGCATTTACCGAGATTTTTGGGAAACTACGATTCCAAAAATCCACACGATACGTGCGAACTACCCACTTTGGAAGAAACGTATCGCCGAGGTTGAACGGGGTGAGGCTTGCCTATCAATCCGGCAATGGACGGGTAAACCTTATCGCAGCAAACAGGTTGAAATTGCCCGGCTGACAAAGGAGGACGGCGTGGGAATCCAACGGCTGGAATTTGTGAACGGCAAACTCGGGCTGCCTCGTATCGGAATTGTGTATCAGCGAAAAAACGAAATTGCTCTGAACGACGGTTTATCGTTCGAGGATTGGGAGAATTGGTTCAAAAACTACGACCTCGCACAGCCTATGGCAATCATCCACTTCACCAAATTCCGCTACTGATATGAACACACAAAAAATGATTGAATGGATAGGCACTCACAATGTCGGCATTTCATCGAGAACAATGTGGTGCGGATTGATGGGTGTTGGTTCCGGTTCGGCTGGAAGATTCGACATACCTCACGATGCCGACGACTTCTCACGCTGCTATGACCTCGTAACATTTGCAGAGGTTTCACCGGCTTATGACCTGCCCCGCATTTGTGAAATTTTTCCTTGGTACAAGCCCATTATAGACAGTTGGGAAACGCTCGTTGAGTTGTATGAAAAGCAGGATTACAAGGGCGTATATCATTTGCTGTCGAGCAAGCATGCCGAGGTTATGCGCTTACAAGGATACGAGAAAAAACAGAGCGGAATTTGGATAAAAAAACAATAGACTATGGCAACGACAAAAGAACATATAATTCAGTACTGCAAAGACCACAATTTCAAACTCCGAGAGGAAGATTTCGACGGCTCTATTCATCAGTACAGCAAATATCTATCGAAAACCATACTCCTGTTTATCGGCGTATCTGACACCATGTTGAATGTCGGAATAATAGTTCTCGATACGCAGCAACAAGTTTACAAAAAAGATACGACACTTCCCCTCACGCTCATTGAGCCGAGCTATTGGCGGCTCCATTTGAGTACAATGGTTCACGACGTTGTGGCGGCTGTTTTCGACGAAATGACCGGACTCGGTTTTAACCCTAAAAAATGACGCCCATGAAACTGCTCTATATCGACTTATTCTGCGGGGCGGGCGGAACCTCTACTGGCGTTGAGAACGCTCGGTACGAAGGCCGGCAATGTGCAAAGGTCATCGGATGCGTAAACCATGACGCCAACGCCATAGCCTCACACGCCGCCAACCACCCCGACGCTATGCACTTCACGGAGGATATTCGGACGCTGGAACTCTCCCCGTTGATAGCCCATATTGCCAAAATGCGGAAACTCTATCCCGACGCATTCGTTGTATTATGGGCGAGCCTCGAATGTACGAATTTCAGCAAGGCCAAAGGTGGGCAGCCCCGTGATGCCGACAGCCGGACGCTGGCCGAACACCTGTTCCGCTATATCGAGGCTATCAATCCCGACTACATTCAGATTGAGAACGTCGAGGAGTTTATGAGCTGGGGCGACCTCGACGAAAACGGCAAACCGATAAGCAAGGACGCAGGGCGATTGTACCAACAATGGGTGGCGAACGTCTGCGGGTATGGTTACCGGTTTGTTCATCGCATACTCAACTCTGCCGACTATGGGGCGTACACCTCCCGTCGCCGGTTCTTCGGCATCTTCGCAAAAGGGAGCCTCCCGATTGTGTTTCCCGAACCGACGCACAGCAAAGAGGGAGCGGCTGGGCTGTTCGGCCGATTACACCGCTGGAAACCCGTGCGGGAGGTGTTGGACTTTTCGGACGAGGGAGAAAGCATCTTCGGACGCAAAAAACCGCTCGTCGATGCGACGCTGGAACGGATATATGCGGGACTGATAAAGTTCGTTGCGGGCGGCAAGGAGGCATTCATGGTAAAATGGAACAGCATGAGCCGAGCAGGTAAATACCATGCTCCGGGCATTGACGAGCCGTGTCCGACTGTTGCAACGCAAAGTCGGCTCGGCGTGGCACAGGTGAGTTTCCTTTCCAAGTATTATGGCGGTAGTCCGGAGGGCAAGAGTGTATCGGTAGAGGAACCGGCAGGAGCAATAACCACAAGAGACCACCACTCGTTCATCACGGCCTACTATGGCAACGGGCACAACCACAGCATCGACGAACCCGCTCCGACACTGACGACGAAAGACCGGCTCGCATTTGTTGATATGCAGTACGGGAACGGGACACCCTGCGACATCGAAACACCCGCTCCGACCGTTACCACCAACCCCAAACACCAACTCGTTACCTGCAAACCGTGGATAATGAACACGAGTTTCAAAAACACAGGGAGCAGCATCGACGAACCGGCACAGACAGTAACGGCAAACCGGAAATGGCACTACCTGATGAACCCGCAATTCCAATCCGCAGGAGGTTCAGTCGATAGCCCATGTTTTACGCTCATCGCTCGTATGGATAAAATGCCTCCGTACCTCATTCAGACAGAACAGGGCGAAATGGCTATCGTTATCGAACCGGACGACAGCCCCGCAATGGTAAAAATCAAACAATTTATGGCATTGTACGGCATTATCGACATCAAAATGCGAATGCTCCGCATACCGGAATTGAAACGGATTATGGGTTTCCCCTCCGACTATGTTCTCGTCGGGACACAGGCCGACCAAAAGAAATTCATCGGTAACGCCGTGGAAGTCAATATGGCACGGGTTCTCTGCGAGGCTCTTTGCGCTCGACTGATTGAGGAGGACATCAAGCCGATTCGGGCGGCTGCATAGCCAAAACGAAACGCAAATAAAAAAAACGCACTATAAATCATCGAATTATGAAAGTGAAAGAAATCATCAAGTATCTGCACAACTACCAAAAGTGGCGGCGAGGGGCTGACCTCCCGATGCCCAACCCCAAAGAATTGGGGATAGCTATTGACGGGGCTATTCGTGAACTGCGAAACTTCCAACGGCTGAAAATCAAACTCGACAAGAAAAGCCCCAAATGAAATGCCACTACATATACACCGAAAACGGCGAAAAGGTGCTTATCCCATACTGTTGGCCGGTAGTTCTTTCGGGGGATATGTCGCAATGCACCTGCCGCACTGAAAAGACCTTTGCGGCTTTCGAGCGGGAACGGTACAATGAAACCGTCAAGGCTCTGCGGGCGGAAATAAAGGATTTGGAACACGAAAACGCCTATCTCAATAGGATAATCAAAAAACTCACAAAACAAAAACGTAAAAAATGAAAACAATGACGAAAGAGCAGCTTGCGGAGCTGCTGAACGGTAATGAGTACCGTGATGAAATGACAAAGGAACAGGAACAGGCTGCCAAGCAAAACAATCTGCTGGTGCTGTTCGGTGCATCGGATGACCTGCTCGAAATGCGAGGGGCTATCCGTGATGAAGTCGGAGCCTATGACGGCGGAGAGTATGCGCTGGCATTGGACGGCGAACTGTATGCCGACGGCGAGGAAGAAAACACCTACCACAAGGCCATAGGCAACGAGGTTCTTCCCATTTCGGACGAGTGCGACAACGACGACAATCCCCGCCTCATTCGAGCCGAGTGGTGTCCCGACGACCAACCGGCTTTGAGTTGGCGTATATCCTCCAATATTCCCTACGCCTCGTTCACAATCAAGGAGGACGGAGAACCTTACTGCGAGGGTATAATTATCGACATCGACGACATAATCCCCAACAACAAATAATACAACAATTATGGGAAACTTTGGAATTAAAATCGACCTCCTGAAACTGAAAAACAGTTTCGTAACCAACCTCAAAGGCAAGGCTGCCACGAAACGCTGCTTGGTTATCCCTATCGACGACAGCGGAGTTTACCTCGGCGAGAAAGGGGTGTATCTGAACCTCACAGCCGTTGAAATGCGGGAACAGCGTTACGGCGATACGCACGTCCTCAAACAAAGCCTCGCAAAAGAGGTGTACCAAGCCATGAGCGAAGAGGAACGCATGGCACAGCCCATATTCGGGGCGTTGAAACCTATCGAAAGCCAACAGCGGCAAATGGAAGTAACGCAGACTACCAACGCAGCAGAGGCAGTCGAAGACCCTGACGACCTCCCGTTCTGACATTCGGCGAACAAAAGCACGGCACAATTCGGGGAGCAATCCCCGTTTTGTCGTCTTGCCCGAATTCAGCCCCAAATTCAAACGATATGACAACAGATAAGCAAACACCCGACAAGCCAAAAAGAAAAGCACAGAAGCCGCAGAAACAGCCAAAAATGGATATGTTCACGGCTATATGCAAAAGCGACCTAAAAATAGAGGTCGTCAAAGAATACCTATTCCACCCCACCCGCAAATGGAGGTTCGACTATGCCATACCCGACCATAAAATAGCCCTCGAAGTCGAGGGTGGTGTGTGGACAGGTGGACGTCATACCCGCCCGCAAGGGTTTCTCAGCGACATCGAAAAGTACAATGCCGGAACATTGCTCGGCTGGCGGATATTCAGAGTAACGCCCGACGACTTATGCAGGTTGAAGACGCTGGAATTGATAAAACAGGCTATTTCCGTCTGAAAACTCATTTTTTTGCCCAAAAAGTGATTATAATACAATCATATTGGCTAATTTTGTCGAAACTAACAAATTCAAAGGATGATAAAATTTTCAGAATTCGTATCGCTCGGCCACCCTGATAAGATTGCGGACTATATTTCGCAATATCTCCTCGACCGGTACATCGAACACGACCCGCAAACCCGTTATGCGGTTGAAGTGCAAATCAAGGGCTACCAGGTAACGCTCGGCGGCGAGGTATCAAGTAAGCACCATTTTTCAGCACAGGAGATACGGGATTTTGTCCGTGCATCTGTAAACGAAATCGGGTACACACGAGAATATCAGCAGAAATGGGGTGCTGACAATACCATTTGTGGCGACCTGCTCGACGTGGCTATCTATATCTGCCAACAGAGCAACGACATTGCACAAGGGTTGTCCGGCTGGGGCGACCAAGGCATTTTCTTCGGTTATTGTGAGTACCGTCCCGATACCTGCGGAATGCCTCTCGACCATACCCTCGCCAAAAGATTATGCAAAGACCTGTTCGAGAGTGGCATCGGAGGCCTCGACATCAAAACGCAGGTCATTACCCGCAATGATAAGGTCGAAAAGGTCATCGTTGCAATCCCGCTGCTCGATGACACGAGCAAAAAGACCGTGAAACACTTTGTGCGCTCACGTATCAAAGGCCGGTATCAGCTCATCATCAACGGCACAGGCCGATACGTCAAACACTCGTCTATCGCAGACTGCGGTACAACCGGTCGCAAATTGGCGGTGGATTTCTATGGAGGCAACAGTAAACTCGGCGGCGGTTCCCCTTGGACGAAAGATGCAAGCAAGGCTGACCTCACGCTGAACCTCGCCGCCCGCCGCCTCGCTATCAACTACTCGATGAAATACAAAACGGACGTAACGACCGCCCTCGCCTGCTGCATCGGCAAACAGGCGGTGGATTTCATCGTTCAAGACACGGCGGAAAACACGTTGGCCGAGGGGACAATGGACATCAATCCACAGGAGATATGCAAGGAGTTCAAGTTGAACACCCCGATTTATGCGTCTATGTGCCGCTGGGGGCTGTTCGGCGAATATCAACAAGACAAAGTATGGGAATAGGACTATGAAAACGGAACTCGTAAAACTCTCTCAAATACGGGTGAACGGGGCAAACCCTCGTATCATCAAAGACGACAAGTTTGCCAAGTTGGTAAACTCGATTCTCGATTTTCCGAAGATGCTGGAACTTCGCCCGATTGTGGTGGACGATACACTCGTTTGCTTGGGCGGAAATATGCGTTACCGGGCATTGACTTTCATAGCCGAGATGCCTATTGACGACCTGAAATCTCGACTGTGCGATATTCGAGGTTTTCAGAAAAAAACCGAAGCCGAGAAAGAGGCTTTGGTTGAACATTGGGAACGTTGGCAGGATAACCCGACCGCTCCCATTATCCGTGCTGCCGACTTATCGGATGAAGAACAAAAGGAGTTTATCATCAAGGACAACGTGGGCTATGGCGAATGGGACTACGATATGCTGGCGAATGATTGGGAGGCAGAAGACCTCGAAGATTGGGGGCTGGACGTATGGCAGTCCGACAACAACGACGGCGGCGACAGTGCAGGCGAAAGCAGCAAACCAGCCAACGGCTCTTTGGCCGACCGCTTCGTTATCCCTCCGTTCTCAATTCTCGACACCCGCAAAGGCTATTGGCAAGCCCGAAAAAAGGTTTGGAGGGAACTTATCGGGGACATGGGCGAAAGCCGCAACGACACGTTAATAACAAGCCCCGAAATCAAGTACAAGGACATCTACCAAAAGACACGGGAGCATCGAGAATCGCTCGGCCTGTCGTTCAAAGAATACCTCGACAAATATGTGCCGGAGGAGGTCAAAGAGCGGGAGGCGGCCAAAGTGCTGTCGGCGGGCGTATCATTGCTCGACCCTGTTATGGCTGAACTCATTTGCCGTTGGTTCGGGTTGGAAAAATGCAAGACGTTCGACTGTTTCGCTGGCGATAGCGTATTCGGATATGTATCGGCCTATCTCGGCAATGAATTTACCGGCATCGAACTCCGGCCGGAACAGGCTCAACTCAACAATGAACGGGTGGAGGGTATGGCCGCCCGCTACATCTGCGATGACGGGCAAAACGTCGGGCAACACATTGAGCCGAACAGTATGGATTTGCTGTTTAGCTGTCCGCCGTACTATGACCTCGAAAAATATTCCGACCTCGAAAACGATGCGTCCAATCAGGGAACATACGAGGAGTTCCTTACGATTCTGACGAACGCTTTCAAATCCGCCCTCGGCTGTCTGAAAGAAAACCGGTTTGCGGTTATTGTTGTCGGAGACGTTCGGGATAAGAAAACTGGCTTCTACTACAATTTCATCGACGATATGAAACGCATCTTCAAAGAAAACGGAGCCGCCCTGTATAACGAACTCATCCTCATTGAGACGGGAGCCAGCACAGCCCTCCGTGCCGCCCGTTATATGGAGAGCCGCAAGGTTGCCAAGATGCACCAAAATATCCTCGTATTCTACAAAGGCAACACAAAGGAAATCAAGAACAACTACAAAAAAATTGAATATGCAAGCGAAGATTTGGAACTTTTCAGAGTGGATAGCGGAGACGAACCCGCAGAAGATTAGGGAACATTTCGATGCGCTGTTACGCAAAGCGGGGTTCAATATCCTCCGCTTTACGGCGCATAATTTCAAACCGCAGGGATATACTGCCCTGTGGCTGCTCTCGGAAAGCCATTTTGCCGTACACACGTTCCCTGAGTATGGCAAGACGTATATCGAGTTGTCGAGTTGCAACCTCGAATATTACCAGCGTTTTTTGGAAATGACAAAGGAGTTGTAAAATGAGCGAGGCACAACAGAGAAAGCGTCGGCAGTTGAAACTATCCCGCCTCGAAATCGTGGCGCAACTCTACAAACGGGGTTACAGCATACGGAAAATCCAGTCCGAGGTAATGAAACGTCTCGGGCTGGAAACCTATTCGACGGCCACCGTGAACAGGGACATCCAAACCCTCCTCAAAGAGTGGCGGGAAAGCCGCTTGGAGAACATGGATTTGGCCTTACAACTCGAATTGGAGCGTATCGACGAAACGTGCAGGGAGTTGTGGGAACAATGGGAAAAGTCGAAAACTGACTACACCAAGACCGCCCGCAAACAGAAAGGTTCGCCGACACGGGACAGCCAAACGGGGGCGACATCTATCCGCACCTATCAAACCGAGCGGACGGAAACCGAGGTAACACGCCTCGGCGACCCGTCGTACATTGCGGAAATCAGACAGCAGCTTGCAGAACGCCGGAAGTTGCTCGGCCTGTACGCCCCTGAAAAGAAAGATATTTCGGGCGATATGAGTTTTGCGGCGTTCCTGATAGAGAGTGGCATCGTGGACGACAATGAGCAGAAATAATGACATATTGCGGCGGCGGGGCATCGACCTGATGCGTTCGTGGAGAGAGGATTGGAACCGATTTGTCCGGGACGGTCTCGGCGTTACCCTTGACAGGGAGCAGCAGGAGATTTTATCCAGTGTCCAATTCAATCCCCGCACGTCTGTTGCCTCCGGCACGGCTCGTGGTAAAGATTTCGTCGCTGCCTGCGCCGCCATATCGTTTCTGTACCTGACACCACGTTGGAACACCCAACGCCAACTCATAGAGAACACGAAAGTCGCCCTCACCGCACCGACCGATAGGCAGGTAAAGAACATTATGATGCCGGAAATTTCACGGCTCTACAACAGGGCGAAATCACGAGGCATCGTGCTGCCCGGCAGATTGAACGCCTATGACATTCGCACGGACAGCGATGAATGGTTCTTGACAGGATTCAAGGCCGACGAGAACAACCACGAGGCGTGGTCGGGCTTTCACGCTGTAAATACGATGTTCGTCATCACGGAGGCGTCCGGTATCAGCGACAACACATTTGAAGCGATTGAGGGAAACCTACAAGGCAACAGCCGTGTCTTGCTGGTATTCAACCCCAACACTCCTATCGGATATGCTGCCCGCAGCCAACGAGGGGAACGCTGGACGAAATTCCGGCTGAACAGCCTGACCGCTCCGAACGTCATTGAACATAAAATCATCATCCCCGGACAGGTCGATTACGAATGGGTTGTCGATAAACTCGAACAATGGTGTACCCGTATCGACAAATCGGAGGTGCAGGAAGAACTCGACGACTTCTGCTTCGAGGGAAAATGGTATCGCCCCGAAGACCTGTTCCGCAAAAAGGTTCTCGGCAAATTTCCGAAAGTGGCCGATGATGTGCTTATCCCGATGCAATGGATTGAAGCAGCGCAGGAACGCTGGCGGAAATACAAGGGGGAACGCACGGGAACAAATTGGCTCGGTGTCGATGTGGCTGGAATGGGACGGGACGCAACGGTCTATTGCAACCGCATCGAGAATTGGGTTGCGCCGTTCAAAAAGCACAATTCGGGCGGCACGGCAGACCACATGCGGGTTGCGGGCGACATCATCAATCACCGCCGCCAACACCCTACATCGTTCGTTAGCATCGACACAATCGGCGAGGGTGCGGGTGTCTATGCACGGGCACACGAGATTGACGACAGCCCGTATATCATCAGCTGCAAATACAGCGAGGGAGCAAAAGCCCGTGATAAAGAACTAACCGACATTACGGGGCAATACAAGTTCCTCAATATGCGGGCATACCTGTTTTGGTGCATACGAGATTGGCTCAATCCGAAAAATAACACGGGAGCCATGTTACCTCCGGACGAAGAATTTTCAGAGGAGGCAACCGAAATTCGGTGGTCATTTCGCTCCGACGGCAAAATAGTCATCGAACCAAAAGAGGACATCAAAAAGCGGCTCGGACGCTCTACCGACAAATTCGATGCGCTGGCCAACACGTTCTATCCGATTGTCATCAAGCGTCCGGTGGACAAAAAACGTATCGCACAGGCTGTGTACTAATTTTTTTGCAAACAAAATGATTATAATACAAACATTTATGGCAACAATTCAAGAAATCATCGACAAGAACAGACCGGTAACAGAGATTATTTCCGACCTGAAAGAAAAGGCCGTTTACGTGCAGCCGTGGACAGGACGCTGGGGATTGATACACGAATACGACCCCAAGCGACATCCTGTGATGAACAAAGCCAAATACCCCGACATTGTGAACGAGGACGGCTCTATCGACTACGTTACCCGTATCACATACGACCTGCAACGATTGGCTGTAAAACGTATGACGGAACTATGCTTCGGCATACCTGTCAAGCGCATCTATAAACCCAATAACGACGGGGAGCAGAAAGTCGCCAAAATGTTGGAGGCAATCTACGAGCGGAACCGCATCGACAGCGTGAACATCGAACGGAGTAATATGCTGTTCGCCGGTTGCGAGGTTATGACGCTGTGGTACGCTGTCGAGCAACGGCACGACCTTTACGGATTCAATTGCCCGCTGAAACTGCGATGCAAAAACTATTCGCCGATGCATGGGGACGAACTGTACCCGTTGTTCGATGAGTACGGCGATATGATTGCTCTATCGGTGGGCTATACCCGAAAGAAACTCGGCAAAACCGTTTCGTACTTCGACACCTATACCGACAGCAAGCACCTGAAATGGTCGAACGAGAACAACGGCTGGCAGCTCATCGAGGACGAGGATATTACCCTCGGCAAAATCCCCGGGGTGTATATGTTCCGCCCGACCCCCATTTGGGAGGACACCTCGAAAATCGTGTTCGAGATTGAATGGGCGTTGAGCCGCAACGGTAATTACCTCCGCAAGAACAGTAAACCGGTATTCTGCGTGTTTGCGGACGAAGAAATACAATTCGGCGAGGAACAACCCGAAAACAAGGAGTTCAAAAGCATCCTCCAATATCCGAAAGGTTCTTCTGCGGGGTATGTCACATGGGAGCAGGCGGTTGAAAATCTGAAATTCTTTGTTACCGAACTCCGGCAATCGTTCTTCACGCAGTTGCAACTGCCGGATTGGAGTTACGAGAGTATGAAATCCAACCCTATGTCGGGCGAAAGCCGCAAGCAGCTATTCATCGACGCCCAACTCAAAGTCAAGGACGAGAGCGGGCGACTGATTGAATTCCTCGACCGTGAAATGAACGTCGTCAAAGCGTTCCTCAAAACGATGTTGCCCGAAAAGCAATGGAAAGACGTGGACAGCCTGCAAGTGGAAATGGAGATAACGCCGTTCACGATTACAGACGATAAGGACACCATTGCGAACCTCACGACGGCCAACGGCGGCAAACCTATCATTTCACAGCGGCAAAGCGTCGAAATGCTCGGCTGGAGCAATGACGTTGATAAAACGATGCAAGAACTCGGCGAAGAAAAAACCGTCGATGCGTTCCATTTAACCGAATAGCCCCATGACGAAAGTACGCATATCACAAATGACATTCGGGGAAAGCGAATTTGTCAGAGGCAACAAGGTTTGGAGGGCTGAATCGCTATACCTGTTCGCACAGGCCAAAGGCTACGAAGTCCGAGACCTCCCGCTGTGGGCGGTAGATTTAACCGACCATCCGTTCCCTGCGGATAACCTCTCGCAGTTCATCTTCCAATGTAAGCGGGTGCAGGACTGCTCGCTGAACTATCCTATTATCCTCGACGATTGCGGGCAGATTGCCGACGGCTATCACCGCCTATGTAAAGCGATTTTGGAGGGACGTGAAACCATAAAAGCGATACGGTTGGAGGAAATGCCCGCTCCCGACCGCATAGAGGAGGAATAACAATGGCCGCAGCGAGGAAAAAGCAACAGCGGGAACGACCGAAATACTCGTGTCGGGACTGCATCCATAGTTACGATTGGCACGAAAAGAATTGGCGGGGCGAACTGTTTATGTGCCGCTGCCCGCACTACAAAGAGGGGAAGTTCTCGAAATTCTTGGACGACCCGCAATGCAACGTATTTGAATTGAGAAACAATGGCACGGTTGGACAAATGGGAGAGTAAGCACCTGAAAGACGTGGAGCGTTATGCACGGCAGATTGAAGCTATTTATCAGTCTGCCGTGCGTGAGGCTGCCGCTATCGGGGCGACAATACCCAATTTCAACCCCAACAAGCCCTTTTCGTTCGCCAACTACCCAAGCACAAAGGCTCGCATCGAAAAGTTGCTACAAACGCTAAAAACGGGCATATCGACGGTTATTCTGAACGGCATCGAGGCCGAATGGACGTTGGCGAACAACAAAAACAACGAACTGTGCAACGTCGTATTCGGGGAATACGCCACGAAATTATCACCGGAACAGGCTCGCAAGTATTACAACACCAACGACAAAGCCTGCAAAGCGTTCACGGAACGCAAAATCGGTGGACTGAAATTGTCTGACAGGGTATGGCGGTACACGGAGCAATTCAAAACGGAGATAGAAATGGGCATCGACCTCGGCCTGCGGGACGGGCTTTCAGCCGATGAAATGAGCCGGACACTTCGACAATACCTCCAACACCCCGATAAACTGTTCCGCCGTGTACGAGACCAGCACGGGCAACTGCACCTGTCGCAACGGGCGGCGGTGTATCATCCCGGCCAAGGAGTTTATCGCTCGTCGTACAAGAACGCCCACCGTTTGGCTGCCACAGAAACGAACATCGCTTACCGTACATCGGATTACACACGTTGGCAGCAACTCGATTTTGTGGTAGGCATCGAAATCAGGTTATCGAATAACCACACCCTCAATGGACGAGCGTTTACCGACATTTGCGATGAGTTGGCCGGACGCTACCCCAAGAATTTCAAGTTCACGGGCTGGCATCCGTATTGTCGTTGCCACGCAGTAGTAATACTAAAAACATTGGAGGAAATCAAAGCCGACAACGAGCGGATAATGCTCGGACAACCGCTGAACGGGGAAAGCGCAAACAAGGTGTCCGACGTACCGCCTAATTTCAAGGAGTGGAGAATCAGGAATCACGACAGGATTCAAAAGGCAACCAAGAATGGGACGCTGCCTTATTTCCTGAAAGACAACAGACAATACGCAGCATAGCACAAAACAAGGGCGGACAAATCGACCGCCCTCATTTTTTCAGATTCTACCTCACGCCAAGTTCACATCAAGGCGAAGCATAATTCCCAAAGCCTCGGCGATACGGATAAACGAGGAGAGTTGCAAATCGGTCTCGCCTTTCTCGATACGATTGATGTAGGTGCGTTCCCGCCCGACACGCTCGGCAAGTTCCTTTTGCGTCATACCAAGTTCTTTGCGCCGCTCCCGCAACATTTCGCCATAATACCAGGCACGAGCCTTTGCGTCGAACTCTGCCCGTTCCGGAGTGCCGACCTCGCCAACCTCTTTGGCAAGTACCGTTTCGGCCTTTACGAACCCCGGCTTCTTGCTGAAATCCGTCTGCCGGAGTTTCTGCAATTCTTCTGCTGTTAATCGGTTGTTTGTCGTACTCATAGCAATTTTCTTAGAATATTGATAGCCTTTGTAATTTCCTTATCGTAATCCTTTGTGCTTTTCTTCACAAAGCCGTTCAATAGGATAACGCTCGATGCAAGATTGATATTTTCATTGTCCGCCGAAAACAGGATAACCCGAACCTCGTTATCGACCGAAACTCGCAGCTCGTAAAAATCGGTGTTCGTCAGTTTCTTCACGAACTTGGTCGGTATCGGCTGTACGGTTTCCAAAATCGCTACCGCATAGCGTAGTTTTTCACGAGTGCGAGGGTTCGAACTCTGTTCAAACTCAATGTATTCCGGCGAAAATATCAAATTTCGTTTCATTCTTATCGTTATTTCTACACTGCAAAAGTAACTAATTAGTTACACTTATACAAATCTTTCACAAGAAATGTGCCTATTTTCTCCGCTTTTTTCGCAGTACGGGTTCTTTCGTGATACGACACCGCCGACCATTGTATGGTTTATCGGGAGTGATTTTCAGATTCCACAGGCGAGACACCTTGCAGCCCACCTGTTCGGGCGTGAACTTCTCGTATATTGCTGACAAGGAGGTAAAGTAAAACTCCCAACTGTCGTCGTTTTCAAGGGGAGGCTCATTGAATGCCACACGATAGATAAACTCCAACTCACTCATTGCTGCCCTCCTTTCGATACCAGCGTCAGTTGGTTGAGCCGGTCGGGGAACCAATATGCGTCGCTGTCTAAAAAGACAATGCCACAATCCTCGTCTTTGGGGTAACGGTGCGGGCATAGAAAACTATCCGGCTTACAGAATCCCAATATTTCATGGGGACCAAATGTTACCCCATAATCGTTGGTAAACAGAACCATATCCCCGACGGTTAAATCGTCGTTTGTGTCTATCACGTCCGAAAGGCGGTCGTAAATCATCATGCCGTGTTTTGCTTCCAATTCGGCTCTCCAACGCTGAAATTCAGCTTTATGACTTCGTTTCATAACTAATGTGCTATATGATAAATCCTCGGTTCTTTCGACACGTTGTAAATCCAACTTCCACAACGTACCAGCAAGGCATCCTTGCCATAGAACATTCGTTTCATTCCTGCGATGCTGCCGGTTATGTGGAAACAGGGGAACCGGTCGATTTTCAGACGGTCTCCGTCCGCTTTGTATAGTGTTTTCGTTCTCATGTCATCTGTTCTATTTCGTGAATAGGCCGCCATTGGTATAGGCTCGGTTTGCGTTCCAAATCGCCTCGCCATTCAGCGGCATTATCATAGTCGATGAGTTCGATGCACCCGTCCCGCTTGTCTTTGACAAGACGTGGCAGTTCCCGAAAAATCTCATCAAGGGCTTCATCAGTAGCAAATCCCGATTTGTCTGACTGAATCTTATGCCAACGGAGCAGTTCGTTCAGTTCACTCATAGCACCTGCAACAAATCCACGTCTTTCCAGCATAGATAAATATCCCATCCTGACCGGAAGCATTTCGTCAGGGTCAAAAGGGTCAATTACGGCTTCTTTCGCTCGTTCTAAAATCGTCTTCATTTTTTAACTGTTTTATCAGTTTATCAAGCCCTCGTCCGTCCTGTATCGTTTTGCCGGTTGCCCACCCGCTGTACGGGAAGAACGTAACGGTCTTGCCCTTGTGAGTGAACTGTATTTTCTTGTTATCCCGCAGCGTGATTGTGTAGCCAAGCTGCTCAATTCGCCTGACTGCATGGGCTATGCGCTCCGGTTCCAGCCGCTCCTGTCGCTCAATGTTCAACCTTGCCATGTCCTACGATTTTTTCGGGGTGTACGGGAAAATCCCAATTAACCATTTCATCAGGCAACGATGAATGAATGTCGCCTCCGAGAACCAGCCCGCAATGTTTCTCGGCATATTCTTCTGCCTGCGCTTTGCTGGCGGCTTGGATTTTGAACTCGCCCCTGAACACGTACCGAACAGGGACGGTATAAATTCTCTTTTTGTCGCTCATAATTTCAGGTTTTATTGCCTGACAATCGCAGGCGGTTTGACAAATACCCGTAAGGGTATTATTATATACTTTCCTATACTATACTCTCCTTTACTCTACTATGGGGTATTGAAACGCCGAAACTCCGCCGTAATTCATCAATTAGTGTATTATGGCAGGGTTTCGGCGTGCCATAACTACTCGAAATCGGGATATGTCATTTCGATAGGCATATCCGGTTCTCCCTCGAACTCGTTATTACAGGCGGAAGCGAAAGAGGGCGTATCACTTCCCAGCGTGGTATCTTTCCACAACAACCCGTTGGGGTCTTGGTAAACCGGCCTGTCCCAGCCGTCGATGCCGATAAATTTCAAATCTGTCCTTTTCATCTTGTATTGAGTTTAAGCCCGCAAACCCGCTTTTCGGGCGGATTCACGGGCGGTTGATGTTTATGCGGTTACTTTTACCCGATTGAGCAAAGCCCCCGAAATCTCGTGTAACTCTCGGCTGCGGCGGGGTTCAAGTTCCCGTGCGTGTGCCGTGATAGCCTGCGTCAGCTTCCAAAGGGTTGCTCCGCCCTGTACTCCGTCGTCGGGGTCATTACGCATGAGGATTTTTTCAACACTCTCGCCCTCCGATTTCAGCAGCGAACCAGCCTTTACCAGCCGTTTCAGTTCTTGGTCGAAATCTACGTCGATTTCGGCCGCTCCTTGAATCTCGATGGCCTTTTGCATGATATTGTCCTTGCTGAACAATCCCCTCGTCAGGTCTCGAACTGCGGAAACCGTCGTGCGGGTGTCGAGTTCGTAGGTGCGGTTGGAGAGTTGCAGATTGTCAGGGAGGCGGGAGCCGAGGTGTACTTGTTTCATCACGCTCTCCCGAACCATACCATTGAGGCAAGCCCCGTTGAGCAAAAATGCCCGCATATCAACTGCCCCGTCGCCATAATCGGAAGTACTGAACCTCGCCCCTGCGAAAATCACCACCTCGCCGTTCTTTACTGTCGGAACCACGATAGGCTGCGGCAGTATCGTTTCCGCCCATACTTTCGTGTCGCTCATATAGGCATCGGCGATAACTGCTCCCTGCTGGCTCGCCTCCTGTACGAAAGCGGTCAGGATTTCAACGCTGTTCAACCGGCGGTAACTGTCGCTCAACACACCTCGAACCTGCTGGCCGACCGTGCGGATAAGAACCCGTGTGCGCTGCGTCCAGCCGCTATGCTCGTTCAGAACCGTTGCGGCGAGTTGTCGTTGCCATTCGTCGCCAGAGGCGAGCTGCCGTAGATAGCGAGAGGGGATGCCCATTTTGTCGGCCAACTGTCCGATAGCGTTGCCGTGGAGAGTGTATTGCCCGCTCTGCATATTCATCAGGACGTGCCCGTTTTCGCTGAACGTGATTATCGGGGAGTGATCGTTGCGGCGCAGTTCTACTCCGATAGGGGCGATATAATCCTGTGCGATTTTCCCCTCGTTTACCAAGCGTTCCATTGTGGCCTGTACGCCGACGGCCTTGTTTTCAATCATGCGCTGAACCTTGTTGATTACAACTTCGTTCAATCCTTGCTGCGTTGTCATTGCTGTTTCCATAATCCTGTTATTTAGATATTTGTAACTACTCTTGTGTTTCCCGCAAATTCTCAGTGATGCTTTCCATGTCATTTGCGGCATCATTGAGCGTATCGACTATTTCACTCATGCGCTCTCCTCGTTCTGCATATTGGAGAGATTCAGGCAGATTATCGTAACACTCTTGTTCCTCATCTGCAATAGCTTGAATTTCGACTTGGATCTCTTCAAGCTGCTCGCATATTTTGGCGAGACGTTTTCTTCTTTCGCTGTTCATTTCGGTATGTTTTAATTGATTGTTAAATCCGTAAGATATGCGAGGGCTTCATTGTAGAGTTCCTCGGCGGGCAGGTTGTCCGAGCTTGGCTCGAACCCTGCCATATATGCCGCTTCAATTATCTGTGCCATAATTATAGCTTTAATAGTTTGCTACTCGCTGTTTGGTATTGGCTACAAAGGTTTTATTGGAGCCGGCAAGTTTGATTTCACCGAGATTCTCCCAATCTCCATTTGCCCATGTTTTGGTGATGCAAGAACCTTTGTACTTGTTGATATTAGCTTTGATTAAATCCTTTGCAGGCTTCAACGAGTAGAAAGTGAATGTATCGTTCCATTCTTCGCATTCAACATCATACTCCCATTTTTTGAGTTCTTTATTGAACTTATCGCCGATGTACTTGTGGCAAACCGGTTCGCTGAAATAAACTGTGTACTGTTTCATATCTCTGCTATTTTGGGGTTGTTCAAATATGATTGTTTTATAATCATATTGCAAAGTAAGTGAAGTATATTTGCTATAACAAATTTTTCACGGAGAATTTTTAACTGAAAAGGTTATTTATATTTCCCTATTTGTTATGGGATTAATACTCACAACCAATCATTTGAAATAAAATTTATGATTGTTTTATAATCACTATTCGATTTTTGAGTATATTTGTCGCAAGCAAACTAATCAGTTAATTTTTGAACAGTATGAGAAAAGAGATTTTGGATGCGCTGAAAGCCAAATTTACGGGGGTCAGCGACGCAATCTTGGGCAGGATAGCCGACAAGTTGGCGAAGACTGCGACAACAGCGGAACAGGTTGCAACCGCAGTAGAGGGGGTAACGTTCCAGCAGGTTCTCGAAAGCTATGGCGACAGCCGAGCGACGGAAGCCCAGCAGACCGCAGTATCGAATTACGAGAAGAAACACGGTCTGAAAGACGGCAAGCAGGTCAAAGGGGGCGCATCTGCTGAACACAACGACGAACCCGACAATCAACACGGTAACGGAGACAACGATACTCCTGCGTGGGCAAAGGCAATTATCGACGGGCAGAAAAGTCTTTCCGACCGCCTTGCCGCAATCGAGGGCGACAAAGTTACCGCCAGCCGGAAACAGAAATTCGATGCAATCATTGGCAAGCTACCGGAAGACCTCCGTAAGCCTTATGCCCGCACGGACATCAAAAGCATTTCGGACGAGGAGTTCGACACCCTTTTGTCCGAAGTCGGTACGGAGGTAGAGGAACTCGCCAAGACTGCAAATGCGAGAGGTGCTGTTTTCGGCAGACCGGCCACAGGCGGCGCAACAAAAACCACAACGAACGGCGTCAAAGAGGCGACGGACGAGGAGGCGCAGCGTGTCGTGGACGGGATGAACATAGGTTAAACCACTAAAATTCAAAGACAATGCCTACCGCAGATTTGAAAAGAGCCTCTATTGAGGTAAATGACGGGCTGGATGCCATCGTCATTGTGAATGACTTGGGCGATGTTCCCGGCGGACGTACCCTTGACGTATCGGGGCTGGCAACTGATGTCGAGGTCATCAGGTCGGGGCATATCCTGATTCAGAACGACACGACGAAAGCTGTAAAGCCTCTCGGAGTAACCTCCGAGGCGTATGATACGCTGCCCGAAGGACATTCGTACCTCGGTGTGCTGAAAGCCTCCGTGCTGAAGAAAGACCCGAGGGCAGCAATCCTGACTATCGGTCAGGTCAATGCCGCAGCAAGTCCGTACCCCGTAACGGCGGCAATCAAAACGGGATTGCCCCGCATCGAGTTCCTTAACGCCTAAAACAGAAAGGAGAATAAATTATGAATCCGTCATTATTCATCGAGTACATCGACAAGTACTTCCGTCTCGTAATCGGGAAGATTACCGAGAAAATCAACGGCAAGAAAACGGAGGAGCAGCTACTGCACAAAACGATGCTCACGGAGGAATACTCCGCAGACCTCACTTGGGGTTCGACCGAGCTGAACACCTCCGTCGTTGCCGCTGATGTCGTGGCTATGGACAGCTCGCTGCCCCTGAAAAAGCGGGATAAAATCAGCAACGCAAGTGGCGTTATCCCGAAAATCGGTATCAAGTTCAGCAAGGGCGAGAAAGCCATCTCCGACATCAACGTAATGCGAGCAAGAGGAGCCGACGAAACAACCGTCGTGGGCAAAATCTTCGACGACGCTCCGAAAGCAATCAAGGGTGTGGATGTCCGTAAGGAAATTATGTTCCAAGAGGCTCTGTCCACCGGCGTAACTCTCGTCCCCGACGATGAAAACGTCGGTACGGGCATCCGGGCAGATTTCGGTTACAAGGCCGAAAACACATTCCACGCAACCAAAGCCAAATGGGGCGAGGCCGACGCAGTTCCGCAGGACGACGTGCAGCAGCTTTTCGACAAGGCACAGGAAGACGGGAACTCTATCACCCTCGTTATGCTGTCGAAAAAGTATTTCAACCTGTTCCGTAACTCAAAGCAGGGCAAGTTGCTCGCTGCGAACTACAACAAGCAGGTCATCACGGACGAATCCTTGCTGCCGGTTCCGTCAAGGGAAACCATGCTGGAAGCGTTGGCCGACGAATACGGCGCAACGTTCCGCATCGTCGATTCCTCGTTCAGAATCGAAAAGCCGGACGGCTCTTATACGTCCGTGAAGCCGTGGGCAGAGGCCAATATTGTAGGTTTGCCCGGCGAAAACGTAGGCCGCCTCGTGTACGGTACGCTGGCCGAGGAAACCAACCCCGTTGCCGGAGTAAACTATCAGAAATCGGGCTCACATATCCTCGTGGCGAAGTACTCGAAGACCGACCCGCTCAAAGAGTTCACGACCGCACAGGCTTTGGCCTTACCGGTTATCGACGGTGTGGATGGCATCTACATTCTGCATGCCAACTCCACCGGCAAACTGAGTGTCGAACCCACGTCGTTGTCATTCCCGAAATCGGCATCGACCAAGACGTTCACCGTGCATAGCGACAGCGACGTAACGGTGCAGTCCAGCCAAGAATGGGCGACAGCCACCGTCGAGGGCGATAAAGTATCGGTCAAAGTAACGGCCAACTCAACCGCAGAACGAACGGCCAAAATTACCGTAACTGACAAGGAGAACAACTCCGCCGAAGTGACGGTAACGCAGGCCACAGGAGAGTAATCATCATGGCAACAGTTCTCGAATCGCTGAAAGGCATCAACGCTTACCCTATTCCGTTGCGTACCCTCGTGGACGCAGCGGAATATCGTGGGCTTGATATGACGGTAGAAGTCTCGCAGGAGATTATGCAAACGGCGAAATATAAACTCGCCCAAGCCGACCTCCTGTTATGGCTTTCACTCGCTCCCGATGTCACGCAGGGCGGGCAGTCATACAGCTTCACGGACGAGCAGCGGATACAGTTCCGCAACAGGGCAAATCGGCTGTACGGGGAATGTCAGGAGGAGAGCAACAAACCGAAATCCATTTACGGGTACAAAGGTTCAAGACTATGATTATTGCAAACGGCACAATCGAAACGAAGATAAAGACAGGCGGAGGGATAGACCCTGATACAGACTATCCTATCGCCCCGTCTGTTTCTTGGGGCAACCCTATCGAGTGCCAATACCGAGCAAATAAATACAGCAACAAAGGCAAGGCAAACGGCGAAGCATTTACAATCGCCTCCTATGAAATCCTCATAGACGAACAGCCCTACAATGCTGAAATGCTGCGGTTGCGGGACATCAGCGGGAAAATCCTCGGAGAATTCTCCGTCATCGAAGTCGAGCCGTTACAGGGAGTATGTCAAATCCGGATTTTGGTCTGATATGGGAGCAAAACAGATAACACCGATGTCCGAGGTCGATGCGTACCTCGAAGAACAGATACAGAGGATTGAGCAACAAACCATCTACAATCTGTCCTACGTCGGTGAACGCTGCTTGAACGAAGCCCGTTCGACCAACTCCTACAAAGACCAAACGGGAAACCTCCGAAGTTCTATCGGCTACGTGATAGTCAAAGACGGCAAGATTGTTCAAATGAGCGATTTTACTACCGTCAAAAATGGACGAGAGGGAACGCAAGGCGGGGCGGCATTTGCCCGCCAACTCGTCAAAGAGTTCCCGTCCGGCATTGTCTTGATTGTGGTGGCAGGGATGAACTATGCTGCCCATGTATCGGCAAGGGGATATAACGTGTTGGATAGCGCAGAACTGTTGGCAGAACAACTCGTACCGAGCCTTATGAAACAACTTGGATTTACAAAACGGTAATGGCAAAGACAGGGAAACAGATACAAAGCGATGTGCTGGCGTTGCTGAAAAGCAGCACCCTCCCCTCAATCATATCGGGGAAAGTATATCGCAAGGGTTGTCGCCCGAGGGATTCAAAAGCCGAGGACGCTATCGTGATTTTCACGACCGGCCTCCCCGGCCAAATACAAACAGGCGTCGTAACCATAAATATCTATTGTCCCGATATCGACCCTTACGAAAACGGAGTTCTCGTGGAGGACGGCCAACGCTGCGAAACGCTCGAAAAAGCCGCAGCGGATTGGGTGGATAGCCTGACGGCTGCCGTATCGAATTACAAGTTCAAGTTGCAGCAGACAATTTACACGGAGGAAGAGCCTGAGATACATCAGCATTTCGTCGTGGTTAAATTGCAGTACGAATACATTGACTAACAAACCATTAAAACATTAAGAATATGTCTGTATTAAGCTGGGGTAAACCGACGGTAGAGTTTACCAAAAGTGTAAATGGCGCAGTTCCGACGGAACCGACGCCCACATGGACGGCATTTCCCGAAATCAAGGAAGACACGGCCAAACTGACGACAACCGAGGGAACGAAAAAGGAAGCGACCGAGGAGGGCGGCGATGTCGTCGATACCCGCAGGGGTAAAAACAAGTACGTCTTCGAGTTGGAGATTTTCGTCAAGAAAGGCGATGAGAAGCCTATCGAGGACGAGGACGGTGTTATCGTCGATAACTATGCCGTCCGCCTGACGCCGGAGGATGAGGCATGCGAGGGCTTCCTTATCGAGAATGCAACGGTATCGGTAACGGAATCGTGGTCTTCGGCTGACGGTAAGTTGTGGAAATACACGTTCGACGCAAAAAAGCCGGAAACGGGTAAAACCCTCAAACCGTACACCAAGTCGGCGTAAACCCTATGCGGAGGGGGTTAAACCTCCGCACATAGCGGGATAGAGCAGATAGCAGCTCGCCAATTTCATAGGTTGGAGGTCGTTGGTGCAAATCCAACTCCCGCTACAAACAAAATACGGCGAATTCGCCATAAATAAAATACAGTTATGCCGGAAAATATTGAAACCAAAGTCGCCCAAACAATTCTCCAACAGCCGGAGGAAATCACCGTTGGCGATAAAGTATATAAAGCAGCCCCGCCGAGTGCCGCAACTCTGATTTTGGCATCGGAAGCCGTTGCTCGGATGCCTAAAATTCAACTCAACACGGAACGAATCGTGGACGAGGTATTGGCAATCGGTAAAGATTGCCGTCCTATGGGCGAAATCGTCGCCATTATGATACTCGGCGCAAAAGGATTAACCGAGACACGAAAGACCGTCAAAACGGTTGAAAAACGCCGTTTTTGGGGACTTATCAAGGAAGCCGAGCAGGTGGAGGTCGAGGAAGTCATAGACCATAAAACAGCCCTCGCAAAATCGCTGTTGGAAGATATTACGCCGAGAGAACTCCACAACCTGGCCGCACGGCTGTTACAAAGGTCGCAGGTTGCCGATTTTTTCGGGCTTACCACTTTCCTGACCGAGATAAATCTGCTGCGACAGACGAGGGAGGTGGAAACGACAGCATCTGGGCAGTAATCGCAGGGACTGTCAAAGGGTTTAATCTTCCGCTGGAATATGTCCTGTACGATATGAGCTATGCCAATATGATTATGTACGGGGCAGTTCTGCCAAGCTATAAAAAGCCCAAAGACGGTAAAAAAGAGAGCAAAGAGGAGGAAATAATAAACGCAAGCGACCCCCGCAACAGGGATAAAGTTCACGCAATTTTATTCGGTGAGTAATGAATAACGACAAAGGCAAATTATACTACGGTTTGGGGTTGGATAATAACCAACTGCGAGCAGACGCCGCCGAATCTCGCAACATCATCAAAGGTATCGGCGACACGGCTGTTTCGGAAGGGAATCGTATTGACAGCATATCCCACAGGATAGGTGCTGCTCTCGCTGTTGCATTTTCCGCCCAGCAAGCAACTGCCTTTGCTCGTTCAATCGTTCAGGTAACAGGGGAAATGCAGCAACTCGACGTTGCATTTACCACGATGCTCAATTCAAAGGCAAAGTCAGATGCCCTCCTGTCGCAGGCGGTAAATTTCGCAGCAAAAACACCATACGATTTACTGGGTGTAGCTGACGGAATCAAACAACTGCTCGCATACGGAACCGCCGCCGAAGATGCCATTGAAACGGTAGAAATGCTGGGCAATGTTTCGGCGGGGCTGTCCGTCCCGTTGGGTGACATGGTGTACCTATACGGTACGCTGAAATCGCAAGGCAGGGCTATGCTGGTCGATATTCGTCAGTTCGCCGGACGTGGTGTACCTATCTACGAAGAACTCGCCAAAGTCCTCGGCGTATCCGTCAGCGAGGTAAATAAGTACATATCCGCCGGTAAGGTCGGATTTCCCGAAGTCGAGCAGGCGTTCAAAAATATGACGTCCGAGGGTGGTAAGTTCTACAACCTCATGCAAGAACAGAGCAAGACCATCACGGGGCAAATATCGAACTTGAAAGATAATTTCGATATGATGCTCAATGACATCGGAAGTGCGAATGAGGATGTCATAAGCGGTGCTATTTCAGGGGCATCGTACCTGATTGAGAATTATCAGGAAGTTGGAGAAACCCTTGCCGCCCTCGTTGCAACCTATGGCACATATCGAGCTGCTCTTATTGCAACTGCCGCTATACAGAATTCGGTTGCCACCGTAAAGCATACAGAGGAGGCTGCCGAATTGTATAAACTCCTCACGGTGGAGCAGCAGGCGCAGATAGCCAAGCAAGGATTGGCGAAAACTTCTGCCGAATATTACGCCCTTGTAAAAGCCGAAACCGCAGCGAACGTACAGGCTGCCCAAAGTGCATTGACGAAAGCCCGTGCCGACGTTACTGCGGCCAGCCAAGCCGTCGCAGCTCGACGGGCGGAATATGTTGCAGCCAAACAAATGGAGCAGCAGCGGTTGGCTGAACTTATGCACATTGGTGCAACCGGCACAGCCAAACAGATAGAAACGGCTCAAAGGAAATTGGCAACCGCCGAAACCCAACGGGAAACCGCCGCCCTTGCCTATCAGTCCGCCGCCCGTGATTTCAACGCCAAGAAAACGGCGGTGGAAACAGCTGCCCGCACAGCCAACACGACCGCAACAGCGGTCAATACCGCAGCACAGACGGCCAATGTTACGGCAACGGGATTCCTGACTGTTGCCAAAACTCGCCTTATGGCTGTTGCCGCCAAATTGAACGCCGTAATTATGGCGAACCCTTATGCGTTGGCTGCTGCCGCCGCCATTGCACTCGGTTATGGACTGTATAAACTCGTAACCTATCAGACCGAGGCGGAAAAGGCTCAAAGCAAATTGAACGAGACGATAAAAGAGGCCGATAAGTCTCTACAATCGGAACTCTACCAAATCAATTTGATGTTCGCACGGTTGAAAGCAGCCAAAGAGGGCACGGACGAATATAAAGATGCGAAACAGGCGATTATCAGCCAGTACGGAGAGTATCTGAAAAAACTCGGAGACGAAAAAACGGCTCTGAACGATATTGCTGCGGCTTACTCCCTGATAACAGAGGAAGCCACCAAAGCAGCCAATGCAAGGGCGATACAGCAGGTAACGCAGGAAGCCGGCAACATCGTTTCAGAAAAGCAGAGCGACGTATATGACGAGGTAAAGAAGATGTTGGGAAAAGAGTTCAAAGGGCAAAAAGGTTCTGACGGGAAAATTGACCTTGCCGATGAATATCTTATCAAATTGAAACCCGTCATAATGGGCGGGGCTGAAATCACGTCCGACATCGAAGCTATTATCAAACAGTTCGACAGAACTCGATACATACCGGGCGACCCAATGACGGGGATAGGTTCATACACCTACACGGCAAATGCCCTCAGGGAAGAACTGTCATCCCTTGCCAAAGTACGGGCGGCTGCCGAACAAAGCGTCAAAGAGGCAACGGAAAAATTCGGCTCTGCCCCGGCTGCGACCGACGGCGAAGCAAAGCAGTTCGATGCGATGACCGCATCCCTGCAACAACTCATGGAACAGCTACCGAAAGCGCAGGATGCCCTCGCCGCCTTAAAAAAGGCCGACACTCCCGATGCTGCGGCTATTGCAGCCAAAGAGCGGGAAATACAACTGATAAAAGACCAAACCCTCGCTCGTGAAAAGGAATTGTCGGTCATTCGGGACGTGAAAGAACAAATCGAGGCGTTGGAGAAAGAGCAACTCGGCTACGGCAAAGACGACCCCGAATACAAGGCATTGCAAACCCGTATAGATGCTTTGAAAACAAAGTTGCCTCAAACTGCGGGACAGACCAGCAAGGCGGAAAATGAAGCCGCAAGGATAAAGCGAGAAACTGCCGAGCGGAATCAGAAGATACAGGAGTACGAGGAGAGTGTCAAAAAGCAGATAAAGCAGGCGGAGTTGGATATTTCCCAATCCCGTATTGATGCTATGGAGGAGGGATTTGCCAAAGAGCAAGCCCAAATTGAACTTGCCTACCAACGACTGATTTTCGCCAACCAGCAGCGGGAGGCAGAAATGGTCGAGGCGTTACGTGATGCCCGTGAACTCGAATGGGAGAACAAAAATCCACAAGCGAAAGCAAAGGGAGAGACGTTCGACCGCTCAACCGTTACCGCTGCTGACCTTTCACCGGAACAGCAAGCGCAAATTGCCGAGTATTACAAAGTGGCCGAGGAGATACGCAATAAGGCAAATAAAACCTCGCTCGAACAAATGCTGGCGGATTTTATGACCTACGAACAGCAACGGAATAAAATCACGGAGGAATACGAGCGGCAGCGGAAAGCCCTGTATAATGAGGACGGTACGCTGCGGCAAGGGGTTACGCAGGGTAATGTTGATGAACTCAACCGCAACGAGCAAGAGGCGTTGAAAGCCGTTGATGAACAATTCGCATCACGGGAGGAAACTTATCAGGCATGGATGAACGCCATAGCCAATATGACGTTGCGGCAGTTGGAGCAAGTTTTAGCGCAGGCCGAGCGGGAGTTAGCAGCTCTTGAAACGTCGGGAACCGCTGACAGCAAACAAATGGCAACCGCTCGGGCGAAAGTGAACACCGCCCGTAAAAAGGTAACGCAGGCGCAGGCCGAAAATGAGGTGTCGCCGGGGAAACGCTCTATCAAAGAGTGGGAAGACCTCTACAAGACATTGCAGGAGGCAGAACGGGAATTTGAAAGCATCGGCGACACTGTTGATGGAACGGCGGGTAAGATAATCGACACGGCAGGGACGGTTCTTACCTCGACGTTGAGCATGATAAATAGCATTGTTTCGCTCACAACTGCATCTACAACAGGTATGCAGACTGCGGCGTTGGCATCTTCAAAAGCCATTCAGACGGTAGAGAAAGCCAGCGTAATCCTGACGATTATTTCTGCGGCGATGTCTATTGCTACGGCGATTATCGGGCTGTTCAACAATGACGACAAATATCAGGAGGAAATCGAAAGGTTGCAAGACCGTATTGACCAACTCCAATGGGAACTCGACAATGCCGATGTGGTGCGGTTGCAGAACAATACGTTCAATGTACTGGAAAAGGTCAAGCAGGTGTACGCCGAAACGACACAAGAGGTACTCCGTCTCCATGCTACCACGAACCGATATGCCAACTCATTGTTTCAGATTATCGGGCGGGTTGTTTATCAAAACGAGATAATGCAGAAGTCGGCGGAGAAATTGGCAGAGGCTTACGCAAGCATCGAATATACTGCGGATAAGGCACTTGGCTATGCGAAATATGATGAAGCGAAAGAACAACTCAAAAACCTCGCAGAACAACAGTTGCTCCTGCAAGAGCAAATCCGAAACGAGAACAACAAAAAGGACACCGATCACGGGAAGATAGCAGATTGGGAACGGCAAATACAGGAACTTGGAGCGGAAGCAGGCGCAATAATAAACGAACTCGTCGAGAGCATAATTGGGGGTAGTTCAACAGACATTGCAAATGAATTGGGCGATGCCTTTATCGACGCTTTCAGAGCAGGAGAAGATGCAGCCGAGGCGTGGGGCGAAAAGGTAGATGATATTGTTGCCAATATCGTCAAACAAATGCTCGTCCAAAAGTTACTCGAAGAACCTCTTGGCGACCTTTTCAATGAATACAAAGATAAATGGTTCAGCAAGGACGGAACATTTGCAGGCTTTGGTGCTGTCAATGATAGTATGGTCGAATTTGCCGCAAGATTAAACGGGTATGTAAACAACTTCCAAGCGGGTATGGATGCCCTCCCCGATGAATTAAAAGAAATATTGCTGGGTGATATTGAATCCACCCGTGAGGCTTCGGAGAAAGGTATTGCCACCGCTTCACAGGAGAGCGTCGATGAACTAAACGGGCGGGCGACAGCCATACAGGGGCATACATACTCCCTAATGGAAAGTGCCAAACTCCTTGTTGCCAACAGCGCACGAATACTCGATCACCTCGCAGGCATCGAAGATAACACGAAGCACCTGTCGAAGTTGGAAAGCATTGAGGGCGATATGCAGGCCGTCAAAAACACGGTAAACGACATTGCCCTGAAAGGAATAAAACTGAAAAAATAGTGAATGACACGTATGGAACGGACACTACTCAATGAAATATATGCACAATGGAAATCTGCCAAGCAACGGGCACAGCAGGAATGCGAAAACCGTGCTTTGTTCAACATGGCAGAGAAATATCGTGCTTGCACCATGTTCAAAGGGACGGAAGACCTCGAACAAATCATCCGGCTGTTCACTTCTCCGCAGGGAGTAGAATTTTGTCAGAAATACCACTTCCCCGACATAACCACTCTCCGGCGGTTCAAGCAGTACGACGTGGAACGCTACGGGATTTACATTGATGCAGGGCATATACGGCTCGAAAACGAGCGGACGGTAGTGCTTATCGGGAAAACCTCGGCCTGCCTGTCATACGACAGCAAAGGCCGCCACGAGGTGATTTTAATGCACGGAGCGCAAGCCTCGATTCAGGCCTCGGCGTGGGCTGTGGTTTTCGTATCAGGCGAACACGGGTGTCAAGTTATCAAAAAAGCAACAGACAGGGCGATGATTTTATGACGGATAGGTTTTACATAGACGGGAAAGACGCTTTCACGGAATACGGTGTTTTCGTGCAGGAGGACGGCTACAACGAGCTTGTGGCCTTTCCGTCATTGAAATCCGTCAAGAGCAATGATTGGCAGGAGGAGGACGGCATCGAGGCAGACTTATCCGCTCCGGTATTGGACACCAAAGAATTTTCCATGAAGTTCGTATTTACAGGTGATAATTACCGCTTCGGGGGCTTTATAGAATTGTTGTCCGACAAAGCCTACCACACGTTCAATTTCAAGGAAATCGGGCGTACTTACCGCCTCCGCATGGTATCACATACGAATCTCGATACCGCTCTGTTCCTCGGTTTTGTTACGCTTCGCCTCGCTGATGATTTTCCGTTGGACGGCTACACCTATACCGCTCCGGCAAGCACGGTTCCTCCCTACGGAGATTATGAACTCGACGGGCGTAAGTTGACGGATTATGGCATACGTGTTTTGGAGGGAACGCTATCCGAGATAGAGAAATCTCCCGCCGTGAAACAAAACTTGCTCCGCAACATAGGGACACAAGGCGGCGCAATATACGACGGGGAACGTGTTACATTCAAGACAAAAGAGGTCAAGGTAACTTGCCTCATGCGGGCGGCTACACAAACCGAATTATGGCGCAATTATGACGCTTTCCTGTACGACTTGGCACGCCCCGACGAACGGTTGTTATACGTCGATGCGACAGGGTTGGAATATCCGTGTCATTACAAAAGCGGTTCAGTTTCGGAGTTCTATGCGTCAGGGAAAATTTGGCTGAAATTTACCATTACGCTGGTCTTTACGTCGTTCCGAGTTGAAGATGAACATTACCTCCTCGCAGCCGAATCCGGAGAATGGATTATAACGGAGGAGGGTGATTTTGCGATTGATTTAACAGAAATAAAACAATAACAATATGGGTGTCAAGAAAATAAAAATCAGCGCATTGCCTTTGGCCGATACCCTTGTCGGATTATATACCATAGGGGTAAACGCCCTGAATAAGAGCGTCAAAGTGAGTTTGGAGTTTCTGAAAACCGCAGCGGATAAGGCCAACGACGCTGCTACGGCGGCCAACAAAGCCAAAACAGCCGCAGAGACGGCGACAGAAGCGGCAAAAACAGCCACAAAAAATGCCAATACCGCAACGGAGGCGGCCAATACAGCCGCTAAAAATGCTACGGATAAAGCAACAGCAGCAGACACGGCAGCCAAAAATGCGAACACAAAAGCCGATGCAGCGGACAAAGCTGCCGGGGCAGCAACGACAGCAGCGAACACCGCCAATTCCAAAGCCGCCCTCGCAGACCAAAAGGCCACAGCCGCCGACAACGCCGCAAATCTCGCCGGGGAGACCGCAGAGGAAGCACGAGCCACAATCGTAAGGTTGGAGGAATTGGAAGAATCGCTCGTCGGGCAGTACAAAATGATTCCGACAGGCATGAACCTCGACTATCCGCCTCGCATAACATTCCGAAACACCGTGCCGAGACGTATAACATACGAACTGCTCCCGACGAACACGGGACGCAATGTGCTGTTTCTCGGCGATGATAATGCCGTTTCGGTTCAACCCGACGGAAGCCTCACAGTCAATCGGACAGGTATCAGCAAAATCCACGTTATCCCGACCGAGAATACGTCAATTTACCGAACCATACAAATTACGGTGGCGGAACCGGAACTTCGACGAGTAAAATCAAACTCATTGCGGCTCATGGGCAACGGTAGTTTTAGATTAACTTAATAACAAGACAATTATGGCATTAACACCTGAACAGGAAGCAAAAGTGCTTCAAATTATCACAGCTTTCGATAACGGGAAGCGGTTGAATGAACTCCCCCATATCGGGGAGGTAAATCCTCTCGAACTCATCGTAGAGGTTATGGACACGGACGGAGAGAGCAAACAAGCTAAACTCGCAACCATGCTCCCATACCTCGAAGATCAATGCGCCTACGGCATCCAATGGGACACGACCGTATCGACGCCGACGTGTACCCGTATCGGCAGTATCGCTCTCCATAAAAGCCTCCCCATTCAAAACCGGATGCGGGGTTGCTTGTTGAGCGATAACGGAACGGTCGTTGAGTACCTGAACCCGACAAATTGGAGGGCGCATACCCTCGACGGCTCCAAAGGTCAGGTCATGGTCGAAATCCCAGCACATTATCGCAAGTTCGAGACAGAGGGAACAATACGCCGGTGCAAACTATCGGAATACCCGTTGCCGGGCTATCACGCCGTTCCCAAAATGTATATTTCGGCGTATGAGGCCGCTATGGAACGCAGCACGGGCAAACTCTGTTCTGTCGTCAATATGGGAACAGATTACAGGGGTGGAAACAATCAGGCGGATTGGGACGGAACGTATCGTTCTGTTCTTGGGCGTCCGGTTACAGTCAAGAGCCGCACGGCTTTCCGCAATGCAGCCCGCCTCCGTAACGCATCGGCGACGAACGAATGGAATTGCCTTGACTACAACGCATACAAGGCCGTATTTTGGCTTTACTATGTGGAGTACGCCAACCGTAACTGTCAGACGGCATTCAACGCCCAAAAGGACACAAACGGCTTTGCACAAGGCGGCCTCGGCAACGGAGTAACCAACACCCCGGATTGGAACGGATTTAACGGTTATTATCCGTTTGTCCCTTGCGGTTATACCGATGAACTCGGCAACGCTTCGGGCGAGGTTGCATACGTCATGCAGAACGCCGAGGGAGGTACACACGGAACGGTATATGTTCCTCGCTACCGAGGTATTGAAAATCCGTTCGGACACATTTGGAAATGGACGGACGGCATCAATATTCAAATCGCCTCGGCTGCTGACGGCGGGACATCAAAAGTATATGTTGCTGACGACCCCACAAACTACAACGACAGCAACTACAACGGCTACACTCTGCGAGGAGAAGAAGCCCGAACCGAAGCATACGTCAAAGAACTTGTCTTCGGTGAGTTCGGCGACATCATGCCAGCGGTGGTGGGCGGCGGTTCAACAACCTATTGGGCGGACTACCACTATACCAACATTCCTGCATCGGGTACAGTTCTTCGTGGTGTCCTGTTCGGCGGTAATGCGAGTAACGGTGCGAGTGCGGGCTTCGGCTATGCGAATTCGCCTAACGCCCCCTCGCGTACGGATGCGCACCTCGGCTCTCGCCTTTGCTTTATACCCAATTTGTAAATAATTTAATAATAGATAGTTATGACGTAAGATAGAAAAGGTTGGTCGTTCTTCGTGGTGTCCTGTTCAGCGGTAATGCGAATAACGGTGCGAATGCAGGCTTCAGCTATGCGAATTCGAATAACACCCCCTCGAATACGAATGCGAACATCGGCTCTCACCTCTGATTTTCATAGGTTAATAAGAAACAAAATATAGAACGACGACCGTGCCTCTTGGCAAAAAAACACGAACCACAAAAAGGTGCTGGTAGGGAAACCGACGGCTCCAAGTATGAAAAGCAAAGCAATGAAACGGATAGGGAATTTATACGAAAGGATTATCGCAGTAGAAAACCTCCAACTCGCCGACCAAAAAGCGAGACGGGGAAAACTGCGTTCTTACGGGGTACGTCGCCACGACAAAAACAGGGAAGCCAATACCCTCGCTTTGCACGAAGCACTCAAAAATAAGACGTTCAAAACATCAAAGTACGAAACATTTATCATCAAAGACCCCAAAGAGCGGGAGATATATCGGCTGCCGTATTTCCCCGACAGAATCGTTCATCACGCTATAATGAACATTCTCGAACCAATATGGGTTTCGGTGTTCACGACGGACACGTTTTCTTGCATCAAAAATAGGGGTATAAACGGGTGTATGCTGAAAGTAGATAAAGCGTTGAAAGACGTGGAGAACACCCGATATTGCCTGAAAATCGACGTTAAGAAATTCTATCCGAGTATCGACCATGATGTGCTGAAACAAATCGTGCGCCGTAAAATCAAATGCCCGGACACGCTGGCTCTACTCGACCAAATCATAGATAGTGCCGCCGGTGTCCCTATCGGCAATTACCTGTCGCAATATTTCGCCAACCTGTTCCTCGCATACTTTGACCATTGGATAAAAGAGGAGGTCGGTGTCAAATATTATTTCAGGTATGCCGACGACATGGTTTTTCTGCACAAGGACAAGGCGTTCCTGCATGATTTACTCACACAGATAGATGCCTATCTCCGTGACAACCTGCATTTGACGATAAAGGCAAATTACCAGGTATTCCCTATCGCTAAAAATCGCAGCGATAAGCACGGGCGGGGGCTGGATTTCGTCGGGTTCGTTTTCTACCACGAACACAAGCTAATCCGCAAGAGCATCAAGAAGAATTTTTGCCGTGCCGTTGCCCGGCTTAACAAGCAGCCCAACCTATCTGCCAAAGACTACAAACAGGGAGTGTGCAGTTGGCTCGGCTGGGCAAAACACAGCAATTCCAAACATTTATTGAAAACCATAATTAAACCGAGTTTCTATGGCAATCTATGACAAAAAGCCCTCTATCTACGAGGCAAACGGGGACGGTTCTTACACCTACCGTTGGGACATTAAAGAAGTCGAAATACCCGCCGGAGCTGACACGGAGGAAACCACAACGAAATGGGAGTGTCAGGAGGTTGTCGTGTGGGGTACGGTAACGAGCGACAAACTGACCGAGGCCGTAATCAACCATTTATGGCCGAGGGATTACGAGCAGAAACTTATCAACGAGTACAACGCTGCGACAATGGGGATATACGGGGCTAAATCGAGTACCGATGCCCAGCCGAAAATCGCTGCATACAAAGCCTTTTTATCCGAGCGGGCAGCTATCAAACGTCAAATCGACGACGATTGTGCAACCCTAAATATCCAGTAATATGGCAAAGCGTTTCAGCGAACTCGGTATCAAGCAGCAGGACGACCGCAAGATTTTCAACTGCCAACAGGTGTCTATCACGGACGTTCTGAACAGCGAAATAGAAGTTATCGACTTTATCCCCGGAATGAAAACACAACACGGGGAAGGTCGGTATCTCATTAAGTTCACGCAGAACGGTACGGAGGGTAAGTTTTTCACAAACTCATCCGCCATTAAAAGTGTTCTCGATCAAATTCCTAAAGAGGAATTTCCGTTTATAACCACAATCCGCTGCACCAAGTGTGGCAACGGGAAGATATACCAATTTACGTGATGAAAATTCTCCATAACAACATCGAAATACTCAACATACAGGTCGATGACAGCAGCTACCGCTATCGGGCTATAAAGGGCGACCATAATCTGACGCTCTATTTCTCGCTGGCGGAACACGTCGAAATACCTGTCGGGGCGTATTGTGTCTATGAGAACGAGACCTACACGCTCGAAAAGCCCGAGAGCCTGACGATGAAGCACAGCCGCTATTTCGAGTACACCGTCGTATTCGATTCACCGCAGGCAAAGGCGGGCAAGTGGAAATTCAGGAACCCCGTAGATAGACGGCTGAAATTCCCGCTGACGGCCAAACCTATCGAACACCTGCAAATGTTCGTGGATAATATGAACCAGCGGGACAGCGGTTGGACTATCGGACGGTGCATTGACGCTCCCGAAAAGACCATATCGTACAATCATGCGTATTGCATCGACGCACTATCCCAAATGGCTGATGAATGGGAAACGGAGTACGAATTTGTCGGTAAGCAGGTGTCGTTGTGGAAAGTCGAGTACAACAGGGACAACCCGCTGCCGTTATCGTATGGTAAAGGGAACGGATTTAAGCCCGGCATCGGACGCTCCAACTACGAAGATTCTACGCCTATCGAAATTCTATATATTCAGGGCGGGGAACAAAACATCGACGCCAGCCAATACGGAAGTTCCGAATTGCTGTTGCCCAAAAGCCAAACAATCCGGTTCGACGGTGAACACTTCGAAGGCGAACAGGGATTTGACAGCAGTAAGGCTCGAACCTATCAAACGGATGCGGACGGGTTCTCCATACGCCGTGCCGATAAACCGTTATCCTCACAGGCAGAAGATAGCCTCGATTGTTCGGAAATATACCCCTCCCGTGTGGGGACAATAAGTGCCGTTACGGTGGTTGATGCCAGCAAGCATTTTTACGACATTGTAGATAGCAGCATACCGGCATCGCTGAATTTCGAGGACTGTCTGATTGAGGGCGAAACGCTGACAATTATTCCACAGACGGGAATGTTGGCCGGAAAGGAATTCGAGGCAAAGTATATCCACAATGCCAAAGAAGGGAAAGCCGCCCGCCGGTTTGAAATCGTCCCGCAGGATATAGACGGACAAACGATGCCAGGCGGAAATTATATCCCCCAAGTCGGAGATACATACGCCGTATTTCATTGTATGCTGCCTGCAGCGTACATCTGCGACAACGCCACAAAAACCGGAGCATCGTGGGACATGTTCCGGCAGGGGGTGAAATACCTGTACGATAACGAAGAACAGAAATTCACGTTCACGGGCGAATTGGACGGGATATGGGCGAAGAAAGATTGGCTCAATATCGGCGGTATGATAAAGTTGGGCGGGTTCGTTCAATTCTCCGACGAGCGGTTCCAGCCGGAGGGAGTGCTTGTCAGGATTATCGGGATAAAGGATTACATCAATAATCCCCACAGCCCCGAAATAGAATTGTCAAACTCTACCGTCGGGCGAACGGTATCGAGTGATCTGCGGAAAATCGAAAGTAACGAGGTGGTTATGGATACCCTCCACAAAGAGGCTTTGCAGTTCACCAAACGCCGGTATCGGGATTCTATGGAAACTATCGAAATGTTAGGCGATGCCTTGCTCGATAATTTTTCGAACTCCATAAACCCCATAGCCGTAAAAACTATGGCTATGCTTATCGGCGACAAGAGCCTGCAATTTGAGTTCGTCAATAGCATGACGAACCCGTCCCCCGTTGTCCATAACGTAACGTACAATCAGGCGACAAAGGTGCTGTCTGTTCCTGCCGGTATCATCCAGCACTACACGCTCGGCATCGACACCATATCGTCAAGCCATGCAGCCGACGAGTATAAGTTTTGGTCGCTCCCCGCCTTTACCACGCCGACGCTGACCGACGGAACAAAAAAATACTACCTCTACGCAAAAGTCAGCAAAACGGCCAAGACCGGCACGTTTTACATCAGCGAACAGGCTATCGCAATGGAGGGCGTGGCCGGATATTATCACTTGCTCATGGGCGTACTGAACAGCGAGTATGACGGAGAGCGCAGCTACGTTTCTCTATACGGTTTTACGGAGGTATTGCCGGGGCAAGTCATAACGAACAAAGTGGCATCGGCCAACGGCAAGAATTTCATGGATTTTCTGAACAATGCGTTCCGCATCGGCAATGACAAGACCTACATAGATTGGAACGCCTCAGTCGCCAATGTGCTGTCGATGAAAAATGCGACCATACAGATTGCAAACACCGCAGGGCAAACGATGATTTATTTCAGCGGCGTGGACGGTTCCGGCCAACTCGCCAAAGGGAACATCACATGGGATTCTGCTGGAAACATCAAAGCCAACGGAGGAACATTTACAGACATACTGATACAAGGTTCTCTCCGCTCACCGTTTGTCAGGGAAACTGATTCTATCGTGATAGGCGGCAAACAATCCACTCACGACAACGTAGTGCCGATTGCCTCCGGCGGCGGTTGGGTTACAGTTGGTACTTTGGAATGGGGAGTAGAACAAAGCGGTAGGCGTATGTGCATCGCCAATTATAGGTGGGGCAGTGAAATTACAACGGGATCGATAGAATATTCGGCTCCAAGTGGCAAGTATTTCTATGAAGACGGAACACAAAAAAAGGCCATATCGCTATCTCGTGAGTGTGTAGAGTTGATGGGATATGGTACATCGACGCAGTTTTATGGCTGGATTGTATTGAACCGAATCAATTTGATGACCACATCAAAATACGGCAGAAAATTGAACGTGCTTGCCCAAGGTATTGTAACCGGATATTCATCGGGAGCATCTATTAGCTACAAGTCATACGACAATGCAAGTACATTGAGCGTAAGCCGTCAAGGAACAGGGAAATACCGAGTAAATTTTCCGTCAAATTGGGGGCTGATAACCGGGAGTTATATCGTGATGATGACCGGATATGGCAGCGGTCTGATGAAAGCTACTTTACTCGAAGCTGGAACGTCGTATTTTATCGCAGAGGTCAGCGATGATTCCTCCGCCAATGACGGTTCATTCATGTTTCAAATCATCAACCTTAATGATTGGCTCGTGCTTTAATTTTTGCGCAATAATGATTATAATACAATCACTTTATTTACCTTTGCCTTATCATTAAAAACAAAACGATATGCAGGAAAAAATCGAAAAGGGTATCGGGTGGCTTCAAAAGCTACTCCACTTGCAAGAGAAGTTCGGCTTCTTCTCCATTTTGAAAAGTTTATTTATCCTACTAATCACGGGATATGTCGTATTTTTTGCCCTGAATCCTCGTTACCTGCTCGACAAAATGGAACAGGTGCAAACAGAGCAACACAACGACGCTGTATCACGCCGTATGAGTGCCGATGCAAATATACGGATGATATTTAACCGCATACTACCAACGCTCGATGCTGACCGGGTCTGGCTCATCGAACTACACAACGGAGCGAAAAATCTCACTACGGGATTGCCATTCCTGTACGGCGATATGCGTATTGAAGCGGTTTCCGACGGTGTGCTGAATGTAGATGAAGAATATACCGATTTCAGTTTATCAAAGTACCCTTTTATAGCTAAAATTTTCGAGGACGGATATTTCTACGGACATATAGAATCAATGCGTGAATTTGACGAACGGCTTTATTACAAATTCAAGTCCAACGACGTAAACGAGATAGCCTTACTTGCCTTATATCAAGGTGATAAACCGCTCGGCGTATTGGGAATATCATTCTGCGGAGATAAACAAATGGACGCATCTGCCGTAGGGAAAACTATCCGAAAGTGCGGAGTTCAAATCGCAACATTACTATCCAACTAACTATCTAAGATATGAAACTTACACTCAAACGAATTGCCCTGAAACCGGCCTACACTATCGGCCATTTATATATCGACGGGCAGAAAGTATGCGACACTATTGAGGACACCGTGCGAGACCTGAACAAAAACGGGGTCTTTGACAACGGGGAAAAGAAAGTGTACGCCGAAACCGCTATCCCATACGGGACATACGACATCACGCTGAAAGTACAGTCGCCGAAGTACAAAGACAAGGCGCAGTACAAGTTCTGCGACGGATACTTGCCGAGACTGCTTGACGTTCCCCATTTCGACGGCATCCTAATCCACATCGGGAACACGGCAAAGGACAGCGCAGGATGCATCTTGGTCGGCGAAAACAAAGAGGTCGGCAAGGTACTGAACTCGACGGCCACGTTCCGTAAGGTGTACGAGATACTCAAAGCAGCCTCCGACAGAGGGGAGCCTATCAAAATCGAAATCGTATGAGAAACGTGAAGAAAAAGAAACCGACCTACGAACAGATTGTAGATAGGGCATATATCATAGCTTTGACAGCATTAGCATTGGCTTTCCTATCGTTCATGCTGTCGCTTGGATGAGTTGCCAAACAAGCGAGGTCGCAGCCACTATGAGTGCCCCTACTGAAATCCAAAAGGCTCGACGGGCATATTTGATATTGGATTCTTTCACCCTATTATCAAGTTGCCTGTCCGCTTCCCTCTTTCCGATTTCTTCGAGGGCATGGCCGCAATCGGCGTAAATAGGACTGAGGTATTGGGGCTGAGTAATATGGAAATCGCCACCGCTGATTCCGACCCCGACATGCTCATTCGAGAACAGCCGGTATATACGAGGCCAATACTCCCCGGATAGTTCCTCGCCTTTTTCGCAAGTAACTTCCGAATGCCCCGCCGCAATGTATTCGATTACAGCCATAAGCGACTGATAAAACTCCTTTGTTTCCATAATGACACAAAAATAACAAACAAACATGAAACGACTTCAAATTATAGTATTTTTTATAATCCTGCTGGCGGTAGTCGGCTGTTGCCCGACCCGCCACCTTACCTCCTCTACACAAGACAGCGTGCGGGTGGAAACAGTTGTCCGTACCGAGTATATCCCTGACACGGTGTTTGTCGAGGTTCCGATTGAAAGCGAGCGTCAGACAGTCCGAGATACAACGAGCCATTTGGAAACGTCATACGCCGTTTCTGACGCTCGAATAACTCCCGACGGGGCATTGTTCCACTCGCTGGCAAACAAGCCGCAGAAAAAGCCCGTACCGACCGAAAAAGAGGTAGTCTACCGAGATAGTCTTGTGTATAGGGACAAAATTGTAGAAAAGGCCGTACCGGTCGAACGAGAATTGACATGGTGGCAACAAACACAGATGAGAGGCTTTTGGATTGTGCTGGCAATTATTGTGGTCGTGTATCGGAAAAAGATTTTTGCCGTTGTCCGGCGATTTATCTGATTGAACAACAAACAATATTCTAAACCGGAACCCCTGTCCATATCAAAAACTTTGTTTATATTTGGGGCAAAATATTGTAATATAGCGTTTGCTATTGTTTTGAGGTTTAGGAAATCGCCAATTTCATCGAAGCCCTTAAAAGCAATGGTAGATGCCTGCGTATATGCGTGGGCATTTTCCTTGTTAGGGCTTCAGGTGTTTGGCGATACCTCTAAACCAACAGGAATGCCCACGCTTCTTTTGCGTGCGCTCTGTCAAGGCGATAGTATCGCCAAAACGACAAAATATGGGCGCATTCTTCTATTTCATATTATTCGGGTTGGTTGTCGCCGTTATCGGCGGCGTGTTGCAAGGCATCCACAACTCAAAGCGTCAATCCCCACCTCCTCTAAACAAAAAATTTAGCCTCGGAGGTTCAATCACACGGGAACAATTATCCCATATTCAAGCAGAGAACCGCAAGCGTGGAACAGCTCTCCAACATTGTGTAGAACTCAACAACAGGGGTATTGCCTATGAAAAAATGGGGAAAATAGAAGATGCCATAGCCACGTATGAAATCAATATATCCATCGGTTATACAGCCCACCACGCATACAAACGATTGATGATATTATACCGGAAACAGAAAGATTACCACAACGAAAGGCGAGTAATTATAAGGGCGTTAGAGGTATTCCCTGCGGAAATGGAATACCTCGACCGGTTGAGAAAAGTCGAATATTTAATCTTAAAATCAGGTATATAATATGAAACAACTGTCCATAATTATTTTGGCCGTAATTGCATTCTCTACAAACTGTATGGCGCAGGATAGAAACAATGCAGCTCCGGCACAACTGGCGACAAAATCAAAGGAAATAAAATCGGCCTTATATTGGCAGCAAGACCGAAAAACAGGGAAATGGGAAAGCCGCAAAAACACGACACTCGTTTATCTTGGCGAGGGTGTTGCTGTCGATAATTTCAACAGCCTATTCATCGGAGAGTATGCAGGACGACGATACCTTTTTTGTGATTTCAAAGAATACAGCTGGCGTTACCCTGTTTTACAAACGGAATGGATTGTATCACGAATGATAATGGCTGCTCTTTTATCCGAAGCCGATTATAGCAGCATGAGCAATATTGAACCCGGACAGGTAATTACAATCACACCTCGATTCTATCATAAAATGTTCAAAGGCCATGCCGAATATTCATTCCCGTTTTTCCTATCGCTCGGCGAAACCCTTTGCTCGTCATCTGAAACAATGTATAAATCATACGCACGAACCAATGGCGAGGATTATGCAGAGCGTTATTGGAAATCGGAATATCCCCTGCTATACTTTATCGTATTAAAACGTGTAGTCGGGTCTGACGGGCGTGATGTTGTCCGGTTCCTATTATATCCTCACGCTATGTCAGAACTCATCGAAAGTTGCTATTTTGAAGTTGCTTTTGACGTTTATAAAAACCTATTTACGGCAGACAAGAAGACAAGTTACAAATAAAACTATGGGCGGCGGCGACCGCCCTTTTTCGTGTCTGCATCCGACATTGGAGAGAAACAATCGGTGAAATAATCACGAACGTTATACAAGTAACTTTGAAATTGCTATCTTTATTCCCTAATGCAACCGCTTTCAATAGCAAGGCTTTCAATTCTGTTGCTGGTTTGTTGCTCACAGATTTTACAGAGTAAAACAACACGTTCAAATACAGCAATATAATGATTTAATTTCACGTTTTGTATTGGAAAGATTGGATAACCAGATTTTTAACCTGAATCATCCTTTTTCTCAATGGATTATCAATAATTATGATTATCTGAGCGAAAATTATTCCAATCAATTAGATATATTGCTGGGTAATACCGATTGGTATGTTGTTAATTTAACAATTAAAACTTTACGGAATCATTTGCCTGATCTATATAAGCCTGCCGATGATTTAGAATTGACAGAGGATGATTTTAAAGTGGATTACGATGCACTGCCTGAAGTCTGAATTCATCCGGGAGATCGAATTTAATTTGAAAAAGAAGGAATTGTTTTACAGCGTGCGCGCATAAATGAATAGCTTGTTGAAATGTTGTATCAATCTTTTCTTTCTGCCTGCTTCCGGAGTGTGCAAAATTACAAGATTGTTTTTTCAGAGAACTTTAAAAAATGAATTTATTGTTTTAAAGCTAATGTAAAATTCATTTTGAGTATTAGGCTTTGAGGTGATTTATATATTATATGATTTAAAAGGGACCCAGAAGAATTTAAATTTTAACGGTTTGAGTGTATAAAATGGAGCAGGTGAGAAAAAGGACTATTATACAGGCTATTATTGATGTATTAACAGAAGAACAACGTCCTCTTTCTGTTAAAGTAATTTATAATAAAATTGTAAGTAAAGAGTATTACAATTTTAAAGCACAAAATCCATATAATGTTGTTAGAGTTGAATTAAGAAGACATTGTGTTGGTATCGACTTTCCTTCTGCTCAAAAGAAAAAGTATTTTCAGGTTTTTAACGATGGAACTTATTCTTTATTGCAGTACTCAGATAGTATAAATTCTTCTACAAAAAATAAAATTCCTATTGATTATGAGCAAAAATGTGTAGAGGGATTGCGTGAGTTACGTAAAGATTTTACCAATAACTTTAAAGAGCATATATTGGCCCAGTTAAAGGATATTGATCCGGAAATTTTTGAAATTTTCTGTAAAAAACTTTTGATGGTGTATGGGTTTAAAGATTTGAAAGTGACCCGTGCCAAACGTGATGGTGGGATTGATGGATATGGAAAATTAAAAGTAGGTATTTCTCATTTAAATGTTGCTGTGCAATGTAAACGTTGGAATAAGACTTCATATTAATCCGACAGATGGTTTTCCCTTAGATGTTGTCTATTATGAAACTTTTATTATTTCAAATGATCCGAGGACCCGTTTTTTCATGTTATGTCAGGTAGTTGCCCATGGTTACCCTGCATTGAAAAAATGGATTATCCTTTATTCGAAAAAGGAATATCTGGAGGTTAGTAAAGTGCTGTCGCGTAAAATTGTATGTTTTTCTCTTCATAAAAGCATGTGTAAAATAAATGAGTGGATTGAGAGAGAACCTTTTATACAGCATTTGCTGGAAGAGAAACGTTTGTTTCAATATGATTCTGGAAATATGGCTGCGCGTTTATTTTTTTCTAAATATTTGAGTTTTCAGCAGGATAAATACAGATACCTTCATTTTTTTTGCTGGCTTGGAGTAGGTATGACCGATCAGAATATGACCGATATACCTATGGAAAAAAAGTTGGCACTGGATGAATGTCACCGACTCTCTGTACAGGATACAGCGGATGCACCGCTATTACCGGAAGTATGGGCGGAAATTGTCCAAAAAATTGAAGGACGGACTCTTGTTGCCCACAATAAAGGATTTGACGAAACGCACCTTATCGGGTGTTACGAACATTACGGTATATCTTATCTGAACTATACTTTTGGATATACCCTCTGGGTTTTGCGTAGAAGATTATCTGAATTGTATGAACATCAGTTCCCTACAGTTTCTGCCTACGTTGGTTTTGACTTAGATATTCACCACTACCCCTTTGTAAATGCAGAAGCATGTGCCAGGAGAGCAATTGAATTTCTTTAAAATAACAATCTGATGAACGAAAAACCTCTTATTACTCTTAATCAATACATTGCTAAACGCAAAATTTTTGAAATTCCCAGCTACCAAAGAGGATATGTTTGGGGGAAATCGCGCCGTACAAATAGCAACGATACAGATTCTGTTTCGTTTTTTATTAATAATCTTATTCAAGGATTTGAAACGAAGTCTTCAATGTTTTTGCAAGGGGTTACCGTTTCGGAACTGTCAGATAAGATAGTGATTATTGATGGTCAACAACGAACTACGCTTCTGTACTTGATAATGTTATATCTTGGGAAAGTAGGTAACTTCACAATCAGATACACAGTTCGTAAAGAATCCGATAGCTTCCTTCAAGGACTCAAAGGTAAATCGTTGGAAGAGATAGTTAAAATATGTTCTCTAAATGAAAATGAAGCATACCAAGATATTTACTTCTTCAAGAAATCCCTTTGCTTGATACATCGTAAGCTTCAGAATATTGACAAAGAGAAATTATTTCAATACTTATCCAATCAGATTAAGTTCTTGTACATAAATATCCCAGAAGCAAACGCTGCCTCTATTTTTACCATGATGAATGGAAATAAAGCAGATATGCTTGCTCAAGAGGTCATAAAAGCTGATTTATTAAGATTAGTGTCTCAACCACGGAATGAAGTTGTAATTGATGAGTCAACTCGTTGGGATACTAACATGATAAGAAGTAGATATGCCAGAGAATGGGATAAATGGCTTCATTGGTGGAATCGTACAGACGTGCAGGATTTCTATAATACTAAAAATATTATGGGACTGTTAATCGAAACATTATACAATAGCAAAGAAAAAGACCAATTATCATATGAGGGTTTTAAGAGAGTTTTTTTGGATAAGGATGATAAAATAAAAGCAGCGAAGGACACATTCTCAATGTTGCGAAAACTTCAAAAACGATTTGAAGATGTATTTTATAACTATGAGTTACATAACAATATAGGTTCCGTAATGCATATTCAGAGAAACGCTCAACCTTTTATTCAATCATATTTTGTTCGTACGGACGAGATAACGGATATAAATCTTTATTCGGATCTGGTCTATCTTGGAGTTAATCACAGTGATATCATTAAATTTGACAAAAAGGCTATTCAAATGGCGTATGATTATTCGTTTGACGTTTTGCAAAATGACAATCTTTATAATGAAGAGGATAAGGAACCTGCATTTAGGCAGTTATTGCGTCGCAATGTGCAGGCATACACAGATATTAAGCAGGCTTTTGATTTTGAGATATGGAAAGAACGGTCTCTTGAGCATATATTTCCAAAATCTAAGGAGAATGAATTGGGCTCATTCGAGGGGAATAGTGGTGTGCATAGTATTGGAAATTTAGTTTTGCTATACAAGAATGACAACTCTTCGTTCAATGCCTCTTCATTTAATGACAAAAAAGCGATATATTTTAGCTTAGACAAACGTAAAGGATTCAAAAGTCGTAACCTATTGCATACTATCTCTGTGTTTGCATCTGAGAAATGGGGTATTGAAGAAATAAAAAAACAGAAAGAGACTTTTTTAGATGAATTTAAAAATCAATATGCGAAATATAATGCTAAATACTCCGATGAAAACGCTTAATATAGGACAGTTATACAATTTGACGGAAATTTTTACTGGCAAATACACAAAAATCGTTATTCCTGATTTGCAACGTGACTATTGCTGGGGTGGAAAAGGACGACTGGTACAAGACTTTTTGGAAAATATTATCGAAAAAGGTTATCGTTCTCGTGTTGATTTGTCAATGGGTCTACTGTATGGTTACGAAGAGCCTTATGGGCACATACAATTGTGTGATGGGCAACAACGCATAACAACACTATTCTTGCTCATTGGTATGTTAAACAAAGAGTGCAGCAACCAATTCCGAAATTTGCTTATCTCCGATTTTGAATATTACAATGATGACAAAGAGCCATATATGCAATACGCAATACGAGAAAGTTCTCTTTATTTTCTCAGTGATTTGGTGTGTGAGTTTTTTCTAGAATCAGAAGGTGAACCAAATGATATTAGAAAGCAGTGTTGGTATTTTGGCGACTATGACAATGATCCAAGTATTCGGAGTATGCTCAACGCATTACAGGATATTCACGAATTATTGGCTTCTCCGGTTAATCGTGACATAGACAAAAGCGACCTTGCTCGGTATGTTACTCAGAATTTGTGGTTTATGTATTACGATATGGGCACACGAAGTTTAGGAGAAGAGACCTTTGTTATCATAAATACGACTGGTGAACCATTATCTCCGACCGAAAATCTGAAACCTCGTTATGTTACAAAATACCCTGACTCATCAGATATGTGGGAAAAGTGGGAACAATGGTTCTGGATGAATAGAAACCGGGATAAAAATGACACTGCCGACAATGGTCTACTGGAGTTTTTGAGGTGGGTGATTGTGTTGGAAACCAAAGATGTTAAAGAGTTTGAGAAAACACAAGAATCCTTGGTCAAACAATCAGAAGTCGATCGTTTTGATTTTGAGCCTGTGCTGAGAATAGAGCCCCAAACTATTGATCAGTATTTCAATGTCGTAAAAAAACTGTTTAACGAAGCTCTTCCAAATAATAAACTGTGGCTGTCTCCGGAGCGGATAAATTCTCAGATTGATTGGTTGAGAATTTTGCCTTTGATTGCTTACTCTATTAAATTTCCTAATGCTCAAGAACGTGACATTGTCAGAGTCAAACATTTTTTCAAGAACATTGCCCAACTTAACCATATTCGTAAAGACATAGGCCGAGTGTTGTCATACGCTGTGGAAGTTATCAGGTTGATGGTTCATCCTGATATTGCACATATAATCTATATAGAGAATATTTCTGATCAGCTATTGACAGAAGAAGAACGTTTGAAGTTTACCATTTTCTTAGAATCAGAAAACAGAATCGAAATTGAAGATGCCTTTTGGAAGATTCAATACAAAACAGACCAAGATATGGATGGAAAGATATGGAATGGAGAAATCTTGCCTATCCTAAAATGGAGCTTTGTGAATGATCGATTCAATTTTGAGGAGTTTAAGAAATATATGAATGTATTCTATGAGGTGTTTAAAGGTGAGTGTGATGGTACTATTGACCTTACTCGCAGAGCATTAATCACATGCGAATTGAAAGACTATCCAAAATACTTTAAAGGACAGACTAATAAGTCTTTTGGTTGGGATTATAATGATTTTAAAGTTCTTATTAATGAAAATGTAGACAAGTTCTTTGAGTTCTTTAAGAAGATAGTCTATTCAGAGAAGAGTGTGTTGGAAGTGCTTGCTCAAATGTGTGATAGTTTTCCGATAGAAAAACCTTGGGCTGAGTTTGTGCATATACCCGATTTATTAGCATATTGTAATGAAAAAAATATTCAATGGTGGGGTGATGAGCAAGGCTGGATATTGGTCAAGGATAAGTATACGAGTGGCAGACACGCTAATGTAAATGCATATAAGTTTTATTTGGAACTAAGCCAATTGTCCGAAAAATTTTGGGAAGAAAGAGAATGGAAACTTTGGTTTTATGAATATGGAAATACCTGTACTGTTTTTGATAACGACATTAGTAAGATGGCTATAGACATAAAATGTTTAGGAAATACTTCCTTTATTATTGAAGTGTTTATGCGATCAAAAGAATCTGATATAGAAAATGACTTGAGTGAATTTGCTACCAGGCATGGATTGATTTATAATGGGTCACGTTATGTTTGCCATATATTAATGAAAAATGACGTTGTTGAAAAATTAAAATCTATGCTCTGATTTGACATATCAGCCATATAATTTTGCGGCAGGAGTAGGCTGAATGATGCTCCTGCTAATCTTTTATCCATAAATACTATGGCAAATTTTTATTGTGAATACTGTAGGCAAAAGCTCTCGTCAGTATCCTATCTTACATCAGCAAGTTGCTTATATCATCCTAACGGAGCGGAGAAAGGTAAGCACCTCCCAGCACTTTAACCTGCCATGCACTTGTCCATTAAAAAGCTGTTGCAAAAACTTTGTAAACTTCTCAAAGAGAATCCTAATCTTGCAATCAGTAAAGCCATAGATTCATACACTATTAATAATAAAGATGATTATGAGATAACAAAAGAATGAAACACATACGGGAAGGGGACAATTGTGTGAATAAAAGGACAACAGCTGGTGTCTATCAGCGATAAATTTGTATGTTTGTAGGTGTAAACAGATACAAAGAAACGTGAGGAACAGACCAGAGCAGGTTTGTGATTTTTTGAATGAACATGGGAAAAGAGACGTGTATGAAAGAGATTATTTTGGTATTATTAAATGAATTTGCTGATTGGGAAGGCGCCTTTATCGTTTCGTGTTTGGACCAGGGTGTGAAACCAGGGAATTCTGTCGGGCATGCAGTAAAAATCTTATCGCAGGCTAAAGACACTGTGATTTCAATAGGTGGACTCCGAGTATTGCCCGATTACGATTTGAATGAGCTGCCGGAAGATTTGCGGGTTTGGTATTAATCGGTGAGATGTCTTGGTTTTCCTTAGAAGTTGAATTATTGGTCCCGCTGGTGGAAGAAACAGTCGGAGAAAAAAAATTAGTTGCCAGAATCTGTAACGCTTCCGTTTTTCTCGGAGTGCATGGTTTCTTCAATGGCGTAAAGCATACCAGTAATACACTCGCTTACCTGAAGCAATATGCTGGAGATAAATATACGGGCGAAGCGGATTATGTTGATAAACAGGCCGTCAGGGACGGGAAGATCGTAACTGCCAATGGAACCGGGCAATTGGAGTTTTGCAGGGAAATATTATATGCTTTGGAAGCTGATACGGCGGAAGCGATAGAGGAAAGTTATTTGTTTTATAAAAATGGATTCTGTCCGGAATAAAGGAAGGTTGGCAGCCCTTTAAATAGAAGTGAAATATAGTAAAATCTGGAAAAATAATGGTGCATTTGGTATATTGTGATGATAAAGCCAAAGTGTTGGATAAAATACTTGACGGCAGTAAAACGATGATAGTTCGTGGGGCTGCCGGGCGTAAAATCCCGCACAGTCGGGTAAATGAAGGGGAAATCCTTTATTTTATGCAGAAAGGATCGAAGAAGGTTTCTGCCAAAGCCACGGTGACTCATGTCGAAAATTATCTCAAACTAACGGAAGAGGAGATTACCGATACGCTCGAACGGAGTCAACCTAAACTTAATCTGACAGATAAACAAAAAGAACGCTGGCATAAAAAGTGCCTGGTCCTGGTAGAATTTGCCGGAGTAGAAAAGATAGAACCCGCGCTTGATTTCGAACATCAGGGAAATATGGACGATTGGTTGATTATCGGCAAGATCGAAGATGTGGTTGTGGGGACAAGTGTTCCTTATAACTATGAAAACAGCAGGTTCAAGTAAATTTACCTGTATTGTTGTACGGGACGGTGGGCGGACGGTTAGTTGCGGGAGATTGCCTGAAAATGAGAACAGGACGTTTGGGAAGGCATAAAGTAAGTGGAAGGCTATCCATCGGGGTGGCTTTCGTTGTGTTATTTCAAATAGTCTTGGAGGAATGACATGGAATTATGGGAACGGATTCAAAAAAATTTTAAGCTGCAAGCGCCGATTGCCTGTGGCTAAAGAAAAAGAAACGGACTAGTGAATGTTCATTTGTTCCTTTTTGTATTTTGGGGAAATGAAAATAAGAGAGGGTATGAAACTAAAAATAGGTATTATCATCGGGTTGCAAATTATGTTTTGTTTGGGCCGTTGTAATGCCCGTCAGCCTCGATATTTGGAGGAAAGCCTGTATAGCCTGGCAAACATGGATTTCGGGACACATATAGCTATATCCTGTATCCAGACGCTGGGTATCACTGCAATTGCACAAGTAACCGGTGAACCGGAGTCCGAGGACTTTCCCGGTAGGTATCCTTGGCCAGGTTTCGGCGGAGTGTCGAAGATACCCCCAACGGAAGACCTTATCAATAAAAAAATCACCGGCATTGCCCGGGAAATTTCCGGGGAAAACCCCGCCGTCATGGGAGCGATCCAAGACTGTGTCAGCGACATAAAGGCTTATTGCAGGGAACATTCGGAACAATATAAAGACCGCAACGTCGATCTGGCATCGGGCGAACTGATGATACTGAAATGGTTGGGTATGACGGACATCCTTATCAGGCATGGATATGCCTGGGAACTCGACTGGAGATGTGAGTTAGAGGATTTTGAATTCGCCCTGCAGGAAATCCTGAAAAAGAACGAGGACGCAGGATGCCTGTTAAAAGCACTGGGGGACGAAACACTCAGCGAGGATGACAATATTACCGTTTGGTGTACCCGCTTCAGTAAAGCCTGTCCTTTGTCTGCGGTAGGGTGCATCGATATTGACAGCGACAGCTATGTGATCTTCCCGACACAAAAAACAGTCTTGGACCGTTTTTGGCAAGCAGCGGCACAAATCGGACAAAAGGTTGCTCCAGTTGAAAACAGCTGAAATAGTTTTAATTAATGTCAGGTCGATCACGAGGAAGGGAAACCAAATGATGCAATGGCGTACCGGTTCGATTATTGCTCGTCGTCTTTCTATTATCCGTAATGCCGGTCTGATCCTCTTGATGCTGTACAGCCAAATTGCCGAGAGGGGCACAACCGAAGAGCTGCAGTGGTAAATCGTGCTTTTTCAGCTCCGAGTGTTATATGTTCCGGTCAATACAAAAAGAGGTGGAAAATGTCGTCGTAATTTGTGGTGTATCTTATCAAGTATTTACATCAAATCACAGCAGTGTCAAAATTTGCGTCGAAAGCCGTTTTGGTATATCTTATCAAGTATTTACATCAAATCACAGCCATTCTTAACTGCTGTGTGGCGCGGCATTCGGTATATCTTATCAAGTATTTACATCAAATCACAGCGCGATTGCTTCTTATTTAAACATGGAATTGGTATATCTTATCAAGTATTTACATCAAATCACAGCCAACGGCTTAGCCGTCAGTCCGAGTGCCCGGTATATCTTATCAAGTATTTACATCAAATCACAGCAAAATAAATGATCTTGTTGTTGAAATAAAAGGTATATCTTATCAAGTATTTACATCAAATCACAGCATGTAGACCGGGCCGCGAAAATGACTCTCGGGTATATCTTATCAAGTATTTACATCAAATCACAGCATTATGTTATAAACTGGTAACAAATTATGGGGTATATCTTATCAAGTATTTACATCAAATCACAGCCAAGGCCTGTCAAAGCATTAAAATTCAAGACTTTTCATGAAATCCAAGCAAGAAAAAATGCAGACTTTTGCTTTCTGGGAACTGATTTGATGTCATTTTCTGATTTCAACATTTCAAAGAACAAATGTATTAAAAAAGTTCCAATTGTTTAGGGGCTTCGCCTAAAGGATTGGATTTGCAGCCCCAATAATTGAGAATTTCTCCGTATTGCTTATCGGTGACGGTCAAAATGCTGACCTGGCCTTTTTCCGGGATGTTATTCCGTATGCGTGAAATGTGTACTTCTGCACTTTCTTTGCTGGCACAATGGCGGATATACACGGAAAACTGCATCATGGAAAAACCATCTTTTTCCAGAAATTTCCGAAAATGAGTGGCGGTATGACGTTCCGGTTTCGTCATAACGGGCAGATCGAAGAAGACAAAAAGCCACATAATTCGGTATGCATTTAGCCGGTTTTCCGACATATTGTTATTTTTTATTTAAATTCCGGATAAACCATTTTCTTTTGCTCCCCACTGAAACATCGTGCCAGAGAAGCTGTGGTTTGCGAAAGTCCGACCATCAAAGGGCGGGTTGTATTTTCAAAATAGGTGTCATTGGCCAGAATCTTTAGTATTTCTGCTTTTACTGCGGTGGTCAGTTCTTTTTCACCTTTTTGAAACAGCCCGGACACTACTTCATCGGCGTAAGGCCTGTAAGGTTCCATGAGGTCGTCCGCTAGGCAAAAAGCGTTGTAACGGTTGTGGTGAAAAAGCCCCAGGGTGGGTAGTAAACCAGAACCTGTAATGGCTCGTGCAACTGCAGCCCGTAGGACGATGTAAGCATAGTTTAACAGATTATTGGGGCACTCTCCGTACCGGTCGCGTATAAAACTGGTGCCGAACATTTCCGTCCAGTATACCCGGGCAGCGGCCCCTTCCCGGTTGTCGGTATCCCCGCTTTTTACATTGCAATAAAATGGTTTTAATATATTCCCGTTTTTGCCTGACTTATCCAGTAAGGCAGCCTGATTGCGTATTTTGGCCTCAACGGTTTGTTTCCACAGGTTCTTTTTCAGGGGTTCGGAGGCGTTGATCTGGAAGCGGAACATTTCACTTTGTAAATGGTGGCCATCCAGGTTGAGCAGCATGGAGTTGGGCATGTGGCTGGCATCGCAGAAGATCACAGCTACATTGTTGGACATGAATTCCTGTAATAAAGGCAGGCTGACACTGATTTGCTGGTTTTCGATCACTACAAAACCAATATCCTCGATCGGTGCTTTATGCAATTCCCCCGTCTCTTTTATTTCAATCACTAATTGTTTGTCTTTAACCGAAAGACGGCTGGGTTTCCCGAAAAACAGAGTTCTTTTCAGCATAACGGTCCGTTTAAAAAGGTGATACGTCCGATTTCGTCTATCTGTACTTTGACTGGATTGGCTCGTTTCCAGGCTTCTAAACTTTGAATCCGGAATTCTTCCCGTTCGTTGTTCAGGGTGGAGGCTAAATGGTGCCGGAAAGTGTAGTACATACCGGACAGTTTTTGGACACGATATAAATGCTTGCTCAAGGTTGAAAGATCATTTCTGTATACTTCCAGTTCTTCCTCTTTCAAGCCTATGAGGAAAGTATCATTTATTTGCAGTATACTGACTATATTCCGGCCTTCACGGGGAAGCTGATAAATGGGCTGTCCCTGGTTTTGCCGTTCGATGACCGACCAGAAGGAGACAATTTCTTCCTTCAGGTTCCCGTCTGCATCCTGATAGATCATAACGTGATGATTGTTACGGGGATTCACATATTGGTTGATGTTGTCTTTCAACCGTTCTGCATTACCTAACTCTTCTTTCATCCGGATTTTCTTGATGGGTACGGGTTCTCCATGTTTGTTCGGAAGGAAGATCCGGTAAACCCCTTCTTTGAAGAAAGCATCCGAAGGAATATTGAATTCCTGCGTTATATCGATATGGTAATTTTCCTGCAGGTGTTTTAAGAGCATTTGCCGGATCGTAATATCGACTACTTTACCGATGTGTTTGCTGGTTTTCAGTTCACGGATGTCTTTCCGGATGTGGTAGGATTTTTCCGTAGCGCCGGGGGCGGTTCGTTGTCCGTAAACGGTTTCTTTGTGCAATTGTCCCCGGACGGCATTTCCGCAACTATGTATTTTCTTCCCGTCTTTATAGAGGGTTTTACTGATTTTGCAGAGGGTTTTAGGATTTTGTTTATACGACACCAAAAGAGGGACGACGCTTTGTCGGACGTCTTGGGCAAAACCCGGCCAGGGGGAGGGGAAATGTTCTGTGGAATCGAGGCCTCTTTTTTTGTTTTCCCGCCGGGCATTGTAGGTGCTCAAGCGTTGGAATAAACTCTGGGAAGATAAGGCAATTACAATGGCGTCTATGGCATGATGGCGCTGATCTTCCCGGTTTTTCTTCGGGTCGAACCGGACTTCCCCGGTATGTTCGTCCACCCAGATGTTTCCTTCGATGAGGTTTTCGCCTTTACTCGTTTTGGGGGCTGACAGCTCTATCGGAATAAGGGTGGGATCACAGGATTCAACGGTGAAGATACCGTAATATTTTCCTTTGGGTAAGGAAGCCGGCAGTTCATAGTGCAGGTCATCATCGGCATGGAATATCCCTTTGTCGTCTACGTCTCCGGTGAGGATGATTTGTCCCCCGCCGACCCCGGGAGGAGCATTTTTGATGGGTGTAAATGCGGGTTGTGCTGTGTCGGTATCCAGGGTACACCAGAAATTACCATCGGCACCGCTGGCCGGGCACTGGTAGTTGTTGCAGCGGAATATCCCTTCACGAACGCGTCCGAACAGCTGTACCTGCCGGGAGGTTAATTTGTTGTTATTGACGGATTCCCCTTCTTTGAAGGTTTGGCTGATCACCGGAAGACTGATCCAGTAGCTGCCGTCGGGTAAGCCGGTTTTCAGTTTTTGTTTCAGTTGGTTGCAGACGAAAACCCCTTTTTCGATCCGTCCTTTCAGTACAATTTGTCCATCTGCAGAGATGGGTTTGGAAGCAAAGAGGGGTGACCAGGTGACGGAGGAAGACAGTTTTATCCGGCGCCAGTACTTCCCGTCACTGGCATCTGTTGGAAATTCCGGCATACCTTTGCATTTAAATACTTTACGCTCTACCCGACCTGCCAGTAATAGTTCCCCTTTTTCAGTTTGTGGTACGTCCCCTTGTTTGGGGAGTAAACGGAGGGCTTCGTTCTTTTCGTTCGTAATGACATAGTATTCCCTGCGGTTTTCGGTGGCGGAAACAGGCAAAGAGAAAGTGATTTCCGGAGCGGATTGCAGAATATTGTTTATTCCCCAGAGATGCCGGAGTTCTGCGGTCAGTCGTCCGGGAAATGCCTTGACATCACTACAGATGGCAGATAAATATTCTACGGCTTTTTTGCTGATATAGCGGGTGTCGTTCAATTGTCTGGAAATAAATTCATTGGATTCCTGGGGTTTCCGCCTGATGAAGCGTTGTGCTTTGGCATAGGGTAAGAGCCGGAAAGCCCGGTCTTCAATTTCTTCCCAATTGCCCGCTCCCCATTTTTCAGGAGAGGGATCTTTCTGATAGAAATCGTAGGGAGTGAGTTCGCCTTTCTCCCGGTTAAAGGTGGCGTCGCAAAGGGTTTTATTGGCAAGGCTGTCATCCAACGAAATACTATAAGGAATGATATGTTCGATCTGGACCGAATTGTCACTTCCCAGCACATGGGAGATATTTAGTGTTTTTCCGGTATAGGGGCAACAAACCGTACCCCCTTTTTCTTCTATCTCTTTGTATAGTAAATATTTTTGGATGTTATCTCGGTAAGCCTTTAATCCGTATTCTGCTAACTTTATTTTTGCTGCCTCATTTTTCTTTTCGTTTTCGCGGATCTGCCGGCTTTGCTTTTCCCGTTCCGTTTTAGAGCTCCGAAGTTCCCGGCCCATCTCTACGTGGATATGGTCGAATTTGAACGAGGGACCGTATTTTTCCCGGCAGGTTGCCAATAGTTTGTTTACCGTTCGTCTTAATTCATTCAAACCCTGCTGGACAATCGGATTACGCAGATTATCCGTTTCTGATAAACGCTCTTTTTGTGCTTGCGTCGTGATCGCCTGACTGTGGTGGTAGAGCTTTTGAAATGCCCGGTCGTTTTTTGCGAAGCCGAAACGGTTGTGGACCAGGTAGTCTTTGATTTTCCGGATAGCTTCCCCTTCAGCATTTTTTTCTTTCAGGATACGGCATACCGCTTTTTCTATTTCCGGTTCGTATTCTTTGAAATATTCGAAGCGTTTCCCGAAACTATTGCGGATGCCGCCGAGGAGGACAGCGGTACTGTAAGCGTATCCTTTTTTCAGATAAGGATTAATGCGGCGGATTGCTTTCAGGGAAACATTTCCGTAGCCCTCACTCAGCCTTATTTTCTTTATTTTTTCGAGGTCGTTGGTTTGCAGTGCATAATCTTTTTGCAATTTTTCAAAAAGCAATGCATTGTCGTCGTAAAAATAGAAGCAGTGCCAGATCTCTTCCCGTTTTTCTTCCCAGACAGGGTGGGGAAATAACTTCCGGAGCTGGCTGATGGTCGTACAAACCGGAACTTTGGTGGTGTCGTCGAAATTGAATTTTTCAAATAGTTTCAGGTGTTTGGGAATTTTTTCAAAGTTGAAATCCTTGCTTTCGGTGCACATCAGTTCGAATACGGCTTCGCGTTGTATGGCAGTCAGGTGTTCGTTTTTCCCGTAAATAATGTTATTGATAAATTGATAGGCCCGGAATTCTTCAAATTCGGGATGGGATAGGGGAGCAGGGGTCGGGCCGGCGATGATCCATTTTTGGTGGACCGAATCGTAGAAATTCCTTCCTTCAAAGACACATTTGGAGAGCAAAGATTTCTGGGAGCGAAGCGGGCGTTGCCAGAACAGAACGCTTTCGTTGGATTTGAATTTTAGCTGTTCTTCCTCTATTTCAATTTTTCCTCCCAATACTTCTTTCAAAGGCAATTGGAAGGTAACCGTGATCCGCGTATCTTCGATAAGGACATGGCCTCGCCCGTATTTGGCTTGTAAATGTGTAATCAGTTTGCTATTCCGGACGTTTGTAGCAGAGCCTTCCAGGAAAATATTCTTTTTCCGGGTGGCTTGTTCGTGGGCAAGGCCTAGATGTCCGGCTTGTCTTTGCCAGATGATTTCAAATTCCCGGATATACATATCCCGTAAGGTATAACGGGCCCTGACCCTTTCAGTACGGAACCGGTATTTTTCACCGTTTTTGGGAGCGATGTCATAGAGATAGGCTCCGAGTGTCCGATTTTGCAAATTTTTCCGGATTTCATCGATACCTACCATCCGGTCTTTTCCGGTGAATATTTTTCCCTCTTCTTTTCCTTTGCGGCTGCTCAGAAAACCTCTTCTTTGGATCATCTGATAAAGTATACGTCCCAGTTCCGGGCGGGTAATATCTTCCGTAACGGCCCGCTTGCGCAATTCGTAAGGATTTTGTTTTAACCATTCCCGGAATTCCGGAGTGTCCGGAAATTGACGGGCGATTGATTTTTGCTGTTTGTCCCAGTTTTTCCACCGACGGACGTCTTCCGGCTTTAAGGGGCACATATCGTAGGCAATGAGGAGTTCCAGGAGTTTGGCTTTCCGTAATTTTTTCCGGAAATATTGGCGGCGCATTTGTCTTTTGGCCCTTCGGGTGGCATTCCGGGATTCTTCTTTTTCCCCTAGTCCGATGGTATCTTTGTTGATCCCTTCCGGAAATATGCGGACACCGGAGTATAGGATTTGATGTTCTTCCTGATCGACTAATGCCAGACCGATACTATTGGTACCTAAATCAATGCCTAAAGTGGTTTCCATAAGTTGGTAGTTTACTATACGTAAATTAATTCCGTTAAAATTCTGTAAAATATTTTGATTTTGCAAACGGTTGTGTAAATTTGTTTCGTTGATTAAACAAATCAATTTTTACATCTTATCACAGCAAGGCTATATGCCGAAGGATGTAATCCTATACTCCCGCTTCGGTGGGAGTTTTTTATTTTAATCCTGGGGCCGGGGCAATTGTGTGCACATTTGCCCTGTCCCCGTGTGTTTAACTTCACTTTTCGTCAGTTCAGGAGTGAAAATTTCCGGTTTAATGGATTCCTGAGGGTTGTTTTTTCGTATAATGATACATTTGTTACAGAAATTATAAAAGGATTAACGATGTTTCATGCTATTGTACACTTTTCGATTAAGAACAAGTTGTTTGTGGGACTGACGACTTTGTTCCTGCTCATCGGGGGAATTTATGCGATGCTGACTTTGCCGGTGGATGCCGTGCCTGATATTACGAATAATCAGGTGCAGATTGTGACGGTCTCGCCGACACTGGCGCCACAGGAGGTGGAGCAATTGATTACTTCGCCGATAGAGATTGCCATGAGCAATATAATGAATGTGGAGGAGATCCGTTCCGTGTCGCGTTTCGGGTTGTCACTGGTCACGGTGGTGTTTAATGAGAACGTGCCGACACTGGATGCGCGGCAACTGATCAACGAGCAGATACAGGCGGTAGCCGGGGAGATCCCACCGGAACTGGGAACGCCCGAGTTGATGCCGATTACAACGGGGCTGGGGGAGATCTATCAGTATATCCTGCGGGTGGCTCCGGGGTATGAGAAGAAATACGATGCGATGGAGCTGCGTACGATCCAGGATTGGATTGTGAAACGGCAGCTTTCGGGTATTCCGGGGATTGTGGAGATCAACAGTTTCGGTGGTTATCTGAAGCAATATGAGGTGGCGGTGGATCCGGCTGCTTTGTATTCCCTGAATATCACCATCAGCGAGGTGTATGATGCCCTGACGAATAATAACCAGAATACCGGGGGCAGCTATATCGAGAAGGTGAATCATGCTTATTATATCCGTTCGGAAGGGATGATCGGCACACTCAAGGATATTGAGAATATCGTGGTGGCAAACCGGAACGGGATACCTATCCACGTGAATGATGTGGCAAAGGTGCGTTTCGGGGCACCCAAGCGTTTCGGGGCAATGACGATGGACGGGAAGGGGGAATGTGTCGGTGGGATTGCGATGATGCTGAAAGGGGCAAATGCGAATGTGGTGACGAAGGAGCTGGAGCAACGGGTGGAAAAATTGCAGAAGATATTGCCTGAAGGCGTTTCCATCGAGCCTTACCTGAACCGTTCGGCTTTGGTAAACCGGAACATTTCGACGGTAATCTCCAACCTGATCGACGGGGCGGTGATTGTGTTCCTGGTGCTGATCTTTTTCCTGGGGAATCTGCGGGGCGGGTTGATTGTGGCTTCGGTGATCCCGCTGGCGATGCTGTTTGCGTTTATCCTGATGCGGGTATTCGGGGTGTCGGCCAACCTGATGAGCCTGGGGGCGGTGGACTTCGGTATTGTGGTCGACGGTTCTATTGTGATCTTGGAAGGCATATTGGCCCATATATACAGCCGTCAGTTCCGGGGACGCCATTTGACTCAGGCAGAAATGGATGCCGAAGTAGCCCGGGGGGCCGGGAGTGTGGTGCGGTCGGCGACTTTTGCGGTGCTGATTATCCTGATCGTATTTTTCCCGATACTGACCCTGACGGGTATTGAAGGGAAATATTTTACGCCGATGGCCAAGACGCTGGTGTTCTGTATCGTCGGGGCTTTATTCCTGTCGCTGACCTATGTGCCGATGATGGCTTCGCTGTTCCTGAAAAAGGAAATCCGGGCGAGCCGCACCTGGGGGGACCGTTTTTTTGAGTGGCTGAACAAGGTGTACCACCGGGCTTTGTGTTTTTGTCTGCGTTTTAAATGGACTACCGTTGCCGTGGCTTTCTCGGCTTTGGTGGGTAGCCTGTTTTTGTTCACCCGCTTGGGGGCAGAGTTTATCCCGACGATGGACGAGGGCGATTTTGCGATGCAGATGACGCTCCCGGCAGGCAGTTCGCTGAGCAATAGCATAGAGCTTTCGGGACAGGCGCAGGAGATCCTGATGAAGCAGTTTCCGGAGATCCGGCATGTGGTGGCGAAGATCGGGACGGCGGAAGTGCCTACGGACCCGATGGCGGTGGAGGATGCCGATGTGATGATCATCATGAAGCCGTTTGACGAATGGACGAGTGCGGGAAGCCGTGCCGAAATGGTCGAAAAGATGAAGCAGGCGCTGGAACCTCTGGAAAAGATGGCGGAATTCAATTTCAGCCAGCCGATACAATTGCGGTTTAATGAATTGATGACCGGGGCCAAGGCGGATATTGCCGTGAAACTTTACGGTGAAGATGTGGACGAACTGTATGCACAGGCGAAAAAGGCGGCTGCGTATGTGGAGAAGATTCCGGGCGCATCGGACGTGATTGTGGAGCAGACGATGGGATTGCCGCAGTTGGTGGTGAAATACGACCGGGATAAGCTGGCCCGCTACGGTATTAATATCAGCGAGCTGAATACGGTGATCCGTACGGCCTATGCCGGGGAGATTGCCGGGGTGGTGTTTGAAAACGAACGGCGGTTCGACCTGGTGGTCCGCCTGGACAAGGATAAAGTGGCCGATTTCAATATAGATAAGTTGTTTGTACACACGTCCGAAGGGATGCAGTTGCCGCTGAGCGAGGTGGCTGCCATAGAATTGGTGAACGGGCCTTTGCAGATCAACCGCGATGCGACCAAGCGGCGCATTGTGATCGGGGTGAATGTGCGGGATGCGGATATACAGCAGGTGGTGGCACAGATTCAGGAGACGCTGGACCGGAATATACGGCTGAAGCCCGGTTATTATTTTGAGTACGGCGGACAGTTTGAGAACCTGCAGAATGCAATCAGTACGTTGTTGATTGTGATCCCTGTGGCTTTGTCACTGATCCTACTGCTGCTGTTTTTTGCTTTCCGGAGTGTCACGTATACGTTGGTGGTGTTCAGTACGGTTCCCCTGTCCCTGATCGGTGGTATACTGGCCTTGTGGCTGCGCGGCCTGCCGTTCAGTATTTCAGCCGGGGTCGGGTTTATCGCGCTGTTTGGTGTCGCGGTGCTTAACGGTATCCTGATGATCAACCGTTTTACGGAATGCCGCAAGGAAGGGCGTTACGAAAAGACCACGCGGGTGGTGATCCGGGAAAGCACGCCCCATTTGCTGCGTCCGGTGTTCCTGACCGGATTGGTGGCCTCGCTGGGGTTTGTGCCGATGGCAATTGCTACTTCAGCCGGGGCAGAGGTACAGCGACCGTTGGCGACGGTGGTGATCGGCGGATTGATTGTCTCTACGATACTCACACTGATTATTATTCCTATATTTTATCAGATTGTCAATTCGGCTGTTTTGCTGAAAAGAGGATATTTCAGGCGCTTTTTCGGAATAGGCGCGGTGGTGTTGCTGCTGGTGTTGCCGGGGTATGTTCAGGCCCAGGAGGGGAGCGGAGTGAACCGGGGAGTTTTGCAGGTGGCGGATGCGACTGGCAGGGCTTTGCCGGAAGGTGAGCCGCAGACGGAGGCAGGCGTGCAGCGGTTGACGCTGGAGCAGGTGGTGGCGTTGGCGGTGAAAAACAGTCCCCGTTTGCAGATTGCCGAATCACAGATTGAGATGAGCCGGGCGGGCCGCGGGGAAGTGGCGGAATTGCCTGCTACGGAATTTGGTTATTCGTGGGGACAGCTGAACGGGGAAGGCCGGGATGATTATCAGATAGAGGTGACCCAGAGCCTGGGGTCGCTGCTGACCCCTTTTTATAAGAATGCTTTGGTGAAGCGGCAGATGGAAACCGGGCGGAATTATGCCGTATTGGTGGAAAAAGAGGTGAGGGCCGAGGCGAAACGGGCATGGAGTTATTATGTATATGCGATGCATGCGCTGGCTTTGTACCAGGAACAGTTGGAGTTGGCGGATCGTTTGCAGCATGCCGGGGAGTTGCGCTACCAGCAGGGGGAGATTACGCTGCTGGAAAAGAGTATGACGTCGACGCTGGCAGCGGATATGCGGACCCGTTTGTTTCAGGCACAGGAGGAGTTGAGGGTGGCAGCCCGCCGTTTGCAATGGGCCTGTTATTCGGATTCCCCCATAGAGCCTGCGCAGCCGGATTTGTCGATGCTGGCCGTGGATTCGTTCCCGGCAGCCGGGGGCGAGGCTTACCGGAATTATTTCAGTAGCCTCACCGATGAAATGACCGCTATGCTGAAAGTGGAGCGCAGCCGTTTTTTCCCGGAACTGTCGTTTGGCTATGTGCGCCAGGATATACGGCCACTCAGGGGATTGAATTCGTGGATGGTGGGGGCTTCTTTCCCGTTGTATTTTGTCCCTCAGCGCAGTAAGATTCGGCAGGCGCGCATTGCTGCCGATATCAGCCGCATCGAGACGGACCGCAGTATCCGTGAACTGGACCATAAGGTCGGTGAACTGCGGATTCAGTTGAACAAGTACGGCGAGAGTGTCCGTTATTACCGGATGTCTGCCCTGAAGGAAGCGGAGGAGCTGATGAAAGCCGCCGACCTGATGTTTCGCGAGAGTGAAACCGATATCACGGAGTATATCCAGAGCCTGAATGCTGCCCGGGAGATTAAACGCGGGTATATCGAGGCGGTGTATCAGTATAATGTGGCAGCATTGGAGTATGAATTGTATAGATAAAGATGCCGGAATAATTCAGAAAATGGAGAAATGAAAGATATTGGAAAGTAGGGAACTGAATGATTTTGGCTGATTTGAATCATGAATCTATTCAGTAGCATATCAAAATTAGTTATCCATTTCATCCAACCTAATGAGCTGTTATCAAGATATGTATACAAGTGTAATGTAGAGTTTTGTTAAATAAGTCAAGGAACTTACAATGATATTTCAAAATTAGAATATACGATCCTATACATCCTTTGAACTATTGGAACCATTTGAATAAAAATAATTTAACCATGAAAAAAATACTTATCCCCCTGATTGTATTAGCTGTTGCAGGATGCAAGGATGCTAAAAATAATTCCGCTGCCGGGGCAGTGGCTTCGGTAGATACGGCTGTTGTGGCTGAGCAGGTAGAAGAAATCGAGGAGGCGGACGCGCATAGTTCTGCTACGTCTAAACCCAATGAGGTGTTGTTCAACGGGACACTGGTGGTGCCACCGGAGTGTCAGGCTACCGTGACGATGGTTATGGGCGGGACGGTGAAGGACAGTAAATTGCTCTCCGGTATGGCGGTGAAAAAAGGACAGTTATTGGTGACGTTGGAAAATCCTGATTTTATTAATTTGCAGCAGGGGTATCTGGATAGTCATGCCCAATTGGAATACCTGGAAGCCGAGTACAATCGCCAGCTGGCACTGTCCAAAGAACAGGCGGCCTCACAGAAGCGTTTGCAGCAGGCTAAGGCGGAGTACCTGTCGATGAAAAGCCGGGAGCAGGCTACAGCGGCGCAATTGCAGTTGCTGGGAATTCAGCCGTCCGTTTTGCTGACTGGAGGCATACGGCCCTATTTAGAGGTGCATTCCCCGATTGACGGATATGTGGGGAATGTGCGGATCAATACCGGGAAGCACATCGCCGCCGGGGAAGCCCTTTGCGATGTGATCAACAAGGACCGCACGATGCTGCGTCTGGTGGCTTATGAGAAAGATTTGTCGAATATCCACAACGGGGATGCCGTCGAATTTACGGTAAACGGGATCGGGGCGCAAGTGTTCCGGGCTACCCTGGTTTCTGTGGGGCAGCAGGTGGACGAAGCTAGCCGTTCGCTGGAAATCTACGCCCGGGTGGACACTCAGGAAGAGCTTTTCCGGCCCGGAATGTATGTGACGGCCCGGATCCTGCATCAGGAAAAGAAATAAATCTTATTTTTGTAAGTCCCCCCGGCTTATTGAGTTATTTTGAATAAGATAGGTTGTGCTCCAACAGACTTCAAATAAATTTGACTCTGTGTTCAGCTTACACTATCTTGGGATAAGATAAGCTGTATTTCGGCAATTTAAACAAGTTTGATTGCACTCAACTTGCATTATCTTTGAATAAGATAAGCTGCGTTTCGGCATAACTTTCAAGCAAACTTGAAGATTCTGTACTCAACTTACATTATCTTTGTTACGTGCCTTGATTCCGGTTTATCAGTCCGGGTAAGATGTGTAATTAATTCCGATGTAGTATTTATGAAATTATACAGTCCTCTTTTTCAAAGCCGTTTCCTGCTGATTATTGTGATTATCTCAGCGACGGTGGCTTCGTTGATTCATTTCCCGGAGCTGATCTCACTGTTCGTTACTTACGAGCCGTTCAGCCTTTTCCCGGGAATGAAACCGCAGGATGTGGGGTTTGAGATCGGGTTTACCTTTATTTCCCTGTTGCTCCTGTTTGCCGTCAACGCTTTGATTTTCAGGTTCGGCACAAAGGGGATGAAAACAGGGGTAGGGCGTATCGCTTTTTCATTTGTGGTCACCTGGATGTTAAGCAGTGGCCTGGGGCGTTTTTTCGTTTATCTGCATCAGCATTTCGATATTCCGGCTATTGATGCACTGGCGCATCATTACCTGCATCCGCTCAGGGATTTCATCATTACCTGCATTGTCACGGGCAGTTGCTACATCATTTATCTGGTGCGCCGCCAGCAATCCTATCAGCTCGAAAACGAGCAATTACGGGCTGAAAGTTTGCAGAATCAATACGAAGCCCTCAAAAACCAGTTAAATCCGCATATGCTGTTCAATTCGCTGAATACGCTGCGTTCGCTGGTGCGCGAATCCCAGGATAAGGCGCAGGAGTATATTCAGGAGTTGTCCCGGGTGTTGCGCTATACCCTGCAGGGCAACGACACCCAGAAAGTGCCTTTGTCGGGGGAAATGGAGTTTGTGAATGCCTATATTTTCCTCCAACAGATGCGCTATGAGGATAACCTCCGGTTTGAGATCGAGGTGGACGAACAGCTCCGCGATAAGCAGGTGCCACCGATGGCTGTGCAGTTGTTGATAGAAAATGCAATCAAACATAATGAGATCAGCAACCGCCGTCCTTTGGTTATTACGATCCGCACGGAAGGCGGGGAGTGGCTGAGTGTATGCAACCGTATCCAGCCGAAGATGACCGGGGAATCGACCACCGGAATCGGACTGGCAAACCTGAACAAACGCTATGAACTGCTGTTTCAGCGACAGATTGTGGTGGAAAAAACGGGTGATGTTTTTTGTGTGAAAATACCTTTGTTGTGAAACCTCCGGGTACTTTGGTACACCTGAAAAAGATGAGGGGGTTATAGGGGCTATGAAAATGAAATGATAAACGTATGAAAGCGGTAATTGTTGAAGATGAAAAAGCGGCTGTGCGCAATCTGATGGCTTTGCTGTCGGAGGTGGCGCCGGAAATCGAAGTGGTGGCGGCTCTGGACAGTATTGCCGAAAGCATTGACTGGTTCCGTGCGCAACCGCAGCCCGACCTGGTATTTATGGATATCCATCTGGCGGACGGTTCGGCTTTTGAGATTTTCCAGCATGTGGAGATCCGTTGTCCCCTGATTTTCACGACGGCATACGATGAATATGCCCTGAAAGCCTTTAAGGTGAACAGCGTGGATTATTTGCTGAAACCCATTGCTGCTGAAGACGTACGGAATGCACTTCTGAAACTGGAATGCCTGAGGGGGGAACAATCGGCTGACCGGATGCAGGAAGCCGGTTTGCAGGGCCTTTTGCAGGCATTGAAACAGCAGGAACATTATAAAACACATTTCCTGATCCCCCAGAAAGGAGATAAATTACTGCCGCTGGCGGTGGATGCCGTGTATTATTTCTATATCATCGACGGGAATGTAAAAGCCGTAACGGATGGGAGGGAATACGCCCTGTCGCAGACACTGGACGAAATAGCCGATTCCCTGCCTCCTGCCGCATTTTTCCGGGTCAACCGCCAGTATCTGATTGCCCGCCGTGCTATTAAAGACATCGACCTGTGGTTCAACAGCCGTCTGTCCGTCAACCTGACCGTTCCTGTGGCGGAGAAAATTCTGGTCAGTAAAGTCCGCGTCGCTGAGTTTAAGGAATGGTTTACGAGGGGATAACACAGGGGGACTGGGCAAATGTGCGCACATTTGCCCCATCTCCGTGATTACTAGGGTGGATGTAGGCTGGTAATGGAATTCTTCGTAGGAAAAAGCGGTCAGCTTCTCTTGTTTTCAGGCGGTTCCGAAGGATACAGGGGATCATAGCGGCCCGACATATTGGGGTATATACTGCAACCGTTTTCAGTTTCCTGCCTTCACGAACGAAAAGTTGAGGTTCCGGCACTTTCACTCTGCACTTCACTTGTTTCCAAGCGGACAGGCGGATCATTTTCTTCGTGGCAGGATGCACCTGGCTGCCGTCTTGTTTAGAAAGATAGGGAAAAATGATAATGTATCGATGAGGAAGGAGCCGGTGTTTTTACAACAGCCCCCGGCACCGGAGTTTCAAGGGTTACCGGTTACCGGGGCTTTTACCTGCTTGGATATTCCGGTAAATCACGGAGCCGGGGGCTTTAGGTCACTGTGCTTTTATTTTGCCCATCGTTTGAGCCGGGGAAAATAGGCTTTCATCTGAGCAATCGCTTCTTCTTTCGAATACTGGGTATCACAAGCCCCGTTGAATTCATCGAGAAATTGAATGCAATGTTCGATCATCCCCTCCATTGTACAATCTTGGAGGAATGCCCCCTCTTTATAGCAATAGCAGCAATAATCCTCATTGGCGGAACCGTCTTTATTTGTTCCGAATTGGTCCGGAGTTCGCATCGGCATGCCGCAGCTTTGGCAAAACAGATTCATATATTGCTCATTTTTTACAAATACGTTGTCGATCCAATAGGTTGCTGATTCCGGGGTGAATTTCAATACACAGTATTCCGGGTCTTCCACTCCCCCGGGGAAATGGGGCAGCATCCAGTCGCTCCAGAGAGAGCGTTTTATCGCCTCGTCCGTTACGATCTCTATTTCGCCGGTGTAAACGACGCTGTCGCTGCCTTTTACAATTGAGACCCCTGCTTTGGGGTTGGCCCTAAAATGGGCTGTCTTTGCCGAACTTGTTCCGGTCGAGACGTAGATTGCACCGTCCTCCTCTTTGAGTTTTACCATTGCCACCGGGCGCGGATAGCCGTTTTCGTCTATCGAAGCCAGTGTAACGATCTGTGCCGTAGCGACTATTTGCGCTGCTTTTTCCTGAATGTCCATGTTTGTCGGTATTTTATTGTTCTGTTTTTGATTTGGATGCAAAGTTAATCGGGATTGGTTGTATTTTAATGAAAAATATTTTTTTTAATATAAATAATAAATTTAGTTCTTGAATTGAAGTGTTGGATTAATATTTACCTTTGCTACATTTTGGAATTCTGAGACAAGATTTTTATGACGGATGAAATAAATGAAGCGTTGGGTGGTTGCGGATCCGGGAGGGAAGGTAAAGGAGGATTCCGAAGCCGGATTTCAGGAAGAGGCAGGGAGTAGACGTGACATTTACAGGCGAGTAAAAAATTTGAAATGAGAGTGTAATTAAAACTTGAATACAATGAATCACTTTTGGTTATCTTTAGGTACCGGGCTTGTTGCTGGAGGAGTGGATGTAATACCTATGTTGTTGAAAAAGTTTCCTAAGGCCTCGTGTCTTTCTGCTTTTATTCAATATGTCGTCGTTGCGATTGTGATTTTTCATATCCATCTGCCTGGGCTGTCTTGGTGGTTGGAAGGAGCTCTTGTCTCTTTGGCCATGGCTTTGCCTGTGCTGGTGTTAGTGGCCGAAAAAGAGCGTAAATCGGTTCCCGTAATTGCCGTAAATGCACTGGTGTTGGGTGTTCTGATCGCTTGGGTGAAAGTCAGTTTTTGAATCTGGTAAGATTTATAGCCCCCGTTGCAGAATACGTTGTGAGGCAAACCCGTCAATGCCGGTTTCCGGGCGGTCTTTGCGGAGGGATTATCCTTCCGGGAGGCCGGGGACGTTGCGGCAGAATTTGCGGAGCACGGCCATCAGGCGGGCTTTATCGATGGGCTTGACGAGGTATTCATTGCATCCTGCCCGGAGGGCAGCAGTCTTGTCGGATTCGAAGGCGTGGGCTGTTAGGGCGACGATGGGGAGGTTGGGACGGAATTTACGGATTTCGGCGGTGGCGGTAAGACCGTCCATCTCTGGCATCTTCATGTCCATGAGGATCAGATCCGGGGGATTATTTTTCGCCATCTCCACGGCTTCGCGGCCGTTCAAGGCATGCAGTACGTTGAAGTGCCGACGCAGCAGGGCAGAGATTAAGAGGAAATTACTGGTGATGTCTTCGGCTATCAGGATGGTTGGGCGTTTGGCGGAGAATGCCGGAGTTTCGTCCAGTGCGTGGCGGGCGGCGACAGTCCGTGCTTCTTCGGGAGTAGCGTCCAATATTTCAGGATCGCAGGGCAGTATGGCCCAGAACTGCGAACCTTCGCCGTAGGTGGATTCAAAACCAACACTGCCGCCCATGGCTTCGGTGATGGCCTTGCAGATGGAGAGGCCGAGTCCCGTGCCCTGCGCAAATTCATCGAGCTTTTCAAAACGGTGAAATACTTTGACTTTCTTTTCTTCCGCAATACCGATGCCGCTGTCCTTGACGTAGAGGCGGATACCCTCGTCCACCTGTTCGTAGCCCATCTCGATGAAACCTTTCGGAGTGTATTTGATGGCGTTGGTAACGTAGTTGGTGATGACCTGTGCGATGCGATTCTTGTCCGATTTGACGCGGCAGGTGCAGTAAGGGTTGACGGCAATCAGCCTGACATTCGGATTGGTGACCCGTTGTTTCATGGAGGAGGCAAGGTCGTTGAAATATTCCGACAGGTTGAAATCTTCGTATTTCAGTTCCACCGAACCGGCTTCGAGTTTCGACAAGTCCAGGATATCGCTGATCAGCTTCAGCAGCAGTTCGTTGTTGGTGTGGATGATGTGCATGTATTCTTCGCGCTCGTCCTTGTCTTCGGTGGTCATCAGCAGGTCGGAGAATCCCACGATAGCATTCAGCGGGGTACGGATTTCGTGGCTCATGTTGGCGAGGAAGGCGGACTTGAGCTTGTCGGATTGTTCCGCCAATAGTTTGGCCTGCCGCAGTTCCTCGATCATCCGTTCGCGCTCCGTGATGTCGTCCACGCGGATGACGATGCCGTCGAGGGTGTGGCCGTCGTTGAATACGGGGGTCGCCAGTACTTCAATAGCGCGCTTGTTGCTCAGGCGAAACTGGATCTGCTCCATTTGCCTCGATTGCATGGCGCGTTGCATGACGCAGTTTTCGCAGGGGGTGCGGCGGTTGTGGGCGCTCTCGTAGCAATGTACGCCTTTCTTGTAGGCCTCGTAGGAAAGGCTGGCGGAACACATGGAGATGTTTTCCCATTGCACGATGTAATCTTTGTCGATGTATGCCAGCCCGGAATTGGTGTTGTTGAGCACCAGTTCGTTCTGGCGGATCAGTTTATCCAGTTCCTCCTTGTTTTTCAGCAGTGTCAGTTCCGCTTGCTTGTGGGCTTCGATGTTGATCGACATGCCGGAGACATACTGGTAGGGAGCGTCGTTGAGGATCGACGTTTCGAGCACGCCGCGCGTTTCCCACCATTCATAGACGCCGTTTCCCCTGAGGTCGATGCGATATTCCACTTTCCATTCGCCGCTGTCGTGGTGGCCCACTTCTTCCAGTGTGCCTGTGAAAAGCTCCCGGTCGTCGGGGTGGATGCAGGCTAGGAATTTTTCCAGGGAATTGACTTCCGAGGCGTCGCGCCCGATTTTGTCGAAGCCTTCGCCGAAGCTTACCCGCCCTTTCTGCGGTTCGAAAAACCAGGTGTAGGCGTCCATTGCTTCCATCGAGATGGAAAGTACTTTGGCGCGGCGTTTCAGTTCATTCTGCAGGCTCTGGTCCCAGCGGATATTGAGCAGAAGGCGTTTGTCGCCGTCGTAGATGATGTTTTTGCGGACGATTGTGTCGTACACCCGCCCGTCTTTGAGCGTGATGCGTTCCAACCCGAGATAAGGTTTGCCGGTGGTGAAGACTTCCAGGTCGGTTTTCTGCATTTGTTTCCCCTGTTGTTGGTCGATGATGTTGTAGACGGTTTCCCCTTCATGGGTGTCGAACATCCGCTGGCTTTCTTCGTTGCAGAAGACATAGCGGAAGTTGTCTTCCACGTCTTTGATGTGGATGGGCAGGGGTATATTGTTGAGTATCTTTTCCTGTAACTGTTTCCTTTTTTCCAGTTCCGTGTTATCCTTGCGGAATCCCACGTATTTAACGACTTTGCCCGTGGCGTCTTTCTCGTAGGGGCGCCGTTGACGGTGCAATATTGCCACTCGGATTTGCCGGGAAAGCGGAGGCGCACGTCTATGGTGAAGGGTTCGTCCCGTCCCTCGAGCATCAGGCGGCCTGCCCGGTGTGCCTGTGGCAGGTCGGCCTCGTGCATGTTGGCGTAATAGGCTTCGAGGTCGAGGGGGCGGGTCTTATCGTAGTTGTTAAGCGGTTCATTTTCTGCCAGGAACACTTGTTTCAGTGTATCGAACTCCCAAAGGGCGAAACCGGAAGCCTTCATGGCCAGTTCGGTCTTTTGCTTGTTCTGCCGAAGTTCTTTTTCCACCTGCACGGTAGTGGTGACATCCTGGGCTACGAAAATATATTTGTCGATTCCGCCGTTGTTTTGCTTTACCACCGAGACGGTGATTTCCAGGTGGCGCACGCCCGTATGGGTAGTGGGATAGTATTTTTCCCTTGCCAGACTGAAGTCGTAACCCACGGTGAAGCGTACGTTTTCCCCTTGCCGCAAGCGGTCTTTCATGTCATCGGGGATGTTGGGATTCTGAAAAATGTTTATTCCCAGCATGTTTTTCTTGTCTGTGACTCCCATCATAGCCATGCCCGCATGGTTTATTTCAGTAAGGTTGCCTTCGCTGTCGTAGAGTTCGAGGCCTACTGGTAGGTTATCGTAGATGGTTTGCAGCAGTACGTAGGATTCTTTGCCGTTTGTTTCTTTTTCTGACATGACGGTGCCGGGTTTGTAGTGAACTTTTTTCTATTGATGTCTACAAAGATATATTTTATAACTTTATATTCCAGTATTCTGGGTAAAAAGCTGTATGATAAAGGATAACACACACGGGGACAGGGCAATTGTGCGGAAATCGGGTAGGTTTATCTGTCCCTATTTATTGATTTGTCTCTTCTGGACGGCTGTTTTTAGTGACTGAGTGTTTGATTTTTAAAACGGCCAGATTGAGTTCCACCGTTGTTTCGGTTATAACCGTGGGCAATTCGTCTGTTAATAGGTCTGCGATCAATTGACCGCTTTTTTGCAGGATCGATTTCCGGGTGGGTTCATCTGCTTCAGGAAGGGCTGTTAACTGCCGTGTCAGCAAGCGGAGTTTGTAAAAAGCATCGATAATGGCGAGGGTGGTCTGAGTAGCCTGTTTGCTTTTCAGGATAGTTGCCAGCATGTATAAACCCCGTTCGGTGAAGGCAAAAGGAAGTTTCGTTTTCCCTCCTTTTATTGAAGTCGAAAATTTCGACTTCAATCCGTCCCATTCTGTTTTTTCCAACCGGATAATATATCCTGTGGGAAACTTATCCGGATTATTACTTACTGCTTCATTTACCCGTTTGGTCTCCACTCCGTAGAGTTCGGCCGCATCGGAATCCAGAATGACCGGAGTGTTCCGCAAGGTGATGATCTTTTTTCGACTTGTTCAAAACTCAGGGTATCCATAGCACACACTTTAACAGATGGTTTGGTTTTCACAATTTACGAATTTTTTCCCATAAATCAAATTCGTTTTTGCTATTCTTCACTCCAACACAAACGGTAATACATCCGGTTTCGTGGGGAGGGCTTCGGGTTGATACCTGAATTCTTCGTAGGAAAAGGCGGTCAGCTCCTCCGGGGTGGTGAGACGGTTTTGCAGAATGTAGCGGGTCATGGCGCCCCGGCACATTTTGGCATATACGACGATGTTTTTTAGTTTCTCGCCATCCCGGACGAAGAATTGGGGTTCCAGCACCTTTACTTCCCGTTTCACCCGTTTCCAATCGAAGAGGCGGGTCATTTCCTCGGTGGCCAGATGCACCAGGCATCCATCGTCCTGCTTCACCGATTCGATCAGCACATCCGTCAGTAGGGGTTTCCAAAAGTCGAACATATTCCGTTCATCATTATCCGGCAGTTTCACACTGCCTTCCAAACGGTAGTTCTTGATGCGGTCCATCGGCCGGAGCAGGCCATATAAAAAAGAACAGATCCACAGATGGCTGTTGGCATACGCATAATCGGCCTCTGTAAATTCCCAGGCACGCAGATGCCGGTAGGCCATTCCATTGTAGGATAATACGGCAGCCCCGCTGTCTTCGGGATCGAAAAAAGAGAGGTAACGCAGTTTATTCAGGATCGCCAGGCGTGCATTGCACTTGAGGGCTTTCCCCAATTCTGCTTCCGTAAAGGCCGCCAGTTGCAGTGCATGGCGGCTGGCTTCTTTTAGGAACCTGGGCTTTGTCGAAAGCTCCGGTGAGACTTCCGACCGGGTGGTCATATGTTTGGCACAAGCTAATAAAATCTGCATGGTCTTGTTTTTATCTTTATGCAAAAATAATAAAAACCGGGTAAACGAAGGGAGAGGAATGCAGATAATACTCTTACAGGAATGATGAACAAAAAGGCGCATTTGCCCTTTTTTACCAGCCTCCGAAAACGTATATCTGCCAGTTGGGGACTTCCGGGAAGTAATCATTCAATAGAATAATCAGCCAGCAGAGGATAAAGAGAAAGATATGAATGATGCAGACGGTCGCTCCCGGCATGTACCGGATTTTAAGCTGTACAAATAAACGCCACAGGAATTTCATATTCCGGGCTTATTAAAATCCGACGGATAATCCTGCCGAAAAATAAGGTGCTACGCCAAAATAACCGCCGGGCTCTGTGCTGACGAACATCGCTTTCAGGGTGCGCTTGTCGTATGCTGCTATCCGCATCGCATTGACGCCTGCGGTTAGCGGTATGCTCACGTGTTTGCAATCACGGGACGGGGCAATTGTGCGCACATTTGCTCCGTCCACCGTGTGTGCTGGATCATTTTGCAGGTTATTATTTAAATCATTCGGAAAGCGGTATTCCGGCAGATAAGTTGGCTGCTTTTTGATGCAATGGGCATTGGAATATTTTAAATGTGGTAAATATTACAGAGAAAGAATTTATTATACGGATGCTCAGCTTGAACAATGGCTGAAGAAAAGCGGGATAGAAGGTGTCGGTTTAAATTGCCTTTATCCTTTTTTGGTAAGAACAAGAAAATGGTATTTCTTTCTGAATTATGAACTTCTGCTTTATTTTGCCGTTCAGGCTATTGTCCGGATAGAGAACGTTGAAAATTACTCTAAGATTACAGCAGACATAGCCTGTGAAGAGAGCAAACTTCTTGTTTTTCTGGACAAAGCGGACCCGAAGCGATTCAGGAAAGAAATTTTGAGTCTGGAAATTCATTGTTTTTTAAATAAGTTGAATTTGGATTCTTCCGAAGAAGTGGTTTTATCATTTATAAAGTATTTTAACCCGGATTTTAGCTTAACATGGCTCAAGAGAAGTAATTCTTTTGAGACTGCAATCGAAAGTAGCGGAGATGTTTTTGTTGAAGAGTTGATCCGGTTTATGGGTATCTGGTTTGAAGTAATCGGACTTGAAGATTTCTTTTATAAAGATTGTTACCGGGAGGATGATCCGGTAAAATACAAGAAGTACAGGCAAGGTTATAGGAATTTATATAACAGATTACTGCTGGTGTTCGGATTGATGGACGAAAATGGAAAACTGTTAGAATCTACCGATGAGGAGTTTCACCTGAATCTGTATCAGTTCGCAAAGGATTTAGAGAATTACCAAGCGTTGAAGGAAGTTGGAATGGAAGAATATATACTTGGTATTTACCGGGAAATCCAATCAAAATTGGATGAATACATGGTCGTTAATTGATGGGAAGCGTTGTAGGTACGGGGGGAGAAAATGCAGGCGATACAGTAGTATGATTAATTATTAACATGATAGAAATTACACATAATCTTTTTATTGGTTCTCAGAGTGATTATGAGAATGAAAGTTTTATTACATTGTAATCAGTGGGCTTCGAGGTCTGCAACTATAGGTTTATTGTATCTTCATTATACCGGAAATAATCAATGGAGTATATAAGTGCTCATACTCTAGAATTTCTTCCAGCTTTTTGTTGCTGAATGCTGTTAAGTACTGTTGATATTGCTATTCTTTTATTTAAATTTATTGAAAATTTGTATATTTGTAAAATATGAAAAAGATCGATTTACATATACATACAATTCCAAGTTCCGTTAGCGACAGTCACTTTGATTTTGACATTTCGAAGTTAAAAGAGTACGTTTCAACGATGGGAATAGACGGCATTGCTATTACTAACCATAATGTATTTGATAAGAATCAATATCTTACAATAAAAGCTATGCTGGTAGATATAACGGTATTTCCGGGTATCGAGGTCGATTTATGTAACGGACACATATTAGTTATTACAGATGAGTTGGACATAGATGACTTTGATAAGAGGACAAATATGGTAACGTCAAATATCCATACGGCAACAGATTCGTTAGACTTGCCTACATTTGAGTCTATATTTACAGACCTCTCAAAATACTTATTAATACCTCATTACGATAAAAAGCCTCATATTCCAAAGGATGTTATTTTGAAGTTGGGAGAACATATCACAGCAGGAGAGGTTAACAGTCCTAAAAAATTCATCTATTGTCGAAAGGACAAGAATAGTTTAGTGCCAGTGTATTTCAGTGATGGTAGATTTACATCAGCAATTCATGATTTCCAGCCCAGGCAAACCTTTATTGAGGTCGGCGACTTATCCGTTCATGCACTGAAAGAAGCACTGAAAGATAGACAAAAGGTCGCATTGGATGGTTCAGATAAGAACCTAATAGACATCAATACTGGTGAATTAAAGATTTCTTCGGGGCTGAGCGTAGTTCTTGGTCGTAGATCATCAGGAAAATCACATACACTCAGAATAATTAACAGTAAATATGGCAAAGAAAATGTTAAATACATTAAGCAATTTTCACTGGTTAATGGCAGTGAAAGCCAAGATAAGAATATGTATGATAATCTTCTTGCCGAAAAGAAAAACAGCTTATTTGAGGATTATATTGATTTGTTCAGAAGTGCTGTGGATGATGCGGTAAGTATCAACGATGAGCAAATAGATGGGAGTGCTATAGAGGACTATATAGAAACTCTTAAAAACATAGCTAAAGATGAAGGTTTAAAGGATGTTTTTTCTAAATGTACATTATTCAACGATTATAGGTTTGATATTGCTGAACCCGACACACTCAAACAATTAATAGGTCATGTACTTGTAATTATAAGTAATGTAGAATATAGAGAAACTATAAATCGATATATTGATATAAATGCTCTAAAAGCATTACTTTTTGACTTGGAAAGCCAATATCAAAAAGCCTTAGAACTATATAACAAGAAAAAGTGGACTAACTCCTTGATGGTTGAGATTAACAAACGTCTTCAATATCATTCCTCTGCACCAGCTTTACCAGACGTAAGTTTCTATACAATTGCAACTAATAGACATAAACGTACAAAGTTTAAGTTGCTTTGTTCTTATATTATGCGTGAAAGGAAGATTGCTTCAATGGATGTAGCAAAGTTCAAAATTCAGGCTAAAACCAGAAAGTTTGAGAATGCCACTGATATGAAATCTGTCTTGGGGCGAAAGGTAAGCTTGGTAGATGCTTATACACAATATAGTAATCCTATTTCTTTTATCAAAAAATTGAAAGAGATAGAATGTATCAACAATGCTGAAATCTATAAATTCTTCATAACAGTGGATTATAAGATACTTAATGAATATGGGTTGGACGTGTCTGGTGGTGAACAGTCTGAATATAACTTGCTGAATTCTATTCAGGATGCAAGAAATTATGATATGTTACTTATTGATGAGCCAGAGTCCTCGTTTGATAATATCTTCCTTAAAGACGATGTAAATATTCTTTTGAAAGATTTGGCAGAAGAGATGCCCGTGGTAGTTGTAACCCACAACAATACGATAGGTGGATCTATTCATCCAAATTATGTTATCTATACTGAAAAGACTATTGTAGATGAGAAACCAGTGTTCAGAATCTATTATGGTTATCCTACAGACAAAACGCTTAAGTCAAAGACTGGAAAAGAAATAGAAAATTATGCAATACAGCTTGATAGTTTAGAGGCTGGCCAAACAGCATATATAGAAAGGAATAAAACTTATGAAAATCTTAAGAATTAGCAATAGTAAAGGAGAATTTAGCCTTGACGGCATTAATTATAGTTCCGTTGACACAATAAACAAGGATGATTTACTAAATATGATAGATTTATTTGTAAATAATGAATGTGAGATGGATGAATATTCTGAAGTGAGTATACCGAATAAGGCTCATCAGATAATATATCAGAATATTTATCGGAAGTTTAAAGAACTGGAGCAAAACAAAGCTCAGTTCAAAGATATGAGCGAGAATACATATAAAGATGCTATTGATAAATATAGGGATTAATGCTTTCGACGATTGGTGGAACGGACTTGGTGTTTGGACATTAGGATTGTCTTGCTGATTATTTGCTTCTTATATACCTTTAGTGGTAAAGTGAATATAAAAATAGTTTATGGAGCAGGGAAGAGAGAATCTTTGCGTTTAATAAAAATGAATTAAAATTTTATTTATATGGGGCAGTTTAAGGACATAACTATCAAGAATGTTATTGAAGAATTGAATCAAAGTTATTTTTTGCCTGACATTCAGCGAGAATACGTTTGGCTCAATAAGGCAAACGAAAAGAAGATAGAGCAATTGTTTGATTCTATTTTAAGGAATTACCCTATTGGTTCGTTTTTGTTTTGGAAATTAAAAAAGTCGGACATTGAAACTAACCGTGATGTCAGGGAAGTTTCAGACAAACTTAATTTCCAGCTTTATAAGTTCATTGAAAAATATGATATAAGGGATACGCATAATGAGAAGATAGATATTGAACAAGTCAATTCTAATGATTTGTCGATAGTCCTTGACGGGCAACAACGGCTGACATCATTGTACATTGGGCTTAAGGGTTCAAGAACGTTAAAGAAGCCTAAAGCATGGTGGGATAACCCTACTGCATTTGAAGAAAAACGCCTTTACATAAACCTCAGGTATCAGCCAACGGAAGAAAACCCGGACGATAATTACCAGTTTGAATTTTTAAATCCGTCGAATATGCCTGGCGTTGATGAAAACAATTTCTGGTTTAAAGTTGGGGATATTCTGTGTGTGGAAAGTTTGTTGGGATATGCGAGGGAAAAGGGCCTTTCAGACAAGGAAATGTTTATTCTGGAAAAACTGAGGAATGCTTTCTGTACCCAGAATCTGATTTCCTATTTTGAGGAAACTGAAAAGAATCTGGATAAGGTGTTGAAAATATTTATACGCGTAAATAGCGGAGGTACGCAGTTGTCTTATTCAGATTTATTGATGTCTATACTGACAGCTAATTTTTCTTCGGATATTCGGGATTTGATGAATAAACTGGTGGACAATTTGGCAGAGAAAGGTTTTGCCGTGATGGGTCGTGACCAGATATTGAAAACGTCCCTGCTCCTCACGGGTTGTAACCATATATTCCAGCTTAAGAGTTTTAGTAAGGGCACTATACATAAGGTTGAGGATAATTGGACAGAAATTACTGATAGTATCTATGATGCCATACATCTAATGCAGGATTTTGGTTATGCGAGGCAATTGTCATCTGGGTATATTATTTCCGTATTAGCTTTCTACTTGTTTAAGAAGGGCATTAAATATAACCAGATTCAGCAGGAAGACAGGGAAGAAATGTGGAAATTTGTACGTAATGCCCAAATAACAAGTTTCTTTACTACCTCTTTGGATACTAAATTGAGCTATGTTTCGAATGTAATGAGGGGAGCAAATACTTTTAAGGAATTTAATGAAAAGATGTATGATAATCGATATTTAAGGATAACACCAGAGGATGTTGAGCAAATGATGGCATTGGAGTATGGCAATCCTGCTATTTTGCCGCTTCTTCAACTGTTATACCCTAATTTGGATTATAAAAATTCAATTTTCCATATTGACCACATTTATCCAAAATCAAAGTTTGTGCCTAAAAATGAAAAATTGCCGGTAACTTCGAGGGAGAAGAAGAATTGTTTATTTAACTTACAGCTGTTAGAGGGAAGGGAAAATAATATAAAAAGGACAAAAGATCCTGAAACTTGGTTAGAAGAGAATTATAGCGCTGAAGAAATTGTGGAATATAAGCTCAAAAATTATATTCCTGGGAACCTTAAATTAGAGTGGGAAAATATATTACAATTTGAGGAAGCAAGGAATAAAATGATTTCAACTAAGCTGAGGGAAGTGTTTAAATAGGTTTATTATGCATTAGGTAGGTGTTTATATTAAGCAAGATTTTTAAGCTGTTTGGGAGGGATGATTAAAACGTCTGTCTCCTTATTCACGGCAGGTTGTTGGCTATCCTCAAGTGAGGGTAGCTACATTGAATTTTAAGAATATTGAAAAAGCGTTATCAATTTTCCGGGTTAGAAAATTCCTATTCATTTGATATGAAGTGGTAATAATATTAATTACTAAATTTTTTACTATGCCGTTGATAAGCTATAAGAATTCTCTTGATATAGAGATGTCTTCTGCAGAAATAGATTATCTCTATGAACAGTTAAAGAAAACGAGGGGTTGAATGATTTGATGTTGTGGTTTATGATTTTGTACATAAGTCCCATATTGATTCAAATGATGAATTGCAAAATATGAGATATTTGGTTCATTTTATTAGGATATAAGCATATGAGGTTAACATGTTTTTAAAAAAGATGTTATTGTCTAATTCCGAAGTCGAAGGTATACCGTTGGTAAAGCAAGATGTGTTATTTACAAGAAGGTTGTTAGAGATTGATAGGATTCCATATTGCCAAAAATGGTTGTATAAATGACAGTATGGTTAAAGAATCCCTTCTTTATAAAGTTTATATCCTTCAAATTTGAAGAGGTGATAGATGGCTTAAAAATAAATTAGAGCATAAAAAATATTAAGATATTTGATGTTAACTTATTAATTGCCAGAATAATAAGTGGTATTTTGAACCATTCAATATTGCAGATATTGTATTAAGGATGGAGTGCGACGATGTTTATGGTTTGTTGTTTGATTATCATAAATTTTTAAATATTGATGGCTGTATTCATGATGGCTGATTAGTCTTTAATCACGGAGACAGGGCAATTGCGCGTCCCCGTGTGTCATAGCCATCCCGTGATCCAGCTCCAGATTTTTTTCAGCAGTACACCAAGAAACAGCAAGGCGAGGACGGAGAGCCAGATGCGGAAGAAATAGTCCTGGAGGCGGTCCCACAGGGAAAAACGGGGGATGCGGACAAGCATCCCGATGAGTTCTTCGATGGTCTGGCATTCGGCGAATTCCTCCCGGAAGGTCGGTTCGTCCACCCAGGTTTCTTCGAACCATTCTTCGTCCTGGTGTTTTAGATATCTTTCCGCTATCATTTCGCGGAGGACGTTGGGTGATAGTTTTTCCGGATGGGGTTCGTAGTCGTTTTCCAGGGAGATCACGCCGGTGCGGGTGCCTGTCCAGCCGTGGATGCCCCGCCATCCGGTTGGGTAGGCATGGCGGATGATGTATTTTGTTCCCGTGGAATCGACGATGGCAACGCCTGAGCGGTCGTATTTTTGCAGCAGGCGGGTGGTGGTGACCTGGAAATCTTTTTCCCGGGCAAAGCCCCAGACCATGTCGTCCCGGGGATCAAAAATCAGGATGGGGTATTTTAATTGTGCTTTCATGGGAAAAGTTTTAGGGTACTGGTATCATGCGGGAGTTGTCCGGGTTTGGATGCCGGGGGTTTTACTTTTTTATATTTTTTCTTTTTGTAACCGGATGCGATCAGCCCACGCCTGCGGATCAAGAATTTGGTGACCGGAGGATGTTCTTTTGCTTCCTGTATATTCTTGATCCACCCGGGATGGAAAGATAGCACCTGGCCCGGATAGTGCTCTTGTTGCAGGGGCGGATACAAGCCGGGGAGTACCCGGCAGATAAGGGTGTCTTTGTTTATTTCCCATTTTCCGGTGTAATAGTCCGTCCAGCCGTAGTCGTAGCTCCAGCCATGACTGAGCTGTTCGAAAGTTTGGTCGGTATGCAGTTGAAGGGTGCTTTCTGAGAAGTTTTCACTTTCCAAGTCTTGTTGTATATGCTTGTAGGTCCCGGGAAGAGCCGGAGAACGGAGGTGTTTTGCCGGAGGGAGTTTTCCGATTTTATATTTTTCCCCGTTGTAATACCATTTTCCGGTGGTTGCCGGATAGGCCCGGACATGGATGTCCCGGGGCACAGGGGATTGGGCGATGAATTCAACCTGGTAGCTGAAGGGGTAGGTCAGAAAATCGCTGCAGCTCAGTACCAGCGTATCGCCACGGGCACAGCGGATGGAAAACCGGGTATCTCCGGAGTGAAGGTTGGCATACTTGGTCGTTTCGGGCTTATTTTTAATCCCGATAAAATGGGGCGGGAGGGAGCCGTCCTGTTCCAGGGAGTTGTACCAATTGGCAATTCCGTCATTCACGATGTTGCCGTGAAAGACGATGGAGTCTGTTTTGTTTTGTCCCCTTGCTGCTTGAAGGGGGAAGGATAGTAGCAGGATGTAAAACAGGAATTTCATGGGGGTGTGGAAAATGGCAGGTGATTGAATGGGCTACGGAGGTTTGACGGATGGTTCAGGGTTTGTTCCTGATTTTCAGGATCGCATGGCTGATGATCAGTGCGTCGCATCCGCCAGGAGATTCTTCTGCTCCGGGTACAGTTGTTTCCCCGGGGGAGGGGGTGGCAGTCAGCCGGGCTTTCCATTCCGGGAAGACAGTAGTGTCTGCTATTTCCCAGCCGGGCAGTTTGTAGCGGATGAGGGTGTCGGTCACGAAATCGTGGACGCCGCTTGCTTTCAGCCGGTCTGTGAATTTCCCGAAATCCCTCGGGTCCAGGTTCAGCAGGATGAAGGCGGAAACGACGGGCAGCAGGTCGGTTACTGCTATTTTGCGGTATTCGTAGCGTTTCAGGACAGCTTCTGCAAGCGGATCGAGCAGGATACTGCGGAGGTATTTTTCGCTTTTTCCCCCGGCATATCCGGCGGAGAGGGCGGTGAAGGCATGCATGAGGTAGTCTTTGCTCAGTTGCAACAATAGTTTCTTGTTGGAGATGCCCGGACGGTACTCTTTTCCCCGGGCTTCGGCTTTTTCCAGTGCCCGGATATGCTCTTTGTCGTCGAGGGCGAGGCGGCGGTTTTCCTGCAGAAGGGTCCGGTAGTGGTGGCTGGGGAACTGATGGCAGCGGACTGAGGGACAGGCGATCTCCACGTAGCCTTTGGCACTTGCGGAGAAGGTGATCTCAAAACAACCGGACCGGATGGTGTTTCCTTCCTCGTACTGGACCGGGAGGCCGTCCAGGCTGAATGTCCCGCTGAAGGGATGTTCCGGCAAGGGGACGGAGGTATCGGTTTCCGTCCTTTCGAGGAGTTGCAGGTAAAGGGCTGGAATCCAGTTGTAGTCCTCGTCGTCCCTGGCCGCCATGATCCCGGCATCGTTCCACAGCAGGAAGGAGGTGCGGTTGTATTCTACCGGATTGCCGTCGTAGTCTTTGGCGGTGCTGTAACCTTTGGTTAGGCGTTCTTCGCCGAGCAGCCGCACCAACGCACTGGGAGATAGCGGAAATTCCAGGGGTACGTTGTTCACACTCAGTACATTCCCGTCGATATGGATTTGCAGCATCGCGGCTTTCTCTGCCGCAGAAAGCAGATAGGCGGTGTCGTAGCTCAGCAGGTTTTGCCACCAGGCAGGGGTGAACAGGCGGGAACGGGGAAATTCTTTGAAGCTGGCGGCAAAGGTATCCAGACTTTGTTCCCTGCTCAAAGCCTCTTTGTCGTCGTAGTTCAGGCTGAGAGTAAAGTCCCCCCGGGGGGTGAGCGTGAGCAGGCATTCCATCCAGGCTCCTTCGGCGGGACAACGGTTGTACATCTGCTTCCGGAGGTTGGCAGCCAGGTTGTACAGTTTATCAGGAGCTGAAACCAGCTGCTTTTCTGTTCCCTTTTCGACCGAGAGGAAAAGGTATATGCCCCCGAAGATATTGATCGTTACTTCGGTTTTGTCCCATCCGGCCCTTTGCAGGTGTTCCTGTATGGTACGTATCATTTCGGTGAGGGGACGCAGCGGATAACTCCCGTCCATGTAGCTTTGCCGGCGGGTGAAGAGCGTTTTACCGGGTTCGGGGGCAGGCTCCGGCAGGGTGAGGTATTCCTGCTGCGGATGGTTGTAAAGGGTTTCCGCCATATCGAGGAACCAGAGCCAGTATTCCCTGCGCAAGGGAGCGGTTGCGGTGCCTGCTGCTCCGGGCTGCCCGACATAGGCCAGTTCGGCGATAAAATCGGGGGGCAGTGAATCCGGGTCGAAGTAGTCGCTGTCGGTGTCATCTTCCCCCTCGTATGCTTCCTCTTCCCACAACAGGACATCTTCGGCCCTGCAAAGGATGCTATAACAGAGTTTGACGATGGCATAGGCGGTGATGCTCCGGGCATTTTCGCCGTAGTAGGTGGCATAATTGCCCAGTTGCCGGGCCTGGCTGACCAGTTTTTCCTGGGTGGCCCGGCGTTCTCCGGGGTCTCCTTGGGGGCGGTACAGGAAATCATTGGCTGCCCGGAGCAGGCGCAGGAAGCTCTGTTCTTTGCAGACGTATTGCTCCCACAGCGGGTATACCTTTTTGCAGCATTCGCACAATATCCGCTGCACGACGACGGGATTGCCGATGTGGCGGTAGAGTTCCACCCGGTTGGCCAGTGGGAGGTGTCCTTCCGGGTGCTGCTGCACGATGCCGCGGAGTGCGGCCATGCGGCTGGCCATCCGTTCTTTCCCGTTTATCTGTTGCCCGTCCGGCTGGAATGTTTTGCGCGCCTGTTTGCGGAGGATGGTGCGGTATTCATCTTCCAGACCGATGAATTCGATGATGGCCTGGCAGATGCTTCCTTCCTCGTCCAGTCCCCAGTAGGTGGAGTAGCAGCCGTCACCGTATCCGCTCTGGAACAGGGGGAGGTGGTAGTCTGTGCCTGGAATCTGAAAGTTCAGCCAGTTGCCGCTGTCTGACTGGTAGTCGGGGTAGCGGCGGGCATTTTCTTCGAGCAGGTCGCACCAGAGGTCGTTGTAGAGATCGCTGTCCGGTTTTTCTTGCTGCATCTGTTCCTCAAAGTCGCAGAGGGCTGCACATACCCGGGGGTCGCAGAAGCATGCCAGCCCGGTGTCTACCGGAAAACCGAAGGATTCGCCGGCCTGCACCTCTTCCGGGTCTTCCGTGCCGGTCAGGGCTTGTTCAAACCGCATTGCCGGGCGGTTGGTGAAGCAAACGCGGGCGGCAGCATATTCCCCGTAGCTTTTCCGGGGATCCTCCGAGAGGATGCACAGGACCACCTCGTATTCTCCGGCGGGGGTGGTCCGGGTGAAGGGCGGGGTATCCCGGCTGAGCCCTACTAGGGGATCGGCTGCGATGAGCCGGCCACTGGGCAAGGAGAGTGTGCCGATGTTCAGCAGGTGGATATAGTCCTGCATGTCTTCGTCGGGGTCAAAGAATTTATTGAAGTATCCGGGAGATGCCATGTCGTGCGTTTTAACCGTTTTCGGCCGGGGTTATTTTTTGCCCGATCTGTCCGGCTGCCTGCTGCAGCTGGTCCAGAATTTGTTTTTGTACCGGGAAGATGACGTAGCTATCGCTGTCTATGCCGAGGCAGCCGACGGTATGCCGGGGACAGGCCTCGCTGAGCCCGGCACACCAGGCGGTGAGGTCTTCGTCTTCGTCAAAGGTCCCGTCACTGAGGGCTTCGGTGAGGTCTTCCGCTTCCCGGTTCTTTTTCCGGATTTCCCCGAGCGCGAACCGGAGGTCGTCCAATTCGCATTTCCAGTCGAGTTCCCAGGCATATCCGTGTCCGAGGAGGATGTCCACCATGCCCAGCCATTTCAGTTCCAGGGGAGAGGCCTGTGCCGGATCGGTGTTGCGGTCTTCATATTGCCCGGCGTGTTCGCTGCAATAGGTGCTGATGTCGCTGACGCAACTGTGGATGGCCTGCATGACGGCAGGGTCTGCACCGGAAATCCGGCGGGCAATATCGGTGATGGTTTGGTTGACGGCGTCCTCTGTCGGGGGTACAAACCGTTTTTTCTTCGGGACCCTGCCGGGACCTATCCAGGGATATTTGCCGGAGAAGTCTTCCGGTTCGAAATCACCGATCACTTGGGCAATTTCCTGGATATAAGGCAATAGTTTCAACCGTTGGATGTTTCCGTCTTCTTCGGTTCCGCCCAGGGCAAGTGGGGGGACATAGCCCAGACATTCGTCCGGTTGCGGTGTGCCTGCTTTTTCCCTGATCTCCGGATAGCGGTCCAGGGCATAATAGTGCCTTTTGTCGAAGAGGTGGATGTTGCAGAGTATTTCCGGGCGGTTGGGCAGGATCTGGAAGGTGCCGTACCGGATATTCAGAAATACGATGTGGTCTCCGAGGGGCTGGCTCTTCACGCAGGCGAATAGGTCACCAAAAGCTGTCACCAGAAAGGGGACGGCACTTTCATTCCAGGCTTTGCGGAAGTACCGGTCCACAAAGGCCTGGTAGTCTGCCGGGTCGACAAGGCGTACCATTCCGCCGCAGAACGTGCCCCGGCCTGCTTCCTGCCAAAGGACAAGCAGTTGTTCCGGAACCCTTCCGGTGTATTTTGCGATTTCGGCAGCATCCACCGGTTGCCGGATGGCATCTGCGTTGTTTTCTAAAAAACGTTCGTACATATCTTATTATTGTTTACTCGTTCCAGGGAATCTGTGTCCACGGGGACTGTGCTGACCGGAGCAGGGTGGTGATGATCTCCTGTGCCGTTTCGCAATCTTCGGGTTCGCCGTGCCATACGCCGCGTCCGAGGACGAAGCTCCGGCCGTATTCTTCCCAGGAGGAGAAATGTTGCAGGGCTTCTTTTCCGGCTATTTCCATGATCTGCCACATCTCATCAACTGAAATGTATCCGCATAGGTGGGTCCAGCGGGCGACATTGACGATCCTGACCAGGTCCCAGGCGATCACGGTGGAGGGTATTTCTGCGGCACTGCAATATTCCTGTTGAAGCATGAGGTTGCAGATGAGGACGACATCCTGCATTTTTTCCCCGGGTGTGCCGGAAGTAACGGTTTTCCTGCCTTTTTCGTGCAGGATGCGCAGGGCTTCATCGGCTTCGGCATGATGGCCTTCTTCGAGCAGCCAGCGGACGGTTTGCCAGGTGGTGGCTTGGTCCTTGATCCCCCACCAGTCGCTCATCTGGTCTTTGATGGTGTCTGTGTCGTACTCGCTTCCGTAGCTGTCTACCTGTTCCGAGTTATAGACGAACAGCGGGGCTCCGAAAGCCAGCAGCCGCAATTGGGTGGGGTTCAATTGTCCGTCATCGGCACGTTCGATTTCCCATTCCTCCGTTTCCATATCCGTTTGCTGGTAGCCTCCCAGTGCCTGGGCGTAGTCGTTGGCGAGTTTCATATTCAGTTTCATTTCTTCTTCTGACAGGGTCATTCCGGCAGGCATTCCTCCCGGCGCACCCATAGCGGCCTGGGCTGCCTGTATCTGGTCGAGGTCGGGGACACAGGCTTGCATCTGGGCTTGAATCTGTGCCTGCAGGTCTTCCAGTCCGGGCATCTGGAATCCCGGAATGTTCCCGAATAGGGCTTGTGCTTGTTCCTGAGTGGCTTTGAGGGCTTGTTCCTGTGCAGCTTTCAGGATCTCTGCATAATTTGCTTCTGGCTGGTTGTCTGTTTTTCCCATGGTATGATTGTTTTATGCACGGCAGCTTTATTGGTCCGGCTGCCGTATGGTTTTATATTCTTTTATCCTTGTGCCCCGGCGTTGAGCAGGAGTTCGGCAATTTCATTGAAGCCTCTTTCTCCGGCATAATACAGGGCGGTATGTCCGGCGTTGTCTGCCCGGTTCACGTCCGCCCCGTTTTCCACCAGCAGGGCAGCAAAATCGTTGTTGCCTTCGCGGGCGGCCAGGATGAGCGAGGTTTCGCCCTGCCCGTTCTGGGCGTCTATGGCGGCCTTGGCGCCGATCAGTGCCTGGCCGATAAATTGGTTTCCTTCCCAGGCTGCATAGTGGAGGGGAGCGGACCCGTTGAGTTGTGCTTTGTTGGCGTCGGCACCTGCACCAAGCAGTAGCCGGACGATGAGCAGGTTGCCTTTGGAGCAGGCGATGAGCAAAGGGGTTTCCCCGTTGTCGTTGGCCGTATTGAGGCCGGGGATTCCCGGTATGCCGAGCAGGGAGCGCACGATCTCTCCTTGGTTGTTGCTGACGGCCTGGTGCAGCGGGGTGTTCCCGTAAGAATCACTGCTTGCGTTGCCGGACAGCAGGGTGACGATTTCGCGCAAGCCGTGTGCCGTGGCGTAGTCGATGGCTTTGTGCCCTTCGTTGTCCGCTAGGGTGGTGTCTGCCCCCTCGCCGATCAGGAAGAGGGCTGCTTCCGTGCGTTTGTTGCCGAGCATGCGGATCAGCGGGGTGCAGCCTTCGTTGTCTATGCTGTTGATGTCCGCTCCGGCAGCGAGGAGGAGGGCAATGATTTCCTTGTTGCCGCTTTGTGCCACGGCGTGCAGGGGCGTTTCGGATTTGTTATTGGCGAGGGTGGCATCCGCGCCGTTTTGCAAGAGCATGCCGGCAATTTCCCGGTTGCTATTCCGGCAAACATAGTATAAGGGGGTGTTGCCCTGCATATCCCGTTTGTTGACGTCTATGCCTCCCTTTTGGAGAAATATCTTTACAATGCCTTTTTGTCCGTTGCGGCAGGCGTTGAGGAAGGTCTGGTTGTTGTCCATAGCTTAAAGTTTAATGTGATGGTAAAGTTGCTGACGGCCATTTTTTTCGTATCGTTTTCCCTGATAGTAAAGATCGTCGGTAAAGTGGTACCTGTCATTTTGTGCTATCCGGTTACGCTCAGAATGATTATTGGTTTTGTTCATGTTTTTCTTCATTTATGCAACATTGTCAGGACGTCATCAGGTGTCCGCTTTTGTTGTTACTGATTTATTTAAAAATCGCATTCCGGTATATAAACAAGTTACTCCAATAGGCGGATATACGATGCCGCATAATACTGCAAGCATATTCCATCCGCGTTCATCTCCTTCGGAACCGTCCAAGCCGGCAGCTTTCAGCAAGTGGTTTGTAATTTGCCAGTCTGAGAGGTTTTGGTCTAAACCGATAAAGACAAACCACAACAGTACGGAGCAACCTTCCAGGCCAAACAATAATAAGATAGTTTCAGGCTGAATGAAATATAATTTGTAAACTTTGTAGAGGATCATCAGATCCAGGGCCATAAGTATCGCTAAAAAGCCATATTCCATTCCACCCTGGATTTCCAACAGTCGCGCGAAGCCTAAGCCACCACAAAACAGTGTGATGATTATCAGTAAAAGGCTGAAAGATGTCAATGATAGTATGGATTGGACGGTTTTATTCATAGTATGGGTTAGAAAGGAGGATTGTCAGATGTTATCTTTCGTTGTTACTGATGAATTTTATTTCATTCTTATTTCTTTCCAGTTTATAAATCTCAATTTCTCCACTGACATATTCAATATCGTCTTTATCTTTTAGAACAACAGGTTTTAAAATTTCTTCCTGCGTTTCAATATATACGATACGGGGAAATGTAAAATTGCTGCCAATGAATAATCGTGCGTCTGTATTATCCTCAGCAAAACGATAAGAGATAGCTAAACAGTCGTTTTGCTGATTACCGGAAACGAATATTGTTTCTTTCTTCAGCTCTCCATTTGTACAACTAACAGCTTTTATTGCTGCTAAAGGATATGCGGTCGCTATCTGGCTTGTTCCCGAAAGCAGGTAATATCTTTTGTCCGGTACCTGAATGGAATAAACAGTATCATAACATAGCCCCATATCGTTATCCTCATTTATATCAAAGAAATAGGATTGTTCTTTATCCTTATATTGAATGTAAGAAGCAAATAATGGCATCGAACCACCGAAATAAGTGTTCCGGGAAAATATCCTCATATCCCCGTCAGTTGATACTGCCATCGTAAATTGCCGTTCTTTTTTCCTCAATTCTCTAAAGTCGTATTTCATCCCTTTATCGGCTGAGCAAAGTTTTTCCAGCAGGATAGAGAAGCTGTTTTGTAAAGAATCGCAGTAATCATCATTCGTATAGGAATAATTTTGCCGTAGCGTATATAAAGTATCCTGAATGGAGCAAAGCTGTTTTTCCAAAGCAGACCAATCATTGTTGCTTTGTGCCATTGTAGCTTTCACTGCTCCAAAACAAAAGACGATGCAAAATATGTATTTTATCTTCTCCATTTTTAGGTGCTATTATCAGTATGGTTGCCGGTAATGGTTTGTTGCGCGTTTCCGGTTTTGTGACCGATTGTATTGTAGGCGATAAAGACCTCTTTTTTCTGAAAGCTTTTTCGTTGCTGATATGCCTGAATTTTTGTGTATGCATCTATTTAATGGTTCGTAACAGGGGCACAAATCATAAATCCCGGCTTTCAGGAGTTATTTAACAGCCATTTCACCAGGGTTTCGTTGTTCCTTTCGGTAGCGATGTCCAGGGGTGTCTGGCCTTCGTTGTTCACGGCAGTGGTGTCGGGCGTTCCGAAATCGAAGAGTATTTCGGCAGCGTTTTTGGCTTCGTTTCCGTAGTGGTCTGCTAAATAGTGCAGAGGCGTATTACCGGCATTGTCGGTGGCGTGGATGTCCGCCCTGGCTTCGAGCAAGGGTTCCAGTATTTTCAGGTAATTGGATTCCAATGCTTTGCAGAGGTGCAGCAAAGGGGTACGTCCCCGATTGTCCCGGCTGTTGACCTTCGCCCCGTTTTCGAGCAGATGCCGGAACAGGGTTTCGCCCAGTTTCGTATCCGAATGGCAGGCCAGCGAGAAAGCCGTTTCGCCTTCGGGGGTGGCAGGTGCTTCCGCTTGCCAGCCTTTTTCTTTGAGCAGGAGCAGCAGGGGAGTATAGGGGTCTTGCGTTTTGTAGCTGCTCCGATTGTCGTTGTCCAGCCAATGTGCGATGGCTGTTTTTCCGGTGGCGTCCCTGTAATTGGGGTCGGCTCCTGCCTGCAGCAGCAGGGAAGCGATAGTGAGGCTATGGTCCCATAGCGCGCATCCCAGGGGGGAGAGGCCTTTGTAATTGTAATATACCGACTCGTCATAGGTGGTTTGCAGCTCTGCGCCGCTTTCGAGCAATGCCTCAACGGCTTCGGTGTCTTTGCGGGCCAGCGCCTGAAACAGATCCATGCCGCCGGTTCTGGCAGCGAGGGGATCTGTTGCGGGGTCTTTCCCGGCGAGCAGTGCGCCGGCCAGTTTGGCTCCGCCGTCTATGGCATCGGTCAGGGGCTTTTTTCCGCAATTGTCTTTTTCGTCCGGGTCGAGGCCTGCTCTGCCCAGCAGGGCTTTCACCGTGAGATAATTGCGTTGTTCTTCCTGCCGGGCATCGGCAAGGTCCTGTTGTATCTGTTCTTTTTGTTTTTCGGGATACCAGCGGGTGGCAAAGTCCTTGATGAGTTCTTCACAGCGGTTGATGCGGGAAGCGGCCGACGCGGCCTTTGCTGCGGCAATGTGCAGGGCGTTCCGTCCGCTGGAATCGGTGGAATCGAGCCGGATGCCGGAGTCGATAAAGGCGTCCGCCATGCCGTAGTTGCTGTTCCAGAGTGCCTGGAGCAAAGCCGTTGTCGTTTTTCCGGAACGGGGGAGGCTGGCTTTGGCATTCAGCAGGATGGTGGCGCATTGGTAGAGCCTCCTTTCGTCTATGTCGTGGGCATTGCGTATCATGCCCAGATAGCATAGCGGGGTGTTGCCTTCGTTGTCGCGGACATTGATGCCGGCTCCGTGTGCCAGCAGGTAAAGGATGGCGTTCGCGTCGGCATAGCTGCAGGCCAGGTGGAGGGGAGTCCGGTCGCGGTAGTTATCGTCTTTCCCGTTTATATCTGTATTCCTGAAGGCCTCCAGTATGGTTTCCGGTGACGCTTGTTCCCGGTATAAGTCTTCAATTTCCCTCAGTGTCATAGCTGATTTGTTTGATGAGTTTTTCTATATGTTGGTAGGGCTTTTGCAGGCTTGCTGCTATGGCTTTTACTTCGCCGTACAGTTGCAGCCGGAAAGCGGTTTCCGCTTTGAGGCGGAGGAGCTGCGTCCTTGCCAGTTCCTGCGGTATTCCCCGGGGCATCGGGCAGAGGTGCAGGCGGTCGCTGTATGCGTGGTGAGCCAGGGAAGGAGGCAGAGACTCCTGCCGGGACAGTCCGTTTGACAGCGATTGTCCAGCTTTGTCCAGCAGGCGGTGGCATTCCTCGTACCACCCTGACAGGTAGCAGCAGAGCGCTTTGTTGAACAGTTGGGGCAGGTCAGGGGCGATGATCCGGTCCAGGCAGTAGTATGCGGCTTCCGGCGCTCCGTTCGACAGGTAGGAAATTCCGGCATCGAACAGGTATTTTTCTTCTTCGGGCGACAGTCGGGGCTGTTTCCCTGCTAAAAGCGTATTTCCCATGAGTCCCATATTCCCCTCCTCTTTCTTAACTGAATATCGGCAGGGCGACTCTCAGGTTCGGGTATTTTTCACCCAGTTGTTTCAGAAATTCGTTGGCGACGACAATATCCTGTATGGTTTCCTGCGGATTGACCGGGATTTCCGGGATGTTGGTGAAAATCAGGCAGGAATAGATAATCAGGTTTACCGGTTTTTCGTCTGTCGGCAGCGACAGTTTATATGCTCTCACATTGTTGCCTCGGGTCTGGGCCTGTGCTTTTACTTGGCCTTCGAGCGGATATTCCGTAAGCGTGGCCTTTTCGAGGCGGTCGCGCTTGAATACGTAATGTTTGTCTATATCCCCGTCGGTATCCGCATCGAGCAGATGGAGGTTATCACCGCTCAATATCACATATTTGGCGGTATGCACGGTATTGAAACGTACTGTCCCCAGGGTAGCCATTCCTTTCAGTTTGTCTTTGACGGCATCCTTGACGACGTCTGTGGTGTGGTATTCCAGGCTGGCATAGTTGAAACTGTCGATCTTTTCTTCTCCCATAGCCTCTTTCAGGAAAGACAGGTCGGAATTGAGGTATTTGTCCTTGTACTTTTCGGCGTTTTTGAATTCCGTTTTGAAATCGGTGGCGTTCACTTTTTCGGCCTGCTGTGCATTCCGGCGTTTGGTGTAAAAATAGTACCCACCGTAGAAGGCGATGCAAGCAATGACGATGATAGGATAAAATGACATAGTGTCTGTTTTTTAGTGATTAGACTTATTGATTATATCTCTACTGGTTTTATATTTTTCTTTTTGTTCGGTATGAATCCCCGGATGATAAAGGCAATAATAATCAGCCCGACGATTTTACCGCCGTAGCGGGTGTAAAAACCGAGCCGGTTTAGTTTTTTGCCGTCCAGGTGGTTGGCTTCGAGGATAGTAGACAATTGTTCGTCTGTCAGCTCGTAATAAGTATCTTCCTTTTCGCAGTAACCTACCAGCCGGGGTTCTTTTTCAATATACAAGGGAAGGATATAAGCGATGTTGAATTCCTGGTGGAGGGTAGCCAGGTCGATGTAGTTGCCCTCGTCGATTTTGTAATCATCGGTGTCCGGCAGATCGGCCACTTTGTTCAACACTTCGCGGTCGCCGAAAGGTATCCGCACACCGCGTGCGGACACGGTCTGACAGCTGAAAAAGAGGAGGATTCCCAACGCAAATAATAGTTTCAAATGTTTCATTTTTCTCTGTTATTGATTCATATACAGGCCTGTTAGGTATGGTTTCCAGCTGGGTTGTTCCTGTTTTTGGATCATTTTATACTGCAAATATATAAAAAGAGATCATAAAACAAACCGATCGGTCGGTTTTTGTTTTTATTTCTGCAATGGGTGTGTTTTAACCTGTTCCGTTGGGATTGTGAGTCCGGTAAATGACTTATAGTGAATGAAAACAATACATAAAGTTTTCCTCCCGGACTTTTACAGGCAGCTGGTTCGGGGATTGCTTTCCGATGATCTTGCCTGCTCTTTTTCGTTTAGGATTGTTCCTACGTTGTTTGTTGCATTTGTCAGATACCTAATTTATAACTCGGAAGGGACTGAAAATGGTGTTGTAAGGAATGGTTTGTTCGTGTTATTTCGTTTTTTTATCTTAACTTTGAGATCGTCGGCCGAATAAAATTTTGCGGAAAATGGACGTTTTAAAATGTACGGTTAAATGGAAATGGTAATAATTCCCATTTTTAATAATAACTTGATTTGCTGCAGATTAAAATAATTTTATTACTCATGGAGACGGGGCAAATGGGCGCCCATTTGCCTCATCCCTCTTTGTTGCTGCTCAGGCTTTGATCAGCGAATAAAGGAAATGGAGTTTCTGGAGCAGTTCTTCCGTGTCCAGTCCCTGAGAGAACGCCTCTTCAAATGACAGGCCCCAAAATACGTGATGGAACATTGAAGCCGTTTGTTCCACCTCTAAGTCCTGCCGGATTTCTCCTTTTTCCCTGGCCTGCTGTATGGCAGTGAACCACAATTGGTAATCCCATTTCAGACAAGATTTTACTTTTTCTTCCACATCGGGATAATACAGGCGTACCTGCGTCAATAGGTGAAAATAGTAAAGATTGAAACTACATTTTCCCGGATTGTAGCCGTCATCCAGAAGTTTTATCAATTGCTGCATGGTTTTTTTCACTCCGGCGATATATTGACCGATGAATTCGGGCAAGGAATGGAAGGGTGAGAATTGGTATTTGTTTTCTGGACGTTGTGAATCAAATACATATTTATCCACTACTGCCACAAACAAATCCTTCTTGAATGGAAAATAATAGAGCAGTCCTGCCTTTGACAGTCCGCAGGCCTTGGCGATTTCCGTCTGGCTCGCTTTCTCATAGTTCAGTTTGGCAAACACCCGCAGGGCATTTTCCAGTACTTCGTCCCGGTTTGTGATCATATTTCTTTGGCTGTGAATTTCAGGTGACTAAGATACAATTTTCCCCTTAGCTTTTCATTGTGGTCTGATGCTTTTTATTGTCTTATTTTGCTTGCTTTTCGTTTTGTGGAAGATTTTATACTCAGCGGATTTTTTCAAAGGGACTCATTCTCTCGTCTGATCTTTGGTTCGCTGAATATAGTTTATAAGTAAGATTGGCTCGTTTTTAGCCTGTTGCAAGAATAACTGTACGGAGATATTGAGATAAAATCCAGCTTTGTATTTTTTTGTTTTGTTAGGAAAAATTTGTAAATTACAAAATATTCATCAATGTGTTGTGTCATGGGGTAGATTTGCAGATCATTCAAAGTAAAATCCGGGAGTTACGGGGTAAAAAGGTCATCTTGGATTTTGAACTGGCAGAACTCTATGGTGTGGAAACCAAGGTATTGAAACAAGCTGTTAAGCGGAATATAGAACGTTTTCCCTTAGATTTTATGTTTGTGGTGACGAAAGAAGAGGAAATTTTTCTAAGGTCACAATTTGTGACCTTAGAAAATAAGGGAAGAGGAAAATACAGTAAATATTTGTCTTTTGCTTTTACAGAACAGGGAGTTTCTATGCTTTCTTCGGTACTTCGGAGTCCAACGGCAATAGCTGTGAATATTGCTATCATGCGGGTGTTTGTGCAAATGCGGGAATTGGCCGTCACTTATGAAGAGTTGAAAAAGCAAATGGATGATCATCTGAAGGATTATGATGAATTATATCAGATTGTGAAGCAGATCCGGAAAGATATGAATGATGGTTTTTCGGATATAGAACAACAATTTTCAGATGCAGATTCGCAATTTAAAGAACTCTATGAGGCTTTGACTGCTTTGTTGTCGAAGCCTTCCGCCAGAGAACGCCGCCGGATAGGTTTCTAGCCGGAATAGGGGTGGAAAGAAAAGCGGTGAAGCGAATGGGACAATATTGTGTAAAATAGCTGGCGGTTACTGATCCGGCAAGTATGCTTTGGGTTGTGGAAGGAGGCCAGATGTTCCGTTTGCAGAACGATTTAAGGCAACATCCCGATCTCCTTAGTTGCTTTGCTTTCGGGAAAGTGCAACCTGTAACCGCCGGCGATTCCTGTCTCAGTCTTGGAAGAACTATAAAAATATCTGGAAGTGAGAGGGCATATGCATGTTACTTGTAAGGCAATGAGGTTGCTGAACTTCTTCCCCAACTTTGGGCAGGGGACCGTTTCACGGTTGTCTTGGGGGAGGAGGCTGTTGTCAGCTACCGGAAAAGAGGGAAATAGTTCTTTACCCTGTCCCAAATACTGGATTTTAACGGTCTGATTTTTGATTTTTAGCGATAAAAGGGTATCTTTACCACCTAAGAATAATCCTTTTGCTCCTGTACGAAAGGGGAGAGGAATTCATTTATTTAGAATATGAAACACCAACTCTGTATATAGCTACGCTTCTCGAATAGCACTTTTCACAACAAAGCTATTCAGCTATTTGACGGATTATTAAGGATCTGTCACAGCGTTTTATCATCTATTTTTTGTTTCTGTCTTATACCATTCTTGGGTATGGTATGTTGCAGCATATACTTGTTGAATAATGAATTATACCTATAAACAAATCTGGCTCATCAACTTTCCGGTGATGCTGAGTATCCTCATGGAGCAATTGATTAATATTACTGATGCTATTTTTCTGGGACATGTGGGTGAAACGGAGTTAGGAGCTTCTGCGCTTGCCGGAGTTTACTATTTGGCCATTTACATGCTCGGTTTTGGCTTCAGTCTCGGGATGCAGGTGCTGATTGCCCGACACAACGGGGGACAGAATTATAGTCTGACGGGGCGTACATTTTTTCAGGGATTGTATTTTTTATCGGCCTTGGCACTTTTGTTCTGCTTGCTTATAGATTGGTTTTCGCCTTTTTTACTCAAGCCGTTGATCAAGGCGTCCGACATTTATGAAGCGGTAATCTGTTATTTGAATTGGCGGAGTTACGGACTTCTGTTCTCTTTTCCGGCTTTGGCTTTCCGTGCTTTTTTTGTTGGCATTATGCACACGAAGGCTTTATCCCGGGCGGCTATGGGGGCCATTGGTATTAATATTTTACTGAATTACTTGCTGATTTTCCGGTTTGGAAGGGGGATAGCAGGAGCGGCGATGGCTTCTTCTTTGGCTGAAATGGGTTCCTTAATTATTCTGGTTTTGTATTTATGGCTAAAGATCGACCCGGTCAGATACGGATTGCAGGTTGTTTATGACAAAAGATTACTGGGGAGATTGTTCCGTTTGTCTGTGTGGAGTATGCTGCATGCTTTTATCAGTGTTGTGCCTTGGTTTCTGTTTTTTGTAGCCATAGAACATCTGGGACGGATGGAATTGGCTATTTCCAATATCACCCGCAGTGTGTCTGCTTTGTTTTTTGTCATCGTAAATTCTTTTGCGACGACGACGGGTTCTCTGGTCAGTAACCTGATAGGTGCGGGGGAAGGATACCGGCTGTTTGCTGTTTGCCGTAAAGTGTTGAAACTGGGATATGCTGTCGGTTTTCCTTTGGTCGTAATGGCTCTGTTGGGGAACCATTGGATTATTGGTTTTTACACCCATCAGACATTGTTAGTCAAGCAGGCTGTCATTCCTTTTGTAGTGATGCTGTTGAATTACACTTTTGCTTTACCGGGCTATGTGTATATCCATGCGGTTACAGGAACAGGAGATACGAGAACGGCTTTTGTATTTCAGGTCGTTACGATCCTGGTTTATTTATTTTATATCTATCTGCTAAGCCAGTGGCAACAAGTTTCTTTGGCTGTATATATGACTGCTGAATATTTGTTTGTCATTTTGTTGGCTTTTCAGTCTGTTATTTATTTAAAAAGAAATTGTTATTAGAACATGAAAAAAATTTATCCCCGTTCAGGTGATACTCAGATTGTGTACCTGAATGCAGTGGTAAAAGACCCTGCTATTAGTGTTGGTGATTATACTATTTACAATGATTTTGTAGAGGATCCCCGTTTGTTTGAGAAAAATAATGTGCTTTATCATTACCCCATCCATGCTGAAAAATTGATTATTGGTAAATTTTGTTCCATTGCCTGCGGTACGAAATTCCTTTTCAATTGCGCCAATCATTCGTTGAAATCCCTGTCGACTTACACTTTTCCCTTGTTCTGTGAGGAATGGGGATTGGATGAGCGGGATATGCAGGTAGCTTGGGACAATAAAGGAAATATTGTTATTGGTAATGATGTCTGGATTGGTTACGAAGCTGTCATTCTGGCTGGAGTACACATTGGTGATGGAGCGATCATTGGGGCGCGGTCTGTTGTTACAAAAGATGTTCCTCCTTATACGATTGTAGGGGGAACGCCTGCAAAAGAGATCCGGAAACGTTTTGCTCCGGATGTGATCTTCCGTTTACGGACGTTAGAGTGGTGGAATTGGCCTGTAGCTAAAATACGGCGCAATCTCTCTCACATTGTCCGGGGAGAGGTGGATAAGTTGGGGCTATTGTGATTTTGTTGACTTCAGTGCTGGAAAGTTATCTAGTTTTATAGGAAGAGGAAGTCGACTAAAGCACAGTATTAAAAAGTATTTTATAAGGATAAATCCCATTCAGAAACCCTATTCTGAATGGGATTTGTTTGTGTATTACTCTTTGGTGACGGGGATTTGTATTTCCGTCAGCCATTCTTCCTCGGAGTCTTTGTTCCAGATGCCGTCGATGTAGCTGTAACGGGGAGGATCGCCAATGGTGTAGCCGTTTTGCTCCACATATTCAAATAGTTTGGAAAATGTTTCAGGGAAGGTTTCGTAACTTCCGTGATGGTACATACAGGCCACCATAGGCATAGCCGGAATTTCCTTGAATTGGATCAGCTCGGAATCGGTGAGTTTTTCATAGACTTCTTCACAATATTCGATGTCGATCCGGTTTTCGTTGAATTCTTTGCTGTGTTCGATGGTGTATCCATAGCCCGGTTCGGGGCAGGTGCACCCCAGACGGTACATTTCCGGACCGATGACATTTGGACAAAGGTGGAATAATTCCTGATAGCCGCTGATGATTCGGCGGTGGCTGGCCACGATGATGGCGGGGAGTGATTTGATAATTACTTTTTCCATTGCTTCTTGTTTTTGGAGGGATTTTGCCAGCTTACTCAATTCGTTATGACGCCATTGGAGCTGTTTTTGTTCTTCGGCGCATTGACTGAGCTTGGTTTCAATGAGGGGCAGGGAAGGGATTTGCTTTCCGTTTTCCAGCAAATCGCGTATCTCTTCGAGCGAAAAACCAAGCCGTTTCAGATAAATGATGTCACTCATCTGCTGGAACTGCCCTACGTGATAATAACGATAGCCTGTCCATTCGTCAATTTCAGCCGGAATCAGTAGCCCGATTTCCTCGTAATGCCGTAGGGTTTTGACTGTCACCCGGTTGAGTTTGGAAAATTCTCCGATTTTAAATTTGATTTTGTTATACATAACGCTTTGCGCAAAGTTTCCGAATACAAAGATATACTATGCCCTTGGGTACGAGTCAAGAGAGGTGGGAATTTTAACTTTGAATTAGGATAGAATATCGCATTTATTTTCGTCCCGGACAATACCGGAATAAAATCAGTAAAATTCTTAGAGGAGAAAGAGGCTTTAGGAAATGTTTCCGATGAAGAGTATTGTCGGGGGTTGATTTCTGGGGATAAAAAGATTCCGGAAATCACTAAACGGGCATTTTTCTCCGTTTTATTGCTGAAAATTTGACGATTAAAAAAATCAAAATTTAGAGGTTTATTGAAGATTAGGTTAAAAGTTCAGTGAATTAAGATACAATCAACTGATTAGAATGTTCTAACTTTGCATTATGATAATAAGTAAAAAACATATACCCATGAATTACAACCTGATTTTTCAGTCACAAAAGGAATTTTTCAATTCCCAGGTAACCAAAGACATTGCTTTCAGGAAAGAAAACCTTTCCAAGTTGAGACATATACTGAAGGCTAACGAACACCTGCTTTTTGAAGCCATATACAAAGATTTCAGGAAGTCGGCTTTCGATACTTTTGTCAATGAACTCAATCTCGTCTATTTGGAAATAGATTATTTTCTTAAGCATCTCAACCGCCTGAGTAAACCTAAAAAAGTGAAAACAGGTATGGTATTGCTACCCGGGAAAAGTTATATCTATAAAGAGCCTCTGGGATGTGCCTTCATTATAGGAGCATGGAATTACCCTTATTCTCTCACCTTAATCCCTCTGGTCAGCGCTATGGCGGCAGGAAATACGGCTATGATAAAACCGAGTGAATTGCCGGAAAACACCATGCATGCTATGGCCGGACTTATCAATACAAACTTCCCGTCCGACTATTTATATGTGGTAGAAGGAGGTGTGCCCGAAACAACGGAGATGCTGAAGTTGCCTTACGATAAGATATTTTTTACGGGAAGTCCGCGGGTAGGCAGGATTGTTTATGAAGCTGCCGCAAAAAAACTGACACCGGTGACCTTGGAATTAGGGGGAAAGTCTCCGGCGGTCGTAACAGCCAGTGCCGATTTGGAAACTGCGGCGAAACGTATCGTTTGGGGCAAATTCCTGAATGGAGGACAAACCTGTGTGGCTCCCGATTATTTACTGGTGGAAGAACCGGTCAAAGTCCGGCTGATGGAATTGTTAAAGCAAAAATTAGATGCTTTCAATTACGAAGACGGGGCGGAACATTATGTGAGTATCATTAACAAACGAAACTTTGACCGAATAGTGAGATGGATAGATGCCTCAAAAGTATATTATGGGGGAGCATACAACGAAAACACCCTTTATATCCAACCCACCCTATTGGATTCTATTACCTGGGAAGATCCGGTGATGCAGGAAGAAATATTCGGTCCGCTACTGCCTGTCTTGTCTTTTACCGATTTTAATGGAATCCTCTGTGAAATCATCAAGAGAGAAAAACCACTTGCTGCCTATCTGTTTACGAAGAATAAGGAACAAAAGAACAAATTCCTGAAAACGGTTTCCTTTGGGGGTGGTTGTATTAATGATACGGTGATGCACCTCACCGGTGACAGTCTGCCGTTCGGGGGTGTCGGTAATTCCGGAATGGGCAGTTATCACGGAGAATTTGGCTTTCTTGCCTTCTCTCACCAAAAATCAATATTGGAAAAAAGCAATTGGGGAGAAACCAACTTCAAATATCCTCCGTATTCTAAAGAAAAGCTCAAATGGATTAAAAGATTTATGTAATATGTTCTCGAACTAAAAACGACAGTTAATGAAAATACCTGATAAGATATCATCGGTTACGGTTCCACTTGATTTGTTCAAATTGCCGCAGCCGTCTCATCTTTGGATTTTCTACGGTACATTCAGGTAATTCTTTCAGAAGTAGAAAAAGGCCATTTAATCAAATCATACAGCATATGAATTTAGACGAAGTTCTCCATTATCGCCGTTCGGTGCGGGTATTCGATAAAACAAAACCGATAGATCCTGAAAAAGTAAAACATTGTTTGGAGCTGGCAACATTGGCACCCAACAGTTCAGATATGCAGTTGTGGGAGTTTTACCACATCACCGAGCCCGGATTACTGGCGAAAGTGTCGCATGCCTGTCTGGGCCAGAAAGCAGTTTCCACCGCTTTACAAGTGGTCGTTTTTGTTGCGCGGCGCGATGTATACAGGAAACGTGCACGGTTCGTACTCGACTTTGAACGGGAAAATATCCGTCGTTACAGTCCGGAAGAACGTCAGGCCAAACGTATCAAAGACCGGGAGTTGTATTACGGGATGTTAATGCCGTTCGTTTATGCCCGTTTCTTCGGGCTTTTAGGACTGTTGAGAAAATTGCTGGCTAATGTCATCAGCATTTTTCGTCCGATGATGCTCGAAGTTTCAGAGAACGATATGCGTGTTGTCGCCCACAAATCCTGTGCACTTGCTGCTCAGACGTTTATGATTGCAATGGCAAACGAAGGATATGACACCTGTCCTTTGGAAGGCCTGGACAGCCGCCGGCTTAAAAGGGCATTGAAGTTGCCCCATGGCGCTGAAATAAACATGGTGATCCCCTGCGGAATACGGGATGGGAATAAAGGCATTTGGGGCGAACGCTGCAGAGTGCCGTTTGAAGAAGTTTATCATAAACTGGAATAACTCTTTACTAATAAGACGAATATGCAACCTTCCATCCAATCGTTGGTTCTGTCTGGAAGGAATTGGACGGATTTATTTTGGAATTTATAGGAAATTCTTTTTCCTTGTACATTTATACGAAGATGGCGGATGGATAAATTGGAAATGAAATTAGAGTATGAATGGGAGAAAAAATGGATTATAGAACGAAGGCTGTAAATTGTGTCAAGAATACGGTATTACTGGAAATGATAAGACAGTTTGAAGAATGTGGCTGCAGTTTAGAAGAACCATATAAACGGTACGGGAATACAGAATTTTTTTTGCAGAAATAATCGAGGAGGGACATGTATAGGAGATCGGTTATCCCCAATGTGTTTGTCCCGAAGTATTATGCGGGGGGAAAAAAAGGATGTGTCACATTGTGAATGCTCCAGACAAAGCATATTGTATGTGCTTGGGCAATTGTTGCCGGATAAAAATATAAGCGTGGAAACCACTGAGACGGTCTTAGGCGGAGCGAAAAAATGCCGTTTCAAGGGGAAGGTGGAATAAACCTGGGATCTGGAATCAGGGTGCCGGTTTTGGCTATTGTTACAAAAATGTAAATAGGGGGAAAGGGATTATGGAGAGAGGGGTGTATAATGTTTTTATTCAGGAGGTATGAGCTGAATGCTTTATTACTCGTATGTCATAACATTTGCTGTTCATTGCGGGTAAGGGTTTTTACGACAAGTTCGTAAGATTTCTTTACAAGTGCCTTGATTTGCTGGTCTGTAATGTCCTGATTGAAATAAACACTGATCCAGTGTTTTTTGTTCATGTGCCAGCCCGGCTTGACGCCTGCATAATTATCCTGCAGTTCTTCCGATTCACTGGGGGAACATTTGATACAGCAGAAATCAAATACTTCAATATTTACAAAGCAGAACCATTTATCGCATACATAAAAACACAAGATTTCCCGGCTATATTTATCCGGTACATGAAGGAAGGGCATTTTTTCCCGGACTCCCTTGAAGGATAGGCAGTAGTTTCTGAATTCCTCTATGTTCATATTTATTGGGGTTTAAAGGATAGGTAAAGTTAACTATATTTTGTCGGAAAATAAGGTGGACGGAGAAAATATTGCCGGGTCAGGTAAAATTTTGTCTGCTGAAAAATAGTGGCTACAGGAAAAGATCAGAAAGAGATTATAAAGGATGGGTTGAGGATAAGAACAAATATTTCTGTATATTCGTTACAGTTTTTATGGATTTAGCGGAGGAGGATATACGGCCTTCGTGCTGATGAGTTATTAATTGGAGGATATGCGTAAATATTGGAATATACTGCGCAGGTATAAACTGAGTCTGGCAGTCTGCCCTTTACTGGTTTTGGTGACCGTATGGAGCGAGACGGTACAGCCTATGTATATGGCCGATATTATCGATCAGGGGGTGATGAAACGCGATCTAGGCCTGATTACGGAGAAGGGGACCTATATGGTACTGATTTCGTTGCTTGGTCTGGCTTTCAGTGTGGTGAATGTTTGGGTGGCTTCGCGTACTTCTATTGGGTTCGGTACCGATTTGCGGGCAGCTTTGTTCGGAAAGATTCAGCAGTTGTCTTTTTTTGATTTGGATCGGTTTGGTACTTCTTCCCTGATTACCCGTTTGACCAATGATATTGCCCGGATACAGCAGGTGGTGCTGATGTCCATGCGGATGATGCTGCGGTCGCCTTTTATGCTGGGGATGTCTATTTTCTTTGTGGTCCGGATCAATGCACAGCTGGCTTTGGTACTAGTGACTGCTATTCCGGTTCTGGGGATTGCTGTTTTCGTGATTCTGAAGAAAGGATTTCCTTATTTTTTAAAGGTGCAGCAGAAGATCGACCAGTTGAATGGGGTGGTGCGTGAGAATTTAATCAATATCCGGGTGGTGAAGTCGTTTGTCCGGGAGGATTTTGAAACACGTAAATTTGTCCGGAGCAGTGAGGAATTGAGGGATATGGTTATCCGGGCTTCTAATATTATTGTGGCGATTTTTCCTGTGATGCAATTGGTGATGAATCTATCAGTGATTGCGATATTGTGGGTAGGAGGGTATAAAGTGATCGGGGGAAAGTTACAGATCGGGGAGTTAATTTCATTTGTAAATTACCTGGCACAGGTCCTGATGTCTTTGATGTTGTTGTCGATGTTTATCATGGCTACAGCCCGGGCTTCGGCTTCTTCGCGGCGAATCAGAGAGGTGTTGGACACCATTCCGTCTTTGCAGAATACAACCGAAGGATTGATGGACCGGAATAAAATAGAACGGGGGGAAATCAGATTTGAAAAAGTAAGCTTTCGGTATGGGGATGGGGAAAACGATGTATTGAAAAATGTTAGCTTTCATATTTTTCCGGCTGAAACCGTCGCTGTTGTCGGTGCAACCGGATCGGCGAAGAGTTCTATGGTGCAGTTAATCCCGCGTTTGTATGACGTTAGTGGGGGAGAAATCCGAATCGACGGAATTCCGGTAAAAGCGTATAATTTACGCGAACTACATGCCCGTATCGGTATGGTATTGCAGAAAAATGAGTTGTTTACCGGGACGATTCTGGAAAACCTGAAATGGGGAAAACCGGATGCTTCTTTGGAGGAGGTGGAGGAGGCTTGCCGGGTAGCCCAAGTACATGATTTTATTATAACTTTAAAAGAGGGGTATAATACGTTACTGGGCCGCGGGGGAGTTAATTTGTCCGGGGGACAGAAACAACGGGTTTGCATAGCCCGGGCTTTGTTGCGGAAACCGAAAATATTAATTCTGGACGACAGTACGAGTGCTGTGGATTCAGAGACGGAACTCCGGATCCGGAAAGAACTGAGTCGGGTGTTACAGGATACAACGGTATTGATTATTACACAGCGAATTAATACGATGCAATCGGCGGATCGGGTAATTGTCCTGGAGGACGGGGAAGTGGAGACAATGGGTACACCGGAAGAATTACTGAAAAATTCCAGGGTATATCAGGAGATTTATAGTTCACAGCAAATATTGGATTAGCAATGGCACATGGAGACCATTTGAAATATCAAGCTAAACCTAAGGCCGGAAGACAGACTTTATTTCGGTTGACCTCTTATCTGGTGTGCGACCGGATGTTGCTTGTCCTTATCGGAATTCTGCTTGTGGTCAGTATTGCTGCCAATCTGGGGGGATCTTATTTGCTTCGTCCCATTGTCAATCGATACATTATTCCCGGGGATTTTGCCGGTTTGGGAAAAATGTTGGGGGTGCTTATCGGTATATACCTGACGGGAGTTGTTGCTGTCTATGTGGAATATCGGTTATTGAATAAAATCGGACAGCAAACGGTGGCCAGGATGCGGGCGGACTTATTTTGGAAGATGGAACATTTACCGGTAAAATATTTCGATGCGCATCAGCACGGTGACCTGATGAGCCGGTATACGAACGATATGGACCGGATCAGTGATGCGTTGACCGATAGTTTATCGGATATGCTATCGAGCGCTTTGACGGTAGTGGGTATATTTTGTCTGATGTTGGTAATTAGTCCGGTATTGACTTTGGTCATGCTGGTAACTGTTCCGCTGATGTTCTGGAGTGCCCGGGGAATTGTCCGGAAAAGCCGGAAATATTTTAAGGGCCAACAGGAATCATTGGGGAGTACCAATGGATATATCGAAGAGATGATCAGCGGACAGAAAGTGGTTAAAGTATTCGGGCATGAGCAGAAGGCGGAAGAGGATTTTGACGGTTTGAATCAGGATTTAAAGATCAAATCGTTGAAAGCACAATTTTATTCGGGCTTGATGATGCCTGTCATGCAGAATCTCAGTACATTGAATTATGTTTTGATTACGATTGTCGGGGCTTTGCTGGTGATCTTCCGGGGCTTCGACGTAGGGGGATTGGCGGCTTTTCTCCAATATTCGCGTCAATTTGGCCGCCCTATCAATGAGTTGGCAAGTCTGTACAACAGTATACAAGCGGCGTTAGCGGGAGCAGAACGAATTTTTGAAGTGATTGACGAGGCTCCGGAAACGGCGGATTTACCGGAAGCAGTGGAGCTGAAAGAGGTGAAGGGGAGAGTGGAGATGCAGGATGTGTGGTTCGGTTATCGGCCAGAGAAAATGATTCTAAAAGGGATTTCTTTTCAGGCTCAGGCGGGTCGGAAAATTGCTCTGGTAGGGGCTACGGGAGCCGGTAAAACGACTATTCTGAATATGTTACCCCGTTTTTTCGATATTCGTTCGGGTGTAATCCGGATAGACGGGTGGGATATCTGTGCGATCCGACGGGATAGCCTGCGTAAGTCTATGGCTATCGTACTGCAGGATACTCATTTGTTTACAGATACCGTGCGTGAAAATATCCGGTTCGGACGCCTGGAAGCTACCGATGAAGAAGTAATAGCGGCAGCAAAGCTGACGGCGGCTCATTCATTTATCAAGCGTTTGCCGCATGCCTACGACACCTTGCTCGAAAACGACGGAGCCAACTTGAGTCAGGGACAACGGCAATTGCTGAATATTGCCCGGGCTGCTGTTGCTGACCCGGCTATCCTGCTCCTCGATGAGGCGACCAGTAATATCGATACCCGAAGCGAAATCCTGATTCAAAAAGGACTGGACCAGCTGATGCAAGGACGTACCAGTCTGATCATTGCCCACCGGCTTTCCACCATCCGAAATGCCGATATGATTCTCGTGATGGAACACGGGCAGATCGTAGAGCGGGGTACACACGAAGAATTGATCCGCAGGCGGGGGAAATATTTTATGCTGAATCAGGAACAGTTCCGATGAGGCGGTTTAGCGGGTAATTTTCTAAAACGGTCCGAAAAGATCGAAAGAAAGACCTACCTCTAGCAGAGAATATTATCCGAAATTTAATTCCCGATAGAAGAGGATTTTTAAAATAATTTTCCCAAATTGCGATAGTTGAAAAAAGGGATTGTGGAAAATGAATTCTTAAGTCTCAAGTTATTCTGTTTATAAAAGAGTGTCTTTATGCCGAAAACACTATTATTTTATCTGATTGAGAGCTTCGTAGTATTGCCTTTCCCGTTGTATTGTCTCTATGAACAACTGTATAAGCCGGGTGGCTGGCTAGGGGGCATTAATTATCTTTTGGCCGTTCCGTTCCTGGCTCTTTATGTGGGTTCTTTTCACGGACTAGCTGTGCGGTTATATCCCAACGGCTGGTCTTATTATCTGGTTTCTTTTTTGTTGACCACTCTTATTTGCTGGCTTGGACTGGCTTGGGTCGATGGGGCTAGCATCTATTATAAGGAGACTTGGCCTATTGCCTTGGGGATATCCGGTGTGATCGGTGTACTGGGGCTGGTCCCGGCATGGATTCTCAGGGGCTGATGGGATTTCAATGAGAGAAGCTGTTGCAAACGGGGTTTATTGGATCGGAGGAAAATAGGGGAGAGGGATGTAGAATGGCAGTATACTATTTACCAGCTTTCAGTATGTCTACCCCATTACTCCCGCTTGGGGATTACCGGAGATGGCGTTTCAGATAGATCATATCTTTCAGCAATATGCCCTCTTCTATGATGGGATGGTCATAGTTATTGGTAAAAAAATTCACGATGCGGTGGGAATACGCAAAGCCACAACTTTTATAAAATTCGGTGGTAGAGGGAACATCGCCTGTGCCAACAATCATTTCGATATATTTTCCTGAATAATAATTCATCAGATAATGGATCAGTCTTTTACCGTATCCTTTTCTTTGGGCTGGGGGAATGACAGCGATATTTTTCAGTTCGCAAATTCCGTTTCCTTCGTCGGTTACGACGCAAATGGCCTTTAATCCGTTGTCTTCCAGCGCAAACATTTCTCCACGTTCCAGATAACGGTCGATCATAGATTCTTGTTCATCCGCAAGCAGGAGCAGGTCTAAATACTGCTTCTTTCTTTGGGTGATTGGTATAATACGGGAATTCATCCTTTTCTATTGACGATATGTTTACCGGATTAACTTTATGAGATATAGGGAGTAAAAATATAAAAAATGAATGTTCTGTCCAACTTCATGATCATCCTGATTTATTTCAGTTCGTTTCAGGCTTCCCGGGGCAAATAATTTGAATGCCTTATTTTCTTTACCGGCAGCTAGGAGAGAATCTTAAATTCTGCAAATTGAAAACCAAAACTTGTCATTTGCGTTCAATATCTATAGTAAAGGTTATAATAAAATCCGAATCCTCTATTTTTGTTCGTTATTTATTTTGGTAATTCGTTAAGATGAGTGATAATTTCCATATATACACCGATATTTCCGCTCTTCCTGTGGGAGAACATGAAGCTTATTTGGAGGAAGGCTTTAGCGGTATTTGCACAGGTGGGACGGCTGTTATAGACGTATTTTCTGTCCGTCGCCAGATTTTACCCAACGATCTGATTACGATTTTGCCATTGCAATTGGTTTCCGTACACGACATCAGTGAGGATTTTTCCATGACTTACTTTAAAGTTAGTAAGACGATGTTTTTGGATATTATGAGTGGGTTAGGAAAAATCACGCCGGATTTTTTCTTTTACATGCGTAAGTTTTTCCAGGTACACCTGAATGAAAGTGAAGCCGAACGGTTTCTTGGGTTTTGTCGTGTGCTCGATTTCCGGGATAACAATGAAGATCCCTTTTTCCGGAGAGAAACTATTTTACATCTCCTTCGGATTTATTATTGGGATTTTTATGTGCATTTTCAGAAGACTACCAAAAACAGTAAGCATTCTTTTCTGAATTCCAATAAAGAAAATATTGCTTTTAAATTTGCTATGTTTGTTTTTGAACATCACAAAACCAACCGGGAGCTTAAGTTTTATGCCGATAAATTGTGTATTTCCCCGCTTTATCTGACAAAAGTCATACAGGAGGTAAATGGACAATCGGCCCGGGAGTTGATTGCCGACACCGTTGTCGTCGGTATTAAAACTTTACTTCGGAATGCAAATTTTGACATAAAGGATGTGGCCCGGTTGACTGGATTTGCCAACCAGTCTTCCTTGAGTCGTTTTTTTCGTAAAAATACAGGACTTTCTCCGTCGGAATACAGACGTTCTATTCATATTCTACGGTAACGGATAGGTGCTAAAAAATACAAAATGAAATATTCAGAAATACAGACAACTGGAGAAGACAAGATGTGCTTCGAGAAAGAAATGTCGGAATTATTATACGAACAAATCTTGTTTACAGAGAATATATACGCCCGGCTGCCGATGGGGGTCGAAATCTATGATGCGGAGGGTATTTTGCGAAGCATAAATGATTATGCCTTGCGTATGTATGGTGTCGCCGACAAGAGTTCGGTGGTCGGTAAGGTCAATCTTTTCAACAGTCCTTATGTGGACGATACACTTCGCAAGAGAATAAAATCGGGAGAAGACATTGTCCTGGAATTTGAATACGATTTTGACCGGATCAATGCCGATGCATATTTTTCGAGTAATCATCAGGATACCATGATTTACGAGGTTAAAGTCATCTCTATCCGGAATAAAAAAGGAGCTATTGTCGGACATATACTGATTGCCAATGATGTAACCAGTACGAAGGAGGTGGAATACCGTACCGAGGAGAATAAGAAAAACCTGGAAATGGCTATGGAGGCTGCCAATATGTCTTCCTGGGTATATGATGTGTCGAAGCAAGTATTCGGTTCCCTGCATGGGGAGGCTATCGTCCAAGACGGTATGACATTGGAGGAGTTGCAGGAGTTTATACATCCGCAGGACCATGTTTTGTTGGTAGAGCTTTTTACCAGATTGATCAATAAAGAGATTCAACAGGGATTTATTACCATACGTGCGTTTAATAAACAAGAACAGGAATATCGTCATTATGAAAGCAGGATGCGTCTTTCTTCCGAACATCTGGGAAAATTACAGATTGTAGGAACTCAACTGGATGTGACTGAAAAGATACAAATGACCAAGAAGACTCGTGATCTGTTGGCGAAGCGTGAGCTGGCGATGAAAGTCAGCGATATTGTCCATTGGGATTTTCATGTCCGTTCTCGGAAGATTGAATCTTATAACGATCCGGTGAATGATTATGTTTCCGATAAGCTGGTTAGTATCGATGAATATCTGGAGGTGATTCATCCCGAAGACAGGTCTTCTGTTAACGATGCTATACAATCCATGTTATCAGGTAAAAAAATCAACATAAATTTCTCTTGCCGCTTACAAACAAAATATGATACTTCATGGCAGTATTGTAATGTTACGGGTGTTCCTTTCGAATACGATGAATGTGGAGAAGTGATACAATACACCGGATTCCGGCAAAATATTTCCAGCCTTCATCATTTGAATGAAGAGCTGAAGGAACGGAATTATAAAATGGAGCTGACATTTAAAACGGTGGGGATGTCGTATTGGGATTTCGATATTGAATCCAAGCAGTTCAGGGCTTTCAATGATCCGGTGAACGACTATCAATCTGAAAAAGCAGTTTCCCCTGAAGATTATTTGAAGGTCACTCATCCGGACGACACAGAACGTGTCAGAAGTTATTTTGCTTGTATGTTCGAGGGAAGTTGCAAAGAGTTCAGCTTTCAATACCGTTCCAGAACAAAGTGGGATTCGGAATGGCAGACCTTGATCGTTACCGGTGTCCCGTCTGATTGGGATAAAAAGGGAAAGGTAACCCGCTATACCGGTATTGCATTCAACAATACAAAATGGGAAAAAATGGCCCAGGAGTTAAAAGAGCTGAAGGAGAAAGCTGAGCTTTCCGACCGTCTCAAATCTGCTTTCCTGGCCAACATGAGCCATGAAATACGTACTCCTCTGAATGCTATTGTTGGGTTTTCCGAATTGTTGGTGGATTGTGACGATCCGGCTGAAAAAACAGAATATTGGCAAATTATCGAGTCGAACAATGAATTGCTGCTGCAATTAATTAATGATATTCTAGATCTTTCTAAAATAGAATCAGGTATCCTTGAACGTAAACGCGAAAGGTTCAACCTGACACAAGTATGTAATGAGTTATATTCTATGATGTTGCCTAAGATTACTAATCCGGAAGTGGAACTCCGGCTGGACAATTCCCAGCAGGATTGTTGGATTCTTCTGGATCGTAACCGTCTCAGACAAGTATGGATGAATTTTGTTACCAATGCTGTAAAATACACTAAATCCGGATATATAAAAATAGGATATACCGTAGAAAAGGGAGGAGTACGGATTTATGTTGAAGATACGGGTGCTGGTATACGGGAGGAACTGAAGGACAGAGTGTTCGGTCGCTTTCAGAAACTGGATGATTTTGTACAAGGTACGGGACTTGGATTGGCTATCTCGAAAGCAATTGTTGAGGCTGCAGGTGGGGAAATCGGATTTAACTCTGAAATCGGTAGAGGCTCAACATTTTGGGCATGGGTTCCTTGCGAAGTGAATATACAGAGATTAGTGCAACCTGCCGATACCCCCATATCCGGACAATCCGTTCAGCCTATTACCGATAAAAAAGAAATAAAAATTTTGGTTGCTGAAGACAATGATAGTAACTATTCTTTAGTAAAACATATTCTCAAAGATTACGATATTATCCGGGTATCCAATGGGGTGGAAGCTGTCGAGAAGGTCCGCTACGGGAAGTTTGATTTTGTCCTGATGGACTTGAAAATGCCTATTATGGGAGGTTTGGAAGCAACACGGAAGATCCGGGAGTTTGATCGTCATATTCCCATTATTGCACTCACGGCCAATGCTTTCGATTCAGACCGGGTCAGTGCTGTAGATGCTGGTTGTAGTGCGTTTTTGGCCAAACCTGTGAAAAAAGGACAACTGCTGGAATTACTTTCTGTAAAATAGTGGATTGAAATGGAGCTGCCTTCCGGAGGGATGGCCTTCCGGCCGTTCAAACTTGGGGGACTGATTAGCGTTCCGGGTTAGGAAGCATAAATATAAGGGATAATGGATAAATAGAGGCCTGTTCCACAAATTACAATTTGTTTGGAAAAGTTTAAATCATGGAGTTATAGAGGGCCTGCTTACTTTTCGGCAGTTTTTGAATGACTTGCTCTACCGAGTGGCGAATCAGTTCTTGGATAAGGGCATTGGGGACATCGCCTTCCAGATGAACTGTGATCCAGTATTTTTTATCGGAATAGTAGCCGAAGAAAATGTCTCTGTATTGTTCCATCAATTCTATTGATTTTTCGGGAGCGCATTTCATATTGGCACAAAAACGTCCGTCTTTAGGCTGCAAGGAAACATAGGTAAACATTTTACCCATGACCTTATATACTAAAGTCTGATTGTCAAATGGCATGCATTCTTCGGCACCTTTGACAGCAAGGCAATATTCTCTGAATTCTTCGATATTCATAAATAAGCGGTTTAAAGATAGAAAAAGTCCGGTATATTTTCAAGCCGGACGGTGTTTTTAGGGACATTGGTTTTGTTTTTTTCTCGGCAGTTCTGTTTCCTGATATTTATGGAGAAAGGATCTAGGAAGTGATTTTTCAACTTTGTCAGTCAGATCTGTTCATGGCCCGGCGGGGAAATTATGTATGGAGGAAAGATCTTATGGATGTGGGCAGAGAGGAAAAGTGTCCGCAATTGTGACCTTAAATTGGGGGTAATGGGGCTGACAGGAGCGGAAAATAATGTATATTTAAACGGCAAAAAAGTATTGAAAGGATTAAAAATGGACAATTCGAATTTTTATATTTTTACCGGAGGACCGGGAAGCGGAAAATCCACCGTATTGAATATTTTGTCTGATCTGGGTTATTTGACGGTCAGAGAAGTAGGAAGAGATATTATACAAAAACAACTAAAAACTGGCGGAGATGCTCTTCCGTGGAGTAATACAGCCCGATATGCACGTCTGATGTTACTTCACTCTGTTTTTGATTTTGAAGAATTTGCGCATATAAATAAGCCCTGTTTCTTTGATCGTGGAATACCGGATACTTTAGGCTACTGTCGTTTAATTCATCTTTCCTATCCAGAGAACTTGAATGAAGCTGTAAAAGAGTATAGATATAACAAAAAAGTTTTTATCTTCCCTCCTTGGGAAGAAATTTATACGAAAGATTCAGAAAGGAAACAGGACCTTCGGGAGGCTAGGGATACTTATCGTGTGATGAAGGAAGTGTATGAGGAATATGGCTATCGGCCAATTATTGTTCCCTGTCTGCCTGCGAAGGAACGGGCGGAATGGATTATTTCAAATATTGCTATAAAATCCACTACTTCTCGACAGGCAATTGGCGGAGAGTAAGGAGTATTCCAGCGGATAAAGTTTTGATTTTTTGTATATTTTTTCACTGTATCACGGATAAAACGCTTTAAGAATACCGCTTGGAAGGGTGATTATATTCTTGTTTTATTTGTCTGTCTTACTATTTCGCTTTACCTTTACGACGTTCTATGCTAGATAAGTTGAAAATTTAAAGTTTATATGAAAAATATAAGAAGGGCGGTAATGCAAATTGCCTGCCTGTTGATTTGCGTGCATACTTTTGCCAACGGGAGTACGAAGGAAAATATAGGGCATATCCTGATTATCAATGCTTACACAGAGTCAACACCTTGGAGTAACAGCCTGATTTATCCCATTGTCCACATGGCTTCACAAAATAAAGAAATAGGGGTCTATACGGAGCACATGAATATGCTGATGTTGAATAACAGACAGGAGTTGATGGCTTTTGAGGAAAATATGTTCCGGGATTTTACTGAACGACGGCCGAAGTTAATCGTATTGCTGGGAACGGAAACGTACATATTGTGTGAGGACTTACATCAGAAATGGCCGGATGTTCCGATGATATTGTGTGGGGAACGCGATTATACAGGTTCCAAAGACACTGTATTGTTGGGGCATGCTCTGAGTCCGGAGGAAAGAATTCCGCTGAGTACTTGGCAGGAAAAATATAATTTAACCCTGCTGCCGATTCAGGTGTATATGGAAGAAAATCTGCATCTGATGAAACAATTGATCCCTGGAATGAAGGATGTATTCTATATCGGCGATGAAACTTATATTTGTCAACAGAACGATTACGATTTGTCGCGATTAATCGCCAAGAAATATCCGGAGTTAAATTATCGTTTTCTTTCGGCAGGAGAGATCAGTATCGACAGTCTCTTTTCTATTTTGAATCGAGTTGATATAAGTAAAACTGGAGTGTTGTTTTCCTCCTGGTTCCGAAAAAAAGTGTTTGCTGATAACACCGTATTATTAGCCAATAGTCACCGAATCATCGCTACTTCTTCAGTGCCTTTGTTTTCATTTAAAAATGTAGGGATCGAAGAAGAAGGAGGGATTGTCGGGGGATATATTTACGATAAGCAAAATTATACAGATCGCTTATTGAAAACCATTCAGAAGATTATCGACGGTCGTCCGGCCCGGGAAATACCTTTTGCTTATGTTTCGGATGGAGCCCCGGTTTTTAATTATCAATCGCTTTTGCAATGGAAGCTGAATCCTGACTTATGTCCCCAGAATACGATATTTTATAGTATGCCGCCTACCTTCTGGGAGGAATATAAATATGCCGTTATCGGTTTTATTTTTCTGTTGGTGATTTTATTACTTATTTTCCAATATCACCGCCTTCGGGTGCTGGGAAAAATAAGAACCATTCAGCAGCGGGAATTACAGGCAAATGCCAGATATGAGGATTTGATCAATAATATGCCTATTTTGTATATGTTTGAAGAATTGATCAAAGATGAGGATGGGCAAATTGTGGAGACAAAATTTGTGGATGTAAACCGTTATTTTGAAAATAAGTTTATAAAGCGGGAAGAAATTGTCGGTAAATTGGGTAGTGAAAAATTTCCGGAATCAATGCCTGAATTTCTGCATTTTATGAACATTGCTGTGCGGGAGAAACGTTCTGTCACTTTTTCTTACTATTACAAGCATATCAATACATTTTACGATGTTGTGATAAATGCTAGTGAGGACGGACGTTTTGTGGATGTTTTTTGTGTGGATAGTACAGAATTACATCGGGCGCAAATGCAACTGAGTTCCACCAACCGGAAGTTGTCAATGGCATTGGAGGTTGCCAATATCGTCCCTTGGAAATGGGATTTACGGGCTCATCAGATCCTTTGTGATGTGAATAAACCTATTGAATTGAGTGGGGAGGATAAGGGGATAAAAGAAGAACAACTTTCCGTACCGGACACTCAGTATTTTGCGAAAATCTTCCCGGAAGATTTGGAAAAAGTAAGACGAGCCTACGCAGATCTGATTGAAGGGCGTACGACCAAGGTGAAGGAGGAATACCGGGTGGTGAATTGTGTCGGTAGGCATCGGCAGATAGATTGGGTGGAGGCCCAGGCTGGAGTGGAGACCCGGGATGAACAAGGGCGTCCTTTGACTTTGGTGGGATCTTCTTTGATTATTACAGAGCGCAAAAGAATCGAGGACGAACTGTTGTCGGCCAAAGATCAGGCCGAGGAATCAAATCGTTTAAAATCGGCTTTTTTAGCCAATATGAGTCATGAAATTCGTACACCCTTGAATGCTATTGTCGGTTTTTCTGAAATTCTGGCCGCTACCGAAGAGGAGAAAGAAAAACAGGAATATGTGAGTATTATTGAAAATAACAATGCCTTATTATTGCAGCTGATCGGGGATATCTTGGATTTATCGAAGATTGAGGCCGGAACGATGGAGTTTATCTATACGGATTTTGAATTGAATAAATTGATGGAAGAGCTGGAAAATTCGCTCCGGCTGAAATTGGATCCCGGGAAAGACGTTGTACTTACTTTTGAAGCCGGTTCGTCGGAATGTTGTATTCATACGGATCGGAACCGTTTATCACAATTAATTATCAATTTAGTGACGAATGCTATTAAATTTACCGATAGAGGAAGTATTCGTTTCGGTTATGAACTTCTGGAAACTCGTGAACTTTATTTTTATGTTATAGATACGGGTTGTGGAATTCCGGAGGAGAAACAGAAAAGTATCTTTGGCCGTTTCGTAAAACTAAACAATTTTGCTCAAGGTACGGGACTTGGGCTTTCGATTTGCCAAATGTTGGTTCAGCATATGGGGGGAAGAATCGGGGTAGAATCAAAATCGGGAGAAGGATCGAATTTCTGGTTTACTCTTCCCTATATAGCTCCTACAGGAAAAATGCAGCAGGAAGAGAAAATCGAGCCGCTTCGAGTGGAGAAGAAAACACTGACGATTTTAGTGGCTGAAGATAATGCCAGTAATTATAAGTTGATAGAGTCTATTTTGAAAAAGGATTATCATCTTTTGCATGCCTGGAACGGACGGGAAGCTGTGGAGTTATTCCAGAAACATGCCCCTCAGTTGATCCTGATGGACATCAATATGCCTGAAATGGATGGGTATGAAGCTACCCGTGAAATCCGGAAATTGTCTTCCCGCATACCTATTATTGCAGTGACGGCCTTTGCCTATGCTTCCGATGAGCAGAAAGCAAAAGAAAATGGTTTTGATGATTATATGGCAAAACCGATCAATGCCGGCCAGCTTCGCAACAAAGTGATGTCTATGCTTCAGCGACATATCGTATTTATGTAGGAGCGATTTTTGTGTATTCAGAGAGGTTGATCTCTCGAAATGGACGTTGTCAGTCAAAACGAGTAACCTACGTCCCGGGGGGTAACCAAAAAGGTCCGTCCCTCTGGGGGATTATTTACTTTTCATATATCGTATCAGAAATTAACGGGATAAGTACTAAACATTTTTCGGGCAGAAGCGTTTCTTAGTAGAAGTAAAATGTTTATTAATTTAATACATAAAATTATGGAACAAGTAAATTTAACCCGGGTGAGGAAAAGAGTTTCCTGGGGAAGTATTTTTGCCGGGGTAGTGACTGTTTTGGCGATCTCTGTTTTAATTTCTATGCTGGTTACGAGTATAGGTTTATTCCAGTTTGATCCCTTGTCGGATGATCCTACTGCCGGGATTGGAGCGACTGTGGGAATTGGGACGGTGATTTCGATGATTGTTAGTTTTATTATCGGAGGTTTTGTGGCGGGTAAGCTGGCCGGGGCGGATGGAGTGATTCACGGTTTGGTCGTTTGGGCTGTCACCTCGATTGTGGCTGTTCTGATGGCCTTATTTTTAGCTGTAGGAGCGGTGAAAGTTACCGCCAATGTATTGGGTTCTGTATCGTCTGTAGCCGGAAGTGTACTTTCTGATGTGGGGTCAATGGCAGGAAAAGGTATTTCGAATCTTGCCGGAGAGGCTAAAGATTTATTCGGGGATATCGATATTGATACAAATATCAAAGGAGATAGTATCCGGAAAGATGTACGCAGGGCTCTTCAAAAGAGTGGTATAAAAGAACTGAATCCGGATTATCTGGGGAATCAGTTGAAAGCGGTGAAAGGAGATTTAAAGAGAACTGTTAAACAAGTTGCGGCCAATCCGGACCGTGCAGACGACCTGATCAACGGGTTTACCAATCGGCTGAAAACAAGGGCCAATACGATCACAAAGAATATCGATCGGAATGATGTAAGCAGGGCTATTGCTAATAATACCAATTTATCGAAAGCAGAGGCAGACAAAGCTGTCGATCAATATATGAATATGATTGAAACCGCTACTGACAAAGCGAAAGAACAAATTAATAATTTGGAAGAAACCTTGGAAAAGGCAAAACAAGAGTGGCAGGAGATAAAACATAAAGCTTTGGTAGAAGCAGAAAAAGCATCTAACGCAGCAGCACGCTCCGCTTTGATTTCTTTCTTTGGCTTGTTAGTGGCCGCAATTCTTTGTTGTTGGGCCGGATTTTTCGGTACCAGAAAAACGAAAGAAGGATATGAAGTGTAAAAAAGGCCGAGGCAAATAATAGGAGAGACTGGATTTCAAGTCTCTTATATTTTTAAATTTATGGGCGGACTTGGGTTTTGCTAATCCGTAGGGCGCTCCTCTGTTACGGAGAGAAACACTGATCTCCAACAAGGTAAAGTTTTACTCTGTTGGAGATCTTTTTGTTTTTATAGGAAGTCCTTACTGTTCTGCTCCCGGGCCTTAGGCGGGGATGCAGACTGGACGAAGTTTTTTGCCTGTCAGTTTCTGAATTTCTTTCACCATGACTTTTTCGTCGGGAGAGCAAAAGGTGAGAGCTGTTCCGGTGTTTCCGGCGCGTCCGGTTCGTCCGATACGGTGTACGTATGTTTCGGCAGTATCAGGAAGATCGTAGTTGATGACCATCTCCAGTCGGTCGATATCAATTCCTCTGGCAGCGATATCGGTGGCAACCATCACCTTTACTTTTCCGGATTTAAAGGCATCTAAAGCGCGTTGGCGCTGGCCTTGCGATTTGTTTCCATGTATGGATTCCGTCCGTATGCCTTCTTTGCTCAGAGAACGGGCAATGTTGTCGGCACCGTGTTTTGTACGGGAAAAGACGAGTACTGACTTTTTTATATCCTGCCCAAGTAGTTGTACGAGCAGGTTTTTCTTTTTCATTTTCTCTACAAAGTATATACATTGCTCCACCGTATCTACAGGAGAAGAGACCGGGCTGACTTCTACGCGAACCGGTTTTTTCAAAATACTGGCGGAAAGAGCAGCAATGCTTTGGGGCATTGTAGCGGAAAAAAGAAGCGTCTGGTGTTGTGCAGGCAGTTTGAGAAGAATGCGTTTAATATCGTTGATAAATCCCATATCGAGCATACGGTCGGCTTCGTCCAGGACGAAATGTTTCAATGAACTGAGGTCTACAAAACCTTGATTCATCAAGTCGAGCAGACGCCCTGGGGTGGCTACCAGAATATCCACTCCCCGGCGGAGTGCTGTCGTTTGTACGAGCTGTTTTATTCCGCCGAAGATGACGCAATGACGCAAGCCGGTGTATTTTCCGTAATCAGTAAAGGAATCTCCGATTTGTAAGGCTAATTCTCGGGTAGGAGTCAGGATTAGGGCTTGGATCTCCCGTTTCCGGTATTTTTTTCCCGGATTGTTTTCCTGTCTGGAAAAGCTTTTCTTCTCCTGAGTATCCTGCGATACGGAGAAAGAAGCGTTATTTTGGGATAAATGCTGCAAGATAGGGATAGCAAATGCTGCAGTCTTTCCCGTGCCTGTCTGGGCGATTCCCAGTATATCCTTTCCGGAAAGCGCTACGGGAATTCCTTGTATTTGAATGGGAGTTGGGCAATGATAACCTTTTTCGCTGATTGCTTTCAATAGGGAATCAGCGATATTTAATTCTTTAAATGTCATAAATTTTTTCGTTTTTAATAAAGTTACTGCTTTTTATAAAGCAGGTTGTGCAAAGAGAAGATCGTTTTTTAGCTGATCGATCACTTCTTTTACACTTCGGATTTTATTTGCCAGATAGGCGTTGGCTCCGGCGAAGGCATATCCTTTTTTCATATTTCCCCTGGCGGCATTGTAGAGCGCTTCGATGATACAATAAGGGCTTTTGGTATAGTCGCAGGTTTTAATGCAATGAAAGGCACAAGTACGCGGTTTTTCTTTTCCTTCCGCTACGTTCTGAATAAATTCTCCGTCGAAAGCACGTCCCGGCATTCCGACCGGGCTCTGGATAATACGGATATCTTTTTGTTCGGACTTGAGGTATACTTTTTTGAAATTTTCAGATGCATCGCATTCGTTTGTCGGCACAAAAATAGATCCCATTTGAGCGGCGGCTGCCCCCAATTGCAGGAAGCGGGCAATGTCTTTTCCTGTCGAAATTCCTCCGGCTGCAATAACCGGAATCGTTTTGGTATCTTTGTAAGTTTCAGCTACGGCTACGATTTCCGGTACGAGATGCTCCAATGCGTACTGTTCGTCTCCGATCTGGTTGGCTTTAAATCCCAGGTGTCCACCGGCTTTGGGGCCTTCTACGACAAAGGCATCCGGCAGGTAATTGTAATGAGTCTGCCATTTTGTACAGATCAATTGGGCTGCCCGGGCGGAAGAGACAATGGGGACAAGCATGGTACTGCAATCAGCTGTCCGGTAAGAAGGTAAGTCGAGGGGCAAACCGGCTCCGGCGAATATTACATCGGCTTTTTCGGCAATGGCTGTGCGTACCATGTCTGAAAAGTTGGAAAGGGCTACCATGATGTTGACCCCAATTACTCCTTTTGTTTTTTCTCTGGCTTTCCGAAGTTCTTCCTGAAGCCCGTAAATGCATTTTTGCAGATAAGAACCCTGCATATTCGGATAAAGCAAGCCTATGCCGGCTGCGGAAATTACGCCAAGCCCGCCTTCATTTGCAACTGCTGAAGCCAGACCCGATAAAGAAACACCTACACCCATACCTCCTTGTATGATAGGAAGTTTTATTTCATATCTACCGATAAAAAATGATTTCATAATTTGCGACATTGAAAATTTAACATTTGCCTTTTGGTATACAGAGATACGAAAAGACGTTCACAAGAACGAAACAAGGAAGTTTAGAAGACTTAATTTCAGCGATTAAAAACCGGGCAAATGCCGTAAGAAATAATACAAAGAAGAGAAAGATCAAAATGAACTTACGTTGTTTACAATGCAAAAGTAATAATATATCTGCAATTCTGTGTTATTTTTGCATGTTTTTTTAAGTTCCTGTTTTATCTTTTACCGGAATGTTCCGGATATAGCTATTATCTTATAAAATGGCATACTCTGGACAAAGACTTTTTCCGGCCGTTTTTAAGTAATTTACGGGAGGTATTTTGCAAAGAATTTTGGATTTATTGGAAATTCAGTTATTTTTTGTCTAAGGTAAAGTAAAAGGAAATTCGATTTCCTAACAACGGATTCGAAACGAACGGAAAGTATTAAAATTAGAAAAAATATTTATACAAATTAAAAACATTATGGTATTCCTCCCGTATCAGAGGAGAATTGAAAATAATAATTGAAATAAATAGAAAATATGAAACAATCAGTGACTAATTTTTTGACCTTCCTTTTCTTGATTTGTTTTATGAATTTGTTTGTGGCATACGGGCAGGAGAAGGATACAATCGTACGTCATAATGTACTGGATGAAGTAGTGGTGACGGGTAACCGGACTTTGGTCAACCGGAATAATGTCCCTATGAATATTACGGTGGTTGGAAGAAGTGAGATCGAAAACAGTAGCGAATCTGCTTTATTACCCGTACTTTCGGAACGGGTTCCCGGATTGTTTGTTTCGGAAAGGGGAATTACCGGTTTTGGGGTTGCCAGTGGCGCTGCCGGTGGCATTTCCATTCGGGGGATAGGAGGTTCTCCCAATACCCAAATGCTGGTTTTAATTGACGGGCATCCGCAATTTATGGGATTGATGGGACATCCTCTGCCGGATGCTTATGTCGCATCGGATGTGGAGCGGGTGGAAGTCGTACGCGGTCCGGCTTCCATTCTCTACGGTACAAATGCCATGGGTGGAGTAATCAATATTATTACCCGCAAACAAAACCGGGAGGGGTTTTCCTTAAATGCCAGGGCTATGGGAGGAAGTTATAATACTCAGAAGTATATGGCTAATGTCGGAGGCCGTAAAGGCAGAGTAAATGGTTATGTATCGGTAAATCACGACCGGACAGCAGGGGATCGGGAGAACTCGGCTTTTCATATTACCAATGGATTTGCGAATATCGGGTGTGAATTGTCGAAGCATTTTAGTTTGCGTGCCGATGTGAGTATTGCAGATTTTAGGGCAGAAAATCCCGGACAGATAACAGCTCCTCTATTTGACAATACAGTAGATGTACTTCGGGGAGTAACTTCCTTTACAGTGGCGAATAATTTCAAACATAGCGATGGAGCCTTATCTTTTTTCTATAATTGGGGATATCATGAAATTAACGATGGATATAAAACGGGAGAAAAACCCTTGAATTACCGTTATCATTCCCGGGATTACAATTACGGTATCCTTTTTTATCAGATCGTGAGAATGTGGAAGGGGAATATGCTTACTTTGGGATTTGATTATAAATCGTATGGCGGAAAAGCCTGGAATCATTTTCTGACAGAAACGCCTGATAAGGTGATGGTCGATACTTCTGCTTACGATTTAGGGGGATATGCCATTCTGCAGCAGAATTTGTTTAAAGATGTGCTTACTTTGAATGCCGGGGTGAGATTGGAGCACAATGAAGCTTTCGGAAATAAATGGATTCCTCAGCTGGGATTGGCCCTTCGTCCGACGGAAAATTTTGTAATTAAATCGAGCTTTTCAAAGGGTTTCCGGAATCCGACAATTCGGGAAATGTTTATGTGGGCACCGGCTAATCCGGATTTAAAGCCTGAAGAAGTGACGAATTACGAAGTCGTATTGGAGCATACCTTTTTCAAAAAGAAAATGAATGTAGAGGTTTCCGGTTTTATTGCCGACGGAGATAATCTGATACAAACGCAGATTATTGACGGAAATCCGAAAAATGTCAATACCGGAAGTTTTAAGAATAAAGGGGTGGAAGTGGCTTTTCGGGCGGCCTTGTGTTCAAAACTGGATATCGGAGGAAATTATTCCTGGTTATATATGAAGATACCTGTACTGAATGCACCGGAACGGCAACTCTATGCAAATGTGAATTTTCACACGAAAAGATGGCAGTTGAACGTCGGTTATCAATATATCAACGGACTTTATCTGACGACAGGTAAAGAAACAAAGCAGGAGGATTATGGATTGCTGAGTGCTAAAGTTTCTTTTAAACCCTGGAAAATGCTTACTATTTTTGCAAAAGGTGAGAATCTGACCCGTGAAAAATATCAGATTATAGATGGTTATCCGATGCCGGGAGCTATTTTTTTCGGAGGTCTGCATTTGTCAATCAACCGTTAGTTTGCTTTTCTGAAGAGTAAGAAAAATAAAAATATAAACCGATTGTGTATGTCAAAAATTAAAATTCTGTTGTTGGGAATCGCTTTGTTTTTCGCCTGGGGGGCTGCGGCTCATTCCGGAAAACCGCGTGTATATCTTATTATAGATACGGATTGTGCTGCCGATGATTTTCGGACACTTTGTATGTTGTTGGGTAATAGGGATGTGGAGATCCTGGGCATTACCACTTCCGAAGGAGCTTTGACTCCCCGGCAAGGAGAACGAAAAGTAAAGGCGCTTTTGAACAGTCTTTACCATCAGGGGATTCCGGTGGCAGCCGGGCGGGAAGTGGGAGCTTCGATTCCGGATTGGCGGGAAATGTCGGAACAGATTTATTGGGGGGATACCTTGCAGAAAGACGGGCCCGAAAAGTCTGCTACGGATTTGCTGGTAGAAACCATGGGACGGGAACCCCAAAAAATAACGTTTGTTTGCTTGGGGCCTTTGACCAATGTGGCGGATTTATTGGAAGCAAAACCCGGGTTGGCGGAGAAAATCGATAAGATCATCTGGTACAATAGCGGAGCACAGCCTATGGGGGATACGAATTATAGGATAGATACCCTTTCCGCCCAGAAAGTGATGGCGAGCGGAATAAAAATGCAATTGGTTTCTGCGAAAGAGGAAGATTCTGTACCGGTCAGTATGTTTTACCTGATGGAATTGGGACAGTTGCAGACTTCTCCTTATGCCCAGAAGGTCGTCACGGCTCATGTGACCCCGCCTTTGGTTTCTGCTGTGAAAGATGAACATTTAAAGGTATGGGATGAGCTGACGGTATTGTCTCATTTCGCTCCTCAGCTTTTTACCGTAGATTCACTTTCTCCGACGATCGATTGGTATTATGTGGATACGAAGCAGCAGATACGTCCCATAGAAGAACAATTGCTGGCTGTGTTCAAAGGAAAGGAGAATGTGGAAGGAAAAATATTTTATCATTTTCCCGTAGCTGAAGAATATTACATCCGGGATCTGATGCCGATCATTGCACGGACGATTAACCGTTACGGAGCCAGTGAATGGAGAGCGGCTGTATTGACGAATGAATTGCATGGACATTTGGGGATCTATGCCACTTTAGGGGTAAAGATGGGGATACGGGCCCGGGAGTATTTCAACGTAGGAGTGGACGATATCGTAGTAACCAGTTATGCCGGAAGTAAACCTCCGGTAAGTTGTCTGAACGATGGCCTTCAGGTCAGTACGGGGGGGACAGTGGGGCATGGTTTAATCCATATCGCGTCGGACGAGGAGGTTCGTCCGGAGGCCACTTTTGCATTTAAGGGACGGAGTGTTACGCTTCGCTTGAAACCCGAATATGCCCGTCAGGTGCAGGAGGACCTGAAAAAGGGAATAGCCTTATACGGAGCAGGGACGGAAGAAAATTGGCAGTATGTCCGGAAACTCGCTATTCAATATTGGCAGGATTGGGACCGGCATGAAATATTTGAAATTATTTCTTGAAGCAGTCGGTTTTAAAAGCGTATAAGACCGACCCCTGGAGGGAAGAGGGGATACAGAGCTGAATCGTTAACTTTTAGATCCATCTGTCGTATAAAAGTTAACGATTCAGCTAATTTATTCTATTGTTATGAAGAAGAGCGGTTTTTGTTTAATCATTTTCCTTTTCGGTGCTTTTAGTTTGTCAAGAGCTTGTACCGGAATTTCTTTTCAATCGAAAGACGGGGCTTATATACAAGCTCGAACCATTGAGTGGGGAGAAGGAATGCTTCCGAGTGAATATGTCATTATCCCCAGAGGGGAAAAACAGGTTTCCTATACTCCGGCAGGCGAAAAGGGGATGGTATTTGAAACCCGTTACGGGATAATAGGACTGGCTATTGTGCAGAAGGAGTTTATCGCTGAAGGATTGAATGAAGCCGGTTTATCGGCTGGTTTGTTTTATTTTCCCCGTTACGGAAGTTATGAGGCCTATGATTCCGCACAACGGGAGAAGACGATAAGCGATTTACAGCTCGTGACCTGGATGTTATCTCGTTTTGCCACCGTAGCAGAAGTGAAAGCTGCTGTGGGAAAAGTCCGGATTATCGGTCTGGATGAACCGGGAGTTACTTCGACAGTACATTGGCGTATCGGAGATGCGACGGGTGAACAAGTCGTGTTGGAAATAATAGATGGAAAACCTTATTTTTACGATAACGAAATCGGGGTTTTGACGAATTCGCCTGGTTTTCCCTGGCATTTGACGAATCTGAATAATTATGTCAACCTTTTCCCGGGAGGAGCTCCTCCCCAGCAGTTGGCTGGTGTAAAGTTGAACGCTTTCGGAGCAGGATCGGGATTTTTAGGTATGCCGGGGGACGTTACCCCGCCCTCCCGTTTTGTACGGGCTGCTTTTTACAAAGCGACTGCCCCCCGTCTTCATACGGCAGAGGAAACAGTCTTGCAGGCTTTCCATATCTTAAATAATTTCGATATTCCGATCGGAATTGAGCATCCGCTGGGGAAAGCGCCGGATATACCCAGTGCCACTCAGTGGACTTCGGTCGTGGATTTGACTAACCGGAAAGTGTATTATAAAACAGCCTATAATAATACCATTCGGTGCTTGGATATGAAGGATATCGATTTCAGTAAGGTTAAATACCAGTCTTATCCTTTGGACCGGCAAAAAGAACAACCGATAGAAAAAATAGTAATCTCCTGAAAAACTGAAGACGCTTGGGAGCAATAGTATTTCGGAGGCGGTCGGAATTCTACTGAGGGCTCGCTGACTGAAGAACCTCCGGATGGAAGAAAGACATAATCATCCGGAATGCCGGTTCTGTCAATCAGCAGCGTGTGAATCTTTTTCAAGCAGCTTTAATCAGGCTGCGTCCGAGCCATACCAGCAGAATACCCAGTACAATACTTAAAATCAGATAAGTGGAAAAATATCCCCAATGTTTATTTTGCATCAGCAAAAACATATCGTCGGCGAAAGAAGAGAAGGTGGTAAAACCTCCGCAAAAGCCGGTGATCAGAAATACGTTCATATTGGCGGAAATCAGGTGAGTTTTTTCAGCCATTCCAAAGAAAATACCTATTACAAAACTGCCGATAATATTGACGGCGAAAGTACCCCATGGAAAAGGAGAAGTAAACATATAATGGGCCAGCTTACCCACCAAATACCGGAGACAGGTTCCGATAAAACCACCTGCTCCTGCGATTAACATAGCTTTAAACATAATATATTCTTTTAGAGTTCGACAATTATTTTTTTATTTCTTTACGGTTTCGCTTAGCATTTTTTTATCCTGCGTTTTTTTTATGACTTTGGGTCCCACTATCAGCGTGATGATTCCTCCGGTCAATAGTATGGCGATTGCGACGATCAATACCAGTTGGCCTCCTCCCAATTTTAACAGGGGAGGAATGATGAAAGTGGCGATAATAGCCCCTAATTTTCCCAGAGCTGAGGCGATTCCTTCTCCGCTTGCCCGCTCCTGAAGGCTGTAGATACGGCTTGGGAGCTCAAAAGTGGATAAATGAGGACCGGCGTTGAGGGCCAGTTCGAACAACAGGAATCCTCCCAGGGTAATGCCTAGGGAAGCGTGGTAAAGATATCCTAATAAAGTAATAATAAGTCCGGCAGCACAGATAAAAAAACCTGTAGATTGAGTATGAATAATGCTGATCCGCCGGACGACTGTGAGTCCTAAAAGGAAACCCAACATAACAAAAAGATTGATATACAGTGTAAAACGAAAGGATTCCACTACCTTATCGAACGGATTTTCGCCACTGGGGACCAATCCTAAGGTCAGCAACAGGATAGGGGTAAATATTCCGATTCCGTATACTCCCATTCCTTCACATCCCCAAGGGATACCGCTGAGTAGGATGCGTTTGATATTGCCGCGGGCAAACAGGTCTTTGGCAGAGGCTTGGGGACGGGTTGTCTGGTCTTTTTTATTGGCTAATTCGCCGATATAGACATCTTTACCCAAAAAATGTTTGATATTTTTTTCGGCTTCCTGGACTTTGCCGTGCAGAGCGAGCCATTCCGGACTTTCAACGAACCAAAGCCGACCGGAAAATGCGAGTGCTGCGAAAAAAGTAAGAAAAAGAAAAAGACGGTTCCAGATTGCCGGATCTGCGGAATTTTTCAGGACAAACCATGCCACCAGTATCATCAGAATATTGCCGACGCCTGAAGAGGCCTTGGAAATGCCTAACATCGTCCTTCGCCATTTTTGAGGCATAATCTCTGATACGTAAGAGGGATCGAGAGCGTAGTCGCCACCGATAGCTAGCCCTATGATCAACAGGTTGATGGGCAGAGTGACAAGAGAAGGATTGAAACAGAGCCATAGGGAAGAGCCGACAATAAGTAAAGGAGAAAGGCGAAAGAAAAAGAGATAACCGTATTTATCACTCAGTCGCCCGAATAATAGCGACCCGAGCATAATGCCGATCAATCCGGCTGAAAAAATAAAGCCCTGGAGCCACGAAGAGAGCTCGGGGTGATGGGTAATCGTGATAAGCGGCGCGATGACACCCACCAATATAGCCAATACTCCTCCGAAAAACTGTCCGGCGGAAGCAATGATTAATATCCAGATATGCCCCTTACGCAGGGGCATGGTATCCATGTTATACATAAATTGGAGTACATTTGGTTCGTTTAAATGTTCGGATATTCAACTGATTCCTCAGGGAATTCAAAAAAATAATATTTCCTTCTATCGACCGACCTAAGAGGATTTCTAACACATTTTATCCCTGTTGTAATATTTTTTTATCCAGATTCAAATGTGGCCACAGGAATAGCCAGGTAGCGACACAGAACGGACCAGTCAATGTGGGTATTCCGACAGGGGCAAAAAAAGTATCCATTCCTGCTTGAATAAATACGGTGGCGAAAATACCCAATAGGGCCCAGATGGCTGTCCGCCAATTGACATGGTAAAACGTAGTGCCTAGGGCGATAGCGGTCAATACCGGGCTGAACCCGAACAGTCCGTTCGCAATATCGCCTCCGTTGCATTGATAGAGAATCGCGATACACAGTGCCAATGCCGAACCGATCGCTGCCCAGATCGCTGCCCAGCGGCTGCTGATAAACAGACCGACGAGGAAAAATACACCCGTTACCCATGAATTGATTAGAAATACTTGACTGATACCTCTTAACCAATAGATAACCAAGCTTTTAAAACTGGTATCAAATGCGGTAGAAAAATTGCCCGGTAATTCAGGTGCTCCCAGGCCTGAGTCCGGTAATCCGTGCATGATCCGTGCAGCCAATAGGACAAACCAGGTGGTGAGTACAAAAGGGAAAGTAAATGAACTTACCTTATAGGGGGCTAACAAATGATTCAGACCCACCATTACCCAGGTCGTCATGGAAGAAAAAATCACGATAGCCAGCCACATTAAAGGTACATTTCCGATAAAGGTAGGGAGGGCGCATCCGACGAGAATACCGTTGAATCCCCAGAGGCCATCCAATCCTTTTTCTGCCGGATATTTCAGTAAATAACCGGTAAGGGTCGACATAAATGTGCCGACTACGGCTCCCCAAGCTACGGCAGGCATGTGGGCTTCGTAGGCTCCGTAAAAAATCCCCGCAAGGAAAAATATGCCGGTCCAGATATTCCCTTGGAACATTACCTGCCCGATTCCCTTAAAATACAATTTGAAAAAACCGGGTGAAAAAACAGCCGGTAGTTTCGGTGTAGTTGTTGTTTCCATAAATTATCAGTTTATAGCGTATATAAAGTCATTTAAACTCGTGTTGTTTACAATGTGTAGATCTTTCCGATATAAAAAGGATCTCGTTTTTGTTTTTCAGAACTTCCGGTTCTTTTACCGCCATACAAATTCTTTTGGCAAAGGTTTTCCCTTGATCTGCATACGGACAATAGAACCAAATTCGCGGACGATTCTTTTGACGGGTTGACTTTCTTCCCCCAAAACTTTAAATAGAAGTCCGCATTGATTAGGCAAATAACTGATGCCGGCAGCTATACGTTTGTCCCGGTTGATAAAAGCCTGAGTTTTGTCATATATTTCTGCTGCGTCTTTTTCGGGCGTGAGTACGATGACATTGGCGAATACATCGTAGTTGTGCATCATGCCGATAGGACGCACCGAATTTTCCTTCGGAGTGGCAACCAGTTTTTCGCGGAAGAGAGGTTGCCCGTCCGGACGTTGTGCCCGGGTACAGATGGATAAGAGATCGTATTCGAACAATTCCCCTTCTTTGTAATATTTGCGTCCTCCGTTGTAGATTTCCGAATAAAAGAGAGTCGCCGAGGGAGCGATCTCAATAACCGTATCGGTAATATACCGACTGTTCCGGCAGGGAATAGTCGGTTCCGGAATGTATTCCAGATAAGCCTTTTCTTCCAGAATAAAATTTTGCTTTAGTCCGGAAAAATTATAGGCCATTTCGGCTATTTTGGTCGCTGCTCCCGTTGAAATATGGGCAAAGGCACCTTTTTTCAAGGTAAACTTATTTTCATAGCGGTCTCCGTCAATATTAGGTCCTCCGGAGGACAAAATATATACACAGGGCATTTCCGGCATTGCTTCGTCGAAATAGAGCTCCTGTTGTACGATTAAAGGAGCGTGCCGGGTCCATTGGCGCATAATCGATTTACCTTCGCGGGTAAGCTCAAATACCAGATCCAGTAATCCGCATTTCCCCGGAGCCCCTACACGCATGGCTTGGGGCTCTGCTAAATAAGGATGTACTTCTCTGCATTGTGTAAAATCTGTTATCATAAATCTGTGAGTTGCAAATTACAATTATCGGTTATTTCCGGTATGATGTTTTTCTTTTTTTTATCAGAGCTTTACTGGTAGATTTGTTCTACTTCTTTTTGGGAGATACGGTCGAAAAGGGCCATATCGCGGATCAGACTCACCAGTTCTTTTATCCCTTCACCGGTCATGCAATTGGTAAAGATAAAAGGTTTTCCCGGGCGCATGACTTCGGAGTCGCGTCGCATGACTTCCAAATCTGCATGTACGTATGGAGCCAGATCCGTTTTGTTAATAACCAATATGTCGGAATAGGAGATACCCGGTCCATCTTTACGCGGAATTTTATCGCCTGCCGCTACATCTATCACATAAATAAAAAAGTCAACCAGAGCCGGACTGAAAGTCAGAGTCAGATTATCTCCCCCTGATTCAATTAAGACGACATCACTGTCTGGAAATTTGGCTTCCATTTCTTCAACAGCGGCAATATTCATAGAAGGGTCTTCCCGTACGGCCGTATGCGGACAGGCTCCTGTTTCGACCCCGATAATGCGGTCTTCTGCCAGATAACCTTTCAACATCTTGCGGACGTGCTTGGCATCTTCTGTGGTCACAATATCATTCGTGATGATCAATACTTTCAAACCTAATTTTAGAAAATAAGGGGTTATCGCTTCTATAAGAGCCGTTTTACCCGAACCTACCGGTCCGCCGACGCCGATTCTGCATGTGTTACTCATATCGTTTTTATATTGTGGATCTTTTCAGATCCGTTATTTTTAATTTTAAATTGTAAGTTAGAGATAAGGTCTGTTAATTCATAAACATTCTCATTTTCCCTTTTTCATGTATAGCTGCCAGAATATCCATTTCGGGAGCAAAGACTCTCATATCGTCGAATGTCATGTCTTTTATCGTTTCGTAATCTACGTGAGCGGTTGAACACAATCGGTAGAGAATATGCTGGGTTTCGTAATGAGAAACTTTGATACAACGCAGGGCAGCATTCAGAATCATGTTGATGATCCCGTAGGCAATAGTAGCAAAAAGTTCTTTTTCTCCCAGTCCGTTTTGCTGGAAAAAGATAGCTTGTGCTATGGGATAAGTACCGGGGGTAAGTTGTTGACGAATATCTGCCAGCCATTTTTCCATCAAAGGATCGTAAGTAATCTGGCTACTGATTTCGGCCATTTTTTTCCCCATACGTGTCAGCATTAATCTGGCTTCTGCATTCATTTTGCAGAGTATGATTTGCTGATCGGCTTTACGGATCAACGGATAATCTCTTTTAGCGGCCGCCCGGAAACCGATCAGGGCAGCAATCGCGTCACTGTATATCGTCTGTTGTAAAGCTGTGTATGTATACTGTTCCAATGTTGTAGCATCGTATACTATGCCTTCAAAAGCAGCTGATTCCAAGCCATTGGAAAAAGAAAATGTCCCTACAGGAAAAGCGGAATCCGAAAATTCAAGAAACCGCATCATCCTGGTGATTTCATCGATCATAATTGTAGTTTTTCGGTATGTGTTTTAATTGAAATGATCTGTGTGCTGGTGAATTCCGGGTTCGTTGTTTGAAGGATGATGATGATGGATGTGACTGATTTCCTGAGAACTTCCACCGAAAAGTTTACGGATTTCGTGAGGGGCCAAAAACGGGATGACTTCCTGGCCGGGTTGGAATTCGTAAGTGATATCTTCAAAGCGATGGGTATCCATAACGCTCATCATTACTTTTTTATCTACCGTCAGGGGAACGTATAATTTCGTATCTTTCACAATGGCTGGCCAGTGTTGGTTACCAATGGCGTGTCCCAGTTCAACACAAAAGCGAATTATTTCTGCCGGTTCTTTCTGAGCGATTTTTTGCAGATCGATAACCAATACGGGTTTTAATTCGATCCGGATCACGAGAGCGGTGTTATGGTCTGCATTATATTCCAGTATATCACCGTTTTCGACTTGTGAGTGACGTTTAAGGGCAACAGCATATTCTGTACCTTTTTCGTCCCGGGCGATAAAACGGCTTTTTTGGGCAGTCCACTGGTCTAAATTGAGGTATTCGATTTCGCTTTTTTTCAGTTGATCAGCCCAGGTTTTGTCTGTAAACAAATTACCGATAATTTCAGAGAATATTTTCATAGAGGTAGTTTTAGATTGAGAGGTAATGAGGGAGAGAATTTTTGTTTAAAAGAGCCTGAAGGTCCGGTTGAATCAGTCTTCAACGGCTTCAGGCTCTTTGCGTTCAAGTGTTAACTGAACCAATATAATTGTGCTAAGGCAAATTTCTTAGCAGTGGGTACATAAGCGCTCTTTCCGTCTACCAAGACTTCGAAAGTTTCCGGATTCACGTCGATTTTCGGCGTATTTCCGTTCAGTACCATATGATGTTTTCCGATTTGGCGGCAGCCGTGTACCGGATAAACGATTCTTTCCAGACCGTATTTTTCTTTTATTCCCAGATCGTGTGCAGCACGGGAAACGAAAGATACACAGGTGTTTGGTAAGGCTTTTCCGAAACTTCCGTACATCGGCCGGTAGTAAACGGGCTGTGGGGTCGGCAAAGAAGCGTTCGGGTCACCCATATTGGCCCAGTTGATTATACCGCCTTTGAGAACTAGTTTCGGTTTGGTACCGAAGAATTGTGGTTCCCACAACACGAGGTCGGCCATTTTCCCTTTTTCTACAGATCCCAGCAGATCGGAGAAGCCGTAGGTAAGGGCAGGATTGATGGTCAGTTTGGCCAGATAACGGAGCACCCGGAAGTTATCGTTATCGGGTGAATCTTCTTCCAGTTTGCCTCTTACCTGTTTCATATAGTCGGCCATTTGGAAAGCCCGCATAAAGTTTTCACCCACACGTCCCATCGCCTGAGAGTCGGAAGAGATCATGGAAATGACACCCAGATCGTGCAATACGTTCTCTGCCGCCTGTGTTTCCGGGCGTACCCGGCTTTCTGCAAAGGAAACATCAGAAGGAATCTTCGGATTCAGGTTGTGGCATACCATAATCATGTCGAACAATTCTGCCTGGGAATTGATACCGAACGGCAAGGTCGGATTGGTGGATGAAGGCAGTACGTTGGCTAAAGAGGCTACTTTCAGTAAGTCGGGAGCATGCCCTCCGCCGGCACCTTCTGTATGATAAGTGTGAATGGTTCTTCCGTCGATTGCGGCTATAGAATCTTCTACGAATCCGCCTTCATTCAAGGTATCGGTATGAATAGCTACCTGTACATCCCATTCATCGGCCATTTTCATGGTGGCACGGATGGCTGCAGGCGTACTTCCCCAGTCTTCGTGTATCTTAAATCCACATGCCCCGGCCATAACCTGTTCGTAAAGAGGTCTGGCTACGGAACAGTTTCCTTTGCCTAAAAAGCCGTAATTTACAGGAAGACCTTCAATGGCTTGCAACATGCGTTTGAGATTCCAGGGACCGGCAGTAATGGTGGTTCCATTAGAGCCGTCAGTCGGTCCGACACCACCACCAATAAGGGTCGTTACCCCATTGCTTAAACAGGCATAAGCTTGTTGAGGAGCGATCATGTGAACGTGCCCGTCGATAGCAGCAGCCGTCAGAATCAGATGTTCTCCGGAAATAGCGTCTGTGGCAGCTCCGGTGACCAATTCCGGAGAAACTCCTTGCATTGTATTGGGGTTCCCGGCTTTTCCGATTCCGGCAATTTTCCCATTCTTTATACCGACGTCGGCTTTGATTACCCCCAATTTAGGATCCAGAATAGTTACGTTGGTGATGACTAAATCCAAGGTACCTCCTTCTGAAGTAGTTGTATTCGCTAAACCCATACCGTCCCGGAGCGTTTTTCCTCCTCCGTACATGATTTCGTCTCCGTATACACAAAGATCTTTTTCCACCTCTACGTACAATTGGGTGTCTCCCAAACGGATTTTGTCTCCGACGGTTGGTCCGTAAAGGTCATTATATTGTTGTCTTGATATTGTTGCCATAATGATTTACTTTTTTTGTTTATTTTGGAAGTCGGCTTCTGCCTGTGATTCATTGATATCTTTAAAACCCAGTTTTTTTGCTCTTGCTATCGCACGGATACGTTCCGGGAAATAAGTCGGAGCATCTTCACCTCCGGTATAGCCTTGTACCAGGCCGTTGAATCCCATGACGCATCGTTTGCCGGCGTAGGCTACGACTTCGACTTCTTTTTCGTCTCCGGGTTCGAAGCGGATAGCTGTAGTGGCCGGGATATTTAAATGACATCCGTAAGCTGCTGCACGATCGAATTCCAGATAACGGTTTACTTCAAAAAAATGAAAATGAGAACCGATTTGAATAGGACGGTCGCCGGTATTGTGTACGACGAGTTTCGCTGTATATCTGTTTTCATTATAGGTGATCGGACTGTCTGACAGAATCTCTCCTCCGACGGGAACATGTTGTTGAGGAGTGAATCCTGGTGTAATCGGCTCTTGAGCCGGTGCTTGTGTGTTTTTGTTGTCTTCCATAGTGCTCTTTATTTAATAGGTTGGTGGATACTGACCAGACGACTTCCATCCGTAAAAACGGCCTCTACTTGTATCAGAGAAATCATTTCTGCTACACCTTCCATCACATCGTCTTTGGTCAAAACTTTAGTGGAATCAGTCATAACTTCTTCCAAGGTTTTTCCTTCACGTGCTCCTTCCAGAGCTGCGGAACTAATATAAGCTACTGCTTCGGGATAATTTAATTTCAGACCTTTTGCTTTGCGTCGCTCAGCAATGGCACCCAGAGACAAAAGCATAAGCTTGTCAATTTCTTTTGGAGTTAAGTGCATATTTTCCTGTTTTTAGTTAGTAAAAGAAAAATTTCTGATTGTTTATAATCAGATTTTATTATTTCAATATTTCTATACGACGAAGTGTACAACTTGTTTCATTAATTAAATATTATAGATAAAAAAATGCCAATTATATTAAATTGGATTTCCTTCGGAGGTGTAATTCTCCGAATCTGGGCCGGGAAAGGTTAAGGGAACGGACGAAAATATTTTAAGAAATTTTATTTTGGATTTTGAACTTTTTAAATAAGATACCGTATGAGTTAAGAAATTTAAATGAATGGTTATGAATAAAAAATTTCTTTTGGTCTTTCTTTTTTTACTTTTTCTTCTGACCGTTTATGCTCAACGCCGGGATATAGATACTACACTGAGGCTGGAGGAAGTCGTCGTGACGGGATCACGGTCGGCACGCCATATGAGCCAGAGTCCCGGACGTATTGATATTATTACCCCCCGGGTTTTACAAAACAGTCCGGTTCAGAGCATTGACGACATTCTTTCTATGATTTCAGGGGTAAATACCACTCGTTCCAACGGAATTGTGGATATGCATACGAATGTGAGTATACGTGGGTTGTCCGGAGACGAACAGGGCCGTACCTTAGTATTGTTCGACGGAGTGCCTATCAATACTTCCGACGAAGGATCGGTCAATTGGAACAGCATTCACATGGATAATGTTCAGCGGATAGAAGTTTTTAAAGGACCGGGTTCTTCTTTGTATGGTAATAATGCAATGGGCGGGGTGATTAATATTATCAGTAAAAAAGCCCGGCAACCCTTTTCCATAAATGCTTCGGCTTCTTATGGTTCTTTAAATACCTGGCTGGCCAGTCTGGGAATTTCCAGTAAGCTCAGTGATAAATTTTCGGTTTTTCTTTCCGGATATTATAACAGAAGTGACGGCTTTAACAACATACCCGATAGTTTACGTACCGTGCCGGATTATAGTGTACCCCGCTTTATGAAAGAAGGGGGCGTTTATGGTAAAATTTTGTATAGCCCGGACTCTTTGTTCAATATCGATTTCGCTTGCGATTTGTTCCGGGACAAACGGGGTGAAGGAGAAAAAATACAAGCTCCGGACGGAGAATACCGGCATTTTGATCACAACCGGATACAAGGAAGATTTTACGGAGAAAAAAGAGCGTTTCATTATAGTCTGGCTCTCTATTTTCAACGGCAGGATTATTTTAGAATAGACGAAAGGATAAAAAAAGAAGTTTATCAGCGATTTGACGTAAAGTCACACCGGGATGATTGGGGCGGGATTCTGAATTTCGGATTGACAGGGAAACGGAATCATTTCAGTATAGGTGCCGAATATAAAGAGGGAAGTGTGGACGGAGGAGATCATTATGTGACCTCTCCGGATAAAGTGCTGAACCGGGGGACGATGACTTTTGTGGCCGTATTTGCGCAGGAAGAATTTTCTTTTTTACGGGAAAAATTCTGGTTACAACTCGCTGTCCGGTATGATAATGCTTTTTTTCACAAGGGATGGTTTGAAGCGAAGGGGGATGCTGTGTCCGATTTTAATACCTATAACGGGGATTTAAAAGATAATCGTTGGGAACATCTTTCTCCCCGCTTGGCCTTGCGGTTTAATCCCAGTAAGCGGGTTTCTGCTTATGTTTCTTATTCACAGGGATTCAGAGCTTCTATTCTGGACGATTTGTGCCGCTCGGGCTGGATGTGGATCGGACCTAAGATTGCCAATCCCGATTTAGGACCGGAAACATTGAATAATTATGAGGTTGGGGGGACGTTTTATATTTTCAGGAATTTGTCATTGGCGCCTTCGTTTTATTATGCTGAAGGAAAGGATTTTCTGTATTATGTGGCTACGGGAGAAAAGCTGTGGGGAAAACAGGATATTTACCAGCGCCAGAATATTTCCAAAGTACACGTAAAAGGTATAGAAGCCGATTTGAATTATAATGCTTCTTTCGGTTTGGCTGTCAATGTAAATTATTCCTATAATGAATCGAAAGTGAAAGAATTTGACGAACGTCCGGAACTAAATGATAAAATACTGACTTATGCTCCAAAACACCAGGTGAAAGGCAGCGTCATGTGGACAGGTGGTGTTGTGGATGCAACCATACGGGGACGTTATAAAACGAAACAATATACGACAGAAGATAATGAGTCTTCTATTGCCGGATTTTCGACTTGGGATGTCCAGCTTTCCAAGTGGTTTTTTGAACGCCGCTTGTATGTCGGAGGAGAAATTATCAATGTTTTTGATAACCGCCATATGAATACAAAAGAGTATATGTCAGCGGGCAGACTGATGAATGTTAAATTAGCAATCCATCTATCAAAATGAGTAAGTTTTATGCTATTTTTCTTTTATTACTCGTTTTTGCCTGTCAGGCAAAGTCGGGAAAAAATTCCGTTCCTACCCGTAAGGTGACAGATGCCTTGGGAAGAGAAGTGGCTCTTCCGGATACAGTAAACCGGGCTGTTTGTATCCGGGCTTCTGCCATTCGCTTAGTCACTTATGCCGGAGGTGTTCCTTTTATCTGCGGTGTAGAAGAACAGGAAACTCGTGAAAATGTTTTTACCCATCTTCTGGCTCATCCGGAATTAGGGAAAAAACCCCTTATCGGTCCGCAGATGGGAGGGGATGCAGAATTAATTATGGCCGTTCAGCCGGATGTGATTTTTATGTCTTCAACGACAGCTGGTGATGCCGACGATTTACAACGACGCACCGGTATTCCTGTCGTAGCATTGGAGTACGGTGATCTGGGTGCGAAACGGCCCATATTTTATGCATCCCTTCGACGGATCGGAGAAGTATTGCATACAGAAGGAAGAGTGGATTCCCTCATTCGCTATACGGAAAATCAGATTGCCGAACTACAACAAAGAACGCAACACAAAGGGGAAAATAAACGGGTATACGTAGGAGGAATTGCTTATAAAGGCCTGAAAGGGATCACTTCAACCGACCCGTATTATGCAGCTTTCGGTTTTTTAGGAGTAGATAATGTGGCTTCTGCTATTGATTCGGCTTATGTATCGCCGATTACCGGTACTTATATCGATTGGGAACAATTGGTCGATTGGGATCCGGAAGTGATATTTATAGATCGTTCCGGCTGGCCTTTGGTAAACGAAGATTTTAAAAACCGGGAAAAACTGAATCAACTATTGGCTGCTTATCGGAATCAGCAGGTTTATGCTTTGTGGCCTTATAATAATAACCATACCAATTTTGAAGTGATGCTGATAAATGCCTGGTATGCGGGGAAAATCCTTTTCCCCGATCAGTTTCAGGATATTTCCCTCAGGGATAAGGCGGATGAGATTTTGGTGGAATTTGTCGGACAACCTATCGGTCAGGAATTACGTACAAAATGGGGGGATTATGAGAATCTATTAACCGAAAATCATGAACGATGAGGTTTTAATTCAATATAAACGCTATCGGGCTCGTAATAAACGATTTATTATTTTTATTTTACTCTTATTGGTTCTGATTGGAGGAATAGCTTTACTGGCTGGTTCACATTGGATTGGAGGGAAGGAAATCCTGGCTTTGTTGAGGGGAGACGGAACTGCCTTGGAGTATCAGATTTTGTTGAATATTCGTTTGCCACGGGTATTAGCGGCCGTGATTACAGGGATTATTCTTTCTGCTTCCGGAGCCCTTATGCAGATATTACTTCGGAATCCCCTGGCGTCGCCCTATACTTTGGGGATTTCCAATGCCGCTGCTTTCGGGGCTTCCTTCGGAATTGTGTTCTTAGGGGCAGGAAGCAGTATTGCCCGTTCTTCGGATTTGTTTATGATCACGAATCCTTATATAGTTACTGTTGCTGCCTTCCTAGGAAGTTTGTTGGGCTTGGCCATTATTCTGATGATTGTAAAAGTAAAACAGGCCTCCGTAGAGACGATTATTCTTTCAGGAGTAATTATCAACTCATTATTTGGAGCAGGTATAGCGGTTATGCAATATGTGGCGGATAACGTTCAGCTGGCCTCTATCGTTTTCTGGACGTTTGGGGATTTAGGGCGGGGAGATTGGTATAAGCTGTTTTTTATGTTGATCGTATTGATACCGGCTCTCTTTTATTTCTCTATAAAACGATGGGATTATAAAGTGTTGTGTTCCGGAGATGATTATGCCAAAAGCATGGGGGTTAATCCGCAACAAACCCGTATCTTAGGCTTAGTTATTACCTCTCTGTGTACGGCAGTTGCTGTGTCCTTTTTTGGGGTGATTGCTTTTGTCGGACTGGTCGTACCCCATATTGTGAGGAAATGTATTGGAGATAACGAGGAGTTTTTGATTACGGGCTCTGCTGTCTTTGGGGGGATGTTTTTACTTTTGTGTGATACGGTTGCCCGGACGATCATTTCTCCTGTGATTTTACCAGTAGGAATATTGACGTCGTTTTTGGGAGTTCCTTTATTTTTATTTCTAATAACCCGCAGGAAAGTAAGATGCGAATAAAAGTAAATCATATATCTTTTAGCTATAACGAGCTACAGGCCTTAAAGGATATTAGTTTTGAGGTGGATACGGGAGATATGCTGGCTATTATCGGACAAAACGGTTCCGGTAAGAGTACTTTGCTGAAATGTATGAACCGTATATTGAAAATAAATCAAGGGAGTATAGAAATTAATGAACGTTCCTTGTCTGCTATTTCTCCGGCTAAATTGTCGCAAATCATGGCTTATATCCCTCAAACGGAAGAAGCCAGAACGGGACTGACGGTTTTTGATACGGTATTATTAGGACGTAAACCTTATATTAGTGGTAAACCTTCTGCCCATGATTTGGAATTTGTTTCAGAATTATTGTTCCGGCTGGAGTTGGAAGAAGAAGCCATGCGTACGATAAATACGTTGAGTGGAGGACAACAGCAACGGGTATTTATCGCCCGGGCCTTGGCACAGCAACCTTCTATTCTTTTATTGGATGAACCGATTGCCAATCTGGATATATACCATCAGATGAAGGTGATGAAATTGTTACGGCAACTCTCGGCAGAAGGGATAACTGTAATTATTACCATCCACGATATCAATATGGCAGCTCGGTTTTGTAACAAAGCATTGATGCTGAAACAGGGGATGGTTTTTGCTTCTGGCGATCAGTCGGTATATGTTTCTGCTAATATAGAATATTTGTATGATATAGAAGTGGAAGTCGTCCGTTATAAAGATAATATTTGTATTATGCCCAAAAATCTTTAGACAGAAAATTTGTAAAATATGTTAACTCTTATATTAACTGTTATGATTACCTTACACCCAATAGGTTATGTTCACAATAAATGTATGGAGTCTATGACTCCGGAACGGATTAAACAAGAAATTTCGGAAATTGAAATTCTTCCGGAGTATGCAGAAGGCTTGGAGAGTGTGGAAGCTTGCCGGTATTTGGACCTTGTGTTTTATCTTCATCAAAATGAATGTGTACAATTCACTACTCCCATCCGCACTGGTGAAGAAAGGGGAGTTTTTGCCACCCGTTCGCCGAATCGTCCGAATCATTTGGGGATTACGACGGTAAAACTGAAAAAAAGAGAGGGAAACAAATTATATGTAGAGGGAGCTGACGCTTTAAACGGTTCTCCTGTTCTGGATTTAAAATGTTGTGATACTTCTATTTATGAACAGGAGAATATTCACAATGCTATTCGGGTCGATTCTCCCCGTATCGATATTGTCCGCAACATTTTGAGTAATGAGACAAAAGAATTGTTGTTGAAATCTGCTCAATTACACGGACATATTTGTCCAGGGCTGGCTTTGGGAGTTTTGGGAGCTACCACAGTTATGCAAAAGCTTTATGAACAAGGAGAAGATAGTAAAGATTATATATTGACAGTGGAGATGCAAAATTGTCTGGTGGATGCTTTGTTGTTTGTAACAGGATGTACCCCCGGTACGCATCGGTTTCAGGAAGGAGATCCTGCCCGGATGAGTTTTTCTTTAAAAAACCGGGAAGGGCGAGGCTGGGAGGTCCATTTGAAAGATTCTAACCGGGCATGGATTGCTAAACAAGTGCCGGCTTCTTTTTCTGTTGCAGAAAAAGGATTTGCTGTCTTGCAACTCTGTTTTGACGATCTTTTCGAAATGACGGAATTATCCGGAAAAAGTTCTGAAAATTAGCGATATACCCGGATTCCTTTATTCCGCATATCAGCTTTGTTCAACAATACCCTCCGGTGAACTATTTTATAAAAATCCGGACATAAATCCTCCTTCAATAAATTACACATTAGGGACGTGCCCTAATGTGTAATTTTTAGAACCGAAATATCCCGGAAAATCATTTTTAATAGGTTGTTAACTTCAGCGGAATAACTTAATTCTCGTCTTGGGGTTATTTCTGTATTTTTACACACTAGGGCACGTCCCTAATGTGTAAAAGGTTTGTAAGCGATACTTTTTTCTTTCAACCGATAGGCTATTTTCAGGCGCTCTTCTTGTCCGATATGAGGATTAAAAAGATCGGCTTTGGGTAATTTTTTTTCGTATTTTTCCAAAAGTAATTTTTCCAAAAACGAATTATCGACACAGGTTTTGTCTTTTAAAATATGGGTCACTGTAAATCCGTGCCGGACAAGATAATAAGCAATTAGAACAAAGCGATGGCAATCGAACGGGTCTGATTGGGAACACATCAGGGCAATTCGATATCCTTTTTGTAATCCTTTTTTCAGTCTTTCGATACCGGCAAGAAAGGGTTTGCTCTTTTTTATTTTGTCGAAGTCTACTTTTCCGTCTATATCTAACATTGATAGATCCTGAGGGCGTGCTCCGAATTCTGTCCCCATATGTATATAAGTAATTTGGTGAGCTTCCAGAAAAGGCCTTAAATTGCTTTCATTATATTGAGGATTATATGTACTGGCAGCAAATTGACGTACATCTACGATACAATTAATTTCATACTTTTCAAGCAATTCCTTAAAATAATCCAGGGAATGAGTCGAATGGCCTATGGTATAAATTCTTTTTTCCGTTTCCATGTTCATTGCTGTAAATTGAATCTAATGTATTATATACGAAAATAATAAAAAATAAGATGATGGAGGAAACCCAGTTTTTATTACACATTAGGGACGTGCCCTACTGTGTAATTTTAAAGGTATCTGATCCAGAATGCTCAGTTGGTTGTCAAAATTTAGGTAAAAATATAAGAGAAGAGTATTATTATTCCGATTCTTTTATTTTTGTTTCTAATTACAAAAATAGAAAGAGGTGTTAAGTTTTTGCTTCAAAATTGTGAGAATAATAGTAGGTGAGAATGAAAAATAATATTTTTGTAACAAATCGAAAAAGAGAAGTTTGATAAAGGTATTTATGCTGTATGGAAAGAATGTCATTGCTTATTTTTCTTTATGTTTGTAAATTCGGATTTTGAAGGGGATAGCTTAGGGATATTCAATAAATCAGATAAAAATAATTTTGGTATGAAAAGTGTTTTATTTTGTGTTTTCATGTGGATCTGTTGTATATTTTGTGGATCAGTTAGTAATGCTCAGGATATAGGGGAAAAAGGTATTATTCCCCGACCTTTGATTCAGACTTCAGGGGAAGGCTTTTTTTATCTCCGGAAAAATACGGAGATCTATACTTCTCCGGAAGGTAAGCAGGTTGCTTTGCAACTGGCAGAACTGTTACGGAAGTCGACAGGGTATCGCTTACCGGTGAAGGAAGGGGTGACGGAAAAGAAAAATACGATATGTTTAAGTATCTGTACTGAATTGGATACTTTAGGGCGGGAGGGATACCGCTTACAGATAGCACCGGAAAAAGTGTCGTTCACAGCATTGGATAAGGCGGGGTTGTTTTATGCCATGCAAACTTTCCGGCAATTGTTGCCAGTTAGTATAGAGAAAAATGCAGTGGTAAAAGATGTTGTTTGGAAAGTGGCTTGTACGGAAATTGTGGATAAACCCCAGTATTCTTGGAGGGGATATATGCAGGATGTCAGTCGTACGTTTTATTCTGTAGAGGTAATCAAGAAATATTTGGACGTGATGGCGCTTTATAAGCTGAATGTACTTCATTTCCATTTGACAGATGACCAGGGATGGCGTATAGAAATTCAGAAATATCCCAAACTGACTTCACCTTTGACGACGCGTTTTGCTGAAAAACACAAGGAGCCGGAAGAAAGAAACGGTTTTTATACCCAGCAACAAATCAAAGAACTGGTGGAATATGCTGCTGAGCGACATATTACGATTGTGCCGGAAATAGATATTCCCGGGCATAGTTGGCCTACTCTTTTGGTTTATCCGGAATTAGGGGTGAATGATAAACATTATCCGGAGTATGTATTTCCGTTTTTAGCATCCTGGGGATATTGGGGAAATCAATTTACACCCAATACATTGGATCCTACGAAAGAAGTTGTTTACAGTTTTCTGGACGATGTATTCGAAGAGATCGCTGCACTTTTCCCAGCGGAATACATTCATTTTGGCGGAGACGAAGTAAGGCATATCGTATGGGATAAAGAACCTCATATTACGGCTTTTAAAAAAGAGCATGGCATGCAGAACAGTTTGGATTTACAGAATTATTTTGTGGGACGGGTATGCCAGATTATTAAATCGAAAGGGAAAAAACCGATCGGCTGGAATGATATCTTGGAGAATCCGGAGGGGCTTACCCGGGAAACGGCTATTATGTCCTGGGTAGGAGAGGAAGCTATTGTAGAAGCGGCCGAGAGGGGTTTTTATACGGTTGCCACTCCGACCGATTATCTGTATTTTGATATTACTCAAGCGGACCGTAACGATGGAACGATGTCGGATCTGGCTTATAGAAATATCAATTCCATAGAGCGTATTTACAATTATGATCCGGCCCACGGATTAAAGCCGGAACAGAAGAAATATCTTTTAGGAGTACAGGCTAATATGTGGACGGCTGTTCCGCAAGAAGTGAAAGACATGAATGTTCAGAATTTCCCTCGTTTATTAGCAGTAGCTGAAATTGGATGGACTTCCGGGAAGCAGAAAGATTTTACAGCATTTGAGCAGAGATTACAACAGCATTACGGACGGCTGGATCAGTTGAAAATAGATTATTACCGTCCCGGTGGATATATCACGGGACATTGGCATCCTGAAATATTGTCTTTAGCCTACCAACCCCTGACTTGGGATGTCAGTACTAAGGTGTATACGAACGGCCGGATTATTGCCGGTTTCTTCTATACTCATGGGGAGAATTATATGAATATTCGGAAAGTAGAATTGTTAGAAAATGGAAAGGTTATTTCTACGGATGAGCATCAGGGATTAGCGGATACCTTCAGAGGGACAAATAAGACAAAAACTTTCCTTTATCATTTACAGGTGGATCATTATAATCCAGACGCCGTCTATACTTTAAGAGCGGAAGTGAAAGGACAGGGAGGAACCGATTCCTATGGGAATTTTACTTTTAATCAATCGCCTTTCCGGCCTTTTATGGAGATTGAATCCCACGTGGAAAAATAGAATTGGATTCGTTTAAACAGTTGAACTTTTAGGATCCTGCTGCCGGATTAAATTTCGAAGGAAGACAGGGATTTAGGGGATATTGCAAAGGCGCTTATCCCCTAAATCTATGTGTTCCCGGTTTCTATAGAATGGAATCCAATAAAAAATCGATTAAGAGAGCGGGTATTTATTCTGTTTTGCTTAATTTTGTGAATCAGAGAACGAATAAACAAAAAATTATGACAAAGAGCGGGGAAAAGAAAGAAACGTTTTATGTAGTTGGGATGAGTTGTGCGGGTTGTGCAACCAATGTGGAAATGACTTTGTCAAAACAGAAAGGAGTAAAAGAAGCAAAAGTAAATTTTGCTTCTTCGACTGTTTGGGTGGTTTATCAGGAGGAAGAAACGAATCCCTTGGAATTACAGAAGGCGGTACAGGCAGCGGGGTATGATTTAATTGTTGAAGAAGAGAAAAATGAGATCGAAGAGAGGCAGGAAGCGGAATACAGACAATTGAAAAGGAGAACGGTAGGAGCCCTGTTGCTGGCTTTACCGGTTTTTATTATCGGGATGTTTTTTATGCATATGCCTTATGGGAATTGGATTATGTTGGTTTTTACCCTTCCGGTATTGACGATTTTCGGACGTCGTTTTTTTGTCAATGCATGGAGGCAGCTGAAACATGGGCATGCTAATATGGATACTTTGGTAGCGGTGAGTACAGGGGTTGCTTTTTTGTTTAGTTTGTTTAATACTTTATATCCGCAGTATTGGACGAATCAGGGGATAGAAGCTCATGTATACTATGAGGCGGTAGCTGTCATTATTGCATTGATTTTATTGGGACGGCTGATGGAAAGCAGAGCGAAAGCCAATACGTCGACAGCTATACGTAAGTTAATCGGTTTACAACCTCAGACCGTTATCCGGGTGGCAGAGGATGGAAGTGAAACGGAGGTTCCGATAAAGATCGTACAGGCAGGTGATTTGTTATTGGTAAAACCGGGCGATAAGATACCGGTGGATGGCACGGTACAGGAAGGGCATTCTTTTGTGGATGAGAGTATGATTACCGGAGAACCGGTGCCTACCGAAAAGGTAAGTGGTAGTAAGGTGTTTGCTGGTACGATCAACCAAAAAGGTAGTTTCCGTTTTATGGCGGAAAAAGTTGGGAATGAAACTTTACTGGCCCATATTATTAAAATGGTACAGGAAGCTCAAGGGAGTAAGGCGTCGGTACAACGGTTAGTAGATAAAATTGCCGGTATTTTTGTTCCGGTCGTAATCGGTATTGCTATTCTTACGTTTGGAATATGGATGTTTGCAGGAGGGGAACAGGCTTTTACGCATGCTTTACTGACGTCTGTAACTGTTTTAGTTATTGCTTGTCCCTGTGCATTGGGATTGGCAACTCCGACAGCTATTATGGTTGGCATTGGAAAGGGAGCTCAGCATAATATATTAATTAAGGATGCGGAAAGTTTGGAAATGCTTTATCGTGTAAGAGCGATTGTTTTAGATAAAACAGGTACGATTACAGAAGGGAGACCGGAGGTCAGGGATATTCTTTGGCATCCGGATGCAGAAGAAAGGAAATGGATGCCTGTATTGTTGCATTTGGAAAGTAAGTCAGAACATCCTTTGGCGGAGGCTGTGGTAAAGTATTTAATTGAGAAGGGAATTCGTTCCAGTTTATCCGGAACATTTGAAAGTCTTACCGGACAAGGGGTAAAAGGAACAGTCGATGGGGAAACATATTGGATTGGAAATTACCGTTTGCTGGAAGCGAATGGTATTTTAAGGACGGAAGAACAAAGGGAGCAGGCGGACAGCTTACAGTTGTCCGGTACGACGGTTGTTTATTTTGCAAATCGTCGTCAGGTATTGGCTTTAATTGCCCTTGCAGATCGCATAAAAGCGGGCTCTGAATCTGCGGTGCATCAGTTACAGGCGCAAGGGATAGAAGTATATATGTTAACGGGAGATAATGCTGTAACGGCGCGGGCGGTAGCAGATCGTATCGGAATAAAACATTACCGGGCAGAAATGATGCCTTCGGATAAGTCTGATTTTATAAAAGAACTACAGTCACAAGGTAAATGGGTCGCTATGGTAGGGGATGGTATCAATGATTCGCAGGCTTTAGCCCAGGCGGATGTCAGCATTGCTATGGGACAGGGGACGGATATTGCTATGGATGTGGCCAAGATTACATTAATTACTTCTGATTTAAATACTATTCCTAAAGCTGTTGCTTTGTCCCGACAGACGGCAGCCGCTATCCGGCAAAATCTTTTCTGGGCTTTTATATATAATTTGATCGGCATTCCTTTGGCAGCAGGAATATTATATCCTTGTTGCGGTTTTTTGTTGAATCCGATGATAGCCGCCGCTGCTATGGCTTTCAGTTCTGTTTCAGTGGTCGGAAATAGTTTGAGAATTAAAGCGAAAAAGATATAATCAGAACTTACCGTCATATAGTTTTTTCCGGCTTTCCCGGAAAACGATAAGTATTCCTTTTTTCTTTGCAGGACAAGTTGCGAAGGGATATGTCTCCGGTGCTGATAAGCAAATTTTCTGTTCAGAGTAAGCTATTGTTGTATGGCGATAGTCAGATATTATTCCGAACAAAGTTCCGCTCGTCTAAGCCGAAGGCGTGCCAATCAGCAGTGCACTGATCCCGGTGGTTGGTCTCTTAAACCTTTTCTTTTTCTCGCCTGTCTGTTTGGAAAATAAAGGTTTTTCAGGAAGGGAAAGGAGAGCGGAAGCTTATCGGCAGGTAAAAATTACACATTAGGGCACGTCCCTAGTGTGTAATTTAATGAAGTTTATTAATTTTATATACAAGGTAAAATCTATTTGTAAGTTTTATTGATTGAAGGGAAAAGTTAGGAAACTTTCCTCGGGAGGGACTCGTTCTAATAGGTGAGAAGAAAACAATAGAGATGGGTACAACCTATACATTTAAGACGAATTTGAAATGTAAAAATTGCGTAGCTAAAATAAAACCGCAGTTAGACAGAGTAGAGCAGATTGAAAAATGGTCGGTAGATCAGAGGGGAAATGACAGTATGCTGTCGGTTGATATGGAAGGCGGGGAACCGTCGGTTATTGAAAAAATACTTCTGGGTGCCGGATACAAAGCTGAATTCTATTCAAAAACAGAAGATAAATAATCAATAAACCATTTAAAAAAAAAGCTATGAACGACAAGATGAATGAAAAATCACAACAGAAGCATTTTTCCCATAATGAAGGAAATCAACAGAGTTTCAGAACGGATGGATCAAGTCAGGATTATTCACAGAAAGTGGGAAATCAAGACAACAGCATGAACGACAAGGCTACTTCTTACGGACAATCTCAGAACAATGACAAAGATTACAATCAAAAAACGAACGAAGAAAGATTAGGCCATAGCCAAACCATGCGGGATGAAGTGAATGAAGACCGGAATATGGGAAATGATGTGGAAAGAATGCATACAGAAGGAGATGAACCCAATTTAGGAGACTCTATAAAAGCTGAGTCCGGAAAATATGCAAACGACGGTTCACAGACAGGTGCCAGAAGCAGTGAAACTGGCCGCTCTGATTCACAAAATAACGGTCCTTTCCAAGAAGGACGTTCACAGAATGACTCTTATCGTACGGGTCAGTCTTCTGATTACAACAATCAGAAATAATTTTAAATTAGAAACTAACTTTTAATCTTAAAACCATGAAAGAAGAAGGAAAGAGTAGCAGACAGACGGGACGTAGCTCTTCAAAAAGCGGAGCTTCCTCCAGAAGTGAATCTTCAAAAGGCGGAAGAACATCACGTAGTAGCCAATCCAAAAACAACAATTCTAATCAGAATGAAGAAGGCTGCAGATAATTAAAATATCTGAAACAGCTGAAGTCCGGCAAAGCAATTTTGTTTTGCCGGATTTTTTTATGTATGGAATCTTTGTAAAAAAATTTACATTCTTTTGTAGGTTCCTACTAAAAATAATATATCTTTACCCCTGCAAACGGTTGAGGTTGGTGTGTTGAAATTTGTATTAATAATTTATAAATCATTTACCTATGTTGAAAATTTTAAATTTTTTAGCTATTGCCTTGATGTTTACGGCCTGTTGCGATGCTTCTGCCAAAAAGGAAATAGCAAGTGCGGGAGTGGTTCAGCCTATTGTTTTGGATCAGCCGGCTCGGCCAGCTGGGCAGGAAGATGTAATTGCTTTGACTGCTCCGAAAATGGATACGGTCCGGGTCGGTTTTATTGGTTTGGGTATGCGCGGGCCGGGAGCTGTAAAACGGTTTACTTATTTGGAGGGAGTGAAGATTGTGGCTTTGTGCGACATACATCCGGAGAGAGTGGAAGCTGCTCAGCAAATTTTAAAGAAAGCGGGTTTACCGGAAGCTGTCGGTTATTCGGGTACGGAAGAGGCTTGGAAACAATTGTGTGACAGGGAGGACATTGATTTGGTTTATATTTGTACCGATTGGAAACGTCATACTCCTATGGCAGTATATGCTATGGAGCATGGGAAACATGTGGCTTGTGAAGTGCCCATCGCCATGACTGTGGCAGAATGCTGGGAATTGGTCAACACTTCAGAAAAGACGAGAAAGCATTGTATGATGCTGGAAAATTGCTGTTATGACTTTTTTGAAATGGCTACTTTAAATATGGCTCAAAAAGGTGTATTGGGTGAGATTGTACATGCAGAAGGGGCTTATATCCACGATTTGCGTTTTCTGAATTTTATGGATCCGAAAGAAGGGGGATATAATGATTGGTGGCGCTTGGATTATAATGCCGAACATACAGGGGATCCTTATGCTACTCACGGATTGGGACCGGTGACTCAGGCATTGAATATCGGACGCGGGGATCGTTTAGATTATCTGGTGTCTTTGTCCAGCGATCAATTTGGGATGACTGCGTATGCTAAAGAAAAATTCGGAGAAGATTCCGAGATGGCCAAGCGTGAATACAAAATGGGAGATATGAATACCACCGTAATCCGCACCGCCAACGGAAAGACGATCATGATTCAACACGATGTGACCAGTCCCCGTCCTTATAATCGTAAACATTGTTTAAGTGGTACGAAAGGATATATCGAAAAATATCCGAATCCGGGGATTGCTTTGGATCCGAATGATAAATTGGCTGTAAAATTCGATAATCTGGGGGCTCATGGTTTCCTGAACAAAGAACAGTTTGCCAAAATGATGAAGGAATACGAGCATCCGATTACGAAGGAAGTAGGAGAGTTGGCTCGTAAAGTAGGAGGACATGGAGGGATGGATTTTATCATGGATTATCGTTTGGTATATTGTCTGAGAAACGGTTTACCACTGGATATGAATGTGTATGATGCTGCTGATTGGTCCTGTATGGGTGAGTTAACAGAGCTTTCTGTAAAGAATCACGGGGCTCCGGTTGCCTTCCCGGACTTTACCCGGGGATCCTGGAAAAAGCAGCAGGGATACCAGCATGCCTTTGCGAAATAAGTGCCGTAAAATATGTAAAAAAGCCGTTTTATTTAACGGCTTTTTTTATTGAAAGGATACTTTGTTCAGCTGTTCGGAAAGGTGAATACGCTGAATGTGTGTTTTGTGTATCGGTAAATCGGGCATTTTTAGATCTTTGAAGCTATTTAAAATCGTTTTTAGGATGAAGAGAATATTTTCATTTTTTGTTATTTTGTTATTGTTTGCTGAGGTGAAGGCCCAGGGATTAACGCTTTGGTATGAACGGCCTGCTCTCGACTGGATGAATGAGGCATTGCCTGTTGGAAACGGGTATATGGGAGCGATGTGGTTCGGAGGACCGGTTCGGGATGAAATCCAGCTGGCAGAGGAAAGCTTTTGGGCGGGAGGCCCGGGTGCAAGTAAAAGCTACAAAGGGGGAAATAAGGAAGGGAGTTGGAAATATTTGAAGGAGGTAAGAGAATTATTACAGTCAGGGGAAAAAGAGAAGGCTGCGGAACTGGCCGGGCGTTATTTCGTCGGGGAAATTACACCGACAGAAGCGGGAGACCAGTTTGGGGATTTCGGGGGAAATCAGCCTTTTGGATCTTTGTGCGTTACCGTTGAAGCGGCCGATACGTCGTGGACGGATTACCGGCGGAGTCTGGATTTGGAAAGGGCGATGGGAAAAGTCGAGTACGATATGGGAGGGACGTATTTTCGGAATACTTATTTTGCTTCTTATCCGGCTCGTATGTTCGTATTTAAGTATACTAATAATGCTCCTGGGGGAAAGGATTATCGGGTGACATTTGAAACCCCTCATCAGGGAACGAAAATAACGGTCCGGAAAGATTTGTGGATTATACAAGGAAAACTGGCTTCTAACGGTTTACCTTTTGAAGGCCGGATAAAAGTCAAAACAGATGGAAAGATTCGTTTTCAAAAAGGGGTTTTCCGGATAGAAGGAGCCAAAAATACAGAATTTTACGTTTCTATCGCTTCGGCTTATGCGAATACATATCCGCTGTATAGGGGGAACGACTATGAGGAGGTAAACCGGAAAGCTATGGAAAGGGCAGAGCGGGGGACTTGGGAGGATTTGCAAGCGGAGCATGAAACGGATTACCGCTCTTTGTTTGAACGGGTGAAGCTGGAGCTGGGACATAGTGGTTTGGAAAAATTACCGACGGATAAACGGCAGCTCAGGTATAGCCTGGGAGCTTATGATCCGGGATTGGAAGCGTTATATTTTCAATATGGCCGCTATTTATTAATCAGTAGTTCCCGCCCCGGTACTTTGCCTGCTCATTTGCAAGGGCGCTGGAATCATCAGTTAAATGCACCTTGGGCTTGCGATTATCATATGAATATCAATTTGCAGATGATTTACTGGCCGGCAGAAGTGGCGAATTTGAGCGAGTGTCATTTGCCTTTACTGGAGTATATCGACAAATTACGGGAACCGGGCCGGGTGACGGCGCGGGAATATTTCAATGCCCGGGGGTGGGTGGTCCATACGATGAATAATGCTTTTGGCTATACGGCTCCCGGCTGGGATTTTTATTGGGGATATGCGCCGAATAGTGCTGCCTGGTTATGTGCTCATCTGTGGGAGCATTTTAATTATACCCGGGACCGGGAATTTTTAGGCCGTAAAGCTTATCCCATTATGAAGGAAGTTGCCCGGTTTTGGATGGATTACCTGGTGGCGGATGAGGACGGTTTTCTGGTCTCTTCTCCTTCCTATTCACCGGAGCATGGGGATATAGCGATAGGGGCCACAATGGATCAGGAAATTGCCTGGGATCTGTTTACGAATGTGCTGCAAGCGATAGATTATGTAAAAGAAGACCCGGCTTTTGCCGACAGTGTTTCGGATTTCCGGAAGCGTTTATTGCCTTTGAGAATAGGAAAATTCGGACAACTGCAGGAATGGAAAGAAGACTTGGATGATCCCGGGAATACTCATCGTCATATTTCGCATTTATATGCTTTATTTCCGGGGCATCAGATTTCCCTGGAGGAAACGCCGGAATGGGCGAAGGCGGCGAAACGCAGTCTGACCTATCGGGGCGAGGATGGGACTGGCTGGTCGCTGGCCTGGAAAATTAACTTTTGGGCCCGTCTGCAGGATGGAAACCAGTCGTATAAGATGCTTCGGAATCTTCTGCGTTCGGCCAAGGGACAGGAAAATTTTTCTAATCCTTCCGGGAGCGGTTCCTATTGCAATCTATTGTGTGCTCATCCGCCTTTTCAGATAGACGGGAACATGGGAGCTGTGGCCGGAATAGCCGAAATGTTGCTACAGTCGCATGCCGGAATGCTCGATTTACTTCCGGCCTTACCTGCTGCCTGGCCGTCGGGATATGTAAAAGGGCTGAAAGCCCGTGGAGGCTATACCGTGGATCTCGTTTGGCAAGATGGTTTGCTGAAGGAAGCTGTGATCCGGGCTGATGAAGCGGGAAAAGGAAAGATAAGGTATAAAGGAAAGGTGCAATCCCTCCAATGGGAACCCGGTGAAGAGATCAGTCTAAGCTGGGAGTAGAGAATAAAATAGTGTAAATATTTTATACGCCGGATGTCAAAATAATAGACATCCGGCGTACTTTTTGGGGATATAATATGTTGATAAACAATTGTTTGTCAATTGTGGCATATTTTTTGTTCCTAGCCTAAACAAGTATATAAATTTTAATTTCTATGAGAAACCTGGCTTCTTTTTCGCGGCTTTTCAGGACGGCTTTTCGGAACAAAGGCTTGACGTGCATTAATATTTTCGGCTTGGGTGTAGGTTTAGCGGTCGCTTTATTTTTGATGGTTTATCTGCATTTTGAATTTTCGTTCGACAAGCATTTTAAGGATGGGGAGCGGATCTACCGGGTACTGAGTGTTTGGAACGAGGGGAAGGAAGTGACCAATTACCCGATTAATTTTGGTATTCTGGCTCCTACCTTGATGAAAGAAGTGCCTGAGGTGGAAACGGCCAGCCGTTTATATACATTCGGCGATATGGATTTACACGTTGAAAACGGAGAAAAAATAAAGGTAAATACTTATCAGGTCGATTCTTCTTTTTTGCAGCTTTTCAGCTTTAAATTATTGGCTGGGAATCTGGACGGGGCTTTGGATGAACCGAATACCTGTGTCATTACCCGGAGTACGGCCGATCGTTTTTTCGGTGTGGAAAGTAATCCGGTTGGAAAAAGTTTGAACGAGGACAATGGGTCCTCCATGGAAATAAAAGCTGTTATCGAAGACATTCCATTGAATACCCACTTCCGTTTCGATTTGTTGACTAAACTACCGGATTACGGTTGGGGTGGACTGGAATATTATACCTATGTCAAATTCCGGCCGGGGGTGGATTATGGGGTGGCGGCAGCGAAATGTAATGAGATAAATAAAAATCTTTTGTCTACCCGTTTTGCCAATTATGACAGTCAGTTTGAGAGTATAACAGAACCTTTGGCAGATATTCATACGGCTACAAAATCTGCTTTTGATTTGAGTCCTACTGCTAGTAAATCGAATCTGATTTTTATTATAATCGTTACCATTTTTATTCTGGCAATTGCCTTATCCAATTTTATTTCCCTGTACATTATTCAGGGAGAAAAGCGGGCAACCGAAATCAGTGTGCGGAAGACAAACGGGGCAGAACGGAGCAGCATTATGAAGATGTTGTTTGGGGAGACGACATTGGTAACAATCATCGCATTCGGTCTGGCGATTGTACTTTATTATTCTTTTTCGGGAGTATTTGCCCGGTTGATCAATTTCAACCTGCCGAGAGAAGTGGGGGTAACGGGGATGATGTGGATTTATTTTGTTTTATTGTTCCTGGGCGTAACATTGATTGCCGGCGTTTATCCGGCTTATTATTTATCCCGGTTTAATCCCATTGAATTGGTCCGGAAAACGGTCATGCGGAAATACAAGCTGACGGCTACTTCGGTGGTCATACAATTTTCGGTAGTTATCTTTTGTATATCGGCATTGTTTGTCGTTTTCCGCCAGCTCGATTTTATGAAAAAGATGCCATTGGGTTTCGATGCCGATAATGTGATGGCTGTTGGGATTGTTACGGACGTAAAACAATATGAGGGATTGCGTTCAGACCTTCTTCAGTATCCTTCGATTGTAAATGTCGCTATTTCCCAGGGACATCCGTTGAACGGTTGTAGCGGACAGGGGCTTCGTCGTACTGATCAATCTGAAAAAGAAAGTGTAACCATAGACGAAAGGCGTGCGGGACCTGGTTATTTTCAGGTATACGGAATTCCGATTCTCGAAGGCCGGGAGTTGAAATACGAGGGGATGATGGATTCTGCCAGTATCGTGTTGACAGAAACGACGGTTGCGGCCCTCGGTCTGGAAGATCCGCTAGGGAAGAAAGTCATGTTCAATGGTATGTCGATGACAGTGGTGGGGATAGCCAAAGACATTCATTACGGCTCTGCCCGGCAAAAAATAGGAAGATTGGTATATACAGCTTATCATCCCCGTTTCTGGATGATGGGAGTAAGGTATCAGCCCGGTAGGTTTCAGGAAGCCAAAACGGCATTGGCTACCGTAATGGAAAAACATTTCCACGGGGATCCTTACGGGGTTATGCTGCTCAGGGATGTGGTGAACAATCAGTATTGGCAGGATGAAGTCACTTCCCGTATTCTGATGAGCGGAACTGTTTTGGCGATTATTCTGGCTTTATTGGGATTAATGGCGCTGATGGGATTCGTGGCTCATCAGAAACGCAAGGAAATCGGTGTACGCCGGGTCATGGGAGCTCAGATCGGAACCATTGTTTACGATCTGAACCGTTATGTTTTGATCCGGATTTTGCCGGCTGTCCCGATAGGGATTGCTTTCAGTTATTTCGCCATGTACCATTGGTTGCAAAATTTTGCTTATACTATTTCTTTAAGTTGGTGGATTTTTGCGGGGGCTTTGCTGTTGACATTTGTCATCGTACTATTGACATTATTGTATCAAAGTATTCATTCGGCTACGGCGAATCCGGTAGATGCACTGAAATCAGAGTAATAAATTTTTAATTTAACATAGACCCTATGAATTTTTCTTTCGCTCGTTTGTTGCGTACAGCTTTTCGGAATAAGGGGCTGACCTTGATCAATATTACGGGTTTGAGTGTAGGTTTAGCCGTAGCTATGTTTTTATTAGTATACCTGAGTTTTGAATTTTCATACGACAAACATTTTAAGGATGCTGACCGGATCTACCGGGTTATTTCTATCGGAAAAGGGCAGAATGAAGTAATGACCATTCCTTTAACCCTTTATCAGGAATGCGATCAGCTGTTGAAGGAAGTTCCGGAAGTGGAATATGCAGCCCGTTTATTCCGGCAGGGAGGAGGGATATTTGAGACGGAGGAGCAGGTCGTTTTAAACATAGAAGGCTATGTGGTGGATTCTTCTTTTCTGAATATTTTTGATTTCCCAGTCGTTTACGGGCAGTTGGAAGGGGCTTTAAATTCGGTAAACCAGTGTGTGATTACCCGTAAATATGCCGAGGCTTTTTTTGGCTCGGGAGTAAATCCAGTAGGGAAAACACTGACGCATAAGGAAGAGAAAAAAAATTATCAGATTTCAGCCGTTATCGAAGATATACCTGAAAATACTCATTTTAAATTCGATATTCTGACGAAGTTGATTGATTTAGGATACGGTAGCGCGGAATATCTGACTTATTTAAAATTCAAATCCGGAATCGATATGCCGCTGGCCATTCAAAAGGCTGAAGAGGTGACGAAGGGAGTGTTGGAGACTAGTTTTGCCGGTATGGGGTATACTTTTAGCAGCCTTGTGGAACCGGTTGCTTCCATTCATTTTTCTTCTCCGGTCACATTCGATTTAAAACCGAAGGGCAATACATCCAATTTGTTGTTTGTAAGTCTGGTCGTGCTGTTTATACTGGGAATAGCTATTAGTAATTTTATTTCCCTTTATATTATTCAAGGAGAAAAGCGGGCTAGTGAAATTAGTATCCGTAAGACAAACGGTGCGATGCGTAAAAGCATCCTGTCCCTGTTATTCGGCGAGACCTTTTTTGTCACTTTTATTGCTTTTGTGTTGGCTGTCATTTTGTATTACAGTTGTTCCGAATGGTTTGCCCGTTTTATTCATTTTAATCTGCCTCCAGATAGCGGTTTGACGGGAAAGATGTGGGGTAATTTTGTCCTCTTGTTTGTCGTTGTAGCTATATTAGCGGGAGGGTATCCGGCTTATTATCTATCGCGATTCACTCCTATCGATTTGATCCGGAAAGCGGTGACGCGAAAATATAAATTAACAGCGGCTTCGGTCGTCCTTCAATTTTCGATTGTCATCTTTTGTATTTCGGCATTGGGAGTGGTAATGAGGCAATTGGATTATGTCAGGAATTTACCTTTGGGGTTTGAAGCGGATCAGGTGCTTACGACCTTTGTAAATTCGGATATACAGCAATATGAAGTATTGAGAAATGAACTGATGCAATATCCGGAGATAACGGAGGTGGGTGTAGGGCAGGGAAATATAATTTCCGGCTGGAGTGGGGGAGCCCTTCGTTTGCCTGCTCAGGCGGAAAAGGATCAAATTGGGGTAGATGAAAGACGGGTAGGACCCGGTTTTATGAATGTTTTCCGGGTTCCTGTTTTAGAAGGAAGGAATTTTACCAATAACTGGGAGGCGGAAAAAGATAATATTATTTTATCCGAGTCTACGGTCGCTGCTTTGGGATTGGAAAATCCTTTAGGACAAAAAGTTATATCGGGAATGCACACTTTTACCGTGATCGGGGTAGCTAAAGATATCCATTATACTTCTGCTCATGAAAAGATAGGGAAGATGGCTTATACGTTTTATGCTACTGATTACTGGAATGTTTCCGTTCGCTATAAAGTGGGGGAATATCAGCAGGCGAAGGAGAAATTGAGCAATGTTTTAAAAAAACTATATCCGGGGGAGCCTTTTTCTGTAAATACCATCCGGGATCAAATTCAGTATATGTATGTTCAGGATGAGGTGGTGGCGCGTATATTATCAGGCGGAACGATCATTGCTATAACCTTGGCTTTATTAGGATTACTGGCCCTAAGCGGATTTGTTGCCCGGCAAAAACGAAAAGAAATCAGTGTACGCCGGGTCATGGGAGCGCAGGTGAAGGATATTATTTGGGGGTTAAATGGCTATATTATTGTCCGGATTTTACCGGCTATACCGTTAGGAATTGCTTTGAGTTATTATATCATGAAGGATTGGCTGAGAAATTTCGCCTATGCGCTTCCGCTGAGCTGGTGGATCTTTGCAGCCGCTTTGTGTATTACGTTATTTATTGTCGTGCTCACTATTTTCTATCAAAGTATACGTTCTGCAACAGCAAATCCGGTGAATGCTTTGAAAAGTGAATAATCGGAGGGCTGCTGTACATACAATTCAGCAGCCTTTTCGTTTCAACATTTGTCAAATCACTTCGGCAACCACGAATGTACTTCCCCCGATATAGATCATATCTTCCGGAGTGGCAGCTGCACGTGCGGCTGCGTAAGCTTCGGCTACTGTCGGGTAAATGTCTCCTTCCAATCCGTGTGCACAGGCTTTTTGGGCCAATATTTTTTCGTTCATGGCTCTTGGAATAGAAGCCTTACAGAAATAATAACGGGCATCTTTAGGAAGGATAGAGAGGACGCTGTCCACATCTTTATCACTGACCATACCGATCACAAAATGCAGTTTGTCGTAAGAACAGCTCTCGAGTTGGGCCCGGATTTCCGATAATCCGTCGATATTGTGGCCGGTGTCACAGATTGTATAGGGCCGTTCTGCCAGTTGCTCCCAGCGGCCGTGCAGCCCCGTATTGGGAATAACGCGGGCCAGTCCCTGGCGGATGTCCTGTTCGTATAGGGCCAGTCCACAACTTTGCAATAACAAGACAGTTTCCAGTACAATCGGAATATTCTTTCGTTGATAACTTCCTTTTAAGTCGCACGACAAATGAGGATACGTAATACCGCTTTTGTGCCGGGCGTCGTAAGTACCGTCCTCATTTTTTCCCATTTGCCATTCTTCGGAAGCAAACGTCAGAGTCGTATGACAGTCGGAAGCTTTCTTTTCGAATACAAAATCGTAGGCAGCATCCCGAATGCCGATAACAGCCGGTATATCGGTTTTAATAATACCTGCTTTCTCGGCAGCGATTTCCGGTAAGGTATTTCCCAGGAGAGCCATATGGTCGAAAGAAATATTGGTAATGATAGAAGCCAGGGGGGTAATGATGTTAGTAGAATCCAGGCGTCCTCCTAAGCCCACTTCTATCACGGCGATATCTACTTCCGTATCGGCGAAATATTGAAATGCCATGGCTACTGTCATTTCGAAAAAAGAGGGTTTTAACTCAGCAAACAGCGCTTGATTTTGCCCGACAAAGTCGATTACGTATTGTTCAGACACCATTTCCCCGTTTACTTTGATCCGTTCCCGGAAGTCTTTCAGGTGGGGAGAAGTATAAAGTCCGGTTTTATATCCGGCTTCCTGTAAGATAGAGGCCAGCATGTGGGATACGGAACCTTTTCCGTTTGTTCCGGCGACATGTATGGTCTTAAATTGCCGGTGCGGATGATGAAAATGTTCATCCAAAAAAAGAGTATTGTTTAAATTTGCCTTATAAGCAGCTTGTCCTTCGCGTTGATACATCGGCAGTTGGGCAAATAGCCAATCCAGTGTTTCCTGATAATTCATAATTGAAAAATTAATTCCTGCAAAAGTACGAAACAATTGAAAATAGGAAATTCAAAATGAAAAAAAATTTAAGGCAGAAGATTGGGATTTAATTTTCATTCAATTGGAAAAAAGATTATCTTTGCAAGTTACTAATTGACTCCAACGGGTTGTCGGAGGAGGTGAAACCGGAAAAACAAAACTAACAAAGCTCAACAAACTATTTAAGGAAGTTCAACAATATGAAGCGGGATAAAGAAGTACCAGTGCCGGTACTGAGACGAATGCCTTCTTACTTATCTTTTGTGAAGACATTGCAGAAGCAGGGAGAGAAATATGTTTCATCGACACGAATAGCCGAATATATGGATATCGATTCCACCCAGGTCACCAAAGATTTGTCCCATACCGGGATTACGGGAAAAACGAGAGTGGGTTATGAGGTGGATAGCTTTGTTAAAATTTTGGAGGATTTTCTGGGATTCAGTAAAGTGGATTGTGCTTTTTTAGTGGGGGCCGGTTCTTTGGGAAGCGCTTTATTGCAGGATAAAGGATTGTCCGCTTTCGGGTTGAGTATTGAGGCTGCTTTTGATGTGGATAAGGCGAAAGTGGGGACAAAAGTGAACGATATAGAAATATTTCATATCGATCAGTTTCGGGCGATGGCTGCGGAGCGGAATGTTGTCATCGGAATCATTACGGTGCCGGCGGAACATGCCCAGAATGTGGCCGATTTGATGGTGGCTTGGGGAATTAAAGCCATTTGGAATTTTACGCCTGCCCGTATTAAAGTTCCTTCGCATATTGTCGTTCAGAATACTACAATCTATATGAATCTGGCGATTTTATTCAATAAATTATACAATCAGGAATAGGTGAAAAGCATAAATAGGCGATACAAAGGAGAATACGCATTTATTTTTGTTATTTCTTCTTTATATTTTGTCTTTTATATTTTCTTTTTTCTTCCTTTATTTCCTATCTTTGCACCTTGCAAAATGCAGTATTACTAAATTTATTAAGAGAAAATCATGGTAAAGATTACATTTCCTGACGGAAGCGTTAAGGAATTCGAATCAGGAATAAACGGCCTTGAAATAGCAAAATCCATTAGTCCTAAGCTGGCTAAAGAAGTATTGTCGATATCGGTAGACGGGGAAATCTGGGATTTGACTCGTCCTATTGACAAAGATGCGGAGATCAAGTTGTTTACCTGGGAAGATGAAGAAGGGAAACATGCATTCTGGCATTCTTCTGCTCATTTGATGGCAGAAGCTTTGCAACAATTATATCCGGACACGAAATTCGGTATCGGACCGGCTATTGAAAACGGGTTTTACTATGATGTGGATCCGGGAGAGGGAGTGGTATTGACCGATAAGGATTTGGTCGTTGTGGAGAAGAAAATGTTGGAACTGGCCCGGGAAAGACAGGAGTTTTGCCGGATCAATGTGAGCAAACAGCAAGCTTTGGATCATTTTTCCTCCCTGCAGGAAAACTATAAAGTTGAACTAATTAACGACCTGGAAGACGGGAAGATTACCTATTACCGTCAGGGGACTTTTACCGATTTGTGCCGGGGACCTCATTTGCCCGATACCTCATATATCAAAGCCATTAAGTTGACCAGTCTGGCCGGAGCTTACTGGCGCGGAAATGAACACAACAAGATGTTGACCCGTATCTATGGGATTACTTTTCCCAAGCAAAAGATGCTGGACGAATGGTTGGTGCTGATGGAAGAAGCCAAACAGCGGGATCACCGGAAGATCGGAAAAGAGATGGAATTGTTTGCCTTCTCTCAGGAGGTGGGGGCAGGTCTGCCGTTGTGGTTACCGAAAGGGGCGATGCTAAGGGACCGTTTGGAGGCTTTTTTGAGGAAAGTGCAAAAACAATACGGCTACCAGCAAGTGATTACCCCGCATATCGGAAATGTAAATTTGTATAAAACTTCCGGGCACTTCCAGAAATACGGAAAAGATAGTTTCCAGGTGATCACCACTCCTCAGGAAGGAGAGGAATTTATGCTGAAGCCGATGAATTGTCCGCATCACTGTGAAATATATAAGACCAAACCGCGTTCCTATAAGGATCTGCCTGTGCGTTTTGCCGAGTTCGGTACGGTATACCGTTACGAACAAAGTGGGGAATTGCACGGTTTGACGCGGGTAAGGGGGTTCACGCAGGATGATGCTCATTTATTCTGTACACCGGATCAGTTGAAAGAAGAATTCATGAAAGTGATCGATATCATTTTTATCATCTTCAAAGCTTTGGATTTTAAAGATTTCACGGCTCAGGTATCTTTGCGGGATCCGAAAGATAAAGAAAAGTACATCGGTACGGATGAAAACTGGGAAAAGGCTGAACGGGCAATTATAGAAGCTGCGGCTGAGAAGGGACTGAAGACGACAGTAGAATTGGGAGAGGCTGCTTTTTATGGTCCGAAGCTGGATTTTATGGTAAAAGATGCGATTGGCCGGAAATGGCAATTGGGAACCATTCAGGTGGATTATAATTTGCCGGAACGTTTTAAACTTGAATATACGGGAGCGGACAATCAAAAACACCGTCCGGTGATGATTCACAGGGCACCTTTCGGAAGTATGGAGCGCTTTGTGGCCGTATTGATCGAACATACCGGAGGAAAATTCCCTTTGTGGCTTGCTCCGGACCAGGCTGTCATCCTTACGGTCAGTGAAAAATCGAACGAATATGCCCGGAAACTTTCGGAATTACTAAATAATTCCGATATTCGCACGGCATTGGACGACCGTAATGAAAAGATCGGCCGGAAAATACGGGATAACGAATTGAAGAAAATTCCGTATCTATTGGTGGTCGGAGAGAATGAGGCGAAAGAAAACCGGGTGTCAGTACGCCGCCAGGGGCAGGGAGATATGGGGGCTATGAGGGTAGAAGAATTTATCGAATTGATTAAAAAAGAAGTAGACGGACAATTAAAGTCCATCTATAATGAATAATAACAGAGATGGGAATGTTCGGAAAGTCAGAATTTTTGACTGTTTGAAAAGAAGGGTTCCTAGGGGAACGGAGTAGTACAGTTTATTTGTCCGGAAACTTTTTGAACACTCTCATTGTAACAAAATAAGGAGGATTTAATATAGCAACAAGAATGGAATTCAGAGGTCCGAGAAACCGTCAGATTAACAAAGAACCACAACACAAAATCAATGAGTTAATCAAAGCACCGACTGTGAGGGTCGTTGGTGAAAATATTGAAGCGGGAGTTTATCCGCTGCGTGAAGCTTTAGCTATGGCAGAAGCTGCCGGTGCGGATTTAGTGGAAATTTCTCCGAATGCGGATCCGCCCGTATGCCGGATTATCGAATACAGTAAGTATTTATACCAGCTGAAGAAGAAGCAAAAAGAGATCAAAGCTAAGAGTGTAAAGGTGGTCATCAAAGAAATTCGTTTCGGACCCCAGACGGATGAACATGACTTTAATTTTAAATTGAAGCATGCCAAGGGGTTCCTGGAAGAAGGAGCTAAGGTTAGGGCTTATGTCTTTTTTAAAGGACGTTCTATTCTGTTTAAAGATCAGGGATCCGATATCCTCAATCGGTTTATTTCAGAATTGGAAGACTATGGGAAAGTAGAATCTGCTCCGAAACTGGAAGGAAAAAAGATGATTGTGGTATTGGCTCCGAAAAAATAATAGAAACCCCGGAGAGGGGGGAAGGTGTCGTCCGTTTAAACATTTGAACATTTAAAGGTTCAAATATGCAGTCAGGATTTTTTATTATTACATATTTTCTGAAACACAATTAAATTAAGCGAAAATGCCAAAAATGAAGTCAGTGAGTAGCGCAAAGAAAAGATTTACTTTGACCGCTACCGGGAAGATTAAAAGAAAACATGCTTTCAAAAGTCATATTTTGACTAAGAAAACGACAAAACAAAAGAGAAATCTTACTCATTCAACGACTGTTGCTCCTGCCAATTTAAAAGCAGTGAAGAGCATGTTAGTGATGTAAGAATTAAGAAACACAGTTTATTAACCTGAATGTCATGCTCAATAAGTTTTCATACGAGTGAAACGCTGACATTTAAAAAACAAAGATTATGCCAAGAGCTAAAAATGCCGTTGCTTCAAGAGCACGTAGAAAAAAGGTTTTAAAACAGACCAAAGGTAACTTTGGTGCCAGAAAAAATGTTTGGACGGTTGCTAAAAACACATATGAAAAAGGTTTGATATATGCGTTCCGTGACAGACGTAAGAAAAAATCAGAATTCCGCGCATTGTGGATTCAGAGAATCAATGCTGCAGTCAGACTGGAAGGTCTGTCTTATTCTAAATTTATGGGATTGGTACATAAGGCAGAAGTGGACATCAACCGTAAGGTGTTGGCCGATTTAGCCATGAATCATCCGGAAGCTTTCAAGGCTGTGGTTGCGAAAGTGAAAGAATTAGCAAAGTAATGATAAAAAATCGAAGAAAAGGCTGCCTGGTGGCAGCCTTTTTTATTACCTTTGCGTAATCAGTTGCACTTCAGCAGGCTGTTGCTGAATCGGATAGTAGATCCGGTTTGTCTTTTATTTACCTGAAGGAAGTTAAATGTTACGTTTGCGGAGGAAGGGGGGAGGAAGCTGACTCATTGTGATTAGAGATTTTGATATGAAAATAGCATTGTTAGGATACGGCCGGATGGGCAAGGCAATCGAAAAAATTGCTTTGGAAAAAGGGCATACGATTGTATTGAGAGTGGAGGAAAATAACCGGGCGCAATGCCGGGACGAACAGCTGGCGGAAGCGGACGTCGCTATTGAATTTTCCGCACCGGCAGTAGCCGTGGGGAATTACAGATGGTGCTTTGAAAACGGAGTACCAGTTGTCTCGGGTACGACCGGTTGGCTGGAAAAATGGGAGGAAGTAATGGCTTATTGCCAGGAAAAACAGGGGGGCTTTTTTTATGCATCCAATTTTAGCGTAGGGGTCAATTTATTTTTTCATTTGAATCAGTATCTGGCTAAAATTATGGGTAAATTCAGCGATTATAAGGTTTATATCGAAGAGACCCATCATATCCACAAACTCGATAAGCCCAGTGGGACGGCTATTACTTTGGCGCAGGGAATATTGGATAATCATCCGGGGTATAAGCGCTGGCAATTGGTGCACGAAGCGGAAATGGCGGAGGATGTACTTCCGGTGAAAGCAAAACGGGAGGGTGAAGTTCCTGGCATTCATGTGATTACTTATAAATCGGGGGTGGATGAAATTGAAATCCGGCATTCCGCTTTTTCCCGGGAAGGTTTTGCCCAAGGGGCGGTGTTTGCGGCTGAATTCATGAAGGGAAAACGGGGGGTATTCGGGATGGACGATCTGTTGAGTATATAAAAAATTTTCAAATACAGGGATATCGCTAACAAAGAGAATATGAGAAATTTATTACAAAACAAATGGTTTAAATTCAGTATTGTATTGATTGTATATCTGCTGTGGGTGTTGTGGGTCGGAAGCTGGTGGTTACTGATATTGGTACCGGTTATTTTTGATGTATATATTAGCCGGAGGGTACATTGGGCCTTTTGGAAGAAAAAAGGAGTAAAAAAACAGACCAAGGCGGTAGAATGGATCGACGCTTTAATATTTGCTGTTGTAGCTGCGACTTTGATTCGTATTTTTATATTTGAGGCCTATACGATTCCGACTTCTTCTATGGAGAAATCGATGTTGGTCGGGGATTATTTATTTGTCAGCAAGGTGGCTTACGGGCCGAAATTGCCGAACACTCCTTTGGCTGTGCCCTTTACCCATCATACCTTGCCTTTCACTCAAAGTACGAAAGCCTATTCTGAACTGATACAATGGCCTTATAAACGAATTGCCGGTACGAGCGAAATCAAGCGGAATGATATTATTGTTTTCAATTTCCCTACGGGAGATACGGTCATTATCGGGAACGAAAATCCGGATTATTATTCTCAGCTTCGCACCAATGCCCGGAATTATCAGCGGGCGGAACAAAGTCAGGGAGTAGACATGACTTTTGAAGAAGCTAAAACGAAAGTCAGGGACCTGATGAAACAGCGTTTCGAAATTATTTCCCGTCCTGTCGATAAAAGAGAAAATTATATTAAAAGAGGGGTAGGCATGCCCGGGGATACCTTGATATTGAGAGAGGGACAGTTGTATGTAAACGGGCAACTGGCGGATGAAGTGGAGAATTTACAATATGATTATATTGTGCGGACCAATGGAGTGCCTTTAAACCGCACGAAATTGAAAGACGATATCGGTATTTCGTTGGAAGATATCCGGATGATATCTACTTCGGAATACAATTTTCCGTTGACTGCCGAAATGGTTGAGAAATTGAAGGCTTATCCGAATGTTACGGAAATAGAAAGAGTACACGATTCCGGCATTAATCCGGATATCTTTCCTTTTAGTCCGGATTATCCCTGGAATATAGATAACTTCGGTCCGTTGTATGTGCCGAAGAAGGGCGACCAGGTGGAGTTGACCCTCGAGACTTTGCCTTTATATGAGCGGATTATTGGGACTTATGAACAAAATAAGCTGGAAGTGAAGGATTCTGTTATCTATGTAAACGGACAGCCTACGGACCGATATACTTTTAAAATGAACTACTACTGGATGATGGGGGATAACCGACACCGTTCCGCCGATTCCCGTTTCTGGGGATTTGTTCCGGAAGATCATGTGGTGGGTAAGGCTTATTTTATTTGGCTATCTTTGGATAAAGACAAATCTTTCCTGAGTAAAATCAGATGGAATCGGATGTTCCGTTTTGTACAGTAAGGCGATTTCACATGAATTTGATATAAATAAGGGGGGTGTCAAAAGTTTACTTTTGACACCCCTGTCGTTTTTCCTGCCTGTGTAATAAAGTCCTTCCGGCTTCCGATAGCGTATATACTTGCCTACTATTCTTTTTCTTTGAAGGTAATATTATCTTAACAATATTAAATAGTATCCAATCATTTTTTTATAAAAAATTGTAAATTATTATTGTATTTCTGAAGAATTGACTTTATTTTTGAAGACACTATTTAGATTGGGGCGTATTTGTGTTAATAAAAACTTAAAATAGTGTTTTGAGTTTGGGATTCATTTTTGGAGACAGGACTTTAATAAATAGTTTTACAAATAATAATTCTGAATATTTATGAGATGTAAAAATTGTGGCTGGGATAATCCGGTTGGAAAATCCAGGTGTGAAAAATGTAATGTACCCTTGAGTGGTTCAATGATTGATAGTGAGGTTTCTTTTTCTCAGCATTCTTCGGTTGAAGAGACCGGATTTACTCCGAATAAGACAGTATATGAAGAAGAGGTTTTTAAAGAAGAGGCTTCTGGCGGTGGTGCAGGGAGAAAATGTGAGAAATGCGGTTATCCGTTACGTCCCGGGCAGGTGAGATGTCCGGAATGCGAAGCGGAGACGGTTATTGGGGAAGAAAAAAAGAAAGCCTATTGTCCTCAGTGTGGTCAGGCATTGAAGGGAGCTACGAACTTCTGTCCCAATTGTGGGACTTCTTTAAATGGTCCGCAAGAAAAAAAGGAATTTGGTCGGAAGACTGTTCTTCCCGGTCGGCGTTTTCGTTGTTCCTTAACTTTAATACCGGAAGAAAAAGAGCGTATAGAGCCTCAGACATTGGATTTTTCAGGGGAGGAAATTATTTTGAACCGGGACAATACGGAGCCGGACAACAATACCATTACTTCCCAGGAACAGGCTGTATTGACTTATGAAAATAAAAAATGGTATATTCAGGACCGGAGTAGCTTGAAGACCACCTATCTCTATGCGGGGGATAAGTTGGAATTGCATTCCGGGGATATAATTGTGCTGGGGGACCGGAAATTTGAGTTCCACAGTTAGAAAACAAAATGAAAATATGTCTCAGACAATTTTAGCACAAAGGTGTAATTTTAAAGAAAGAGACGTCATTGATCGCCAGTACTGTGTAGAGAAGGAATTGGGGGAGGGAGCTTTTGGAAAGGTTTTCCGGGTCCGGAAGTTCAATAATGATATATATGCTTTAAAATTGCTTAAACTTTGGGAGGTACATCCTGACATCCGCAAGCAATTAGTAGACCGTTTTGATATGGAATTCGAGACGGGACAGATTGATAGTAATTATCTGGTTCATTCTATTGCGCATGGGATGGTGGAGGGCAATCCGTATATTGTTATGGAATATTGCCCCGGAGGGGATTTAATTGGCTGTATGAGGCGAAAGAACGTGGATTGGGTAAAGATTGCCCATCAGGTGTTGTATGGATTGAGGGCTTTGCACCAATGTGGAAAAGTCCATCGGGATTTAAAGCCGGAGAATGTGTTGTTAAATAAAAGCGGGACGGCTGTTTTAACTGATTTCGGGATTTCCGGGGATCGGAATAAGCGTATGACGGAGCGCAATATATTGGGAAAACCCCGTCAGATTTTTGGTACTTATGCTTATATGCCTCCGGAGCAGGTAAAGAGGAACAGGGGAGACGCTACGGTATTGCCGACAACGGATATTTTTTCGTTCGGGGTAATGATGTATCAGTTGTTGACGGGTGGAAATCTGCCTTTCGGAAATTTGGAGAATGAAAACGATCTGGTGGTTTACCTGCAAAACGGAGAGAGGGGGATTTGGGATCGTACCGCTTTACATTCCTCGAAATGGAACAACGTATTGGAAGGCTGTTTAGAGCCTGATTTCAAAAGACGCTTGCAGTCGGTGGATACCGTTTTAGAGTTGCTACCGGCAGGGGCTTTTGTGGAGGAAGAACAATTGACGGACAGGCAACATCGGCTTCATATGATCGTCCGGCACGGATTTTTATTACGGATAATGCAGGGAGAGGAATACGGGAAGGAATACAGGCTTCCTGAATTGTTGGCTCGGGTAGGGAAAAGGAGGCTGACGCTGGGAAGGGATGAGCACAATATCATACGGATAAAAGAGGAGGAAAGTCTGTACATTTCCCGCCGGCATTGTACCCTTGAACAGGAAGAGGAACATTGGTTTATCCGGGATGGGCAGTGGATTCCGGAGACCCGTCAATGGCGGGGGTCCTTAAATGGTACGTACGTGAATTCGACTCCAGTGTCTTCGGAAGGAATGGAATTTCATCCGGGGGATATTATTTCTATTGGGGATGTTAAATTAAGGGTAGAAGGTTATTAACAAAGCGAATATGGCGCGTAAAGAAATAAATGTATTCAGCGTGTCGTTTCTGGATCTTTTGTCGGGAGCGCTGGCGGCTGTCATCATTCTGTACATTATTGTGCCGAAGATGAGTCAGGAGCAGCAAGAAGCGGTCGAGCAACTGGAAGAATTGCAGCAACAGTTGCAGCAAATGGACAGTTTGATGGCCCGTTTGGAAAATACGGTGCCTGCGGAATTATATGAGCAAATCCAGGCCCGGCTCAATGCGATGCAGAATACGATTGATCAGCTGACGGAGGAAGTACAGCGTTTACAGCAACAGCTGGCGGAGTCGGAAAGTGAAAATGAAGATTTACGGCAGCAGTTGGAGCAAGTCAGGCGGGAATTGGAAGCGGCCCGGGAAGAAGCCCAGCGAAACCGGAATGTTTCCGACGGGAAGATCTTCGGTATGGACGCGGAATTGGGAATCGTATGTGTGTGGCCTGAAAATGTGGATGTAGATTTATATGTAGAAGATTTATCGACCCAAAACGTATGTTATTACGGCAATAAGGTGACTTTATTTGGTAATTTAATGGAGGACATCACTTCCCGGGCATCGGCTGAAGACGATCGCTACGAATTGTTTTATCAAAAAAGGGTCGTACCGGGACAATATCGGGTGTATGTGAATATTTATACTAAAAGTCATGCTCCGGCGACGGTTGAAGGATATGTCGTTTTATTTCCCGGGAGACCGTCTCAGCAGAAGATACCTTATGGGCCGGTTTATTTAAATACGGTGGGACAGAATGTCGCCATCGGAGTATTGAATGTAACGCCTACGAGTATCAGTTTAAGTCGTTAGCGTGAAAAGGATAATAGTAAAAACGTTCGTTAAACCAGCTTGAAAGGAAAAAAGCGAACACTAAAAAAGGGAAGATATGAAAGATTTGATGAATCATAGGGCTGTACGGTTATTGGTAAGTGTGGTACTTACCTTTCTCTTTATGGGAATACTGGTGGTGTGCACTTCGGATAAAGATCCCAACCGGATATTGGTGATGTTGGGAGGAACAATGCCGGAAGGTTTAATACAGGGCTTTACTTATTTTTTGTTTTTTTTCGGTATGTGTGAGGTGGCATGGATTTCCGGCAGGATTACTCATGAAAATGATGCTTTTTCTGCTCATTTGTTACCGGAGAAGGAGAACTGGGTTTTATCGGCGGACGATGTCAGTCAGCTGAAATTGAATATGCAGTCTATGGAACGCTCTCAGAAGTTTTATATGACGGACCTGATCAAGAAAGCTTGTACAAAATATCGTTTGAGTAAATCTTCTTCGGAGGTCTTGGACTTGGTCGATGCTCAGGTACGTATTTACCAGGAAGAAATGGAAAGCGAGCAGTCGTTTATCAGCTATGTGGCTTGGGCTATTCCTTCTGTAGGATTTATCGGTACGGTGATCGGAATTGCGGCTTCTTTGGGATATGCCGGAGCTGTTTCCACTCCCGAGGGAATAACAAAGGTAACGGATATGCTGTCCGTCGCTTTCGATACGACCTTGGTAGCTTTGGCCTTGAGCATTATACTGATGTTCGGAATACACAATCTCCGGAAAAGACAGGACAGTTTATTTGCCCATATCAATGCTTATCTCATCGAGAATCTAATCAACCGGTTTTATAAATAGAAGATGTCTGTGAATCCGCCGTAAAAGCGGAGTAAAGTTTTAAAAAAGATAAAATTCGTTTATTGGAAATAGAAATCAAAATTTTAATACATCACATATGGCACAACCTACAAATACTTATAAGCGTTCTCTTTCTGCTTCTGTGGGGGCGGGAATGAGTTCTATATTCGGAGGTTCCGGCAGAAGATATTATATACTGGAACACAAAGTGAGTACCCGTTTTCACAAAGCGGGAGAGTCACAGGAAATTATCGTAGACCAGATCGAGTTGGGGCGGGATCCGAAATGTCAGGTGCGTTTTGACGAGAGTTTTAAAACGGTAAGTCGTCGGCATGCAGCTATTGTAAAGGACGGGGACAATTGGAAACTGGTTCAACTTTCTCAAACCAATTCCACCTACTTGAATGGTCGTAAAGTACAGAAGGAGTGGTATTTACAAAATGGGGACGAGATACAGCTTTCGACCAATGGTCCGAAATTGGGTTTTATTATCCCTCAGGGCGAGAAGGGATTGGTAAAGAGCATCGGGCTTTCTCACCGTTTGAGTTTATTCCGGCAGCAAGCGCTTCGTCCGTATAAGCAAGCGATCACAGCCTTGTCGGTGGTGTTGGTATTGGCGGTAGGAGGCTTGATTTCCTGGAATTATATACAGCACAAAGAATTTACACAGGAAAATAAAGCTTTAGCTGCCCGTTTCCAAAGAGAACTGGGGGTTCAGGATTCGATCCGTCGTCAGGAATTGGCCCGGCGGGATGCGGAATATGCGGAGCAACACCGTCAGGATTCCATTCGTTATGCCCGGGAGATTGCCCGTTACGCTTCTCAGACCCGGAATTATTCCATCCCGACGCTTTTGGATCAGGCTTGTAAGGATGTCTATTTCTTACAGGTCGATAAAGTGGTATTGACCGATGGAAATCAGGAATGGGTATTAAACCGTAAAAATCCGGTAGGGCGTGCAGAAGACGGTTCCTATATTTTCGAGAAAGACGAAAACGGGGTGGACAAAGAGTACAAATTCGGATGGACCGGTACCGGATTTTTATTAAATGACGGTCGGTTTGTAACGGCCCGGCATTGTATAGAAGGATGGTTATATAATGATTTTTCCGGGGATTGCGGAGGAGATATTTTTAATGCTCATACCCTTGCCGAGAGTATGGATAATTATAAGATTGTTTGTTACCTGAAGGCTTTTTCTTCTATCTCGAATCAGGTATTTGAATTGAAGAGTACGGATTTTACGATTGATCGGTCTAAAGATAAAAAAATTGCCGTAGGGGTTTTTGAAGACGGTTCTCCCCGTTATGCCCGTCTGGTATTTCCGGCCCGGGCAGAAGACAGTGACGATATGTGGGGAACGGATTGGGCTTATACCGCCAATACGGGCGGTCATCGGGGAGAGTTGGCTCCGGATGCTGCTTTGTCCCAGAATTTATTGCCTTCTGTTAAATTGTATGCCTTGGGATTCCCGCAGGGAATAGGGGTACAGGACGGAAGTCAGGAACAGATACAGCCGATTATCAGCGAGATGACAACGGCCAGAAGGGGATTGAGTTCGAGCGGTTGTATTCTGCATTCCAGTGGAACGGATCACGGGAACTCCGGAGGACCGATTATGGCTTTGAAAGATGACGGCAAATTAGTGGTGATTGGAATTGTTTCCCGGGGGGATATCCGTACCGAGCAATTCAATTGGGCCGTGCCAATTTGTTCCATTTATTAAACACAGACGTATGAAGCGAATTATAGGAATTATTATCGGATGTATGCTTTGCTGGGAAGGCGAAGCACAGTTCCGGTCTTTTGCAGGTCCGGCTTCGGCCAACCAGCAACTGATAGAAGAAGCGGTTCAGAAAGGATTGTTTATTGTTCGTCAATCTTATCAATTGGAAGATACAGCAGCGGAAACCCCTGCTTATTACGGGCGGGAAGGGAAACCTTATTTCGGACAGCTGTATTCGTTAGCGGCCCGTTTAAAGGGAGGATATGTGATCGACGGGCGGTTGCTTACTCCTTGGGCGGAGGATGTGCATTTCGATGAATACCGGAATAGTACGCAATACCGGCCGGTTATTTCCCAGACAGCATACCGGAATATAGGGGAGAACACGTATCAGCCTTTGGGATTTCGAGTGGAAAACCGGGATACTTTGGAGAAAGGAAGTGTGCTACTGGTGAAGGATTCGCTGTTTTCGGAAGGATTTTCTTTGTGGGAAGAAGAAGGGATTTGCAAAGGTTGGATTGTCCTGGCTGTAGGAGAAAAGCCTTTGAGTGAGAGCGATTCTGTGAGTCTTTCACTGATGATTTACCGTACGGAAATCAATAGGGAAGCGGGTAAGTCCCTGTATGAAATAAAAGCGCCTTCTACTGCCCTTTCGGTGGTAGGAGGGGTATATATCTATCCGGTGGTGACCGCTATCGGGCAGTTGAATTTCCGATTGGTGGGATTGGTTCAGAAGATAGGGGATAAATGGTATATTCTGGCGGTGAAGGAGGCCTCTTCGATGGAGAGCGTTCCTTCGGGCTTGACTCCTGTTGGAGTACGGGAGGAATCAGTAACTCGGGAGGAAACGGTAGTCGCTCCGGAAGAACAGGAAGAACAACAGGCTGAAGAACAGCCTCAAGAGCATAAAAAAGGGAAAAGAGACAGAAAAAAACGTTCATAACATGGGGAATATTGAGTTCAGGATGGCGGCCCTTACCAATGTAGGAAGAGTACGCACCAACAATGAAGATAATTTTTTGGTAGACAGTGATTTGTCGGATGACAAATGTTTTTTTACCCAGAACGAACAGAAAGATTTGGGGAAAAAAGGGGCTTTGCTGGTGGTAGCGGACGGTATGGGGGGAATGAATGCGGGGGAGGTGGCTTCCCGTTTAGCCGTCGAGACCATTCAGGAATATTTTTCAGCAGAACGGTTGACCGAAGACGTGATACAAAACCGGCAGTCTATCGAGCGGTATATGAAAATGACCATCGTTGCGGCCGATAAAGCGATAAAAGAGAGGAGTAAAAAGGACGAAAAGACCACTGGAATGGGCACTACGGTGGTGATGGCCTGGTTGTTGAAAGATAAGGTTTACGTCGCTTGGTGCGGGGATAGCCGGGCTTATGCGTGGCATCCGCAGATGGGTTTAAGGCAGTTGTCGAAAGATCATTCCTATGTGCAGGAATTGGTCGATAGCGGCAAATTGGATGAGGAAAATGCCTTTGATCATCCGGATAGTAACATCATTACCCGTAGTTTGGGAGATCCTCGTAAAGTTGCTGAGCCGGATTTCCGGGAAGAGGAATTGTATCAGGGAGAGGTCATTTTACTGTGTAGTGACGGTTTATGCGGTATGATTCGCGACCGGGAAATGGAGGTTGTCCTCCGGGAAAATCCCGAAGATATGAAGCTTTGCGGGGAGGCGTTGATTGCAGCAGCCTTACAGGCCGGTGGGCATGATAATGTGACGGTTACTCTTTGCCGGGTGGTGGTTGGAGGAAAAACGCCGGTGGTTTCTACGGTGGATCATACTCACAAAGAAGGAGAGATACTGGAAAAGCCGGAAAAGAATAAAAAAATGTGGATGTATCTGCTGGGAGGAATTTTAATCTTGGGGTTGGGCATTGGAATCGGTTGTTACATTAGCCGACCGGTAGTACCGGTAAATAAAAATCCGGAACAATCCGGTCCGCAAGGACAAGATTCTTTACGTTTGCTCGAAGGAGGGATAAGGGGGGCTATGGAAAGTGTAGGGAAACCGGTAACGGGAGGAGCGGAAGGGAATGGGGAAGGAAGCAGAGAAAATCAGGACGGACAAGGAAGTAAAGGAGTAAATCCTTCCAATCCTTTGGAACAGCAACAAAATTCGCAAGACACTTCAAAGCAGCAGGGTACGGATTTGACTAGAGTAGAGGGAAAAGAAGGGAAGCCTTCAAATCTCAATTTAGTAAATCCGGAGGAAACAGGGCCGGGTGAACAACGTCCTGCCGGGGATACGACTCGGAAAGAAAACGGGGAAAAGCCGCAGCTGGGAGAGAATCCGGTGAGTGCCGAATCGGAACAACAGCCGCCGAGAGATACCTCGGGTTCGAAACAAGGAGGAACGGAAGAGGGGAAGTAGTCCGGAGCATGGATACCTTCGTCTCGGGAGGAGGAGGTGAAGTTTTTTGTAAACATAATTTTTGATAAAATGCAACTACAGGAGGATATATTATTTGCTGGCCGTTATCGGTTGATCCGGTTATTGGGGCGGGGCGGTTTTTCAGAGGTATGGCTGGCAGAAGATGGAATGACTGCTTTGCAGGTGGCTGTAAAAGTTTATGCTCCGGGGACGGGATTGAATACGGAGGGAATGAAACTGTTCAGTCAGGAACTTTCCATTGTTTATAATTTAAATCATACGAATTTATTAAAACCGCAGCATTTCGATCGCTGTGAGGGATGCCCTTATTTAGTGCTGCCGTATTGTGCTCAGGGATCTGCTCAAAAGTTAATCGGAAGAATTACGGAGGAGGAAGCCTGGCGTTTTTTACACGATGTGGCAGCGGGTTTGGAATATCTGCATGCTAAAGAGCCGGCGGTGATTCATCAGGATATCAAACCGGACAATGTCCTGATCGATGAGTCGGGGCATTTTATGATTACCGATTTTGGTATCAGTACGAAGGCCCGGAGCACATTGCGCAAGAGTATGCCGCGGGCGGAAAATTCGGGAGGCACGACGGCTTATATGGGGCCGGAGCGCTTCGGGAAATATCCCTCACCTGTAATGGCCAGTGACATCTGGTCGTTGGGAGCTACTTTATACGAGTTGATGACGGGGGATACACCTTTTGGAAATTTAGGGGGAGTATTACAAAAGAACGGGGCGGAGATCCCCGAAGTGAATGGGGATTATTCTGCGGAATTGAAAGAGGGGGTGCAGGCTTGCCTGGCTTTGGAGACTTGGGAACGGCCGACGGCGGCGGTCTTGCGTCAGTATACGGAGGCTTGGCTGAAAGGAGAAAAGCCGCGGTGGCCGGAAAGTCCGAAAGCAGAAGAGCAAAAGGCGCCTTCCGTCAAGAAAGAAGAGCGGAAGACGGAAGCCTTTGTGGGGCAGAAGACAGAAAAGAAAAAGGCCGAAGAGGATTTCTTTCAGCAGAGGGAGGAACATCCGAAATCCCGGAAAGGATGGTATATCGGTATCGGGGCTACGGCGGCCGTAGGAGTAATTGTGGCTTCTCTTTTTTTGCTTGTGGGAGGAGAATCCAGCAGTCACAGGATTGAACGGGAGTTTTACGAGACCTGCCAGCGGGTATCGGATTTCCGGGCTTATTTAGCCTGTTATCCTTACGGGGATTATGTCGATTTGGCCCGGGAACGGATACAGGATTTCCAGCAGGATAGTCTTGCATACGATGCTTGTCTCAAAGGAGCATATGCGGATTCAAGTGCAACGGACTTACTTACTTTTTATACAGAGCATCTGGAAAGATTCGAATCTTACCTCACCCGTTTTCCTCAGGGACATTATGTGGAATCGGCTCAGCGGAAAATCGAGGGCTTAAAGAAAGAGATAGCACAGGTTCGGCAAGAAGAGAACGACCGTCAGGCAGCTCTATTGCGACAACGTCAGGAACGGGCTGAAGAGCAAAGGCAACAGGAAGAACGGATGAGAAACAGGTCGGATGAACAGCGGTTGGCTATTACGAAAGTCGAGTTTGCCAATGTAGATGTGGACGGATTGATTATCAACGATTTTGGTACACCTTTGTATGCTTATACTCAGTATTTGGCTCCGCGGCTTACTTACAATAATCTGGCAGACGATTCCAAACAGATAGAAATCGGAATCAAAATGTATACGCCGGGTGGGGAACTGCATCAAGGAAATTCTTCTCCGGCCGGTTATACTTATATGCGGGAGATCGACCTGGCCGGCAAGCAGCGGAAAAATGTGACGAAAAATCTGCTTAGCTGGGGAAGTAAGGAGGGATATTCCTATGTTCCGGGAGTTTGGCGGTATGAGATTTGGTGTAACAACCGTTTGTTGTATAAAACGACTTATACCATAAGGCGTCCGATAGAAGGGGTAAGCGATGAGGTGATCACGAGGAATTACGATAACGGAGATAAATATATCGGGACGGTAAATGCTTCCGGACTTCCACACGGAGCGGGCACTTATATCTGGAGGGACGGGAATCGGTATGTAGGAGAATGGAGGGAGGGGAATATGAGCGGGAATGCTTATTTCTACTGGTCGGAGAAGGGGGATAAATATGTGGGACAGTATAAAAATGATACGCGAAATGGGAAAGGTGTTCTGTATTGGAAGGCAGGAGATCGCTATATAGGGGATTGGGTAGATGGAAACCGGACGGGAAAAGGTAGTTATTATTACGAAAATGGAGATCAATATGTAGGGGATTTTAAAGACAATGCCATGACCGGATGGGGAACCTATACCTATGCCAACGGAACGGTAGAAGAGGGACGCTGGGAAGACGGAACTTATTTGGGAAGTTAAAAAAATCTTATTTTGAGCAGCTGCACCATTGGACAGTCGTGTGACGTCTGCTTTGGAAATTATGGTGGTAAAGGAGGAGAAATTAAAATATTTTATGGCAAAGAAACAAAGGGGATATGGAGGGAAATAACTTAAAAAATTGAGAATATGGACTTACAGAATGGAACAATTGTGAACGGCCACTATCGGATAGTGGGTTCGGCTCCTATCGGTCGGGGCGGTTTTTCAGAGGTATGGAAAGCGGTGGATGTAATGACCGGAGTAGAAGTGGTTCTGAAAATATATGCACCCGGAACGGGTTTGGATGCGGAGGGACTGGAGGTGCTGAAACGTGAATTTGCCTTGGTATTCCAGTTGAATCACAATAATTTGCTGAAGGCCACTCATTTCGACATTATTGAGGGGAAGATTCCTTTTTTGGTGATGCCTTATTGTCCGGGTTCCTGTGCCGATGTGCGGCAGGCTTTTCCGGAACGGGAAGTATTTCGTTTTTTGAGGGATGTAGCGGCGGGGCTGGAGTTCTTGCACGAAAGGGATATTGTACATCAGGACATAAAACCGGCCAATATTTTAATCGATGCGTCGGGGCAATATGTGATTACCGATTTCGGAATCAGCACGCGGGTCAGGAATACCTTGCGGAAAAGTGCGACGCAGCAGAAAAGTTCGGAAGGAACCATTGCCTATATGGCTCCGGAACGGTTTGGACGGGACAATATGCCGGTAAAGGCCAGCGATGTCTGGTCGCTCGGAGTTACCGTCTTCGAGTTGATAGCCGGCTATGTACCTTTTGGGGAACACGGCGGACTAATGCAGAAAAACGGGGCGGAGATACCGGAAATCCCCGGAGATTATTCTCCGGAATTGAAAATGCTGGTTACCGCTTGTCTGGCACCGCAACCCTGGAATCGGCCTTTGGCCTCCCAGATCCGGGAATATGCCGGATACGGTTTGCAAGGACAAAATCAAAAAATTGCGGAAGCTTTACAGGGGAAAGTGACAACAGCCGGGGAAACGGCAGCTGCACCGAAAAAGCGAAATAAATTTATCTCCTTCTGGTTGGGATTGATGATTACCTTAAATACGCTGGGAGCTTGTTTTATGCTATACGGACTGTTGACGGAAGATATGTATGGGGGGACTTGGATGACGGTAAGTATGTCTTTTACGCTGAATGTCTTATGTGCTCTGATGTTGTGGAAATGGATGCGTTGGGGGTATTGGTTGTATATTTTTTCGGCGGTATTTGTCATGGTAGATGATCTTATTTCAGCTCCGTTAGACATGTTACCGACTTTAGTCGGTGGAGTGATCGGGCTCTTGATTTTATATGGAATTCTGAATTTAAAAAAGAACGGTATACCTGCGTGGAAACAGATGGACTATTCTTTCCATTGGAAAGAGCACAGGGGGATGTACGGGGGATTTATCGCTCTTTTGGTCGGGATTTTTCTGATCGGGATTGTAAAAATGCAGCAGGAGCCTACTTATACGGGATATTCTGATCCTCTTTACGGGATGGAGAGCGATACCACTTTTGTGAATACGGAAGAATATCCGGCCACTCAGACGATGCTGGCTAAAGACGGAAGCTGTTCGGTTGTCGTGCCGGACTTTTTCGTAAAACAAGATTTAAACGATGGGGCGATTTTGAGTTGCGGCCTGAATGATGATCATCCCTATGTAACTGTCATGCGGGAAAAGAAAGTTACCGTAAACGATTACGGACTCACTACTTTGGCGAAATATACCGATTATCTGACGGACCAGATGAAACAGCAGGGGGAGATTATGGACTACCGTCAATTGTCCCGGGAAAATACGACGGTGAACGGGGCTTCGGCTATTCTGATCAAATTTGAAGGGAAAGTAAGCATCGGTAGTTTGAATGTAAAAATGTATTGGGAAAAATATTATATAGAAGGAAAGGATAGTTATTACCAATTGGTGATCTGTACCATAAATAGTAAAAAGGAGGAGTCGAAAGAGCTGATCCAGGAAATCGGTGCCTCATTCCAGGAAATTGTATAAGAGGTCCGGGGGAAGTGTCGTATTAGAATTTTAGAGGTATGGAATTGCGTGAGAACATATTGTTTGCGGATCGCTATCGGTTGTTGCGGTTATTGGGTCGTGGTGGTTTTTCAGAGGTGTGGTTGGCGTCCGATGAAAAGACGGGAGACGGCGGGTATAGTAAAATAAAAAAGATTTTGGAAAGTAATTAGAGTAGTA